>Ga0307515_10000255_pt1 | contig 132319 bp, 126 predicted proteins | sample 17_EM_MG_FD_194513 | JGI IMG/M metagenome (GOLD analysis project Ga0307515, IMG submission 194513) | Populus trichocarpa ectomycorrhiza microbial communities from riparian zone in the Pacific Northwest, United States - 17_EM | ecosystem: Host-associated > Plants > Roots > Unclassified...
GGTGTATGCTGTACTCGGTGTATGCTGCACTCAGTGTTAACTCATGATGATGGCATGGAGAGATAGAGAGGGATGACTTAACTTTGTGTTCTTGCGATGATGGTAGAGTTGTGGACGAGAAAGAGAGAGATGGGAGATGAAGATGAGAACGATATGGAGAATACGAGCGGCTATGAGAAATCAGGAGTACGACATGCCTGATTGGGTTTAGAAGACCTCGTATCGGTGTTTTTTACCCGCCGGATCGGGACTTGTACCTGCCGTATCGGGGATGGTCAATTGACTCGCACACGAGATTCTCTAAGTCCCAGTTTCTCATGATGATTTCCCCCATCTCCTCTGATCTCTCTCTTTCTTGTGCTCAACTCTACCATCACCTAAGAACACGAAGTTGAGTCATCCCTGTCTATCTCTCCATGCAATGATCATGAGTTAACGCCGAGTACTGCATACACCGAGTACTGCATACACCGAGTACTGCATACACCGAGTACTGCATCATCCCAAGATCAACTGTCTCCCGCCGCCAGCCAGCTCTCATCTCTCGGCGGACCTTATTGTACTCAACTCTCTACATTCCCACGATTACAAGTTAACCAATGAATAGAGTCTCAGCTGCCATCGCACCTCCCTCCCGATCTACCGCCTCCAAATCGACTACCTCCAAGTACTCCGCCAATCTTGATCGATCATGGCCTCCAAGTGTATCTCCAAACACGCAGGATTACGGCTTTCAAGTTCGCAAGATCACGGACTCCAAGTGCATATCTCCAACCTCGCTCGATCGCGGCCTCAAAGTGCATCTCCAAACTCGCTCGATCACGGCCTCCAGGTGCATCTCCAAACTCACTCGATCACGGCCTCAAAGGGCATCTCTCAACTCGCTCGATCACGGCCTCCAAGTACATCGTTAATGAGCGACGGCGGGTGTACGGAGATACAGGGGTAACGGAGGTGGACTGAGTGATGGGGAGTACATATTCGGGAGACCCCGGGGTAGATACACATCATCGCATTTTCATCTCATCTGGATCCACGCAATTGCGTGGATTCTCACCGCCGGGTAGTATCATATCTTCTCACTTTCTTCCTAGGCTCCTCGAGCTAGAACCTCCAATTATGCTCGACTACCATCTGTGGCCAGATTGACCGTATGTATATATATCGAGATACTTAAATAATGCATCCCATATTATGAAGTAGTGAATCTTGTGACTGTAACAAAGACGAATACGATAGACGAAATGCCTTGTGCTTATGGAACCCTGTGTGTGGCTTCCGGACCGATTTACGTTTTGCTGATGTACCCAATGAACCCATACCGACGTGTCGTCACAGTTGGCCACAACCCCACAGTGTTCATTTAAAATAGGATACCGACAGAGCGAGAAGCAACGGAGAAACCGCGATCGGAGGGCGATATGCAACGTGACGCGTCGTATTGGCGCAGGGCGCGGAGTAGTCTGCCACCGGGGTGTCTCTGACGGCTCTCATGGAGCGCGTCCACTCTGACAGAGCCATTCCGCCCAGACGGAAATGTTTTTTGCTGATGACCGGAACTTATACTCGAGGACTGACTATCCAAGAGCATGACGACTCCAAGTATCGACTTGTCTAATAGAAGCAGCAAAGTAGTTTCGCCTCAGCAGAAGGAGTAGTGCTGACTGAAGAGTATCCTAGCGGAAGTATCCTTTTAACCGCCACGTTACCAGGCTGGTTCTTCGGACTCCCTTCGGACTCTAAAGTATCGTCTTGCTCTCTTCCCGATCAACGACTTGCTTCGACGAAGGTACTAGGAATAACGAAGTATACAGAGTGATGGGTTTATCCGTGATATAGAACTGCAGAGGAACGTATAACTCCGGACTTCAATAGCAAAGTAACCTCGTTGACTTCAATACAGAACTAATAGATAATACACGGGAATAAAGTTATGGCTTAACCTCCAGGTCGAGAATGTCAATAGGTATCGGTAGACAAATCTTGAGTTAGATTGTATATTCGATAGAATGTTATCGATGTCCTTCCTCCATGTCCGTATCGCTGATCTATATCAGATGATCCACACCCTTAACAATCCTAAAACTGCCAAAGCCTGTTTTGGAGTTCGCATACGTAACTGCCTTATCATCCTTGCCTTCTACCATTGATGGTCGAGTTCTAACTCCCATGAGTATTGACTACCTCATCAAAGTAGTGAGCTCGTATTGCGACACTATTGCTATTGGCGATACCTCGTATAAATAGGAGCTTATCTGAAGCCAATTATCAACAAATAGGTTCGTGTCACCAAGAGCCAGTGAGAGTGCCCTCTCATATACCCACTGGGTACGTAACAGTTGAATGATTGCGGCAAACGACAGAACCCTTAATTTGACTACGCATTATTGGTGCCAAATATACAGTATTCTGCAACTGAGTTGATTTGCCATATATTGAACGGAGAGTATCCAGCGCCACTCAGGACATATGAATCCAAGGTCCCACTCGCCCAGGCCAAGAAAGTGTGGTCGAACTAAGGGTTGATCCATATAGGTCCATTCGGTCGACTGGGCTCGGATATATCGATTATTGGTTATCGACTTTACTCTTATATGACTCTGCATATCTCGAGATGCAATAGTGTTCTGACATTGACGACATCTCATCTCATAAGGAATAAACCATTGGACATGAGAGAATAGTCGTTTGTTCTGCAACTAGGAATAAGGTTTCCTGCCGATAAGGAATGACCATTGACAATAGAGATCCTACGACCAATACCGATCCAAAGATGATACACATCTCATCTGCGCTCGGCTTGATCACGGTCTTTGATCAATTGGTACAAAGGTAGGGCAATGCAGATATTACCAATAGGTGCACAAATCCAGAAGGTTGATCCAATTAGGAAATCCGAGTGATAATATATGATCCTGGATCAAGTATCCATATTTGGATTATCGAGTGATCCTGTATGATCCCGGAAGTATACCTGTAACACCAAAGGCATAACAGATACATAGATGAAATTACAACCTGAGTACATGAGTTTTAAAAATCATTGAATGATAAATAGTAGCTATGATTCCCAGACACACCAGCAGCATTCCCAAAGAAGATGATTTTCCCAGACTGCTCTACTGTAATTTGAGGTGCTCCCAGGGTTGTCACCAGCGCTGCGAGGCTATGTTGTTGGTGCTTCCACGTCTGTTGCCGGTGCTCCCACATCAGCAAAACCTATTTTAGTCACTGGGAGCCTCCAGGAGTGTCTGAGAGGATGTGGAGTGTAAACTTAGATGTGTCAATTTCAGGAGAGTATCAGACCCTAGGAGAGCATTCCAGCCGGCCTTCAAAGTAACTGGGATCTCCAATGACTGGTACAGGAGTACCATGGAAGTGATTGTGATAAGTTTGGGAACACCTCAAAGCGCCAGAGAGAACTTTGGGTGTACCTGGGAGCACCTGGGAGCACCGGCGACATGTATGGTAGCGCCGACCAAAAGCCTGGGAGCGCCGACGACAATCCTGGGAGCGCCGGCAAGAAGTCTGGGAGCTCCTCAAATCACAGTAGAGCAGTCTGGGAAAAACAACATCTTCTTTGGGAATGCTGCTGGTGTGCCTGGAAATCATAGCTACTACATATTGTTCAACGATTTTTAAATCTCATGTATTCAGTTTGTATTCTCATCTAAGTATCTATGTATCTATGAATCAATGTATCTATATAGCTACCCATCTACACACGGTATATCTGGACAGGCTGCAGGCGGTGCTTGAGAGTAATTCAAAGTTCGCCTGATGACGTTCGAGTGAACTCAGAGATACACTCCGACGTCATGATCGAGCGAGTTTGGAGATGCACTTAGAGGCCAAGATCGAGTGAACTCAGATATGCATACTGATGCCGTGATTGAGCGAGTTGGGAGATGCACTTGGAGGCCGAGATTGAGTGAACTCAGAGATGCACTTGGAGGCCGTGATTGAGCGAGTTTGGAGATGCACTTGGAGGCCGAGATTGAGTGAACCCAGAGATGTACTTGGAGGCCAAGATTGAGTGAACTCAGCGATGCACTCGGAGGCCGTGATCAAGTGAGTTTCGAGAAGCACTTGCAGGCTATGATTGAGCAAGGTTGGAGGTGTACTTAGAGGTGGTCAATCTGGAGGTGGTCGATGGGAGGCATGCCAGGTGCTGAGACTATTGATCGGTTAGTTAACTTGGAACCATGGGAATGTGACAAGGTGACTTTACCTTTGAAGCTTTTATGGAAAGCTGTCTGGTGGTGGTTGATCTGTAGGGAGGCACACCAGATGCTGAAGCTACATTCAGGGGTCAACTCGTAATCGTGAGAATGAAGTGATGACAAACAATAGTAGGTGTATGCTGTACTCGGTGTATGCTGTATTCGGTGTATGCCGCACTGGGTGTATGCTGCACTCTGTGTTAAGTCATGATCATGGCATGGAGAGATAGAGAGGGATGACATAACATTGTGTTCTGCGATGATGGTAGAGTTGTGGACGAGAAAGTGAGAGATGGGGGATGAAGATGAGAACATCATGGAGGATACGAGCGGATATGCGAAATCAGGTGTACGACTTGCCTGATTGGGTATACAAGACATCGTATCTGTGTTATTATGCACCAGATCAGGAGTGGTACCTGTCGAATTGGGGATGGTACATTGACTTGCACATGAAATTCTGTTAAGTCCCTGTTTCTCATGATGATTTCCCCCATCTCCTCTCAACTCTACCATCGCCTAAGAACACGAAGTTAAGTCATCCCTCTCTATATCTCTATGCCATGATCATGTGTTAATACTGAGTACAGCATAAACCAAGTACTGCATCATCCCAAGATCGACTGTCTCCTGCTCCCAGCCAGTTTCTCATCTCTCGGCAGATATTGTTGTACTCAACTCTCTACTTTCCCACAATTACGAGTTAACCAATGAATAGAGTCTCGGCTCCCATCATACCTCCCTCCTGATCTACCGCCTGCAGATTGATCACCTCCAAGTACTCCTCCAATCTCCCTCGATCATAGCCTGCAAGTGCATCTACAAACTCACTCAATCACGGCCTCCAAGTGCATCTCCAGACTTGCTCAATCATGGCCTCCAAGTACATCTCGAGGGAGTGACAGAGGGTGTACGGAGATGCAGGGGTAACGGAGGTGGACTAAGCGACGGGGAGTATATATTCGGGAGACCCTGGGGTAGATAGACATCATCTCATTTTCAGCTCATCTTATCATACCATGAAAATATACACTCTATCTTTCCCAACTTTTTGTCTCACTCGCTCTTTCCTAGATTTTGTGGATTCACACAATTGTGTGGATCCTCACGACCAGGTAGTATCATATGTTCTCACTCTCTTCCTATGCTCCTTGTGCCAGAACCACTCTTTCTCGCGAATTCCATTTGGATGTCACAAGAGGTGCAACGAACTGTTGATGGTGGGCTCTCTGCCTTCTTGCTCCGTCGTTTCACCACAACTGCCTGCAAGTGGTGCATCTCTGAGTTTTCTCAATGGGCGTCTCCAAGTGCTCCTCCAATTATACTTGACTACCATCTGCGGCCAGATTGACTGTATGTATATATTTAAAGAGACTTAAATAATGCATGCCATAGTATGATGTAGCAAATCTTGTGACTGTAACAAAGACGAATATGATAAACAGCATGCATTGTGGTTATGGAACCCTAAGAACCACTGATGTGAGAATACAGTATCAAGTCTCATGCAGAGCTTGAGCAGCGGTCTCAGCTGCTCTCGAAGTCTCCCTCAGACCTGCGCAGAGGTCTCAGCTACTCCAAAATTTGACAATCCTATACGTCAAATCTTGTAGCATTCTGAATGCACCTCCCTAACTACAGGTGCTTTCAGGAGCACCAGAGAATGCTCTTGCAGAGTCTGAGAGCACTTTGCTTAGCTGCAGGGGGGCCTGGGAGCATCTGGAAGTACTTAGAGGCACTGGTGAGGACGACCAGAGTGTCTGGGAGGTTTGCGTGTGGCTTCCAGACTGATTTACATTTTGCTGATGCAGGTGCTCCCAGCTTTGTTGTTGGCGCTTCCAGGCTTGTCGCCGGTGATTCCAGGCTTGTCACCGGCGCTTCCAGTTTCTCCCCTGATTATCACCGGTCCTCCTATGTCTACCCAGATTTTTCACCGGTCCTCCCAGGTGTATCTGAAGGCTACTGCATCGGTCCAGTAAACTCTGGGATTTGACCACCCTGGGATTCTGGTCCGACAACTCTCAGACACTCCCAGAGGCTTCCAGTGACAAAAGTACATTTTGCTGATATAGAGCCTTCTATTAGCTAAAGCTTCCACAAACTCAGAGTTTGCCATCGGCCAAAAGCTTCCCGTGGAAAATAGTACTCCTCCCAAAGCACAGCTCTCTCAAACGTGGCTCTCTCAAGGAGGCTATCAAGCAGGCTATCAAGTAGGCTATCAAGCAGGCTATCAAGCAGGCTCTAGAGCAACTTTCAATCGCCAGTGGGCTTCCATGCAGACTCGCAATGATAGTGTGTACAATACCAGTATAACAGCAAATACTGCAGGCAGTAAAGACAGGTAGGTATAGGTCCATCTTGGGCTGGCAGCTGTATATAGTTTTGTAGGCCCACACACTCATCTCTACGATTCCGCTATAGATGACGATAGGCTGGGCATTGCGCAGGGGTCCATGGGAAGCTTGCTATGAGATGGGTGTTTGTGTGTAGCGCAGGCTACAGTCCATTTGCACTTTTGCGAATGAGTTATATTTATTTACATCTACTAAACTACTATACCACACCAATATAAATACTAATAATAATATATAACACTTTTGGATACATTTATACTTAATCATTAGTTTCTTTTTTAAAGTATAAAAATTTTCAGAATTAAATTCTTAACTGTAAATATAAATATAAATGGATATTCTACAAATATTATAATATTAATACAGAATAGAGGGTAAAATCTCAAATCAAGTATAAAACCTATGATATATAATTATTAGTGATGATAATATATTATTATTAATTAAAAAGTTCAAAGTATACTTTTGTAAACTTATAAGACCTTGGCTGAGTAAGTGCTAATTAGTGAGAATGATATAAAAAATAAAAAATAAAGCGGATAATTTGCATCAGCAAATACATGCTTACATATACTAACATCCATTTGCATATACTATGTATTGTGTATTTTATTAATTTTGGTTGATTGAAGAGAATAAATTAAATTTTATTACTCACGAAATTTCTTGAACTTTAATTAAATAACTATCACACATAATTATAAAATAAATAGTTTTGTCTACTTTGAAAGCTTATCGTTTATTACCCGAACAGAATTGACATGACAAAGACTTTTAAAAATAGTCGAGTTATATGTTAACAAAGTAGCACAGGACTTTTCTCGTGCCCAGACTGACAAATTAAAATTTGTGCAACAGCTTGCGAGCGGGAGGAGTCTGGGCACTCTCAATTGGGCTACGTACGCAACCACATTTAAAATCACCCCCGAGGCGCATTCATCCGATGTTGATACCAGCTATACCCCCACGGTATCTACCACCTACCGGTTCATTTTTCATGCGAGAAACTCAGATCCAAATGTTCGGATCCGGAAGAAATCCTGAGTTCTCACCGCCAGGAAACCTGACACCCCAGACAACAAGCTTATCGATAACCCTCTGATATTCAATACCTACAACTCCTTTCTCGTATGCCCAGAGACACATCCCGAGATCGCTACTGGGACTTTCGAGCGCTGCACTCAACTTGTTATCGATACTCATCTGGGCCTCCATCCTCGCAACTTCCTGTTTATACGTGCTTTCAACCACCAACCTTGCCTCTGCGCGAGACCATGTGGCGTACATACAAGTCCTGCCGGCAAAAAAGTTGAAAGGTGCCGAGAAGCAGTCACGCCAGTCTACCACGCCAACCAGATTGTACTCGTCGTCGAAGAGCATGTTTTTGGACCTAAAGTCGTGGCGGATCAAGGGGAAGCGCTCGGGATCTGACTGTGGTTTTGTGAGGTGCGGAAGCAACTGGAGAAGCCGCTTAGGGAATTCACGGTACTCTTCATCCAACGTTGACAACTGCTTTCCGAGGCGAAAGAGGAGAGCACTGCAGCCCACCAGGTGCGACCAAGAGAAAAGGAAGTCGCTAGTACTGGTGAAGGGGCCGTTCGGGAAGTCCGGGAGTGTGTCCAAGAAGATAGTTTTGTTCGTGTGTAATTGCAGGACTCCAATCCCTGGAAGGGTGGCTCTTGATAATTGGACCTATCTTCATCAGCTCTGTGGGAGGAGAGAAAAGAGAATGGGGGATTTACTTGCACCCAAGCAACAGCCTGACGAACCTTCTCCTGTTGTTGTTCAGTTGGTTCACCGTTGCTTGCCAACGTATGCGGCTTAACCTCGGCATACGGATGTCCCTTGACGGCCTCCATCAGAACCCAGGGCACACCAGCGGCTCCCACTTCGTTATCAAACGCAATGACTTTTGGCACCGGGATTTGCGAGTTCTCCTGCACCCAACGCATAGTGGCAATCTCGGACAATAGGCAGTTATCTTCCACGTTCGTCCACCAAGTTTTCGATTCCCGCGGGTCCACGCAAGAGTCTGGAATCAGCGGAATGCGGATGATGAACATCTGCTGCGGACGGATTTCGGTGGTCACCAGTCGTCGGAAAATGTTATGGGATCCCGAGTGGAACATGCCGGCAAAATTGCAGGGCATCTCGAGCATTTCGCTGCAGATTTTGGCAAGTACAGCCCAGTTGGTGAACGCATTTGTGCGGTTTGTGGCTGATGTCTACCCAGTGTTTAGCATCGAGCACATTGGGGGCGTTTTCGAATTGCTAGCACGCACGATGGTAAGTCCTGTAGTATCCCAGCGGTACTTGAATGGGGGAGGTAGAGGATGTGGAGGAGTGGGAAGTCGTGACATCGCTACTGTTGGTAGGACTGGAGAGGGGGATTGTGGGATGGGTGGGGAGGAGGGAGGATGTGACATCTCACGATGGGAGGTGGGTTGGAGTGGAGGAAACGGAGGAGTGCAAGCGAAGGACGGAGTTGAATGGTTCAGCTAGCGGTGGTTATGAGGATGAGGCATCGTTCTCGAATTCAATGTATCCTCAGTACCTACACAGCATTATCGAAAGTTCTGTCGCACTGTTAGCGTCGTTAGGAAGAAAGGAGAACGAAAGGACGTACTAGAAGTAACAAAGAAGTTGAATGAGCGTCGATTCTCTCACTGAGCTGCATCAGTATTATCTGAATTGAAGCCGGGCACGAGGTATCACGTCGCAAGGTGCTTTTGACGTCGGTATCTTAATTAGTCCCTCTATCACTCACCCACCTTCCTACCAAAAGGGTCACTTGCCCATACCTCCACGCTCCCTTCTCGTCCCAAAGTAAACCCCTTAAGCAAAAACAACAAAGAATCTAAAGCCTTCAGAACCAATTACAAAATAATGTCAATAGAAAACACCACGACTTTGTCCTAACCAGAGAGCATCCACTATCGAACGAAATACCCATACACCAAGCCGTCGCTGTCAAAGCATCGCACCGCATGTTCACGTCACCTCACTCCACCTCCAGTCGAGAATTCCACACGCTCCTCTCTCTCCAGGCTGCCCCATCCTCTCGGTTGGCCCCTGAACCCGCAATCTCGTGCGTCCCACAAACTCGTACATCGTGCACGCTCGCTGTCCTAGCTTCACGCATCCCAGCCCTACATCCTCGCCCGCAAAATCAAACTCCCATATACCACCTTCCACTCCTGCAAACACTCTTGCGCCTCCCGGAGATCCAGCGGCAAGAGAATACACCGGACTCTCCCTATCATGTCCCCAACTTCTTTGCGAAAATCCTCTCATGGGATGTGGTTGGCTAAGGTATGTAGCCCAGCCCGGAGTGATTGGAGTCTTGGAATCGCGGATGGGGGATGTAGGTGGGGGTAGGACTGGCCCGGGGTGTACTGAAGACCCGGGGTAGGAGTAGACTCGTCCTCCAGGCATGCGGATGTCGAAGACCTTCAGTAGGTTGTGTCTAGCGCCCCCAACAAGTATACGTTCGCGGCCAATAGGGAGAAGAGAGTAGATGGCAGATGTTGGGTCAAGGGGGTCGGTAAAGGATGCAGTGTGCGGTTTCGGCGATCGAAGGTCGTGAAGCCTGCTTATGTCAGTATCATCATACAGTTGAGAGGGAGAAGGCCAACCCACAAAGTAGCTCCCGTATACCAGCCTGCAAGGAACAGATCCGACGACCCCCTGATATCTGGTAACAATGTAATAGGTTGTACCGACGAGGTTTTGGATCCAACGCAATCCTCCGCCGAGAATGTGCGGGCAGGATTCAACGATAAGCCAGTAGGAGTGATGGCGTGTAATGCCAACGGCTCCACACTGTTCTTCCCAACCACTAACATACTTGGAGAAAGGAATTGAGCAGTCCATGGCTGTTCCTCCGCGGACCAAAATGCCAACTCACTAGCAATTGGTACGTTCTCCGGGCAATCCGTAGATTCACCCGGCAGTTTATGCAGTGCCACAAAATCGTTTCCAAGCACGGAGGCAACGAGCCTATACTCACCCATCTCCAGCAGCATAGCAGATCTCACCTTGCCCTTAGTCTCCAAAACAGTCTCTACCTTGCTCGCCGCCACTCCCGCCGTGCGATCCTGCAACGTCTGCAGCGCCACACAACAAAGCGTACCATTCGCTCTTCCCACGAGCGCCCGTTGACTCTGCTCCCCATCGCCCCGGAACAGCTTCAGCGCAGTAATATCATCTCTTCCGGCAGCGTGTGCGCGGTCTTCATAAACCCACCACAACTCCTCCTTACCGACTCTTCTCCTCAACAATATATCCTGTCCTGCACCCACCGCCAGAATGTTCCCGCAGGTATCGAGTACAGGGTGAAAACCGACTGTCTGTCTCCCCTTCCCCCTTGCAACACTCCATCGATGCATCTGTGCGCCTCCACGGCCGCCACGTGCTCTTCCCCGCGCAGTGATAGGATGGTGAGGCACAAAAACCTCCGGATCCAGGACGTGCGCCACAAATCCGCGACGGTCATAGTTTCTTGAAAGTAGTGTCAATTCCTCTGCATATCTGCGCCAATCTACGTTGTCCCCATGGGGCGCGATCGAGGGGCATATAGACGGGAAGCGGCTTTGCACGAAGATTTGCCAGCCGTGCTCAACCGAGATGAAGTTACTAAGAGCCTTGCATGTTCGGCTAAGAGCTGCTAAGGAACGGGCGTCTGGGATATGGGCGACGATAGTATGGAGAAGGTCGTAGGGGAGAGTCGCAAGGGTGGTGAGAGTTTTAGTTGGGCCTTTTGAGCTGGATGTTGCCATAAAGATGAGATGAGACCAAGATGAGGTCGGAAATACCGTTGTTCGCTTAACTGGGAACTACACTACTTCCGAGCAACCAGCCCTATGCTAAGTACTGGCGTTACACACAGACTAGGTAGCCCTAACTTCACAAATTCCGCTGGGAGTAATAGCAAGTGGTGCTTGAAGTCTAAGTCCACATTCAATGATTAATGCAATATATCAATGCTAAAGCACTTACTTAATGAGCTCTTAAGAAGAACCACTTTGACCGATCTATTCTCTTTGCAATCGCCCGCACTTTTAGGTGGCCAAACAACTCAACTACAATTGTTTCTACACATTAGCTCCTCTGACTGAAGAGGCCTGACTGCGGTACGCCCTACTTCACGCACCTCGCTCCCTTGACCGTTTGGCTACTACTTCAGGACTGAGAAGATCATTCGACACCACTGCCATAGCTCCCGGTTTTCCTAATCAGTGAGTTTCTACTATTTCCCGAGTTCCCCGTCAGCTAAAAAAAATTAAGCGGTTCCTCTGTAGTCCATCGCACGACGTCGGATCCAATATCCAGGACATATACCGCCGCACCGAATTCACAATTCCCATCCAGGTCACCGCTAACTTCGCCACATGTTTGCGAATGAATCGGGGTGCATAGCTCGACCTCCCAAGACGAAACGTTCCGGGACTCCATTGGTGATATCCTATGATTGCGCAGTAACACGATTTCGCCCCTTCCTGGTGGGAAAGTTAGTATTCTGCATCGAGGAGGCCTTTCACCCACTTGGAGAATCCAAACATACAGATACTGAGGTTCTGAGTGATTCTAATTATTCATCCGAGTAAGTATCATCTTCAACAACTGACGTTTCATAGTACCTGTTATAACCAGGATGGCCTTAATGATCTTAAACTGGAAGAATGCGATACTCGGTCATCTGAGGTATTTCATATTACTCCTAGTCGATTGCATAATCATTTTACTTAACCTTACTGACTCGGGGTTTACTTCGACCGCCCAGGCACGCAATGGGGGACTGGGACAAGGGTCATAACGATCGTGACGCTAATACAAAGATCACCGATGAAATGTTCTGTATGCAGAAAGACATTTCTGTAACTCGAACTAAAATTAGCTGGATCAAGACGGTATTATTAACCCTGGTCACCGCAGTGATGCTTGTAAAGTCTGCAAAGTAATTTTCTAACTTCACTTCGTTGTCTGATATATCAATGCGTCTAGCCTGTGATCAAGCGAGCGTATGTCGCCTACTACGGGGTTTGTGCTTCAGCAACATCCCCTCCGGCCTGTTACAATCGTCCGGTGCCGAAGATCACAAAAGTCTACATTATTGTTAAAGTAATTGACGACTCTGTGCTCTTCCGCAAAGGAGATACCGTCCGCAAGGCTCCGATCCCTGTTGGGCCATTGGGGGACCAATGTTCCTAACCGGTCATACCAGTCAGGTTTGACCTCCATCTGGCCAGTCTATGCCAAGGCCGGCTTTTACAACATCATCTAGCCAGTCTACGGATCTATGGAACCAAATCTAGCTGGTCTATGGATATCTGCAGTCTCATCGAACTGGAGTACACAGAAATATTGGCAGCAGATCCATATATAGTCAAAAAAAACTCCACCCACACCTCATAGCTAAGTATCTACCACTAGTTTCGCCAAGGTAGATATCTATGCTAAGGTAGATACCACCAGGTACCTGTAGATATCTGCAAATCCACTGTCTTTTTCAAACACAATCTGACCGTCTATGCCAAGAGCGGTGGCTTAAATGTTCGGCCGGATCTGACCGGTTTACAAATCTATAGATCATCTATAGACTAATCTGACCGGTTTGGAACACTATGGGGGGGCGATATGAGTGCAGCGAAACTTGGCATGTGCGGTAAGTGAACTCTAGCTCTAGTCTCACGATATTCTAATTCACTTTCTAAGTACTGTTAGCGGCCGTGGTCCTAGATACAGGCGAGAAGTGGTACGTTGTCAATGTGTGTGAACTCTAGGTATATGTACTCAAATAATGATTCTGGATCGGATGATAAGGGGCACTGGGCATGCATGTTCATTACGGGTACAAGTTTATCATTAGGCGTATCGCATATAGCTAGAAGACAGCGCAAGATACTAACACGCCAGCCAATGCCACCTCAAGCAGCTCTGCTCTCGAGTTGATTTTGAAGTGTGAGGAGATGTTAAGCATTATTAATTTTTACAACAGAGTCTGAATTTCATTCTTAAGCGTATCAAAGAGTTTAAAGCTAGTCTGTAGACGGCCTTTTGGTCGCTCTAAGCGTCAGCGACCAAAAAGCCGTCTACAGACTAGTTTAAGGTGGGTGTATAGGGGTCTTCTTTTCTTGTAGTTCTTACGGTTGATCAGCCGTGTCCACGTCCATCTGACAACGGATCTCATATTTGTATCGTAGTCTTGGCGTACGCAAACCGTTCAAACAAACTCCTCTTCAATCAAAGAAGAGGATCAGAAAAGATAGTCTCGGGCGCAGGTGTGTCACTGACCCGAACATATACAATGAACCGTTACTGACTAACCCCTCATTGACCCCAGGGTACTCATAGTGCCGACGTGCTTTGCTAGGCTATCGATCAGCCTGTGACGGCGAGCTTGAGCGCTTTGGGAGGTCTTCCTCCTCCACTCGGGGACAAGAAAAGTATAGAAACCGCCAGATTTTCACAGCGTTTTAGAGACTTCCAGGAGTGCGTCAATCAACAACCCTAGGAAAAGCCTTGTGCCTCCAATATAAATCTCCAGTTGAAGCCCCCCAAAGGTTTCAGGAAAACGTGATGGCAGTTCACCGCAGTCAGTGTCACCCTCACATTAAACAACTAAGGTTCTGTCGATTTATTTAAGTAGGCCTCGAGCCTCTGGGAAGACGACAAAGCTTGGTCGATAGCCTCTTAGGGTATAGGGGAAAGCGGATCAATCCTCTTTTCTCAGGGATCCCGTGGTCTCTTGAAGATAAGAGCTAACTATAATCAATAGAGGTAGAAGGTCAGTAAAGGGCTTGTCCAACGCAGAAGATATACAACGGGGATTAATGGAGGGCTCAAGCCATGCATCGTAGTCCTCGTTCTTATGTCTTCGTACTGAGTTTGAATTACTTGCCCGAAAGCACCGCGACGTGGCCTCGGGACCATTGACAGGTCACAATTGTGTGGTTGAAATTTACGGTGATTCCCAGTCTCGGATGTGTTTAGCGATATTTCACCATGATCGTGTTCGCATCTATACAGTGGCCGTAAATCTTTGGCCTCTTTGGCCTGAGAAACTTCTTGCACATTTATTAAATGATGAACGAAATTTAAGTGCTGTTACGGGCATGATAGACCCTGAGGGTATGGGAGAATCACGCTAAGGAATTGGCAGGCATATTTGTTTGTTTTAATCATACTGCATTTACTCTATCTAGAATATGGCACAGAGCCTGTCCCTATCCTTCTCTAGATAGCTGGCTAGGTGGGGGAAATCCCCTTCCGCTACCCTTCCCCTTTTAGCAAATGAAAGTAAAACTAGAATGAACGCTTAACCACAAAAGAAACGTAAGAGAAAGACAAACACCACCACTACTCTACTCAGCGACGTAGGATCTTCCCCACCTCTGTGACTGCGAGAAATTCCATCACCTTCTCTCGTTCCCAATTTGTCTAGCCACGTGCTTTTATTCCGCCACACACTGGGCACGAGGGAATCCATCACCGCTTGGTCGCATATCTCCATGGAAAACAGCTCTGATATTTGCACGTGCCGACACCGTCTCGCTTTCCAACCCATAGCCCGCCCAACTGCCTTCCATAGTACCTGCTGCTCCTTCTTCCACTGCCTGCAGTGGCGGAAGAGAACCAATTGGCTGGCATTGTAGACCTTTGCTCGTTTTCGAGTAAGTGTTATATTCTAGCACCTGGTGCATTCTAATTCGCGACCCAATATTAGCTTTATATCCAGTCCATATCTAAGCTCCAGCTCATCAACCCTGAGCACGCAGCTCTTCAGTGAGTCGCATGTCAATCTTGCGATCCTAACAACAGGGCGGGTTTCTCCACCGAGATATCGCATCCCCAACCATCATTCCTTCTGGGGCGGACAAGGAATGCAAGTGCCAGTCCGTTGGGTACCAAGGACGTGAAATGTAGGGACAGTCGATATTTCCTGGCAACTCCTAGCTCGAGTGCTGACATTTGAAGGATCATCCGTAGTTATCGCCAGTTCCATTGGGAACTTCAAGTTCACACTCAGAATCACACTCCATAAGGTAGAGACGGGGCGTGTAGCCAGACTCTTATACTTTGGCAGAGGTAACATTATGGTGCTGACTGCGGGTGGATATAAGGGCACCGGTAGTGGTGATAGAGATCAACTTGCAGCTCCTACGTGACAAAGGTGGTGGTTTAAAAATGGAGTATCTGTACGACCCTAAGTGCCGTTACCACCGCTAGAATTTCAAGAGTGCCAAGCAGAATGGCGTCCATAAACTGACGACTCTGTTAGAAAAGCCGCACTTTCTGCGTTCCGGTGGGCATGTATCCGAAACCCGTATCATTTTTTTGGCGGTGCTCATAGTGACAACTGCTACGTTCCAAAGGGATAAAAGATGTGGTACAGTGTAATCGTCTTAATGTAAACGAAGTAATATTAACTACCTTTCCAACTAGCAAAAAATATATATTTTTGCCCAAGCAATCCTTTCGTCCACACCGCACCAGCAGAAAATCCCAAACGCCAAATGGTAAATCGTAGTAGACTGTCTGTAACTAAGAATCCGAAAGTAATGCCAAGCAGGCTAGAGAAGCACGCTGCTATATGAATGCTCAGTTCCTATGCGGGCCGGGCCGCCTAGGAACACTGCCCGGAATACTTCGTAGTTGTGGTAGAGATGTGAGGAAGTGTGGCTTAGACTAGATTAGATAGCTGGGGCTTGGCATTGGTAGATAGTTTGGGTGCTGCACAGATCAATTGAAGATAGATCATCGATCCTTAGCATCACATTGCCAGTGCCACCCACAGAGAGAGCTACGGTAAGTATGCATATATAGGCTATAGATGCCACGAAGGGGTTCAGATAAAGAGGTTGGGGCTGGTCCAATCCATTGTGAATCGCAGTTAGAGAATTGACGAAAAGGTAGCTACGATGGTCTCTTCGATCACGTATTCGTCCTCGTCAAAAGCCTGTTTGTGCCATTTCTCTGGCGCCTTAGAATTGCCACGCCAGACTTTTATATAAACCATCATTGGTTTAATGGAGTCTACCGCGCAACTCGTGTAAGCCGGATTCTTAGTTAAATTCGATTACTGTAGCTAGTTATTTCACTAGTCCTAGAATCGTATCATAATAAGCCATTAGCATTTGTAAAGCCTCAGAAAACAGTAGAATAATACATATCTTCGTAATACCAATATAACCCAAAGAGAGCTCTCTGTTTCCAAGGATCATGCTCTCCCAACAGATGGCGCATATACTGGACAACATCGAAAGCAGATCTGATTGTATAGGATCGGCACCATTCTTCATCGAACTGGGCCAAAGCTTTGGGATATCCATGGCCCGCTTCCATACAACTACTCAAATAATGTGGAGAGAAATACGCCTGTAGACTTCGAGACACCATTGGAGGTTGACGGGGTATGTTGTAGGAGACCTTGTTGGGTATAGGTGGGAGGGGAGGGGACGATATATATGTATGAAACTTAGCACCCAGGGTTTCTCACCTCCATACGAGATATAACGAAAACTAGCTTCCGGGGAAGTGGAAATTCGAGAATCCCCCAGGTAATTTTCTCCGCGATCGAAGTCATGAACTTACACCTTTACGGCCATCTCAACAGACGTCATCAGCAGCCGTTGCTGGTACAGAAGATGATTGAGGACAACCACACTGGTATGTGGCGCCTCATCATAGGCGACTGTGATTTCTTTTACAACAGCGACGATGATGACTACGATGATGATAGCTCGGATGGTGGCGATGACGTCAAGTACGGCGATGACTTCGTGCTAATGCTACTAAGTCCGCAACCACGGATAAGAGAAATGTTCGGGGCGCAGCTGAAAGAGCAAGACTCACAGCTCGAACGGAAGGTTGGAGAATGGCTTGAGAACACGGTTCCGACACTCTTGGAGGTTACTAGTTCAGCTCCTAACCTCATAAGATATGAGGACGGTCTTAGGGACTCATGTAGGACAAAGGATGAGGTGGACAAGCCGTGAATAGGGACGGTCCTCCCTTAAGCCCTGATTGTAACCATATCCCCCACCAGGTCACAAAATCAAGATTGTCTACCCTCGCACTGCCATCAATGAGAATTGACATGGTACTGAGCAGATGCTAGTGTCCTCGCAGGGAAACGATTTTTAAGAGATATCTCTACCGAGTCCAACGTCTTGCGCAATGTAAGTCTCTCGAAGAGCAAACGGGTTCCCAAGGTTTCTTTCCATCAAAATTAAAGAATCCAAAGTCAGTATTTCAGTACAGCTATTGAGTATACTCCACTAGCAGAGCAATTGAAGTGGAATATCCAAAAACGTTTGGGTAAAAGGACTGTGCGTACCTCTAAAGCGAGGTGGCAAACTCTGATGTTCAGACGAATCTTCTATATTGGGGTGGCTTATTTTTCTCTGGTCATGCGTTGAAGTTTACTATCTTCCTTTATTTCTCTGTGTATGCTGCGAACTGCATATGTGAGACTTAAGTTATTTCCTGCGGATAAATGATAGCTATGTGCCGTACTTTTCTCACCTCCCAGGCAAATTTTTGCGACATCCGCGGATTGGTGATTTCCCGCGGCGTTTGTTCCAGCCGCCATTGCGCACGTTGTATGGATATGAAATGATTCTGCCTGCCGATAGCATGTCGCCGCAATATAGAGCCAATAGACCAATACCATCATCACTAGCTCGGGGAGCGTTTGTACCAACTCAAAGAAAGCGGCAAAGATTCTGCATCTTGATATCCAGTCAGTAATTGGTGCATAGTCGACTAGCCAATAGAGAGACTATAACCATCATGAGACGCAACCGTGAAACTGCAATTGCACAAGTTAGAACACATTTGATCAAGCTTTCTTCCTTTAGTTGATTTCTTTTGAACGGTCTGCTCCAAACTCCGATATTAGGTCCGGGTGGTGTTCGCCCTTGTGCAACCGCTGGTCGTAAGCTGGTGACCAGCGAACTGGGTGCTTGGTTCGCTTCCCATTCGTCGTCCTCGAGTCCTTCGGTAACAACTGTGGGGTTCTAGCGAGGTGCGTCTCACAGGATCGCAATCTGGCTCGGTGGCCGGCACGGAGATCACCGGGTGGATCCTGTAGACCAATCTATAAACCTCCCAAGCTTTAGATGAACAGGTGGAGGGGTGTATTCTCAAATATTTCAATTCAAATGTCTTCGCACAACGGGTTCTTCAACGCATGTTATCGAGTATATAGCGCCTCCTGTTCACTCTTCTGATCCTCCCGGAATGCCCTCTTCACGCAATTGCATCTGATCACAGCGATGACTGAATCAGATTCTTCAGTGGTGGATATCCGATCGTACGGGAGCCTACATTCTTCACAAATGGCAGCAGACCACGCTGCGGGACCTAGTACAGGGTTCTACTACCAAAAGGCTATTCTCTACCATTGGTGATCTCATCTTCAAATGCGGAACCGCTTATCCTAAGGAACGACAGATACAACATGCATGTGAGATTGCTAGGGGTTCCTGGATATTATCATGCTCAAGAGCTGATATCAAGGACTGGGAGTTTATCAATATATAAGGTTATTGGGGAAACTCCAAAGTTTGAGTTATCAGTACGAGACAAATTCTTCTTTACTGCGTGCTCTAGTTAGAAGAAATCAGTTCAGAGGCGAGTAATAATAGGAATTTAACGAAGCAAGTTACGGCGCAACCTTGGACATTCTTCAATTAATTCGAACGTTTCTGTATTGATGCCTTCGTCATCACGTGGACTGCGGCTTGGCTTGGCAACCATTGCTCAGCGTTTTTGAAGCTCCTTCACTTCGACAATCCGCCGGCTGCGACAGCGACAAACGATACGACACACTCTCCTCTGCCACGTTCAATCTACCAACGAATCTAAGGCATCGCTGTAGTCCGATGTCCTTTCTTTGAACCCGCGCAAGTGTCGCTCCCCTTGCTACTGGACTTTGTTCGTCAACTTCGTCCGTTGCCACAACCACCCACCTTTCCACACCACTGACACCATTCAACTCCCTTCCGTTGCTCGATAGTTGTATCACCACCGAATTTTACACCTTCATTTTCGATCCGAGTGTCTGTTGTCCATTATCTGCGCCTGTATACTACGCGCTGTTGGGTTTTGGTGTTGCGTACGCGCTGCTGTTCAAGACTTATCGTTCGTTGTCGCTGTTCTACGCGTCTTCCTCGACGTCCGATACAAAGGACATCCCCATATTGAGTCGCCTTCTGCGCCCGATCCTGCGCTTATCCATACGGTACTATTGCACCACGTACACAATTTTGAGCGATATACAATAGCTATCCTCGAGGGATTTTTTGGTTCAGAACCCGCTGACTTGAACCCAGATAAAGCCATAACTACCCGCACGAGTCCGCCATGGGGAGAACTCCCCTTAATAAGGATGCGCCAACGGAAGCCCTCCTCAAGTCCGATTCCGATGACGAAAACTACGACGATCGGGCGGCAAATCCTAGTCCCAAAAAGACGAGGAAGAGAGTGAAATCAGGCAAAAAGAGTACGGGTAGGAAGACTATTAATCGCGGTCGAGCAAAGCCGAAACGGGGGAACCATTATTCTTCAGAGGATGACGAGGATATCTCTGACAGTGCCAGTGCGGAGGACTCCTTTGAGGAAGAGGAATACGATGATGATATGCAGAAGCAGGAGGAAATAGAGTACAACCGTAATGGGAGGCCTCGGCGCTCGGCTGTGAAGCAAAAGGCAGTTACCTACAAAGAAGCTTCGGATGAAGAGGACGATAAGGAAGATATTGAATCTTCTAGCGGCGATGAAGTGAGCCGCAGGAGGTTAGCAGCAACCAAGAAACCCCACATGGGCGGCCCTCGGGTCATCAAACTGAAATACGGTCCTAGAAACGTAGCTAGACTGGCTTCTGCCGAGCCCGAGCCACAGCCACAACCGACTCGAAGGGTTACGAGAGCAACGTCTGCTACCCCGTCGCAACGTCCGGTTGCGGGAGGCAAAGGTCCAATATCCATGACGGGAGGCTCTGTATCCTCAAAGACCAGAGGTCGTCAGGTCAGCGCTGAGCCTTCTCGAAGATCCAGTCGATTGACTCATACGGATGAGCCTATGGCTGCACTTAGCAATTCCGGCAAGCACGTTGTGGTTACAAATCTGCCGCCTCAACCCATCGCACATGTTCCAGAAAGCCCCGTGGAGGAGTCAAAGGACCCACAAGTTTCCGTAATCGAGGAGGTACCGGAACCTTCTTCTGAAGAGTTAAGCAACGGCAACACCGCACCAGTAGACCTCGAAGTCAGGGAAAGCCAACACGATCAACCAGAGGTTGTACCAGTGGCGGGCGGTGCTGGTGCAGCTATGGAGAGTATATCTCGTGATGATACTGGACATGAAGCCGATGAAGAGGAAGACGACAGCCCAACGAGACGGACCCGTGCCAGGGTCGGATCCTCGCACCAGAGATCTACCGCTTCTCCTAAGGCATTGCGCTCTGCGGCAGAACCAACGAGTGCGGAGAAAGGAAAGCAGTCGGAAACAGCTGGACCCCGTCGCCTTCAACGGCGGGGGAAAAACGCTGGCGGTAGTCGCAAGGGTGGTAGTGATGACGAGGACTATCATGAAGAAGGTGGAGAAGACGAACACTCTGACGATAGCATGTCATCTGGCGCCCGTTCGCCCATTAAACCAGCATCAAAGGGACAAGACTTTGGCGAGGGCGACGAAGCCGAGTATTCGGACGTACGAAATACCAGGAATGCACGGAAACGACTTCGGAATTCAGGCTCCGAGGATCCTGAAAGTCAGGCTGAACTTGCAGCGGAACTAGAAGACCTTCAGCCATCGCCCAAACGCACTCGCCGGGCTCAACGACGTAAACAATTTTCTGGGAACGAAAGCGGTACTGCAGCTGAGCCACGCCTTAGGAGGAGAACGCAACAAGTTGATTACCGATTACTGCGTCCAGAGATGGCCTTGCTTTTGGATGACAACGATGCTGGGACATCAACCCCATCGAAACGGAAAACTGGATCTGCACTTGCTCCTTCCAAAAGTTTGTTTGATACCAATGGTCCTTTTGGAGGGGGCGATGTGGTGCCTTTCTTTGGACGATCTGCAGCTCCTATTGATATAGATTCTGATAGTAGTGATGACGATGCCATTCGTCGGCGTGGCCGTAATGGTGGCGCTGCCGGGTTCGGCGGTACAGTGGGACTTACACCATCTGGTGCTCACGCCCCTGGTCTCCTTCCTGGTGTCGGACAGACACATGGTGCCGATCCTCTTCAAGCTGGTGCACCCGCGAATTTGGGGAGGATCACCAAGCCCGGTAAGAATGCCTTGGCCGATGCGGATCCTCTTGGTGTTTCTCCAGATGTTACCTTCGACAGTGTCGGTGGCCTCGACGACCGTATCCAACAATTAAAAGAGATGGTTATGCTACCACTTATGTATCCCGAGATCTTTAAGGCGAAGAAGGTTGTACCGCCTCGTGGAGTATTGTTCCACGGCCCCCCTGGTACTGGTAAAACTTTGTTGGCGAGAGCTGTTGCATCGAGTTTCACTGGAGCGGATGGCAAGAAGGTTACCTTCTACATGCGGAAGGGAGCAGATTGCCTGAGCAAATGGGTTGGAGAAGCTGAAAGGCAGCTCAGGTTACTTTTCGACGAGGCCAGAAACAATCAGCCAAGCATTATTTTCTTTGACGAAATTGATGGTTTGGCGCCTGTCCGGTCTAGCAAACAGGAACAGATCCATGCATCGATTGTCTCTACTCTCCTTGCTCTTATGGATGGTATGGATGGGAGGGGTCAGGTTGTTGTGATCGGCGCAACAAATCGACCAGATGCCGTGGATCCGGCCCTCCGTCGCCCTGGGCGGTTTGATAGAGAATTTTACTTTCCACTACCGACGACAGAAGCACGGAGGGCAATTATTGAGATTCATACTAAGGGATGGGAACCACCATTGTCTGATTCGTTCAAAAATCAACTAGCGACACTAACTAAGGGATACGGAGGCGCTGATTTAAGAGCTTTGTGTACTGAAGCTGCGTTGAATGCGATGCAGCGGACGTATCCGCAGATTTATAAATCCTTGGATAAGTTAAAAGTCGATCCGAAGAGCGTCGTGGTTACCGCACGGGACTTTATGATCTCTTTAAAGAAGATCACACCTTCATCGGAACGGTCAACGGCATCATCAGCATCCCCCCTCCCCGATCATGTCCAGCCTCTACTTTCCAAACAATTGGAGCGCATTAAGGAGTGTCTAAAGGGCATATTCCCTGAGTTTAAGCGCTTGACAGCATTGGAAGAAGCAGAATACGAGGATGATATTACAGATCCCGAAGAAGGATTCGAACGAGAAATGATGATGGAAAGTTAGTAATGAACATAGCAAAATGCACTCGGAGATCAGTGCTAATGGATTGCATTATAGATTTTGAAAGCGCTCGAGTGTATCGCCCCAGATTACTCATTCATGGCACATCTGGTTTGGGTCAGCAATACCTTGCCGGAGCAGTGTTGCACTTTATGGAATCGGTTCATGTTCAGTCATTTGACCTTGGCACCCTGTTGAGTGATGCTACGAGGGTAATTGATTGATGCCTTTATCAATTGTTCTCATACTAACGATGTTTCTACTATAGACACCTGAAACAGCGATTGTTCAGTTCTTTACAGAGATTAAACGACATAAGCCGAGTGTGGTTTTCATTCCCAACGTAGATATTTGGTATCGTACGCTTACAGAAACTGCAATTGCTACATTTAAAGGCCTTCTGCAGTCAGTAGGACCAAATGACAGGGTTCTGTTGTTCGGTATTTCGGAGCGACCGATCAAGGAGCTTGATGATGACCTGACACGGGATTTGTTTGGGTACTCAAGACGAGATCGGTTTGAGTTGGAGCGCCCAGATGAGGACTCGCGCCGTAAGTACTTCGACAAAGTTATGTCTCATCTCAAAAAATCGCCTCAAGACTTTCCACAAGATCCCAAGAATCGGAAAAAGAGGAAGCTTCCGGAGTTGGAACGTGCTTCACCTCCACCACAGCGTGTACAAACTGATGCTGAAAAGCGAGCTATTGCTCTCAAGGACCGTCAACTCAGGAATCATCTCAAGCTTCGACTCAATAACCTGATGGAGAATCTCAAGCAGAAGTACAGACGCTTTAAGAAACCGGTTATTGAGCATGAAATTCTTATACGCATATTGGACCCTCCTCCTCCTCCAGATCCGAATGTGGTTCAATCCGACCTTCCACAGGACACACAACGCTTCCGGCCGTTCCAAGATGATGATGGAGTACCGAGGGTGGAAGATTTGTACACTAAAAAGATTTATTACAACATGGATCTTGATGTTATTGAGGATAGGTTCTCCAATGGGTATTATTCCACGCCTCGACAATTCCTTGTGGACTTAGAACGCATCCGCCACGACGCAAAACTTGTTGGTGACAAAGAGAATCAACGCAAAGCCAATGAGATGCTCACAAACGCGGAGGTCTATATCGCAGACATTGAGATGGATGCTACTTTTGTTGCCCAGTGCGAGGAGATGCACGAGAGGGAGAAGAAACGGATGGCGGAGAAAGCTGCCCAGGCTGAACGGAAGAAGAACGAACAGCAACAGCTGCTAGAAACCGGTGCTGAAGCCGCGAACCTTGAGGGTTTTGTTGCTGGCCCATCTGGTGACGTACCGATTCTTATTCCCAAAACACCAGCGCCAAAACAACACGACAACAACTCGGTGTTATCGAATGGTGGTAGCCCTTCAGATGCCGCGGCAGCTGCAGCTACAAGTCAATATCCGTCTCATTGCGATCCCGATTTCTCGGCTCTTCAGACACCTGTACATCACAATATGATGGCAGCCCCTAGTCAAGCAACCCAACTTACGCAATTGGAATCTAGAGCTGGTGACTCAGTCGGAGTTGCAAGGGTTGATCCTATGGGATTGTCGATGATCATTAATTATGCTTCAACGACTACGTCCGGCAAACGAACATCCGATGGCACAGCAAACTCTCAACCACACTCGCATCCATACAGCAATCACAGCAATGGTTACAGCGTGCCCCTTCCAATTAACCAACCCCCTCCAGTTGACCAACCCACCTGGGGTGATTTTGGCACGCTGCCCAAAGGCGACTCTCAACTACCTCCTACCCAAGTCCTACAGTTTTCGCAAGGCCAGCAAAGCTCTCAGGAACAATACACCCCCGGGCAGGCATCTCAGGGCATTGCCATTACCCCTATTTTCCCCTTCTCGCAGGCCGATTCCTCGCCAGCCTCAGTGCCCAATCCATCACAAGTCTTCTCGGTCGCTCCTCCTGCAGTCCGGAAGCTGAAGTGCTCTGAGGTGCGTATGAGCGAAACCCACAACAAGCTGGTGAAAGCTACGTCCGGGTATACGGTTGAGCAGCTGGAGCAGGTCAATGCGGCGCTCATGGATCACGTCTGGAAGTCAAAAACCAACTTCAACAGGGATGAGGTTGCAAAAACCGCTTGGGAAGAGGTATTTGAGGATGTCAGTAAAGATATCGAGGAAATGCAGAAATTGCTACCGATTAGTGGTAGCTTTGGGTGAATGACTTTTTATCACCTGTGGCTTTTTATCAGTCTCTGTTTTTGCTTTGAGCGTATTTCGTTTTATCCTAGGGTCGGCAATCTCGTTGTTATTTGTGAATTATTTTCCTTTTAGTATGCCGGGAAACACAACTGAGTGAGCGGGAGGGTGCTTTTTTTTTGTTGATTTTACGATTGGCGGAAGTGGTATAGTACACTTTGCGTTTTTGTTCGCCCGGAGTTTTTTCTCTGCTCGTGATGGAAAAGGGGGTACACTTCTGAAAGGGTACCGTTGTTGGATATCAATGGTCTATTTTTTGTTGCTTTATCCGGCTCTTGTTCTTTTTATATATATGTATAGAGAGGTGAGTGTGAAGTGTGTGTGTGTGTGTGTGTGTGTGTGTGTGCGCGAGAGAGGGTTGTACTTTAAGAGGGTGTTGTATCTATAGTGAACATGATCCAAACATTTCTTCCTCTGCAGTTCGTGTTCTCTTGAGTGCAGCCAACACTCTGACTTGACCACACGTTGTTGCTCGTCCTCTTCCAGAACCACGTAGGGCTTAAAAAGCGCAGGGGGTGGGCCTAGAGAAGAGGATATCTCTCCTCAATGAAAACCTGTTGATTGACATCATTGTCAATCTTGACCAGCAATCTAAGCCCGAAAATTGTGAAAAAATCCTCAAAGCGTGCCTGACGATCTGGGGGAAATAGCTGCTCCAAACCAAATCACCAATGAGAAGAGGAGGATGAAAAGTAGTTCCCCTTTTACTTTTTCACATGTCCATACAGCACTAATAATCTCTAGCAGAGCATTCCAGAAGCGTATCGCCGACTCAAAGCAGATAGTCTAGGGCTCGAGCCAGATTTTGAATCAAGGACCGAATGACACGATACACTGTCAAAGACTTCACGGTGGTTAATGGCTTTACAGATTGCTAACAAAGTCATGGCGGCTTAGAAGATTATCCATAACATTATGCCCATACCAATTCGTACGAAGAGACAACCCTCAACACAAAGTTTCGACTGGTAGTATCCGCGCACACTTGGCTGAAGGTCATCATCATTCACGGAGTCTCTTCTCGTGGGTAACAATATTCTTGAATCTCGCATCCAAGTTACTGGGTCTGGTGATAAGGTGTCGCACGGAGCTGGGGACGAGAACGAATCTAAGACAACCAGGCTAGAAAATAATCCACCGAACAGCGACGACGATGACAACTCGGCACCGATCAGTTTCAACAAAGTTTCGCACTAAATCAACATCAGCAAATTTGTATATACGTTCCACCTCGATCAGCAAGGTAAGTTCACCAAGAGGATGTCACCGTAGTCAAGAGGGTGGCTTCTTATGTAAGATATACTCCATTTTCGAGTGTGATGTAAAAGCGTCCAGAACCAGCTCCTAAGCTCTCTCTTCACATCCGATATCGGATAACATTTCCACCGTTACATAGAGTATCTCAATAGAATTACCTTCAGGGAAAATCAGCCGTTCACACATCCAAGACAAAAAATAAAAATACACGAAGACAAATTTCAAAGTTACAAAAAAGTGGAAAGTTCAATTCACTCATACGCCATGTAACGTGCCCCACCGTTCTTCCCTCCCGCGATTCAAACAAAAAAAATATGCAAAAGAATAGAGTATTTAAGCTAAAAGAAAACTCCCCTGGCCATATATACTGTGTTTTTGGGGAAGACGGAGTTGACTCGGAATTGTAGGCGAAGGGAGAACTGCTGGCTGAACAATACCGACTGAAACTAGGTCTTCTAACAGCATGGCGTGCATCTGGTGTCTAACTCGGCGAGTTTTTTCCATTTTTTTCCATAAGTACATCCCGCCGTGTAAGAGTGGGTAGTGCGTGTGCGTGTGTTCAAACGACCACTGCAGGCGGAAGCAGAAGAGAAAGAGCAGGCGGTGGTGGTGGATTTTCCAGCATCGTTGTATCCTCCGGTGTTGTCAACATTTGCGACATCCCCATCTTCATGTCTCCGTCCGCATCCTCTCCATCCTCTCCCTCCTCCCCTTCCAATTTCTCGCTGCTCCTCCACTGCTCTGCAAACTCTGTCAATCTCGTCGCTGTCTCGGTCAACGCTAACCTGTCATTGCCATTATCATCAGCCTTCACTCGTTCTCGCTTTCCTGGGAAATACTCACCCCTCTAACGCTCTCTCAACATCTGCGCCATGCCCCAACAGCAGCCGCAGCACGCCTTCGTGCCACTTTCCATCCACCGCCAACCGCAACGGCACTTCGGGCGCAATATTAACTTCAGCTCCAAACCTGAGTAAATGCTTCACCACGGCCTCATGACCTTCCGCCTAACCCCCCTCATTAGCACTACTCCAGGTATTCAGAGCGGGAAAGGGGGTAATACACTAGCGCACCCGAGCGGTGTCCACTCGCTCTGTTCGATTTTTGCATCCACCCTTGCGCCGCGCTGCAGCAGCAACTCGGCCACCTCCGCGTGTCCGAAATCTGCAGCCGCATGTAGTGAGGTGTATCCATCATCGACCTCATTCTTCACATTCTCATCGTCAGCCTCCACCCGTCCGCCCACCGCAGTGACACGCGGTACCTACCTGGGGGTCCTTACACATCGCATCGACTTCTGCGCCCTTTTCTAATAGGAAGTGACACACTTCGTGGCGTCCCTTCTTCGCTGCCGAGTGCAGGGGCGTCTGCTCAACCTCGTCCCTCGCCATGATCTCTGCGCCTTTGTCCACGAGCACACGTGAGATCTCAAGTTCTCCCGAGTGCGCCGCATTATGCAGAGGCGTTCGACCCGTCTCGTTGCGTGCCATCACATCGGCGCCGAGTTCCAGTAGCAAATGGACGAGGCCTACATGTCCCTTTGCGGCCGCAACATGCAGACACGTTTGATCCTGCATCCCGCTTGCGCGGAACCGCATGTCAACGTCGACGCAGTAATGTGTTATGAAAACTTTTGCGACGATTTCACTTCCTGTTGTTGCGGCGTACCGGAGCCCGCGGGACCCGCCGTCTTCGGAGAGGGCTGAGCGGTAGAAGTCGGATGTGAGAAGGTTGTGGAGTTGGTGGTTGACCCGAAGGAGCGGGGTGCGTTCGGAGAGAGTAAGGGAGGCAGCTATAAGGAGGAGGAGTTCGTTAGGGAGGCGAAGGATGGACATGGCGGTGATACGGAGTTGCAATTGATCGAGGCGGGTGGATTCGGTGATGGTTGCATGAGCTGGTGGGGAACCTGTGACCTAGGTAGCTTTAGAGCTGCTTGTTGGAGCTTAATGTGACGGTTAATTACCCGGAGTCGAGTGCTACAGCATGAACAGAAACAAAGAAACAAAGAAACAGGCTCGAGAAGCAGTTTCTGAAATCACCCTCTTCCCCTTAGAGAACTCTTTGGACTTGGAGATAAACCAGGAAGTTACTAAACATCACATAAAGGCCACAAATCTGACAATCTACGCCCTCAACAGTTCAAACTTCTCAATCAACTCCCCGAGCGTCTTTTCTTCCGCCGCATAATCCACTAACCTCTGCTGATCGAGTTCCTGCACATCCTTCTTTACCTTAATTTGGTAATCCTTGACAGCCATAGCCTTCTCAAGCCTCTTCCTCGAGTCCTCCAGCTTCGAAATCTTCTTTTGTGCTTTCGCAATCTCCGTATCCACATCCACTCTCCCCTTAACCATGAGGTAGACAGTGCACTTATCCGAGATAACATTTGCGGTCAAACCTTCGGGAAGTTTATTTCCCTCCGATACAGTGGTGATGGATTCGAGACCCTTGACAAGAGCCTGGATACTTGATTTCTGCTCCGAGACGGTCTTGAAGGCTTCAGCGTCTTTGGCGTGGACATAGACTAACGGAGGAGCCGCATTAACACACCATTGCTCTTAAAGGGGGGGGCGGGGTGTGAAACTTACCTTCGGCCTTGTCTTTGACGTTGTATTCCGAAGTCAAAGATCGGATAGCTTTGACAGTCTCAAATACCAGGTCGTAATCCTTCTTGGCCTTCTCGTTCTCGAATTCCGGTGTAAATTGAGGGTACGCGGCCTTGCAGACAGTGACAGTCTCGTCTCCAGGGCGGCGGGGGAGACGTTGCCATAGCTCCTCCGTGATGTACGGCATGAAGGGGTGGATTAAGAGCAGAGCACCCTCGAGACACGTATACAAAGTATCCTGAGCGGAGCGCTTTTGCTCAGGAGTACCTTCTATGATCAAAGGCTTGGAATTTTCCTATACTCGCTTTATCAGTATGGCCAAAGCGCCGAAAAGAGGGGATGAAACAGACAATGTAAACATCACAAAGATCATAGAGCCAGTATTGGTACACCGCATCGGTAGCCCTTGAAAAGTCCCTCGCCTCAAGGAACTTGTTGGTGTCTTCTGCTGCCTTATTCAACTTGTGTAAAATCCACAGCTCCACCAAACTTTCCTGGTCCGTCAACTTCTTACTTGCCCTGGGAATATATCCATCTCCAAGTCTCATAAGAGCGAACTTGGTAGCCTGATACATCTTGTTGCAGAATTTTCTGTAACCGTCCACAACCTTGATGTCCATATTGATATCACGTCCACCAGTCGTGTAGTGACAGAAAGCAAAGTGCATAGCATCACTGCCACATTGGGGAATCCCTTCGGGGAATGCGGTCTTCTGGTATTGTAACGCCCTTTCAACCTCTTTGGGATCGAGGTTACCAGTAAGGAGCTTGCTGTGAAGCTGCTGCAGAGGAATCCCAGAAATTATGTCAAGAGGATCGACAACGTTTCCAAGTGACTTTGACATCTTGCGTCCTTCTGAGTCGCGGACGATCGAGTGACAAAATACCTCAGTAAATGGAACCTGCCCAGTCATCTTGATACCTAACATGATCATTCTCACAACCCAGAAGAAGATAATATCCCACCCAGTTTCCAAAACGGAGTTAGGGTAGAAGTTGGACATGTCTAACGTCTTGTCGGGCCACCCCAGGATGGTGTACGGCCACTGACCACTGGAAAACCAAGTATCCAACACGTCGGGATCTCGATCTAAAGTAAACTTCTTTTCCGGGAATTTTGCTTTCACCTGTTCTTCCGCAGCCTCTTCACTACGTGCCACAATCCATCGCTCGGGAAGAGTACCAGGGCCATTGTGTGGCCCGTCATCATCGAGGTGGACATACCAAGCTGGAGCCTGATGACCCCACCATAGCTGACGAGAGATGCACCAATCCTGGATCTTCTCGAGCCAGTTGAAGAACTCTTTTTCTTGTGTTGCAGGCCTGATCTTAATTTCTCCCTTCCTGACAGCCTATAGCGAATGCATCAGTAATCAGAAAAACCGTACTATAACAAGGTACCGACCTCAATAGCAGCATCCGCCATTGACTTCTGGCTCACCCACCACTGGGGCTTCATGATTGGTTCAATAACATCCCTTGACTTGGCGCAACGAGGTACCGGCATGGGATTATCCTTGGTCTCCACGTATAGCCCAAGTTTCGTTAGTTCCTCGATGACGACCTTCCTTGCCGTAAATCTCTTCATTCCGTTGAATTTCTCTCCACAGTTCTCGTTCAGTGATCCATCGTCGTTCATGATATTGATAATCTCTAGGTTATGACGTTCTCCAATCGCATAATCGTTGGTATCGTGTGCAGGAGTTATCTTCACACATCCAGTTCCGAATTCCTTCTCTACATAGTCATCCCCAACGATTGGGAGCAATCGGTCTACAAAAGGATGCTTTGCTTTCTTGCCAATTAGATGTTTGTATCGCTCGTCATCAGGATGAACCGCAATAGCCGTATCTCCAAGCATTGTCTCTGGACGAGTAGTAGCCACAATAACCTTTTCAGAACCATCTTCAAGTTCGTAGGCAAATGAAACAATGATGCCAAATTCAACCTTTTCATCATAGCCAGGAACAGAGAGAAGGGTCCTTCCGGTAAGTTCTTCGTTTTCTACCTCAAGGTTGGAGAGAGTGGTGGTAAGTGCACAACACCAGTTGACAAGTTTATTTGCACGATAAAGGAGACCATCTTCATGCAGGCGCACAAAGGATTCGGTGACGGCCCTGGAGAAGTTATCGTCAAGTGTAAAGGCTTCTCTTGTCCAATCATATGAAGCGCCCATCTTCTTTAGCTGATTCTTGATCCGTTTGTGGTAGCTGGGAAGAGCCGGTTAGTAGTATCTCTAGAATCGAGGTACCAGGTAAACTTACTCTCCCTTCCATTCCCACACCAACTGGGTGAACTTTTCCCGTCCAAGATCATGTCTAGTCTTCTTCTCCTGCCGCCAAAGCGTCTTCTCCACAACGCTCTGAGTGCTTATACCGGCGTGATCGAATCCGGGCAAAAACAGCACAGTCTTCCCCAACATGCGATTCCATCGAATTAATGTATCCTGGATAGCGATTGTAAGAGCATGGCCGATATGGAGGGCACCGGTAACGTTTGGCGGAGGTGCAGGAATAACGAAAACACCCTCGGGCTTGATCTCTCCGTCCTTTGTAAATTCCGGCTCAAAGAATCTTTCCTTTTCCCACCAATCGTACCAAGCTGATTCAACGACGGTCGGGTTGTAGGATTTGTAAGCGGGGTCGTCAAGAGATTTCAGAACTGCACATTCCCACTTTCGTTAACAAAACAAAACTCAATTGGTGAAGGAATGCGACTATACTCTTCTTCTGGCCCTTAGGAGTCTTCTCAATATATTCCGCAACTGGTTCAGCCTTAGGCTTCTTCTCCTTCTTCTCCTTCTTCTCCTTTGCTGGGGCGCCTGCGGCCGATGTCGCGGCCTTTACTGCTGCCAGCTTGGCCTGTTTGGCGTTGAATTTAGCTAATTTTTCAGCCTTCTGACGTTCCTTCTCCACTGAGTCGACCCCGCACTGTCAGTGATTATTCCTTCTACAAGCTGAGGCGATTCAGAGTCCAACATTCTTTCTCAGCCTTTGGTTTCTGGGGAGCATCTCCGGCGGGAGGTTGAGGTGCTGGTGGAATCAAATCTTCTGTACAGTCAATTAGAGAGTTAGGGCTGGACTGGAAGAGCAGCTCACCAGCAGAAGCCTGATTTGTCGCCATGATTGCAGCGTTGGTGAGCAGTTGCTTGAAGGGGTGAAGTGGGGGGTAGAGAACTAAAAAAGCGGGGCAGATTGATGGGACAAGGGTTCGAGTCACACTAAACTGAGTCACAGACGAGCACCAGATCGAGTCAGATTGGAGTCAAATTCGATAATTCAGTTTCTTAACAGCATACACGGGAAACAGTTCCTATTGATGTATACTATATATCTTCATGTCTCTATATTTTCCAATACTTGCGATCATATATGTTGCGAACCTTCGGTACACTCATCCCCAATTGTTAGAAGAGAGTGTTCGTAGGGTGCGGTCATTTCTCTCGGCACGATTAGAATTATTCCTTCAACGACACGAAGGTGGGATAACTTCGGTGCTGTACACACTAATGCCTGTTCTCTCGTTTCGACTATATATATCAATCCTGACGTCTCCACCCAAATGATCAATCCTCTACTAGATCAGTATCACCAAACCAATGCAGCACAGCAACATAAATGCACTGAACCACAACATGGGGATTGCCGAGGTGTCGTCGTATTGCATACCCACTTAAGAATACACAAACCGTCACACATGCTTCCCTTACAATGTCTTGCCTGTGATATGGCACTTTTTTGAATTTGTCGCCCCGTCGAAAAAGCCAGACCCAAAACCGTAACCGTAGAAGAAAAAGAAGAACCCCGTGTAGTATGAATCGGAAACTTGACGCTGAAACCCCCGCTTTTCCCCTTCCTCAACCACCTTAGATTTGCAAAAATCTAAGCAGTCTCACGCTTGCCCTCCTTGAGCTCCTTCTGTAATGTATATTAGCTTCTCATCCTAGCAATTATTCGAACTAGATCCGTTGCAGTAGGAATCGATCGATTGTTATATACAGGGTTAACGTACAAGAGCCTTCATGGTGCCGTGGAGAGCATGTCTATAATCCCTTATTAGCAAAGATGTACACTTCAAAAGTAGCGACGAGTAACGAACCTGTGGTTTCGCCTGAACTTGGGATCAGTTCCGTTCAAGCTGGGGTAACGGAAGGTCTTGGGCTTCTTAATGCCGTTCCTGTGGGCTTCATTCAATCACACCGATCAGCCTTTTGAGCTCTCCCATCGTCCGTAGATCGTGTCGTAAAAAATACACGTACCCTTGGCATTCTGGTTGTGCTGGGACGAATTCTTGGATTTGGCCATCGCGAGCTCGAGTTGTGGGGCGAGAGTTCGGTGTTTGTCGTGATTTCGTTATCGTTGAAAAGGAGTTGAAAATCGCTAAGGTGTTTGGTGATGAGAACAGTAGTGTGGGGAGTGAAGGTACCAAAGCAGTCACAGTATGCAGAGCCTCACCAATGCCGCAACGCACACCACGCTAAACCAAGTAAAGGGCCCACCACAAACGACATTTGGTGTCACTCGACGGAGGTACTTCTTCGCCAGCTCTCTTTTTATTTTTAGCTCTCTCTCACTCTCACCCTATCTCAGGAGGAGAGAACATTAGTTGAGCTCAAGAGGTCTTTTATAGTGATGTGTTGGTCATGTTGACTCTGGAACTGCTGCTGACATCAAACATCCCCCGTGGCGCAATTGGCTAGCGCGTCCGACTGTTAAGAAACATCTGCGCAATCGGGAGGTTGGTGGTTCAAGCCCACCCGGAGGAGTTTCTTTTTGCTGACGGAATTGATATTCTTTATCGTAAATGCTCTACTCTAAAGCAGCTGAGAGCTTGTCGGATTGGATCAGACGGTATCAATTTCGCCCAAAAGCTACTGATAAGCTTCAGGAAAATCACAAATCAGTGCAATTCTACATTTCTGAAGGTCAAGCGCAAACTAAAGGGAACACCTCGATACTGATAGGTATTGGTGGCAACCTGCCCAATCCGACTGTATGGTCACTCTGATAACATCCCTTCGTTTCACTGTACGCAGGAGCCGGCTCGCCCTTCTTACATCTACCTTCCGGTTCTTGTAAATTAACCTGCGCTCTTCTATCATTTATCGAGATCGTCAGTATCAGCAAGTGGCAGCAAAAAACACTTGGTGTTGATAGAAATCTCGAGACCCGCTCCCGCACTGCTAGGCCGAAGTTTAAACGGCACGACAGATAGATTTCGCCCACCAACAGCAATTACAAGCCTGCCGATTAGCCCACTCATGAGCCCGCTACAAGATACATACCATTGTGTGAAGGTTTATTGAAGACAAAATATAAGAAAGTATCCCCTATCGTGACAGACCTAAGCTAGATGGTGAGGGATCCTCTACCCACTAGAACCGACGAGGAGGACGGTCAGACATGCAACACTCTAGATGGCGTTGGCTATTTGTATGTGTATGATACGCACTGGTAATAGTCACGCGATGGATGACATTCCTACTACAAGAATTAAACTCAAGGTAGTCTATCAACGAGATTCTGTGGTCACGTATCTCAATGGTTCAAAACAAATAGTTTTAAAATTAGAACTCACCACACATGGAATGCAAGACGCAAAAGCTGTTACAAATATCCCGCCACCATTCCTGCATTCGCATCGGAACGTCCGCAGACTTCTCAGAAGCAACCGGAACACCAGAACCAAAATCAAAATCAGCCAGAGCAGCGATCAGCAGCCAGGCGGAAAATATTTACCGCGCATAAGCGCCGGCAATCCTCAGCAGCTTAAGCTATTCACAGGACGGCAGATACTACAATCTTCAAGTATCGATCCATTGCCCCGCTTCAGCAACTTCAACACCGCATAACCCACTTGAGCCAGGTCATCCCTCAGAGCAAAATACCGAATGAGACCAGTGCGGTGATGCTGAGCCAATGCGATTTCATCGATCACATTCAGATTATGCACATGCCCCGCGTTCTCTCGGAAGAAGATGGAGAACTTAAAAGATGGTTATTGGGGTGATTTTGTGATTGAACAAAACTACGATATTGAGGCGGCTTGTGTGGTTATTTTGTAACGGGGGGATGACAGGCAGTGTGGTCACAAACACTCACTCGCGCTTCGACGGCGGTTTGGTTTAAGCCCGCATGAGTGATCGAGTTGTTGGATGATGAAATAAGCGCCGTGCACAAACAGCTGCTAAAGAAACCGCCAGGGGACTCGTTCTGCCGGCGTGGCTCCAGTTACACCGGAGCTTAGAATTACCGGAGGCCCGAACCCAGGTTGTGAGCCTGAATTGTGTCCAGTGATCTAAGAACTCTCTACGTGCCAATTGGAAGGTGACGAGGGCCAATAAGAGCTTAGGACTGACGCTACCTACCGACATATGAGGAACCATCAACCGTTCGCCAGTAGAGATTAAGGGAGCTCACAACCCTCATCCCACCCCAAGCAGATATGTATAATAACGTTCTTTCGATGTATATGACATTTTCCGGAAAATGTTCGGCACTCAGCATACATGTATGTAATCTTCGAATATAATCGATTCACATCTACGCTCCTCCCCACTGCATACGATCTACTGCAAGCCGAAGAATACACATTTTTATTAACCAAACCATTTAACATATACTACACTCGGAATACTGAACGTAAATGTGCGCAAATAGCACTAGTTCTGACAGTCTTGCTGTTTACGCCTCTAGCGCTTCGTGTTTGATGCACCTTATATGAACCTGCCAACTTGTAACCTGCCTCGCTCTTTTCCGATAATCCTCCATGCAAGCAATCTTAAGATCGTGTGTCTTCAAAAGAGAGTGTGCGTACTCTACCCGCCCGACAGACTTTTTCCTCCAACATATGGCATACCACTGTTATGCAACCATCGATATTTGCATACACCCCGGAACTCCCACATCTCTCCCCAGAAGCTCGAGCCTTTGACAAGCTTTCGTTTCCCCTGTTTTCTTTACCGTGTCACGCGGACATTTGCACTATCCCACCATTTCTTTGCAAGTAATCTACCGCCAGCACGTCAAAGTGGTAGTTCCCACCTATATACGGTACCGAAAGACTGCTATGAGATCGGCAGCACCTTTGATCGACAACATGGTCCGGATAAGATTTCGCTTTCTTCCCCGCATTATAGTTCTAGCTAGTAATCTAGATCAGCAGATACATCGGTAGCTACTTAGGTGCTGATTGCCAACGTTGCAATTTCCTATCACTTTAGGATACTTACCCCACTGTAAAGCTATACAGCACATAATTACGCGGTGGAACATCAAGCACGACCCTTAATGCGGGTCATTTGAACCATGTACGTTGACTGCTAGGTTGCATAGGTCTTTGGTACTTCGACATCTCGGGTGCGGACCGCATGCACCAAAGTACTGTCGAAGAAATGCTAAACGAGATCTGGGCAACTTCTACTTCTTTCCCCATATTATCAACTGTGTACAGGTGATATAAATATTCAGCAACCGGCTATAACATCTAGGCATGTGGAATCGTGTGAAATCGGCGTATCAATTCTTCAATGGGGGATGGCGATCTTCATTGATAGCTGAATGTGCTGTAGCTATACCCTTAGTGTTTCCTTAGTATTAGGATAAGCGCTAGATACGGGAATAGTGGTTCTGGCGGGCAGGCGGGCGGGCGGGTTTGTAGCTGAGATGACTGCCACTTCACCCTCCTTCCCCACTCCAGTGCTGGTTAAACTCGGCATTGTATGCTTGTCGACCCACTCTTCACTCGCATACCCGTTGCAAATCTTGCATCGATACCCTCAGACACATTTTTATCCAGACGGTAGAAGGAACCGTACAGTGGATAAGCCGTCTTTGCAGTCATACATGCATGCAACTTGCATAAATGGCACTATTCACTCCGAATACTCAAGATCGTATCAAGTGACGACCAAACTAGTCAGCAATATACTATAGAATAGACATAATATTTAGATACTTCCGCATGTGCTTCACTAGTTTTTCCCCAGAGATTTTAGATTCCTTCGCCTGGCACTGACAACCCTGGCTTTGAATGCACTTGGCAAAAAAGCACACGACAACGAGATGCCGCAACCAGCGCCACCCCATAGATCTCGAGCCTTTTGGCCCGCTAATACCCGGCACCCCCAGCCGGAACCCCGTTCACCGTCTCTAATGATTCTATTGACTAGCGCAGTAGGAGCTCCATGGATGGCAGGGAGCGCTGGTTGTGAAGATCGTAGGTTTTGAAGGTAATCGCGTCATAGGGATAGAAATTAGTTTAACTTAGTTGGATGCTAGGTATCGGATTCTCCTTGATGCGAGTTAGCCATAGATATCATTCAGCAGGGCACAAATCGACTCTTACTCCGACGCCCTCGAAGTAGAGCACGAGGGTTGATGTACGGTCTACGGCGGCAAGTCTAGTAAATACTATCCAATCGTGAAGCCCCAATTTCTTAATAGCACTAGAAACTGCAAAGACCGACTTCATTCCCGCATGTTTACCTATCCAAAGCAAGTACCGGCACTGTTAGTGATAGTCACGCGGTCAAGTCCAAAATAGTAGCTTACTCTTATTCGCAAAAGCATTAATCTAGCTTTTGATAATAGCAGAGTTAGTAATCTGTGGAACAAAGCTGACGGAGTCTTTTGACTGAATCGCAGTTCTGACTCCGAACACTATGCTGATCGGCAGTGGCCCTAAATAATCGATTTTCCCATCGATATCGAGCACTTACTGACTTTGAGCATTCTCTGTAGTTTCCTACAAAGCCGCCAGCTTCGTATCCTGGTCGTACATCTTTGCCAGTTGATGTTGATACCCCGCCGTCTTTTCGGATAGGCCTAGATAAACCTTATCATACACCGTCCAGGGTGCTCTTGAGTGTAGTAGATATGCATGGAGCTAGAGACGGTGACATCGGTACATATCCCCTCGCAGCCATTCGATTGCACTGATTCAGAGGGTTAGTAATCGCCCAACGTTGAATTCTCGTGGGCTTTACCACCTTTATTCTCCTTCAAATCCTCCCAAAGACCTACTTGCTTGCATTAATACCAAAAGTCCAGTCGCTGTAATAAGGTAGTAACCAGAAGACTATTTGGAGCCAGAGCCTGCTTGTTGGTGCCGCTGCTAAGAGCTTCCAATCGGACGGTGGTTTGCAGCCACCCGCCACGGGAGATCGCCACCTCTAACCTGATATGGATAAGGACGAGAACTATGATATAGCGATATCAAGGATCTAGAGTATTGATTATAGGCAACTGCTTGCTCTGAAATACGTCTAGATGATGAAGAGCGTTAATAAAAGACGATAAACCTCGATAGAGATGTTTCTTTGGGGAGGACTCTTGTGGTGGTTTCCGATGCCGCCTATTAGTGCGATATGTGAGTGCGTGATGCATGTGGGCGGGAGGCAAAAAAGAGAGCAACGTTGCATTAAGGTAGTCAAATTAGGAACGAGCAATAAGTAACCTGTCGAGGTGGTAAGAAAAACCAATTGTTCAGGACGCAGCACATAAACGAGTGATCCCGTGTGAGAAAGGCGGGCATGACCTGAAGTATAATTGTCATTATATAGTGCGTGCTCTGTATACACGGGCCTATCAATTCCGCGAGGTATAAGAAGCATTGGGCTAAACGGTATGGGGAATTACCTAGGGAACTGGGCCATAATGCAGGAGAGCAATGACAGCACTATGACTAGATATGGGTGCAGAGGCTACACAGCCTGACTTCCTTTCCGCCATCTTCCCATCCAAAGCTAATCTTACCTCAAGAACTTATGCTAGTGCGTTTTTCTTGTATCTGACATCCCATCACCGAAGTGGCACTTTTCCCATTACTTTGAAATCATGCACTTCAGCCCCTTTAAGGCAGTGACGGTGCTGGTATAGTTATCCTTATTGGATACTATTTGGTTTGGTGGTTGCTTCTGAGTGAATTTGCATGGTCGGCTTCTCTCCGGCAACGCAGGTGCAGTGATTGCATCTGAATCTTGTTACAGAATTAACCCTCAATACAGCAGGAACGACTCTCCAGATACTGAACCCCGTCCGGACCATTCAACGTAACCACATCACAGGCACGCCCAACTCCCTCCCACCTCGTCTTAGGGAACCTATCTTCTTGATGAAGGTGAGTCGACAGAGAGTTCCAAGCACCGTTATCTTAGCTTCCTAAGAAATTATCAAGTAGTTTTGGGGCACTGTTTCTCAGACGAGTTGTTGCAATTTCATTATTTATTTTCTCCCTTCTCTTTCCTGTTATGCTGTTGCTGTTGCTTCTTTTCGTCTCTCAGATGAGCACGTATTTAATACATATAGCTACTGTAGCCACCTACATAAAACCTGTGGTTGAATGTGAGGAAAACAAGCCATTAAGGGAAAGATCGGCCACATGACCTATATCGGCAACGTCCTCCGCGAAGTTTGCGCCATTACCAATGCTGGTGCGGGGCTACAAAAAGCTAGTAGAGTACTGAATACTTGGTATCTTGATCTGGCGATGCGCAGGTAATGGGTTGTGCCTTATCAACATGCGCCTGATATCGCTCGACATGGGCTGGCTTTGATGACTCTGTAGCTGACGAGGGCGAAAGTATTGAGGTGACATAAAGTATCCGACTGCTCCCTACTCTGGACCACAACCCACGCACCTGTGACAAATAATGCCCGGTCATATAACTGGGCAGTGTTCGCAAACGGTCAGATTGACCAGCCGGATATATGTCGACCGGTCAGATGTGGTCGCTTTTCTGCCGGCCGCCCTTGGCATGGATAAGAAGTCAAATCTGACCGGCTTGACCGCTTGAGAACTCCGGTTGAACTTGAGGTTACCACTGTTAACAGTCCCTTCAGTTCGCATCCTCCGCCTTATGTTACTTAATCTGTAAGTAGCAGCGGTATATATGAAAGTTTTGTTTAAGCGGAAGCTGAAGGGGATGGTTTTAAAAAGTCCGGGGATTCATAGAGGCTGATTATGCAGGTTGGGTGAGAGTCGAGTCTAGAATCCATGAGGAACCCTGGTGAAGTGGAGGTGAGGACTGGTTCGTGCTACCAGGCGCGGGGAGCAACCGATCCCTGCTTGCTTCAAGAAACCGAAACCCAGTAGTAGCCAAACCACCGACTTGTCATCATATTGTTATTAGTACAATACGGCCTCACGGCCCGGGCCCTCTTTCTAGGGACGCCCTTCATGCTTCATCCAAGGCGCCGCTGGCAAATTTCTTCCTGGATCCGAGGAGCCGACCGTTTTTGCCATTGGTGTGGATCCTTGTCAACGGTGGTGGGGGGATTGAGAAGGCCCAGGCGGCAACGCATTGAGATCGATCTAGAATCGAGAAGCCATGATATCCCCACCACGAGACTGTCGAACGAACCCGATTGGTTGTTTCGACTTCACTTCACTTCACCACTCTCGAGATATATAAAAGCCCTTCTTATCTTCTCTTCCCCGCCTTGGTTGAGCTCTGGATGTTTTGATCTAAGGGTTTTTGTGTGAACAAAAGCGAGAGATTTCAGGCCTTAGGAAGCCAATTACCAACCTGGAGCAAGTCTAGAAGATTTTAGCTTGTCATAACCGCTCCCGCCACCTCTCCGCCATGTGGCTTTGTCGATCGAAACTTCTAGTTGAATGAAGAATATCTTCACTATGCAAGCAGATGAACCTATGTCATGGGAATTGCAAGGAAGTGAATTCGACTTGTATGGGACCAAGTTGCCACCAACCATACAGCTCCAATGAAGGCAGAGACTTTGGAGTGGTTTGAGGTTGGCTGTGATGTCGATGATCTCCTGAAGGCTCAGGCTGCCCCAGCCCCGTTCGGGGATAGATTGCTACCAACCATGGAATCTGCGGTTAATCCATCTTGGTGGAGGGAAGACATTGGTCCTCGAGTGACCCATTGCGAGGTGGATTTGAATCCTGCGGAGTAGTTCTTGTAGGAGAATATTAGGTATGTAGTTTGGATTCTGCAGTGAATAAACTTGCATGACTACATTGCTCTAGCAGATGTTGCTGTCTCGCTATCCCAATCCCTAACCCTAAATTCAAATCTCCATCGGTTCGCTTCATCATCTCGTTTATCAAATTCCAGGTCGGCTTTGAGTGTACAACCGCTACACTAACCACCGTTGTAAAAAAGCACAGTTGAAAATCTGTATTCGGTGTGTATTGGCGCACTGCCAGAGACGAATTTGACTCGAATTCGGGATATGCTTCGTACCGATGTTGTGGGGGAACGGTCTCAGAGCGTACCCATGACGTGTATTTTGGGTACTTCGGTTCTGGCAGTGTGTTTTTAACCCTTTATTTTTCACTACGATACATGTTGGATCTATAAGTTTCGTCACCTGCACCGAGTAAGTTGCAACCGCAATGCCACCCAAGACTACTAGCTATTGCGGTAGTCGAGCACGACACTCCTACTCCTCTCACAGACCAGGATCCCACTGAGGGACGATATCACTTCACAACTGTTACGACTCTGCTTCATTTCTTTAATAGGCCCGACGAGACGAAGTACAAGTCTACCATGTCACCGGGCATTCACGCGAGCTTCGGACGGATGGTGGCAGTATCAGCGTTGTTGGCAATGGGAACAGAAGTCATAGCCCGAAGCGGAACGTCGATACGACCACTCTCTTTTACCTTTACGAGGGAACTTATCTCGAAGCGCTAGTTGGAAGCTCAAGCTGACTAGATCAATCTAGCGGCCTATCTACATTTCATTCGTACGAAATGTCTATTGTCGCTCTCACAGCAAAAAATTCCTGCAGCGTAAGTGCGAAACTCATTTCGATCAGCCAGAATAACAACTCCATGGACTCTTTGGCAAACTAGAAATTGGCTGGCTGTAATAGGTTCTTTTGGATGGTGCATCGTGGTCTGAGACAAAAACTCAAGCGGTCAAATGGAAGGTCAAATCTGACTAGACTGAGAACACTGAAATCAAGGCTGCTTGTACAGTGGACGATGAGATTGCTGGCGCCCGAGCCAGGGTTAACGTGAGGGCGAAGATGGAAATGATGATTACTAATCTAAATTTGAAGATACCGATGTTGATGGCCAATTCAGACTGTCGGCCTCTGAATATCTTGAATCACAAAGTACAAGTCTCGGAGCATCATCTCAGATGCTTCTTTCAAGTTTAGAGGTAGCGCATATTGTGAAGTTATGCTTGCACGCCTGCACTATCTCGCAGATAGCTATCGACTTACACAGCTCAGTGATTCGAAGCGGCCAGTCCGGCCAGATCTGACCCCTGTAGGGACCGGATTGTGACAAGGCAGACCTGAAGAAAGAAGGCCGTGTCGGCCCACGTTTGCCGGGGGCTGGCCTGGGCCGGAGTTTGCAGCTGAATATTTACAGGCCGGGCAGGTACCTGCAATCCAGCATTTCCTAAATCGACCTAGGCCAACCCATGCTAAGGGCAGCTTCATAAGTTGTGGACTATATCGGATCTGTCTGCGGGTCAGCTAGCGGCTAGAAGGGAAGTGTTGAGCGCCCTTAAGTTTTCCCCACCGCCATCAGCTCCTTCGAAGCAATGTTGCCAAGTGTGCGCAGCAATCTTAGATTGAATAGCAGGGTTATCTGATAGATCCAACATATACTCTATCTATGGCAACCACTTGTTTGTATACGGTGTGCATTCCTTAGAAACACCCTGACGCTACCTGCAAAAGGTGCTACTACAGTTCGATACCATGTTGAGGGCACACCTTACGGACGTCATGTATAATCAACAAGTCTGCGGAAAGTGAGGCACTGCCTTCTGCTAAAGATACCCAAACTGATGAGTACTTTGATGGGCATTATGACTTAAAGCGTATTCAATGAAGAAATAGATACTCTGCGGGCGGACTTCCGGACACCATTTCTTCCCTTTCCTTTCGGCGCTCAGGTTGTTCTGGTTCCTGGGCTATCTTGGCCACTTTTCTTCTACCTGTCTTCCACCATTTTCTCCGATCGGACTTGTTGAATGCCGTAGCTTGCAATTATTTACTAAAGCAAAATATGTTTGCCGGATCCTGTTCCGGGTTTTACTTTGGGGAGCCCTGGATCTCTTGTAGGTAGCTACGCAACAAAGCACATGTTCACTTTCATATTGGCTCTCTGTGAAGGAGAACTACCTCGCGTTCGCTGACCTGCTCTGGTACGAAGGAATGTTTTCACTCCTGTAAAAAGCAATTCGCCACAAAAGCAATTCGTCATCTGCAGCCTCCAGAATCTCAGCCAGCCCAGATCAAAACGGCCCACATCGATCTTCCCCGGCCCCCGGCAGCATCCAAGAGACACATACCAGATGTACACCCGCCACATTAGCATCACAAGTACCACCACTATCAATAACCGAACCAACGAAACTGGGGCTGCACTTATCCGTCACTCAGCTCAAAGTAAAGGCACAATTCACTCAACACAGTGGTAGAAGCCGTAAGGCGTCGTTCCCTGCTTGCCCTACCTACTTAAGTAGGTCGTACGCGGTTATGCAGCCAGCTGTGCCAACCCGGAGAACCCCCAAAGGCGGACCAGCGAAGGCTAAAAACCACTGACAAGAATCCCACTAGGAGGATGGATACAGTATGTATAGGAGCTCTATGGTATGTACAAGAGCCCTATGTATAAGTCTAGAACTCTTCAGTGCCGCTATCCCGACCTCATCCATGCAAGCTCAGCCGCGCGATTTTTCCCCACATACTCGGTCGCATTCTAAACACTTCCGTTCCGCTAGTATGGAGGGTGTATGCTTTTTATCGCAACATTCCATTTGAATGACGAATCACGAGTGACAAAACGTGTTTAAGCCCTCTGGATGTGGGGTTTTCTGGCTTCTCTCGTCGTAGGCTGGTTCCGGTTCCCGGCTTTGGTGGCTGGACATGTTGAAGGGGGATTTTTTGGGGGAGCTGCAGTGCGAGCTTCTCTAGAGAAGTGTTGTGGAGTTCGGGGTGTCAGTATGCTAATATGAGTTTTAGGGGTTAGTCTTGCAAGCTGGCTTGTGTGGATCAGCGACCCAACGAGGAAGGCGCGTTTTGTGTTGAGGCTCAGAAATAAGCTTCTTTGACAGGCTTGGCTTTGGAAGCGTCCGAACTGATGAAATGAGAACCGCCGGTCTCTCTACACGATACGCCACGGCTTTCCAGGGAAGAAGAATTACAATAGCAAAACGAAAGGGGTCAACACAATTACCCCATAGGACATCTTGGGGTGTCAGCTCATCAAGCAGTTAGTTTTATCCCTCTGCCTGTGGCAAGTCGGGAATCTAGGCATACCATATATGGATCGGAGTGTAGAAGCCTACCCTTCTAAGGGGTACGAGATTTTCTCATCTGAATTCTGGGCCGCTATTTCACGGTACCGAGGAATCCGGATCAAGCGGAAGTGGAGCTTGCGACGTTTCGAGGCGGCCAGTCTGACCGGACATGGCCTTGCCAAGGGAGACCCTTAGAAATAATGCCTGGGCTGGCCCAAGTTGTTAAAAGCTGACCTGGACTGGACTATATAGCTAGAAATTTCAAGCCAGAAATATATCAGCAGTCCGGCGTCTCCGGAATCAACCAATGCCAAGGGCGGCTTCATATCTGGTGGCATGTATCTGATCGGTCTGTGAAACTATAGATCGGCCTGCGGCCGCACTGGCTGCTTCGGAATACTGAGTGGAAGGGATGCGACCATGCGGTTATTTTTCGACTCGTGGTTCTCCCCTGCAAGAATACAGACGGCAATATGGACAAGTGTTCACAACCGCACAGCATATAATTTCAGTCCTGGTGTTGAATTCGGAGAGGGTGAATGGAGATGACTTTTTCCTCGATCCCGCGAGGCATTAATGTCGGGCGTTATATTGGATGACAACCGAATATCGGTGTAACACCTCTGGGAGAGGTTTGGGATGGCAAGCCTCCCCCGGGCTCCGCCGGGCTCGTACTGAGACGGGGCGTCCCTGTGACCAAAGTATGACCGAGGTCCAAATTCTTCGTTACGTTCTGGAAGAAGCGGAAACTGCGGGTCACTAGCGTTCAAGCTGCCGAGATGTGCGGCAGCAAATATTACCTACGCCGCGCCATCAGGTTCTCATACGGCATGTGGAATTCGGCATGTGGAATTGTTCTTCTAAGATGAGGTTCCTATGACCTACGTCATGTCGCCGAGGAAGCCGAGAATTTCCAAAATTTCTTGAAGAGAGGAGCATGACGTTATTTGATAGTATCAACTTTGGGACTTTAGCATTATATAAGTTTAGTAAATATATAGGGAATTTTCTTCTTAAATAACTCAGTTATTCAAAGGTACCATTGATATGTTAATTAGTTTGTCGTCAGGCTTTTGAATATCCGGTCACGTTGGCGGCAAACTCTGACTCCCATTCCGGCAATGTCTTACCTAAATTGTTGCTTTTCGTTAATTGGAGAAGAGTTCTTGGGCGAATTTCGAACGAGCATGAAGCCTCCAGTCACATTGGTGAGATGCGGCGGCAGCGCCTGCAGGGGCATTACCAACTAGACTAGACTGACTGGCTGCCCTCTTCCTCGGTATCTTTATTTGGGTTCCAGTGAAGATCTAGTAGGGTGTGAGTGATTAGTTGCTTGGCTTCTTAAGCTTGTACGAGTACTAGATGTATGATTCGGTTCATGGAATGAACAATACTAAGTAGCCACTTCAACCTACATCTACTTGCCTCGGGCTTGGTCCTATAATATACGGGACCGAAATTATCTATGCATGCCTATGGAATGCAGTCAAGCTGTAAGTATGGTTTCATGGCGGTTTACAAAGGAGCATATAAAACTGATATGTATGTCGTCAGAGAAGAGAGCCTCCGCATCACGGTGGGGTAAAAGGCCTTTTATAGTATAGCTACGGAGGCATGGTCTGAATCCTTAGGCAGATAGCTTTCCAGGGTGCAGTTCGGTATCATATCTTATGACATTCACACGGAAGTGAATAAGTCTGTTCTGACCCAAATACTCTACACTCCGATATATATCAACCTTCTGCTTGACGCCAATGGTAATTTCTCTCCATTCATCTGGCTCTGGCGGTATACATATATCAAAACGGATATCCCATCACCGTCGTCTTTGCCGCATGAGGGTGGCGGATGGTTCTACCAGGATGGGACAGCCTTGAGGGTCTTGAGCTGTGATATCAAGTCCCCCCATCCACCCCCTAAATGCGGATTCTTGGGTACCCATAATGAATCACCTTTTTTGTGTCGTTTCGCACACCACCAACCAATCAAAACCAAACCAACCCAGCCATGGCAAGCTCTTCCGGCGTTGTTTTATCCTCCACCTCCTCCACAATTTTGCAGCTCGCACGCGCCGAACAAACAAATCCCTTTTGCACCCCCAACGTACGCACAGTGGGTCGGCGGCCAAGAGTGGAGCTATATATATATATGGAAATCCTTACTGAGAGGGCGGATTATCGTATGTAAGTGGTTCTGATAATGAGGGCCGACGGGTTTGTGGAACGTGTGTACGGATATTTGAAGTTTGTGACGCTTCATGATAGGAGAACGGATGACGGTTAGTTAGAGCGAATGACGGCGTGACGATAACTAGCTGATGCCGAGGAGTCTCTTGCAATCGATAGTGGACTGGAGGGCGTGGCGGCTGTTAAGCGTCGTAATGAAATCGCCATGTCGTCGCAATCGTCTTGTCCAGACGAGCCTCGTCGTGTTGCAAGCCTGTCGTTACAGCCCCTGGTACATCAATCGCCAACCCCTGGTCATAGCTAAATCAGGTTTTATGTCGGTGGTGCAGAGACTAGTTCAAAGAACAAATATAAAAACAAGTCTACAGTGCCACCTGTCTGAGCTTAGATTTCACCAGCATAACCACGGGGAGTAGATATAACATGATCTCATTCCCCTCGACCCTAACAACTACCTACTATGTATCAACACAGAGCAAGATTCGCCGCCTCGAGTATCCACTGACTCATGATGTAGCATTGATTTCGAAGAACAATGGGCAGCACACGACACGACACAAAAACAAAAAGTAGCATATAGAACGAACCGCCGATAAGTAGTAGGAAAACACAAGGGTCTGAAAAAAAATATGGCCAGCCCCTGTCTGTAAAGCATCTCCCCCCATTCTGCTCGCTGAAGGACACGAAACATCCCACATAACTCCCCACCCCCATTCATTTCCGCGGGTTTCTGTTTGAGTTCCATCATGATGACAATCTTTTGGCTTTTCCCTTTAAAAGACGTTAAGAAGTAGAAAAGAACCCATTAAACCCTCTAACCCCCACAACGTACAAGCCGCTCGATCGTAACCGGAAAAACCATCTGTGAAAGAACTTGGTGACATTTTATATCACCGATTGCGCCCACCCAAACTTGTACCATTGAGATGTCCCACCGGCCATTTACTTCTTCTTCTGTTTCCTGGGAGGGGTAACCGGCCTCCCTGAACCCATGCCTCCGTAGACGTACTTTTGCTTCTTTTCCGCGGGTTTGAGAATCTACGACGAATTAGTACTGATCAGTATTGTGACCATGTTGTTACATACCTGAAACGAGCACAGAAGACTTTCATCAACGCTCATCATCGCACCGGCGTTGTCAAATTCTCCACAATAGTTGGGTGCAGAAAATAGTGTGACAAGCTGCCTTTTTGAAAAGAACTCGTAACCGTCCTCCACAACTTGATGCGCACGACAGATCAGATCCATATCGTGTTTTTGCAAAAACCTAGATACCACGTCGGGACCAAAAGTGAACGAGACTCCACGGTCGTTTTCGCTCCATCCAGTAATATCTTTGTCGGGGTCGGACCAAAGAAGGTCACAGAGAAGACCGCAATCAGGGATCTGTGGAATAGTCAACCACCTGTACAATGAAAGCTCAAAAAGCTAGTGTTCCGGCAATAGTTAACTCACATCAGTAGGCCTCATCACTCTGCGGATCTGTTCCATCGAGTTCAAGTCAGGCGACAACCCTCCATGCATAGTAAAAATCTTCTCATCGATGATGGCGGCGATGGGAAGACAGTTGAAACAATCGGTGAAGGTTTTCCACAACTTGATGTTATATCTTCGTTTACATTCATCGTAGAATCCGTATATACGGTTGATGGAGGCGCATTCGTGGTTTCCGCGCAGAACGAAAAAGTTTTCGGGATATTTGATCTTGTACGCTAACAACAAGCAAATGGTTTCGAGAGATTGCTTTCCTCGATCAACGTAATCGCCAAGGAAAAGGTAATTCGCCTCGGGGGGAAATCCTCCGTACTCGAACAGTCGTAGTAGATCATAGTATTGGCCATGGATATCTCCACAAATCTGATAATAGTAGTAGTGGTCAGCAAGTAATCATGATGTGATCATCTTTATCATTAACAATACAGAACAACACTCCCCCTCCTGGCGGAAAACAGTGAAACATGAAACATACCTTGATAGGGGCCTCAAGCTCCAGTAGGATGGGCTGTGATATAAAGATTTCCCTGGCCTTGGTGCAGAGAAAGCGAATCTCCGACTCCAAAAGTTGGACCTGCTTCCCTGGGCGGCTACCACGGACTTCCAACAATCTATCAATGATAGAGTCGAGATCGACTTCCGTCTGATCTGCCATGGCAGGAGGGTGTCCTCGAAGGGAAGGGGAAGAAAAGGTGGAAGAGTAGAGACGAAGGAAAAGTTTATCGGTGAGTTGGAGGGTAGTGTTGCAAGAACGAGTAGATCTGTGTCGGTCACGCGTAATCAGTTTAGAGTTCAAGCCGCTGCCAACGTCCTCCGCATCTCCCTCACGAAAACGACAACCACGAGAATTTGCTAGTCTCTGCTGGCGCTGCAACCAGGAACAGCCACGGGCTTCACATTGTCTGGAGGTAGACGCTTTCGGCAGACGTAGTGGGAACACTCCAGCATAGCATGCCAAATGCAATACAGAGAAAAGGAGAGGGGGAAGAGGGAGACAACTAAGTACCAGATGAGAATGGTGTTCTTTGTTGATTAAGTTGTTATCTTTTCACGAAACGTGATGTAGGCCGGCGCCGGTTTGCCCCTTGTTGGAGATGCTAACGAGTGAACTGCGACTTTGTCTTTCGCTCGGAACGACGGACTTGTTTTCGATGTGTGGTTGTTAGGTAAACTGCGGTCGGTCGGCACGCAGTGAAAAACGGATGATCCCGCTGAAGAGTAAAGGAGCCCGATGATCGTGAGAAAAGATGATGTAGTACCAGTAACGCAGCTAGTTGTCAACAAGTGGTGACGATGGCAGGTAACAGTATCAACGGAACAGGAGTGCGATCGGCGGAGATGATGACCAGCACTTGTTGAGGATTCGAGCGTGAGCGAGAATCCAGAGTGGCGACCCTAGAGTAGGCGACAGGGAAGATGCGCTAGGGCGGGGTGGGGCGGGCGGGCGATGCAGAAGCGGAAGCGTATGAGAGAGGTAGAAGAAGGACAATGGAGGTGGGTGAGCAGTTACCGAAGGAACAGTTGTAGCGGGGGAGATAGGGCGCTGAAAACGAAACGGGGAAACGGGCTCTTGTGTTTGCGCGGATGTGGCTTGGACTCGACTTGACGATTACGGATTTCTCTACTTCAGAGGAGTAAGACTGCTAGTGGCTAGTGGCTGGTGGCTGGTGGCTGGTCAGGAGTAGCAATAGCAAAGGCAGTTTGAACTTTCAAGGTTGCGGGTGTGGTGGTGTTGTTAAGTGGTGAGTGAGTGGTGAGTGGATCGAGAGAATGGAAGAGAGGCAGCAGAAGGGGACAAGGGCTCGGGAGAAAACAAATCTCCTTTCTTCTTTCTCCTTTCTCTTTTTTCCCCTCTTCTCCGTGATACATACCACCCCCCATGGGCCATCCATACAATAGTGAACCGCTGTTTGTCGAATTTGTTCTCTTCCAGATACCACTTCGGGACTTCCTTTTGGATTTCGATAACGCGCGCCGGAAAACCCCCCTCCCTCCAGACGCCAAACTCCAGGCTCCAGACTTCAGTCCATCAACAGTCCGCAGCTGGCCGGCTAGCTAGCTAGCAACGTGTAGAGTCACAAAGTCCAGACAGACATGGGCCAGGCATACACGACTCACTCGGCGTTGCAGCAATCGATATAATCCCTACTTTTCTCATACCTTATACTACCTCAAAGGTTTAAACCATCTGGGAGTTCTTTCTTTCATATTATACCGAGATTTTCTTGCATTACGCCGGCAAGCTTGATTTTCGACGTTGGCAGAGGTTTCCAACTTGTTTCATCAGCAAATAGGGCCAAAAATAGTACTATTTGAGTACCTCGAGCGAATTCGGCGTGCTCGGATCAGTTCGCCGGCACATTACAATCCTGAGATAGGAACCCGACAGTTTTTTGAGCGCAGATGAAATGGATGTGGTAGTAACACCACAACAGCTCAATTAAGTGCTACCGAACTTGCACATAGCCACGGTTGCATATCTCCAGTATGCCCGTTAATGCGCACGTGATTTTGGAATGACGTCTCTTCTCATCAGCGAATTGCTCCCTACACACACAAGGCTCACTACACCCTTCCTCTCTACCTCCACTTTTCTCAGGAGAACTGTATCTTGGTCTTGTTGCTAGCAAGTGCCCCACTGCTCTAGGCTCCCGTTCCAACGCCTTTACCACTTTCCGTTTTGTGGTGCTGCCCCCTCTCCGGAGTACAAATCACGTTCTTCCGAGTCATTCTCCACTCCTTGTAAGTAGCCTTATGCGTCCGCCATTACCAATACTACAATGCAGGTAGGATCAATCAAGACAATGTTCAAACACTGCTAACTGAACTTCGTGAGCTATGGACCGGCTCCCAAACTATCCCTGGCGACGCTCCAAGGTCCCTACGGCTATAGAGCTATATCTTCGTGTCTCTCGGCGCCGGACTTATGACTCGGTTACAACATCAGCTCTTGCTCGCTGTTGAAGTAGACAACTTTATCGATGGCGCTATGGATACACTGTTGGGGCCTGGTAGTGGAAGAGCGTGTTCTGATTCCTAGCATGGTCGCGCCATGGAAGGCATCCCCCTGGAAGTCGATCTTCAGCTACAAACGGGCCTTCTCTCAAGATACATTGAGGCAGGAAGGCACAGCATTGAACAATCGCTGTATCGATGGAGTGTCCGGATCGAATTTGAATGTATATTTGGGCATTCTGAAATTTGGAATCACCAAGGCCGGTCCGAACTTCGGGACAACAGACTGGGGAAACGAAATAGCTGCTCAACCGTCTGAACCAGGATGTACAACAACGGCGCATCATCCTCCCCAATGCATCTTCACGACCAACTCTAACATGTGGGATTGGAAGGCTAGAAAATAATGGCATTCGGAGACTATTGGGTTGTTCGCAGGTGCAGAGCAGTTTGGAACCCAATACAGAACGACAAAGTGTCTCTTGAGAGCCTGTTGGTCACATCTATGATGGCTGGCGAAGTGTTCCACTGGGGAATGTTTCCAACGCCCTTAACGTTGTCCAGTTGATTGCACCTGTCAAGGATTATGCTGCTGCTACTTTTGCACGGGGTCGATTGGAATGGGTTACAGGCGGCTTTCGCTATAAGAATGCGTTAGTACCAACCTTTTGAACAAGTCATTCCTACTACTAGAGAGCAACGCTCATTATTGATTTACAGGATAGAGGATCGTGCGGTTAAGGTGATGGGAAAATTAATGCAAGGTTTCCCTCTTGATCCTCGCCAACACGTCCAATATTGTGTGTTGGCGGGTTTAGACCGTTTTGCGGGTGCTTGGCTCAATTATTTGGGTCTTCTTTTTATATTTACTGCAGATTTCTATCATTGCATTAACATATCTGTCTTTGCACCGACAGTTGGATTTACTTATTCAAGTGCATGTACCGGTGAACTACATGTTCCAGTGCCTGGCTTATCTTTCTTTCCTGTACCTCCTCAATCCCGGACAGTATGCTGAGCCGAACAGGGTGGCGTTGAGGGTGTTACTGAGAATGGGCTATTCCATTGTCTTCGTCGTCATCTATAGTCTCCAAGCACTTGACTCCAGGCCCATACCTTAACATCTCCCGCAGCATTTTCAAATGCCATCATCTCCTTCGGCTTCAATTAGGCAGCATGGCGCCAACGAATATCGTCTTAATCTTACATCCTACACTTCTATACTCTTTTCGCCCAGCGTTACATTTCACACCGCTACAATGATGCGCGTTTTCTGCCGTCTCCGCACTTTCCCGCCGACTAGAGGGTAGCTTTACCGCTCCTGTCAGCCCCTTCGAGGCTTCCATTGGCATTCGCTATAGCACTGGCGTGAACTCACCCCAACACCCCGCAGGAGCTGGAATGGCCCATGCTGAAAATCTGGTCGAAGCGGGTGTTGCTCAGCAGTCGGCTGATGCTCTGGGTAAGCCGACCGAAGGTGGACGCAAGTCGGCTTCAGTTCCTGATCGCACGACCAAAGCTTCTGGTCAAAAGGCCTTTAGATGGACCATAGAGTGGGCAACAAGAATACTGGGGATTATCTCGGTGGTTGCCGCCGCTCGCTCGATTCCCCGATTCGGCCCTCTAGGTTTCTCATGCTCGTCGTATTTGGGTGGGCGGGGCGTGCGGGGCTTGGCCTTCGGTGGGCGCCGCGTTGAGTCACTCAGGGGCACAGTTTAGGGCTACTTTCTCGAGAGACAGGCTGTGTATGCACGCGTTAGGATGATGCTGATTGGTAAATATTTAGCCTATTTCAACCTCCCCTCACGGATCATGGAAAATGACTCTACTCCTCATAATTTACTAACAAATGAGGACCATACAGCTGCCTAGAAATGACATTAGCCCCAGGTATTTCGACGATATCTTAAGGCCTGCTTCCCTTGAGTTGCCTAAACACTGGGGACTTCCAGGGAAGATTCCCAGCATGGGTACATTATCCTGTTCAAATAAACTCGCAACATTTGCTCCGTGTCGTCAAGGAATGTAAGCACTATCGGGAACCTAAAGTGGGAAAACACCTCCGCATATAACCGATGGCAACTAAACTCTCGTTACTACACCATAATACGCTAGGAACTCAATCGTATGCTTCTGCTAGTAGGCATCTCCATGTATCCCTAGAAAGAATTAGAAAAGCTATAAAGAAGGAAAGTCTCACCCTTTCCACCCATAGCTTCCCTCCCTCCGTAGTCCTCCACCCACTGATCAACGTAATTATGCATGTGAAATGATTTGAACATAACCTCTGGAGTCACTTTGGGATCATTATAAAATCACTAGGCACAAACTCTACGCGGATGATGAATCTCGCAGGTCTCATAAGCTTGTAGGATAGCCTTGTAGTTCGATTTTCCAAATCAGCATGGTTGTATATAGAACAATCGACTTCTTTCAGCTGTTCGGTTCTCCGCTCTTTGCCAGCACTGTACGGGGCGTCAAAGTTCGTACGATTGGAGCGTGATGATTTTGTTCAGTACCGAATGCCTAAGAGTGGGCTAATACCGTGCCCTAAATATACAAAGAATTGTCTAGGTAGAATAGAGCACATTTTTAGCAGATCAGCTCCAATCAATTGTCGCCACAAACAAGCATGTTATCGCAATTCTCCTATCGGCGCTAGGCCAGAGTTAGATGACCTGCCGGTGAGCGAATGTGTGATGGGATGTTTCTCCATGCGCGCGTCACGTGGAGGAGACCATGACGACAGCTCTACTCTGCTCATGTCAATGTCAGCCCTCACTCCAGTTGGGGAAGCGTTTGCAGGGTACCATTGATTGTCTGGTGAATTGATTGGAGTCTGTTATTTCCGGCTACCCCATGATGTCGTCCTTGCTGGAGCGGGTAGTTGCGGTGGTGATGATGCCCCAATGGTCTGATGCAGTGGCCGCGAATGACCACTCGCCAACGGCAACTTCTCAACACACCCTCTTCAACTCCACAACATCCGTTTGTACACATACTCATTCCCCCTCAAGTCGCCACCGCCATGCAACAATATTTCTGCCATTCATCTCGTCTATGTACGGCTCTTCCGCTCGTCTGTCGCTATGTAACCTCTTCTGCGTCGCGGACTGCAAAGCTCAACGCTTATACCTTCAATTGCGCCCGAACCTTTACGACTACCCCTCGAGCCATGGAGAACGCATTTTTCACCAACGAGCCTGCCGGGCCCTCCGTCAAGAGCGCCATCCCAGGCCCGATCTCGCAGAAAGCAATTGCGGAGCTCGATGCCGTCTTCGATACAAGAAGCTTAAACATGATCTGCGACTACGAAAAGAGCGTCGGAAACTACATCTCTGACATGGATGGAAACGTACGAGCTCTACAGACCGCAATTGGGCTTTTTCATGCTCTAACATACCCCTTATAGCTGCTATTGGATGTGTGAGTGTTGTTTTTTGGCTGGATACCGAAACAAAACACTAGCATGCTAACATAACACCCTCCATGCTCAGCTACGCACAAATCGCATCTATCCCCTTGGGCTATAATAACCCGCACCTCCGCGCTGCCGCATCCTCCCCGGAGATGATAAACGCCATTATCAACCGCCCCGCGATCGGCAACTTCCCTCCAGGCAACTTTGCCACCCTCCTCAAAACGGGCATCCTCGCTGTCGCCCCGCCCGGCCTCAACCAGGTCTTTACCGCCCTTGCAGGCTCAGATGCAAACGAAACAGCCTACAAAGCCGCCTTCATGTACTACCGTCGCCGGGAGCGTGGCGAAGACGGCGAGTTCTCGGCGGAGGAAATGGAAAGCTGCATGCGCAACGCGGCGCCCGGAAGTCCAGACCTGGCGATCATGAGCTTCAAGAAAGGGTTCCACGGGAGACTCTTTGGCAGTCTGAGTACCACCCGCAGCAAGCCGATCCACAAACTCGATATTCCGTCGTTCAACTGGCCGCAGGCCCCGTTTCCGGCGCTGAAATACCCGCTCGAGCAATATGCGGCCGAAAACGCGGCCGAGGAACAGCGGTGTCTTGAAGAGGCAGAGCAACTAATCAAGTCTTGGTACTGCCCCGTCGTCGCCGTAGTTATCGAGCCGATCCAGAGTGAGGGCGGTGACAACCACGCTTCCCCGGCCTTCTTTCAAGGCCTCCGGGACCTTACGAAGAAGCTCAACGTCCTCTTCATCGTCGACGAGGTACAGACGGGCGTCGGCGCCACCGGAAAGTTCTGGGCGCACGAACACTGGGGCCTCACCTCCCCCCCGGACTTGGTCACGTTTTCGAAGAAGGCACAGACGGCTGGATACTACTTTGGAGACGCAAGGCTGAGGCCGAATAAGGCGTACCGCCAGTTTAATACGTGGATGGGCGATCCTTCCAAGATACTGCTGTTCAAGGCGATTGTGGAGGAGATTCAAAGGCTGGATTTGGTTAAGCACACTGTTAGTCCCCCTTCCCTCCCTTCTCACCGAAGCTTCAGCTAATGATACGCAGGCCGAAACTGGCGCGTTCCTTTATGACGGGTTGCGGCGGCTGGCAGAGAAGTATCCGAGCGAGATGCAGAATCTGCGCGGAAAAAGGCAGGGAACGTTTATTGCGTGGGATTCGCCGAGGAGAGATGAGTTCTTGAAGAAGATGAAGGGTGTCGGCGTCAATATCGGCGGCTCGGGAGAGTCGGCGGTTAGATTGAGGCCGATGTTGATTTTTCAGAAGAAACATGGTGAGTTTTCTGACCTCGAGAAGAAAGAAGAGGGGGAGTAGCTTGCTGACAGGGAATAACAGCATCGATTCTATTGGAGAAGATCGAGGAGGTGTTTAAGGTATAAAATGATGGGAAGGTGGATGAAGGGATTGAATGGATAGAAGGTTCTGGTAACATACATATATGGGCGGGAGGGAAGTAACTAGGAACATTGCATGTTGTACTCGTTTACCAGATACGGAATATCTTCATGATAGGGTCAAGTTCTTTGCACCGCCATCACCAAAGCTTGATGGCGACAAGATTTATACCCCACAGTTCTAAATCCCCGCCCCTCAACGGCTTAAGCAATTAAGCAATAATATACAGTCCACACGCCCCACCTTCTCTCCCCTCGAAATCAAAACAGAGTCAAAAAACTCAATCAAATGCATACCGTGAACAATCCAATCATTATAAAAACGCAAAAACATAAAACACCATTAACCCATAAACCCATCTCATCTATCATTACAACCTCCCGTCAAACCCAGCCTTAGTCCACTCTGGCCCCTTATCCACCATCAACCCACCCGTCCCGGCGCTCCAATACAACATACTAACAACAAGGGCATGCAGCGCCACACAGTACGCGGCGAACAAGTTCCTGCTAAGCCGATTCGCCAGTATCACCCGCGTGAACGAGTATATCAGCCTCTCTGGCACCCGCATGCGATGGTACGCGCGCGCGCTCTCGCGTCCACGGAACGCCTCGAACGGCGAGATGTTCGCTTCATATGCCTGTCGGTATCGGTCTATTGATCCCCCTGCGCCCGCTCCGCCACCCACCGAGAACCCAGATGTGGCGGGAGCGCGGGAGGTGTACGAGGATACGTATCGGGTTTTTTCGTACAGACTCAGGTTGTCTTTTTGTAAGGAAGCGATTTCGTCGCGGAGGTTGGAGATGCTGGTTTGTGCGGTCGCTAGGGATTCTTCCAGTTCTGTGTTGCGGGCTTTGAAGCGGTCGCGCTGGGCGGTGATCATGGGGAGGATTCCGGGGTGGGCGGGGGCGGGGGGATCGCGGAGGGTGTCGAGGTGGGAGCCGATTATGGAGGTTGCTGGGGAGATGCGGGAGGCGTGGGAGCGCGCGACTGAGGATTGTGGGTACCGTGAGACGTAGGTGCCGGCGACTGAGAGCGCGGAGGAGTTGTGGTTGGGTTGGTGGGTCTCAGATTGGAGCTTGAGGAGGTCGTCTTCGAGTTTTTGGTTGAGTGTGCGGGCACTGGTGAGTTCGGATGTGGTCGAGTCGAGGGTTTGCTGCAGGGTTTGCAGGCGCTGGGAGAGGTCTTGGTGCGAGACGCGGAGAACGGTAAGTTCGTTTCCGAGCTTCTTGTTACGGGCGAGGAGCAGCTGCTCGAGTGATTCCTTGTCGGAGGAGACGGGGGGGAGGTCGTTTTCGGGCTCGGAGTCAATGTCTTCGTCATCGCCGGTGGAGAATTCAATGGATTTTAGGATCTCGAGCTCGCGCTTGATGTCTTCGTAATCGGAGCATTTGGAGACTTTGGCTTTGAGGTCGTATTTGTCCTTTTCGAGGCCGGAGATGAGGCGTTCTAGACTGCGGGTCTTGCGGGAAAGCTCCTGGCTGGCTGTTTCTACTTCTTGTTTGGCGTTGGTCACTTTGCGGAGGAGGTTGGCGTTTTCGTGTTGTAGGCGCAGGATAGTAGAGTCGTCTTCTTCCACTACAGCTTGCGCGGTGTGGTCCTGCTGGCTGGACGCCTTTTCAAGCTCTAGTCTGAGCTGCTCGTTTCGGCCTTCTACTTCAGCTAGTCGGAGGGTTGTTCGTTCGAGGTCACGGTTGACAATTTCCAGTTCTGCAGCCCTTTGCTTGCCCAGCAAGTCGACCTCTACGCCTGGGCTCGTGGGCCCCATCCTCTGTGCAACTTCGTAGCTGGCTTTGATTTCCTTAAGCACGGTTTCTTGGTATTCCAGCTTTTCGGTGAGTGCCTTCTCCTTGCCTTCCCAGTTCCTTGCTTTCTCATCCAGCACACCTCTCCACACTTCTTCAACCCGTGATGCCTCTTCTTCCTTCTCCTTCTCCCTCCGTTCCAGCTCTTTGTTTTTGGAGTTGAGAGAGGCCTCCAGATTCGTAATCTGGTTCGATAATCGGTTAACGGTAGCTTTGAGGGATGCATTGTCTTTCGTCATGGCCTGCATATCCGAGAAATTAACCAGCGAGTCAATCGTAGCTTCTAAGAGAGGGTATGGATCTGGCGCTTCCGATAGCGTTGAATATAACGACAGGAACGCCGTCTCGGTCGCCTTCTTGGACGTTGTTAAGTGATCGATAAAGATTTGGTACGCTACGAGGGCTATCAGCGGGACTTCGGCATTGCCTTTTCTTCTACAGAGCGCTTACATTTAAGCAAGCCTTTCCATTCCTCTTTCTTCTGTTCATCGTCAAGCTTCCGGTACTCCTTCGTCTTCTGTGCTAGCTCTTTCCGCTCCACCAAGCTCTCCCGTTGGCCGTTCACGATGTCGCCCGCGACTGAGTCGAGCGATTTTTGGAGGTGGGTGAGGTCGATGTCTATTGGGTTAGTAAACATGCGGCTTCTACCGTTATGGAGGGCGCTGTAGATATACTTCTCCAGGCGCTGATTGCGGTCTGAAATGCACTGGTTTGGGATGACGCGGCATCTTCGCCGGATTTTCGAGCTGCGCCATTTGTTGGTGCTGTAGCATTGCCGGCGGAATTGGAGTCGGTAGAGTTCCGGACCTGCTCAGACGCCATGGTTGCGGATCTGATGCGCTCCCCAATGGAGGCGTGGTGGTTGGCTGGTGCTTGTTGGGGATCAGATGATGAATGTGGTGGTGGTGGTGGTGGTGGTTGATGGAGCAAGGCGGGAAAGATAGTGTGAAAGAGCGGCTTAAGCAGGCAGTGTTGGGGAAATGAAAGAGTAGTCGTTGAAGCTAGGTTTGGCCTCATCAGCTCCAGAACTCACAAGACACTAGTTTACCCGGCTTTGATTGGTCAGAGCTCTCAACCCAAACTCCAGTGCTTGTCTCTGCCAAATCGATCACTGTCGCTCCCATCTTTGATACCCCTCCCTCCCCCCGCATTATGGCGCCTACCGCAAGGAACGGGCGCCCAGTGGGGCCCTACATGCTGCAGAATCTAGTGGACAACCTGCCCTTGGATACGCCTGAGAGACAGGATGTTACAATCACCTATCTCGAATCGTTGGGTGAATTCCTACCCACATACATATACAACTTCGAAACTTCCCAACGCTAACTAATTAATTAATTCTTGCTTCAAGGTCAGAATCTATACGTAGGAACGTCTGCTCACGAAATTCTTCATCTGGTGTCCATACCTTCAACTCCGAGCCCGGCTTCTCCGAATCCCGTCTACATTCTAGCTTCGCGACATCAACCCCAAGCTTCTAACACATCTGATTCGCCTTTTATAAAACAGATATCGGTCCTACCGACGGTTTCGAAGGCGTTAGTTCTGTCGTCTACTGGGCTACTAACGTTTTATACTCTTCCAGAATTCTCGCCAGCGTGCGGCGGCACTAAACTGAAGGATGTCTCGTATATCGGTGGCTTGGATCTTGATGAGCAGGAAAGAGAGGGAGTACCTGACGAAGGATTCACCGATGGGAGGCCAAAGCTTGTCATGATCCATGCAAAGAGCAAAATACGCATGATTCGGCTCGGAGAGGAAGTGCGGCTTGTGAAGGTTGTCATTGAGTGCGCGGGTCACCGGGCGCGCTAGCTAACATATGTTTAGGATATACCGCTCCCAAATTCCCTGACATCTGTACGCCGTGGCAGTATTGCATGCGTCGCAACCAACCAAAATTATGCCCTATTGGACGTGGAGAACATTCGGCGAATACCTCTGTTTCCAATAGCTACAACCTCCGAATCCGAACCAACCGACGTTGGAGAGTCTTCAGCCGCCGCATCAGAGCTCCAAGAAGCACCCGCTGCTGGCTCCAGCACAGCGCCTCCTACCTCACTGTTACACCCGCCCAGGTCGTCATCCCTTACCACCGGCCGCGAAAGACGAAATAGCTCGGCAACGGTTGCCCGGGAGAGCGCAGCAGCTGCCAGCCATAGCAGATCGGTCAGTGCCGGGAATATAAGACGTTCACCAAGTCTTACCGAGCGAGGGGCCCGAGGAATCCCCAGGCCTACTTCAAGACTTAGTCATTTGTCGACGACGCCAGAGTCTGGCACTCCAGCGTCAACTTCACCGACTTCCCCAACGGTGTCTTCCACGGCTTCGCAGAAACAGGCGGTCATCGGAGGTCGAAGATCGCCAGCTTCACCAGCTCCGGGGTCGCGAGCCTCTTCACCGGCGCCGCCACCTCCCCCGAAAAGTTCTGTTCCCGCACCGCACCACCTGCTAAGGCCAAATGTTGCATCACCTTCACCGAATGAGTTCTTATTGACCACCGGAACAAGGCCGGAAGATCCAGGGGTGGGAATGTTTGTGAACCTGGATGGAGATGTAACGAGGGGCACGATGCAGTTTGAAAAATATCCAGACCAGTTGATAGTGCAGGGCAGGTGGGTGATTGCAGTGGTACCTGGCAAAGGGTTGGAAATGCAAAGATGGGACCTGGGGGATGAAGGCGTCTTAGATGAAGCGGATCGAAAGGGCAGTATACCGTTAGAGGGGAATATTCAAGTAAAGGAAGTCCTAGCTTTGGAGGGGACTATCGTCGCAGACGCCGGCCGGACATTACAACTCGTCCGGGTTGCGCTGAAATCAAAGCAAGTTGATGTTGGTGAATCCCCGCAAGATAAGAGAAGGAACGAAGAGGAACGAGAGATAGCCCAGCGCATCTCAAGGGTGGAAAGCAAAGTTGTTGTGTTTTCGGGTCGAAGAGTATGGACCCTACTTCCTTGTCCATTAGCAATACAGCTCGATTCACGACTTCCGAACTTTTCGGATGAAAATTTTGATGGCATTGTTGCTAGAGTACGGCGTGCTCTCCATGTGCTTGAGGAGGTGCAATCGATTGAACCGAGTACGGAGACACAATTTCACGAGGTGTCATTTGTCAGACAAAAGTGTGGACTGCTGGTTTTGGGGGAACTTTTACGAATTACACAGAAGCAAACAACAGACATCGCTGCGGACGAAATTATGAGAGTGGAGGTGGCATTGGTGGAAAGCGCGTTAGACCCCAGGTTCATTGTTGCACTCTTCGGGGATGCGTTTGAGGAGGACATTGTTGAGAGTGATCAAGGAGTATGGGTTTATGGTGGGATCAAGGAAGTGTTTGCAAGCTTGAAAAGCTCAAAACAGATTGGAAATATCTTCACCAGGGATGTGCTGCTGTTGTTGAAGCGTTACCTTGCGTCCTGGAGAAGTAAGAAGGGCTTTGGCAGCGTGGCAGATGAGAAGGATGTTTTTCTCACGGTTGATGCTGCATTGTTGAGGGTTTTGTTGATGTTGGATTCGCCACAGTTTTTAGTGGACAAGGGAAAGACCATGGTTCAGGAAGGCAACGTCAGGAAGGAACTTTATGCCTTAATCGACGCTGGCGTTGAAAACATTGATGGTGCTATTCGTGTGCTTGAGGAATTTGGAAGACTCTATGTCCTCAGCATTCTTTATTCGAGGGTGAAGATGTATCGGAATGTGTTAGGCACCTGGAGACGGATATTGGACGGAGAAGACACCATGAGGGAGTTTGAGCAGGGCGAAGAGAGGGTCAAGAACTACCTCCTGAAGTTGAAAGAACCGGAACTCGTCGAAGACTTCGGTTGCTGGCTCGCCGCTAGGAATACCCAACTGGGAATTCAAGTCTTTGCGGCCGAGGAAGCAAAAGTTAAATTCGATCCCTCAAAGGTGCTGGAGATGTTTCGAGAACACGCCCCTAATGCTGTCCGTCCCTATGTTGAATATCTCGTGGTCGAGAAAAAGGCAATCCCCCTCCCCTCTCTTCCCCAGCAGCATTTAACTCTAAATAGAACTCCACCTATGCAAATGAACTCATCTTTCTCTACCTCGACGACCTAATCATCACCCTCTCCTCAGAACCCCAAGCCTCGGAGACTCTCCAAACTTCATATGAATCCTACCGCGCTCTCGATATTCCAAAGCCTACCTACCACGAATTCGTCGTTGACAACTCGCCTCAGGAGGGTTCTGTCCAATGGTGGCATCATAGAGTGCGCTTGCTTGAGCTCCTCGGTGGAGAGAGCGGCTACGATGTAACCAAGATCTTTGACATCGTAGAAAAATACCGCGACGTCCTAGTTCCGGAAATGGTGATCCTCCACGGCCGCTCTTCGGACCACGCCTCCGCCCTGAAGCTTCTCACGCATAATCTGAAAGACTTTGACACCGCCATCAACTACTGCCTCTTTGGCGGGCTATCTATATTCCAGACGCCCACCGTCATCAAAAAAGAGGAGCAATGCCAACTATTCACCATTCTCCTCGATGAATTTTTGAAACTTGAAGATGTTTCGGAAAGGATCGGGCAGACTTCGAATTTGTTGGAGAAGTTTGGAGGCTGGTTGGATGTTACCCATGTACTCAGCGTAATCCCGGACTCGTGGAGTATTGAGATTTTAAAAGGGTTTTTGATCAGTGCGTTGAGACAGCTGGTGAGGGAGAAGGCGGAGGTGAAGGTTCAAAAAGCTCTGCGGATGAGTAAGAATCTCAGGATCGAAGCGAAGTTTGTCGAAGCGTGCGATGAAATCGGGCCGGTGGTGGATGTGGGGAATTAGATGGTGGGTGTGGCATATGAGGAAGGGAGGAGGAAAGGGTTGTTTATATAGGTGTATCATTTCTTTGAGGCATGTTTTGGCGTACTATGGAGTCTAGGGGTTTGCGAGCGAGGAAGCGTACTTGGAGTGGATGTTACTATTACTATTACAATTCATTAGATGGTCGATTAGGTTGGTACCGACAGCTCTTCTTGGTGTTGCGGTTTGATCTTTGGATTGCAAATTGAGGTCCATCGAGCCTTTACTTAGGTCTGTCTACACATACATACAACACTTAGATTAAATACACCCTTAAGGCGGAGTACAACTAGATACCCCTGCTTTGTCTAGATCACACCTCTACTTTGTCTAGATCACACCTGAAAGCATCAGCCACAAAGAGGCCAACTATGAAGTGAAGTGTAGCCTCCCTCCAAAGTTAAAAAGGTAGCAAAAAACGATGATGCTGACAAGGAGGTTCGAACTCCTGAATCTTTCGATAGTGGGTTACTCAAGAAACTTAAGTCCACCGCCTTAACCACTCGGCCATATCAGCTTTGTGGCAGTGTTGAGGAATAAAAACAATATGTACAGCATTTACATTCCTAGGGCATTCACGGCATAGGATGGCTATTCACGATACTCACCGGTGTAGAGAATTCTGCATAGTCTTGTGAGTCGTGTTTTTTACTCCTATCAGACCACTGGGTTGTGGGATACTCTTTGGTTGATGAATTCATCACTCGGGGGTACTTCTTGATCTCCCCTCTACGAAACTGTTTGGGTCTTTTTCTCTATGTTCATCCCCGGTCCCTCCATTCCCCATACTACACGAAATAGAATGTTTATCTACTATTACGGTACCACGTCCGAGATAGTGGCGCTGACGATACTTGTAGTCGTTGTCACAACTGCGTTCAGGGTACCGTGGCATATACATATTAAGGTGTAGAAAGGACCGGGAGAGACGCCTTTATATGTCGCCTAGCAACTCGAGATACATGCATGATCATGAGCGATGAAAACGTGATTGCGACGAAATTTCTCTTACATAGAATACATATTTCATACACCACCAATATATTTACAAAGGGGGGGCTTCTAACTAAAGAACCGTAAGTAAACTTCCCGCCCGTCACTCCTTATAAACACTGCGAGTAGTAGTCGTTCATCTTAGTGCATGTACTAGATTCACACTTTGTAGGGCCAGTGTAGCGAAGACCTCCACATTGCTCGTGCTATTTGGAGTTAGTAAAGAGATGATACGGGGATTTTAGGGGGAGATACTTGTTTAGCAAGCGGTATGGCGCGGACCCTTGCCACGGCGTGTTCAGCGGCGACGAGAATCGGTGCTGAGGGGTTAGTAGAAGTGATGCCAGGGAAGATAGAGGCGTCAATAACGTGCTGTCATTGTTAACCATCTGCCTGAACTCTAAAAGACGGGGAACTTACGATGTTTGCAGTGCCATAAACTTTGGTGTTAAGATCCACCACGGATCCCGAGGTGCCTCCCAGTTTGGTTCCATCGTCAGTTCCTAGTCTAGCAGATCCAACCCAGTGGTTGGTACCACGGCCCTGGGTATAAGCGTTGACATATTCCTCGGTGCTCTGGCTGGCAGTGGGCTTCAGAAGGGTGATGGATGTGCCGTTTGCGCTCCATCCCTTGATTGCGGTCAACATGTTGTCTACGCCCTTGATGATTGCCGCCTTGTCCGCGGCCGTCGTGGAGTAGGGCTTTATACCAACGGTCATGTCGAGGTTGCTCTTGATGACGATGCGACCGCGGCTTGTGAGACCCGTACCCAGGTATTGAGAGATGGTGACGAGGGTGTTGCCGGATTCACCGTTTGAGCCTTCGGCACGCGCAGTCCATTGGATTTGACGGGATATGCCGTCAGTACCGACGATCTGGTCGTAGAGAACCAGAGGGATACCTGGAGCAGCATTGGTGAGAACGCCGGAGCGGCTGTTGAGATAAGCATCTCGGTCTGCCGAGATGGGGTTATTGTAGGCTCCATAGAAGTCATAGCCCTTGATGCTAGGGTGTGACACCACGATATCGGTGTTGGTGTGATCGATGACGTTGTAGCCTACGGGGGAATTGATCCACCACTTCTAGCTGTTAGATTTTCACGGTAGCAAAATGTAAGGGGGTGTAGAATACCTTCTGGTCGATCATGGAGGGCCCATCCAGAGCAGAGTTTTTCACGATCTCGAGCTGATCCTTCGGACCGATACCAGAGCGAAACAAAATCTTTGCGGTACCAAACGCTCCAGCGGAAAGAATTACCTTCCCGCCAGCCTTAAGTTTGTAGATACCAGTTTTGCCCTCGCTGGAGGTCGCGCTCACTTCAACTCCGGTGGCAATGCTCCCAGAGCGAATGACACGTCTAGTCATGGTATTCATGACCAATTTAAAGTTCGACCGCGCCTTAGCACTGACTAAGTAGGTAGCTAGAGGACCTCCGCGCTCGCCATTAGAAAACATGAACGGAGCGTGGCCGTAGGTACGGTTCTTCGCGTTGGGATTCGAGTTGATGGCAACTTCCTTCCATCCCGCCTTCTTCACAGCTGCTCCCAGAATGTCGTATGGCTCTTGGATATATCTCTTGCCATCTTTCGAAGGTGTGTCAGTGCCTGGAATCCGGGAGAACAGACGCTGTTTGGCGGCAGAAATGTCGGATGCCTTCCAACCGGCAGGGAAGTTGTAGTCCCACTCGCGATCCTGGGGAACGAAGAACATGCCGGCGTTGATCGCTGTACCACCACCAAGAACACACCCAGCCATCTGATCAACATCATCACAGGCAATACCGGTGCTGTTCCTCCAGATCTCGTTGCAAAGTCCAGGAACGTCGAAACGGGTGAGACTCTTTCCTAAAAGCCAAGCAGGACCAATTCCTGATCCCCTAGTCAGTACTGTATCATGAAGGTGGGGGGAAAGTATCCGTACTTCCGCCATGCGCATAAGTGGCTGGAGGGCCACGCTCAATGAGGATAACACTCGCTCCAGTTTCAGAAAGTCTATCAGCGGCGACCATACCACCAGCCCCACCGCCAACAACAATATAATCGGCTTCACCAAGAACTACAGTGCTGGTTGAGGACTGCGCTACAGCAAATCCTGCATACGCCGCAAGGGCGAGGAAGGAAACCCTCCAAAACATTACGTGGAACTGTCCAAGGTAGACACTGTCTAGTAAGAGAACGAATGAATAGAAATCCGCTTCCAAATGTGGGATAAAGGTGTGAATGGCGCAATTTCTGCGTGGCGTTAAAAGGATTTAGAGTCTCCTTAGATGCAGTTAAAAGATGAGCGGGAGCCTGATGGCCTTATACTTATTGCTAGAAGTTGAATTGATTGAACTGAAACATGGAATCCACGAGGATATGCCGGACAGGGGCCCGAAGTGGTAATGATCCCGCAGCGGTATGTACCACCAGAACAAGCAGCAGCATGATGACTATCCGGGTTTGCGAGCCGACTTGGAGAGACCCCGAATCTCCGAATCAAGTTGGTATGTTCTTTGGGTTGAGACCGTAGTTCCGGGCGGTAGCATCCGATACATCCATGCACACGGGTAATCATAGGCTAGAATTGAACGGTTATGTGGGCAACGTCACCGAGAATTAGGCATATTTTTTGTTCCTGCAGTAGTCTCAGATGCCATGTGCAAGTTGCTTTGTCAAGTACTGCTCTGTTTAAGAGACTAGAAAAGCGATCTGCCAGAAAGGTCACTTTGACTTTCGATTTTAGGCTTATCCATGCCTTCGTCCTGAATCTCACCTCGAACAGCGGTAGACTCCTTCAGAAATAGTTATATTTTATGTATTGTATATGAGGTGAGAAATAAGATTATCAGGGTAGATCTAGAGTTGGAAACCAATCAACTTGCATCTAATCCAGATTCCATTTCCCGTGATATATGCAACAAGTTTACTGCACGTATCCACGTATGTAGTATTACTCCTAGTTATCCTACTGGGCTTCGGCAATGGAGATAGAGTATAGTATAGATCGCCTGAAAGAGGGGCCTATGGGTGTTGTCTTTCCGGGACCGAAAAAATTGATGGTCCCGAGCACTGAATGGTAGTACGCGCCTAACCGCTTAATCGCAGGGATGAGTACTCCAGAGTTATGACAGCGCGGGTCGGTAGTAACACATAGAGTAAAAGTAAATGAAAATACCCCCCTAGGAATGAGAATATATGCTGACAGAGGCCGCAGCACTTGAAATAATCCCGAGCCAAATGCTCATTGGTGCTTTTAACCTCATCTCTAAGACTGTGTAGATAGCTGTACAATTAAAGGTCCCCGCATTTGCAGGTCTTCAAAGTATGGGTACATCGTCAACCCATTTGATTCTAGATCTGTCGTTTGGCAATGGCTGCGTCCTTTAGCCGCTCTATGAAAAGAAATACAACAAAAACTAAATCTCACGCCAAGACGAACGCCCAAGGTGGTCAGAGACCGAGTACTGTACCGATCGTCAAGGTTCGTACGTACCGCATCACGGAGGGCTTTTACGGTACGTAAAAGGATGGATTCGTCACAAAAGCCTTGTACGTAACTGCTGGGGTACGTTAATGTCATGTCACGCGTGTGCATGCGGGCTACTCACAGTGATAAAAAATAAGTATTCTGCACTCGTACTAGCTACCATTATACTGACTTTTCTTCCATTTAATCCATCATCCTAGTTCAAGTTTAGATCACTTCCACCTCTACCAAGTCCAACCTCAAATTCCCGAAGAAGTATTGGCACCTAATCATGACAATTCACTCATATCAATAACCGCACAAAAAACGCCATCACGGCCCTCCAGAGAATAATAAATCGCCGTCACGGCATCGATTGCTTAAAGTAAAGCGAGAGAAACGATGTCATGCAACGAGAGCCGTACGAACCTTGACGCTCGGTACAGTATCATCAGCGGAGATCTAGATATACTCCACCAAGCGAAGCATGAATGGTAAACATTATAAACACGCACCGACCGAATTCTGACAATGGCATGTAGTTCTCCAGCATGTATGGGTTGATTTGAGCCCTTATGAACTTATTTAGGCAACATTCGATGAAGTTAGGCGGGCAGTGTGGTATTGGATTTTTATCAAAACGCTTACTTCATGAATGATCACTCACAACCCTACGATATTCACCATACAACTCGGCCAAACTAAGCTGCCCAGATGTGCTGTCAAGTTGCCCAAGTGCCTCCAGAATGTGTTTTTGTACCTTGCTCTGAAATGCGTGGTTTATGGAAATGTATATGACGAGCAGAAGTCGATTTCAGACCCGTCCTGCGGCCGCGAGAACTACCGTGTGTAACAGCGATAAGTTCCATTTGAACACTGCTGTTCGGTACCAATATGTCATGAAAACTGAAGTTAGGAACATGAGGATCAGATGAATGGTCAGTTATTTGGTCAGTTATGACGGATACACAGTAGATTCCCCCCCATCTTCACGGCATTGCAAGCCCTATAGTAGGTATACTATCATTCTATGATCTGGAGAATGACACTACTAGCGCAAAACCAATATCTAGGGATCTCTTGGTGCTTTAAAGAAAATTTAGACATAACACATATATGGGAACTAGGATGTAAGATAGACGATGGCTAGAGGGCTCTGCTGGCTATGACACCGCAGCAATTAACTAATGGGGGGTGTCGTGAGTAGGATTTCAGACATGTAGAATTGAGTATCATATAAAGTCTATATCCCCCTTTCTATCGACTACGTCTATTATTTTCAGCGTTGTTTCCAGTCCACATACATAAAAAAACATCCGATCTTCATACCAACACTCCTAATAATACCGTTCGATCGGTCTCTACCACCATCTTCACTTATTCTTGGGGTGAGAGCGACTACCCATTCATTGCCCCACATTGTGACTTATCCCCTCCTCTACCACTTCTCCTATCCTTCTCGGCAGTGCTTTATATGTATGCACCACTTATATCACCGTAACCTCGCCCTCGAGGCGAGTATAGAAACAATTGAGCGGTATTCGGAAATGTGACCATACTTCCAAGATGCTGAGAGAATCATCGCACAGCAACACGCGTTTAGAAGGAACAGGAAAGAACTGGATATGGTGATGCGACAGTGAAGATCTACTATTCAGTCTGCAACTAAAAAGCTGTGCAGTTGCCTTGTTCAGATCAGTCATTAGGACATTGTAAACAGCGGTACGGCTTGCGCCCAAAGGTGGAGGAAACGATGAGTGGTTATGGATTAGCGGTTTAGGACCCAGGGATTGTCGCGACCAAGAGACTTGAATGCGAGGAAGGGGTTGGATTCCGCTTAGCTGTGAGCGGCTTGCAGTCTATGGGGTGTATGTGTGGAGCAGAAGGGAGTCGGTACTGTGGTAGAGGTTGATCAGTATGATGAAAGTTCATATTAAAGGAAGGCGTATTGTGTGAAAAGACATCGGTCGTTGGAGGTAAAATTAAGATACCAGCAGCAAGGGCATTGGCGTAAGCTTTTCGCGACAAGCGTGGGTGAGGCGGGAGACAGGCGGAGAAGCGGCCATGAGAAGTCGAAGTGCGGGGTAGTAGATGGACGTCATGTTCCGTTTCATCCTCTCCATCCAATCAGCGTGCATTATACATGAATGAACTCCACCAAATATTTTCCGTTCTCTATTATATTCCCTTTCCCTATCATTCTCACCGCCTCAAATCTTGATGGTCATCTATCAACAGACACAATGGGATCAAAAAGGTACTTAGCCAGAAATCGACTTTGACGGAACGCAAATTATACTTTGTCCTGTTACTACCAACCACCTTGAATTAAAAGCCTTGGAATGAATCCTTGTGGTATGTGTCCCATATTGAAGCAGAATATGGCGATCTAACCCTCTAGAATCACGACAAGCGAGTTGAGCTGTACCGAACCTTACCGAGCATGACCCCCTGCAATCGCCCATCGAATGTTTCTTGTGCAGGATCCTTAGAAAAATTATACTGCCTACCTCGTTAACATCTGGACCGTGGGATGAAATCGCACACCAGCGTCGTTGCTTTGACCAGTTTCAATTTCCCAAGCTAGAATGCACGTATGGTGGTCAAATCGCAAGTCCATTTCCTCAACAGATCTAGACACGTACAACTGTTCAGTCAAAGTCTATTGTTGTCGGCGGCGCCGCCACAGTAAATCAAAATAATAGTCGGTAATTTCAAGTCTAAGTGTGGGATTTCATCAAAAAAGCAGATGCAGTGGTTATACACCCGATACCATAATCCATGGGAATTTTCGAACAGTACTTCTTTAAGAAGTGCTACCCGAATTCAGAATCACGGCCTCAAACGTCAAAGCCTGGACGGGGCCACGATAACCGCTGGGCTGCCAAAGTAGATTGTGCATTCTGTACTCTACACAGGTAGCGCAGTGACCAGCTGCAAGGCATCATCGTACATACTGCTGTGTTGGTGAGCTCACATGTCAATAAATACCCCGGCAAGAAAGACTGCTGATAAAATACCAGAATTCATTGGTCTCTTTTGTCTCAAATTGTTATGGTGGTGGCGAAAGATGTGATGGAAAGGAAGAACGTGCTGTTCCCCTCCGTCGTTTCAGTTGCGACCATCTGGCTGCCACTGTCTCGACTCTCTACGACTGGGAGTATCAGCCGTCTGTTGGAGTTTTACTCTGTTGCTACGCTGAGTCGTTGCAGCTGTTGGACAAATCCATGTAGAGGAATGCCTGCTTCTCTGCAGATCTGGTCGAAGAGCCGCCTCATGCTTGCAACTTCCACGACCGAACCCAAAATTATTTGATACAGTGGAAAGTGCAAAAATGCGTGGATTTCACATCGCATTGTAGGAGCCCCTGGTGGAGCCACGTGCAGGAGACATGCTAGGTTGAAACTTGACAGCACCTAACATCCATCTTCTCTCGAGTGACCTCTGGTGGAGGTATACACAACTACCATAATTGCGAGGTAAACCACCCAATCTATTAAAACGCCTAACTGTGACAGAGATCTATGCAATACCGAACTTGAAGAAGCCAATTAACTTATACACCGTGCTACTCTTTACCTCTATGTCTATCATCGCGCTGTCTAATTTTAGATCAGCGCAGCACGAACACCGAGCAATGCAGAACCAGAACACAAATGCAACGCACTCGCTAAAACGGGAAAGGCCAACCAAAAAAGCAGATGCAGCGAGCAAGGAAGCAGAAAGACCCTGAACAAAAAAGCAGATGTGGCACCAGAAGAAGTTCCAAAACAAAGCAACAGACCACAAATAACGCCAACGCTTCTCCGCTCTTCATAATACGCCGGAAAACAGAGAGCCACACATGACACAACACACAAGGAAATTCCCTATTCTTTTCTAGGGATCTTCTTCCCCACGCCAATCGGGTGATTTCCATCGATATCATGCAGAACTGATGATCATCCATGCAGACAAATATGTGATCAGTCCTTGGAGCGTGGTGGCCCACGATGGTGCTTCCTTCTTTTACTGGTCGCGCCGCTTTCATTCAGTGGTATCGCACGATTTTCTTGGACCAATGCAAGGTACTGTTTCTTGCAGGTACTAGATCCGAATCTGTATGAACCTCCATTACTGACAATGAGGTCGGATACCTGTTTCCATTTGATCTGTGGGAGTTCCGGGTCGACGGTTTTCAGCAAAAGCGCAATCTGTGTATCGTTAGGAATCTCACGGCAATATCAAAGGAAGAAAAAAAAAGTAAACATACATCTTCGTCTGACCACGTTGGTTTTCGGAGCCTCTCATTTTTGGGCTTTGTCAATGTCCTATACCGGCCTCGCAACGTCGACTCCGCTTCTTCGAGATTTAATTTGGTCTTTATAGTCTTGTAAGACAGGCCCTGTTTCCGGTAATATACCAGCATTTTGTCGTTGTATTCGCATTTCTCAGAAGCAGCTTCGACATTGGCCGCAATGGCTGCGGTATCTGTGTTCGGGATTGGCTTGCGAGTGCGTCGTGGACCGGTGCTTGTGGTTGATTTCCTCGCCGAGGAACGCATGCTCTGGCTGCGTGGGTGTGCTGAGGCCGAAGACGAATTGTTAATCTCTGACGACGGGTATTTCGGTCCCATTGGTGGAGTCGGCTCGTGTGTCTCTCTCTCTGGAGAAACAGACCCCGGACCGTATGGAGATGCGCTCATGAGTACAGCTGACAAGCTGTCCTCATCCTCATCTGTCTCGTCGTCATAGTCATAACAATCGCTGTATTCTGGTTCGTCTAGAATACTGCTATGGTGGTGTGTGTATCCATATGTGTATGCCGGTGGGCTGTAATGGTGCGTTGTCGGGGATTTTGCCGGCAGCGGATACAACGATTCTGGCGACACTGCGGAGGAGTACTCTCGCCTCGGACGATCATCTCTATACGAACTCACGGGAGATCGAGCACTAACGCCGGAAGTCCTATATGGGCTGGCTGAGCGATGCAAATTAGGATCCACCACGTTTTGCGAGAGTCGGGGGGGTGGCGGCGTGCACGGCTGCTGGTAGTATGAGGAGCATTTGTTGGAAGTGGATTGAGGATGGTAGTGATCCTCCACCAATATTTCAGGAAAAAGATCACGCACAACTTGTTGTGCTGCAATAATACTTTTTTCGTTACCAGTTTCATCTAAAGAAACGTTGCGGTGGTCCCAACGGTTCGCGGTGTTGTGAGCCTCTGGATAAGCCGAAGTGCTTCGGCGGGTGATATATTGTGTTCCAGGCTCAGTCTGGGCATCTCGAGAATCTCCGGAGTCAGAAAATTGGGACGTTCCTTCATAGTCGTGGGGTGGTGTTGCCGATTGTCGTGGATATGTCTTTGGCGGTTTCGTTGAGTAATTGCCTATTATTAGGTGTTAATGTCTTATTTTCAATATGGTAAAAAGATTCAATACTAACCTGCAGAAGGTCTTCTGTAATCTCGTTCGTGGTACCAGTATTGATCTCTAGAAGTAGTAGCGCTCACTGGGTATTGGTTTGGCACATCTATGTAGCGCCCATCGAAGGTGTAATCGTGTACAGGTTGCAATCCGCGAGGTTCTTCTCTAGAACTCGAGGCGGTAGCATTTTGCAGGCCTGTTTCTCTTACTTCCGAGCTCTTTCTGTATGGGTCCGGGGTACCGGTTGCAACTCTAGTCTTCTTTGTTGGGTTGCCGCAAATCGGAGGAGTAGGGACGGACCGCGGATTCTGGCCAGCTGAATGTTGGCAATGCGCATGCCTAGCTACTGGAGCATGAAAATACTGAGGATGATGCCCGGGTGTGGCGTAAGACATGTTGGCGTTTTGTATTCCTTTACAAGTACGGCAGTTGGGTATGACACTTCAGATCGGGCACAGTAGTGATTGAACCAAGAGAGTGTATGACCGTTGCTCTAGGAGAGGAAACTTGGAAGTTGCGTTGGACTGTTCAGTCGGTCGTCGAGTGTCTGGGGAATTTCATTAAATGATGATGTTCGTGGCCGAAGGAAGACAAAGGACAGGAGAATCATTACACACTTATAGCAGAGGTTTCACCAAAGAATATTGACCACCGCAGCTCCCGTTGTTCATCCACCGAATCTATTGGTAGATCACTCTGCATCAAGGGCACCGGCTCAGTCGTCATTGAAAAATAACGTGGTTGTGTTTGAGATGCGGAGCGGAGGTAAACACACACTACAGTAAATATGCAAGGTATCTGCTGGCAAGAGACCCGGCAAATATCACCCACTTCTGTATCTACTCGAATAATATGTTAGAATGTTATTATTGGAGACATTGTTTTGAAGCGACGCTATGGGTGAACTGTCGAATGTCGGGGAGATGAGGGGTGTACCTATTGGCTGATGCAACCCCAGGTCCACCACAGTTGCGTGGCAGAGATCTTGACGGATACTATTGAATGGGAACGAGAATGACCTGATCTGACCTGCCAAAGGTACAGAAAAACTTCAACTATCGACAGAAGTACTGCCTACTCAGAAATAATGGGAGTAGTTCATGGTTTTATTAAGTATGTGGATATAGAGCCGCCAAAAGCGGCTGTCATAAGCGTCGTGGGTTTAGGTGTCGCATGTCTCAGGCGGCGTGTATAAGGCTAGCCAACGATAAGACGTCCCAACCTCGGGCGTACCTGGCACTTTCAAAGACACAGTGCGCCGATTACAATGAAACTGCCTATCGAAGAGGCACATGGAAAAGACTGTTGCCTAGATTTTCTGTTGTAAAATGCTTATCAAAATTTCAAAAGATGGTATCTTCTGATAGATTCCCCAGTCGTCGTATTGAATGTGACGCTGGGCGCAAGGCTAACAACCTAGATTGTCAAGGAAAACACTACAACTGCCTGCAGAATCTCTTTTATTTCGTGCATTAGCCCGGAATGAACTGGAGCATGGGGTCTAGACGAATGGAAGGAATGAATTGGCGACTTTTCTAGAACGGTTCTGGACTTTCATCCCTACAAAAAATCTGGTGCAGCTAGCCTTGTAGCATGGGTTCAGCGTTGTGGAAGCTTTTCTTTGGATCAGGAATCAATGGAACAGGATGTACCCGGGGCATCTCGGATCTTGTAAGACCGGAAAGTTGAACACAGTATATACTGTGAAATGGCATGACTATCCGAACCGGTTAGTCGACGGGTAGCGACGTCAGGTCTCTCTGCATGGAAGGTCGAAGGTTTCACAATGAGACTGGGCGATATAGCTAAACCTCATGCTACCCTCAACACTCATTTAGTTTAATGGGCTTCAGATGGATGACAATGTTGGCCAGTTTTTGACAAGATGAACCAAAATAGTCGCCGTTGAAGATTTGACTTCTTCACATTTCACATTGCGGGAGAAGAGATCTTTCACCATCTCATTACATCTTCACATCTCATATCACCGGCGGTGAGAGGCTTCGGAGAATTGTACATGTTGCGATTTGCGATTCCCTGCAGCAGATCCTGAAACCCGGCTGTTCTTTGTCGTACTTAACGCTTGACTACAGCCACAGACACCTGCAGACATACCTACCAGTACCCAGCGGGCGGACGACATGGCCCCTCATGATTGGCAGTCCCGGGAAAGTTTTGCGTTGTCGGTTAGCCACTTCATGACCTTCACAGTGGCAGAAAAAGATGCTGAGGAGCAAAAGAATCCACGCGGTACTTGTTTGCGTGCTGCGTGACTCCCCTCGAGGATAGTGATTGGCGAAGGAGTTAAGAATGCGTCATTGACCACGCTGAAGTTAAAAAACGAGGGGTCCAGAATACGGAACTATCGTGAGTGATTGAGTAGTATGCGCCGCACCTCAAAATACTATCGGTTGGCAGGGACATCATTCACGGGTAGCTACAGTTCTGGTTTATTGGTCTTGCATGTCAGTGCGCTATTTTCTGCGCACTTCCAGTCACCTGGTAGACAACGTTTTTACGCCTTAGCTTCTACGTATGGCCTTTCTTTGTTACTGCACTTTCTCCACATCCCGTCATCGACTGTATACCCTGTTCTGAAATCTCTCTGGAAGCGGGAGATAGCCAGTTTCAGTTGCTGGTCCTCATTCGGTAGTCTTGAATTTAGAGAGTTCCAGGGCGGCGGCTCGAACTCCCGGGATAGGTTGCACTAGATGCTGCTGGACGTAGTATGGCCTGAAGAATTTGGGGCTTTCTCCTACATGCTCACAGGTATCCAGCTGACCGATAGTGTTTCAAACCGACAGACCTGTTAAACAACCATTCGCAATGATCGCCGAAGTTATGCTCTGTACTCCACAGACCTCGTACGCTACACCACACGCCACATGTGCGCCGGTGCAATCTCGTGATATTAGCCACCGAGCTGCCACATCATCGTCAATAATGAAGACGAACACGTACCGTTGTGCAACTCGGTCATTGACCAGCACTCGGAGAAGTCGCGATATGTCGTTCAACTCTGACGCACGAGGTCTGTTATCGATTGGTCCCGCAGGCCTAAGCTTAAGCTAGTGCTCCATAACTAGAATAACGTGTCTTATCTTGGTCTGGCACCCACCAGACATCGATAGTGACGGTTGGCTCAGATTACCGCGTTGGAAAGGCCAATGGATGGGTTTATGGCCGCACTATCCTTGGTGACGATCATCAGACGTCTGTAGACTTGGATGGAGCTACTTGTCCACCGGCGCCGTATTAGGTTGCGTGAAAGTGAAATGTATGTCCTCACCACGTGCTATCGCCATCACAGACCTAGCAGTGGAGTTAAGTGACTGCTCGGAGGAGTTGACGTGAATCTAGACTTCGGCGCCACCACCACAGTTATCTCACATCCAGCTAAATTATCGCGCTCACGGCATGTCATTCGCGTCTCTTCGGCAGATTGTTATCTAACCCGCATTTGAGAATACATCATACGAAACATTCCTCCTTTCAATGTTCCTAGACCTATAAACACCTCGACCCGTGTTATTCCTAAACATAACGAAAGATACGGGCAGCCATACATTCACAGCAACGTATTGAACGCTGTATTTGATCTGAGGTTTCTCCATTGATTGAGGGGATGTTCGAACAAATATCAAGTTGACACGACTCCATCAACGGAATTGTATAGAGCCTACAAGCCGTAGACGGTATGTAATTCTCAAGACGGCATTTCTTTCGTCGTATATGTGTTAGCATCACCTCACTGCTATACTATACGAGTGGGTACCGCGGTGTACGTCCCTTACGCCACTGGTTATTATCCGTCCTCCACATTCCGAGATCATTCACCCGTCACCCGTCCCAATGGCAGAAGGGCTACACGTTGCAACACTATATGGAGAACCGAGCTAATTGATTTCTGCCACCTTAGGTGGTTGAAAGTTTCTCCAGTGTTTCTGTGCGAATAGGAACTACAGGCCAATCAACCGTTGATCGACAGTGCTCAACGACCTAGACAAAATCGCCCTCCAAAACCGAGGCGTATCATGCCAAAATTCCGTGGCAGTACCGGGTTCGAATCGACGGGCTGTGGGGAATATGGAGACTCCTACCAGGGTGCATATCTGACTGCTGATGAGTTCTGAGTGGATGCTTAGTATATGACTTGCATCTAAGATCTGGAACAGGCCTTCCATGCATAAACTCAGAACATTGCGAGTTCCACTCGAATTTTTTTATCTACGTCATGTGCTATAGCTGCTTCCAATTGACATGCGCACCAGCCTGCTCTACCAACTACCAACAGGATGGGTACAATCGTGGGAACACAACAGCCAAAGTACTGCACCTTCAACCGTGGATTCGGATACAATGATATATATAGCTGCCGACATTGGCAGCGATCCATATGCACGAGTGTGCTTCATTATTCTTCCTGCGGACATTTCCTGGCTCTGTGGAGATCGATCGATCGGTAATGCATTTACCAGGTCATCAGGGACGTCGAAATATATTGTACTCCACCTCTCCATATGAGAGGTATAGCTCCGGAGCTCATTTTTTTTAACCCTCAAAAAAGCCGAAATTAAAACACCCTTTCACGAAAATCCACATATTGCAGTATATGTGCGTTAATTCGGTCCCCATCGTGCATGTATCTGGACATCTTGCATGTATCTGAAACATCCATGGGTAATGATTTCATCCAACGAACCCGTGGGGAAAAGCCACGTCTTGATAGGGATATCAGTCCACTGTCCAGGTATACACAGTGTATCAGCTCGGGTCGGACCGTGTAAACTGACTATCGAATACTTAGCAGAAGTCGAGACGAACACCCACCCTCCTCCCTCGGAAGAATAATCCGACCGCATCTCTCTCCCTGTCAATACTTTTTTTCTTTTTCATCTCTCTCTCTCCTGGTATTCGTGCCACCTACTCCTCTTCTCATCGGATAAAAAAGGTACGTGTGCATCCACGAAAGGAGCAGCTGGTGAAATAAGTGTCTAACGTCGCCAAGGACTGCATTATTGGTGGACCTGCGTCACAGCAGAGGTCACCCACCACAATCCACACATTCTTATGCAGTGGCTCAACACGCTAGAGAAACTGGACATAACGGCGTCGCTCATTCACGAATTTCCACGTATATCCCCCAGCATGTAGACGCTCGCCCGGGGCCGGGGGCGGCTCCGTGTCGGAGTGTATATACGTATCGCTACATTCGCGTTGAAGGTGTGGGGATAAGGTGTGGTCCGAGCGCAGCCTTGTTTCTTATCAAACTTCGGAGCGGGCGATAATTTTTCCGGTGGCGGTGTTCACGATTGGGTAGTACACCTAACCACCCAGGTTCCTGATACCTACGTGAGCTTGGAATTGGTGGTGAGAAAACCTAAGGTGGGAGATTTGAATGTGATAGCCAGGAAGGAGTCTACATTGCTTTTCAGATGACGGTGTTGCACACTTGAGCTCCTTAAGGTCAAGATTAAATCTATAATGGCAACTGGCTCGCGATAACCATCACCATCAAGGTGTGCCAAGGTATCACTGCTGCTACTTCGTGAAACAACTTTTTTGCTAGCCGATGGCGTTAGTTCTGGGTGTCCGGTCCCCGTCCAAGCGAACTAATTCTCTGTCATGACCAGGCGGTTTCTGCGGAAAGTGGCCACTTCACAATAAGCATAAATACTTGCTCTTGCTGCCCATTTGCCCACTCTTCACCCTCGCGCATACACTCGTTTCTTGCCTTCAAGTCCTATCGTCAAATTCAAGCCTAAGTAAACATGAGATTCTCCGCCAGTTTCATTACTCTTGCGGGACTCGCATTGGCTGTTAATGCCCAGAATGGTACATCCCATCTTCCCATATTAAATTGCTCTGAGCAATTCACTCAATCCATCCAGCGTCCCCAACTGAGTCGGTTGGCTGCGTGGCTCACGATGACCATTGGCACTGCGAGGGGTATGCTCCAATTCCTCCCGTTCTCTTCCTCGCCTATGTTGTTAATATCTCGCAGTCCCCGTGTAACTGCCGCTCCTGCCGCTACATCCACCCCCGCTCATGATGACCACCATGACGAACACACCACGGCCGTATCAAACTCTGCTGCCGCTGAACACTCGGCACATAATGACCACGGCAACCTCAGCCCCTCTCCCACAGAGTCAGTTGGCTGTGTGGCTCACGGAAACCATTGGGATTGCGACGGACCTGCTTCGACTGGTAGCATCATCACCTCCGTCGTGCCTAGTGCCACCGCTGCTGCAGGTAATGTCACTGGAAACGGTACCATTTCTGGCGTGGTACCCGTGGAGACTGGTGCGGCAGTGTCAAATGGTATGAGTCTCGGACTCATGGCAGGATTGGTCGGTGTTGTTGCGATATTGGCTCTGTAAATTTAAGGGTTGCTGGTATAGATGCTTATATAGTATACAGTGGTTAATGTTAATTCTAAAGAGTGGGATTTGTTTGAATTATTGTAAAAATGTAGTTTTTTAGATGAGGTGTTTAAGTTTGAGGCGTTGGGGTAGTTTTATATGAGTGATTGATCGTGACAATCGACTGAGCTAAGTGACACAACCCTAGCCCTAGCACGTCAGTCGTCTCGAGAGCACCCGAAACAGCTCCGAGCTTCAAACACACTCGTACCAATGTCTCGCTGGCTCCTCCGCCGCCTCCCACTCTCCCCCTCGGTTCGTCCGCTTCATGCAGCAACCTACCTCCTTGCAGTTCCTCTCTTCTCTATCGCCTTCCTCGTCTTTCTTAACAGCAGTCTTAGCTTCCTCCTAACCAATCTCTTCCACGTCGCGCCCTCGGAACTCGGCTCGATAGTCGGAACACTTGGTTTCGTCGATGAGCTCGTCGCAATAGTTGCCGCTCCCTTATGGGGAGTGGTCTCAGATGGCCGAATCGGTACGCGGGGAGTATCGGCGCTCGGATACTTTGCGATCTCAGTCTCGTTAGTGATGTTCGTACAGCTGCAGAGTGTGTATCCCGGGCTTATCTTTGGCCGCATCATCTTTGCTCTCGGCTCCGCCGCCGTGACGACAATGGTGAGCGCGATACTACCGGAAATGACGCATCCGCAGCCTCGTGCGGTTTCCAGCACCGTTAGTGGTCGATTAGAAGAGGAGGAGGAGGAGGAGGAGGAGGACGTTATCTCGATATCACCGCCGACAGGGCAGCTCGCAGGGATGGTGGGGATGTTCACAGGGTTCGGAGCGCTCCTTGCCCTCGGTCTATTCCTTCCCCTCCCGACCCGCTTCTCACAGTACCCCAACGTCTCGCCGGCTCTTGCCGTAAAAATTTCTTACCTCGTTGTCTCGGGCATCGCTCTTGGTATCGCCGTCTGGTGTTATTTCGGCCTGCCACCTCCCAGAAACCCTGGGAGCACGGACACATGGACTGATATCAAGACGTGGGTGTGGACGAAGATATGGGGCGGGGACCCGGTGTTCGTCTCCACCCCCTCGTCGGAAGATAGTGAGGAGGGCAAGGAAATGGAATTCAGTGGGATCCGCGGCCTCCGTGCAGCAACAAAGCTCGCATTGAGCGATGGCAGGATTGGTGTAGCTTACATTGGAGGTTTCGTTGCGCGCGCCAGCTCGGTGGGGATCAGTCTTTTCATCCCATTGTTTGTGAACCACTACTTCATCACCACTGGACTCTGTAACCCCACGCTACCGGAGCTGTCGAAGGAGTGTAGGAAGGCGAATATCCTGGCTTCAAGTAACTCCCCACCCCGACATTCTCCTCCATCCCGCTAACCCGCTGCAGCATTAACAGGAACCTCTCAACTCACCGCCCTACTCCTAGCACCGCTTTTTGGCCTGCTAACAGACCGACTCTACGCCACGCCATACCTGCGCAACGTCCCGCTAATCCTCTCCTCCGCCCTCGGCATCCTCAGCTTCACACTTTTCTCTCTCCTCACCACGCCTCAATGCACGGCTGCATTCATCTATGCGGCTCTAGCTGGAGCCAGCCAGATCGGGGCTATTGTCTCCTCCCTTGGCCTCTTATCTCGTGGGATCATCGACGTTGCATCTACCACCGGGGAAGGGGAGGGGCAGTCTCTGCTGGGCCGGAGAAAGAAGGACACACGGGAGGCTTTTAAAGGGAGTATTGCCGGTGTTTACAGTCTTTTTGGCGCCGCGGCAATACTACTGCTTACGAAGGCGGGAGGAAAGGCATTTGATAGTGCGGCTGGGGCTCCGTTTTGGATGTTGGCGGGTTTCAATGCGGTGTTAGGCGTAGTGGCGGTGAGTAATGGAATCTGGACTGGCATGAAGCATCGGTGATGTATGTGGGTATCTGTGATACTGGGCTGATGCGGTTATATGCTTGGGGCGAGATATGATATGATGCATAATTTTGTTGGCGTTGTTTTTGTTTTTTGTTTTTGAGGTGTTTATTTGGATGGTCTGCAAACTTTGGACAACTTTGGATGGTAAATTTCTATATCTCTAGTTTCACTCATCTGCATGATACGGACGATTTGTGTTTCAACTGCTATCTATTCGATTTATAACGGGTGTAAATTATTCACAAGAATCATACACTTCTACACATATGTTCCGAAAGAAGCTCCATCCAGCGTGCCTAAGACTATATGCCTATGCCCTCACCCCATCTAATCACCAAGCGGGTAGGCGTGAAGAATCTGGCCGTAATACAGAGACGCATCCTTCGATGCCAAAAAGACAAAACTAGTCGCAATCTCGCTGGGCTGTCCAGGTCTCCCGAGCTGACTCTGCTTTCCAAAGCCTTCCATCTCTTCCTCTGGTCTACTCGCAGGCTGGAGAGGAGTGTGCACAGGGCCAGGCCTATTTACCATCAGTCAACGTGCTCTCTCTCACCGTAAAGACAACAAGGGCACTTACGCAACAGCATTAACCCTAATCCCTTTCTTGGTAAGCTGTTTACTCAAGCTCCTAGTGAAAGACACAATCGCGCCCTTAGTAGACGCATAATCGACCAGTGACGAAGTTCCTCTGAAAGCAACAACACTCGTGGTATTGATGATGCTTCCACCCTTGGGGATATGCGGGAGCGCAAACTTCGTCAACGCCATCATCTGCAGGATGTTACTGCGGAACGTGGACTCGATCGCATCGATATCGATATCCTCGAAGTTCTCACACTCCACCTGCTTCGACGCATTATTGACCAGGATGTCCAAGCCCCCGAATACCTTCACGTGTGCGTCTACAATCTCGTGTAGGCTCTTGAGCTTCTCGAGATCGTAGGGGATCAAGAGACACTTCCCGCCGGATTCTTCAACGATCCGCTTTGTCTCCTCCGCGTCCGTCTGCTCCTCGGAGAGGTAGTTGATACTGACGTTGGCACCCTCGCGGGCGTACAGGGCCGCCACGGCTCGGCCGATGCCGGAGTCCCCGCCTGTGATGAGCGCGGATTTGTTCGCGAGCTTGTTGGATCCTACGTACTCCTTGAAGCCGTCGGAACCTTCGAGCTTGGTGGATTCGGAGGTCGGCGCCATGTCCTTATCCAGACTATTGTCACGTAAGGTTAGCAAAGACGAATACTTTATGAGAAGGGAGGATGAAAACAAACCCCGGCTGGTTCTGTGTCTGAGCGGGCACATTGGCCTTAAATTCTCCCTTCTTTCCGGCCTGAGAAGACGACATTCTGTGGGTGATTGGGGGTATTATTCTAGTAAATCTGTGGGATGGAGTGGGGAAGAATGATGGTTTGAAGTATGAACGTTGTTGTGGTTGATGTTTTGTGAGAGTACGAAGGAGGAGACGGGACGAATTCATTGTTTCCTTTTATCCTTGTTGGCGGCGAAGCAGGCGGGGGGTTTTTCATATGGCGGGACGGGAGTACAGGTCATCGTATTGTCATAGACAGGAGGCTTAGGCCGTTCTTGGAAGGATACGTTTCCCGTTGAAAGGCAGTAAGAATGAATTCACAATGACGTATATTGGCGGTGGAAAAGGGTTGGTGCATCGGGTAGCACTCAATGCATATCTCGAAGCATCTAGTCCGCTGTCACCCCGAATTGCAGTGGTTTTTCTTCGTCGGATGTTTGTTAATACTGCCTCCCGCTTCCACCTCTGCTTTGGGAGCCAGTATATGTGTACAGAAATGGGCTGTGACGTAACATTGGGAAAGGTGCTAGGACATCTTCTCTTGAAATAAGATCTCGGAGTCTTGAATCCTACGCCGCTGGTTACCCCGAGCTGGCAAGAACTACTACCATGGTAGCATCAGTGTTAGAAAGCCGTTTATTACCTCCGAAATTAACACTACACTTCTTCTAGCCGTGTCGTGAAGATTTCATCTTGGAGATAAGACATACTGAAGGGTTTATTGGCGTCTCGAATCTCAAAGTGGAACAGTGGTACCTTGGTATTGATTTTGTTGTCTAGTCCCTCTCTTAATCCTTCTACAAAGGCATATTTCGAGCAGAATCCCCGTGGCCTATGCTCTACAACAGATCAATAGAATCAATGGAGAATACAGTTTTAGGATTCACTGGTGTTGAAACAAATCGACCATAGGAGACAAAATGCGCACACCGGAGACCACGCCTACAGAATGGGATGGTTTGTGTTGAATAAGCCTCGAGAGAGATGACCCTGACCTCGATTGTGTATCCATGACAGTTACAACTTACAAGCCTCCAGGCAACAACTTCGTCATCTATGGCTTAATCCGTTTGCAGTTTTGGAAGTGAGTATATCGAATTTTGTGGTTCTGATTTTGTCTAAGAATTGAGAGCATTTATAGAAGTGTCTTTGCATTGGTCATTAAAGGTATTGTTCGTCGAATGGACCGAATGGGCTGTAGGCACCACCGTCCTCAAAATGGCCATCATTGTAACTAGTACATCGTTTAAAACGCAAACATTAAAAATGGATGTCCCATCCATTTCTGCTCTACATCCCTTTCCCATCTGGTTTGGAGTGATTGATCATATGTTCGTCGGGTGTCTATCTAGTACTAGATGGCAGCATGGTGTGGTCGGTATAGTCTGAGCAAGCTCGTGGTACCATAATTACTCAAGTATGCTGAGCACTTAGAGCTGCAATCATGTATTATCTAGCTTCCTAAACCTCTAGTTATAGGATCTCACTCACGAAGTCCCGGACTGCGGACCACGCAAAAATAGTGTTGTTGCTCATGCGGATGTTCGTGTTGACGAATGAAAGGTATCGCCGCCAAATGTGCAAACGATATCAAAAATGGCCAATTCCTCTTACTGTAAACGTTCATGAAGAGAGTCTTGTCTCGTGTCAAGGCATAACAGAATCCGGAATTCGAATGAGAGTGCATGCATAGGTTCCTGCCCGGAAAAAAGAACCCTCACAAAGATTTAGACACGTGCTGTACATGCACTATTATATTCCTCATACTAATCAATGCTAAGCCCCCCAATCCATACCTTCCCTCTTCGTTATGCCATCAACTCACAACTCCACTGCGCATTGTACCGTCATTCTTTCCGTTCATCAACACAAACGACAAACTATGGTCTCGGAACCACATCTAATTGCTGGCTTGCACAACATGGCCAACGCAAGCCTGGTAGAGTAATTCAGCCTTCCCTCCGCTGCGGCCTATCCGATTCGTCAGCCCTACACACTCAGGCTTTGGCCTAGACTTCCGAATTACCTCAGATCTTGCACTCGCCATGCACTACCTCCAGTCATGTCGCGCAGATGGGACCTGGACCATCCCGCAATGGCCTGCTACTGCTCCGGACTAGCATCGTCGTTCGCTCGCTCCGGGCCGCCCTGATGAAATCACACCGACCTGCCGCCGGCATCCCCACCCACTCACCCCTTCAACAACCTCTCCCTCAACACCCCCTTCTCCATCTCCATCTGCTGTTCCGCCCACCCCTTCACCCATCAGCCACATCCCTTCCCATTTGGGGGTGGGTACTCACCAACACTTCCCTCGCACCCCTCATATCCCCCACAATGCGCTCATACATAGCCTCGACCTCAAACACACCTGGACCCGAGGTAGTGGGACTAACTATCACGTCCTCCGTTTCCCGTCGGCGCTCATGGATCCCCTCTACGACTTTTTTACTCTCTCGCAGGGTCCGCAGCGCACTCAGGCTCTGTCGCAGACTCTCTTTCAGCAGCTCTTCGGGGTCAGGCCAGCTCGCGTTGAGCGAAGATGTGGATGGGTGCAGGGAGAGGAGGGTCTACACTAAATTGTCAGCGCGGTTGGCAACGGCAACAACGGCGGAGCACACCATAGCCTGCGTGATCGCATCCTCGTTTAGCACCTCGCTAGCCTGCGCCATCAGCTCGTCTCCATCCCCGTCTCCATCCCCATCCCCATCTCTATCCCCGCAGTCATCCGTCTGGTTTATGATAGAGTTTAGCGAAGCCGAAGACGCCGGAGGCGCGGAGATTATCAAGCTCCGTCTGCGTCGGGCGAGGGAGGACGTCGGTTTTGGGCTTGTGGGGGATTGTGTATATGTCACTGTGCGGCGTTTTAGACGTGGCCCTGGGGATGGGGTATGGAATTCGAAGGAGGAGTCCATGGTTATTATTGATGATAGAGAGGAGAGAGGAATGTTATGTTGTGGTTTATGGCGGGGTGGGGTAACTTAGGTATAAATATGACGATTGGTAACTATGGGCGGTTAGTTGCTGTGGTGATTGGTGAGTTGTAACATGGCAGGTGAGGGATCTCGAAGAGATGCTGGAATGCAGGGTGCTGGTTGGATGCAACAACCAAATTTGTTGGGGAGTAGCACGTTTTTATGCAAAGGTCCAACAAGGTTTCTTTCAGCTCTGAGATGCCAAAAGGAATGGAAAGTATCTACTTAGATATACTTGATATTGAACGCCCAACTCCACACACCAGCCAAAAATCATCCAGAAAACTCCTCGTCCCCTACCTCTTTTCTCCTCACTTTTGGATCTCTCCCGCGTTGCCGGGCAGCTTCTATTTCTTTCTCCAACCTCTTCCTCTTCTCTTCAATATCAACCGTCAACTCTTGCATCCCCTCCGACCTCAACTTCAAATCCTCCCCCTCCCTCGGCCCCTCATCCACCGCTAACTTCAGCCTCCGCTCTAGGTCCGCCGTCTCCTTCCCCAGCACCATGTGTGTCTGATACGCCGCCTCGTTCCCAAAACAAACGCCATACCCATCACAATAACACACATGCTCCTTCGGACAGTCAATACTCTGCCTACCCATTCTGTCGGAGAAGATGTAATGCCACAGATACTCCATCACCCTGCCCGAGTACTTATCCGGCAGCTCTGTGGCTATCAGCCAGTCGCGCCATCTCTTATACTCCTCCAGGGTATTTCCCCTGATCCTCTCCCTCGTAACAATGAATTGCGCACAACACGCAGCACCAAACACCTCCGGAATCGTAACCCCAGGGAAAAGATCTTTAAACACTTGTCCGAGATAAAACTCCTCGCCTTTAATCTCATTGTAGGTGCCGGTCAGGGGCTTGATCCACCCAGGACACCCCGGCGACCAGTGGCAGCGCAGATTCATGTACCCCTTCCGCTTTGCGCGCTGATAGTTCAGCTCCCGTAGCATCAACGGGGTGGTGAAAATGTGTAGATCGTTGTTGTGCCACGTTGACGCGGAGGCGTGAATAAATACCACCAGATCTGGAAGGTCTGAATAGTGTTCTAGGATGTAGGTGAGGTAGGCCATCACCTCGTTGCCTTTGTTTTTGGGGACGGTTAGAACGCCCGGTGGAGGTGGCGGGGCGGACGTAGTAGGGACGTAGTAGACTTTAAGTGTGATGTTGAGCCAGTGGGGGAGTATGGTGAGCCAGTTGATGTCGTCGTTTGGTGTGCATGGGAGGACTAGGTGCTTGGATAGCCCATCGGGTTGGAAGGTCGAGATACCCCGTGTGAAGCCATAGCGAGCGTAGGCTGTCTCGATTGTGAGTTCGTAGTTTGGCGGCGGCGCGGGCGAGAGGATGCGCGTTTTGAGGAGGTAGATCGCCGCGGCGAAGAGGATGAAAAGGAAGAGGCGCCGGCGGGGGAACATTGGTTCAGTCGAGAATCGAGGAGATGAGATTGAGAGTAGCAGGAGACGCAGCCATTAACACGGACAAGAGGCCGGAGGACGAGTTGTGAGGTGCCGTCGAAGTACGAGCTTAGCGTAGATAATGTATATGGAAGGCTGTGAAGTCAAAGCTGATGCCATCGCGAGGAGCGAGACATTGGGGCGGGAGGGTGCCAATTGGCGATGCTCGATGGTAGTGGAATGTGGGTGGAGAGGTTGATTTTGCTTAAACATGCGGCTCTCCTACACAGTTCCTCACAACGCACTCTCGGATTCATGTGAAAAGATGCTTCATTGCAAGTATTCTACAGACCAACAAGTACCAGAAAAGTAAAAGGATGGAGTGTTGAATCGAAATCAATAAACTACTCATGAAAGGAAGAAACATATACTACAGCGCTCGCTCAGTCCAGCTTCTTATACTTTCTCGACGGCATTCTTCACCAGCAACGCCGCCTTCTCTGCAATTTGCTTTTGTCTCATCTTTTTGATTCCCGCGAATATCAACACAAAACTTAACTCCAACTTTTCCTTGGTCATCATCAACATGCCTTGCACAATCAACCCCTTCATAATCTGCGGGCCAATTCCTTTGAAAAGTCCGAGCGCACCCTCATGCTTAATAATAAACTTCATAACCTCGATAAAGCTCTTGAAGGGCTTTCCCTTCCTCGCTGGGGGTGGCCTACTCTGCAGCCCAACTTTTGCGACAATCAGTGGCTGCGTTGCGCAGGTCGCTACCGCCTTCGAAAGCGCGCCCAAGAGGAAGGATTCGAATGCCGATAGGCGAGTCTTGTTGGGGTAAAGGAACTCCTTAAATTTCTGGTACGAGCCATAGGTAATAGCCGGATTCACAACCAACACTAAGGAAGCTTTCAACCCTCTCCACAAGCCTGACGTGCCATCCTCTGCAATCACCTCCTTCGCAGTATCAAGCAAGCCAATGTGCGGCGCATTAAGCGGGCGTGTCTGCTGCCTCGTCGTTACAACGGCGACTGGGATCGTAAATAGTTGTGCCAAAGCACCTGCAACAGCGCCGAGGAGGAGTTCGGTAGCAGTGTTGAGAGACTTAGGGTTGCCAACTCGGCGGATATACCAGTTTCGCACAAAGGTATACCAGTAGAAGTAGGCAAAATTTGTTGACGCAACACCAATAAGGGAGCCTGCAATGCCAGAGTAAAGACCCGGGATTCCGGCCTTTGCGACGATTTTGAAGATGGCATCGAGTGTAGAGTCGTAGTGCTCGTGTTCTTCTTCGTCTTCTACGGCGGAGGCGCTACCGTTGGTGGTGATGCCATTGGTAATGGTGGTGCTGCCGTTGGGCTTCTTCTCATCGGTGGTCACGGCGGGGTGCTTTTTGACTTGGACTTGGAGCTTGGTTTTAACGCTATGCAACGATTAGCTATTGCTGCAACTATGTAAGTGCAGTGGACAGACATATCAAGGGGATAGACGACTGCGTTCGCCAGAACAGCGCCGGTTGCTCCTGCGACAGCATAACCCCATGGTGGGAGAGGTGCGTGCTTAGACTGGGCACCCATTGTTTGTCCTGTGGTGGAAGGAGAACGTGAGAGTGAGAATATTCGCGCGTTGAAAGCCGAGCAGGCAGCAAAGAATCACAAGCAGCCGGAAATAAGGGATCTATTCTATCTTGTATTGCAACACGGGGGTGAAAATTGGGGTATGCTTTGAGGTGGGAGGTCTCTTCAAGTATTATCCATGGCTCTCAGTGACTGGGGGGAACAGCGGAAGCTGTGGGTATGTTGAACCGAGCAAGCCGAGGTCTCGGTGGCATCAATCATCTCTTGCTTGCATCACTTGCTTGCATTACCATCTGAAAGATGCAATGCTATGTGGCTTGTGTTTCCTTCCAGCCACTCCAGCCACGCTTCTCCCGACCGAAACACTCACAGTAACCGCCCCCCGCAATTCTTCATCAACAGAGCTCTCTTCTCAAGGAGCTTCGCTTACATATGATGGCTTCCCTCCAGAACCAAAATCGTAATCAAAAACCAGCCAACTCGATCTCTCACGGTCCTTCACTTGCTCGTCTGGCAGCTGTGAGTTGCTTCCCCACCATTGCACGCATCACATTATCTGACAACCAAAGGCGGCAGAATCACGAGCCGATGCACTTACTGCCCGTGGAAACTATTCCGACGCCCTAGATACCGCAATTCAAGCCGTAGAACTGTACATGCGTGCTCGCCAAGAAGCCTTCACCCCTTCTGAGAAGCACCACTTGGACCAAAAGTGTTCAAGCATCCTCGCTAAAGCCGAGCGCTGGAAGAAACGACAAGAAGCAGAGGCGGGATCTATACCAGCACCAGCATCGAAACACTATGCTGTAGCTATTGCTTCTACACCACCCCCCGCCGGACCCCCGAGAAAGCGACCGGTCCCACGAGCTGTCAAATCATTGACATTGAAAGAGCAAACGCTGCTGTTAAAGTCGGGCATAATCAACGGCAACAAATTTCCTCCTTGGGAGGGCCGACCGACAGCATCGGAATTTCCGGAAGAGCCGTTTTTGTGAGTTTCGCTCACTGCATATAATGGACTGGAAGGTGCGGGCGAGACTGACGCTGTTCGGAGGGATCCGGTTGGATTCTTGCAGCTGTCAGATTCTCAGAAAGGCATACTTGATGATTGGAAACGGCCACATGAGATTTACGACGATGCGCGAATTATGCCTAGAGATGGGGAGAAGGCAGATTTGACCCAGGACTTGGTTACAGATTGCTCTGTTGTGGCCAGCTTGTGTGCTGGTAGTAGGAGGGAAGAGAAGGGGCTTGGTAGGGTTAGTTCTCATCGCTCCGATACAAGGATTTATGCTAAAGATTCTCACGTTTTAGACTGTATCGAATATAATATACCCACAGGACGAGAATGGACGAGCTGTGGTTAGTCCTTCCGGAAAGTACATCGTGAAGCTATTCTTTAATGGATGTTACCGCAAAGTTTGTCTCCATCCCCGGTCAGATGGCCAAGGAATGCCGCTCAATTCCCGTTTCAGGTCATAATAGACGACTACCTCCCAGCATCCAGGTCAGGACGAGCTCTATATGTCACATGTCGCAATAATCCTTCGGTATTTGGCCCGGCACTTATCGAGAAGGCGTACCTGAAAATCATGGGAGGTTACGACTTTCCTGGCTCAAATTCCGGTACCGATTTATTAGCCCTGACAGGATGGATCCCGGAACATGTGTTTCTTCAGTCCGATGAGGTTATGCTTGGTACCCTGTGGCGACGGATGACGAAAGCTTGGGCCGCCGGTGATGTTCTGATTACTTTAGGAACCGGAAGGATGACAGTACGTGAGGAGATAGAATTGGGTTTGATTGGAGAGCATGACTACGCTGTACTTGAAATGAAGGAAGATGGTGAAAAGTTGATGTTGGTCAAGAACCCGTGGTCGGAAGGCACAGTCTGGAAAGGGATACCTACCGAAGAGGACGACGATGACCGGGATTTTGATGCGCCGAGTGATAGCGAATCAAACGGGCTCGACATGTCGAACCTCAAACAAGCTCTTCCCACTAAAGAATCGTTAGAACCAGGCGTCTTCTGGATTTCTTTCGAAGGTGTGTACCGGAACTTCGCCAGCATATATCTAAATTGGAACCCTACGCTTTTCACCCACATTCACGAATCTCATTTCTCGTGGGACCTCTCTACCAAACACACAGAAACCTCCTTTGGTCGCAACCCGCAGTATTCCATCGAAAATCCATCGAAAACCTCAGGTCCCGTGTGGATTCTTCTTTCCCGCCATCTTGGTCTTCCCAATACCAAAAGCGAAGGAATGATCAAAAATGGCTTCATTTCACTCTATCTCTTCGATGCATCTGGCCGCCGGGTCTACCTTTCCGCTCCCAGCCTCCGCAGAACCCCCTACGTCGATTCACCGCAGACCCTGCTATGTATTAACGATTTTCCATCAGGGGAAACATACACCATCGTGGTTTCATCTCAAGACCTATCACCAAAAATTCACCCATTCTCACTGGCTATATACTCCCTCGCCGACCTTCGCATTACCCCAGTAATAGAGCCCTACCCTTACTCACTAAGCCTCTCGTCAACTTGGACCGAAGCCACAGCAGGGGGAAACGCACACTCTTCATCCTACCCGCAGAACCCTCAGTTTATATTGTCCGTCTCAACAGCAACCGATATCGGGCTCCTTCTAGAATCTCGAACAGAGCATCCTATCCACGTCAAGCTCGTCCACTCCCCAGGGGGACGGGTGGCTAGCGTAACGACACGCGACATTGTGGCGGAAAGTGGGGAGTACAAACGCTCCACCGCGCTTGCTACCATGTCCTCACTTCCCGCCGGAAGCTATACAGTAGTCGCAAGCACCTTTGAGGCGGGGCAGGTCGGCGACTTCGACCTTACACTCCTCTCGACCTCATCCTCTGCCACGCTCAAGGAGCTACCAGCAGAGACAGCCGGGTGTTTTGAAACTGTCGTTCGTGGGACATGGGAATCTGGGAGGAGGAAGCTGATATGGCCGATGGATGTGGGCCGATTTATGGGACTATGGGTTAAGGCACGGAGCGAAGGGGCGTTAAAGGTGTACGTACTGCGGGGAGATGAGATGGCAGCTCAAAGTGGAGGTGGTGAGTTTGAGGACCTTCCAATGGGCGTAAGGACGGCGCGTGTGGACCTGGGGTGGAGAGAAGGCGGGTATTATATCGTCCTGGAACGGCCGGGGAGGAAAGGTACAGGAAAGTGGGAGGTTAGGGTGCTGAGTGAGGGGACGCTGTGGGTGGGCGAGGAGGAGAACATGGAGGATGTGGATGAGTAGGAGTTGAGTGCTTTTGTATGTTTGTTATAGACAGTAATCTGGATTCTGTTAACGTTTTATGGAGCTTGCTTCACTACGAGTCGGTGAATCACATCATATCAGTGAGCGTGCAAATTGTAGTTGTCAGATCATTCTGCATCATGCCGTAAATTGGAATGGCGTTAGTTCTTACCATCGGATCGCCGATTTTGGTTGAGGCACCCAGTATCACCCGTTGGGTACCAGCCAGCTTCAGCACGGAAATGATAAATGAACCTGCTCAATCAGCTACTATCTAAGCCTGGCGGACGCTGAATTATTATTTATAACCATGTCTCCGTACCACCGGCAAAGAAACAAGAGCAAATCGTATAGCTTGGTTGGTGCTGGAAACACCAGAGCCGGCAGGTTCGAAACTTGCCTCCAGACACACCAGGTGCTAGAAATGGTGCAGGCTCGAAATTTGCCGCAAGTATTCTTTTGCTCATTCCCCCGCGCTCTGGGGCTCTTTTGCTGCCGAAAAGTCGCCCTAAGTCGGCCAGTCTTGTAACCATCTATTTGACAATCATGCTGCATAAAACCAAAAATAGACAAGGCCAGATAGTTTAGCTTAACTGGTAGAACATGGTGTTAGAAACACCAGCTTAGTGCAAGAAACACCTACAAGCAGGTTCGAAACTTGCCTTCAGACATACTGGGTGCTAGAAATGCCACAATGCAGGCTCCAAACCTGCCGCAAATATTCTTTTGCTCATCCTCGCACGCTTCGGGGATCCTCTGCTGCTGCTGAAAGGTCGCTCTAAGTCGGCCGGCCTTGTAACTATCTATTGACAATCATGCTGCCTAACGCCAGGGAATAGACAAGAGGAAATCGTTTAGCTTGGTTGGTGCTAGAAACGCCAGCTCAAGTGCTATAAACACCGGCACCAAGACAGCAGGTTCGAAACCTGGTGCTAGTAACGCCATCGTGCGGGCTTGAAACCTGTCGCAAGTATGTTTTTGCTTGTCGTCCCGTTTCTTGCTTCCAGCCCAGATAGGGGGGTTGTGATTTCGAGTAGCTCTGAGTCCGGTCGATCTTGTATCTGTTTGATAATCATGCTACCTATCACTAGTGAATAAATAAGACAAGATCATTTAGCTTAGATGGTAGAACATGGTGCTAGAAATACTAGCTTGGAGCTAGAAACTTCAGGTGTTATAAACACCAGATAGCAGGTTCGAAACCTGTGCAAGAAACATCAGCGTGGTGCTAGAAACACCGTGTGCTAGGTACCAGAAACGCCGTGGTGCAGACTCGAAACCTCCTGTAATCTTTTACTCACCGCCGTGATCTAAGACTTCTTTGCTGCGATTGTGATTTCAAAATCGCACTAAAAACCTTATCTACCGACTTTCTGTTATTTCACACCCGGACTAGACTGAGCGTTGACTTCGGCGGGAAGAAAAAAGTGGTTAGGCTCTATAGGTTTTGGACCTGCGAGTCTGGTGTTTACAGCACCAGTTGTGTGAGCACGGCAGGTTTCGAACCTGCTTGCGGGAGCTTCTAGCACCACACTCAGCTTGTTAGGCGAAGTTTATCCCATGATGATTGAACAGCTTCATGGGAGATTTACTCACCCAGAGACTGTCACATCAAAGGCCGAGTGCTTGTAAGAAAATGAGACCGTATAAACTGGCGGCGGAGTAGCGATACTTGGTCAGAGAAAGTGCGGAAGCGAAGAGAAGTTCTTGGGAAACTTCTGCGTTGTCTAGATATCGCCAGTTTATACGTTATCAAACAAAAATAACAACCGCAGGTTTTGAGCCTGGGACCTTGGTGTTTACAGCACCGGTTGTGTGAGCGCAACAAGTTTCGAACCTGCTTGCGGATGTTTCTAACACCACGCTCAGCTTTCTAGGCTAAGTATTTATCTTGTGATATTTGAACAGTTTTGTGGAAGTTTTACTTACCCAGAGTCTGGCCGAGTGCAACGATATCGGGAACAAGGGGAGAAAGGTGCTGAGGCGTAAGATAGGAAGACCTTAGTAGCAGCGTAGGGAGAAAGATTGAAATTCTGAGGAGAGGGAATTGCACCATTGCTCTACCTTATTACAGTAGATTGTGTTGACATCTCTCGACGGTACGTATGGTTCCTGACGACCGTCTTCTCGATATCGATGAACCTAGAATCGTTCCGACAGATGCCATCTCAACACCCACGATCGCAGATCACGTGCGGCCAGCAGATGTCGAGGGACGAAATCAACATCGATTCGTTCGCGGATGTATAATATGATCCGGCCGGTAACCAGAACACCTTCGTCCTCGTTCGTGGGTGCTCACTCGGACGGGTATTTCTTAGGTAAGTGTGTAGATCTAACAGTGTCCGAAGTAACCAACAACAGCAACTCGAAAAACTTGCAAAACGCAGGCTTCCTTCCTCCGTGCTGACACAACGTAATCCACCTCCGCTAGCCTTCGACTCCTCGGGAGTGCCAAAGAAAAACCTCAAAATCCGCCTGGTGCTCAACCTCGCGGGTCCTCCGGGAAGAAATTCATGGACGTGAGCAAAGCGTCGATTCCAACCTCCTTTTGCTTACCGCCAACATTCCAGCGAGGGAATTGTTCACGATCAAGATTGCGGAGGAGCAGAAGCTGTTTGATGTCGGCAGCTACCAACCCGGGATTGCGTCAGGAGTCTAGAATCTTGGTGGGGGGGGTGCTGGTCGAAGATACGGAGGCAGTGTGACGGTTCTCGGGCGCCGGAGGAGTTAGGAGAAGTCATGGGATGTTATCGAGTCATGTCGGAGGTTTTGGATCTGGAATGCACGATGCTTGGTTGCAGAACCTTCACGAGACTAGAAAGTATGGTATGCGGCGTGGGCGGGATCGATCTACTGTACGCTTTCCATCCCAGCAATTGGGATTTCCCGCATTCCTGGGAAACACAAGCATCCGGGGATCGATCGTGAGAACAATATACGATACGTAGCACCCGGCCTGTGGATTTTGTTTCGTGTATGCAGGAACTTGTAATGTACGTGTGCGGCACAGACGGTCCGAAACGACCTGGGTCCCAACCAGCCAGCACATCAAAAGCTTTCTGCACGGACTTAAATGTGGGCAGCGCAATTCTGCAGTGAATCACATCCTCCCAAGCCCCTACAATTTCAAGCAAAATTGTGAAGTTCTCAGAAACCAAGCAATCTCGAAAATATTGAAGTTCACAGGTCTAACTAGATGGTTGGGGTACGTACAGCCGCAGCTTACTCTACATCCAACGCGCTTGCTGAGGGGAATCGCAGCCGTATCTACCATTCAGCCCCTCTATCGACGGGTTGCTTGATTCAGAATCCCGGACTGGGATGGGAGTAATGTCGAGTTATGATGTATGGATCTCAAGCCCCAGTTGCGCCCTCGCCAAGAAGTAAGCCCAAATAGACCTTTCCATGACCCCAGCCGCAACAGGGCTCAAATCTGTAGTGCTTCGTGATGTGTTCAGCCTGCTCCATCAGTCATTACTGGCCTTCAGTGGAAATTGGATGTCCTTGACGCGACCCAGCGTTCCAAAGTGGCCAACCCGGTCAGATGGCCCAGTAAAATGGATACCAACCGTGTTTGACAAGAATATCGGTGCCGTCATGCGTAGTCGATTGCCGACGATGGCATATCTAGATCTCAATGACGAGATACCAGTCTAGATTTTGTGTCGTACGGATTTTGAAAGGCATAGCTTTAGTGTTAGGAACCCGACCTTGTAGTGGTATACGGATGGTCGCCGTACTCAATCAGAAAAAACATAACCATCACAGGGAATAACAAATTCCTAAGAAAGCCCCATAATCGTGTGTTGCAAGAACCCCTTTACCAATAACACCATTCCCCGAGCTTCCGTGTATGTCCTCTCAGCTGTTCAGCCAAGCAAACTTCGACGGCAATATTGCCGCCTAAGGGTTTCTATCCTGTCGCTGGTAATATAATGGCTAGCTCCAACAAAGAGACCTTTGAACGCAAACACATTGGCCCCAAGTAGCTTCACAACCTGAAGTTCTTCGTGCAATAAACACTCATACCCCATGCAAACACGCGCCGTTACATCTTTTCAGTCGTGACAAGCGCAAGCATTCAAACTCGGACAGTTAGCCGTTCAAGTCCGCGTGTTGTCTGTAGCAGAGACACTTTGGTAGCGATCTAAAGCGTTGACCGGTGATGAAAATGTACTTAGTATACGCTCTACGCGCTCGTACAGCAGCGTCTACCTTCAACGCTCAAGCAGCAGTTTTAGGACCACCGACGAAAACTCCGACGCTTCTGCACAAAAATCAGCTCGAAATTCAGGACTTTGATAAGAGGATCATCGGTGCCCACCCGACATACCCCGAGCGACATCGAACACACCACTACCACAAAGTCACTCTGTATCCATCCATGGTTGCGTGTGCTGCTAATTCTGGAAATCACTTATTACTATAGGTAAGTGTAACACAGACAAGTATGTACGGGGCAAGAAAAAAATTTCTATCGGACTGTTAGTCTGAATGTGAGTGGTGATGCTATTTGAATTCGCCGGTTCTCTAAGTAGAAGTAGCAAAGTACTTACGTAGTTTTGCCTCCTTACTACAAGCGCCCATGCTGGTATCCTTTGTTTCGTGTGTTCGCACGCGACTCTGCGCGACTGTGGCTAAACCTATATTGTACCTTCACCGGGTCACGTGAACAATCTACTACCAACACCACCACCAATTACCCCCCGGCTGTCGCTATTGCGCGCCCGTGATAAATATACACGCAGGATTTTTTCCTTGATTTTGTCTACCTAGATAGAAAGGGGAAGAAATGATGCACCCCCACGACACAAGTCCCACTGAGTGAGAATCCGTGGAGGCCCTGGCCAGCGCGGGATTTTGGTTGGTTTCATTGGCCGCCGGCAATGGCGCTCGGTAAAATAGAGTGTAGAATGTATGTCAGTTCGAGGCGTACATATGGTATGTAGGAACGCACGGGCCGGGCCGAGAAGAAGGCGTTATCTAGGAGTCGTGTGATCGGAGATTGATGGGGTCTTCAGCCTGGCGTGCCTGGGTGGCAAATATCAGACTTTGCATGAAGGAACCAGACAGGGTATTGATCGGGGTAGGGTGGTACAGAGGCTCCTAGGGTGAGTACCCAAGCACCTCACACGGTATTGCAGTCTCAATAACTCAGCCACGACGAATCACATTTTCACCGCTGGCGGGGGGGAGAGGCTTACTGTGCCTATCCAAGGCCCATGGGGAATGCGAACATAGCCAGCAATCCCCAGGAATGCGGTGTCCAGGGAGGGAGGGGGGTTAGTGATTAAGCAAAACAAGTCGTGATGGTAGCACACACTAAGCCCTTGAGGTCGAATGCGTTCTCTTCCTACGAGCCCATAAAGCAGGTATTGCCGTTTCGTTCGTTCGTCCCAGTTCGACTTTCTTACCCGCATCTGCATCTCTGCCCTATCATCATCCTCATCGCATTATTATGTCGACCGAACGCCCTATGCAAGCCTTCTTCGCATCTCACTCCTTCCCGCTCCCGCCTGGGGTCCACCCGCACTCACACTTCCTTGCACTCATCTCCGCTCACGGGTGGGCGACTACTTCGCGCGCCCACCGCCGAGCAACTTATGATTTCAACGCTGCGTTGCTCGCTGAATTCACCATACGTTTTGGAAACGAACCCAACCCGCCGCTCGAGACCTGGCAAAGGCTTTGTAGAGTCCTTGGAAAGCAGGCGCCACAGAGTATTACGCAGTGCAAGAAGGTATGTGTTTATCTGTTGGAGGTGTGAGAAAATACTGACTGACTGGGTAGGTGGTGAAACGCACGCATGTCAACTTGGTGGATGTGATGGCGGGCGTGGAGAACATCAGGCTGTTTCGGAACAGGGATGAGCTGGAGTTGTATACCAGACAGACGGCGAGGTATTTTCCGAGGCGTGTTGCGAAGGACGGCGGTGGGTTGTTGAGGTGCTTGCTGAGGGAGATCCCGAAGGCGGAGGAGGGAGGGGAAGTAGCGGGAGGAGATACGACGACTGGAGGGCCGAGTGAGGGGTTGTGATGTACTTGGTGGTGACATGGGATGATTTAGAGGGCTTAGTTGGGATTAGCTTGGGGTTGGCGCATTGGTTTGTTTTGCGTATATAGTGGCATTTGGGGTTTTGTTTAGATGGTTTGTTTTTTTGTTTTGAGGGGTATGTTGGCAGTAACGATGGGATTTTTTGTTTGATGTGCTTAATAGATTAAATGCAATTTGTTTAACCTTGCTGTCGTTTTTCGAGGGGTAGTGAGAAATAGAGTACTCGTACAGTCCCGTTCCTGATGATCGGTGCTGTCGTAATAAATCAGATAATCTGCAGGCCGATCGGGATCCAAACGAAACGTTTAAACACGTCAGCGGACGTACCTGCTACAAGGATTCGGTGTCCCAACAATTATTCTTCGGCGTTAACGCGGCAGAAAGCTACTGGGGTTTAAAGTACCGATACGTACATTTCGTATACTTGGTGCCAGTGCAGCGTATAGACGTTTGAAGAGGGGTTTAACACAGAACGCACTTTCGAAGCACCTTCCCGTCGCGTTGAACCGCCAATTGACACTTCGTCAGTGGCGCTTGTACCGTTACTTCAGGCTCTGGTACCGAGTGATTTAAAAGTGTATTGTGTCAATACAGCTGCTTTGAGGAGCAATTTAAGCGGGGTTTAACACGAGTGCACTTTCAAAGTCTGTACCTTCCCGCCGCGCAAACCGCCAAAAGACGCTTTCACCAGCGGCGCCTGTAATAGTACCAAGTGACAGACTAACCAAGTGATTCAAAAGTGCACTATGTCGGTACAACCGTTTTGAGATCTAGGTGGGGTTTAACACGGGTGCACTTTCGAAGCACCTTCCCGTCGAGTTGAACCACCGATTGACACCGATTGACACCGATTGACGCATCGTCAGTGGCGCCTGTACGTTGTTCCAAGTTCTGGTATCGAGTGATTTAAAAGTGCACTCTGACAGTACAGCCGTTCGAGCTCGCAAGGTGCAACTCAGGCGGGGTTTAATACGAGTGCACTTTCGAAGCATCTTCCCATCGCGTTGAACCGCCGACTGATGCCTGTACCGTGGCCCCAAGTTCTGGTATCGAGTGATTTAAAAGTGCACTATGTCAGCACAGCCGTTTCGAGCTCGCAAGGTGCAATTCAAGCGGGGTTTATCAGAGTGCACTTTCGGCATCTGTACCTCCCGCGGCGCAAGCCGCCAAATGACACTTCGTCAACAGCGCTGCACTGTTCTGAATCGTACTATGTCGCAAATTACATACTTACAAAGGTCTAAACTATTGTAATGGGGCGGGTATAATCGGGGCGAGCCCCAAAATAACGCGGTTCCAAGTAACTGGTATCGAGCGTGCATGCATGCATAAATGCAGAGATGTGGCGTTTCTTGTTTCTTTAGCAAAAGCAAGTAGGTTTCTAATCGGTACCCTATGCAATGCAGCTCGGGTTTGGGCACCAAGGATAATAGCTGGGGTGTAATAAAGAATTGTGATATACTAGATACGATTTATCTCGAGCAATGGCGGCTCTGGGTATCGACTCCCTCAACTAACGCACCTAAAGATTGATGAGAATCGATGATCCAACATTCACGGTAGCTATAACTCCAAGCGAAAAATGTACTCTATAGCAGCCGTGACAAGCATTTTTGCGCCCACTGTTACTTTACCTTCCTTCCCGTTTTCATCCGTTCTTTAGCAACTCTCCCTACTCCTCATTGATGCATAGCATTGCTTAGGGGAGTGCAATTATTTGCACTTAGAAACAGGTTTCTCGGATATACGGGGCAGGCGTGTTAGTGTTTCTTTGTGGCTTGTACTGGTATTTTGTTGTGATACTCTAGAATACCACACTCCAACCAAGACTTGATGATGGGTGTGGCTTCCCTAACTGGCCGGTCATCCTTGCACTCTGGAGTTCCGTGGTCGCCATATTACGTGCAGATGAAGTTGTTACGCATCACAGATTGGATCGGTACCATATACACGGGCTGGGAAATCCGAGGGAGGATGGACATAACTTCTCCAATTGCAAATATGTCCTTTCGATGGAGTGGGAAATCAACGATTCAGCTGAGCATCCCCCTCTTAGTTGTTCGCTACGTTTGGTACGTGGCCTCCGAAGCAACCGGATTTGGGACACATGCAGGACGACGGGGAAGCCCGTGAACTCGGGCTGAAGGGATATCCGTCAGCAAGTTGAGACATCTTTCGGCTCGCAAGCCAAGACCCACCAATCAGAACCCCGTGTAGCAGAGGAGTGAACACCAACAAGATCAGTAACGTTTGCCTCTCGACTTCAGCCCGCACAGTCTAGATCTCGAGTTATGCACCACCCAAGAACTCCATGTCCGTCCAAGTATACAGAAACTGACTTCATTGCATATGCTGCATTTCGCCTTCCAAACACGTTTCTGTGGCGCTGCTACATGCGGTCACGATTGGAATTATTCCGCGATATATCATGCCTTGCGTTGAGAGTAAGTATGCATATAACTTGATGGATGTTGCTGACTCACCTCACTCTCCCCTAAACAAGCTGCACCAGGCTTTCGCTGCTGCAACAGATCTAGAATCGAAACTTAGCTGCGAGATCGATCAAAACTTGCCTACCACCCTCGAAATATTTCCCTCTCCTCTTCTCGTCAGGGTGAGTTTTCTTTTCGTCTGGTCGGCCCGTCTCCACGCGTCTACAGAAGTCATGTGGCAAGCGTCATCCCAGCTCCATCACACACCCAGCGTTGCTCCCCCTCCGCGCAGCCTGGAAGTACCGATAATATGCTCAGTGCAGAGTGTACAGTGGTTCCTGCTTCTCCATCAGCGGGAAGTACACTTCATCGTTTCGCAAGCAGATCTAGATAGGCACTTAAGTACTTCCCTCGCATACACAATCTAGCTGCATGTTGCACCTGCACCGTCCGTCACTGTCACCTGTAACACCGGTGCACCCAAACCTCGTGAAATAAGTAACTTCTAATCCCCAGTACCCCACGTTCCCTGCGCATGCACGTATCCTACAAAAAGCAAAACCCATACCGATAACGCAAGAAATCAAAAAGCACAGACAATCGAACCATACTGCCGGGAGACGCTCCATTTTCGCCACTCGAAGCGAAAAAAGTAAAGAAACCGTTTAGCTTAGCTCCGGTGGGGAAAGAAAAGAAAAAAAAACAAAAAGTCGTATCTGGACTCTAGGATCTTGCGAATCAAGATTCACTGATTCCCAATGATGAGCGCATGGTCGCCATTCGCTAAATATTTCGCGAGCCACGAGGGTTGCCTTCAATTCAGGGTGTCGATCAAAAAGATATTATTATCCACACTGCAAAAAGAAATCCCGTCGTCATCGCGCGACGCAGATCCAGAAAAAAACGCGAAACCCCAACATGCCCCAAAACATGTCCGATCAACGAAACGCCGCAAACTCCCACCCCCCCCATCTTACACAGTAAACTAGGTAGAGTAATCCCAACAATGACTACGTCTCGAACGCGAACGCGCTCCAAAATCGATAACCCTCCTTCTTCCCCCCTGTCGCCGTAAACCTTAGCGCCTGGAACAACACGGTCCCGTCGAACACCGTCGCGGGCCCAAACGTCACCAGCACCCTATCTCTGTCAGCGCAAACATCTCCCGCGGGGACCGCGTGGGAGGGGGACTCACTTTCCGCTCCCGACCATGTCCGCGCGCCGCATGTGATTCCTGCGCTCATACTTCCGCTTCGAGCAGATCTCGCGGCCAAAAAAGTCGTCGTACGTGAAGTTTGTAGTCACCGCCTTACTGGTATGTGTCAGTCCACCGCGCGTGAGCGCCCGGGGGGGGGGACAAACTATTTCGCCAGCTCCTGGACTACATCTGCAACCCTAACGCCGTCCGGGTTCGCCACGACTACGTGCGGATGGTACTTCATGACATCGAGCCTCAGCTCTGTGACTGCAGGGCACGTTGCGAGTTGTGTAGCCACCGGAGACGCGTTTATGCGCCGTGCGGGCTTGTTGCGGCCGTAGGTCGCCTCGGAGGGGTCGACGGTGTCGTCGAGGTGGAGCTGCGAGATTATGGGGTGCAGCTCGGTGTCGGGGATGGGGTAGGATGGGACGTAGGTCGAGGGCAGGAAGGCGTTGGCCCGCAGGCGCCGCCGCGCCATGATTAGTTGGTTCCAGAGGCGGCAGGTGTGGCTTGCTACGACGAGGTCTTGTCCGGGGAGGAATTCGAAGACTTCGAGGAGGACGTAGGGGGGGAGGTCTATTGATGGCGTGGAGGTGGTGGAAGGCATGGTGGATTTTGGGTTGGGAGGTGGTGCTTGTAGGGGAAGCGGGACTCTGGGTATGGGAGTGTTTGGATTGATCGTGGGATTCTGGCTCAATATATAGCATTGCTCTCCCTCCCTCCCCGGTGAGGAGGAGGAGGGAGGTCTGAGCTGTGTCGATGAGATAATGATCACAGATTCTAACACTCAAATTACCCATTCCCAATGTGACATTCCCAATCCAAACCTTTGGGGGCGTCCAGAGCCCGCTTGGGACTTGCAAACAATGTAGTTGGAACTTCCCTCGCCGCACCCTTGCAGGAAAAACAGGAGAAGGAGAGGACGTGATGATGATGATGGGACGGTCGATCGATCGAAATTGGTATGGGAAAAGCAAAACCAGTCCCAAATCCTTTGTGAGATGCATGGACTAGACCCAAGGGATTGGGTCCGCAGCCCGTGCCATGCAACCGGTACACTTCTGGAAGGAACCTGGGGACCGCAACCTTGACGGTGCAGGTGGTGTGGCAACAGAGTCGATACAAGGAACATTTCGCCCTGGGTCATCCAAATCTCAATTATTGCTAGTCTATCAATAGATAAATCATATTATAACAGCTCGTTTAGGACGGATCGACATTTCTGACACAATCGGGTACCATGGCGAGGGAGACGCGACGGACGTTTGTGTATGCGTTACTTGCCAACCAATCACAAGGCATAGATGCCTTGTGACCAGCGCTTCACTCCATGTCATTCGGAGCGTCCGGAATACGTCGATACTCCTTACATCCGTTCGGGGACATGTGTGGTCACATTCCCTCCTTCTCTTTTTCTTATCCTCATGACACTCGGGGTTTTCCAAACCCATGGCTTTGATTCCAAGCACACTTACCGGGCTCCCGTTGTTAATGGCCATGGTGGTAAGAAACGATGGATTCAGCATCCACAATCCTAGGTGCTTCGTCCACAAACTCCGCTTGTGACGTATGCACTGCCAAGTGTCCGGAGAGAAGAGAATGGCGAATCTTGCATTCGTACTCTAGATCTGTCAACAACTCGACGACACCGAACACTCCCTCTTCCCCAACCCCACAATCCCAATAGATAAGCCCAGAAAATCAGAGTAGTTGGCGATGCCAAAAGGTTTCGGCTCCACCGGGACTAAGCCAGGCAGTTGTTGCCCCTACAGTATTGGATAGCAGTTTCAACGCCAACGTGAATAAGGCTATCTCTTGCCTTGATCCCACAAGATGTACCTTCAACGCCGAATCAACCCAGTAGCAGCGATAGTATATAAAATGTGTACAGCCGCGGTAAAAGGGAGAGTTTGCGCGCCAAGGCCCAAGGCCCAAGGCGATGAACGCCCAAAACAAACCTCGGGCATAACTCATGTTCTCGGCGCGGCTACACATACGTGTACGAGCGGGAGTTCTAGTCGACGCGGTAGATCTAGTAGTCCCAGCTGGCTGAACAATAGTAAGGCGCTCGTGGTGCCCGGCAATGTGGACGAGTTTTAGGGCGGACTACCGTTCCAGTGCTCTATTAAGTTAGAAATGCTCTTTTACATCGCAGTAACTTGGTGATATCTTTGATATCGTTATTGCTACTCTAACTCGCGTATGTGTTGGTTTTCACGCAAGGAGATATCTTTGCCGGATCACCTTAGGGTGGCTCTGCCACCAACCCTGGAAATAACAAGCACCCGGTAAAAGAACGGAAAACGATTCACACCATGTAACAATAAGTCCCCATTCTCCTAGCTGCTCTAAAGCACCGCCTGATGCCACCTGGCAAAAAAATTCGACACTAGCGCTTTCCGCGCCTGAAGAAACAATAGCAGCTTCCTACACCCGGTGTGCTCCCCATGGCGTAGGTCACAAAACCTCGCGCCGTGACAATGCATCAGGGACAAACAATATAGCAATGTTAGTAATGTTGTTCCGCCTCATCGGTCACAGTTGTCGAGTAGCATATGTGGGGGGCTTTCGCTCCGAGTTCCGCGAGATATGCACAAAATATTTCCCATGGTGGGGTCGGAACTGGTTGCTGCGTGTCTAATTACTTTCGTCCCCAGATCCTGGGTTTCGCTGCACGATCATGGTGTAGTGAACAGAATAAACAGTTGCTGAACCTTAGCGGTGGGACCACGTCTGTGCACTATTCGATCCCAAACCAACTCTCTTGATCCGCAACGCTGGCACGCATGACAGCCGCCGCGCAACTGCAGAAGGCACCCCAGGCCTTCGTCTGGGACGCCTTTGACAGCCAGGCTGGCCTTACCTTGCCGCCAACGAACATAAAATCACAGAGAGAACATAATAAATCGTAAACCTCACCGTAGAATCTGGGAAATAAGCCGCACCACTGAGGAATAATTACGCCCGTATTAGTGAATAAAGCCGCACTTTGGATAAGCCGTACCCGAAGTGCTGCTGTTGACTCTGGTTGAAGAGTGTTGTTGAACACTTCACAGAACGGAAATGGGGGGGTTTCGGTGTTCGCCGGATTGCTTTAAGCTTCCGCGCGGCTTCGCGAGGTATACGCCGGTGTAACGTCCAAACGTTCGTCGTGCAGTCTGACTGGGTCGGCGATTGTCACTGACGAGCGCGATTGTTGGAGACGAGCCCCGCACAAGGCGTGAGGATTGTTGGTGGTCAGATGGATTGTGGTGGGGTGGTTGGTATCCTGCGTATCGAGGCCCAAGTGTTCAATCGGCTGGCTCCCGTAAAAGTGGGTGTCATCTCTGACGAAGAACCATCCCTAGCCGCCGAATGTAGCGGGAACAAGCGAAATGAGAATAACCTCTTTCGCGCTTCCTGCGCTTCCCTACGTACGTCTCGCAGCGTCGGACTGGCGTCCGCGCACGAGGAGTCTCTTGGTCGGCTTGCTGCCAACCGCATACAGACGAATCTGCATCTAGAGCAATATACGGAAGAAATAGGAGGTAGAAGATCGATCAGATGCACGTTATCTCGATATAGTGCCTGTCAGCGTCCGAGCCTACGATATAGTGTTGTTAAAGACGCTCGCAGATGTGAGTGTAGCATGGGAAAAAGAACTCCGATGGAAGTGTAGATGTTCGATATCTCTCGTTCAGCCGCTAAAAATAATTCTGTAGCTCTAGTCGGCCCCGGTTTACTCTACTTTATCGTAAGTTGGATCGTAACTTGTTGCATTCAGGGGTAATCGAGACTAGAGAATGCGTCCAGGTAGTCTCTGTCCCAGAGACTGACCCTTCGTGTTCGAGCTTCCCGCACAACACAAACCGAAGCGCGAGAGAATCAAAACCTCTTTACGTCCGCCGCTTGAATTCTGGCACCAAACGAGGACAAAACTTTCAACAACATAAGAGGCGTATTACCACTATAGGTAATGTTCGAGCTCGGGAGCCCTTCCCAAAGATAGAAAAGTCTAATGCGCACCCGCGTGTTAGTGCCTACTAAGACCTTGCGCTTAACGCCGCGTCTGATGCCGTTCATAAGATCGACATAAAGTGGCACAGGAGCGTGTGGCATTGCACGTAGTCTGATACCCGCTGCTATTGACGTGATGCAACTTGTTCGGCTGTGGCTGGTGGCGTCCATGACGATGTGTATGCCGTTAATCCGAGATATGGGACGAAACGTGTGTTTGTATTCGCGATGTTTGAAGAGAGAGGGAGAGAGGACTACACTGTTCGTGGAAGGAGCAGAAAGTCGCAAGTGCAAATGTAAGTGCAAGTGCACATATTTATGCAGTATTTGTTTAATCGAAGTGCTAGTGATTCTGCAAAAAGGGTGGTCAAGCCAGGCTATCTCCAAAGTTAGTCGTCTTAAACTTCCACATCTCTAGCTTGGCCTATCCAACAAGTGTCCCGCGGCCAGGATAGAAGGCTTTGACCCCCTTCAATGATCCCGACGACAAATAAATATACACCATCATAGATAATCACTCGATCAAGATAGACTCCCGAGTTTCAGGACTTTGTACCGTGGTAGTGGAGTACCCTCGAAGTCTAGGAAAGGATGCCCTGTAAACTACACTTCCATAATCACGATATTACCCCACATCAACTCCGATTTTGAGCATTTGATATCATATGGACAACAGCTGAAAACCAAATGCTCCCACCCTTGGTACCTGGATTTAGGGGTACATTGGCTCTCTCCACCACTTATCGATATCGTCTAACACGGTTCCCTAGATTTACCATTAGTACCTGTACACCGTAATCGAGTCCATGTAGTCCAGGCCTCATGGTCGAAGAAATCTCCACTACTTTTGATCTCGCTAATAGCAAGCAAAAGATGACTTTTCCCAGCTGCTAAACGAGATCATCTTGTACATCGCCGAAAATCTCGAAACCAGCAGAGACTTCAATGCCTTAGTCCGCACGTCTCACTTTTCTCAATAGCCGCATATTCCCACGCGAGCGGACGATGGCATCCTCGACTACACGCACCGATGTGTATGTAGCTTAAATCCAGTACAAGGTGGTTGAAATCATTGCACATATAAGAACTGGTCGCTTGGCTTAGCTGGTGCTGTAAACACCGGGGTTGGAAACCTCATGGCGCTGTAAACGTCAAGATGCGGGTTCGAAACCTGCAGTGCTCACACAGTTGGTGCTGGAAACACCGGGGCTGGAAACCTCAGGGCGCAATAAATGCTAAGCCGCGGGCTCAAAATCTGCAATGCTCTCTTTTGCCGTTTGAGATCCTAGTTTCGGTCCGATATAGGATGGTGGAAATGGGGTTCTAAGCAGCCCGGGCTTTTTAGGTGCCAGCAGATCAGGCCCGGCATCTTTCTCTATGCTGAATCAAGCCCGGCCGCCTACCTGACCGGCCGCTATTTTGCTGACATACCTTGGCGCAGGCTAGACCCAGTTTCATGCAGGCTGCCGGTTAGGAATACTGGGTGGAACACTGCGCATACAAGAACTGATCGGTTGGCTTAGCTGGTGCTACAAACACCAGGTCACAGGTGCTGTAAACACCAGGGTTCGAAAATTTAGGGCGCAATAAATGCCAGTCTGGATGCTACAAACATCGGATGCTGTAAACACCGGAGTTTGAAGCTCCATGGCGCTCGAAACGTCAGACCGCAGGTTCAAAACCTGTAGTGCTAACTCTTTTGCTAGAGCTCTGCGCTTGCTTTTGAAGTCCTAGTCTCAGATCCTGTACAGCGTGGTGGGAACGACCGCATATGTCAAGAACTGATCGCTTGGCTTAACTGGTGCTACAAACACTAGGTGCTGTAAACACCGGGGGTTCGAAACCTCATAGCGCTACAAACGCCAGGCCTGGGCCAGATGCTATAAACATCACCAGACTTCAATGCCTCATGGCGTTCGAAATGCCAGAGTGTGGGTTTGAAAGCCCATTCTTTTGCTTTGAGATACAGCATAGGTTCTGTACAGGATGGTGGAAATGATTTGCATATACAAGAACCGATTGCTTGGCTTAGCTGGCTAAGAATAGTGCTGTAAACACTGGGTTCAAAACCTCACGGCGCTCCAAATGTCAGGGCCGAATTCGAAAGCTTACAGCGCTATAAACCTCGGATGTGGGTTCAAAACTTTCTGTGCCTTTCTTTTTGCCTTTTATCTTTGAGATCTTAGACTACATCGTGTACAGGATGGCGGGGATCATTGAATGTACAAGAGCAAATTGTTTGGCTTGGTTGGTGCTATAAACACCAAGTGCTGTAAACACCGGGTTCGAAACCTCATGGCGCTCGAAACGTCAGGTGTTATAAACACCAGGGCAGCAGGTTTAAAACATGTTGCAAATGCTTTTATCCCTACCTCGCTCTAGGGTTTTTTGCTGCTGGTTTAAATGGCGTTTAATAGTTATGGTACATAATAGCGAATATACAAACACTATTCCCAACGGCAGGGCAGGCCGGGCCTCACAATTTTATGGCCAGCCGGCTCCTCAGCGTAGGCGCCGCCGGGCCGAGTGATTTCGGTGACATGCATTGTGAGGGAAAACTCCGGATTTTCGTTAGTAGGATCCATGGTGACAATGGAACGAATGTACTAGATTGCAGACTCGAAAAGTGCAGAAAGTAGCTTTTTGCATGTTCAGAGTCCGTACTTACAAGAATACTTTACCAATTAGCTGGTAGTACTAAAACAAGCTGCCACTCAGTCACGCTCAACCACATCTAACCCCGTGCTTCTTTACACCATTCTATCTGTTCCGTCCTTGTGCTTAGAGCGGCTTCTGGGAGAGTCGGATAAAATAGAGAAAAAGAGCACTGACTGCAGGTTTGGAGCCTGCACCATGCATATGGCATTTCTAACACCAGGTTTCGAACCTACTACTTTGGTATTTATAGTACTGGGCGTTTCTGGCACCGAGCTGGCGTTTCTAGCGCCATGTCTACCGGCTAAGTTAAAGTTCTGGCCTTGTTTATTCGCAGGTGGTAGACAGTATACTTGTCACTACAACATCGACCGTGCATACGTTGCCTAGCGAGGAACGACGCACGTTGATCACGAAGGCTGGTGCAAGAGAACACATTAGCCGGGCTTGGCTTAAGACTCTTGTTCATAGCTATTCACAGATACAATTTCAGCCCTCGACCGGACGTTTGGGAACCGATCTCGTCCTCGGGCATTATCACTAAAGCGAGCTTTCATAACAGGATTAGTTCTATGTGGTCATAATTAAAACCATCTAATTAACAAACTTAGCTGGCGAGCATGGCGTTACAAACACACTTTTGCTCATGAATAAAATCGATTCCATTCGCGGATACAATTTAGCTCTCGACCGGACGTTTGGAGACTGCCCTCGTTTTCGGGCGTCAACACCAATCTAGCCTCTGCAACCAGCCATAACTTCCACAGGATCAAGGTTGAAATCATCAAGCTAAGCAAAAAACTTAGCCGGCTGAGCATGATGCTACAAACACCAGCGAGCAGGTTCGAACCCCGTTGTGCTATAAACACCCAAGTCCCAGGCTCGAAACCTGCGGTATCACTTTTGTTGTTTCTTGCACTCAGCAGATGGTTAAGTAAATCGTTTGACAGGTTTTGAGCAGAATCGCCTCCTAGGCTGCGGTTATAGAACATCCAGTATGTGCTTTCACAGGGTTGTTGGCTAGCTATAAACTCTACTCGATAGTTAAAACCATTGAGTTTAGCAAGGAACTTAACTAGTAAGCATGGCGTTACAAACACTAGTAAGCATATTCAAAACCTGCGGTGCTGTAAACACCTAAGTCCCTGGCATAAAACCTATGCATATATTTTTACTGTATCGGTTGGTACGTTAGCGGCGTCTGCATACTTGGCCGATTCGGGGATTGAAAAAACTGTCAACAGGAAAGTATTCCTAAGACAGTACATGTACCTGGATCAAGACGTTCCCCCCTAATTAACATGAAATAAACATATAACCTAGACAGCTAAGCATAGTGCTTCAAACACTAGCAGTACTAGCAGTCAGGTTCGAAACCTGTAGAACTCATGAGGTTCGGTGTTATAAACACTCAAGACCCCGACTCGAAAACCTGTGGGTGTTACTCAACGGGTGCTAGAAACACCCGCAAGCAGGTTCGAAATCTGCAGTTGGTGCTGTAAACACCAATATCCCAGGCTCGAAACCTGCGGTTATTTTTCTTTGCTATGCGGTATATATACATCCCAGAGGTTTTCTCAAGGGAATCTTCCTGGTGTCGTTGCTCTGCCGCTAGTTTATACGATTTCGTGTTTTACATGCACCCGACCATCTGAGTGAGTAAATCTGTCCACTCATCATGGGATATACACTTAGCCTAGAAATCTGAGCGTGGGGGTTAGAAACACTCGCAGGCAGGTTCGAAACCTGCAATGAATGCCCCAAAATTGGTGCTGTAAACACCCGGTTCGCAGGTCCGAAACTTGTATAGCCTAATTACTGTTTTGCCCTCATTTTATATTCCCGCCGGACTCAATGCCCATCTAGGCCCGGGAATGGTGGGGAGCAGGTAACGTTGGAGCAGTTTTCAGTGCGACTTTTGAAATCACATTTGCAACAAGACCACGGTGAGAAGCAAAAGAATCTTTACAGAATTAGGTTTCGAACATGTTGCCTCGGTGTTTGTAGCACCGGGTTGTTTAAATGGTAGGTTTTGAACCTATACATTGGTGTTTATAGCACTTGGCGTTTATAGCACCGGTACCTGATGTTTATAGCACCAGGTTTCAAACCTGATGTCCTAGTGTTTATAGCACATAAGCCTGGTGTTTCTAACACCAACCAAGCTAAATAACCTAGCCTTGTTTATTTGCTATGATGGAGAGCATGACCGGCCGGACTCAACGACTTTTGAACTCACGATTGCAATCGTCAGTCGATATCTAAAGAAACTCCGAACGCGACGGGGAGCAAAAGAGTATTCGCAGCAGGTTTCGAGCCTGAGACTTTGGTATTTACGGTACCTATCGTGTGAGAACTGCAGGTTCCGGGTGTTTCTAGCACAAGGTTTTGAACTTGCTGTTTCTGTTTGCAGCTGGTGTTTTTAACACTAAGCTAAACGACTTGCTCTTATACTGTACCCGCAGATATCACGAGCTTGGGACGTTAGCGGTTAGTATAGGGTGTCCGTCCCACAAAAAAGGTGGTTCTGTCAGCATCAGACTTTGCTGACCCAGATCTAAGAATTGCTAGCGGTGGATCGAAAAAATGACAGAACACTTGGTTGGGACTCGCACTCAGCCAAGCATTAGAGAGGCGGTTTGTATCCATGATGATGATGGTCTGGATAGCTACTTGTGAAGGTGGATGAAGGCAGAGTCACAGTGTTCGAGTTGATGAATAGGGGCGAAGCCATAAACAGTATAGCTATAAAGGTCTGCGCGTTGCTGAGCCAGATCGCACATCGCCAATCATTTTATATCACTCGCTATTGTCCATCAATGGAAATGTGGTTAGCAAGCGGTGTCCCATTAAAAATTTCCTGTTAACAGGCGGTGCTGCCCTAAGCTCATCTGCGGGTAGAGTATTCCGTGATTTCCACCATCCCGTACAGAACGTAGTCTAGGATGTCAAAGGGCAAAAAGTAGGACACCGCGGGTTTTAGACTCGTGGCCTATGAGGTTTCGAACCTTGGTGTTTACAGCATCCGGCATTTCTAGCACTAGCTGGGCTAAACGGTTGCTCATGTTTCGATATCGGTGGTAGGCAGCAAGGCCGCCGAATAGAATCAACATCGCCCGGACTCAGCGACTTTTGATAACACAATCCCCGCAAAGAGCGGCGGGGAGCAAAAGAATATCCGCAGCAGGTTTCAAACCCGCTGTCCGAGTGTTTCCAGCGCCCATAACTGTCATTTCTTACACCCGCTAAGCTAAACAATATGCCCTTGTTTCGTTGCCGGCGGTACCCATCGACCAGGCTCGATATCCCATGGCAGAAAAGAACCCCAGAGGGCGCTTCAAGCAAAAGGGTATTGCTACAGGTATTGGGCCTGGGGAGTTGGTGTTTACAGCACTAGGTTTCGAACCTGCCAGTGTTTATACCACCCGCAGCCGGCGTTTCTAACAACCAAACTATTGCTCTTGTTTCGTTACCGGTAGTAGGGAGTGACATCATGATTGTCACATAGATGCAAGATTGTGGATGTGAATGTGAATCCATTTCTGAATTGCGATGACTTATAGATGGAACGACAGTCCATTAGAATTCTGTGAACTTCGGGTGATAATACATGAACCCGAACACGCCTTACACAACCCGGAGTTTGCGACAGAAGACCGCAAATCTGGAACCGGCACTTTAATCTTATCGCCGGTACGTAGGGCAAAAATTGCAGATCATTGAGCGATTTTATATCCCCACGCCCTACCCACGGCCGCGGCGACTTTTGGCTGAACGAGCCAGATGCACAATTCCTCTTCGGGGTCGAGTTAATTAACAAAACCCGCCCCCTCCACCTTCGAACATTCTTCACATCCCTTGGTCCGGACTATGACGTCTACACACAGCCCCCCACTGCTGATTACTATGCTCGAGGGGGGTTCGAAAATAACAAGCTTCGAATCGCCACTGAATTAAGCTGAGATCGTTATGATGTCTATATGCGAATAAAAAAACCGTCTCAGTCGAGTCACAGAGGGAAAGGACAGACCCAGACCCGGCCACCCCGTAAGAAACAAACAACCCACAACTACACCTGCCCGCCCCTCCCCACCAACTCCTCCCCCTTCACCGCCCTCCTCACCTCCCCCACCACCCGCCCCGCCAACATCTCCACCGCCTCAACCTCCGCCCACGTAGCCCCATTATTCACGCACCCCCTGCCCCATTAGCCATCAGCACCCCCCTCACAATCTCAAGAGAACTCACCTCCGATGCCCCTTCTCCTGCGCCCCCCACGCCTCCCCGCCGGTCACTAGTCCCGCAACTAACACGAACCCCGTCTCCTTCTTCCCCAACACCTTTTCCTCCGCAAGTATCCCGGCGTACACCAGTCTTGCTACACCCCCCAGATCGTCGTAGCTCCGCCGCATCCCCCGCATCACCCGCGGCCCTACCTTCCCGTAGATACTATCCCACAGCCTGTCCCCCTCCGCCATGCGCACGCCGTCCTTGCGGGCGGTGGGGGAGGGGGCGTCGAGGAGGTCCTCGGGGACGACAGTTTTGAGGGCGTTGAGGGCGTTGATGGTTGAGGGGAGGCCGCCGATAGCGGAGGCTTTGAGCAGGGCTTCTCTCGTGCGGTGGAGGATGTCGGGGGAGGGGGGGGAGGAGGCAAAGGAGTAGATGTGAGGGATTTCGGCGGGACGGTTCAGGACAGCGAAGGCGACGGAGGCGAGGTAGTACCAGGAGTTCGGGGGGAGGTGGGGGATGGAGCGGAGGGCGGTGAGGAAGGTTGGTGTTGCGAGTGGCATGGTGATGGTGTAGGGGTTGTGGAGGACATGGTGAGGCTTTGGTTTTGAGGTTGCGAGGGAGCGAGGCGCGGGAGTGAGAATGGGTTGTTGGGACCCGAGGTTAGAGTCCGCCGCGTTGCACTGCAGGCTTCGCTCGGCTTGTTGCTTCCGGATTACGCGTTGTCGCAAGGACACGTGATGGCTTCGCTGGGCTCCGAGGCTTCGTTTTTGAGGTGTCAGGATGCCGGGCATGAGGAGTTTCGCCTCCATCGGTTAGCACGGAATCGGGATTGCGTAGCGTGGGCATGAGTCATGTTAGTAACTACTGGTTCCGGGAGGTCGTGCCCAGCTATCCTGACTCCACGAGAAGTAATACCAAACATCCAGACCAGGAAAACACACTTGGTTTACGATATCCACTAAAGTTATCTACAACAGGAATAAACGAAACGGTATCACTCCCCTCTACAAGTATACCCCATAACAATGCATCGCAACCATCACGCCCTAAATCAGGCACCCAACACCGTCTCCCCTCTCGCCGAAAACTTCTCCACCCACTCACCTTCTCTAATAGCCCTCCCCCCACCTGCATCCTCTCCATCACTGCTGCTGCTACTGCTACTGCTCCATCCCTCTTCTTCCACCGCACTCACATCTGGCGTGACAGCCTCCCCATTCCGTCTATGCAGCCCCTCCCCCAGGCCGTCAACACCAGCAGTAGAGTTCGCGTCAAAGCTTGTGCGAGGGCTTTTCGACCACGGGAACCAGGACGAGATACCAGTGGCACTAGCCGTACTCGGCGACTCTAGCGCAGCATTAGAGGAGCGCCGGCGTTTCTCCCGTTTCGGGAGCTGCCGGTCGTCGCCACTGCCAATCGCTTCCTCTATCTCACTCGTTCGGGAGCGCGTAATGTTGCGGCCGTGTTCCACCTTCGCATGTTAGCCCACATCTGGATGGGAGGCATATGATCACGAGATACATACTACTCTCTCAATCTTCAATCGATTCTCGATAAACTTCAACTTAGAGTACGTGCACCTCTGCCCAGTCTTGAGCATCCTATCCAACCTCTCCCTCGTCGGGTCCGTGAGTATGAACCAGAAATCGCTCGGCGCCGTTTTCGGCCACAGCGTGATGGTGCCATCGAATTTCTGCAAGAACACGCTGCTCCAGTCCTGGCTCATAGGTCTGGGGAGGAGTTCCAGGTGTCGCAAAACCTTAAGCCACTTCGCCATGTCAAGTTTGAGATACTGCTCCAACGCAGAACCAAGGAAGCCGCCTCTCCACCCCTTCCCGCGGCGATGCGTGACCGGCCGTCCCACCGAGCCGCGCGACGAAAAGAAGAAGATGTTGACATGCGGGTTTACTTGCGACACGATCGAGAAGTTGACGTTGAAGTGTAGGTTGAGCGAGCGGATCGGGATATCGGTGCGTAGACTGCCGTCTTTCCATTTGTTCCCAAAGCTGTAGGGCGTGATTGTTCCATGACGGGTTCGCGTCATTAGTACCACTGGGTTCAGGATCCCTGGGACTGCGGCGGAGGCTATGACCGCCGAGAAGATACAACAGTCTGGCGCAGTGAGGTAGTTTAGGAGTAGGGATGGCGTGTGCGGATCTGACGGGACACAGGAAATGTTGAGGATGCGGCCAGTGCGCAGGTAGGCCTCCTTGAACGTCATGGAACCCCGTGTGAACCAACAGCATCGCCGAGCCCAGTCGATCGAGTCGAACCGGGCGCCGGTACGGATCCAGCGTTTGATCCAGGTGAGGGTGTCATCATGGCAGGCTGTGATTTTGTCGGCGAGCTCGGGTACCAAGAGCTGCTTGAGCTCGTCGTCGGTGCGAGTACAGACCAACGCTGCAACCAGAGCGCCACCTGATGTTCCAGTGATGATCTTAGGGAGGAGGTTGGCGTCGAGATGAGCTTTGATCACGCCGAGGTGGTAGTACGAGAAGCAGGCCCCGCCGGAGAGACAGAGAGCCGTACGGCCGTAGTTGCTGGATAGCTGCTTAAACATGACCCTCTTCTCCTCGAGTGATAGCAAATGCGTTTCACACAAGAACTTCAAGCACCTTTCCACTGTAACATTGTCAGCTGCCATATCCATCCCAAGGGACTCAGAAACTTACCTTCATCTACAAAATTCTGCACCAGATGCTTCGTTCCATAGTACGTTTGCGAGTACATCTGAGCGCTCTCAATCCCCGCAAAATTATCCTTCACACACGCCTCAATCAAATTCCTCAGTTCCTCCACCGCCTTCCCCCCCGCTCCATTCCCCACCGCCTTCACCTCCTCCTCCGCCCTCTCCCTCACCCTCTTCAAATCCCGTAATATCTTCCTCACCGTAACATGATCATAATACGCAAACGCATCCTCCTCCTTCCACGCCTCCGCGCCACCCAGGAACCGATCCAGCGCCTGCGCCGCCTCCACCCACTCCTGATAACTCTCCGCGGCCCTCAGTTTCTTGCGCAGTCTATTCCTCTCCCCCCGCCACGTAATCCAGTACTCATACTGGGAGATGTAAAACCTCGTCATAACGTAGAGCACCGACAGCACCGCGATCCACGCGAACACGAGCACCAGCAACGGCCATTTCGTAAGCGTGTACACGAAGCCCTCTCGCGTTTCGTCTTTTCCTCTTCGGCGCGGGCGTTTCTTGCGGATCTTCTGGTTTACCGGCCGCCAGTCGTTTAGGGCGGTGATGAAGTGGTCTTCGTCGGACGCTTCCGGGACCGAGATGGCGCGGGAGAAGGCCGCGATGTCTATGCCGTTAGCTTGAGGGGGGGAGGGAGGGAGGAGAAAGTACGTACCGGCTTCGTTGATGAAGGTTTTGTCGAAGTCGGGGAGGGGGGGCGGGTTGGTTTGGGCTTGGTGAGACATGGTGGTGGGTTCAGCGCATTGTTGGTGGAGATGGGTGGTGGGGCTCTGTAGCTTCCGTGGTGATGGTGGAGGTATTGCTGAGAGAGTATACAGAGGATATATCGGTATGAGGTACTTGGTGACTTGTGAAGTTGAAGGGTTAAAGGTTGAAGACTAAAGGTTGAAGGATGAAGGATGGGAGGGCGGATTACGGGTTGTCAACGGCTCCTCACGTCATTTCGTCTTCTGGCGATCAGGTTTATGACCAGGGATCAGGGTTCCCGCCTTGCTGCCCCACCACAATCCCAGCTGAGGGATGCAATATGTGTAGGATTCTGCAGCAGGTAGGTAGTATTTACACGCACAGAAGAATATGTTACAGTAGTGCTCCAGGGAGCGAAAACGACAACCATCGTATCACCCAGCGACCTAACAATACAGAGAGCAATCAGAGATATGTGTAGCAAGACAGATCCACCAGGCAACAACGCCTCCTCTTTTATTCCGATGGTGAAGGAAGAAAAGGTTTTCTTTAAGGAATCATATCGCAAAAAATCGACAACCCCCGCCCGCACCTGCTTATCCAGCCCATAAGGAAACAAAAAACACCCCCCCCAGAACCCATACGCCGCGCACCCAATTCACACTGTGCTGTGGAATGCTGTGAGCCAGCACGACATCCAATAACAAAAGACCCAACCCATGCAAAGCTACTATTCACGGCACCTTCTTTCTCCCCGTCCAAGCCCCAAATTCCATGCACTCCCCATTTCTCAGCCCGTTATTTTCGAACCAGCTCCGCATCATGTCCCGATACCACCCGTCCCATTCGTCGAGGTTTATATCGTCTGCTTCGCGCAAGATCGGTTCCAGCGCCTCTATCAGTTGTGCGAACGTCAGCTTCGCGAGGTACCGAATCGCGCGCTCCTCGTTCGTCAGTGGACTTGGAAAGTTGCTGCTGTCTCCCGAAGTCGAAGAGCTCTTGTTGCTGCTGAAATGGTGATGGTGGTATGACGATGCGCTGATGCTCCCTCCCCGTTTTCGGGGAAACTTTTTCGATGTGCTGTCGAAAGATTCCACACTGGACCCGCTGGTGCTCCGCCGGTTTGAGCACATTGATGATGAGGATTCGGATGTGGAGTCGGCGTTGGGGGATTCCCACCACACCGCATCGAATGGGAGGGCGACCCGTTTCGAGTGTACCTCCGTCATTCCCTCCTCCCCTACAAAACTTGCGCCGACGAGTGTACACGGTACTGGTGGAAGATCTCGCTTTACCAGCGCTTTTGTTATGCGGTCGTTCCATTGCTGGATGAAGTTGTTTTCAGAGTTGGGGTGGAATTGGGTCATTGAGGTAATTTCGTAGGCTCCTGTACCCGGAGTATAGGATGTCGAAGTGCGCTGAAGAGTTCGGATGACATAGTCATCTGGCACCAAAGGTTAGCTGCCATAACCAACTCGGCGAAGGTAACTGCGTACTGCATTGGATCTCAAGTAACCCTCCAGGCTTGACAATTCGTAGGATCTCGCTAATGACGTCTATATACATCTTCTTTGATGGATAGCACAGCGTCATGTCTCTACAGAACACGAGGTCGAAAGCATTGTCCTCGAAAGGTAATGGGATGGTGATTAGGTTGTGCTTCACGAACTTGAAATCCACGCCCTTCATGTCCATATGAATATCCACCACATCCATACCCGTAAACTTCACATTCGACCGCCCCATCTTTGCGAATTCGTCGGCCATGCATGCACTCCACAGCCCGCTGCCACATCCCAATTCCAGCACCGTATCCGGGATTTTTTCCACGCTGAAATCGATGCTGGAGTAGCCTCCCCAAAGCTCACGGCTCAGTTCGTGCCAAAGCGTTTGCCGGCTCAATTCCTTGATGTCGCATGGGAGGCAGTACGGGGTGGAATCGTCATTGTAATATTTCCGACCGTTTCGCGTGACAATGGTGGGTTTTGGAGCTAAGTTTCGTTTTCGTGACCGAGCGGCCGGCGAATCTGGTGGTGGATTCATCGGGTAAGGTTGAGGATCTGAGACAAACACGAACCCAAATTCCATATGGGCGTTTGGTGTGGTGTCGCTCGGGTTGTTCGTGGTGGTGGGGCCTATAACGGCCTTTAATAGAAGGGAGGGAAAAACCGGCGGCCCTTGAAGGAGCTGTGCGCCGGATTTGAGCGAATGCGAAGAAGCTAGAGGCTGTCCCCAGAAAGGGAGCGCTAAACAGGTTCTGTCAGTTTGGCAGATAACTAAGCTAGCGAACTGACAACAACGGCCGACGGGGGGCGGCTGGGAAAGCAAACAAAAGATCAGCCATTTGGGCACACGGCTGGGCGAGATTAGATACCTAATTACGCGAAAAAAATCCGAGCTGAAGAAATGTGACGAAGCAATTTATCGACCCGAAATGGCGAGAAAGTGGTGCTCGCTGGAACCCGGTAGCAAATGAGAGTCGCGTTTCAGGCTTTCTAGTTGCAGACGGGCTCGTGTCTGCCTGGCGCGGTTTCGGGTCTTCGGTCGTTGAGGTTGTTTTGAGGAGGTGCTGTGGATGAAGATCTGTTATGGCCCGGGGTCACGTCTCCCAATTCAGTGGAAAAACCCAGCAATCTGGTTCGACCGAAGGCAGAGGACTTTCAAAAAGCAACCAATTCAATAGCTTGTAGAGTGATTTCGGGTGAACCAAGTCGACACTATGGGTGAGGGAGAGAGGTCAAACAGTGCTGCTTTGGGAAGAAGATGATGGAAGCCGAAACCGTGAGGAGTGAGGAGTACTTGTACCTAATATATGGGTGGAGCAGATGGACGCAACACTGTGGTAAGGTAAGGCTGTTTGCATGTGACGAAAAGGAGCGAGCGCAGGCGAAAGAATATATTTAAACTTAAGTGCGAAGTGGGTAAGGACTCAGGTACAACCCCACATAAGCAAGCAATATCCCGGTGGTGAGGATGGACTTTCAGCATGGAAGTACCCGGTGTGAGCGAGTTCGGGATGGAAGCTTAGAACAGTCACGAATACGTGTATGTACTCTAAAGCACTTACGGATTCTCACGTGACAAGCCAGCTCATCCGGCGGTAGATTTGCTCACAGAGGGAGCTGACTCTCAGGCATTGGGGTGAGGATGACGGCAAAGGGTGTACCTGTGCAATTGGAGAAGATGTCGTTCACATAGGGTGGTAAAGAAGAAGAGAACCATACTGAATTTGCCGCCGCAACATGGAAACATTTCTATGGGTGTTTACAAGTTGGTATTTGATTTAACCCGCCAGAACCATGATTCGCAAACAAGCACTGGAACCAGAACCTACTCAAGGAAACAAAACATGTACGCGACTTATAAAAGAGAGGTGGATATCTTGCTAGAGGTGGTAACCGGCTTTTCTCTACATTCATCGTCTTCCCTCGAGCTTCCCGGGAAGGTGAAAATTTCATTCTTGATAAATCACGCAATTGAAGTCTGGTATATATAATCAGGACTTGAGTGGCAGAAGATAACACTCATGATATCACTCACGCTCGGGCCTCCAGCGGGAGGATCTACTCGGTAATAAAGTGTGTAAGCCACTGTAGGAACCTGTGGGACCACAATTTTAGTCCATGCCGTCTGACCGAGTATATATGGTAGTTATCCTGTATCGGCAAAAGACTTTGCACTCGAGATTGCCAATGAAATCTTGATGTAAACCATAATTAAACAAAATATAGGCTTTTGCACAGTGATAAACCGGATGGTGGAGGTCATCTGAAGGAAAGCATTAAATTTGCTGTCGATCTTCTGAAGCCTCCTTTTTCTGATAGTTTGGCTCGTACGCCGTATCATCACAACCCTCGCCCTCCTTCTTCTGCTCCTCACCATCATTGCGTTCACCGATACTTCCTGGTTTGTCTCGGGGTTGTTCGTCCTTTTGTGAGCCCGTCCAGTCATAGCCAGCCGCCCAAGATACTCCCCGAGCTCGCGGCTGCTTCTTCCGAATTCCTGCCGTCGAAGAACCCAATCAGCAGTTTGGATCTGGTGCTTGTAATAGTTGATCCGCAAGTGAATTGTTTCGGCTTCGGTACGCAACTACTGAAACCGCAAGTACTTTCGGGCCCTTCTGTCTCTTTTGTCGCCATATTCTCCAAACCACATCTTCAGGTATAACTTCATAACATCTTCATCCTTTAGATGCATAATGTCCGGCACAAAGGTCCATGGAAAGATAACTGACTTGCAAAGGGGCGTTCATCGGTTCACCCCATAATTTTGCTCCATGCTCGGTCAGATGTTTTATGCTACTCTGAGATATATCACAGTTGTTCATTATCGTAGACAGGGTGATCCGTCAGATCCCACAAACACTCAGGATAATACCTATCGTTAGAAGTAGTTAGCCACACATATAGGAGGTCGTTGGGAACAATAGACAATCCTATGGATCGCACAAAAATGGCGCCCTTTATAAACATTTGGGCCTGTACCAGTTAGCTTCATCGCTGACGGACTTCGGCAGTAACTAATGGGACTAGCTCATGTGCTCTGGTATCTGTAGTGATTGTACAGATATGTGAGCGTAAAGCAAAACTGCAGTAAATGATTCCTATGCTCTTGGAATGCGTCTAACTCTAAACTGGTGATAGGAAACGTAGATGTCTGACATTGCGTTCGTAGATGTTTAGGTGAATTTTTCGGGTGAAGATTTTCGTCCTGTCTTCAAAACACTCAACGCAATGGCCGAAGCCACGGAAAACATTTCTCACTTCACCCATGTGTGTGCCATTCCGGCGGCAATTGCGAGTAATCCCTCTACCAAGCCAGCGGCCATAATACCCGAATTTTCGACGGGCATTCTTCCACCAACCGCTACCACAACATAAGTATAGAGGGGACTCGCTGTAGGGCACCAGGAATATAGCAGGTCGGGGGTAAATGTGGCCGGTAATCTGGCTGCAATCACTCACTAGGCGTTCGAACCGCCCCAATGCACCGAAAGACGAACGTAGGTAGTGTGAATGAAGGCGCGGGTCATTGACCGATAATTGCGGTGGATGTATACCGCAATTAGATTAGCCAAGGCAATTGGTTTCAAACGCCTCATTCGAAACGTGGGGTTCGGGAACGTGGAAGCTAGAGTACGTGTCGGTGGGTCGGGTAGCGACGATCCGCCATTGAGAGGGGTCTCGCAGCAAAAGACTCTGAGTGTTTTCAATTCCAGCCAACGAAGTTCTCCAGAGTCTCAGTTAGACGCTCACTCAATGAGTCTGCACAGCGCAAAGAAAAAGGCGTCTAGAAGCGCTGCACGCTATCGTGACCGCCTGCCTGATCCGAATGCACGAGCAGCAAGGCAAAGCCAAAACACACTAACCGCACAAGACGGTGTTGCCAAGCCGCTCGATCCCGCCCCAACGTCCCGGTAACATCTCGGATCCAAGCTGAGGTTTAGCGGAAACTTGGAAACTGGAGGCGGGATGCGTTTTATTCCATGTCGTTTCTAGAAGCTAAAGCCGAGTAGAGTCCCCAGCTCCCAACGGGAATCCCGGATCCCCGCTGCCCATCCCCGCCGCCCGCCGGAGAGCGGTAATAGGCGGTGTGCGTCCCCACGTTTTTACGTAATAGGCAATGTAAGTCAATTTCAAATACGAGCGAGCTGGTGCAGGTCTCCATGGAAGATCGGACATTCTGCGCGTATCGTATTGATAGTAAGTTCTCTGAGGATCTTATCACCGTGCAAACCATTTCACTAGTCTGAAGAGCACTTACGCCTCGGTTGTGTGCGGTGCCACTCACTCACTGCATATGGAGCCGATGATTGGGAGCCCAAAATTGCCGCTGTCAGATCATAAGGATAAGGCATCGGCTCTTACCATTAGGAGCTAGCATGCATAAAATTCGCCGTTCTGTTGCATCCGTGCAGGTCCGTCGGTGCACGTGGCATCACTCGAGGCCAACAAGGTAACTTCAGTACAAATGACAAATAAATCAACTCAATCGCCCCTGCTGATCGTCAAGTATTTGACAACCTCTAAGGCCATTTATGGCAGCAACACCTTTTTTTATTCACCATCACCCACTACCACTATAACTGATACACTTACCGTCCTAACCTCTACTCAATGCCATCGGGGTATGCCATTGGGGTGGGGGGGCTGCTATTCCTATGTCACAGCCAGCTATCGCGACTCCTGATAGATGCAGAGCGTAGTGTGTGTGGGCTTTATGGATCTCGATGGCCATGCTATTCTAATAGGAGGTTAGAACGTTACCGGTCACCCGTGATCTATGTTTATAGCTAAAGAGCGTCATCTCAAGCAGGTTCGCAAATAAAATTACTCATCTTATCATCTCGACCTTGTGGAGGAAAGATGGCTGGAGATAGGAGGGCGGTGGGATCTTGCAGTTATGCACTCAATTCCACTTGCAGATCCTTGAGTAGTAGAAATCGGGCCGCTGACGGATAGCCTGGTCGATCTACAGACAGATCGGAGCAGCTGGAGCGGCTTCAAAAAGAGGCTTTTTTCTAACCAGGATGAAACTCTACGATGGGAATGTGCTCACTAGAACGCTAGTTAATCAGGTTCAGTCAATGCTTCGACCGGCAATCCCGTATCCGCTCTAAAACTGCTCAACCAGTGGAAGTGAATGCTCCATGCGGGGTAATGGATACCAGCTGCCATAGGCCATTTATGCATATTCCGCAGTACAATGTCGCACATGCTGTCCATCGCCACGTTTGTCCTCCATCGCAGACAGACACCGAACCTTCGCGGGAGAACGGTCATTGTAATCAGTGGAGTGACGGCGGATCCGTATTTAGTCGGTTGTTTGCTGGAGATGATAAGTAGGAGGGCTAGGATATTAACTCGGGTGCACATTTTGGATAGAGATATGAGCAGGTTTTGGTTTGTGAGACTAGTGTTTCTCCTCAGCTCTTCCTCGTTATCCTAGACAGCTGAACAGACATGCATAAGCGTCATGCCCATCTCAGTGTGGAAGTGAAGTGTGGAGCGCCAGTCAGCGCCAGCAGATCCTCAGCCCTACAATATGGATGCTTTTCATACATGACGCACAAGCATGCAGGTAGCACGATTGCTTTACTTATCGGTATGTGGGGTAGTAAGAATTGATCGATTGGCGGATATGGATTCACTTTCATAGGGCTGAAAGTTTTAGTCTTCAGGCTGTTTCAACAAGACGTGCGGGTACCTAGTCTCAGTAACAGCTTACTTCAATCGCATAGGAGCTCCAGTGTTTGCATATGTGAATGAAATCACATTCTCTAGGTGCCTTAATCAACCTACTTCATAGATTTCTTAAAACATAACACCAACAGACAGGACTATCCTTCAAAATGCAAGCAGATAGCAACAAAAGGAGAACCGCAACGTCAGACCACCATCCTACTGTTTCCTCCGTGCCAAAACCCAAAAAACCCATCTCACTTCTCGACATCCCTCGCCATATTACTACACTTTACATTATGTAGCTTTAGAGAGACCGGCCGTCAGTGCTGTCTGAATTTACACGAGGCACTTTCGGGTAAAGATTTTGAATCGCGCTTTTGTCGTCGGGAGTAAGGCGGCGCTTCGTAATGTTGTTGCCCACCGAAGGATACATAATGGCTCCTAGGACGTTGGAATGGTAGAGTCCAAGACAGTGACCGAGTTCGTGGAGACCGACCGTCTCAATATCGTAGCCGCCGGGTACAGCGCCGTCCACCCAGGGATGTTCTTGGTCGTCGTAGTGAAGTGGCAACGGCAGGCCGTTCGAGATGATGGAGAACCCGGGCGGGAAGTCTGCATGGGCGAGGACACCACCGACCATACTGTGATCGGGATCATTGGCTTGACGCCACTCAATGAAGATATCCGGGTTTTGGTTTGCCGGGTTTTGGTTTGCCGCAACCTCGGTGAACGTAAGGCCCACACCAGCATTGGTCCAGGTATCGAGAGCCCGTCGGATTGCGTTGCGAGAAGCCTCGGCAGGGACCCGGCGAGAAAGGGTGCCGAAGGTGTATTTGAGGTTGCGGTAGGCCCAGGGTCCGGCGACTTGGAAGTCGACCGAGTTCACAAGATCTGGGAATCCACAGCGGGACGCTGTAATATGCTCCTTGGTGGCCGCGTCCAATTTGCCGGTCTCTTCGAGCTTGAAGAACTGCTGGAATTTCTTGACGGCTCCGCAGGTGGGCTCGTCGAGAGTGTTTTTGGTGCAGGAATGCTCGTCTTTAGGTAGGTAGCCGTAGTGCTTGAGGTAGTCCTGGACCTCGCCAAGGTATTCGTGCTGTTCACCTTGTTGCAGGTTCGGGAGGTCCAAGATCTTCTGGCGGTTAAACACCTTGCCCGTTAAGCCATTCTTCGTGCTTTCTCCGGTGCCGCAAAATGCTACTTGGGCCATTGTGAGATATTGCTGATATTGACTTGTGGTAAGTGGTAAGAGGTAAGAGTGTGGAAGGTAATGGTTTAGGAGATTTCGGCGATGTGGTTGGAAGCCAAAGTCAGAGTATTCGGGTCAAGGGCACCTTTATATAGCGGGTTATGCATATGTGCTTGAATGTTGTTCTTAAGTCGAGAGCTGTTGAGGCTGTTTCCCGGCTGTGAGCATATCTCAGCTGAAACACTTCTTCATGATCGCTGTGTTCTTCTTGAGAACTCGCAGCTGAAGAGCTGGACGTAGCTGATCATGGGCCCAGGTAGCCACTCATGTCCTGGTTGGTCTGGACTGCTCCCCGCCAAGATCAGCTAAGGAGCCAAGAATTCTGAGATTCAGCTGGGAGTGCATGAACAAAGTATTTGGCTGGTGTGGACTCGAGAGGGATTTGTGCACAGCTTGAATTTACCGAGAATACCTACATTTCTTACAGGATTAGCGATTGAATTAAAGTTTCAGCCCATATACAAGGCGGTCAATTTGCATCGATACGGAGTTGTCATTACCGTTTTATCATATCTGGATGCACCCGGATCCAATGCCTACTTTTTGTAGCGTATGTGTAACACTGGTGGCAGCCGTTTGAAGTTGAGGAGTTGCCTAGAAGTCAGCACGGCTGAGAGTGGACAGATAAGAGCAACGGATCTGACGTCCTGCAACGCTACAAAAAACTAGATACACCTAGATTCTAAGGTTCGCTGGGAGCACGTGCTACCTTCATACTGGTGCGTTGTGTATAAAAAGCACTCCCAGAATTGGAGATCCGCATGTCCGTACCACGATCGGCACGGTAGGCCCGGGGGTTATGCATGTCTGTTCAGCTATCTAGCATAACGAAGAAGAGCTAAGGATGAACAACCCCGCTAACAAGAACCTGCGGTCATGATTAAGTATTACCTCCATCCAACATGTGCACCCGATTTAGTACCCTGGGCCCCAGCAGACAGTAGACTAAGTACGAACAGCTTTGATACCCGCCGCCGTTCCATGGATTAACAAACGCAATGACTGTTCTTCTGCGAATTAGAGAGGAAAGGTTCAGTGTCTTGGTGGAAAAACCAGGCGAGCAATGGCTTGCACAATGTGCGACGTAGAGCGGTGGGATGTGCATGGCAGCTGATTTGGTTAACTAGTGTTTCATTGTACTATATACATCCGCCACCCCGGGAAGAAGTATCATCATTCACACTTTAAAGTTCCATTGTGCCTGAAAACAATTGTAAGTATTGATTAAAGACTCGGGCTTTATGGAACATGCCAACAACCACCAGCCCAACGGACAACCCACTTTGGTGGAAGACTCCCTCATTGTCTTGTCGTGCTGCCGTAAATCTTGGATGACATGTTGACATGTTGTTGACCACTACCTTCTAGCTGGCCATCTACCGAGGAATATTGTAGCCTAGTAGGGCAGTACCAAAGAGAGTGGGCTTTTGAGATAGTGCTGCTTGCTGGAGGAAGGCTGTTTTGCATGTGTGAGATCTACCAGTTCGCAGATGCACTACTAAGAGGATATTTCGCCTCATTATTCCAACCTGCCCACATAGCAAAACGTTGTACACCTTGCCGCATGGTTTATAAAACGACCGACATTGGGTTTATCGTGGTGGGAGAAGAAGTTCTAGCAGTACGTATTTTCGAGAAAGATCACTGGGTATGACAGGAAATATCTCTGGCTTCATAGTATTCCATATTCACATTAGAAACTTGTGAAACCCACTCTTTGCGTCGATGCACACAGTTACAGCCGTCTCATTTCCCAAGATGAACTTTGGCTGATGCGGGGATTATAGCAAGTGAGGAAAATTCATTACAAATAGTTACGTATACCTCATTCTGCCCTTTCTCGAGGTGTCGACGCTTACGGTTGTCTACAAAGCAATTGCAACTTGTCGTTAATAAACCAACTGTTGCTATCAGACTCAGCGGATCAAATTAGTTTATGAGACACTCTGAACGACATCGATCTTACATTCCACAGATCATAAAGCCAGACTTATTATGGCGAGGGGTTTTTTAGCCCTGGTGTTCACAGCTTATGGGAAGTCGGCTTCCTGACACTCATAATCAATCACTCGAGTAACTTCCTCTCGCCGCGTGGTTAAAGTGTACACAATCTTGCAGCGACCCTAAGAATCCCGGAATCCGACCTTGCGAGATAATGCACAAAGATACTCGTCAATTTTTAAGTCTTTAGCGATGGAAATCCTTAAGCCTGTACCACATTTTATGTCGAGGTTGGCGCCAAGGGAAATTGTAAGCGATGGGAACCTGGGTTAGGGTATTTAAGCCAAATGGGAACACTCCAACTTCTTGTCCCTCGACAAGCCCGCAATGTTAATTCCACGAACCCTCCGCCACTGGGTTCTCCAGCGGAAACCTCTGGCATAACGTCTCAATGTCTTTCCTCCCTCACCCTCGTTCCTCGACGCCACAATTCGTCAGCAGATCTGCCCCACCACCATCGTCGCCAATCCACTAATAACTTTCGACACCGAGAAACCCTCTGCTACCTTACACTCAATTCGCGTTTGTTTAAGCAATACCTAGAGCTAGCCTAAGTTACCTTAGAAGGCAAATACACCTCCCCCGGTTATGTTAAACATTTGCTCAAACCTTGAGAGAGAATTTTTGAGCATCGCCCAGGCTCCGATACTACTGGATATTTGAAGTAAATCATGCGACACCCCACGGTAACACTTGCTGTGCACATCTTGTATGGTGCCTATGGTTGGATTTGGGTTTGCTCCACGGGGCGGTGTGATTCAAAGAATGCCCAATAATATGTATGGATGTATGGCCTTTCATTTATTTTCGCTTGTGATAAAATTGATAACGACCGGCCACCCAGAAGCACAGCACTAGCACTTAGCGAATGCCTTATGTGAATTGTACTCAATTTTGCTCTAGTCCAGTCTCACAGCCCCCCCGCGTTATGCGGTCCAGTTGGCACCGACAATCCTATCCGATTCGCTGTTTACTATGCAAGGCTTCACCATTTAGAGAATTTGACTTGAACGAAAATATTGATCAGCGCTGGAATGCGACACAGCCGACTCGCAAACACATTTTACTGCATTGCATCTTGAAGTATGCAAGGTTCGCTGTCATCAAGCTTTTTAGTTTGCGCGATTCTTTGCTGCTGAGTCGCCTTGCGGCTCTATTTTTTCGTCCGATTGCAATGGCTAGTCCTTCAATCTGTGTATGCATAGCCCCTGTTATGACCAACGCTTCATTGCATCAACTTGCTGGAATGATTATAAGGACTATAGAACACCCAGAAACCAACAGGGAGTTTTTCTGTTTTGACACTCACCATGGCGACTCGATCCGGTGATCCTTTTCTCAAGAATGGCATATTCCAGCTTGAAGACGACATCATCGCCCTTCAGGCCAGTGATAAACAACCGGAGATAGCCGGTGAAAAAGTATACTCGTACAATTATGCCCTCGGAATACAGGAGCCTGATTTTGGTGGCGACGTTGGGGACGATGACGATGACGATGACGATGACGATGAAGATGACGATGACGATGATAGGGGCCAAGCAGCGCCTGCTGTGGAGCCGTCAGCAGCGGGCGAGCGCCAGAAGATGTTGACGCCAGTTGAACACCTAAACTTAGATGAAATCGATGATAAACTCGATCCCCAATACTTTCCTCTCAACGGGCATGAGAGTCAGAGTTTGCGAGTGCTGTAAGTGCAAACTGAAGCGATTTATGGGCAATGACTAACACCATACAGAGAGTATGAAGCATGTGCACCAGCCCAGGTAATCACCACTCTCGAAGTACCTTCTAAAGTTATTTATGGAAACGCTGATCCCACGAAACCCAGAGATTACTAGATAGTGTCGACAAGAATCTTCAATTTCCCGGAAACTCGGCAGCGGAATTACTAGACCTAAGTTCACCGGAAACACCGACACCCTTTATAACCGGCGTACGCATCCGTGGGAAGCATGACAATGAAGGGAAATCAACATTCTTTGTCTCAGTGCCTTACCTCGGGAAGTATGAGCATGGGAGGGATTTGCAAGAAAGTGTTGGTTTGGCCGAATTTGGGGACATCGGCGACGTCCTCCCTCCCAATGTTGTTGTTCATCAGGCGTGGTTTTTAGTATTCGGGAATGGTTTGTCGTCCTGTTGCGGCGGATATGCTCCACACACTACTAATCGCACATCCTACAGGCACTGTGGCTACCTTCAAATCGAAAGAATCCGTAGATAATGGCTCCTCACCCAAGATGGGACAAATCAGGTATGGAGCCTTCCATGTCCTGGCACACATGATCGCTGGTGTGCTTCGATCCGACAAACGTATATTGGATGAGTTTCTAGTGCAATGTAACAATAACGTAAGTTATTCCATCAGCATTCGTACTGAAGCTTGGTGCTAAGTATTCACAGCGTTGCTATCTGCAAGCCGAGAGAACGAGGATAGGGCCTGACCCTTCTTCGGTGATAGACCTTGGGGAGGGCGTCATGACGGTGGAGGGCAGAGCGCGTGTCAAAAGGGCCTCAAGGGAGCTGGAAGCTGTTACAGCGGCTATGAGCGTCATCAGGCGCCAAATCAGGCTATTGAACAACCTGGCAAAGTTACTGTTGAGCAGCTCTGGCTCGATCGTTTATCCCTCATCCAGCATGGAAGACAACCGGAGATTTGAAAAGTCCGGCAATATAGTTGAGATCCCCGTTATCTCGCAGCAGACAGAGCAGTTACCGTATGCACTATACGTCATCGAACAAGCGGCGAAACAGCGAAGCGAGGATCTGAAGGAGCTTGAGGAGATGGTTGGCCAGACAAAAATGGCATACGATGGGGTGAGTTGTGTTTGGATTGTTGAAGCCAAGTATTAATGGTGTTACAGTTGATACAGCTTGTCTCACCAGCGTTTGCAATCTTGGAGACAAGTCGCAGGATGGAATCTACCGGTAAGGACCGAGGAAAGCAAGTAGACGAAACAACACCGTGCCCGTCGGACACCCAGCAAACCGCAGAGACAGGGCCTGCACAGCCTCAAAACCAAAGCTCAGGAACCAATAATGGCCGACAAGAGCCCAAGGAGAAGGAGTCTACCCTATTATTAGATATTTTAGTTCACTTAAAGAAGGATGCAGAGGTACGTTCTAGAGAGGACAACTGCGGTTTTAGATTCATATGGATAACAAATTTCATTGGCAGGATCAAGCAAAGGCTCGAGAACAACAGCAGAAGTTGTTAAACCAGATACTGGCGCAGTTAAAGGCGGACGCAGTGGTAAGTGTGAACTACTGTTTACGATTCAATTTGGTAACTTTTTTTGGCAGGCCCGGGACTCCCAGCTCAAAGAGCAGTACGAAATCATGGTCACCCAAAGCCAAAGCATTGTGGAGCGTAATAACGAGGCCGGGCATGAAGCACAGTATCTGCTTGGCCAGCTCGAAGTACAGGGGGAAACTATCGCCTGGCAAGCAGATACCATGTCCTGGTTTACACTCATCACCTTTATCTTTCTTCCGTTGGCATTCTTTACCCAGGTACGCCGCAACCACCAATCGCCCCTAACTATACTAACGTGTTTTGGTTAGTACTTTGCGTTGGATGGGATGAAGTACCACACAAAGACGGAGGTGGAGTTCTGGAAGATTGTGGGGCCCGCCGCTGTTATTATGGGCTTCTTAGTATTCCTGATAGTGATCTATAAGAAATATGGGCACAAGGAGCTGGTGGCAGCATATAGGGAGCGCCGGCTGCCAAAGGAGAGAAAACCAGACCTAGATAGAGGGAAGGAGAAGGGGAAGGGGGTGAAGGGGGAAGCGGAGAAGGAGAAGGCGGGGAGAAGGGAGGAGGGGGAGAGGAAGAGGGAGGAGGAGAATGAGAAGGATGCAGGGGAGACTGATGAAAAGAATAGGAACTCCAGGTTATCAGGAGTTACAACGATGATGTCTTCCTCGGCGGCACTTTCCATGTCTCAGACGACGACATCCCCTGCGGCCCAGGCGACAGATCTTTCCATGTTCCAGGCGACGACGACACCCCCTGTGGCCCAGGCAACGGATCTTTCCATGTCCCAGGCGACGAAGACAATGACGACATCTCCTGTGGCTCAGACGACGACACCCTCAACGCCTCAGGCACCGGTGCGTACCATGACACAGACGGCGGCCATCTCCATATCCCGGACAACAGCACCTTCCACGTCTTATGCGACGTCTTCTTCCGCGGCGGCACCTCCCACGCCTCCTGCTCCGGTGTTTCCAGGGACGTTTCGGCCTACTAGTACTACAGTCGATGGCGATCCTGAATTGTTGCCTCCCGCCCGCAAACAGAGCCTCTTTGGGGACTGGTGGAACAAGTACCTCCGCTCGAGCAGTCAGGCGGAGTCTCACTCTCCCGTATAGACTGATTGGGACATGGGCGGGTTGGATAAAAGAAGTTTTGGTTGGTCGTACATACATTGTTGTGTATTCAGGGTGGTGAATGATATGATACACGGAGCAGTACATATCGACTGGTTACGTTAATATTTTAATGTGACCAAAAAGAGTGCAAGTAGTGAGACTGAAACACCCTGAATCTAGTATCATGGTGGAAATACATATGTATGTTGCTTTAAACACGTATGCCTCTAAGCCTTCAAAACAAAGAGTTACGCAAGTATTAAGACAGTTTAAGTGTTCGGGCATTTCTCAGTGGCGGCTTTCGATACGGCTAGGCGGTTTTTAACAGCTGTAGATATACTTCATTTTGGGCAAGTACAACTAAGCTAGAAACATGGACCTACTCATTGTTGCTTATATAAGGATCAGGTGCTGTATATAGTCTGTAGATAGCCGGCACTCCTCCCATTCCCTTAGACATCACTATCACTACCATACTATACCATCTACCATTCGCTCGCCGCGTCCCCTACATTCAACACTCATGTTCACTTTTCTAGTCGATTGCTAGGTAAGTTACAAACCCAAATGACTACCAGGTTGCACCAAACACCAGCATAAAGTTCCCAAACTGTGTGCAAGTGATGAAATTCGCAGCAGGAATTGATCTAATATTTAGAGAGAAATTGCTGGTAAAGTGTGTCGAATTTGAAGTAGAAGATTGCACTAGCCATCAACGAGCGGTCGAGCACAAAAACCATCAAACAACGCTTAGCAGAGCTAAAAGCCATTGCAATTTAGAATGCTAGAATGCTCAGCAGCAGAAACAGTTAGAAGGGCCAACTGACTGGAGACCATTGGTACTTGACGATGTTTTCAAATTGCAAAACTACTTGTAATGAATGCTGTTGCCAAGAATACTGTAGCGAGCGTCGAGGTTCGGACGGGCGTTTCAGCGTGACGCTTTTTATTTTTGTTTGGGGCCGCCGTGACAGCTTTTTATGACCGGATGGCGTCTCTGTGACGCTGTTTTGGCCCTTACGTACGAGGTGCGGGAGGGTACGAGGGCGCGATTTGGTGATTTGGTGAAACAAAGACTCAGATATGGAGATGCTTCACTGGGAAGACTTCATTTTTGAGCGTGACAACAAAACAACGTACCTCAGCACTACCGTACGAAGCCTCCGTGATGCGTGATTATTTTGTATATTTACTTACTTACCGGACATAAGTACCCCCGTGATGCGGTACGTCACTTCCGAACCTCGACGCAGGCACACCTCCGACAACACGCCACACCACCTTTTAGTTTTGCCAAGACCGATTTTACCCAATCAAGTTTGACATCGCGAGAAAAATTTTGCTTCGGTTTTCAGCTGAACGAACTTCAGTCATCCAGAAGCTAAGCACGATGAGTCTCTTCGGAGCAAAAAAGACCACCACCTTCCAGAAGGCATTGGAGCGGGCCAAGAATGCCGAAAGCAGCATGCAAAGCGGCAGCGAGAAGAGTGTTTCCAGCGGAATTGGAGCACAGATGAAGATTGCACGGGACCTACAGGATCAGGACCCGGACGGAACAGCTACAACTTCCGAGATCGCTCGGGAGGAGTTAGGTGAGTATCTGGGAGTACAACAGGCAGCAGTTACTTTGACCAGGGAATAGTTCAATCAAGGAGTGAGGATTCATAATGCCGAAGTGATTGCAGAGGGGCATTTGAGTCAAATTATTGAGCCGATTTGGGATGAAAATTCGGTTATTGATGAATATGGGAACAGGCGCGATCATGCAGTTCACACGATTTCGAGCGACCATAGTTCTTCATTGTCGCCACCACCAACTACGGATTACGGGGGAAGTGAGGTTTCTTTCCCGTCGCAAACACCAGAGGAGAGGGATCCATCCCTCCGTCCATCCACGAATTATGAGGGAAGCCTTTTGGGCCTACCTCCAAGCGCTCTCCCCCAGGACCCTTTTTCGATTCCTAGGGCGAGTGTTGGAATTATCGCGCGCAGGTATATTCAGTCGGAGGAAAATACCAGTCAATACGCAGAAGAGGAGGGGGGAAAGGAAGAGACCCAGAAAGTCCACACACCCATTCCGAGGAAATTCGAAGTCAGCGATAGTAGCGACAACGAGGATGACACGATGACGGAGGTGGAGTGGAGGGACAAGTCGCCCTACATGACACCAACCAAGAAGGGAAAAAAGCGCAATAAGGGGAAGGGAGTTAGAAGGCCGGTGACGCCCGATCAACCAATCCCGAATATGCCGCAGACGCCAAGCAGGAAAAGGTTGGAGGCTGATTGGGCCAAGCCTGCAGAGACGTTGACGAATGAGAATGGGCCAGTTAATCTGGAAGCTTTTGTTGCATCAGCAAAATGTAATTCGGTCCGGAAGCCATATGCAACCCTCCCAGACACTCTGGTAGCCCTCACCACTGCTTCTAAGTACTCCCAGATGCCCCCAGCCCCCCCTGGAGCTTTGCAAAGTGCTTTCAGACTCTGCAAGAGCATTCTCACGTGCTCCTCAA
>Ga0307515_10000256_pt1 | contig 132074 bp, 116 predicted proteins | sample 17_EM_MG_FD_194513 | JGI IMG/M metagenome (GOLD analysis project Ga0307515, IMG submission 194513) | Populus trichocarpa ectomycorrhiza microbial communities from riparian zone in the Pacific Northwest, United States - 17_EM | ecosystem: Host-associated > Plants > Roots > Unclassified...
GACGTATGGTCACAGTTGGCCACAACGCCACAGTGTTCATTTACAATGGAATACTGGCAGAGCGAGAAGAAACGGCGAAACCGCGATCGGAGGGCGATATGCAAAGCGACGCGTCGTATTGGGGCTGGGCATGGAGCAGTCTGCCACTGGGGTGTCTCTGACGGCTCTGACGGAGCGCGTCCGCTCTGACGAAGCCATTCCGCCCGAACGGAAATGTTTTTTTGCTGATGCAGCGCTTTGGGTTGATAGTCTCAATCACACCTGGATCTTCGAATGTGGTGACCACCATAGTCGCTCCCAGCAGTCCACTGCATTCCACAATTTGTAAGGCGAATGTCTGGATGGTCTGGTCGCTAGCTAAGAGATCGTCGAATGCGGTTGCTCCGAGTATTTCAATATCTCGAGTAGGACTGTCCTCACCTCAATCCGTTGGTTTTCCATCTGGATCCACAGGGATCTCCGACGTCGAGTTGATCGTCGGTGTACTCCCACGATTGCCTGGCAGCCATATGTCAGTATTTTCGTCATACCGACCTTCGTACCACTGCACTATTATACCTGATCTGTGTAACTCCCCTTGGCCACTTGGGGTTCTTGATGAAGTTATTCGGCCGGTAACCCAGTCGATCTTCGGCTTGTAGGTTTTGAACCATCGTAATCCAAGTACTAGATCATATGCCCTCATCGGGACGACCAGCACCTCTGGTTCGTGGACCTGGGGTAAATGATCCATATATTGGACAGTCATCGCCGTTTCACGGCTCTCCCCCGCATGGGCGATGACCTGACCATCAAAGCCGTGAGTTGTGATGTGCGCTGCTGAGTGGGGTAGTCCAAGTCAATTGAGAAGTTGTGGAGATGAAAAGATGCTTGTTGCGCCGCGATCAATGGTTGCTCATATTCATTGCAATTCTCTGTGTTGATCTCGTATCTGGACTTTGTGGACAATGGGCGATGAATCTGGTCTTGCCGTTCAACACAAATATTGGCTTGACATGAGAGCTTTCGGGCTCTCTAAGACAACCCTCGGCCATAGTGACATCGGATGCGGTTGAATTTCCTCACATGTTGCCATCAACGCCCTCGTACTCAATGACTCCAAACCAAGCTCCCATTCGTCCATCCTCTCCCGCCGAGCTAGATACCGAGAGAGGTAGGTTAGATATTTGGTTGTTTACTATCGAGGGAGCGCTGGTGTTTGATCTGTGTTCCGTCTCCTGGAGGAGCAAAATGTTCGGGGAAGTTGGTGTGTGTATTTTTCGTGCACCAGAATGTTTTGTGTTTGGGTGACCCGCGGTGTATGCATTTTCATTCTGACTTCCGAGTTTCATAGAGCTCTGGCGAGACCCAGGGCGCTGGAGTGCGTTTATCATCCTTGTCCAACTTTGACTTGTCGGTCTTCAGTGCTTCCGCCGGCTCAGATATGGATGGTCGGATGTTGCGATTCCTGCCGCCTTATTGAGATGAATCTCCTGACTGCCTTTGCTGTTGTTGTGGCTGCTGCAGTTGTGGCTTTTTGCCGTCCGGCTTGACTTCTGAATCGGGGGCGCAGTCGAAAAGCTCTTCCATACTGTACAATCTTCCATTCTTTGGGGTCAACGGCTTGATCTTGGACATAAGTCCTGGTCGTAGCCCGCTTCAACCGATTTCGTAAAGGTTCTTGTTGTCCTGCGGGAGCCATCCCGCTGCTCTCCAATTTGCTTTGATTCGATTGGCGTAGACTCTCACCAGGTCATTCGCTCCTTGGAGGAACTCGGTCATACGCTTCATTGGCGCGTTGAGTTTTCGGTCCTTGTCGCCATACATCTTTTGCATTTCCTCCGAGAAGACCTCGACGTCTTCCAAACAGGGACCTGTGTCTCTCCGTAGGTCTCGAAGCCACTCCACTGGATCGGTGATCTGTGTTTGTCTCTGTGCCGGGTCCAGGTGATTGTTCTATGTGCTGAGATGGCTCGCTGCATAATTGACTTTGTTGGGATCTCCGTGTAGGAAGACGTCCCCGTGCGATTGGAAGTTAGATCGTATGGTGTCGAGGAAGTTATCAAGCTCTTTTGCTCTGCCGCAGTACCGTTCAGGATGGGTCATATCGAAGATTTTCATTTTCATTGGTTCCGGTCCAATAGACTCTCTGCGGTATTCCCGGTTTGTTTCCATCAGCTCAGCATTCTGCACACATAGTTGAGTATTCTGTTGGATGGCATTGTTGAGCATTTCTCGCTGTTCCTCCATCATCTTTCGCATTGACGCGATCTCGGATTGCATGGTAGGTTCGGGCTCGCTTGGGTTGTCACCCAGAATGGCGCTCAGGTCGTCGCCTTGGCCGTCGCTCAGGTCCTGTTCCATGACAGCAGTGTTTTCATCGTCGACTTGATTGTCCTCATCGCGGAGCTCATCCTCCGGAAGTACGGAGGCTCCTCAGGTGAGAATCAAGGTTACTCGGCCGAGAGGCGATCGTAGGTTTTCCGTGCTCGAACATATACAAGCCAAGCGCACTTGACCTCTGGCAGCTGTCTTAGAAGGCATAGTAGACGATTGACGGTAGATTTGACGCGCAAGCTGTTCGTTTCCTGTCGATTGTGTCGTATTTTGACAATAGGGGTAAAACTCGTATATCCTCATGAGCGAAATGTATCCGATAACTGACAAACAAGTATAATGTAAAGGCACGTACGCCTACGCTTGACCGCAGACGTATCATATGGTATACGGTTGCACCCGAGAGCGAGTGAGTATAGATGGAGAGTATAGTGGTAAGATATTCGATCCTGATCTCAGTGTCATAGCGGGCGATCTATATACAATTGCCCTTACCCGGCCTGGGGTCACGTGTCGCCGTTACACCCTGCTGCAGAGCGGCGGTGGACTCCACAGGGATCGTACCGGCCCCTATTCCGTTCGGAGCTGGCTGAATTGTATGGGCCTCTTTGTCTGTAGGAGCAAGTGGGATCATTCCTGCCTCTGTCTTGGTGGGAGTTGGCACAATCACACCAGCCTCTTTCTTGTTGGGAGTGGCCCCTTCCTTGGTGGGTACTGTCAGGATCATACCAGCCTCTGTCTCGGCAGGAGTGCTGGTTTCATCCTTTGATCCATCCTCGGCCAGGTACATCAAAAGCCCTCCAAGATTACTCCCATCATTTTCCTTCGCCATTGTCATTTGCTTGGGTGGTCGGGTTGTGGGTGGAAGCATCTTGCACTTATCGCGTGATGGAGGTGCTTTGGAATCCCATCATCACCAGGCAATATGCAAGGTGAGATCATACGATGTCATTTGGCACGATTGCGGTCAGCCATGCCAGGGTATTTACTAAATGGCATTCGTAACCCTCAGTACCATTTGAGACCTGAAACTTCGTAGTGGATTCCTTCCTCCAGCTGACGGTAGCCATTATTGAACTGTTTAGATTCCTGGAAGTTTCCGGAAGTATACCCCTTGTTGGCTTTCAACTTCCCTTTCAGCCACATGATGCAGTTGACATATGTGAAATTAAGGCATCTCTTGACTAATTTAGAATCTGTGGATGTTTCAATGGTGATCACAGTTGAATGCAGCCACTGTTCAGTACCGCTGAAATCCCTTAGGAATTCATGGATTTTGGGATTGTTTTGCCAGTGGTCTCCCTGCATCTTTGTTGCCTGTGTCTTCCTCTGTTGGGTAGAGTGGTGTAGTTTGATAATCTCCCTTACCCTGCCAGAACAGTCGAGAGCCTTAAGGAAGTTGTTGTATTGCTCATGTTTGAAGTTCTTCCAGTCAATGTTTCTGTCCGCAAAGTTCGACAGCAATGCAACCTCGATGGTAACAGCGTCAGTAATGTTGAGAAAGAGATCATGTATCTGGAGCACGAATTCCTTTCGCGTTGGGCGGAACTCTCCCGAACAGCACTCTCTGTGGCTTCTGGTAGCTACCTGACAGGTCGGCTGGTCAAGAAATGCCTGCGGAGTTGTGATATTGTTGCTGATGAAAGCAATACTGCAGAGGAATTGCTAACAATGGTAGAGATATCGATGAAGGAATCAGATGTAACAACGGTGGATGTGGTGGGTGTCGGGTGGGTATTGAGGCTCATCGCGGTGGTGGTGGCGGTGGTGGTGGTGGTTGTGGTGGTGGTGGTGGTGGTGGTGGTGGTGGTGGTGGTGGTGGTGGTGGATAATGACACTTTGAAATCAATGGCGTCACTGTGTGCTGCTGTAATGCTGCTGATTAATTTCCACCTCCTGTTCTTCATTGGTCATAGATTATGGTTGTGATAGTGATAGTGGGGAAAGTTGTCAGTGTACAGAAGGATATGACTGGAACAGTTGAGTGTCTGTCTTTCCTGAGTAACATAGGGGGGGGAAGCTCTTTATATACCTGGAGAGTTATCTGGTGCCAAATGGTTCATTTTCGAGTCGCTATTTGGTTACTGATTTCCCTAGTATGCTCTTCTCGTATCTCATCTTTGCTTCTTTGCTTCTTCCCCTCCTCTTTCCCCACTGGTCCTCAATGGTTGGGCATATTATGCTTGGTGTTCCTGTTCTGCGTGCTTCATTTTCTCCACACTCATGCAATCCTCATTATCTCTCTTCTCTCGAGGTTACTGGCTGGTGCGAGGTGAATCATAGCAAATTTCAGTGTACCGTGGGTGCAACCCAGCCAATAGGAATATTTCTTCCCCTTCCATCTCATGAATCCATGCAATTATGTGGTTTCTATGTTCTCCCTCTATCTTACAAATTCATACACTTGTGATGTTTCTGTGTCTTCAAGCCTTTTCATTGAGGTCCACGCAGTTGATCTCCCCCCTTCCCCACTCCCATCTCCCTCCCCCCTCATCTGGGCAATAATGGTATGATTCAGTGGTGTGCCGGCACCTGATGTGCGGCGTCCCACTTGGCCATAGCATGCATACACCTTGCCACATCCTCCACCCGTACCCACGATCGTCTCTACTGGTCTATCCACATCGCTAATCACATGCATCATCCTTGAAAACATTTCCGACCTGGCCTTGCCTTTACATCAACTTGCACCACAAATTCGTCAACTTGCTCCAGTTCTTCCTCTTGTGTGGTACAAGGCGTACTGATCTCTTGAGTACTGTGTACACCATCATTGTGCATGAAGAACAGCTTGAGTCAACAACCATCTATCCAGCCTGCGAGCTCTTCTCCATCTGGTTCTGCTAGTTGATAAGTCACCAAGCCCTGGGTGACAATGTGTGAAAAGTGCAAGAAGAGTGAGCCACAATGCTGTGAGGAACCCTGAAAAGCCTGAATGTTGGTCCCATCTGGCAGTAAGTGCGAATGGATGTTTCATACATGCGCAAAACTTCGGATGGGTACTACCTACAGGTGATCGCCTGCAAATACATCACTGGGTGGGCAAAGGTTCGATCACCGATACATGGTACATTGGAGACGGCAGCTGACTTCTTTTTGAAGGAGGAAATGTGTTGGTTTGGGATCCAGGACTGTGAGGCAGTCGACAGCGGTGCGGAGTACAAGAAGTGTTCAGACCGCATTTTCAAATGTTAGCATATTCAGGGGCTAACCATGACCTCAGACCATACCTCCAGTAATCGAGTAATCTGATGTTGACACAGAGTGCATGCAGATTCAAAATCCAACATTACGTTCTGCTCAGACTCACTCAAAGAAATGTGGAATGACCACCAACCAGCAGCACTTTCGGCAAATAGGATCACCATGAGATGTACCACCAGATGATCGCGTATCCATGATATGTTTCATCAAGATGTGGGACTTCTGATAGAATTGGAGAACTATGCATGGAATACTCTCAACTGGACCAAGATGTCGAAAATACAGTGTTACTGCTAGCGCTTACAAGAAGGCAGGCAGAATGACAGCGAGAAGATATCAATGCTACCATACAAAACAGAGAGGAGTCAAGAGATGTCAACTAATCTTACTTCAACCAGGAAGCCAACCTTCTAGCTGAAGATCTCGAAATTGGTGACTTGGCCCTTATGTATGAAACCCAGAGAGAGCACACTGATATTCCCGAACTCAATGCTAGGTGGCAAGGACCTTACTGAGCCGCAGAAATTGCCCAGTTTTTGATGTTGGCATGTATAACAGGCCACCAGTACTGCTCCACAACCTGTCGTAATGTTCCTTTTCTTGCATGGTACCCACTGAGTTCATGTGCAGCTTCCATTGGTTGCGATTTCTGCAATGTCCTTACTAACTCCTGTGGGGATAGTGCATTGATTTTCTGGCTCAGGTAGAGTACACCATCCAGAACAAACAATTTTGTGGCATCACGCCAAAATGGCGGGATTTCTTTATATGTTTTTCATTCTGGCCACCTCAGGTTCCCCAGACATTCCCCTATCTCCTTCCATCCCCCTTTGTATTTCTCCACCAGTGATAATCCAACAAATGGTTCTTATGCTCTCTCCCTCCTCGTTCTTTCTGGTCCTTGTTCAACCTGCATTCCCAGTAGGCTTGTGTCAATTATCTCCTCTATACCATCCCCCTCTTCGGGATCAGGCTCAGCATCTCGTCACAGCTACCTTGGGAGACCATCAGGACCTTCGTACATCGTTCCTGTATTTTACTTCTGGTTGCAGTCAAAATGTCATATACATATGATCAAGTAGGTGCCTACTGCCCTTGGGATGTCGCTGCCAAGCAAGGTCAGTTGGTGCACTAATGTGTTAGAGTCTGTTTGCACAAGGAATTTGACCCCATATACCTAGTTGCAAAACTTCTTGAGTGCTTTCATTAGTCCATGGCATGTACATTGTCCCACATCATATCTCTTCTCATCCATATTTCAAAGTCCACTGTCATAGCGACACAGGTGGTGGTACTGATTTTGGACTTCCTGCTGTAAGATTGCCCCCCACCTTTCTAAGCGTCAACTCTCATGACCATTTGCCCAGAACTGTTGCTAATGTCTAACATCCTCAATGCAGAGGCATAGTAGAGGCCTTCCTTCAAGTTTGCCATATTGTTGTTCTTTTCAATCTCCCATTGAAACTTGACGTCCTGCCACAAGAGCGGGAAATGGTGGCCTGCGACTCTTGCATACTCAAGGATCCATGTTCAAGAGAATGTGCTTAGTCACAAAAATACCCCACACTAAGTACGGTTCCCGCCCGAGGACAGATTCCACACCTTGTCGACCATTGTTGCTTGTGGTCCCAATCTTGCCCCTCCACAGCGAACCACAACAATTGTTGCTCCGTTCCTGCCGCAGTCCGAGGTCGCGCTGGAAATGGTGATTGCAGCAGTCGCCACATCAACTAGTATGTGACCAAGATTCTGCAGATATTCCGGAATGAACCTTCATACTCCAGGCAGTCCTGCTACCTCCTCTTCGCGCTTTCAACTCTATGCACCATCAATTCCGACATCATTAATGAATACTTCTGTGATTGATTCCAGGTGTGCGTTAAGTAGTTTCTGCGATACTCTGACAAATGCCGATACCCAATGCCAAGCTCCATGTACCAGCCTGGTCGAATATTACATGCCTTGCATCGTGTCGATGGCCAGATAGTCCTGGCTGTCCTTGAGCAATATGGTTGTTCGTACCGAGTCAAAGTCGATGACTAAAGTCATTGGTGGTCCAGTGAAATCTTGGGCAAACTCTTCTATGTTAGAAAGTATCCTGGCATCTTCCAGCACACGCCGATTTGCACTAATGGTAGAGGTAATGAACCAGAATTTTTGATTCTTCTTCAGAAGTAAGACGTGAGCATTCCTGCAGGGGCGCCAACCGTGCTCATATAGGCCCTGCCAAACACTCTCTTCCATTATCTTGTTTTCCATGGGGATGACTTTCTTGGGTATGCAGATTACACAATCCTTCTGGGCCGTGTGACCAGATGGCAGGAGGATATGATGGTGTCGCTCCACCTCATTGCTGATCATTTCCTGCTCTTGCCGTGTCCAAGAGACAGCATACTCTCTATACAATAGCACACCACAGGGTGCTTCCTTCTCCTTTAGCCATGATATGCTACCCATCCACAACTGTCATACTCTCTCTGGGGTTAACCTTCCACCTCTTTCTCCATGGGAAGACTTGGGGAAAAACCACTTGTCCCAAGGCCCTGGTATTGATACTGCCTGGGCGGTATCTCTTCCTGGCCAGACTCTGGCATCTGGTATATGTCCATCCAGCAACGGCACAGGCTTCACATCCTTGGCAATGCATTTGTACTGGATGTGCACCTGGGCTGGTTTTGTGCTTTCATCTAAGTTGCACTTTGCCAAGTCAAGGTGCAAGGAAAAGGATTGTATTTGACAAAGTTCCAGAGCAATGCTATGTTTAGAAACCCAGACAATAGTCATGTATTCTCTCTCATATACCCTCTTGGGGTTCACCAGAGCCACTTTCCCCATTCACCACTCATCTGCTACCATCCTCCTACACCAACTCTCTGATTGCCAGTTGTTCCTCCTCCTCCTTCTCATCTGCGCAGATCACGCCAATCCAGATTAGATTTCATTACTGCCTTCGATAGTCACCCCTTCTGACCAACTGGTTGACTTTTTCCCCGAATGATCCCTCCTCTTCCCGGTTGTGTATACGATCCACTGTCGCTGCAAATGGTCTCTTCCTATCAATCGACTTCTGTGTACCTTGTCCGCTATTCGGTTCCTTCTCATTCGATCCTTTCCTCTCACAAACCTCTAATCAATTTCATTCATAGTGTTGGGAGCTATCCTTCCTAGTCACCCATACTTTAACTAGGCATACTAGATTTCTCAGCTCTTGGCAGATCCATCCCTCTCGTCTCCTGGGAAGGTAGCAACAAATGTTGCATGTTCTGACCCATGAACAGCAGAGATGGTGATCTCACCACTGCCTTGATTGAGGTTCCTCTCACCCATTCAACTGTATCTTCTCTTGGGGCAGTCCAAGATAGCCTATCCAGATTCGGATTTTGCAAAGAAGATTGGCACCAGAATGACAATCCCATGGACGTTGACTGGCCCGGACTCTGCCACCATCATCAATTCATACAGACTGCCATCGGCAGCAATCGTGTTCCAGTCAGCACGTTGCCACCCAATGTTGAAGTCACTGGTGACCATATCACTCATCGTGCAGATCTCTGATCCACCATTGATGAACATAGGGAGATCATGCTCATGTATCATTGTGTGGATGTTGCAGATGCCCTGGCATACCAAGATTGGGCTTATGAGATGCAGTCTTTCGGACTGCAGAAGGCAAAAATGTGGGCAGTTCTGAATATCTTTGATATGACTGGTGTCCTAGCAGCAAATCATTAGTCACTGGGTACTGAGACTGTTATAACATTTTGTAGCAGTCTAAAGGTCAATTCGCTGGAGTCTCTCTCCAGCCAGGTTTGGATAGAATGATGGAGTTAACTGCTTTTGAGGACTTCGTTGATTCCAGTATGCGGGGTAGGTGGATTCATTGGTGGCACTGGTGGACATGTTGCGGTCTTTGGAGTCGTGGTCTCGATGGTGTCTGCCTTGGCCAGTTGCTTGCTAGATGCTACATCGTTGCAGATAGTTCGCATTTCCTCATCACGAGCCTTTGTTTTGACATCCTGAACCTCTTCCTCGATTGATGCCTGCTTGCCATCACCCCTGATTACCTCCACCGTCCTCTTCCATCCCAAATCCAGCAACACATACCGCGACTGCATGCGTGCAACTGCCGTCCATCGTCTCAGTATTCCTTGTCTAAACCCGTGTCGCCCTCCTCCTCCTTTTCACTTTCCACCACTTCTTCCTCACTGCTTACACATTGTCCCTCTTCTTACTCTTCTTCTTCATCACTGTATTCTTCGATGCAGTCTGTGTTGGCTTCTTCCTTACCTTCTTCCGTACCTTCCATACACATAGACTGACCAGACTAGTCCCCATCTGTTTTGGACAGCTGTCGGGCAATTACTGCGTGAAACGCACTCACTTGCACACTGGCCCTTCCAAACAGCTGAGATCTTGCAACATGCTGCAGCTGAGGCGGCTGTAGGACAGCCATCATGGTAACTTCCCGTCCCTGCTCCCCATCTCGCACCACTTCCCAGATGTACTCTTCCATTGACAAAACCTTTTGTCCATCTGATATGTGGATAACTCTGCTGCATTTCCTCCTCTTTGTCCAAAGATTAGTCATCCATGTTCATTGAGAAGAACTTTTCACTTTTATTGATCAGTGCGCACATTGAGGCAGACTGTGCAGATATGACTTTGCTAATCACTATAGATCCTGGGTCCTATTCGTTGCCGTGAATACTGTTGGTAATTGGGTCCCAGCCATTCATTACAAGGTCCTGTTGGTGCATTTGAATGTAGGAAGTACATTTGTGTTTGCAGAGGTGGATGGTGAGCGTGGATTGAGTATGCCATAGCAGTCTGGTAGCCTCCATATCTGGGCTGATTTGCTTTACTCACCAAGTAGGTCGAAGCCTCGCACACCTTCAGAATATTCACCAATTTGTTGTCCATTTTATGTTGGATGTAAGCGATGGGAATTATCTCCACAGTTTGTGCTGGTGATGGCATTTTGTAGCTAAGATTTGTCAGATGGTTCACCATTAGTAGTGATAGCAACCGGTCCGGGTAACATGCCAGCTCTCCAGACTCAGAGAAGAGAAATGGTTCCGTTCAGTTCCTGACCCGTCCACAAACCTGACCCGCTGCTTCTTGGCAGTCCATACCTGGACACGGATCTGTTAACAAGTGGGTTTCGCTGGGTGTGAATAGACCAGTCGGGCGCAATCTCCGGTTCTGCATTTCAGGTTGTTCGATTTCTGGTCACATTCAGATATCCAACTGTTAATCGTAAAATATTAATGATGTAATGTCATTGTGGTTTTTGGATGTACTGGCCGCCTGTATAATCAAAAAATACAGAGACACACTCCCTGAACCATCCTGGAAATGAGTGTCAAAGGAGTGTCAACAATTCTGGGTTTTGCATCTTGGGTAATCTGAGTGGCGATTGGTTGCAGATAGTCATAACTGAGGTATTGGACTGCGTTAAAGGCAAAAGAGTAAGCGACCTGCTCCCTGGCCAATCCTGCAAATGAGCGTCAACTGAGCGTCAATGATTTAAGGTCTTCCATCTTGGGTAATCTAAGTGGCGCATGATTGCAGACCTCAATTAAGGAGGAATTGGCAGCCTCTCAAGGCAGGAAAGCAAGTGACATTCCTGTGACAGCCTCCTGGACAGTAACAACTTATTTCATTTACAATGCTATAACCAGGAGTTCATGAGCATTTTGGTGTAGAGAAACAGTCAAAACATCCTATATAGACAATGACTGATACATCGTGCTGTGATTACCCATGATGAAAGGCCAAAAATTGTTGAAACTCCATCGATGCCCATTTTCATAATGGGGCATGGAGTGTGTCGCTATCTCTATTCCCTTTAAAGGAGACCTATACTTTGATTATGTATAGTAATGACCGAATGGCTTATGAATTACATGACTTACAAGATCAAAATTCGTCGATGCTCTGTTGATGCTCATTTTCGGAATGTGGCAGGGAGTGTGTGCCTCTCTCTTTTGCCTATAAAGCGAGCGAATACGGCATTGATGAATGGCCGCAACCAATTGCCACGCAGATTACCAATGATGCCGGACCAAAAATTGTTGACCCTCCATTGACGCTCATTTTGCCATGCGTCTTTCCACAATATGTTATCATTTAATTTGGCATAGTAGATCATTAGTGGTGTTTTGGCAGCCTTTGTACCGTCTTCATGTATTGTCTCCTTCATTACTACATTGTTTGTTAATAATACATATAAATACATCCTTCAAAATATACTTCAAAGTGTCTTCAAATTGTAGATAATAATACTCTCAAAATGTTGATCCATTCCATCAATGCTCGTCTTCACAGTCAGGTTCGCTCAACATGCTGCTGTCAACTTCACAATGGATGTAAGCTGCATTACCACGTGGCAGATAGTGTACTAACCAGTGGATGTTCCTTCATCAGTCAGTAAATATGGATTAAAATCTTTATCGCATTTGTGATCCTTGGCATATGCAACAAAAGTGAAAAACTGAGCGCTGGGAAGAGGAGAATGTATAATCACATATCCGGGTGGCACACCATCGATTTCGGAGGCATAAGCACCCTCATTGTCACCAGATGGCACCAGTGGCGTTCGAGGCGGATGTGGCATCCGTTCTAGTGTCGGCTGTCTGAGTCGCTCTGGTGCACGTGCACCTGTGCCTTTCCACCTCCAGTGGTCTGGGGAGTCTGTGCTGTGCCATGATGGCAAGGAAGGCAGCCATCCGGTTGATTTTCCCAAAGCATAGCCGGGTGTCCTTCCATCGCAGCCTTCACATTTTGATGCACAGGAAACTGAACCCCACACATCAGCTCTTCTTGGACTTCGGCCCAAGGTTTCTTGATCAGGTATTGCATTGCCTCCATTGCGCAGCACAAAAGCCCTCCGTTGCCCATTTCAGACATATTCATGGCCAGGCACTTTCAGACTGTTCAACCTGTACCCAACCTTGTTCCCATGCCATAGTAGCTGATATGTTGAAATCGTACAAGAAATTAGTTTCTGAATCTACATATCAGATTTGGCTATTGCCTCTACCATACATGCTTCCGTAGCATCATCTAGGATGGTCGAAGCCTGTTTGGTCCACTCTCGGGGATGCTCAACACGAAATTGGTCCAGGAACATCCCCGGGCTGAAAACATCATGGTGTGTGATTTGGCGGACTGTCCAGGCAAATGCCTTTGTCGACCATGGAGGTTTCCCATTACAGGCGGCTATGAGCTGGTCACGCAGCTCTGTAGGTACACCAGCTGTATGTTGTATCATTTGTTGATTGCAGTCTGCCTTGATACAACAATGTATAAATGTGATCCTGTGCTGCATCCAATTCCTGCTGCTTCCGGTTTTGCGGACTATCTGTAACTGTGCGTCCAGGGGCATAGGTTCAGTCGTTGCATTTGCAGTGTCGCGGTGGACAATGTCGTGTCTGCATCATAGTTGGGTCTGAGGGGGTGGCATATTGGTTGAAACTCCCGTCGTTCTGCTTGATTCCAATTCACTCGCACCTTGCTGAGGTGTTTGTGGAGCCATCATTTGCTGGTGTGGAAGTGAAGAGATGATGATAACAAAACGAAGTGGGACGTTCTGAGGAATATAGAGTTAGCTTCAAGTCAAAATGGAGTCCGTAACAGCCAACTTCCACATTCTACACATGATGGATCCTGCTCCATATAGCTGCAGATTGCACGGGTTTAAAAGAGTCCTGCGATTTGCACCAAGTCTGTCCGATGTTGTATGATTGTGTACAGGGATACAACGAGGTGAATGACTGCCGATATCTAGTGTTTGTGTGATATAAACAGCACATCTTTCGACGGAATGGATGTCTGCTGATGTGTATCTCACAACATCCCCGTGATCTTTGATGAAACGGACACTGAACATCATGTAATGATGTACGGTTAGCATTGCCATTCCCAATGTTGTGATGGTCAAAGCACAGATTTTGCTTTGTTCAAGTCAAACAAGTGTACTAACCTCGACATAAAAGACGCAGCTTGCCTCCATGGGGTCCAAATCTTGCAACATCCAACATCTCACCCATCAACAAAGTCAACCCAAAATGCAATGTTCAATGCTCCGAAAATGAACCTTTTGCAACTACCAGTGGGCAAAGACAGCGAATCGGCAAAGCTCTCCACTCGATGACGTCATCAAGCGAGTTTAGGCAAGATTTGTTTGGAAGCAGAACTGGTACGACCAATTGGAGCGATACGCAGGATTCGATCCAATACAAAGCTTGCGGCTGGGATACCTTGAGAAACGCACCTTTTAAGCAACGAAGACAAGGAGAATTGGATCGAGGGATATGTGGACAGAGAGACCGCTCTGGGAAGCAGGCGAGTTCAAGACGCAGAGACAGCAATTAAGCAGGAGCAGGAGGATATGAGAAATGCTGAAAAGGCGGGATTGACAACCACAAAGCCTGAAACAGCATTTGAGGACATATTGAATTCCATCAGAGATGATCCGAGCAAGCTTGCAAGTTCAGACGATGGGAAGGCTGGGGCAGAGCAGGATGATGATGAAGAAGATCCTGAGGTGTGCAAGATGTGTGAGGATGACAAACCCGGCTGGGTGATGGGCACAATCCACAAAACGGCATTTCATCGCATGGAGTGTGTTCGGCAACAGCAGATGATGCCTGACGAATTGATGCTACGAGGCTGGGGAGATGCGGCCCACTACTTCAGTGAGAAGGATCAGAAGTATGGGACGACCAAATTGAAGGTTCTGGCTATGGTTCAACTGCAAACAGAAGATGATGCAGCCTCATCTGCACCGACAATATTTGGTGAGCCTATGGAGACTTTTGATAGCGTCCCCAGCAAATTGCCAATGCTGTAACCGACTTCTTGACTAGGTCGGACTCACATGACACTAGGTTCACAGAAACGCCAGACAAACAAATGCATGCCGGCTCCCCCACCCAACGCTACGCCCGATTCGTCAATGACTACGAAATCCTCGCCTGTTCAACCAAGAAGCTTTTACCCCTGTATATAGCATCACAAGCTAATTTCCATATAGAAATTGTATTTGGATGAAGAAATGGTGATGGCTCCTGCGTTGCCGGGGGAGTAAATTGTCAAATTGATATCTTTTGACAATGTATCTCTTCCAAAGGCAATAGGTATACCTACTATGCAACCTGTCAGCTTTTACTTCATTTCAGTGACCAAATTGTGAGACATGATAATTGGTCTGCGCATGTGCAAGGGTCGGATGGGCCATGCCAATGTTCTAGATTCTAACTCACATTGACTCAAGACAAATGAACTGGATATCGGCCTGCCGGTTAGTGTGAAGTTAGAAAACTGAAACACAATTAGAGATGAAACTCACTGACAAAATTTAGGTCAGTGACGTCATACCAGTCACAGATGGAGCGGTCAAATGACGACGCAAAACGGAATGACTGATGACCGTCATGCTGCATTCGTTTATTGATGCAACCTCATGATTCTCTGCACTGACCTGGTGCACATGGTCGAGATGTTGAAAATTGCTTATGCTAGGTTATGGAAATTGCAAAGAATGACGTGGATGAGAACAGGTGAGGAAGTTGGGCGAAATGTATCAAAAGCTAATGTACCGATCAACATGCAGTCCATTACTGTCCAAAAGAGCTGTAACGTGATAGGAAGACGTGATTTTTCACTCAAATACCGTGTCAAGTGGTGGATCAGAAATTGGGAGGCTTGGAAGCTTTTACATGCAAATATTTATACGTTGAAACGATTTATTGGCTGCCATTAACGACAGTATGGATTTTTACAAACAATTATTGAGCATCCAATGACTGTTAGTATGTCATTGAGGTGAGCATCAATGGAGTGTCGACAATTTTTGTTCTTACATGTGTAGCAAAGAAAGAGCTGCATTCTCACGGCAGGAGTGGCGAGTGATGGGTATGGATGGTACATATGAACAGTATTGGATGTGTGAAAGGAATTAGTGTTACGGACATGTGGAGATGTTGATAGACGCGGGAATGGCATGAGAATGTTGTGAGATGGTGGCGATATACTATGTTAGGATAAGGACGTGGTTTGTGGTGTTGCAATGTCGGGCGATGTGGTGTGGTTGTATCGATAAGGAGTTGTGTTGACGGTGTGGAAGATCATGAGGGAATATTCAGATGGTACATCGGAGCATGAGGACTGGTTCTAGGGTTTCAGACGAAGTGTATATAAAGCGAGGTTGTTAGGTGTTGGGGGATTTCCATTTCTTCTCTCTTTACTCGTTCTCTTGTATAGCAAAGCAAGTATGACTTTGAACCAGCTCCGATTCTTGTCTTGTCCTGATTCCCTCGATACAAACTTCACCCACTTGTCCCGATTTCGAGATCACATTCAGGTCCCCTATATCACCTACACCCGACCCCACCTGTTACACTAGAATGAGTCCCATATAACATAACTGATACTGAATGTACTGCCAATATTGCTTGACCCCTTGCTTTGAACTTGTTTGGTACTACTGCAAAGTTACCAATAGATCCATCTCTATTTGCTACCTGTGTAGCTGCGATCTTACAATCTTGGATGTGCCTACATCCTTCGAACAGTTCTAATTATTGCTCCAAACCTTGCTCCTTTACTTGTTGGGTATATTTAGAACCCAATCATCGTTGGATTGACGTTTGCGACAATTGCGTTGACGAGACACCACAACTTAGCGGTTTTGATATCCATCACCATCCATACCGATCCCCATGCTCGCATGCAAAAGTCTGACAGTAAGTGTACGTCACAAAATAATTTGTTTGATCTCGCCGGAACCCATTGTCTTTGGTCAGAATCCGAACAATGGAACCCATTTGAAAGCATCGAAGGATCATTGAATACCGAGGGAGATGACCTCACTTTGCCTGCTCACTTTTGGGAACAGTCAGACGTTCCCTCCCATTGGAATATTCATTGGACAGATGCCGCTGCATACGGAGGAGGCTTGAAATTGGATGACCCCGTGTTCGGAAGCAACTGGGCTAAGTATTCGGGAGCCCATGCTTGGTTCGATTGTAACCCGGGATTACCCTTTGAGTGCGGAGGACACAACTGTTTAGGTATGAAATCAACGGAAGGACACGCACCAGCAGCAGCAGCAACAGCACAGCCTGGGCCGCTGCCTCTGAGTGTTCTTGAACCCCCGACCCCGACTCCCTCCGAAATTGATGCATATCAGTCGCACTGGAAGATGTGCTTTATTCGTTGCGACGTCACGATCAGACCAGCACAATCTGGTGGCTCTGGTTTGTGTGCATGACCAGGCCATGGTAGGAGGAATCGTCCACAGGAAGCTGCTGGAAATCAACTTCGGGGAGACACAGACATTGCTGGAAGAAGCACAGCAGGAGCTGAGAAGAGTTGTGCAGTATATCGAACCCACGGCCATGGTACAGAAATTGGGCGAACACCTGTCACAGATAATTTCGTTACAGAAACACATCTCGGATCTGCAGACACAACAGTTCCTGCCCCCGGAATGCGATCACTCGACGTTGGGAACAACTGTTGAAGGCATTGAGGCAGGAGCTAGAAGAAGCCAGGGGGACCCCGAGAACGGTCGGAACGCACAAGGACCTTAGACAAGAACTGGACACTATGACATGGGACGCCAGACAATTAGTGGAAGCAGTCCGAGCTTTGAGGACACAGTTAGCGAATGCCCTATTCTTAGCGGCCCGCGCAGCACCAACTCCCCCCGAGCAGTAGACGACCGATGACAGAAGTTTCCCGACTCCCCGGACATTTCAGGTTCGGATCGAACTCAGTTTAGCGGCTGGATCGCCCAACTCCAGATGGTCAAAAAACACATGCCCATCACCTTTCCCGACAAACAGTCCAAGATGCAGTACACATTGAACCGCCTGAGGGGAGTAGCCTTGGGACAAATCTTGCCACACATCCAGGAGGACGGAACAATAGGGCTGGAAGATCTACCAGCTTTTATACAACTTCTGGAAGCAGCTTTTGGGGACCCCAACTGAGTTGCCACCGCCAAACAGAAGATGCGGGAGATTGAACAAACAAACAGCAAGTTCTCCCCGTTCTACACTGGGTTTTCGGTCATTCCCCTGGATTTGGATTGGAACTCCTCCGCCCTGTGAAATGCATTGCAAATGGGACTGTCCAAGGAAATGATGGACTCCTGTGTGTATAGTGATATGCCAGAGGAACATGCTGCGTTTGTGACGGTGGGTCAGAAGCAGGATAATCTGATCTAACAATGACACCCGGAGAAGCCGGCACAGAATCAGGGTGAAGGGACAGGTTTGCCTCTTCCCCCAGACCTCTGGCCCCTCTGAAGGATCTCACGGGAGCTTCCGCTGGAACAGCTGCTGGATATACAGGTCCGGCACCTATGGATCTTTGTGCAGACAGGAGGAGGATTACTGCGGAGGAAAGGGCAAAGAGATTTATGGATGGGAGATGGCTATATTGTGGGGGGTTTAACCAGAGGGCTGCAGAATGCGCAGTGAGGAAAAAGGCTCAGACTCTTAAGGTGGCTGGAGCAGAAGTAAAGGAAGTAGGAACCAGGACAGGTTCCGAGGAATCGGGAGAAGAGCAAGTCAATTGAAGAAGAATGGCTCTTCAGTTGACAGGAAAGGTTTTGTTTTAAATGCTGTAAAATGTTTTGGAATTTCGTGGTTATCAGTTAGCAAGGTGGAGGTATTGGAAGGATCAATGGAAGGGAAACATTCAGTTATAACCTGCACATTGACCTTGAATAACCAAGAGATACCCACACATGCCCTGATCCATTGCGGAGCAACACGCATTGAATTTATGGATCAAGATTTCGCTCACCATCATGAAATCCCATTCCAAGAATGAATGGAGATACGACAAGTCTAGGTTATTGACGGAAGAGCCATACATTCTGGAGATGTTACGCATGTTGCCAAAGTAGGAATGATGATCCAGGATCATTATGAACAGTTACCTATGTTTGTTACAACGTTAGGACATTATCCAATTGTCCTCGGAATCCCTTGGCTATGATTACATGATGTCGCAGTACGATATGCATCCAATACTGTTGCTATTGGATCACAACACTGCACGACATACTGCCATGATTCACCCGTTACGGTAAAAGGAGTTACGGAGGAGCTGCCGGTACCAGTTTATCGCCAGGAGGAGGGAATATTTGAATGACAGATACGTCGACAATGTCAGTTCCGAGGGAATAACGTTATGCTTCATGGATCCTTGTTTTTCTGGATAGTTAGGAAGGGAAAGCTTACGGATTTCAATGCATCCCTTTATGATATCAATACAGCCATTGAATCAAAAGATCTTAAGGAAAGACCCCTGGAGGAGATTATCCTGGAACAGTATTATGACTTTCTACCTCTATTTAATGAAATATTGGCTGACCACGTCCCACCACATCGACCAGGCATCGATCATGAAGTACGCCTAAAAGAAGGCAAGACAGCAACCTCAAGACCCCTTCACTCAATGTCCAGGGAGGAGTTGGTTACCCTTAAGAACAGGCTGGAAGAAGATATGTCAAAAGAGTTGATTCCTCATTCATCATCACCTTTTGCCACACCAGTGCTCTTTGCGAAAACAAAACCGGGTGGAGAGTTACGATTCTGCATTGATTATTGTAATAACAATAGTGAAACAATCAAGAATTGATATCCCCTTCCCTCACTACGGGAGACTCAGAACCTGCTACAAAGAGCTAGGATATATACCAAGCTAGATGTCTGCGCAGCCAATATCCTGTTACGAGTTAAAGGAGGGGATGAACATAAGTTAGCCTTCCGAACAAGATATGGATTATTCGAACCTACTGTCATGCAGTTTGGGACGATCAATGCCCCCGCAGATCTTGAGGGGTATATCAATACTACTATAAAGGAGGCCTTGGATGATTTTGCATTGGCATACCTGGATAATATATTGATATTTAGTGATACGGAGGAAGAACATGTCAGGCATGTGAAGTGGGTTATGCAACGTCTTTTGGAAGTGGGGTTATACATTAAACCAGAACAGTGCAAGTGTCATAAGGAAACCGTACAGTACCTGGGTTTGATTATATCAACAAACTGGATATTGATGGATGAGGATAAAGTTTAGACTGTGAGGAATAGGAGTCGAGGGAAGAAGACAAAGAATGGCAGACTGAATAATCTCTTCGAAGTACAACAGTTCCTTCGGTTTTGCAATTACTAATGACGATTTATCCTCCAGTATTCTGAGAAAGCAGAGCCACTGACAAGGCTAACTAAGAAAGGTGAACCATTTGTTTGGGAGGCGGAAGAACAGTTAGCTTTTGAGACAATGGTGACCACCTTTACATCAGCTCCGGTACTTTGACTTTTTGACCACGATAGTCAGACGATTATTGAAACAGACACCTCCGTTCATGTTTCTGCAGGGGTTGTATCCCAGTGTGATAATGATAGGGTACTACATCCGGTAGCTTATATCTCGAAGAAATATTCACCAGCCAAATGCAATTATCATATATATGCTAAGCAGCTTATGGCAATTATTAGGGCGCTTGAGGAATGGAGACCAGAATGGAAAGGGGCCACATACCCACTCAAATTGATAACTAACCATACGAACCTCGAATATTATATGACAGAGAAGCTTCTAATCAGAGACATGCACGATGGTCTGAGCTTTTAACCAGATTGCATTATGAGATAGTCGATAGACGAGGTAAATTGAATTGGAAAGCGGATGCTTTGACAAGGTGGCTGGGAGACCTCCCTGAGGGGGGGGATGAATTATTAAAAAATATGGAACAGGTAGTTCTAAAGCCACAGAACCTACCAAAACAATTGGGTTTGTTGGCGGACAGCACGCCCCCCCAGGGCCATCCCTCTATTTCTGATCTTATCACAGAAGCATATGAGACTTACCCGCTATCAGGGAGAATAATGGACGCAATTCAGATGAAGAATGAGTTACAGGAGATTTCCATTGCGGAGTGCATACAGGATGGGGGACGAATAAGATATAGAAGGAATCTAGACGTACCAGATAGTGACAAATTACGCCTACACATTATACAGGAACATCATGATACAACGGAAGCAGGACATCCAGGACGGGCAAAGACGTTTGACCTGCTTGATCGAGGATACTATTGGATGGAAATGCATAAGGATGTTGATATGTACGTTCGGAATTGCCATGATTGCCAGCAGTCCCGAAGCTCAAGACACTCAATCTTTGGGGTCCTTCGGCCTATATGTGTACCGGATATACCATTGGAACGCTATTTGGACGTATTTTGTCATGGGATGACTGGAGTGCGAATGGTTTGATGCAATATGGGTAGTGGTGGATTGCCTTTCAAAGATGCGACATTTCTTCCCATGCCATACAACTATAGATGCCCTGCGGTTGGCGGAGTTGTAACAGCGGGAAGTGGTACATCTTCATGGACTCCGATTAACCATTGTTTCGGAATGAGGGCCGCAGTTTGCTTCAACTTTTTGGCAACAGGTGGGCAGTCGGTTGGGGATTGATCGTAGAATGTCGACAGCATTCCACCCACAGACAGACGGACAGATGGAGCCAATGAATTCAAGTGTGGAACAGTATCTCCGGGTGTTGGTAAACCATCAGGAAGATGACTGGGTGAAGTGGATTCCGTTGGCCTAGTTCGCGGCAAATAATGGGAAGTCCAAGACTACTATGTGTACCCCATTCCATGCAGTACAAGGCACAGATCCTCGAATGTCATTTGCAGGGGAACCAACAAAGGATCGGGATCAACAACAGGTTAGTGCTGATGAGGTGCAGGCAACGATGCACCAAATTCATGAGCACCTCCGAGTAGTGATGAGACAGAGCCAGGCAGTGCAGGGGAAGGGAGCAAATCGTCGACGAATTCCAGCCCCAAATATGCAGCAAGGTTCCCATGTATGGCTGGATGCCTGGCATATACAAACTACAAGTCCCACACGGACACCGGATTGGAAGTGTTTGGGACCATCTACCGTTGTTCATCGAATATCCCCATATGCGTCTGAACTTGAGTTGCCGGCGTCATTATGGATTCATCGAGCACAACCTGTTTGCCATGTAAATCCAGTGTTGAATGATCCCTTGGAAGGACACCGGGTTAATCCGCGACCACCGGGGGAAGTTGATGGTGAAGAGGAGTATCAGATTTCGAGTGTTGACAATACTCGGATGTATCGGAACCAGTGTCAGTGTCTTATACGTTCAACTGGATATGATTCTTTGACATGGGAATCTGCGAAGTTCGTGGACAGTTTACAAGCGGTGGGAGAATTTCAACACCGATACCCCCAGAAGCCAGGACCGTTAGAAGGTGTTCTCGGAGAACGTCGAACCTACACACGGGATACTATCAATGCCCAAGTTGTGAGTGATGGGTATGGATGGTTCTTTTGGAACAGTATCGGATGTGTGGAAAGTATCAGTGTTATGGACAGGCGGAGACGTTGATAGACGCGGGAATGGCGTGAGAATGATGGGAGATGGTAGCGGTACAATGTGTTAAGATAAGGAAGAGGTTTGAGATGTTGCGACATTGGGCGATGTGGCGTGGTTGTGTTGATAAGGAGTTTTGTTTACGGTGTGTAATATCATCAGGGAATATGTGGATGGTACATCGGAGCATGAGGAATGGTTCGAGGGTGGCAGACGAAGTGTGTATAATGAGAGGTTGGTAGGTGTTGGAGGATTTCCTTTTCTTCTCTCTGTACTCGTTCTCTTGTATAGCAAAGCAAGTGCGCCTTTGAACCAGCACTGATTCTTGTCTTGTCCTGATTCCGTCGATATGAACTTCAAGCACTTGTCCTGATCTTGACCTGCCATTCAAGTAACCAATATCACCTATGGCCGACCCCGCCTGTTAGATGCATAGTCACTTTCTTCCAAAGTCATAATATTGGCCGTTTTTAATATTAAAAATGACAGTGACATACACATTGCCCCATCGTGGAAATGTGCGTCAATGATGTGTCAACGATTTTTGATTATGTAAATCTGATAATCAAAAAACTACCTGGTCGCTGGGACACATAATCAGAGTATTGGCCGCCTTTAATGCCAAAAATGATAGCAATGGCATCGCGACTATCGGCCAAAAATGACCATCAATGGAGTGTGAACGATATTTGTTCTCGCATCTTGCATAATCAAACCGCTGTGCAACGACGTCAAGCTACAATTGAAGTAGTGGCCCCCTGCATGGGCAAAAATGGTATTGACGATATCGCAACCACCTTCCGGAAATGAGCCCCAACAGAGTGTGAACTATATTTGTTCTTGCATCTCAGATAATAACAGGGCAATGCAACCATGTCAACTCATAGTGATAGTATCGGCCGCCTTTATAGGCGAAAGTGTTAGAGCCAATATTGCTACCGCCTCATAAAACTGAGTAGTGTCAATGATTTTTGGTCATGAATCATATAGACATAAAGCGTTGTGCATTGGCATTAACCCATAACCAATCCATCGGCCACCGCTCTGGGCAAAGTGGTAGTTAAGATATCGCTATCACCTCCTACAATTCAGCGACAACAGAATGTCAACAATTTTTGGTCTTCAACCCTCTTGGATAATATAAGGGCTATGGAAGAGCATTAACCCATAATCAACCTATCAGCTACCTTGTTGGGCCAAAATGCTGCAGACAATATCACATCCTCCTCCTAGAATTGAGCGTCCACGGAGTATCTACAATGTTCGTGGGGGCTCAGTACGCTACTGAGCGATGAAATGCGTTGCATTGTTTCAAAATTCATTGTTACGTGGTCAGTCTTTTCAATATTTCCTGGCATACAACTTCACAAATATGCATGCAATGTCTCACAGATCTGACTTTTTTCACTACTAACTCTAGAGTCAATATTTAAAAACCCACATTCTACTATACTATAAAGTAACTTTTGGCAGGCTCCAATGCGGAATTACGCAGCTATCAACAACCTGCCACACTGTCGGATTCGAAATCTTTAAATACCTCATTGCTGAAGGTTATGAACTCGTCCTAAAATGAATGTGTCTTTATTCATGATTTGAGCGAGTGTACTTTGTAAATCATCTTTCAGGCTTGGTGGCCTTCAATGAATGTAGGCTCGAAATGGCATAGTACTTGGAATAATTCTATACATCCTCCATCAGGGCGATTTGAATTGCACTGAGGAAGTGAGGAGACCGGCAGCCTTGGCATCATTTGTATCGATTGTCATCAAGTTCTTTGCCATCCATCAGACCATGGGACCATCTCAATGGCAAAACACTTGCTGCCAAAGGCTCAGTTTGAAATGTTAGAAGAATTAACAGAGTTGAAAGTTACTGAATTGACTAGTTCAACAGTCGATGAATCAGCTTTGGCCATCATGAGGAGACCAGAATGTCAAGGAATCACAATAGTAAGATCGCAAAGGATATTCAAATTGGACATTCAAGTTTGATCCATATTATGTGAATTGACAGACAAAACACTCCAAACTGGCAACAAAGGACTTTAAAACTTCTAGATTTCAACAACAAACAGGGAATGGCTACCACATGTTACGATTCCTTTCGGGTCATATGCCATCGAATGCTATGTCGAATCTTAAGCTAGGACTGTCTTCTGAAGGGTTATGAAGTGACCTAATGCTGCGGTCCGCTATCGCCCTTATCAACATTTACCGGAGGGAATACTCATTGACCGTGGATGCAATTATGAAGCAATTGCCGTCACAATATAAAGTTAGTATACCATTGGATGGGTGGACATCAACAAACGAACCAGCCATAATGTCAGTCATTGCTTACTTGATGAATCAATATTGGGCATTAGGAGAAGTACAACTCGCTTTCGATGATGTTGATGGCCTATTCTATTCTCTTTTCAAAAGCTAATCAAGCATGATAGGTTGAAGGCCCACATAATGGAGCAGCGCTAGACGCAAATTTGAAGAACATTCTCGATCGTTTTCAGCTTACCGTCAGCCGTTTGCTTCCAATTATGACCGATAATCCTTCCTCAAATTACTTGAACACTGGTGAGCTGCAATCAACACTTGAGGCCTCCAGAATCGAGTGGCCTGCATTGAGGGACCACATACCATGCATGGCACGTGCCATACAGCTGGCTTTTGGTGCATTCATGAGCAGTGGTGGTGAGAAAGGCCCCACCAAGCCTTTGGAAGCCCATGAGGTTGATCAGCAATTTGGATAGTATGAAATCAAAGACATTGGCAAGAGTCAAAGACTTCGAAAAGAGGGCAGTGCTAGACTTAACAAGGTGTCTGCCATGCAACAAGGTTTAGCAAAGATAATTGAGAAAGTACGTATTTGATGATATTTTGAAAGTCCTGAAACTAAACTTCATATAGCAGAGAATGCTTGCTGTGTTGATTACGCTGACACCTGGTCGACCATATGAGTTCATATACTGTCAAGAAGCCAAATTCCGCATCATGGTACTACATATTAAGAATGTGAAGAGACACTGCCATTTGCCACTGGAGTTGCTTGTGCGAGCCTACCAATTATGACAATTCACCTGCAAGTGGCTCCAGAGTCCAAAATATGGTGATTCCCAGCCACTCCTCACAACACAGGATGAATGGACCCTTGTCAAATATGTCATGGCGGTTTTGAGGCCATTCACATCCTGGACCCTGTGGATGTCAAAGAGTCATTTGGTTACATTGCATCACATTAGCAGAGTCTACAATGACTCGTTCAATCATGTGGATGGTGTGATGCACTCTTTAGCTAAGAAGATGACTCCCTGGATGCAAGGCTTGAACTTTGCTGTGAAGTTAGCCTGACAGAAGCTGTTCATATATCAAGCTGAAATTACTCCAACGACGGTTATGCTTGTTATTTGAGCAGATATCCTGGATCCTTTGTGCAAGTTGCGTTGGCTTAGGAATTGGGCCAAGGGAATGGATAATAATCCTGGGGACGAGACTTCATATGCTAACCAATACCTTGAGGAAAAGCTGAAGGATTTGAAGACGGAACTCTGTGCGAAACGTGGATCAGTGCCATTCAATCAACCCGAAAGTTTACCCAGCAACATTCCCTTCCTCTCTGCCATGGCTTAAGGATATGGTCAATCATCGTTTGATCTATATGATTTGTCCAGTGATGATGAAGAATAGTTAATCTCTAACAGTGTGGCCTAAACAATACTCAGACGAAGCGATCAAGCAGCACTCTTATTGACCGCCGCCAGGATTTATTCAAATTCACCGCCTGAATCACCAACAACCTGGGGCCATGTGAATCCAAATCTCCATGTATACCACTCCAACGCAATGAAGATCAGCAGTACAACTTTGATACTGGTGGCGACCGCCAGAGGAAACGCACCCAAAGTAAGCGGATCTCTCTATTGTGGCACGAGACATACTCTCCATCAAGCCACATGGTGTCGGAGTGGAGGCCAGATTTTCCCTTGCGTGAGTTTTGATCGGCTGGAGGCAGTCAAAAACCACACGCCAGACACTTCTCGACACAGTCATTGTAGAGCAACTTGCTTGAGGCAATTGCGGGATATTGGCAGGCGATGACCCAGCATTGGATACGATGAACACACGATACAACTCGGAAATGAAGAGAACAGCAGAGGAAAGTACATTGCACAGAATGGCCAAGGTCCATGACTTTTTGGAGATATGGCAGGGCAGCCAAAACCTAAGTGCTACACAGAAGGAATCCCATGCTCAGAACAAGCATATGCCAGCCGTAGGATACATTTCGGATACAGAACAGATTGTCAAAGCATCCTGGTCACTCTTTCCACATGATGGTGCAGCTGCATTTACATTGTCAGAAAGATTACCTTTACCACCAGCTATCTCTGCAAAGAACCTCCGTGGAGGAGAAACTCAAATTTTAAATGTCCGCCGAATCAGAACAATGAACCGTTATCCAGTGGAAAGTGATGAGAAAAGCGCACCTGTAAGCAGTTCGGACACCAAAAATTGGCTATACTGGAATTATGACTTGTATCATCCATACGACAGCACCGATGACAGCGCGGCAGACTTTGAATCTGATATAGAGCAGCACAATGGGATCAAGGATCCAGAAAGCCAAGAGCAGTGGGATGTGAGTGCCGCACCAAATGTTCCTGGATTGATTCGCCCAACATAGAAGTCAAAGAGTCAGGAGGACAAGGTGTTGGTGATGGTCAGTGCAATGGATACATGGAGGCAGAAAGGGGTCAAGAAAAAGTCGGACACAATGCGTTGATATGATTCAGCAGCTTTTTAATTTTGCTTGACCGAGGGTTTCATGTAGAGATTTATTATGGGAGAATGGTGAGTAGTCGCTTGTGACTATCTGTTGTTAAATAGATGTATATCGGGCGCAACAAATCATTTGGCAAGATATGTATATTTCAATAGTACGATCGCGAACAGTGCAACAATATAACTGGGCTCAGCTTTGCCACAGGTCCGAGTCTCAATCTGTTAGACAGGAAACCAATAGGTTGATATCATTATGAAAACAATTATCGATGGCAGCAGATGTTGAATGGAGAACAAATTAAAATGGGCATCAACGGAGCATCAACAATTTTTGGTCATGTAAGTATGGTAATTGAATAGTGATTTGATCGCTGTTATGCATAACCGATATATTGGCAGCTTCTATACGCAAAGGAGACAGCAACACAGTCACTTCTTCAATCTGAGAATGAGAGTCAACGGAGCGTCAACAATTTCAAGCTTTGCATCTTGGGTAATCCAAGTCCTGATTGGTTGCAGACATTCATTGATGAAATATTGGCAGGCTTTAGGGGCAAAAACGACAGCGACATGCTCCTTGTAGCATGTTGAAAATGTGCCTCAACGGAGTGTCAACTATTGGTGGTCTTTCATTTTTGCAAATCGAGGCATTACACACATATTCGAGCACATAACAGCACTATTGACCACCTTGATAGGCAAAAATACACTATATCAAAAGAAAAACACAGATTCCCAAATAATTGATATCGCAAACTGCAAAACATGCAAAAACAAATTATTGGCCATTGAATACACGATTTTGATAAGACACAATTTTCACACTGCAAAACAAGGGCCGTATATGAATGTATAGCTGGTCCAACTGGGCGACCCGCTGACAACTCGCCCAATTCAGACAGGTTCAGAGATTTCCATCAACCTGTACCTGTGTTGATGGTTCGGGTGTGTTGACAGTCCAGACCACAATTTTGGCGACAGTTCTGTTTGCACCCAGACCCGGACCCGAAGTGATGGTCCGGAACCATTGCTAATACTTACCACTACTTGCATTTGTGAGTGTGGATCTCCAGCTGTGATTGAGTAAGGAGAGCCTTCTAGTGCCATATGTGGGTCCTCCAAGTCCAGGAGGAGAATGGCATTGGTGGTCACTAATTGGTATAGGACATGCTTACAGAGTTAGTTGTAGATATACATCATCGGGTCTTTGGGATCTAGGTCAGGTCTCATTCCGGCTTTTGCTCACCAATCAATACGGAGGGGTTCAAGCAACACTTCCTCCTGTGAGTACTCGGCCAAGGCTCCCATGTCAATTATATTGCAGCTGGTGTTGTCATAGCCGAAGATAGAGGCTTTCAGACGAACATTCCCTTGCTCCATCTGGTTGTTCGATAGTCACTCCATATATGACCTAATGGATCTATAAACTTAGCTATGGTATCGTGCAAGGGGTCTTTGAGTTCCTTTTAAGGCAGCACCCAGTGCATGTTCAATTACCTGTTCATCATTTTGATCCTCTAGTGGATTGTTTCAGCACAGTTGTACAGAATTAATATGTTGATACCTTCCACCGCTGAGTTGGTCCCAGTGTGAGATGAGACGATTTCGTTTACCTCAAACAACATGGGAATATCCACCCCTCTGAAGTCTGTGGCACACATGGTTCCCATATTCGGCATTTGCCTTTTTCCTTGAGCTATGGCAAGTGCCACAGACACAATTAACTGCCATTGATCGTACACATGGTTGGACAAGGTGTTAGTGGGAGGTATGGTGCTAATGGAGGATGCTGCATTGCTTGAGGGTCCAGCACCAGAGGAACCGGCACAGCTACTGGAACTGGTGGTGGCGAAACTACATTCAGTGTGCTGAGTAGATATTTTTGATTGGTACTGTTGGTGCTGCTTGGGGACGGGGCGGCGGTTTCGGTGGTGATTTGGCAGTAATTAGTGATACATGGTCAATTGCAAGTGTGTGAGTTCTTTGGAAGGGGGGTTGGGTTAATGGATGCTCTATTTGTAATATGCTCTTTCTTTCGTTCGTTCCTAGCCCAGCTTTACCACTTCTTGCAGTCTTCGCTCCTACCTTCCTGCCATATCATTCATCTCTCAGGTTTTGTTCCCGATGACTTCCTCCCCCACCACTACTAACATGATCATCAGCATTGTTCGGAATCCTACCAGCATTGTTGATTCCTTTTCGTACGATTCCTTTGGGTTAGTGTCTTTCTCAGGACAGGGGTGATGTACTTTATGTTCTGTTTTGGTTGAGTTTTCACTCCCTGGGATATGGACAGATGCCTATTGACACTGGTTGTTCCGTCTGTGAGGTTGCTGCCTGTCGTTCCGCCTGTGAGGTCAACGACTGGCATCCTGTCAGCATGGTTGGTGCCTGTCGGCATTGTGTTACATCTGCGCCGTCTTCACTGTATTTATTGTGAGATAAGGTCCATGCCTGCTGAAAGTGGTCTTCCCAATATGAGGTCAGTGTCTTTCGTGGCGGTGTTTGGTCACTGCCTAATTGTTGGTGTTCATCGTGGTATGAAGTCAGTGCCTTTGGATACTTGTTAGGTTACCACCACATCCTCAGGGTTTGCCCCGGTATAAGGTTGGTGCATTGTTTGTGTGTAATGTCAACATGCCAGGCAGACCGCATCCAGGATTCAAATGCCACCTTGATTGCACCTACCCTAGGGATGTTGTCAATTCTTCCAGCATTCGTTCCACTCGCAGGGTAGGTATGTTTCATTACCTGATTCTTTCCATAGTCACCCATATTAGCTTGTGTTCGTCTTGCCGACTATTCTGTACACAGCTTGCCCAACCAGCTTCTGCATTTAGGCTCCATTTGTACTGAGATAACAGAGCTTCAAGGCAGGGAGCCCATTGTCGACAATCTGCCACACCTCTGATGGCATCAAAATGAAATTTGTGGGGAATTGTGGCCCTGGTTGAAGAGCTCAAGATAAGGGTGAGGAGTTGTGATACTACCCTGTGGTGAGAGGTCACACAATGTACAAATCACTGGAATCTCAGACAGAGCAAGTGTGACCACAAGCTGGGAAAGATAGAGTCAGTATTATCATTGTATCATGCTAAGATGACATGACATGATGTCGATCTACGCCACTGTCTCCAAAATATATACTCCCCATCACTCAGCCCACTTCTGTTACCCCTTCATCTCGGTACACCCACCGTCACTCAGTCCATCTCTGTTGTCCCGGGATTTCTGTACAATCTCCCGGCCACCCTGCCATGCTGAGTGGTGGAGGTGGTGAGAAATGGATTTTCCTGCCACACCGCCGAGTGTAACTCCCAACATGCCTGACCAAAGGTGCCAAATTCCCACAATGACTTCCTTGAACTGCATCGCCAAACTTGCATGTTCATGGCGTACTGGTACATCTCTTACCTGGCCCGACTACAGCCCCCGAGTGATTCTCTACGTTCACTGGATTGTATTCTCCAGGCGCTCCTGGAATTGTTACGCAGCACCTCCTGTGGCCGGTCCAGATATTCTGTGTGCAGACAGATAGCTACATAGATACTTTGATCCTGCGATACATAGATGCGATTACCAACTGAATAACGGAGTTTTAAACATTGTTGCACAATAAATACTAACTATGATTTCCAGGTGCACCACCAGCGTTCCCATTAAAGGTGCAGTTTTTTCTTGACAGCCCTAAAGCAATTTGAGATACTCCCAGGCATGTTACCGAGGTTCCCAGGTGCTTCCAGGCTTGTCGCTGGCACTCCCAGCTACTCCCCTGGTTGTCAACAGACCTTCTAAGTGCTCATATGGGTCACCAGCACTCACAGGGGCACCTGATGGCCATTGCATTGATCCAGACCTGTCTGGGATTTGACCACCCTGGGATCCTGGTCCAACAACTCCCAAACACCCCCAGACACCCAGAGACACCCAGAGACACCCAGAGACACCCAGAGACACCCAGAGACACCCAGAGACACCCAGAGACACCCAGAGACACCCAGAGACACCCAGAGACACCCAGAGACACCCAGAGACACCCAGAGACAAAAGTCCATTTGGCTGATGTCCAACTTGCTGACAATGAAGGTTGTAGTGGGATTACTGCAGTCAATTCTCTGGGGGAATTGAGTTGATAAATCAGTGAATATGGCTAAAGATAACTATCATAAAATGATTGTTTCCAAACTACATTTGTATCCATTGCAGTGAATATATGGGGTATCTTATTGCCTATTACACATCTAGAAACCTGCACCTTTGCAGCATGCAGCACAATCATGGCCATTGAACACATCTTTCTGGTTATAATACCATGAGTATTCAAGACATCCAAGAATGTCATTAAGAAGATAGCTTAAATAGCACAATATAAATTGCTAAACTTATTGGATGCCAAAAATACCAATTTCCCCCATCAGGATTGAAACATCAGTAGAGATGAGCCAGAATACTGATGCTATGCCCAATCTGCATCATATAATACCTTGTCATCCAGAGGGAAACCATTAGGCAATAGCCAACTGCACCACCTATCCTGCAGTTTTGTGCTTTTTGGTGAGTCCTACTGGTGTACAATTACCATCTGTGTAGTAATGCAAATGGCAATCACTGCTATGATTAGATTCAAGTTTAAACTTGTCCCAATGCTAGGATTGCTGTCACCTTGGGATTGGTGGTACAAGACAATCTAGCTATTGTCAGATACTGCTGTAGATCCACAGAATTACTCAGGAATGGAATGTGATGGTGGCAAAGTGTTGCATTCAGCTATGAGGAGTTGAATTCAAGCCATCAAGACTGAAATAGAAGAAGCTCAAGAAAATGCAGCATACCACACAATCCCAGTTCGAAAGCATTGGAATATTGAAATGGAATAGAATTTATAACGTCCAACTGTGAAACTGCATGTTCAGATTCCAAACGCGATCAAAAATCATAATCATTTCAGATAGATTCACAAAGAGCAAGTAACCCTACAGAATCTGTGAGAATTATCCACTTTGCGTGGTACTTTGAGAGGATAGAGAATACATATATGATGCCTTGTATATTCCAGATTCAATTTCGCAGATATAGAAGTTTGTAATAATTTTCTGATGAATAGTACAATAAGTAGCCACTATATACCTGGGTGGATTGTCCAATTTTTTGAAAACTGAGAGACACCATTTGCCCAACACTGGGCAAAGAGCCTCCAGTGTTACCCTAACCTGACCCTAATGAATCATAAAGTGAAACATTACTTCATAAACTAGAAAGAACCCAGAATGACTTTTCATGAACCACTTCACAACACTAGTTAGTGCAATTTGCCCACTGCCTGAGTAAGTTCCTTATATGAATTGGTGACTGAAAAACTTTTTCACAAATCGTAAAGATCGTTTCAACATGTATCCTGAACTATTACTTCCGATTATATTGAAATGCAGCTCATATTCCAAGAATTGCCAAATGTCTCTGCATTCATAACTGCGCCTAAAATTGACAGGAAAGGCCTGAGGTTTGCCGCTCCAAATGATATAATAATAATATAGAAGATGATGTAACTGAATCACCAGTTCCAGGCACTTGCACAGGTTACCTAACTGGGGTAAAACAGAGATCCACAAACATTGTTACAGTATTCATCTCCGGGTGGTCAGTATAACTGAATGAATAATTTCCACAAAATATCGGAACTAGCCAGAGTGTGCATCCCATATAACAAGGGATGAGTAAATATGATGACATGCATAATTGATTTCATTCTTGAGTTGAATAATCATAATATGAAGTAGCTTGGGGTAAACATGATAGAATGTAATACTATCAAGATACCGTGGTAAATTCATTGGTGACCTGCGTAGTAAATTCTTGGTCTGCCTCTTTAAATATTCAACTACTGCAATGTTATAAACACATTTTAAAATGTCAAAAGTAGTCATTTGCACATACACCTGTATATTATTATATTTCCTCACCAGATTCTCTTGAATTGAATCATCTCAGCTGTTGATATTCTAAATTTGTTATTAGTTATGTTTGAACTGTTTAGAGTGATACTTGGCAAGCTTTAATTCAATTGATGTTGAGAATAAGTATTTAGTTGAAGGATCAACATCCAAGCCATTGTCAAGCAGACACTTCAGTAGAGGTAAATATAACCATTCATACAGGTATTCTTCAACTAATTCAATCTCCCTCAGTAATATACTGTCATCAGCAGAACTGTAACAGTTCTGCTGGGTGGTGGTTACAGTTTAGAAGTTCAGGATGTGCTCATATCATAAACATTACCATTAGTCATATAATGTGAATTTATTCATAGAGATGGAACTAGTTAGTGTATGCAATATATAAGATGAACCAGAAATGTCTAGCCACAAGGTTCTTCGGATGAAGATTGTTGAAATACTTATCATTATGTGTACAGAAGTATGAAGCAACAATTGTGTGACTATTTATGGTGAAAGTTGAACCGACAATTGTCTTATTTAAGTGGAACACAAAAACAGTCTTGGCTGTATTCTATTCTGTATTTATAAATTGAGATGCATTGCTCACATTGCACTGGCACAATTGCTTTCGATGGTTGCCAGCTATCTGGCATCAAACTAATATTCACAGTTTCAGGTACACGGCAGATCAGCATTTTGGTGCAGTTTGATTTCTCTGATTTGACCTGGACTGCAAATTCTTTATATTGTGGCAGATTCCACATCAGTAAAATGTATTTTAGTCACTGGGAGCCGCCAGGAGTGTCTGAGAGGATGTGGAGTGGACACTTAGAAGCATCAATTTCAGGGATGTATCAGACCCTAGGAGGGCATTCAGGCCGGCCTTGGGAGTAACTGGGATCTCTGATGACTGGTAGAGGAGTACCATAGGAGTGATTGCGTTAAGTTCAGGAACACATCAGAGTGCCAAAGAGAACTTTGGGTGCACCTGGGAGTGTCACCAAACCAATGCGGGAATCACAAGCAAACTCTGACAGATGCCTGGGTTCTATGGATATTCATTCAGAGGACTGCAGGCGTCATCTGAGACTCTCCAGATGAACATGGGCGATCGATTTCCCTCAACGCCAAATATGATGCATCGATTATTGTTCATTATCACTTCTGAATCATACTAGCTATCATCTTCTTCAACAATGTATTGTTTGCCTTGCAACATTAAGGAACCAAACAAATTGTGAGTGATTCAAACATAAACACCAGTACACCAAATCAATAACCCGACTAAGCGATCAATCAAACTTTGTGTCAAAGCCATCCACTCCATCTCCCATCTCATCAAGGCTGACGAAAGCAGGAACACACAATTCATCAATGGCGCAAAGAAGCTGGAGGCGCTCCATGTATTTGCTGATAATTTGTACCTGGGGAGTGGATGGAAATGAGTTCCAATGTCATTCAGCTGGATTTGTGATATCTAACGAAGATTTAATGAGATGTTACCTAGTTGCGAATCTAAATGGGTGTTTGAAAGGCAATGATTATTCGGATGAAAAAGGGGTGCAACCACCAGGAGAAGAGGAGTGCCAGATGGGGAGTGCTATGTGGAAAAGTGGAGTACACGGAAGGTGATGGACTAGCGCAGAATGGAAAGAAGCGACAAATCCAGGCAGAGGTGCACCGACAGGGATTGAGGAGCGCACATACTAGCGGAGGAGCACCAAAAATGGGGGGGGGGTAATGAGTGCAGAGTTCAATATATTAGTGACACTCCAGACTGAGGTTCACCGGTGGGAATTGAGATGCGCGGACCGGGCAGTAGAGTGCTGAAAGATATAGAAGAGCGCCCCTGTAGGCTGCAGAGCGCCGACGGGGATTGAGTAGTGTCTAACATAGTGGAGTTGCGCTGCAGGAGGTATCAAGCAGCCCACTACTGTGTGATTGATGAGTGCAGTGGCTTCTGGAGTAAAGTTTGTCACAGGGGATGGGCAAAATGTACCTTGATATCCATCTTGAGAAAACATTACTGTGACCTTGTTTCCCCTGGCATATTCAGACAGCACACAATGAATAGCTGCAGCGGCTAGCTCTAAAGTCATGAAGTGAGAGGATGGAAATACTGGGATGTCGTAGGCTTGCGCCCCAAGCTACTGGCAGTGAAGAAAAATTGATGGTAAATGAGATCAAGCACTTCCATTTGGGTGAACCATGATTTCATGTCATCAACAACGTTGGAGAGAGATGCATCGTCAAACAGCAGCTCCTGGACCTGGATGGGAAGCTCAGTCTCGGAGCACAAATCCAACCGGTAATGCCACACCACTGTTTGACGTGCCCCATCTGCCAATCATCCTCAAATGGTACTCATCTTCAGTTGTAACTATGTATATTTTGGGTCATAGGCAATATTTGAAATCTGATAGAGGAGCATTAAACAGAATCCCAGACTTACAGCTTCTTGGGTGTGCAAATCTATTTTGAGAGATGCACCACCAGGCAATTGACACATGGATAGCATACCTACAGAAGCTTCTACTAATGCCCGCCGACGATTCTGAGCTTCAATGACTAGTTTCCGAGCATCTTCAACCATCGAGTACTTGTCACCAAAAAATATTGGCCAAGCAGTCTTTCTGAATATGATTGCCTCAATGCACCTTTTCGATACCTCAAAAGTTCCCCTTTGGTGTTGGGGAATGTTCCGATCTGGACTGGCCGTGGGTTGTGGAATAGTCTGGGCTCCACTACATTTTGGTAGCGGCAGCGCCTGGGTGGATGGTGCACCATCAGACTTGGATAATTGGTTGAGGAGGGTTGACTTTTGGTGTTTGAGCAGTGGTGGTGCCATTGCCCCAGCTGGATTTCAGGAATTTGGAAGCAGAGGGCGTGCAATGACAGTGTTGGCACAACTCTGTGTCTAAGGCAGTGGAACCCTTGTAGCTCTAAATGACTTGACCCAGCGTGCCTGTCCTAGAAGCTGGACTTCGTGTTGGTGATCCAAATCGTCTTTTGGATATCGGTCAATATGGTGGACTATCCGGGGTGCACACTGTCATAAACACCAATCTCCGGATCAGGATCGTGATTCTGCTTCGATAATCAAATCGGGGACATTAGTCATCCGCAACACAATGCATGATGGCAGATAATTGAAACGCAACCATTACATGGACAACAAAGCTTGGCTGCTTTCTTGAATGCGAGTGCTCTCTCAAGGTGTGCTTCGTGATTCTGCTGTAAATAGTGATTCCTCACCTGCCTAGGGGTAGGTTCCATTTGTGGTAATGAAGATAGAAAGTTGGCGCATGTAGGAGGGTATGAATAAGCAGTAAATATAAGATTAAGTGCAGTAGAATTACGTGAAACATGGAGCAAGAAGTAGCACATAGTTGAGAAGGATGCAATTCGAGGTGCGCCTTGAAGGGTTCAGGAGAGATAACTTCAATTGTTCATGTGTATATCAAGGATGGCAGTGCAGTGGTGCGATATAGGATGTTGTCAGGTGCACCTGAATGGATGGATTCCTTGTCAGGTGCACAAGAAATGATGGATTGCTAATGCCGAATATTAGCAACTCCTATCAACAACACTCTGTATGGATGCAACAATTGGAGGTTGGCTAAAGCCAAGGTACATAGAATAGAACCAGACGCACCAGAAGAAAACTCGCGACATTAACTAACCCTTGGTGCTGGCCAAATGCAGTACTTGTGAACCTGAATGAAAACATGTGCCCTGCATATGACTCTCTAAATGTAGTAATTATGCGTGAATGTTTGAGCATTTGAGGTGACCGCATGGCATAGAATTGGTGCAGCACTTAGAATCTGCAGAACTCGTTAGAGTTGGGACCTTCAGAGTGATAGCTGAGTTGCTAGGATTCATATTGAGTGGGTTATCAATCAAGGAGAAACATAAATCTCCGTATGTGGTATATCCGCCGCAAAGACACCTGGACTCACACGGTATTCAATTTTATTTGGATGGTGGGGCCAATATAATGATTGATATGGCAATATCGTAAGCATAACTTCCCTTTCATGCGTTCATATGGGCCATGTCAGCAGAATATCCTTCACAGCAATGTTGCAGTTAAAAGAGGAGAGAGAGAATTTCGTATACATAGGAGACATACGGGCGTAGAGAAAGAATGGTATGGTACGATGGATGATTCAGGGGTAATCGTATTGATTCGAACACTTGGCGATGCCAAGATTGCTCACAAATGGGTCATGAATACTCACTCACATTATCATTTTGCACCTAATATCAAGTAAGTTGCACACCGTTAAATCAGATATTCATTGTGAGTCTCGCAACTACAATGTTGCCTTCAATTCACGTTGAGGTTGAAAGCTATATGCTACATGGTATGAACGCATAGTGATACATCATCTCACAGCAGGCAGAGGAATGATGATGATTGCATGCAGTCGAGGAAATTGAAGTGCACCAAAGTTTAAATGGTTAAGCTTGGATTCACAGGCTGGGGATTGCAGGCAAGCTCACATTACTCTGACAGTTAATTGCACTCTTCGAAGCTGTCTTTTCTTAACATGAGCTTTCAAGAATCTCTCTCTTTGAACTTCACTCAGGATGGAAATCTGTTCACATAATCAATTTTCAGATACGAGATTTGGCAGCCGAAACATATAGTTAGTCAGAATCCAGTAAGGTCTGCTCTCAATGCATTGAGAAAATAAGCCTCTTTGAGTAAGCGCGGTACGTGGGTGAGTGGGAGTTGCCGGCCATCTTGCAGAGTCGCTGAACACAATCTCTCTTTTGAGATTCTCACTCTGAAGCTCCACCTCTTCTGACAGAGACTGAACTTGCAGAAGCTATTTCAGGATTTCGAAGCATAGGTCCAAGCATACTACTTAGTCGATATCAAGTTCAGTGAGGTTACTGATTGGCCAGGTCTGTGCATTGAGGGTTTCGTTGTACAGGGAGACCTTCCTCTAATGTGCAAGTTGACACGGAGCTCACAGTTCAAAGCATTTCAGCAGCGGCCTTCATATCCCGATCAAGCATAGATTCGTATATTAGCAGAGGCCGAGTGTGATGAGCCGCCTGCACCTAAATGAGAAGTGTCTTGATAAATCACGATGTGTGTGTGCTGCATCCACTGATTCAAAGTCGAAGAAATCATGATGAGAACGAAGCAAACTACAATATTCAGTGCACTACAATATGGGATCCGTGCGTCTCAGTGGCATATGTGTCGCTCTCACAGTGGGTGTGGGCCAGAATGATACATCCATAATGAGTCGCAGCTTGTCAAAGTTGGCTTCATACAAATCCAAGAACCTCATTCTGCACTGGATAGGCGATCTCAGCTGTGCCAGAACTTCAATCATAGGCCAGGAAATGCCTGGGAGCGAATGCTGCAGCGTAGTTATGAATACCTGCGCCATGGCTCAGTCTCCGACACTCTGGGTTGCGGCTCTGAGCTGCGCCTGAACTTCAATGATATGCTAGCAAAAGCTGCAACTTGCTATGAATAAGTGAGCCCATGTCTTATATTCTGACACAAGTACTCAATATCACCTATACTGACTTTATTGCCGAATGGGATTCGTGAATATGTGGTGCCGGATCCGTCATACCAATATGCCCAGGATTCTCCAGTGCACTGGAACTTCGATTTTAGGCCTGCGACAGCAAGATCTTGGCTATGAATAAGTGAGCCCACGTCTCATAATCCGACACAAGTACTCCATATCGCCTTCGCTGACTTGATTGCCACTGGGATCAGCAAATATGAAGTGATTGATTGGTCATATGGAGATGTACCCAAGCCTGTCTGGTGCACCTGAACATCGATCGAATGCCAGCAAACGCTGTGGCTTTGCCTCACATAAGCGCGCAGTGTCTCATATTCTGACACAAGTACTCAATATCACCTAGAGTGTCTCAGTGCCAAATGCGATTGGCGAATATGCCATGCTGGATGTATCTTACCGCGACTGAAGACATATGCTGAGGATTTTGCGGTGCACCTGAACTTCTAGTATATACCAACACATGCTGCAGTAGTGCTACGAATCCGCGAGCCGGTGTCTCGTATTCTCACACAGCATCTCTATATCTCCTCGACTGACTTTATTGCCAAATGGGATTGCAAAATATGCAGCGTTTGATCTGTTGTAACGAGACATATGACAGAACCGAGAATTTCCCTGAGTACCTGAATGTGGTTGAAGTATGCTGTTCCATTCTTTTGACTTCGAAATACGTGGGTGGCCTCAGGTTTCCGGTAGACCACGAATTCGGAACTGACAAACGATTAGAATCCCGCAGCGGCATCATGCTCAACGTTCAAGTTATGTCATTTATCGTGAGAGTGGCCAGCCGGGAACGTGTAATTTGATTTATCAATTGACTTCATTTCATAATGGTCATTATTAATGACTGAGAACGCCAATGGAATCCCCCTCCAACAATTCCGACATCTGATCTTTGATTTGCTTCAAAATGACACAGAGAAAGGATATCTTTATGCAGTATAGTGTGCCTGACAAACAACCCTTGTGACAATTCGGATCAGTTAAGATGAGTATCTTTGCTGACTGCCGAATGAGGCGTATCTTGATGACGCATCCTAACAATCTAAGATGATGGTTCATCAGACTGCGAAGTGTCTCCATTTTGTGTCAGCTGCATTGTGTAGTCCTCACGAGACTCCAGAAACCAGTAAATCATCGTCGTGATGATGTCCGGTTGACTCATCAAGCCGTGCAGGAGTTTCATTTGCGCAACTCCTGAGTGTTGGTGGAGATCACATGGGTGGTTATCATAGCCACCTGGACCCGTACTCAGTAACCATGTGTGGAGTAATCTGTGTTGCCCTAGCCGGACAACTTGTGCAAATGCCTGTTAGTGCTCATTCAATACCCAGAACTTCTGAGTTATTACTGCATGGTATACAGCTGTAAGATTTAGACCTATCCCACCCACTGTTGGTGTCGTTACAATTACAGAGGGATTGCATGAATGCTGCAATTTGAGCTGCATTTGGGTGCATTCATCATAGCCCATTTCTGCATACATGTGGAATATATCCACATCATCCGCAAAATACTTGGTTAGCCACCGCTTCGAATGATGGAATTGGGCAGGAAGCGGACGAGTTAGCACCACCATTTGGGGAGGAGGTACACTGGGGAGTGCATTTGCATTTCAGTCTTGTAGGCGAAGGAGAGCCTCTCTTGATTCATCGTCATTGTCAGGTTCAGCATACTACGCAAGTTCATTGACAAGCATTGGCGGAAATGTCTCTCTGAGCGATCGGAATATTGCAGAATCTACCAAAGTATTGGGTGGCCATTCATTGTACCATTGTTCAGGAATGTCGTAGCGATCCTTGGTGGTTCCCAACACAAATGAGAAACATGCTAGCCACAATCAATGAACCCTCCATGCTCCTGAAACACCCCGTCAAGTGTATCTCTCCACCAGAGTCTTCAGTTGTGCTTGCTCTTCCTCAGTCCACTCGAGCTCAATAAGGTGTGCATTTTCTTTCAGTATGTGAACAAATGGTTTTCCATTGGCTAGTTGAGACTCCGACACCTCCTCATTGTCCACCGCTTTGCAATCTGTATCATCAGGTGCGCCGCATCCTGTTGAGCTTCTTCGTCTTCTGTCCAGATAGCATGCATCTAACTCTTCGCAGCAGAATACAATGCGTCTGAACCATGCAGTTCCAACACAGTTTCATCCTCCGGATCTTCAGGCACTCCTGAAAATAGCCACATCATCTGTTAACACCAGTCATGGAGTGAATGGAATCCCACTGTAGCTGTCACTTGAAGTTTGAATCCAATTATCGCTTTCATCGCGATTTGCCAGCCCACACTGATTTTAGTCTTGTACCGATGGGACTCATCAAAAATGCCACACTGCATGCACAGTAGGAGAGTTGGCCGTTGCTTGGTGGTTTCGCTCTGGATGTAACGGTATCATATGAGACAAGGTGGATAGTGCATCCGTTTTCCGGCTCATCAATACTGGTGTTCAGATCCTCCTGGGTGAAATTCGCATTGTCCGTGTGCAACATATTATTGAGCTTGATATCCGATCCGTATGTCATCTCATTGATGACACTCTTGAACGTCTGTGCAGCTCTTGCCATTGCCACCACCAGGATTGGTTCAAGGGCTGATGTAAGTGCTGCATGCCCCTACAGTGGTGCAGTCTGGATCTCTATGAGGCAGTAGGGTAATGAATGCTGTCTGCGCGACGGATACCACTCCGGTTCTTCACCAATAATGACGGGATAGTCGCTCTGTGCCACATGCACCCACATGTCAATGGTATTCCCCCACATAATCGACAGCGGTAACCCCATAACAACTTTCTCAGTCAGCAGTGTGCATATCATTGCTGCTGCCACTGAGGTGAAAGTCTTGCCAACACCCATTTCATCCGCCACCAGCGCTCCCAAACCCACCTTCTCACAATGAGCCATTGGCCCAAACCTGGTGCACCAGAAACTCTGTTCCGGGCAGGCCTGGAATTGAATACCGGTGGCCTGTAATACGGTCCTCGCTTGATTGGCGAATCAGATGGGCAGTCAGCAGCCTGACTGCCTCATCACGACACTCGTGTTCAAATTCATTGTTGATTGTATCAAGAATAGTATTTAATGCTGAACTGGTAATATCTGGATTGAGGACCTCCTCACCATCCTTCACTTGCTCCTGAACCTCCCATGCACCTTGTTCTGTGTTCTTTTCATCTTCAATGATCTCTTTCAGTTGCTCCAATGGAAGGTGGGCAGATGGGCTCATATTCCGGCGCTCCTGATATTCATTGCAATGTTAGGTATCTCACAGACAAGCAACCATTTGAAGGAATATCTATGGATGGAATACAATCAATTCAATTCTTTCAATCAGAACTTCCATTAATACAAGCATCATTCTCTTGCCCACCATCATCCTCTCCCTCCTCTCTTCGACCCACTTCAGAACCGTCCAAAGTCTATGAATGATGATGAGCAGTTGCGCACATCGAGCCGTAACACAGCTAGCGGGGATTACCTTTGCAGATCTAATACGTGCTCAGCAATCTCCTTCCCTGTAGCTCTCTTCATTTTGACCAGAAATATTTTCAGGTTCTGTTCAAGTTGAAACTTGAAAGCATTCGTAAGGCAACAGTCGTACACAATCTGGCCATATATGGGCCCGATTATCGTTTGCCTGTGTGTATACAATCCCATATAGTCTTTCTCCAAATTCGTCCTGCTCCAAGGTGCACTTGCCAATCAGTGTTAGAATGTATTGCTCCTTCGGGCCTCCGTTTTCGTCGATAAGATCGATCAGCTCCTCCCAGTGTCTCACATTGGTATACGAGGCTTGGAGTTGTTCGGGGGCTAGAACCATATCCTTGCCATTTGACACCCGGCATATCTCAACCATGTACTTCATATTTCACAACACGGGGAGGTTACCTCATGTGTGTTTACTCATTTGCTCGCGCTAATCCGTTGCCAGTTGCGGGTTACCTTGTCTTCCTTTTTGCCTCGCCTCCCGAATTTCTCTTCGACATTTCTTCAACAACATCTTGACCCAATGCCGACGAATCCAGTGTGCATGATCGAAATCATCCACGGGCAGCCAGTCCTCAAATATCACCAAAAAATTTGCAACCACTGTCTCCCAGTGCAGGGGTCCATCTTGCAGCTGTTTCAAACGGTTCTGCCCCCGAATACTGGACAATGCATTTTCTCCAGAGACCCAGCCACTCATACTGTCATCCACTTGTTGACCGCACTGCAGGTAGTCTGGCCCATCCTTTTGCCAAATTGCTTCAAGGAGAATTCGGTATGCTTCGGCTGATTGGCGGTGTGCCTTCTGCACCGCCCAAGTCTGCCGAATTGTCGCTCTCATCATCTGCATCATATTCATTGTATGATATCTCCGGCAATGGAGTCATGTCCACAATCACTGCGACCTCTGGTTTCCACGGTTCTGCAGCCGGCAGTTTTCTGTTCATGGGGAGGCAAATCGGGGGTCTCCCAGGTGCGCTGGAAGGAGGTCCAGGTGGAGGATTAGGGCTGGAAGATGTTGGCCAATTGACTGGATAGTTTTCAGGTGGTCCTGGAGGCACTCTTGGTGCACCTGGAGATGACAGCCCTTGTCCTGGAATCTGTGGAGGGTTGATAATTTGAGACCCACCTTATCCACCTTGGTGGAGGTCATATCCTTGCCATTGTGGCCCATAACTTGGAAATCCTTGGCTTGCGCTGGTGGCTGGTTGCGGACTGTCCATCATGTTGAATGGAGAATGTTGATAAAACTGCAGAGCGGCTGGAAATGCCTGGTGTGAAGGCAGGTAACCATACCCATGCAGCGGATGATATTGATTGGTGTGTTTCCCGAATTGACTGTCTTGGCCTGTGGTAGTTCGTGAACTCCTTTCCGATGATCCTGAATTGTCTTCACGACGTTGTTGAATTTCAAATTGGCAACTCAGTAGAGCCACATTCGGAGTCTTCGGTGGAGACCTGTTTGTAGACATGTTCTGTGTACACTGATGGTGGTAAACTATTGTAGATGCAAAATGTAATATACAATTAATCAGAGTATGGTTGAGTATAAGGCAGGTAGCAGTGACGCTCGGCGGAATGAAGGGGATCATATATCCCATTTGGTCGTCATGATCTGTGGTGTTTCACTCCATGTTTAATCCATGAAACCAACCCGGCTGAGAACAAGACACCTTAATCACCTACATCCCGCCTTTCTTTGGTATATGCTCAAATTCATATACTAGGATATTGGATAGTTGCTCACATTCATATGCTTCCATGACTTTACAGGTCATAGAAGGGATATTGATATGATATCTCCAGGAACCCAACAAGAATTATATCTAGTATAAAGGTTAGCATAACTAGGAATATTATACATAAGCAGTGTGTGTATGCCCTTGCAACCTCATTGAATGGGAGGCCTGGGTGTCAAGCAGCAACAGTGCTTGGTTCCGATCGAGCTCCTTGTCTAAATCTCATTGTTCTCCTCAAGATCCACTCTCCAGTCAGGGATCGTTACTGAAGCAACCATCTTATCAGTTCTCGATGATCATTGCGCGGGAATACAGCTACCTAGGTCGCTCACCTATCCATTGTATCAAGACAATGTACCTTCAATATCAGCTGCTCATAGGCTTAAGCATAGGTATAAGTCACGATGCCGCGATTATGCAGCAATAGGCCCACGGTAGTGAATGCAGTGATGACAAAAGACACCTTCTCTTCTCTGCTAACGACTTTCAGCAGACGATGCACATGATGATTGTGCGGGATATGATATATATATGTTGGTTTATGAAGAAAGCTAATCGTAAGGTGACTTTATTTAACCCCTCGCCCGCATCTGGTGGGGTGCAGTTTTGCTGTGATATGCTAACTTGAGTTTGCTCGCTTTCAAACAAATATCCCTGGGGCCCTACAGGACGCACTGAAGCAACTTCGAGGCTCATCCGAATGCTTGTTCACTGACTATCCCTCAAATCTCGTCAACACTCCCCGGAAACATGTTACGTTCTGTATCTGCAGAAAGTAATCATTCCAAGAGAACCTAATCAAGGCTTACTATAATCAATACCACCCAATATCGATGAAAGAAGGGCTATTACCGGACGGGATTTTACCTCCTGCTGGCTGGGATCGACCCGAGCCATCATGGTTTGACTTCAGTCAGTGCACCTGAATGGCCCTCGATGAGCTAGTCAACTAATGATCAAACCATCTACAATGTACCTGGTGTGCCACCACCCGAAGATATGCCCAACCAAGAAACTATTGAACCCCAGAAGCCTGATATGAAATGTACCCCTGATCCAACAAAGGTGACGGCTCATAGGCAGGGAGTTGGAGTGGAAAATGTGCGGGGGAAAGCATATGGTGAAGCAACTGGATTGTACAACAAGCATTGCAAGTACTCAGAACAATGGTATCCATGGCATCCGTTTCAGTCAGCACACAACTTTCAACAGGCTCAATTATTTAGCCAGCAAATGAAAACGTGGATAGATCAACATCTGAGGGGTGGACTGGACAGCTTCAAAAATGAATCATTCCAATCAGCAGATGCCCTGCGAAAGCTTCTCACGCAACTCGATTTTGGGCTTGGCCATGATTGTTGGATTGAAGATTATTCACCTATCTTTGGAACATTATACTACAGGGATATTTTCCAATATATATGGTTCCATTTGACACATCTCCCTTTTCAGGCACACCATGATTTTGAACCAGTGTGCATTGCGAACTCGGGAAATCACCGAGTATATGTTAGACCGAGTCTTTGTAGAGTACGTCATCACGAGGCTGTGGGTTAGGGCTGGCGGCTGCTATACAGCCTACGTGTCATCTTAGACTTAGACACAATCGATCAATCGTCTCAACAAGTTCGTCTCAACAGGTTATGAGCCGGGGCGCGACCATGATCCGGATACCATTTTCAACAACTATCTTGTGATAACAGTTGAATCCAGAACCTTGATACATACGTAGCCGCAGGGTCATAGATGCGTTATAAACGCATCCGGGATCAGGACACCCTTCAGATTCAGGACGACGATTCCACTTTGCAAAGAACTCAGATTCCTCTTCTCGACGAAATCTCACACTCAATGGCTTAAAGGGCTGCAATGGCTCCGATGGCCGCGATGGCTGCGATGGCGGTGATGGCTGCGGTGATTAGTTCTACGGGTACACGAGATTACGGCAACCAAACGATACGTCGACAGGACACGTTCGGGACAAGTTCAGAGAGCAGATTCGTACCAGTTTGGGTCAACATCAAGTCAACACTCTCGGAGGACATGGTGTCAACAGCCTCGGATGAGTTCGGGTCACCATCAGCATCATCGGATGTGTTCGAAGTGATTTCGAGAACAGGTCAACAGGTGGCGAGCCAAGTAGATCGACATACAGTATGGAATTTGGATAGTCTATGAGAAGTGGGCAGGTAATAGACCGCGGTTACTTGGGAGATGTAGGCAAACACACACGAAACCCATGGGGAGCATGGCAGTTGGTCCACCATGGTGCGCTGGGTATGTGATTTGTGACAGACTCGAGAGACCAGCGGTGGCAATTGTGGCCATCCATCCACGAAGTCTGTGGACACCACTACTGTGAGGACGAGGAAGCTTTGTTAGCTGTACAGTGTGTACCTTCACCCTAAACATTCAATGACGACAACCCTTCCACCACCCAGGAGGCTGCATACGGGGATCCACGATCTACGGGAATGAGTTTCCTAGGGCTAGCCGAGGAAGAGCGACCTATGGAGACGCGTCTCCGATTCGAATTGCAGCTATGAAGAAGCGTCTCCGATTTCGACACATACTTGACTACACGAGCATCCTCAACTGACCAACCGGCAATAATCAACACTTCCGCTTCGTTTGTCGAGTGGAAGTCAACATTGCCACGGAGAAGCGTGTCCAATTTCGACACCGACACTGACACCGACACATACTCGACTACTTGACCATCCGCCACCGTACAACAGCTTATAAGCACTTGCGTCTAAAAAGAAATGACAATCAACACTTCCACTTTGTTTGTCGAGCGGATGATTCCATCGCCACAGAGACGCGTCTCCAATTTTGACCCGCCACTGTACAACAGGTTATGCCAATTTTGACACGACACCGACACTGACAGCACAACCCATGAGTGGGACTGAGAGGCTGCGTATGGGAATCAAATGACGCTCCAGCTGGACTGTGTGTCACCTTCGGAGGAGCGGTTGACTGGAAGTCATGACAGTTGAAGCCGACAGCACAATCGACTACCGAGCTTAGGAAGCATGAGCGGGAGAATGCTCATTTGGGAGGAGCTCAGGGCATGGCATGGTTTGGCTTCGGGCTTCTGTCTTCTGTTTGCTTTCTGTCCGTTCTTTCAATGGCTTAGTGTTTGACGGACGTGATAACGCCCTGGAGGAGTGTTAGACCGAGTCTTTGTAGAGTACGTCATCACGTGGCTGTGGGTTTGGGCTGGCGGCTACTATATAGGCTATGTGTCATCATAGACTTAGACTCAATCAATCAATCGTCTTGACAGGTTCATCACAACAATATACAGCCAGATGAACATGGGTGATTGGTTGCGGGATATGCTAGGTGAGCTTCCTACAGGAGCGACGATTGTGCAAGTTATTTGTGCATTCAACAAGACTCATTTAACCAATCTTTGGGGCGATCAGGATGCCTGGCCCCTGTATCGCACAATTGGTAATATTCATACAGATAACTGCCGGATACCAAACAGAGCGCCTGCATTCTCGTTGGGCTGATCCCCTTGTAGGGCAGACTTTGAGTGCGGTCATCACGTGGTGTTAGGGTTGAGCGGCGGAGCCGCATTCACTCTACTTCTTGTGTACGTGTCAAATAGATGAATAGACAAGTCAATATACGCATCACCAATTTGGCAGCTGCACCATAAGTCGACTTACGCTTCCCTCTGCGCCAGGATAGGTCCAACAGGTCATGAGCCCGGTCGCATCGTATTTTTGGTAATTATGAATCGCGACTTACGGAGGAGACGCGTCTTGATGAGCAGCGGAGTATAATTGACGCCTTTGACACTGACATCCTCACGATGACTTCTACCGGCATAACGATTGCGAAGTTCAATGGGTCGAACTACAAGCAATGGTCAGGGGAGATGGCGCTCCTTGTGGAGCAGAAGCAGGTCTACGGTATAGTCACGGGGGAGGATGAGCAGCCCTAGGATCCGGCGGAGGATGCTACCGCAGCGGAGAAATTGGCACATCGGGCTGCAGTCAAAGACTGGGTAAACTAACATGGTACTGCGCGATCAACGATTCTGCTCGGCATGGAGCCGTGGCTTCAGGCATCGTACATGGAGACCACGGATGCGCGGACACTTTGGGAAAAGCTGGCGACAGCGTACAAGGGGAAGTTGAAGTGCAAGGTCTTTCAGATCCGGGAGGAGCTGTTAGGGATAAGGCTCGAGGATTGTGACGATGTTGAGACTTACGCTTTACGAATCGACCAGAAGGTAAAGGACTACAATCTCTGTTCCGGACCATCGTCGTTGGATGCGACAAGGACCTTCGCAAAGATGACCGACGAGGAGCACGTGTTTCACCTCCTGCGCAGTATTCCGAGGAATGAGGATTGGCAGTTCTTTCTTGAGTTGATGATGGACAAGAATGCGACGGGGACGCTCACGCTAGATGAGATTGTGATCAAGTTGGTCGAGAAGGAGGCCACGATCAAGCGTGAGAATGGCCTTGGGCAGGAATCACTACTGTTTGCGAAAGGAAATGCCAAAGGCAATGGCAAAGGAAAATGCAAATGCAGGAAGAGCTGGAAAGGTGATGAGAGTGACGAGGATCAGGATCACAAGGGCAAACCGACATGTTTTTATTGCCATAAGGAGGGGCAAAAGGTTTGAAACTGCCCAAGCATGAAACGCGGTGATCCTCCCATCACGAAGGAATGCACCAAAACCGCAGCGAAGGTCAAGGATGATACCATCATCGCCAGGGATTCGGTGGAGATGACGACTACAATCGAAAACTACTGGGTGACAGATACCGGCGGAAACACGGCCCCATCAAAGGAGAGTTGGTACTTGGATTGTGCCTCCACCTCTCACGTTTGTGGAGACCGAAGGAAGTTCGCTCGGTATATGGGATTCACCAAGAAGGACCAGCGGGAGATTGGCGATTTTGCGGGAAGGGCAGTGGGCAAGGCCATCGGACATGGGGATGTACGATTGAGTTTTCGGCTGCCAGGATACCGCCGAGTGAATGAAGTAGTTGTAAGGGATGTACTCCATCTGGAAGGGGCACACAACTCGCTCTCCCAATCAAGGCTTATGGATCGGGGACTACAGATTGTCCCTGTCAATGGCTACGGAATCAAGATATATGACAATCGAGGTCAAGGAAGTCTTGTTGCCGTGGCACCACAGGTTGGAGGTTTATTCCGGTTCGATGTGGATGTGGCAAGAAAGGGTCATCGGTCGAGAGATGTATCTAGGGATAAGCGATACACAGCACCAAATACGACTCCGAATGAGCACACCTATACGGACATCTTGGAGCCGGAGGAGCCGAAGACACAGGAAATACTGGGACCAATCACATTGACTCCGGTGATCCAGCGACCAGCGGCCTGTGGTAAATCCGGTGGTAGTTCTGCAGGTCAATTGAAGGATCGCGCGGGATCTAGCGATGAGAGTGAGGATCAGGATGAGGACGATCCACCAGTAGTGATCGACAAATCCAAAAAGTCCTCTTTCACACGGGAATTGGCAGGCCTCGACAGGAATCTCGGGAGTGCATGGGAAGCACCTGCGGGCTCTCATCAGAGGGGCCGGACTGATCATCGCCGTCCGAGGAGCGGTCGACTGGAAATCGAGTGCAGAAGCCGACTGACCAGTCCAGGCCGAAGCCCATGCTAGTGTGTGGGATCCTGAGTTTTTTCGTTTCTTTGGAGGATGATCGTTTCGGAGGAGCTTTGGGCGTGGCTGATAGCTTGGGAGGAGCTCGGCACGGTTTATCTCTTTAGGTTTTCTTTATGGTTTAGTTTCACGGTCGTGATACCGCCCTGGAGGAGTGTGGGGCAGACTTTGAGTGCGGTCATCACGTGGTATTAGGGTTGTGCGGCGGAGCGGCATTCACTCTACTTCTTGTGTACGTGTCAAATAGATGAATAGACAAGTCAATATACGCATCACCAATTTGGCAGCTGCACCATAAGTCGACGTACGCTTCCCTCTGCGCCAGGATAGGTCCAACACCCCTGTCCCGCGAAAGGAGCCAAAAATACTGATGAGGCATGGCATTCCAAGGTTGGAACTGTGCTGTCCCCACTCCGGAATCTCAACATAACTCACTCCTCATTGAAATGCAATTGTGCTGATGGATTCCACAGACAATGTTATCCTCTTTTGGCTGCCTGGGTCAGGGATTATCCAGATCAAGTCATTGTTGCTCAAGTCTCATATGGCTCATGCCTGATGTTTAAAATTCTCAAAGGTGCTCTGATGGGGCATTCAACATTTCGACCATTCGATAACTAAAGAGATCAGGATGTTTACTCGGATGCGCTGGACAAACATAATATCGATGTTTTGCACACTGTTGGTGTTCATCCAATCTAAAACCAGTTCTGGCAATACCCTCTCTGTAATGTCTATCGGCTTTGGCAGCCTGATGAATTGCATCGGCTGTTCTTGGGTTTAGTTAAACACTTATTGCACTGGCTGCTCAAATATGTGAAAGCTAAAAATGTCAAGGATCAGTTTGACAATCGATTCACATTGGTACCACGATATCCAGGCCTCCAGCGCTTTTCCAAACTATTCGATTTGGTGAAATATAGCTCCTGCCAGGGAAATGAGATCCAGGGCATGATCAGAACACTCGCAGCGAATTGCGCACTGATTCTTCACTACTCCAACGATGACCGGAAAACAGCATTGGAAACATTCTCTGATGAAACGGTGATGGGAGCAGTGCAGGCATTATGTGAATTGTCTCTACTTGTCAGCCAACATAGTCACTCTGATCGATTCCGCACAGCACTAGATGATGCACTGAATCGATTTTACAAGAAGAAGGGTGATATTCGACAACAGAAAATGTCAAACTCTGCAAATGACAAGGTGGATGAAAAGTTTGCATGAGTATCGGATCAGTTATGGGAATAAAAGATTCGTAAAATCCGGGCTGCCATGTTGGTCCAGGTGTACGGGTCTGAAACAATTACACCAACAAAATGAAGGCAACTGCAGGTGCCCATGAACAGAGCCCGACAAGTGGCAACCAAACGGTCTGATGGTGATCTGCCGAGGGCAAAAGAGTAATTGTAGCGCAAAATCCACCACGTGACACCTGTCAAATGCAAGCTTTTCAATACATTATTCAGACATCATGAGCGACACCAATTGGAGGAAGTCAGGACTCAGGTAACCCGTCCCAGAAGCATATTCGCGAAACAACTTGCTCAAATGAAGACTGCTGCCGAAGAAGAGGTGTATGGAGTGGCAAACATGACCGCGGACAAGCGTGTAGAATTTGACGTCCGTCCATCTGTTGCTGAGACTGAAGCCACCACCTGGAGTGTCGCTGATACGGACCGCGTTGCGAATCAGCTCCAGAGAGTGATCGATTGAATCACTTCGAACGAGGAGATGCAGTTCAAGGAGGAATTGTCCACCCGCTTGATCGAGTCTGACGCTTGGTGGGAAACAATTGGCCTGCAGGAGCTCCGGAACACCATCGAACAGCATGTAATACATTTTGGATATCCACAGATGGATCATGTCAGTCAAATATCAGAGTCAATTCAGCGAATGGGTTCTGGCGAGAATTTCACCACTGATATTTCTGACCAGCTACATGTCGGCAATGTGAAAGAGGCATATCGAACTACAAACAAAGTCATTTACTTACGGCAGATGCTGAATTGAAATGACCGGTGTATCAGTCTTGACTCTATGGAGGAGACACTGTTTCATCTTGCACTTCAAGGCTGGTACTATATGGACTCTGCAAAAGTTTTCAACCTTCTATCCACAACCGATAACCAGCGAAATACTCGCAGAGCCCATCGTTTACACCTGCAGCATTGCAACGAAGAGCCATCTGTCCGCCCTGTTCCACAACAATTGCATCATTTGAGAGAGACCCATATCTGCGGAGTGTGCAGAAGTATCAGATTAACCTCACTATGAGATGCATCAGATGATTTCGGAATTCCCAACTTTGGACTGCTATTCAATACACAAATTGCAGCGGACTGGGGACAGGAAGTTGGTGGACTGGTGCTCGGATATGATCGGTGTTAGCAACGGTTCTGGACCGTCACTCTGGATGCAGGTCCGGGTCCAAACCGAACCGAACCGTTACCAAATGGACAGTCCAGGGTTTCATGACGCCTGAACCGTCAACTTGGGTACGGTTCGATAGAAAACTCCCAACCCGTCTGAATTCGGTGGGTTGTGTGTGGGTTGCCCAGAGGGTCCATCAATAGATTCACATTAGGCTCTTGTTGTTGCAGTTTGATAATAGTATCTTATCAAAATTGCATATTCAACAGCCAATGATTTGTTTTTGCATGTTTTGCACTTTGCAATATCAATTATTTTGAAATCCATGTTTTTCCTTTGATATATTCAATTTTGGCCTATCAAGACTGTCAATGGTTTGGTTATGTGCTTGAATATCCGCGCGATGCCTTGATTACCAAAAATGCAAGACCAATAATTGTTGATGCTGCATTGACATTCATTTCAAGAATGTGGCAGGGACCGTGTCCTGGGTATTTTGGCCCCTAAAGGCTGCCCCTATCTCATCAATAGATGTCTGCAATCAATTGGAACTTACATTACCTAAATGCAAAGTAGAAAATTGTTGACGCTCTATTGACGCTTATTCTCAGAATGGGGCGTTGACCGTGTTGCTGTCTCTTTTTCCTAGAATGGCTGCCTATACATCGGTTATGCATAGCAGCGACCAAATCACCAGTCAATTACCGTACTTACAGGACAAAACATCGTTGACTCTGCGATGACGCTCATTCTCAGCATGAGGCAGTGACCCTGTTGCTGTCTCTTCTGCCTATGAAAGCTGCCGATACGACGGTTATGCATAGCAGCAACCAAATCCCCATTCAATTACCATACTTACCAAAGGAAAAATCCTTGAAGCTCCGTTGACGCTCATTTTCAGAATGTGGCAGTGACTGTGTCGGTTTCTCTTTTGCTTATAAGAATGCCAATACGTTGGATATGCATAACAGCAAGCAAATCACTGCCCAAATACCTTACCTACATGACCAAAAATTGTTGACATGCAGTTGACGCTCAATTTACGTGGTAGCAGCATCATCAGTAACAATACCGCCAATACAGGATGCCAATACTTCAATTATTTGGTTGATGTTGTTGCACAGCCCTTGGATTATGCAAGATTCAAGACCAAAATTGGTTGACGATACATTGATGTTCATTGTAGGTGGTAGCGATGTCGTCAGGAACATTATTGCCAATAAAGGCGGCCAATACACTGATTATAGGTTACTCTTGTTGCACAGCCCTTCAATTGTGCAAGATCCAATACGCAAAATTGTTGACGCTCCATTGATTGTCATTTCAGGTCGTAGTGCCATCGTCACTACCAATATTGCTAATAATGGCAGCGAATACTTCGATTATCGGTTTATGTTGTTGCACAGCCCGTGCATTGTGCAAGATACAAGACCAAAAATCCTTGACACTCTGTTGATGCTCATTTTAGTCGGTTGCGACATCGTCACTAACAACATTGCCAATACAGGCGGCCATCCATGCGATTATGGGTTACTCCCATTGCACAGCCCTTGGATTATGCAAGACACAAGACCCAAAATTGTTGATGCTCTGTTGCGACTCATTCTAGGTGGTAGCGACGTCATCACTAACAATATTGCCAATAAAGGCGGCCGATAATTCCATCATGTCTCAATGTTGTTGCACAGCCCTAGAATTATGCAAGATGCAAGACCATAAATCATTGACGCTCCATTGAGGCACATTGTCAGAATGTGGCAGCGACTGTTTACCTTTCTGTGTTCCCCACAAAGGTTGCCAATACCTTTGGTATGCATAACAGCGACCAAATCACTGCCCAATTACCTTACTTACAACACCGAAAATCGTTTATGTTCCGTTGATACTCATTTTAGGTAGTAGCGGCATCATCACTAACAATATTTCCAATAATGGCGGCCAATGCTTCGATTTTAGCCTACTCCCATTGCACAGCCCTTGGATTATGCAAGATACAAGAACAGAAATTGTTGACACTCCATTGGCGCTCATTTCCATGATGGGGTAATGAGCATGTCACTTCCCTTTGTACCTATCAAGTTGACCAATACTTTCACTTTGAATGGATGTGACAATGTAGCCCTTTGATTGCCAAAGGTGTAAAATGGAATATTGTTGACACTCTGTTAACGCTCACCATAAACACATCCTAACAGTCGTTGTATGGTCAATAATTGTATATACTTGATCATATAGCCATTATTGACAGCCAATGTATCATTTCTACGTATACTCAGTTGCATCCAAAAGCTTTGTCGCCTCTCAATTTCTGATCCACTCCTACAAACGTTATCTGAGTGATGGATGATATAGCGCTGTCACAATCCCGCATTTTTGGCTGGCAATTTACCACATGTAGATCCATCCACCAATTCTTTATTACTACACCCCAACTTCCTCACCTTTCCTTGTCCAGCACCTTCTCCTCGATTTCCATGACCTACCATACGCAATTTTCAAAATCTTGACAATGTGCACCAGGTCTGAGCACAGAGTTATGCGGTGAGATGTATCAATGAATGCAGCATGATGGTGGTCATTGATAAAGAATCACAGTACACATTGACCGCTCCTTCTATGACTCGTATGATATCGCTGACTCAAATTTCGTTGGAAAGTTTGGTCTCGAATTTAGATTTTGCGTTCTCGCTCAACTGAAACAGGCAGGACAATATCGACTTGATTGATCGTCAATCAACTCGGTTTGGAGTCTAGGACTGTCATATGACCCATATGACCCTTGCACATGCACCGATCAATCATCATGTCTCACAATTTGGTCACTGAAATCAAGCAAATGCTGACAAGTAGCAAAATCGGTACACCGATTACGATTCATGGAGATACATCTTCAAAAATCGCAATTCACACGTCTGATCCATTGATGATGAATGAGCGATTACAATTTCTTTGTCCGAATCCGATTCCAGCATTATAATTAGCTTGGGAGGCTATACTCAGGGGTGATAACTTACAGGTTTAACGGGTTACAATATCCCAATCGAGACCATTGCAGGTACCGCATTGGCCGGGAGATATAATATGAGTATCTGAGAGTGTGGTTTCCTGGAAGCTAGCGTCATATGACTACATCCGTACCAAGAAGTCCCTTGTGGCATTTTCAACTTTCTGGGGATGATATCAAGGGTCTACATAAGTTCACCAAATGTTGTCGGTGCAGGAGTGGTTGCAAACTTATCCGTTTCTGGCATAACAACTGCCGGCACATTCAATGCTCGTGTGCGGTACATCAGGTCAAACCTTTGATGCAGGACCGAACATCGTGGACACTGCGTTGAAGTTCAGTTTCAGGATGGGGCAGGGAGCGTTTCTGTCTTCTTTTTGATTATAAAGGCGGCCAATACATCAAACAAAGACAATAACATACCAAAGTGAATATTTTGCAATTAACAGTAGAATATCTCAATGCGACCATAAATAGGCAAACCCGAAAATCAGAACTTGAGATTGGAACCAACGGGACCAGCCAAATCTGACAAACCCACGGTTTGACGTGAACAGGTAGTGTTACCAACAGGTCCGGGTAACCCACCAGCGGTCTGGGTTTGGTTTGCAAAAACGGGTAGGTTGGGTCCCAGACGTGTCCGAAATCCCCACCCGCTGACTCTTGGTGTGCCAAATCCGGACCCGTTCCCGTGAACCCATGGGTTTAGCCGGGTTTGGCCAGACCCGTTGGGTTCAATCTCTGGTTCAGAGTTTCGGGCTTCACATTTATGGTTGACTTCAGATATGCTACTGCGAATTATCAAACATTGACATTGCTAAGTCACAGTTCATTCTAGACTAATTGGCCGCCTTAATGAGCAAACCAAACAGACTCAAGCACCCTACTACATTTTACAAATGAGCGTCAATGCAGCATCAACTATTTTCGGTCTATCATCTTTGGTATCATGAGTGGTGCTTGATCACAATCATCCATAAACCAGGATATGGCAGCCTATGTTGGTAGATATGTACGTGATGTTCCCACCTCATCCTCCGGGACAGTAACACATTATTCCACTTACAGAGGTACAACTATGTATTCTTGAGCCTTTTAGCGTTCAAAAACAGTCTAAACTATGTATATAGACCTTAACGGCCACATCGTTCTGTGATTGACCATGATGGAAGGCCAACAATGGTTGACACTCCATTGCCGCTCAGTTTCAAGACGGGGCAGGGAGCGTTTCACTTTCTCTTTTGTCTATAAATGCAGCCAATACTCTGTTTATGACTATTTGCAACCTGTCGACCCCAAGATTACCCAAGATACACGACCAATGATTGTTGATGATATGTCAACGCTCATCTTCAAGATGGGGCAGTGAGGGTATCGCAATCTGTTTTGCCTATTAAAGTGGCGAATCATTCCTTCATGACAGTCTGCAACCTATCGGCAGTGTGATTACCCAGGATGAACGACTGACAATCGTTGACTCTCCGTTGACGCTCATTTTCAAGATGAGGTACGGAGTCTGTCATTATAATTTTGATAATACAGGCGGCCAATACATCGAGTATGTATAACCACAACTGAATCATTTTTAATTACCAGACTTACATGACCTAAATTTGTTGATGCTCTGTTGACGCTCATTTTGCCATGGGTGTATCCACAATATGCAATCATTTGATTTGGCACAGTCCGTCGTTCACATTGTTTTGGTAGCCTTTCTAGCGTTTTCATTTACTTTCCCCTTGATCACTGCATTGTTCTTTAATAATACATATAAATATATAATAATAATCTCCAAAATCCAGTGCCATTCAATCAATGCTCGTCATCACTCGCAGGTTCGCTCAACAGGCTGCTCTGGTCTTCAAACTGGATGTTTGCTGCATTACCACACAGCAGATAGTGGATCAACCAGTGGATGTTTCTTCATCAGTCAGCATATCTGGATCAAAATCTACATCGTGCTGGCTATCCTGGGCACTTGCATCAAGAGTCTAGAATTCAGCACAAGGAAGTGATGTATCTGAATACGCATATCCGGCCGGCAAGTTGACGAGTTGGGAATGTTCACCTCTGGAATCGTTCTTGGTTGGGGAGGGTGGCGTTCCGGGCACAGGTGGCATTGGCTTTGGAGTTGGGTGTCTGTGTCGGGCGGGTGGAGGTGCAACTATTCCTTTGCATCTCATGTGTGTATACAGATTCTTTGCGGTGCCATTTTTGCCCGAAAGGCATCCGGCCATGTGGTTTTGATGAAGCATAGCCTGGTCTCTTTCCATCGCAGCCTTCGCCTTTTTATGCTGAGGAAACTCAACACCCTGCTTCATCTCTTCCCAGACCTCGGCGCGAGGATTTTTGATCAGATATTGTGTTTGCTCCATTGCGGCATGCGATAACCCTTCTTTGGCCATTTTGGCCATGTTCAAGGCCACGCGCATGTCAGACTGTTCCAGCTGTACCCGACCTCCTTGCCTTGCCATAGTAGCTGTCATGTCGAAAACCTTCAAGAAATCAGTTCCTCCTTGTAACGATGAGCTTTGGCTATTACCTCTACAATATACACTTCCGTAACCTCCACTAAGGTGATTAAATCCTGTTTCGTCGACTCACGGGGATGCTTATCAGAAGATACATCCGCGATTATTTCAAAGATGTCGACATCATCATGATCGAATTGAAGGATTGTGAGGACAAATGCCTTTGTGGACGAAGGAGGTTTTGCACTTAAGGGGCAGTGATAAATTGGTCACATAGCTCTCTAGGGACATCTGCTGTACGTTATACTGTGTATTGACGGCGGTTTACCTCGAGATGTATACACTACCATCCAACTGCATGCTGCTTCGTATTCTTGCTGCTTGCAGTCTTAGGGACGATTTTTTTGTGCATCCTTGGTCAGAAATTTGGTGGCCGCATTGGCAACTTCGCGGTGGACTAACTCGTATCCGCATTTGTGCTGTGTGCCAATGAGGGATCTATTTGATGTAGCGCCCGCCAATCGGCTTGATTCAGATCCGCTCTCACCTGGCTGAGGTGGTTGTGTATCCATGATTTGCTGGTGTGGAATAGGAGAGGACGATGATAATGAAAAGAAGTGGGAAGTCCTGAGGTCTATATAGTTAGCTTCATGTAAGAATGGAATAAGTAGCAGCCAACATGTTCGTTATACTCCAGATGAATCCTGATGAGTATGGCGGCAAGTTGCAGGGGTTTCCCACCGCCCTGCGATGTGCATTATGTCGGTCCAACGTGATTTGATTGTGCACGGGGATACAATGCGGTGTACCCCAGCCACAATCACATCATTGTCAGACAGACATAGGACATCATTCAAAGGAAAGGATGTCTGCTGATGTTTGTCTCAAATAATCCCCAGGGTATTACATGAAACTGACGCTAACAATCAAGTCATGTTGTAGGGTTAGCCTAACTATTCCCAATTTATTGACTGTCAATAGATTGATTTTGCTTTGTTCAAGATGAGTAAATGTACCAACCTTGACATGAAAGACGCAGCTTGCCTCCATAGTGTCCATTTCTTGTAACATCCAACATTTCGCCCAACAACAAAGTCAATGCAAATTACAATGGTCAATGCTCCGAAATAGATCATTTCGCCACATCCAGCAGGCAAATATGGCAAATCGACATAGTGGTCAACCCAACGACATGATCAAGCGAATGAAGGCAAGAACAGTTCGGAAGGAGAAAGAGTGCAAGCACTTGGGGTATTGCGCACCTTGCAATCCAAAAGGAAGCTTGAGGTCGAGAAACAACGAGAAACGCACTTCTCAAGCAATGAAGAGAAAGAGAAATGGATCGAGGATTATGTTGAGAGAGAAACCGCCGGGGCAAGACACCAAGTTCGAGATGCAGAGACAGTGGTTCAGCAAGAGCATGAAGATATGAAAAAAGCTGACATCGCAGGATTGATGAACTAAGCACACGAAAAGACATTTCAGGCGATGATTGGTACAATCAGAGACAGTCTGAGTGATCTTGTAAGTCCTGACAATGGGGAGGATGGGGAAGATGAGGATGATGAAGACACAGAGTGGGGCCAGCTGAGCGAAGATGACGAACCTGGCTGGGTGATGGGCACAATCACCACAACAGTACAGCAGCGCATCGAGAGGTATCGGGAGAAGCAGATGAAGCTTGATGAATTCACACAACTGGGATGGGAGGACGCAGCCGATGACTTCCTCATTAGAGCGACGATGTAAGGCACATCTGAATTGACGGTTCCGGCAGTCGTTAAACCGCATACAGATGAGGATGTATCAGTGCCTGCACCGACAACATTTGGAGAGCATATGGAGTGTCTTGACATTGTCCCCGGAATATCACAAATGCCGGAAGGGACTTCTTGACCTGGAGGTAGTCATATGAGGCTACGTTCTGGCATGCCGCAGTCTAACACGACTATACACGGTCTTGCACCCGCTGCCCATCACGACTCATCACTCATTCTGGATGTGAAGCCTGTTGAACTCGTAAGCTTTACCCCTGCATATAGCCTCCCCAGTTAGTCACCATATAGAAATCGGATTGGGATGAAGACATGGTGATGGCTCCTGCGTCAGCGGATGAATAGACTGGCAAATTAGTATACTGAAGTCATGTCTCAGTGAAATGGAATTAGTGTACCAATTTAGCTACGTGTAAGCTTTTTCTGGATTTCAGTAACCAAGTTGTGAGACATGATAATTTGTATGTGCATTTGCAAGTGTCGAAAGCACCATGCGAAAGTATTGGAATCCACATCAGACTGTAAGACAGCCAACAGGTTCGACTTCTGTTTGCTGATTACCGTCCAGTGAGAAAGCAAAAGCTATATTTGAGACGAAATTTACTATCAAAATTCATGTGCGTGATGTCATGCGAGTTGTAGAAAGGGTGGTCAGTGCCCAATAAAAATCTGTCTGAATGACAACTGTCATGCTGCATTCATCCATGCATCCAACTGCATAACTCTCCGCACTGTCCTGGTGCACATGGTCGAGATATTTGAAATTACTTATGGTACATCATGGAAATCGAGGAGATGGAGCTGGATGAGGCAAGGTGAGGAAGTCGAGCTATATTTACCAACAACTAGTGAAATGATCCACATGCTGTAAATTGCCAGCCGAATGCGCAGGAATGCGATAGGGCCACGTCATCTCCCACTCAGATACCATGGATAGATGTTGATCAAGCATTGAGAGGTAAAAAAGATCCTGGATGCAAATGATAATACTTACAAACACAATATTGGATGTCAATGATGAGTATACGATTGGTTGCATAAAATTATTAAGTGTACAAAGGACGTTTCGATGTGATTACTGTGAGCGTCAACAGTGTGTCAATAATTTTCAGTCTTACACATTTTGCAATGAGAAGGCTACATTGTCACATCCCTCCAGAGTGAATGTATTGCTTGGTGATATAGCGAAAAAGGCAAATGACATGCTCGTTGCACCATTCTAACAATGAGCGTCAACAGAGAGTTAATGATTTTTGGCCTTGCATCTTGGAAAATCCAAAGGGTTGTGCGGCGACATTAACCCATAATCGAACCATCAGCTGGCTTTCCAGGCAAAAATGGTTGCGACAACAATCTTAATACGTCCTAGAAATAACTGTTAACGGAGCGTAAACGACTTATAGCTCTGCACCTTGGAAATTCCCAGGGCTGTGCAGCAACATTAACGCATGATCGAACCATCAGCCACCTTTCTAGGGAAAAATGGTTTCGACAACAATACTACTATGTCCTATCAATATGCATCAACAGAGTGTCAACAACGTATTGCCTGGCTGCTTGGAAAATCCCAGGACTGTGCGGTGACATTAAACGATAATCACACTATTGGCCGCCTTTCTATGCAAACATGGTTGCGACAACATCGGTGCTATGTCTTGAATATGATCGTCAATGGAGCATGAATGATTTTACTCTTTGCGTCTTCGATAATCAAGGGGCTGAGCGATGACATTAATCCATAATCGAACTATCAGCCGCCTTTCTACGCAACAATGCTTTGGACAACATCGTACCTATGCCCTGAGAATGAGCGTCAACAGAGTATCAATGATTTCAGGCTTGCATCTTCGATAATCAAGGGGCTGTGCGACAACATGAATACATTATGGAACTATTCGCAGCCGTTCTTGGCAAAAATGCTTTAGACGACATCGTACCAATGCCCCAATACTGAAAGTCAGTGGAGCATCATCGATTTTTGGCCTTACATCTTCGAAAATCATGGGGCGGTGCAACCACATCTATCCACCATCGAACAATCGGCCGCCTTTCTATGCAATAATGCTTCCGACAACATGACAATTATGTTGTAAAATGAGCTTGAACAGAGCATCAATGGAGCATCAATGGCGCGTCAATGATTTTTGATCTTGCATCTTGGATAGTCCAAGGGCAATGGAACGCAGCTGATCTACAATTAACCAATCGGCAGCCCGTATTGGCAATGATGCAAGTGACGTCATCGCGTCCACCTCCTACAATTGAGCGCCCAGGGAGCGTCAACAATTTTGTGGAAGCTCAGCCAGCTACACAGCAACGAACTGCATGGCGGTGTTCCTGAATTGAGTTTTACCAGGTCAGTCTTTTCAATATGTCCTTGTATACAACATCACAAATATGCATGCAATGTCTCACAGATCAGACTTATTTGCTTGTAGCTCTAGAGTCAATATTTAAGAACCCTCATTGTACTGTGCTATAATGTAACTTTCGGCAGTCTTTTGAGTCGGATTGCGCAGCTTTTCAATTGCTTCAGCCATGTCAGATTAAAAATCTTTAAATACCTCATGGCGAGAGGTTATGATCTCTTCCAAAAATGAAGGTGTCTTTATTCGTGATTTGAGGAACCTTACAGGACAAATCATCTTCGATGCTTGAAGGGCTTCATTGAATGTAGGCCCAAAACGTCCCGTTAGGTGGAATGATTCTAGACATGCGTCTTCATGGTGATTATTTTGCCCTGCGGAATTGAGGGGACAGGCAGCCCTGGAATCATATGTATCTTTTGTCATCAAGATCTTTGTCATCCATCTGAACATGGCACCAGCTCAATGAGGAAACACTTGGTGGCAAAAGCTCACATGGCAATGTTGAACGAGTCAAGAGAGTCAGAACTCACTGAATTGACTAGTTGGACGGTCGATGAAACAGCTTTGGCCATTCTGAAGAGGCAAGAAAGTCAGGAATTACAATAGTAAGTTCGCAGAGGAAATTCATATTTGACATCCATGTAAATCCATATTGACTAAAATGATAGAAAAAATGTTCCAAACTGGCAGCTAAGGACATTAGAACTTCCGAATTCCTCCAAGACACATGGAATCGCGGCCTCATGTTAGGGTTTGTTTTGGCTCATATTCCATGGATTGCTATATCAAATCTCAGGCTACCACAGTCATATACGGCATTACAAAGTGACCTAGTGCTGCCGTCCTCCATGACCCTTCGCAACATTTGCCAGAGGGAATATGCACTGACTGTGGATGCAAATAAGTAGCAATGGCCAGCATGATATAAAGCTAGTTTGGCTTTGGACGGATAGACATCAACTAAAACAATTCGCCATAACCTCAGTCGGTGCTTACTATATGAATCGAAATTGGGCATTGCGTGCAGTACAACTCGCTTTTGATGAGGTTGATCGCTAGTTTATTTCCGGTTTTGAAAGCGATTCAAGGATGATAGGTCAAAAGCCAACATACTGCAGCAACTCTAGCTGTGCATTTGGAGGGCGTGCTTGATTGTTCTGAGCCAACCGATGGCTGCATGCACGGAATTAGGACTCATGAAGCTTCCTCAAATTACTCAATGACATGTGAGCTGCAATCAACACTTCAGGCCTCCGGAATCGAGTGGCCTGCATTCAGGAACCACATACCATGGATGGCGCACGTCATGATGCTGGCTGTAGGTGCATTCATGAGTAGTATGGGTGTAAAAGGCCACAGGAAGTCTTTGGAAGCCCATGAGCGCGATCAGCAATTTGGAGCGAATGAAAGCATTCACATTGGGAAGAGTCAAAGACCTCGAAAAGAGGGCAATGCTAGAATCGACAAGGTGTCGGCCATGTGACCAGGTTTTGCAAAGATAATTGAAAAAGTACGTATTTCAAGATATTGTGAACATCCTGAAACTGACCTTCATATAGCAGAGAATGCTTGCTGTAATGAATACACTGACACCTGGTCGTCGAAATGAGTTCATTGACTGTCAAACAGTCTATTTCAGCATCCCAGTACTAGCTATCATCAATATCAAGGCAAGTTGGAACTCGACACTGGAATTGCTTGAGCGAGCCTACTCAATACGAGAATTCACCTGCGCATGGCTCCAAAATCCAAAATACAGTGATTCAGGGCTACTCTTCACAACCCAGGATGGATGGACCGTTGCCAAGTACATCGTGGAAGTTTTGAGGCCATTCCGATATTGGACCTATTGGATGTGGAAGAGGCAGACAGTCACATTGCATCACGTTATCAGAGTGTACAATCACATGTTTGATCACATGGATGGAGTTATGCGAGCTTTGGCTAAGAAGAGGACTGAATGGACGGAAGACATGTTCTTCATGGTGAAGTTAGTTCGACAGAAGCTATCTCCATATTATGCCGAAGTGACTCTATCAATGGGTATGCATCTCATTTCAGCACATATCCTCAATCGTTTCCAGAATTTGCGATCATTTAGAATGTAGGACAAGGGAATGGATTCTAATCCTGAGGACGCGACATCCTATACTGCCAAATAACAAGTGGTCTTGCTGACGTAGGTGGAGAACAAATGCTGTGCCAAACGTCGAGGAGTGCCGGTCAATAAACCGGTAAGCATATCATGCAGCACACTCATCCCCTCCGCAACAGCTGCAGGATCCGGTCAATCATCGTTCGATCCATAGAATTTGTCCAGCGATGATGAAGAATCCTTAACGCCTAACAATGTGGCTGAAACGACACCCAGACAATGCGATCCCGCAGCACACTTATTGTACTCTGCCAGGCTCTATTGAAATTCACCACCTGAAGTACCAAAGAACTGGTGGCAAATTAATTCGAATCTCAATGATTACCACTCATAACCAATAGAGATTAGCAATATATTATTGATACCAGACATAACCGACAGGTGGCACCAACAAGAGTATGCGCACTTGAAGTACTCTGATCTCGGTAATGAGGCATGTGACGTATTCCCTATCATACCACATGGTGACGGAGAGGAGGCAAGTGTTTCCCTTGCCCAGGATGTTTTCGGCTGGAGGCAGGCATAAACCATAGGTGAGACCCATCGTGACAACGTCGTTGTAAGGCCGTTTGCTCAAGCCAATAACGTGATGTTGGCAGGTGATGACCCAGCATTGGACACAACAAACACAGAATACGACTCGGACATGCAGACAGAGGCGGAGGAATGGAACTTGCACAGATTGGCCAAGGTCCACAACTTTGTGGAGATGTGGCAGGGCAGCCATAACCTACATGATATACAGGAGGAATCTCGCGCTCAAAACATTCAGATGACAGCCATAGGATACATTTTAGAGACAGAAGATATCCCCAAAAGGATCCTAGTAACTCTTTCAACAAGGTGATGTGGCTGCATTTACGTTGTCAGGAAGATCATCTTTGTACCAGCTTTGTCTGCAAAGGACCTCACTGGGGGACGAACTTACATATTAAATATCCGCTGAATAAAAAGACACAATTGTCATCCACTCGGAAGTGGTGAGGATAGCACACCTCAAAGCATTTCGAACACCGAAAATTAGCTTAACTGGACTGGTTACTTGGATAATCCCAATGAAAGCGAACACGATTGTGTGGCAGATGACAAATCTGATATAGAGTATGACAATCGCATCGAGGATGCAGGAATTCCCAGTGCAGTGGGATGTGAGGAGCATGCCAAATATTCCTGGATTGATTTGGCCAACATGGAAGTCAAGGAAACAGGCTAAAAGGGGTGGGTGATGGTCAATGCAATCGAAACGAGGAGGAATAACGGAGTGACAAGAATGTATGACACAATTTGTCAATGTTTCACCTGCTTCTTTATGTAGCTTGACCGAGAGTTTCAGTTAGAGATATATTATGGGCAAATGGTGAGCAGTAGCTTGTTAAGATTGGTTCATAAAGAGATGTATTGCAGGTGCAATGAATCTTTTGGCAGGATATATAAATTTCAGTCGTGTGAGAGCTAACAGTGCAAGAATGGTACTGCGCTCGGCTTTGCCACAGAACCGAGTCTCAATCTGGCAGAACGACAACCAATATATTCAAATCATCTTGAAAACAATTATCGATGACAGCAGATGTTGAATGGACAATATATTGAAATCAGCGTCAATGGAGCATCCACCATTTGTGGGCTTGTGAGTATGGTGTTTGAACAGTGATTTGGTCACGGTTATGCATACCCGACATATTGACAGCTTTTGTAGGCAAAAGAGACAGCAACACGCTCACCACCCAATTCTGGGAATTTGCTTCAATAGAGCATCAATGAATGTTAACTTTGCATCTTGCGTAATTTATCTTCCAATTGGTTGCAAACATCCATTCATGAGATATTGGCAACCTGTACTGCCAAAAACCACAGCGACATGTTCCCTGCCGCATCCTGAAAATGAGTGTCAATGGAGTGTCACTGGGTTTGGGTCTTGCATATTTGGTGATCAAGGCATCGCACGGATCTTCGTGCTCATAATGGAATCATTGACCCCCTTGATTGGCAAAAATACAATATATCAAAGGTAAAACATGGATTCCAAATTAATCGATTTTGCAAACTGCAAAACATGAAAACACATATTATTGGTTGTTGATTACGCGATTTTGATAAGATACTATTAACAAACTGTAATAACAAGAGCCTTATATGAATGTATAGATGGACCCGCTGATAACCAACCAATTTCAGACGGGTTGGGGGTTTGCCATCGAACTGTACCCAAGTTGATGGTTTGGGATGATTGACAACCCGTACAGCTAATTTGGCGATGGTTCAGTTTGCACCCGGACCCAAACCCAAATTTAAAGTCCGCCACTGTTGCTAACATTATGTACAGGCATGGGTTTGGCTGGCTAAGAAGCAGCAGGTCGGGTTTTTGGACAGATCTGGAACTGAACCGCCTCGTTTTTCTGGACCCAACCCGGACCGCTAGTAGGTTACCCGAATCCGTTGCTAACACTTGATATGATCCGAATGTACTCATAGACAGTATATATATAAAACTTCAGAATGGGCTGTTGTACTACTGTCAACGATTTCACTACCCTACATCTGTTGACCATCTGGGACTTGCTTGCACAGTAGAATATAACAATGCCAACCAAGGGGTCATGTCTCAATCTGATAATATCTCGGTCCAATATGCAGACAGTGACCTTGATAACACCTTCAACGGCGATGTTCCTTATTTTCGTGTATTATACTTTAGCTGGACTCCGCCGAATCAGATACTCCGATTTCAGGATGACCTTCCCGCCACAAAAATGATATCGACCTGTTCTAAGTGGTTCAAGAAGATTCAACAATGGATATTAAGTCCTCAAGCTCAAGAATATGCGGTGGTGATTCCAAGAAAGTACAAAGATCCGTATGGTTGCGCTGATTGTGTTCACAGGTTCATCCAGGTTGTCAAACTGACTGATAAGATTCATATTGAACCTGTCGGAGCAATTGTTGGACCGGCACATCTGGTGCAAGAGAATGCTGCATCAGATAGAATGGATGGCGTACGGCTTGTTAATAGTCATGAGAATTTAGATACCTACTGGACTGTATATTCAGTTACAACGCCTGAATCAAGGTGTGCAGGAGGAAGATAGTGAATCAAATTGTACTATTTGACATCAACATTATAATAATCACTTCCGGAGGGTATGGCTCCAGGTTCGAGATGCACCAGAATTGTCTTGGAGACGTGGCCATTACTCTCAATAGCTCCAAAATTTACACATTCTAATAGTTTGATTCTGTAGCATTTCGAAGACAACTGTACTCTCTTCAGGATATTCTTGTATCTGTTCCACAACTTCCGGAGCATTGAGGAGCACTGGTGAAGTAGTCTCTGGCCACCTGAAAGCACATCGCTTTGCATTCAGTCTATCCGGGAGCATCTGGAAGCATCTGAAAGGTTCAGTGTGGCTGTACAGAGTTGCAGAGTTGTTCAGTTATAACTTCCAAACCATTTTACATTTTGCTGATGCATTTGCTAGAATTTCTGTAATTACAGTGTAAACATGCCTTGAATCCCCTATTCAAGCCCACCACACCCCAACCATATGTACTGCAGCACTCAATGTATCTGATTGCTTATTCAAGATCTGATCATCTTCCACAGTAAAAGCTTGGGAAGTATAACCAGTATTGTACACATATATTCTCATCGAGAATGTATAAGAAACTACAAGTCTAAGAACCGGCTACATATCACGCTCTGCCTTGGGTAATATCTAACTCTATTCTTAATCCACATGTAAAGGCTGCCACTAAAATGCGTTGATTTTCAAGCTCTATATCCACTCTGCTTTGGAGAAAGGTAGTCATCACATGCCAAACATCAGTGGATAGCCCTTGAAACTTCACTTAACCTGATATTGACTAAGTTTGAATGTTGAGAAATAAGCTTCACAGATTTCAAAATTGTTTAGGCAGTTTGGATTCTAGTTATAGTGCTGAACAATAAGAGGGAGAATATCTTAAGATAATCTTTGTTCTACATATAACTGCCAATTCCCATGTATACACATACTGCTTTTCCTCAATGGTGTATATTTCAACCCATGCAACTGTAACTTAATTAGTTTCCACTACAGTTGAATATTTCGACACTACCCGTTCCATATTATACAATGAGCTATGTACTTCCAGTGCCGTCAAGAGATGTTTGAGTGCAATTCTAGAAATCCGGTCTGTAATGTGTAACTCAGGTGGTGATGTGCAATTTCTACCGAACTCTCTTACCACTTATCCTGAACGGCCCATCTTGGCATCATATTGTGTCTAGTTTTCACAAACTTCAGCATCTACAATAGCCAGATTTTTGAAATACTTGATATGTGCTCAAGTGCAGACAATCCAGCCTCAGAGATTTAATATCACTGTTGGCATAATGTAACCCTGTCATCATGTCAATGAATTTAATCATTCGTACCAATTCAGAGCTCGGTGTGTGTTAATTCCTCATCACTGCATGGTAATCATTCATCTGACTGCTTTTTAAGTATTTCATACCGTATATGAATATCACCTGTAAGATACACAAGCCTTGACTCTCATCATGAGTGAAGTCAACAATTATAGCCATGAAAATCATAATGAATGTGAAATTTAAAATTTGTTAATTAGTAGCATTACCATTAAACACAACATTACAATGTGAGTGGTTGTATATAACCAATTGGCAAATAATTTTGGTATTGAAGAAAACTTGAATCATGTGTTTCCCTCTGAATCTTCCTCATATTTTACCTTCCTTTTTCTGCATCGCTTCTCTTCTTTTGCACTTTTATCATTTCCCCTATAACAAAAGTCTATACTTCAAATGTATATGCGTAAACCTTTCCATTTATTAATTACTATGAAAACAATGATACTTCTCCAGACACGGTCTCAGAAAATCAACTGAAGATCCAGTTACTCACGTGATAGTATCTTGTTGACCACTAACATAGCGACAGAAATCTAAAACCACAGCAGAACATGAATATATCAAGTTCTTGTGGTGAATGAGCTCAATTTGGAGAATTATATTCATCCAGTATTATTAACCAATTCAATTTGCACCCTAGTCACTCAAAAATCACCACTCACATGTTGCAACTCTATCCAATACAGTGGACTCTCTGTACACTTCAGCTGTTTGATGTCACATAGCCACCCAAAATGTTTCCACTATATACTTAATGACTATTTTATATGAGATCAAATCCAGAGGCAACTATTAAAAAATGTTGCTCACCTCTCCATTTGCCAAGGATGGAGGGTGAAATCCTACCACAATCATGTAATTGTCTCGACTTTATCTTGTTCATCTGGTTCAATTTTGAGTGCACTGGCTTCAACCAATATCCAATTCATGTGTCATTAACTAACTCAGTTTACAATGCTAACAATATTCAGCATTGAGCATTAGAAACCTGTCAATAGCAGCACACCTGTCTGTTCTTCAATTATTGCCAATTATAGATATCCACAGTATAATTAACAACAGCTGAAATTATCTATTCTGGATTATGTTAAAACTTACATTAAATTACATTCTCCTTGGTGTTAGGGGTTCTCCCTTGACAGCGGCAATGGTACATAGTGGATGGCAGTAAATATAATCAAAGTACCCTGACGGGAGTTTCATAACGCCTATGTGTAAGCAGTGTTATGTATGCCACTCGAGTGATCTTTACCTGGATTACACTTCAGCCACATGTTGATCCATTAGTCATGAGTAAGCTCACAGTAGCAGCTTCATAATGGATAATGCAGCTATTTCGCGATTACCAGGACATTAATATTATGAGATATCAATGGTGTGAATAGTTATTGGTCACAACTGCTATATCTTATCTAGTGGGACAATACACATTTAAATTATGAATAGGTAGAATTACGTGTGCAGCAGACATTACATAATAGGCGAGAAGTGGAACCTCGACGCCATCTGCAATGGAGAGTAATCTCCTTGTGGTAATTCCAGATCGTCAAATCATCAACACCTGAGCATGCAGTCCCTGAGGGATTGATGGCAATCGCTGAAGATAAGAGGTCTGAAGCAACCCTTCTGAGTGGGTTCAGTTAGAATGCTTCATAACACTATGTGTGTGTCATACTCTACATTGGTGTAGTATTGGTTGAATGCCAATTACATCTCTGATACAATAGCCAAATAGCCATATGATTGAGAGGCATTGATATCATTGCCATAAGTACTGTTAAGCTACAGGCTGGCACATGTTCCAACTGCTGAACTAACAAAAGCACGATGTCCAAGGTGAAGTTGTGAGCTGTCATTTGGTGCATCTGATATCTTGCAGAGAATGGCCCTAGTCAGGAGCGTAATGCTTTCAAACCACTTATGCATCAACATGATTAGCTTTAGGGAATTCATGACTATATCAAGCTTGGATTTTCTCAAATTGAGAATGTTGTTAGCATTGAGCTATCAAGCAGTCATAGTGTCATAACGAGGATAACTGATGTACTCTATTCCTCAGAACTTGCCTATAAAGTGGTCATGTTTTTCCTGCAATGAGAAGAACCATCATCTAGTAGCAATCCACTGTAGGAGCATGTATGCAAACAGCTGGCTAAGTAAGAGTCTGAATTGTACTTGTAGGGTTATGGTTGCTAATGGAGTCAGAGTGATCAAATGTGAATGTGTAGGTGGTATGATTCTCGGATCGAATCAGGCTCCTCATGAGCAGTCCATATCAGGTTGTGGCTTACCAGGCTGCATCACGTGCCGGCGTTGCAACCCTAACCTCTAGTCCAACTCCGTGCCATTACATTATTCCCTCTCTAGCCACAGACCTACTGGGCTGCATATCCACATACAAAGAGAACAATAGAAAACAAACAAACTAGAAACAAATCTCGCTAACATCCCACGGAAAATGCGCACAGAGATACTCCTCCTCCATTTGACTGCGATCTAATCATGGTAAAACCTGTGTCGGGCCGTTTGTACCGGACCATATCCTATCACAGCAGCAAGAAAGACAGACGAAAGAACACCAAACTGATCAGTTTCCTCCACTATCACCGCTACCCAGGATGGTTGTGATGGAATTTGTCAACCAGTGCCTCAGCATTGCCTAGGATGTCTGCAGGCTCCCAACTTCATCAGCGAAATGTAAATCGGTCTGGAAGCCACTCCGAAACCTCCCAGACCCTCCGCTAGCCCTCACCAGTGCTTTGAAGTACTTCCAGATGCTCCCAGGCCCCCCTGCGGCTTAGCAAAGTGCTCTCAGACTCTGCAAGAGCATTCTCGGGTGCTCCTGACAGCAGCTACAGTTATGGAGGTGCATTCAGGATGCTACGAGATGTGACTATTAGGATGGTCAAATTTTGGAGCTCCTGAGACATCTGTGCTGATCTGCGGGAGACCTCGAGAGCAGCTGAGACCGCTTGGCAGCTCTGAGGGAGACTTGGTGATGTATTCCCACAGTAGCAGGTCTAAGGGTTCCACAACTACAAGGCATTTTGTTTATCATATTCGTCTTTATTACAGTCACAAGATTCGCTACACCATAATATGGCATTTAGTATCCAAGTCTCTCTATATATATACATACTAGATATGGTGGCGGCTTCGCCGCCCCCTTATGTAAAAAAGAATCCTAAACCCTAAAACCCATGAAATCTAGCCAGATCTCAGCCGGTTCACATTGCATCCAGGCAGCTGAGAGTCAGCCCATCCAGATTCTGTCCAGCCAGCACAGAGTTAGCCCGGCCAGATCATGTCCAGCCAGCCGAGAGCCAGCCCATACAGCCAGTCAAGAGCTAGCCTGTCCAGATTGCGTCCAGCCAGCTGAGAGCTAGCCTGTGCAGATTGCCTCCAGCTAGCCAAAAACCATCTCACAGTGAGTATGTCAGGATTGTCTAGATCGTCTCCAGCCGGCCAGAAGTCAGCCCATCCAAATCATATTCAGTCGACCAGGGTCAGCCCATCCATATTATAATAATTTGTCCAAGAGCCAGCCTATGTTGACCGTGCCCAGCCAGCAGAGAGCTAGCCCGTCGACCCGTCTCCATCATCTCCAGATGATCGAGAGCCAGCCCATCCAGATCACGTCCAGATCACGTCCAGCCAGCCGAACCCGTCCAATGTGTATCCAGCCAGTAGAGAGCAAGCCGTTTTTGATCGGCTCAAGACATTCGAGAGCCAGCCTGTCCTGATTGCGTCCAACTACCAGGGGGGAAGCCCGTCCAGATTATATCTAGCCAGCCAGGTGCCAGCCCGTCCAGATCGCATCCAGCAAACACATCTAGATCGTTTCCAGCAAGTTGAGAGCCAGCCCACCCAGATTGCGTCTAGCCAGCTCGGATTGCTGACCAATAGCTGTTGTGAGAGCCAAACTCAAGCAAAGTGCCACAGTTCACTAATCATGACTGAAAAAGACCATCTACCAACCAATGAGCATTGTGTATGTATTATAGATGAAGATGAACTCAGCAACAGGGAGTATATATTTGGGAGACCCTGTGGTAGATAGACATCATTGCATTATACCAAATACATACTCTATGTTTCTCAGCTTGATATCTCACACACTCTTGCCAAGCATTCCGTGATCCACGCAATTTGTGTGGTTCATCAGGGCCAGGTATACTCTCATCCTCGTCCTATGATCATTGAGCCAGAACCGCTGATTCTCAGGAATTCCCTTCGGATACCATGCGAGGTGCAGCAGAGTGATGATGATGGGCTGTGTGCCAGGTAGCTGCACCGTTTCACCACAGCGTGATCGAGTAAACTAAAGGATGCATTGCGGGGCTGCGATTGTGCGAGATTAGAGGCCGTGACCGTGCGAACTTGGGGGCTGCAATCGAGCAAATTTGGAGATACACTTGGAGGCCATGATCATGGGAGTTTGGAGATGAAGTTGAAGGCCGTAATCGAGCGGGTATGGAGATATGAAATTGGAGGCCGTGAAGGTGCGAACTTTGAGGCCGTAATCAAGCGAGATTGGAGATACACCTGCAGGCTGTGATCAAGCCAGTTTGGTGATGTACTTGGAGGGCATGATCGAGCGAGATTGGAGGAGTACTTGGAGGCGTTGACTCAGCAGGCGGCAGTTCGGGAGGGAGGCGTGACGGAAGCTGAGACTGTATTCATTGGTTAACTTGTAATTGTGGGAATGTAGAGAATTGAGTACAACATGGCCTGCCGAGAGATGAGAGACTGGCTGGGAGTGGGAGACAGTCGATCTTGGGATGAGTCAGTACGCGGTGTATGCAGTACTGAGTGTATGCTGTACTTGGTGTATGCTGTTCTCAGTGTATGCTGTACTCGGTGTATGCTGTACTCAGTGTTAACTCTTGATCATGGCATCGAGACAAAGAGAGGGATAACTTAACTTTGTGTACTTGGGTGATGTTAGATTTGAGGACGAGAAGGAGAGGGATGAGAGGAGATGGGGGAAATCATCATGAGAAACTGGGACTTCAGAGAATTTCTTGTGAGAGTCAATTCACCATCCCCGATACAGCAGGTAAGAGTCGCGATCGGGCATGTGATGACACCACTACGAGGTCTTCGCACCCCAATCTGGCCGGTCATACCCTTGATTTCTCATATCTGCTCATATCATCCGCATCGTACTCATCCTCATCCCTCATCGCACTCTTTCCCGTCCACAACTCAACCGTCATCGCAGAACACAAAGTTTTGTCATCACTGTCTATATCCCCCTGCCATGATCATGAATTGACACCGAATACAGCATACACCGACTTCAAGCATACACTGAGTACCAGCATACACCGAGTACAGCATACACTGAGTACAGCATACTGCCGAGATTGTTCGCCTTCCCTTCATTCTCATGATTACAAGTTGACTTCGGAATGTAGCTTCCACTTCAATGGTGCCTCCCTACACGATTGACCGCCATAAGCCAGCTCTCCATGAGAGCTCAAAGGTACCGTCGCCTTGTCGCATTCCCATGGTCGCAAGTTGACTAACTGATGCATCGAGACTCAGCACCTGGTGTGCCCTCGATCGACTGCCTCCAAGTACTCATCCAATGTCGCTTGATCATGGCCTCCAAGTGTATCTACAAACTCGCTAGATCATGACCTCCAAGGGTATCTCCAGAATCGCTCCATTACGGCCTGCAAGTTCGCACAATCATGGCCTCCACAATGCATCTCCAATCTCGCGCAATCACAGCCTCAAAGTGCATCTCCAAATTTGCGTGATCACGGCCTCCATGTGTATGTCCAAGATCACTCCATTGCGGCCTCCATGTTTGCACAATCATGGTCTCCAAGTGCATTTCCAAACTTGCTTGATGACAATCTCGGAGTGAATCTCCAAGTTCACCCTATCGTGGCCTCCAAGTGTACCTCCAAATAAGCCCGATTACTGCCTCCATATGCATCCCCATACTCACTCGATCACGGCCTTGGAGTGTACATCTGAGTTCACTTGATAGTTATTTTCAAGCGCACCTCGAATTTCTCTCAAGCACCGCCTGCAGCCGGTCGAGATATACCGTGTGTAGATGGGTAGCTATATAGGTAGAAAGATGCGTATGTACATAGATGAGAATACAAACTGTATACATGAGTTTTAAAAATTGTTGAACGATAAGTAGTAGCAATGATTTACAGGCGCACCTGCGGCATTTGCAATGAAGATGTTGTGTTTTCCAGACTACTCAAGTGTGATTCGACGGGCTCCCTGAAGTTTCCCCGGCGCTCCGAGGCTCGTCGTCAGGGCTCCCAGGTGGTACCAGGGTTGTTGTCATGGCTCCGAGGCTTGTCGCTGGTACTCCAAGGTGCACCCAACGCTCTCTCTGGCGCTCCGAGGAATTCCCAAACTGATCTCAATCACTCCCAAGGTACTTCTATACCAGGCATCAGAGATCCCAGTAGCTCCAAAGGCTGGCTGGAATGCCCTCCTAGGGTCTGATACTCTCCTGAAATTGACCCATCTAAGTTTACACTCCACATTCTCGCAGACACTCCTGGAGGCTCGTAGTGACTACAATACATTTTGCTGATGTTGTAGGAATATAACCATATCCGGCCCATTGAACCACATAATGAAGTTTCTGATACCACCATTGGCAATCAAGAATGTGATCAACCCCACACTCTTCTGAGTCATCGATGATCATTGGGTGAAGTTCACTCGAAGGCTGGTCTGATGCTGGGGGTTTGTACAGATCGAGTTTTGACTCTTGCAATTCACCGTGATTCTGCATCGTCTCGGGCGGGTCCATTTTGTATGCATTCCTATCGATGGCTTTACTCCCAGTATATGGTCCCACACATCTGTCATCGAGCATCTTAGATGGCCTGGTCACCTGGAAATGCTTGCTCAAGAGCCACACTTTGTCTCTGACATGAAATGTAATTTCTTTCCCACCAGGATACGTTGTCTGTCATAGCTTCGGTTCCGGAATGTTTTCATGGAGTGTCTGATTTGACCCTGTCAATCCCGCAGGTGCAGTGTCTCCAAAGCTGTCCATTTTTAGATGTGATGCTTTCGGTGCTCTGAATTGCATCTCAGGGTTCTGACGGTACATTGCCCAGTACAATGTCAACCAAGTCGAAGCATGTACTGGGTTGTTGTATATACATTCCGCCACAGAAAGGAGTTTTGCCTAGTTTTCTGGCATATAGTTGCTGAAGGGTCTGAGGTAATGTGCCATGGTCTGGTTCGGCCACTCGGTCTGGCCATCGGTCTGCCGGTGGATGGAGGTTCTGACTCAGTGGTTAATTCTAATGTAGGAGTTCACATGAATCCAGAATTGGCTGGCAAACTGCATTCTGTGGTCGATGATGATACTGTTTTGTACACCATGCTGGCAGATCACATGCTCAAAGAACAGATATGACAATTCAGGTGGGTCGATATCCTTTCAGGTCGGTAGGGAGATTGCCATCCTAGTGAATCCATCGACTATGACCGGAAGCACAGTGTGACTGGACTTGGTTGAACACAGTTAGTCGGTGATGAAGTCTCTAGAAATTGCATCCCTGTGGTTGTACGGTGGTGCCAGCGGCATACTTGCTCTATATGGTATATTGGGCGGTGCTTGGAATCGATGGCATAACGCACATTGGGTGCTGTACTCGCGAGCAGTGGTGTCTTGTTCTAGGCATCAGAACTCTGTAGATGTTGTTGAGTGGACTTTGAGTGCGGTCATCATGTGGCATTACATTGGGGCTATGCAGTGGAGCTGCATTCACTCTGCTCTCTGTGCACATGTCAAATAGATGAATGAAATATTTGATGTATGCATCACCAATTTGGCCGCTGCACCATATGTTTACATATGCTGTCCTCGACACCAGAATTTGTCCAAAAGGTGATGAACCCAGTCGCATTGGATGTTTGGTAGTTACGAACCCCAACTCACGGAGGTGATGCCTCTTGATGCGGAGCGGAGTATAATTGAAGTCTCTGACATTGATATCCTCATGATGACATCTACCACCATCTAAATCACGATGTTCAATGAGTCGAACTACAAGCAATGGTTAGGGGAGATGGCGGTTATGTTGGAGCAGAAGCAGGTCTGTGGTAGTGTCCCAGGGGAGGGTGAGTGGCCCGAAGATCCGGCGGAGCAGGATGTGACCAGCAGGGTGAAATTGACATATTTGGCTGCAGTCAAAGACCGGGTGAAACAAGATGGTACTGTGCGATTGATGATCTTGCTCGGCATGGAGCTGGGGCTGCAGGGATCATACATAGACATGACGGATGGGTGGACTCTCCGGGAGACTCTGGCAACACCATACAGGTCAAAGTTGAAGTGTAAGGTCATTCAGATTATGGAGGGGCTTCTAGCAATAACACTCACAGATTGTGATGACATTGATACTCATGGTTGCCAGATCGACCAAACAGCAGAAGACTACAATCTATGTTTGGAGCCATCAACATCGTCATCGGATGTGACAGGGACTTGGGCAAAGAGGCCCAACAAGGAGCGTGTGTTGTATCACACGAGTGGTATTCCGAGCTATGCTGATTGGCAGTTCTTTCTGGAATTGATGATGGGCCAAAACACGACAGCAACCCTTACCCCAGATGACATTGTGATGAAGTAGGTCAATATGGATGCCACGATCAAGTGTGAGAAAGGCCTTGGACCAGAAGCCATACTGGTTGTGACAGGAAATGCCAAAGGCCATGGAAAAAGCAAACACAGCGATAGGAACAGCGGTCAAGGTGACAAGAGTGATGAGGATCAAGATCACAAGGGCAAAGTGACCTGTTTTTATTGCCATCAGGAAGGGCAAAAGGTCTGGAACTGACAGAGTATGAAACGCAGTGAACCTCGAGTTCCAAAGAAAAGCCCTGAACACACAGCCGAGGCCAAGGATGATAACTTTGCTGTCGCCAGAGTTGGCAGAAATGACGACAATTGAAAACTGCTGGTTGACAGATACTGGCAGAAACACGGCCCCATCGACGGAGTGTTGGTACTCCCATTGTGCCTCCACCTTCCACATTTGTGGAGACCAAAGAATGTTCGCTTGGTACACAAGATTCACCAACAAGGATGAGTGGGAGAATGGCAATTTTGCCAGGAGGGTAGCGGGTAAGGGTGTACAACAGGGAAATGTTCGACTGAAGTTTCGCATACCTGGTAATTGTGAGCGTCAAGTAGTTGTGAGTGATGTTCTGCATGTGAGAGGAGCACACAACGCACTCTCCCAATCAAGACTTATGGATCAGGGACTACAGATCGTCCCTGTCAATGGCTTTGGTATCAAGATATATGACAACGCAAATGCTGGTCACAGAGGTCAAGGAAGTATTGGTGCTGCTGTACCCCCGGATAGTCGACAATTCCAGTTTGATGTAGATGCTGGAGGAAAGGGCCGTCAGTCGAGAGATGTATCTAGAGGGAGGAAGTGACACATATCACCAAAGACAATTCTGAATAAGCATTCCCAGATGGACATCTTGGAGCCGGAGAAGCCAAAGACACAAGAAATATTGGTACCAATCACATGAACACCCACATTCAACCAACCACAGCCAGCAGCCAACCATTATTCCAAAGGTGGAAATTCGAGAGATGGTAATGCTGCAGGTCAAATGCACGATTGCACTGGTTCTACCGATTGAAATGAAGCTAAGGATGAGAATGAGGATGATGAAGACGAAGATCCTCCAGCAGTCATCGACAGAGCCAAGAAATCCTCATTCACACGGGATTTTGCAGGACTCAACCGGAATCTCGGGACTGCATTGGAAGCACCTTCTGGATCAAATGGGAGCAAGAGCCGGACTGATCATCACTGTCGGAGGAGCGGTGCACTGGAGATGAAGAGTGCAGAAGCTTACTGTCCAGTGCAGGCCACAGCCCTTGATATTGGGCTGCAAATCAGGTGTGATTTCAGAGATGGGATCTCGAGTTTGGTCATTTCTTGGGATCATATCTGTTTCAGAGAAGCGTTGGGAATGGCTGATTACTTGGGAGGAACTCCCGGTACTGCACAGTTTATCTGTTTACGGTCTCTTCAAGGTTTGGACTTACAGTTGGGATACAGCCCCGGAGGGGTGTTGAGTGGACATTGAATGCCGTCGTCGTGTGGTATCGGGTGAGTGATGAGTGGAGGAGCCACTGTCACTCTGCTTCTTGTGTACGTGTCAAATAGATGAATAGCCAAGTCAATGTACGCATCACCTAGTTGCCAGCTGCAACATAAGATGACATATGCTTACCTCTGCACCAGAATTGGTTCAACAGATATGGTTTCAGCAGTCAAAAGAGCTCCAAAGTGAATGGATTCAGGGTTATTGTGGAAGAGACAGATTTCTTGGTTGGGAGTGCTTCTGGCCTGTGGATTCTGCCTTCATAGGTGAGAACTCCCAGAATGACATTCCACTAAGGTTGGCAATGGTTCCAGATCGTCCCGTTGGGTCTGGATCCGGGTTACAACCAAATTGTTGGCTCATTAGCCGTCTGGGGTGTCAATACACTCGAACCATCAGTTCAGGTAGAATTCAAGGGAAATCTCCCAACCTGTCTGAATTGAGTTGGTTGTGAGTTGGTCGCCCAGCAAGTCTATCTTCAGATTCTTATAATGCTCTTGTTTTTGCTATCTGATAATGGTATATTATCAAAGTCACTTATTCAACATCCAATAATCTCTTTTTGCATGTTTTCCAGTTTGCAATATTGATTATTTTGGAAACTGTGTTTTGCCTTTTATATGTTCTATTTTTGACTATAAAGGCAGTCAATAGTTCTGTTATGAACTCAAGTATCCATGCAATGGCTTGATTGCCCAATATGCAAATCCAAAAAATGTTGATGCTCCATTGACGCTCATTTTCATGATGGGATAACGTATATATCAAGCACTGTTTTCGCCGAAAAGGCTGCCATTACGTCATATATAAATACTTACCACCATGCGACTCTTAGATTACCCACGATGCAACACCAAAAATTCTTGATGTTCCATGGACACTCATTTTCAGGATGGGGCAGGGAGCATGTGACTAGTGTTTTTGCCTCTGAAGGTGGCCAATACCTTATTTCTGGATGTTTATAACCAATCACCACTTAGATAACCCAAGATGCAAGACCAAAAATCTTTGACACTCCATTGATGATGATTGTCAGGATTGTGCAGGGAGTGTGTCGCTATTGTTTTTGCCTCACAAGGAAGCCACTTCCTCATTTATCAATGTTTCCAACCAATTGCCACTTAGGTTACCCAAGATGGAAAGCCAATAATCTTTGATGCTCCGTTGGCACTCATTTCCAGAGTGGGGCAGTGACTGTGTTGCTGTGTCTTTTGCCTATATCAGCTGCCAATACATTGGTTATGCATAACAGTAACCAAATCACTTTTCAATTACTTGCCTTAAAAGACCAATAATCGTTGACACTCCATTGATGCTCATTTTAATGAATTGTCAATTGAAAATCTGCTGCCATCGATAATTGCATTCATATTTCTTTGAACTCATTGGTTGCATTTCTAACTGATTGACACTTCGCCATTTCACAAACCTGAGCCCAGTAATATTCTTGCACTGGTCGCTCCCATTCAATTAAAATTTATACATCTTGCCAAAGGATTCATATCGCCCACTATTAGTGTTAGTAACGGTTCCGGACAGTCACTTCGGGGCCGGGGCCGGGTTGAAACCGAGACATTCCCAAATTGGTGTTCCGGGTCGTCAGGAAACCCGAATGGTCCACTAGGGTACGGTTCAATAGTAAACTCCCAACCCGTCTGAATTGGGCGGATTGTCAGCGGGACGCCCTGAGGGTCGAGCTATAGATTCATATAAGGCTTTTGTATTTGCAGTTTGTTAATAGTATCTTATCAAAGTCTCGTTTTCACCAACCGATGATGCACTTTCGCATGTCGCGCAGGTTGCAATATCGATTAATTTGGTATCTGTGTTTCACCTTTGATATATAGTATTGTTGCCTATCAAGGCGGTTAACAATACTGTTACGCGCGCGAAGATCTGCGTGATGCCTTGATCACAAAATATGCAAGACCTAAAACTGTTCACACTCTGATGACGCTCATTTTCAGGATGCGGCAGGGAGTATGTCGCTGTTGTTTTTGCCAGGAGAGGCTGCCAATATCTGATCAATGGATGTCTGCAACCAATCGGAACATAGATTACCCAAGATGCAAATCTAAACATCATTGACGCTCTGTTGATGCTCATTCTAAGAATTGGGTGGTGACCGTGTTGCTATCTCTTCCGCCTAAAACAGCTGCCAATACGTCTGTTATAAATAACAACGACCAAGTCACTGGTGAATTACTATACTTACAAGACCACAAATCGTTGACCCTCTGTTGATGCTGATTTTGATGTATTGTCCATCCAACATCTGCTGCCGTTGATGATTGTTTTCATCATGATTTGACCTTATTGGTTGTCTATCTGTCCGATTGAGACTCGGCCCTGTGGCATAGCCTAGGGGCATAATATTCATGCACTGTTCACTGTCACACGACTGAAAATGATGTATCTTGCCAAAAGATTCATTGCGCCTGCTATACATCTCTTTATCAACCGATATTCACAAGCTACTTCTCACCATTTGCCAATACTATATCTCTGACTCAAACTCTCGGTCAAGCTACATAGAGAAGCTGGTGAACCATTGACAGATTCTGTCCTACCTTTTCTTCATGCCTCTAAGTCTCCTTGTTTGAATTCCATTGACCTTCACCGATACCATTTCGGGCCTGTCACTTTGACATCCGTGTTGGCCGAACCAATCTGGGAACATTTGAGGCGGCACTCACATCCTGCTGCTCTGGGCATTCAGGATCCTCGATGCCATTGTTGTGCTCTATATCGGGTTCAACCTCTGCCGCGCAATCATCTTCGCTGTCATTTGGATTATCCAAGTCGCCATTCCAGTTCAGCCAATTTTGGGTGTCCGAAATGGTTTCAGGTGTTCTATCCTGAGCACTTTCGACTGGATGACGGTTGATGCTCCGGATTTGGCGGACATTCAAGATTTGAGTTCGTCCTCCAGGGAGGTCCTTTGCAGACAAAGCTGCTGCCAAAGGTGATCTTTCAGACAATTTCAGTGCAGCCGCATCATCATGTTTGAAGAGTGACCAGGAGGCTTTGACGATCTCTTCCATGTCCAAAATGGATCCAACGGCAGTCATCTGCTTGCTTTTAGCACGAGATTCCTTATGTGTAGCACGTAGGTTCTGGCTGCCTTGCCACATCCCCGAAAAGCTGTGAAACTTGGCCATTCTGTGGAATTTCGTTTCCTCCACCTCTTTCTTCATTTCTGAGTGGTGTTGTGTGTTTGTAGTATACATTACTGCGTTATCGCCCGACGAAATCCCATTATTGCCTTGAGCAAACTGCCTTACAACAACTTTTTCCTTAAGGCTATTGCCTGTGGTTTCTGACTGCCTCCAGCCAATAACATCTCGGCCAAGGGAAATACTGGCCAGCACTGCGACGCCAGGTAGTATGATAGAGGATTTATCGCGTGCCGCTTGGGAGAGATCGGCATACTTGGAGTGTTTTTCCTCTTGTCGGCGCCACCAGTCAATTGTGTCCGGTAACGAAAACGTACTGCTAATCTCGATTGGGAAGGAGTGGTCATCATTGAGATTTGAATTAAGTTGCCCCCAGTTCTTTAGCACCTCAGGCGGGGAATTCAAATAGAGCCTGGCAGTGGTTGATCATTGTTCTTTGTGATCGGTTCGTCCGGATGTCATCTCGGCCAAATTGTTAGGAGTTAAGTATTCTTCATCATCGCTGCACAAATCGTATCGATCAACGGATGATTGACAGGATCCAGAAGCCATTGCAGTGGGGACGAGATTGCTGCTCGGTGAGCTTTCGAGTGTATTGACCGGCACACGTCGATGTATGGCACAGTATTCATTGTCCACGTACTTCAGAATGGCCTCTTAGTATTGGGTATTATAGGATGTCTCATCCTCAGGATTGATATCCATTCCCTTGTCCCATTTTCGAAAAGGATCGCAAATTCCGACCAGGATCAAGGATATATGCCCAAATGCTAAGCATGTCCGTCATTGGAGTCAAATCAGCGTGGTATATCGAGAGCTCCTGTCGAGCCAACTATTCAGCGAAGAACAAGTCTTCCTTCAATGGAGTCTTCTTCTTAGCCAAAGCTCGCTTCACACCGTCCATATGATCGACCATGACATTGTGCACTGTGATAACGTAATGCAATGTGACTGTATCCCTCTTCAACATGCACAGGGTCCAGTATCGGAATGCCCTCAATCCGTCCGTGACATACTTCATAACGGTCCATTCATCTTGAATTGTGAAAGGTGGCCGGTACTCAGTGTATTGTGGGTTTTCAAGCCACTCCCATTTCAATTCCGGTAATGGGAAGGCGCACTCCAGCAACTCTGCTGTTGAGTTCCATTGTGTCTTCACATCCATGGTCGGAAGTACTGCAATGCAAAGTTTTGCTTCTTGACAGTCAAGGAACTCGTTTCGGCAACCAGGTGCCAATGTAATCAATACTGCAATCATTCTCTCCTATATGACGGTCAGTTTCAGGACTTTCAAATTATCATGAATTACGTACTTTGTCAATGATCTTTGCTAAAGCTGGTCTCATGGCCGACACCGTGTTGATTCTAGCATTGCCCTCTCTCCGAAGTCCATGACTGTTCCTGATGTCTAGGGTATCATTCTCTCCAAATTGCTGATCGTGCTCATGGGGTTCCCAAGACATGGTGTGGCCTTGTACACTGACACTGCTCACGAATGTACCTAAACCCAGCTGGATGATGTGCGCCATGCATGGTATATGGTTCCTCACTGCAGGCCACTCGGTTCCAGAGGCCTCAAGTGTCGATTGCAGCTCGCGTGTCATTGAGTAATATGAGGAAGAATTATCAGTCGTGACACCAAGCAAACGGCCAACGGTAAGCACAAAATGATCAAGCACATCTTTCAAATGTACAGCTAGCCTTGCTCCAGTATGTTGGCCATTGACCTATCTTCCTTGATTAGCTTTCGAAAGCGGAAGAGAAGAGGCGATCATCCTCATCGAAAGCGAGGTGAACATCATGCGATGCCTAAGTTCGATCAGTAAAGTAAGCAATGACCAACGTTATGGCTAGTGAGTTCGTTGATGTCCATCCGTCAAAAGGTAAACTAAATTTATGTTGTGACGGCAACTGTTTCTTAAGTGCATCCATGGTCAGTGCATATTCCCTCCAGCAAATGCTGGCAAAGATCGTTGCACACGGCAGCACTAGGTTATTGCATAATACCTTATCTGACTGTCGTAGCTCCAGATTCGATATAGCGTTCCATGGAATATGGGCCGAAACGAATCCTAACATGAGGTAACTATTCCACATGTCTCAGCGAAATTTGGAAGATTCAATGTCCATACCTGCCAGTTTGGAATGTTTTGTCTGACATTTCGGTCAATATGGAATAACCTTGATGTCAAATATCATCTGACTCTGCGAACTTACTGTTGGGATTCCTCGACTTCCTTGCCAATTCAGGATGGCCAAAGCCGTTTCATCGACTTTTGAACTAGTCAATTCAGGAACCTCTGTCTCGGTTACTTCGTTTAACTTTGCGATGTGAGCTTTTGCCAGCAGGTGTTTCCCCTTTGAGCTGGTCCCATGTTGTGATGGAGAGCGAAGAACTTGATGACAAACAATGCATATGATCCCAGGGCTGCTGGTTTCCTCAATTCCGCAGTGTAACTAGAATCGCCACGAAGGCGGATGGCTGGGATTATTCCAGCCATTCGGCCGCTTCGAGCTTGAATTCATTGCAGCCCACCAAGCCTCGAAGATGATTTGTAGAGTAAGGTCGCTCAAATCACAAATACAGACACATGCATTTGTGGAACAGATCATAACCTCGAGCAATGAGATGTTGAAAGCATTTGAATCCGACATGGCAGTTGGAATTTGAATGCTGGCTAATCTGACTCAAAAGACTGCCGAAAGTAACGATACAGTTAAGCAGACTGCGGGTTCTTATATATGGACCCTACAGTCATAAGCAAAAAAAACAGATCTGTATAACATTGCATGCATTTCTGTAAAGTTGTATACAAGGTCAGATTGCAAAGACTGTCCGCGCAAAACTCGATTTAGGAACAGCACAAAGCAGTTCATTGCTGTGCAGCGTTCTGAGCCTCCACAAGAACTGTTGACGCTCTGTGGGCACGCAATGGTTGAGGCAGACGCGATATCGTCACAAGCATTTGTGCCAATAATGGCTGCCGATAGGTTCAGTGTGGGTTATCTGCGTTCAATTGCCGTTAGATTATCCAACATGCAACATCAAAAATCATAGACGTTCATTTTGGGACATGGTAACAGTTTTGCCGTAACCATTATTGCCTAAAAAGGGGGCCGATAGTTTGATTATGGCTCAATGTTGTTGCATAGCCCCTCGATTTTCGAAGATGCAAGTCCCAAAATGGTTGACACGCCATTGACGCTCATTGTTAAGGCATAGAGACGATGTCGTTGAAATCATTTTTCCCTGGAAATGCTGCCGATAGATCGATTATGGGTTAATGTCACTGCACAGCCCATGCATTTTCCACGATGCAAGGCCAGAAGTCATTGACCCTGCGTTGACGCTCACATTTGGGACATAGTAGTGATGTTGCCGCAACCATTTTTGCCAAGAAAGGCGGCAGATAGTTTGACTATGGCTTAATGTCGCCACACAGCACTGGCATTGTCCATGATGCAAGGCCGAAAATCATTGACGCTCCGTTGACGCTCATTTTTAGGCCCTAGCAGAGATGTTTTTGCAATGAATTTCGCCTAGAAAGACGGCCGATAGTATGATTATGGTTGAATATGGCCGCGCAGCCATTGGAATTTCCCAGATGCATGGCCAAAAGTTGTTGACGCTCAGTTGATGCTCATTTTTAGGACACAGTAGCGATGTTGTTGCAACCATTTTTGGCGAGAAAGGCGGCCGATAGTTCGACTATTGATTAATGTCGCCGCACAGCCCTTGCATTTTCCATGATGCAAGGCCAAAAGTCATTGACGCTGTGTTGACGGTCATTTGTAGGACATTGTAACGATGTTGTCGCAACAATTGTTGCCTAAATAGACATCCCATAGGATGAGTATGGCTTAATGTCACCGCTCAGCCATTTGAATTTCCCAGATGCATGGCCATAAGTTGTTGATGCTCTGTTGGCGCGCATTTTCGGGACATAGTAGCGAAGTTGTCGCAACAATTTGTGCCTAGACAGGCGGCCGATAGTTCGATTATGGATCAACGTTGCCGCGCATCCCTTGCATTTTCTATAATGCAAGGCCAAAAGTCGTTGACGCTCTGTTGACGCTCATTTCAAGGACATAGTAATGATGTTGCAGTAACCATGTTTGCATAGAGAGGCGGCCGATAGTTCAATGATGAGTTAATGTCACTGCGCTATCCTCTGGATGTGCAATCATGCTATGCCAAACATCATTGACCCTCCGTAGACATTCCGTTGACGCTCAATTTCAGGATGTGGCAATGAGCGTGTCATTTGCCTTCTTCGCGATAACGCCCCCCAATACATTACTTTTGGCATTATGTGACAATGCCACCCATCGATTGTGGAATGTGTAAGACAGAAAATCGTTGACACTCTGTTGTCGCACACATTAAGCACTTAGAAACGGCCTGTGTACACACAATAATAGTATGCAACTAATCATATACGCATTATTGACATCCAATACTGCATTTGTATGTATTATTATTTGCACCCTGGAGTTTTGTTACCTCTCAATTTCTGATCAACTACTATCCACGCAATCTGAGTGAAAGATGACGTGGCCCTATCACATTCCCGCGCTTTTGGCCGGCAATTTATGGCATGTAGATCATTTCAATACTTTTTGGTAAATATAGCTGGACTTCCGCACCTTCCCTTATGCAGCTCCTCCTCCTCCATTGCCATGATGCACCATGAGCAATTTCACATATCTCAATCATGTGCACGAGGTCGGTGCAGAGCGTTGTGCAGTTGGATACATGGACGAATGCGGCATGATGATTGTCGTTCAGACAGATTTGTTATGAGCACTGACCGCTCTTTCTATTACACATATGACATCACTCACTTGAATTTTGTTGGTATATTTCGTCACTAATATAGCTATTGCTTTGTCACATAACAGTCACTTGGAGATAGCAATTGAACGTTTTGGCCATTTCTCCTCGTTATTTGGATTCTAGAACTTTCACATGGTGCATTTGACCCTTGCACATGCACAGATGAATTATCATGTCTCACAATTTGGTCACTGAAATCAACAAAAAGCTGACATGTAGCAAAGTTGGTAAACAACATGCTTTATTCCAAGATATGACATCAACAATTACACTTTGCCTATCTATTCCTGCGCTGACGGGAGAGCCGTCACCATGTTTTCGTCCGAATCTGAAATCTATATAGTGATTAGCTGGAGTCTATATGCAGGGAACAAAGCTTACTGGTTCAACAGGCTTCACTTTCAGCAAAGATGATGTATCGCACTCTGCGGCGGGCTAAAGACCGGATATGCTCGTTTTCAACTGTGGCTTCACCAAACCTAGCCTGATATGACGACTTCCTGGTCAAGAAGTCCCTTGCAGCATTTGCGATCTTCCGGGGACAATCTCAAGACACTCCATAAGCTCTCCAAATGTTGTCGGTGCAGGTGCTGCAGCGTCATCATCTGTTTGGGGTTGCACGACTGCTGGAACTCTCAATTCAGATGTGCTGTACTTCTTATCTATTTCACGGATGTAGTCGGCTGCATCATCCCATCCCGGTTGTGTCAATTCATCAAGCTTCATCTGCTCCTGCCGAAATCTCTGCATGCGCTGCTGTACCTTTTGGTGATTGTGCCCATCACCCAGCCAGGTTCGTCAACTTCGCTCGGCTTGCCCTGCTCTGTCTGTTCATCATCCTCATCTTCACCATCCTCCCCATCATCGGAACTTGCAAGATCACTCAGACTGTCTCCAAAAGCAACCTTCATCTCCTCAATAGAGTCTTTGGGCTCTCTGTTCGTCAATCCCGCAATTTCAGCATGCTTCATATCATCCTACTCTTGTTGAACCGCTGCCTCTGCGTCTTCAACTCGCTTGCTTGCCCCAGTGGTTTTTCCCTCAACATAATCCTCAATCCATTGGTCTTTCTCTTCATTGCTTAGGACGTGGGTTTCTCAACGTTTCTTTGTCATGAGATTCTTTTTGGAGCTCCAGCTTCCCAATGCCCCAAAGGCTCGGACTCTTTCCGCATCCAAGCCGCACTTGCCTTCATTCACTTCATGACGTCGCTGGGTAGTCCACTGTGTCGATTTGCCATATCTGCCAGCCGGAAGTGGCAAAAAGTTCTTTTTCGGAGCATTGACGATTATAGTTTGTGTTGACTTTCTTGTTGGGCGAGATGTTGGATGTTGCAAGATATGGACAATATGGAGGCACGCTGTGTCTTTTATGTCAAGGTTTGTTAGTTTACTCATCTAGAACAAGGCAAAACGTCCCTTTGGACTCTCAATCAATCGGGAATAGTTAGGCTAACCATACAACATGACTTGATTGTCAGCCTCAGTTTCATGTATTATGCTGGGGATTATTTGAAACAAACATCAGCAGACGTCCTTTCATTCGAACAATGTCCTATTTAGAGCTTACAATCATGCGATTTCGGCTGTGGTACACCGCAATTTCACCCTATGAACAAACACACAACAACAGACCGACATATTGCATGTCGTGGGGTTGTGGGAAACCCCTGCAACTTGCAGCTATACGCAGCAGAATTCATCTTGAGTATAACCAACATGTTGGCAGCTGATTATTCCATTGTGACATGAAGCTAACTATATAATCCTCAGAACTTCCCACTTCATTTCGTTATCATCTTCCACTCCTATTCCACACCGGCAAATCATGGATACACAGCCACCTCAGCCAGGTTCGAGCGGATCCAAATCCAGCGGAATGGCAGGCGCTTAATTTAGTACGTCACTTATCGGCAAACCGCAAAAACGCAGACACCAGTTAGTTCACCGCAACGCTGCCAATGAAGTAACCAAATATATGACCCAGGATGCACATTTAAAAATCGTCCGTAAGACTGGAAGCAGCACCAATACAAAGCAGCATGGAGTTTGATGTGAGTATATCCATACCGTGGTCAATGGCCGTCAATTAATCATATACCATACAGCCTGTGCACGGCGGGAGCGACGTGACCAATGTATTGTTGCCCGTAACGGGAAGTTTCCATGGTCGACCAAGGCAATTGTCTGCACAGTCCGCGAATTCGAGCACCACGATGTGGTAAGGTGTATGATTTTCCCAGATGAATCTCTGGAGAAGTATCCCCGAGCGTGGACAAAACAGGCTTCAATCACCTTAGAGGAGGCTACGGGAGCATACATGGTTGAGGTACAAGCCATGTCTCAATTTTTGAAGCAGCAACTAATTTCTTGGAGGTGTTCAACCTGTCTGCTACCATGGCAAGGCCAGGAGGTCGTGTACAGTTGGAACAGTCCGACTTGCACCTGGCCTTGAACATGGCCAAAATGGCCAAAGAAGGGTTTTCACGCTCCGTGATAGAGGAAACGCAATAACTGAACAAGAAACCTCGTGCCAAGGTCCGAGCATAGACGAAGCAGGGTGTTGAGTTGTCTGGACATGACATGGTGAAGGCTGGGATAGACATGCGGCTATGCTTCGTCAAAACCACAGGCACGAATGCCTTCCTTGCCCCCATGGCTCTGTAAAAAATCCGTGGACATGCTGTGGACCCAAAGGACGAGGTGCACCTCCGCCCAACCAACGCAGACAACAAACTCCAGAGCCAACTCCAGAGCCCACCCCACAGCGGATACCACCTCTGCCCGGAGCAACACCCGCCTCAACCGGTAACAACTCAGGTGCTCAACAGGTCGAAATCAACCATTTGCTGGCCCGATATGCGTATTCACATACATCTCTTCCCTGAGCTGAATCTTTGACCCTCGATACATCTGCCCAGGATAGCGAGCACGATACAGATGTTGATCCAGATATGGTTTCTGATGAAGGAACATCCACCTGTTAGTACACTATCTGCTGTGTGGTAATGCAGCTAACATTCAGTTTCAAGACCAGAGCAGCCTATTGAGTGAACCTGGCAGTGATGACTAGCATTCATCGAATGGCACGGCATTGTAGAGATTATTACTATCCTGAATTCGCGGATACTGTAAAGTATATTTTAAAGGATATATTTATATATATTATTTAAGCACAATGTAGTGATCAAGAAGAAAGTAAATGAAAACGGTAGAAAGGCTGCCAAATCAAAGTCAATGATTGACTATGCCAAATCAAATGATTGCATAATGTGGATCCACCCGTGGCAAAATGAGCGTCAACGGAGCGTCACCTATTCTTGGTCAGGTATTTTGGGTAATCTGGGGGGCGATAGGTTGTAAACAGTCATAAATGAAGTATTGGCTGCCTTTAAAGTCAGAAGAGAAAGTAAAACGCTCCCAGCCCCATCATGAGAATGAGTGTCAACAGAGTGTCAACGAGTCTTGGTCATGTATCTTGGGTAATCTGCGGGGTGATATGTTTCACATAGTTATAAACTAAGTACTGGCTGCCTTTATAGGCAAAGGAGCAAGTGAAATGCTCCCTGCCCAATGATGGAAATGAGTGTCAACGGAGTGTCAACGAGTGTTGGCCTTCCATTTTGGTTAATTACAGCGCGATGTGGCCAGTATTGTCTATATACCTGGTTTCGAGTGTTTTGGTACGCTAAATGGCTCACAAATACCTAGTGGTAGGCCTGTAAATGAAATGAGTTGTGACTGTCCCGGAGGATGTCGTGGGAATATTCGATACATATCTGCCGATAAAGGCTGCCACATCCTTGTTTATGAATGAGTGTGATCAAGCACCAGTCATATTACCGAAGATGCAGGACCCAAAATCATTGACGCTCTGTTGACACTCATTTTCAAGATGGGGTATGGAGCGTTTTGCTTGTTTTTTTTGCAATAAAGGCGGCCAATACTTTGTTCATCACTATACTTGACCTGTCGCACCCCCAGATTACCCAAGATACACGACCAATAATTGTTGACGCTCCATTGACTCTCATTTTGACGATGTGGTACGGCGCGTGTGTCAACTCGTTTGGATGATCAAGGGGGCCAATACATTGAAAATGGACTGTGATGTACCAATGTGAATATTTTACGATCTACAGTAGGATATTCAAATGTGACCATAAATGTGAAACCCGACATGCAGAACCGGTGATTGGAACGGACTGGTTTAGCCAAACCCAGCACAACCGGCAGGTCGACAGGTATGTGTCTGTGTTCGGCCCGCCAAGAGTCTGCGGGTCGTATTTTTGGACGGGGCTGGAACTTGACTGACACATTTTTGCCGTCCAAATCCGGACCGCTGGCTGGTTACCCGCACCCATTGCTAACACTACCCACTATACATCAGTCTATTAACCAATATTCAGATGCGACTGTTCTATATTCACACATAATATTCCTCTAAATGACATTCTCATGCATACAACATCAAGAACCTGCTGAAAATACATAGACGCAGTCTGTCGTACGTTTTTTTGTTCCACATATTCCACCTTATTTCCATTGTATTGATTGTTGTTAGCTCATTTTCAGCCATGTTCTTTGACCTCTGTGTTGGTTAAATCAATTCGGGAACATTTGGTGCGGTACTCATATCCCGCTGCTCAGAGAGTTGCAGATCCTCATTACAGTTGTTTAGCTCAATGTCGGATTCATTGTCTGCCTCCCAGTCATCATCTCTGTCATTTGGATTATCCAGGTCACCATTCCAGTCATGCCAATTGTTGGTGTCCGAAATGCTTTCAGGTGCGCGGTCCTCTTCAGTTTCAGCTGGATGGCAGTCGAATCTTGTTATTTGGCGGACATCAGTAACTTGAATTCGTCATCCAGGGAGGTCATTTGGAGACAAAGCTGGTGGCAAAGGTGATCTTTCTGACAATTGAAATGCCGCCGCACCATCATGGTGAAAGTTTCACCAGGACATGTTGACGATCTCTTCTGTATCTGAAAATAGTCCTAGGTCTGGCATTTACTGGTTTTCAGGGTAAGATTCCTTCTGTGTAGCACGTACGTTTTGGCTGTCCCGCCACATCTCCAGTAAGTCTTGGAGCTTGGCCATTCGGTGTAATGTTGTATCCTCCGCCTCTCCCTTCATTTGCAAGTCATTATCAGTATTTGTTGTAACCAATGCTGGGTAATCGCGTTCCATTATCCTCTTATTGGCTGGAGCAAACTACCTTACGATGACATTTTCGCAATGTGTCTTGCCTGTGGTCTTCGACTGCCTCCTGCAAATGACATCTCGCCCAAAGGAAAAACCGTCCTCCACTCCGACACCATGTGGTATTATAAAAAATATTCTGCATGCCACGTTAGAGATTTGGTCGTACTGTGTATCCGTTTCGTCTCGTTGCCGCCACCAGTCGGTGATATCTGGTACCCAAGATATAGAGCTAATCTCCATCGGGTTGGAGTGGTCATCATTGAAATTCAGATTGATTTGCTCCCAGTTCAGGGGTAATTCACGCAGAGTATGCAACTCGAGCGATGTCGCTGTCAATAAGCATGCTGGGCAATCGCTTTGTCCAGGTGTTGTTTCAGCCTCACTTTCAGGCGTTAAGCATTCATCATCATCACTCGACAAATCATATGGATACAAAGAGAATTGACCTGATCTACAAGCGATTGCAGGGGAGAAGAGATTTTTGCTGATTGGGCTTTCAGGTTTAATGACGGGCAGATGTCTATGTTCGGAGCACTATTTATTCTCTACATTCTTCAGAAATGCCTGTTGGTATTGAATAGTATACGAAGTCTCATCCTCAGGATGAATGTCCATTCCCTTGTCCTCTTTCCTCACCGATCACAACTTCGAGAAAGGATCATGAATATGTGCCAAAAAGGGAAGCATCCATGTCATTTTAGTAACTTCGGTAGAATATTTTGCCCACTTGTATCACGCATACGTTACCATGAAGTAAAACTCTTGCTCCCATTGAGTCTTCTTCATAGCTAGATCTCTCATAATGCCATCCATATGATTGAACTGGTCATTGTACACATAGATGAGGTGATGTAGAGTCACTGTATGCCTTGTTGACATCCACAGGATCCAGTACCCAAATGGCCCTATAACTTCCATGACATACTTGACAATGGTCTATTCATCCTGTGTTGTGATGAGTGGCCGGTAACAACAGTATTTTGGACTCCTGAGCCACTCACGGGTAGATTTTGCTGTTGGGGAGGCTCGCTTAAGCAACTCCACTGTCGAATTCCACCGTGTCTTCACATCCATAACAGGTAGTACTGTGATTCTTAATTTGGCGTTTTGAATGTGAAAGAAGTCATTTCGATGATCAGCTGTCGGGGTAATCAACACAGCAAGCATTCCGTGCTATTTGAAGGTAGGTTTCAGGAATTTGAAAAATACTTCAAATACATACTTTCTCAATTATCTTTGCTAAACCTGGTCTCATGGCCGACACCATGTTGATTGTTGCATTGCCCTCTTTACAAAGTCTTTGACTCTTTCCAATGTATTTGCTTTCATTCTCTCCAAATCGCTGATCACACTCATGGGCTTCCCAAGCCTTGGTGCGGCCTTTTAAACCCAGACTGCTCATGAATGCAACTAAAGGAAGCTGAATGATGTGCGGCATGCATTGTATGTTGTTGTTCAATGCAGGCCACACGGTGCGAGAGGCCTCAAGGGTTGATTGTAATTTGCGAGTCGTTCAACAATATGAGAAAGTGTTGTCATTTAAAATTCCAAGCATACAGCCCTCGGAAAGCTCATATTGATCCAGATCTCCCTCCCACTGTAAGGCCAGCCTTGCTCCATTATGTTGACCCTTGACCTATCATCCTGATTAATCTTTTGAATTAGTAGAAGAATAGGCTATCAACCTCATCGAATGTGAGTTGTACATCTCCCAATGCCCAATTTCGATCGGTATAGTAAGCAATGTCCAACATTATAGCTAATTGGTTCGACGATGTCCACCTGACTAAAGTTAAACTAACTTTATTGCTTGACAGCAATTGATTCTTAATTGCTTCCTCTGTCAGTCTGTATTTCCCCCAGCAAATGGTGCTAAGGGTGGCAGCAGACAGTAGCACTAGCTCGCTTCGTGATGCAGTATATGACCCTTGTAGCTCAAGGTTTGATATTGTGAGCCATGGAATATGAGCTGAAACAAATCCTAATATGAGGTAGCGATTCCAGGTTTCTTGGTGAACTTCTTCAGTGTGAAAGTCCTTTGCTCCCAGTTTGGACCGTGTTTTCTGTCAATTCAGTTAATATAGATGTAACCAATATGTTGAATATGAATTTCCTTTGAAAACTTAAGTTGTACTTCCTCAACTTCCTTGCCTCTTCAGAATGGCTAAAGCTGTTTCATTGACCATTGAACTAGTCAACTCGGGAACTTCCGACTCTGTTCCTTCATTTAAGTTTCCTAAGTGTGCATTTGCGAGCTGGTATTTCCCAATTGAGATGGTCCCATGTTCTGATGGATGGCGAAGAACTAGATGGCAAATGATAAATATGATGCCAGGGTGGCCAATCTCCATGATTTCGTAGTGCAATTACAATTGCCACGAATGCGCATAGCTAGAATTATCTAAACAAATAGGATACTTCGAGCTTACATTCAGAGATGCGCAACAAGAATCAAATATGATTTGTACAGTAAGGTTGCCCAAATCACAAATAATGACACATTCATTTTGGGAAAAATCCTTACTCTCTAGCAATGAGGTATGTGAAGATTCTGAATCTGACATTGCGGTAGGAATTCGAAAGCTGGGTAATTTCACTTGAAAGACTGTCAAAATTTACATAATGGTAAAGTAGAAAGCTGGTTCTTCAATATTGACTCTATAGCTGCAACCAAGAACATAGTCAGAACTGTGAGACATTGCATGTGTAGTTGTGAAGTTGTATACAAAGACATATTCAGAAGACTGACCATTAAAGATTCAATTTAGGAACAATGTAGCGCAGTTCTTGCGATGGTAGCTTACTGAGCACACACGAAACTGTTGACGCTCCGTTCCCACACATTGTTAGGAGCCAGCTGTGATATAGTCTCTAGAATTGTTGCCCATACAGGCGGCCAATAGTTTGATTCAGTGTTGACGCCATTGCATAGCCCTTTGATTAGCCAAGATGCACGACCAAAAATCATTGACGCTCTGTTGATGCTCATATTTAGAAGGTAGTAGTGATATCATCACTAGCATTTTTGCCCATAAACACGGCCAATGGTTCGATTATGGGTAAATGCAGTTGCATTTTGCTTTAATCATCCAAAATGCATGACTATAAATTGTTGACGCTCTGTTGATGGTCATTGTTGGAAGGTAGTAGCGATATCGTAACTAGCATTTATGCACAGCAAGGCGGCCAATATATGGATTATGTGTTAATGCCGGTGCATAGCCAGTTGCTTATCCAGGATGCAATACCAAACAATGTTGACGCTCCGTTGACAGTCATTTTTAAGACGTAGTAGCTTTGTCCTCACCAACATTTTTGCACATATCGGTGGCCGATATATTGATTGTGGGTTACCACAGTTGCCTATCCAATTTGTTATCAAAGATACAGGACCAAACATTGTTGACGCACCGTTGACGGTCATTTCGAGGGTAGGGCAATGAGTGTAGCTCTTTCTTTTGTACCTATACAGACGGCCAATACTTCATCTTTGGAAGGATGTGACTATGCACCCCTTTGATAGCCAACAGGGTAAGACTGAAAATTGCTGATGTTCTGTTGACGCTCCCCTTATTGACATACTAACAGTCATTGGATCTTCAACAATTGTACACAAGATGCATATGGTCTTTGATGACAGCCAATATATCATTTATATGTATAATCAATTGAATCCAAAACCTTCGAGGCCTCTCAGTATCTCTGCCACAACTATACACATTTTCTGAATGATGAATGACTTTGGCTCATCATGTTACAGTGCTTTCGGCTGGCCATTTGCAGCATATAGATCTATCCATCAGTTATTGTTATATATGGCCCGACTTCCTGACCGTTCCTTATCCAGCTCCTTCTGTTTGATTTCCAGGGTGTGCTATGAGCATTTTTCCAAATCTTCACTATGTGCACCAGGCCTGAGTGGAGAGTTATGCAGTTGGAGGCATCGATGAATGCAGCATGACAGTTATCATTCATCCTGGTTCGCATTGCGCATTAACTGCTACTTCTGTCTCTCCAATGACATCACTGATTGAAATTTTGTTAGTAAATGTCATTTCTATTTTAGTTTTTGCTTTCTCACTTAACCGTAACAGCCAAGATAATATCAGTTTGTTGGTCATCTATCAACCTGATTTGGTGTCTGAAAGTTTCGCATGGCCTGTACGAGCCTTGCACCAGCAGAGACGAATTATCATGTCCCACAATTTGGTCACTGAGATCCAGAAAATCCTGACACTTAGCAAAATAGGTACACGATTTGCATTTCAAGGGGATATGTCGTCAAAATTGACTATTAGGCTCTCTATTCCTCCGGCGACGCAGGAGCCATCAAGAATTCTTGGTGCGAAGCCTATTTCTGTATGGTTGTTAACTAGGGACGAGATATGCAGGGGTAAAAGCTTACAGGTTCAACAGTGTTTAATATCTTAATTGGTGACCAATTGCGCCCTGCTATGGCTGGGAGAGTCGCTAAGTGTTTGTGTGACTGCGGTTTCTCCGAAACTAGCCTCATATGACCACATCCTGGATGACAAGGCGCATGTGGTATATGCAATTGTCTGGCGACGACATCAAGAGTCTACCTAAGACCTCCACATGATCTCGGCTCAGGTGCACCTACAACCGCGACTGGTCGCAGCTTAACAACTGCCAGAACTTTGAATTCGGCCATCCTGTACTTCATATCTCTCTCATGGAAGTAGTCAGCCACGTCCCCCCATCCCCATTTTGTCAATGCGTCAAGCCTGATCTGCTTCTGCCAAAAACTCTCCATGCGCGGCTGTACAGTATTGGACATTATGCCCATCACCCAGCCAGGTTTGTCATCTTCCCTCAGCTTGCCAAACTCTGTATTGTCTTCATCATCTTCCTCATCATCCCCATCCTCCCCATTATCAGAACTTGCAACATTGCTCAGACTGTCTCTGATAACATCCAAGATGTCTTGAAATGATTTTTTGCACTTTCTCGTTGTCGATCCCGCCATTTCAGCATTTCTCATATCTTCCTGCTATAGCAAAACCGCTGTCTCTGCATCTTGTACTCGCTTTCTTGCCACAGCAGTCTCTCTCTCCACATAATGCTGGATCAATTTATCTCTGTCTTTGTTGCTTGAAAAAAGTGTTCCGTATCTTTCCTCCGCAGAACACTTCTTTTTTGATCGTAAGCTGCGCAATGTTCCCAATGCTCAGACCTTTTCTTCCTCGAAGCCGCTATTGCCTTCATTGGCTTGATAGTGTCTTCGTGTCGATCGCTTTGTTCATTTGCCGTAGTTGCCCGCAGGATGTGGCAAAAGGTGCTTTCTCGGAACAATCACCATTGTATCTTGGGCTGACTTTGTTGTGCTGTGAGTTTTTGGAGGTTGCAAGTTATGGAAACAGGGAGGCAAGCTGCGTCTTGTATGTCAAGGTTGGTATGTTTCATCAACTTGAAGAAAACAACATCTGCGTTTTGACTGTCAGTACATTGCAAATTGTAATGTCAACCGTACAAGATGACATAATGGTTATCGTCTGTCTCACATAAGATTCTGGTGACGTATTGAGACACGCAACATCAGACATCCTTTCTGTCGAAGAATATGCTTTTTGTGTCTTCCCAACATGAGATTTAGCTGTCGTTCACCACGATTTATCCCAGTAATCACACATGCAACATCGGACTGACTTACTGCCATTCATGGGACGATTCAAAACCCCTGCAACCTGTAGCTAAGGGCAGTAGGTTTCATCCTGAGTAGACCGTGCAGGTTGGCTGTCACTCATTCCATTTTGACTTGAAGCTAACAATTTATTCCTCCGGACCTCCCATTTCTTTTTGTCATCATCTTCCTCACCATCTCCACAACCGCATATCATGGCTCCAGAACAACCTGAGCAAGGAGGGTGCTGATCCGAATCGAGCCAACCGACCGGTGCTTCATCCAATGAACAACTCGCTGGGAAACAGCTGCAATGCAGACACCAGTTAGTCCACCATGATGATACCAATGCAGCCAATGAAGTTATGACCCAGGAGGGACATTCAATAATATTCTGTAAAACCGAAAGTTGCATAAATAAGTAGCAGCATGCCAGTCCATATCAGAAAATCCAAACCGAGCTACATGGCTGTTGACTAACAATATGATCTATAGCTGGTGCACATAGAGAGCTACATGACCACTATATAGCTGCCCATAATAAGAAACCTCCATGGTCGACCAAAGCGTTTGTCTGGACAGTCTGCGCAATCGAACATCAGGATGTCATCAGCACTGGGATTTTCAAGCACGAAATTCCTATCAAGCGTCCCCGAGAGCAGATGAAACAGGCTATACCCTCCCCAGAGGAGGCTGCGGAGTTTTATATGGTGGAGGTTATAGCCGCATCTCGTTTTTAGAAGCAACAACTCATTTCTTCTGGGTTTTCAACATGTCTCCTACTATGGCAATGCAATGAGGTCGGGTACGACTAGAACAGTCCGACATGCTGCTGGCCTTGAATATGGCCAAAATGGTTGCACGAGGGTTTTCATGCGCCGCAATGGACAAAACGTAATACCTCATCAAGGAACCTCATGCCAAAGTCTGAGAAATCAGAAGTGGGGAGTTGAATGTCCTGCGCATAGAGATGTGAAGGCTGCGATAAAAAGACTCCCTGCAATAGTTTGTGAATATCAAATGGACAGCTGCCTTCCTTGCCAAAGTGGCGCAGCAATGCATCCGCCAACACCCTTCAGGCGCCAAGGAACAGCTGCACCTCCACCAGAACCGGCACGACCTCCACGCGGAATGCCACATGTGCCACCTGGTGACAATGAGGAAGTTCAAACTTCCAAAATCGAATGTGTGCCACCCGGATATGGGTATATACATACTCCTCTTCCCAAAGCTCAATTGTGCCATCTTACTGCATAAGCCAAGAATCGCAAGCGTGATAAAGATTGTATTCCAGATTTGCTCACTGATGAATGAACATCCACAGGTTGGGACACTATCTGCTGCGTGGTAATGCAGCTGACATCCATTTTGCAGATGAGAGCAGCCGATTTACCAAACCTGACATTGATGACGACCATTGACAGAAATGAACAGGATTTTTGAGTATTATTATTATCTATAATCAGCAGACAGTTTAAAGTATATTTTCAAGGATATATTTATATGGATTATTAAAGAACAATGTAGTGATAAAGGAAAAAGTGCATGATGACGATAGAATGGCTGCCAAAACCTCATTACTGATATACTATGCCAAATGGACTTGTTCCATATTGCTGACACCCTCGTGGCAAAATGACCATCAATGGAGCGTCAATGAAGTTTAGATTTGTAAGTCAGGTAATTAAAAAGTGACTTAGTCATTATTATGCATAATCAAGGTATTGGCTGCTTGTAGTGGCAAAAGAGAAAGCAACACGCTACGTGCACCATCTTGACAACGAGCATCAATGAAGGGTCAATCATTATTGGTCCTGCATCTGGGGTAATCCAACTGGCGCTTGATTGCAGACATCTATAAACGGGGAGTTGGAAGCCTTTGTAGGCAGATAAGCAAGAGATATTCCCACGACACCCTCCCGGACAATCACAACTTAATTCATTTTCAACGCTGTAACACAGTGTTCATAAGCGTTTCAGCCTGTAACACCAGTCAAAACTTCGTATATTGACAATAGCAGCAACATTGCGCTTTGATTAACGATGATGCAAGGCCAGAAATCTTTGACGCTCCTTGGACACCTGTTTTGAAGATAGGGCAGCGAGCGTGACGGTTTCTGTTTGGCCTTTAAAGGCGGCCAATGCTTTGATTATGTATAACAACAACCAAATCACTCTTTAATTACCTGACTTACCAGTCCAAAAATCATTGACGCTCCATTGACGCTCATGTCTAGGAGATAGTGGTGATGTCATAGCTAGCGTTTTTGCCCATCAAGGCGGCCAATACTCTCATTATGCACTGCAATGACCAAGTCTCTGATTAATTACCTGACTTACAAGACCAGAAATCATTAACACTCTTTTGACCCTCATTTTCACAATCAGGCAGGGAGCATGTTGCTTTCTTTTTTGCCTATCAAGGTGGCCTTTACCTCATTTATGAATGGCTGCACCCAATCACCACTCAGATCCACCATAATGCAAGGCCAAAAATTGTTGACCCTCCGTTGACCCCTATTTTCAGATTTGGGCAGGGAGTGTGTCACTTTCTCTTCCGCTTATAAATACGGCCTATACCTCATTTATGGATGTCTGCATCCTATCACCACTTGCATTACCCAAGATGCAAGACCAGAAATTGTTGACGCTCTGTTGACTCTCATTTACAGAATGCGGCAGGGAGTATCTCTCTCTTGTTTTTGATTATAAAGGCGACCAATACATCCAAAAAGACAATGATGTTGCAAAGTCAATTATTTTGCGATTGACGGTAGGATATCTCAATGCGACCATACTTAGAAAAACCCGAAACCCAGTATTGGAGATTGGAACCGACAGGTGTAGGAAATCCTGCTGAAACGTGCAGGTTGACGGGTACGGGTACAGCTCCCGCCCGTCAAGAGGCAGCAGGTCAGGACTTTGGATGGGTCTGGGACCCAAGGGCAGTATGTTTGTTGTCCAAACCCGGACTGCTGGCAGGTTATGTGGACCCTTTGCTAACACTACATTCCACTACATGTCCGGGTCCTGCTTGATACAGGTGTCCTCTTCTCAGGCTTCTGACATGCCAGGATTCCCATTCTGACTCTTCCCATTGGTCACACACGGATCAGTATCCTGGGCTCATTCAATTGCTGGTAGGTGAATGTTGACTGGCTTGATGTTGCTAGCCACCGGAGTTTCTAAGAGTCGTCCATTTGGTCTTTCGTATCACTCTTTGGAATCAGGTCTCCTTGATGGTGCATCTGTAAGGTTCTTCTGTACTTCCAAGTGTTAGATAAAAAAGTCGTAGGATGAAATGATTTCAGCCCATCTCCCCTGCCTTCAGGAGACCACTGATGATGTTTGGAAATACTGGAGATTCTTGTGATCACACTGTATCAGGATCTGGTGATTGGCTCCTTGGAGGTAGTGTTGCAATTGTATTATAGTCGACAGGATGGCTAACAGCTGCTGATCGTAGGTGTCATCTTGGTGCAATATCTTGAACACATGTTGACCAGTTGGACAATGCCGAAACCTTCTTACTAGATAAGTATACTGGCAATTGAAATGCCATTTGGGTTTGTCTAGAGGATGATAGGCTTTGCGGTGTCAGAATTCTGGTGGATTAGTGTTTTAGTCAATGACTTCTTGACCTTCCAAATTCTGGGCACTCCTATTCAGGTCCATTCTCATTTGGGTGTCAATTTCTTCAGTACAACGGGGATTTGTGCAGTTAGCTTCAGGTATTGCTGGACGAATAGTGGGTAGAAGTTTGTGACAGCTATATGCACATGTACATCACTGAGTGACATGGGAGTGGGCGAGTCCTCGATGCTTAATATGTGGTCAGATTCCATGAAGATCCCATGACAACTGATGAGAAATCAGAGAAAGCCAATCTCTGGTGCTCGAAAGTGGTAATTTTCGGCTTCGCACTAGAAGCTCAATTGGCATAGTTCTTCTAGCACGGGTTCTACCTGATTCTTGTGGTGCTTCTTGTTAGTCGACTAGATCAGTATGTGTTTGAGGTAGCATATTGCAAAGTCATCAATGTCAGGCCATAGGCAGTTGTCAATGTCAGCCTGGAATGTGGCTGATACATTCATTGATCTGATGGGTATTGACCACAGCTCAGAGTGGCTGTAGCAGGTCCGGAATGTAGTCTGGTGTTCATTGCTTTGCTTGACCAAGACAAGGTGATGAGTCGTCCGGAGGCCCAGCTGTGTTGATATCCGCGCTCCACCTATTCGGTTGTGTATTACTGAGATATGGGCAAGGGGATAGCCATTCTTCACTGTCACCGAATTGAGCGGCCAGTAGTCCACACATAGCCGTAGTCCACTGTGAGATTTCTTCGCAAACAATATTGGTGCTGCTGCGGATAATGGCAACCGCTGAATGAAGCTGTGTGATATGTTTGTATCAATTTATGCCAGAAGGATTTGGAGTTTGACTTCGGAGAGGTTGTAGATGCGTCAGAATGGAATCTTTGATGTCAGCTCCTGGTCAATTAGATGGTCGATTGGGTGGTGCAGTGCCAGCAATTCAGCCATTGTCTTGCCCAAGATGTCCATGAATTCCAAGAACATTGCTGGGATCACATTCCCATCGTCTCTATGTACTCTTCTGTCTGCTGCTTCCGATTTTTGTTAGCTGAAGTGTTCAAGAACTAGGAGGTGGAGAAGAAGAAGAAGACAGGAGTAATCCAGGAGGCCTTGCCATTAACAGTTTGCCCACAATGGAGTCAAGCCCTGCAATCCAGCTGTCCGCTTCAGGATTTGGCTAGCCGGTAGCAGTCGTTCAAACATGTCCTTGTAGGGGTTCTCCTGCCCTGACTACTGCTCCTGCTCCCTGCTTGTCATGTTCAGCACTTGGGTCTGTATTACCTGGTGAATCCAAGGTGATGCTGCCCAAAGTGGCACCCAGCAGCCTTGGGCATTCCTCAATCCGTAGGGCAAATGCTGGGATGACTGAAACCCTAACTAGATGATTGTTGAATGTGGTTGCACCAAGCATCTGTATATCCATGCTGTCCCCCAGAAGGTGGTCATTCACAATATCATTGTTGGCTTCTAAGATCTTTGATGCCACTGCCATAGTCATCAGAGTCATTTTCTCCAGTCCACTCACACTCAGTGATCACAGGGAAGTCATGCAATAGTGTGCCCAGTCGATGTCAGGATTTCTTTTATGGAACCACAGTAAGCCCAGCACGAGATTGTAATCCTGCATTGGCACAACTTGGACCTCTAATTCATCAACCAGTGCCAGATAGTCCAAACACTGGACTCTGATCTGCATCTTGCAGCTGTCCTTTGCATATTGCATCACAACTCCATCCAGGCCCATGGTGGTGATGTGTGACACCTCATGTGATATCCTGAGTCGCTTGAAAAGCCTCAGTGCTATTACGATGGTAGTAGCACTGCAGTTGATCAGAGCCCATCTACGTTGTAACTTGCCATTATTGTCTCATATTGGTACTTTATGAATTATGTGTACCCAATCCAGTATTTCAGTGCTGCATAGATATTGACATAACAATCATGCCTTCTTGCTCTCCAGAACACCACTCGATTTCAGTGAGATCCTATGAGGTAGAACATCATCAACAGTTGCCATGTGTGCCTGCAACCCTAAGTTCTCTTTTCCGAGCTCGGTCTCATCAAACTTCCCCTGCGACACTAGATGCCTGAAGAGATATACTACTTTTCTGCCTGCAGAGTGTCAAAGGATCATTGGCGCTTAGTTTGTTGATTGCCACGTTTGTCGTCTCCATCTTTCCCTATGCCATCCCCAGCGGCGATTGAATCATGAAAGTTTCGCGTGGAGTATGTGGGGGATTGACAGGGATTATAATCATTGAGGCAGCATCGTATGCATTTTCTGTTGGCTTTCCACAATTCATTGACCTCCCAGGTTTCCAATGTTGAAGGAGGTAAACATTTCCTGCCGCTGCCACTAGCTGACTTCTCGGACTTGTCGGGCTTCGAAGGGTTCTTTGGTACTGTCATCACTTCTGACATTGATAGTCACAAGTAATGCTTGCTCCCGCCAACACAAGATTACATCCCAGTGGAATCTGTTGCTACCAGTCGTACTTCACCAGCATATTCTGTGCATCTGCCGCTGGATCACCATGTTTGTCAATGTAATTGAACTTCCCATTCGCTTTGTGAACAGCTTGCGTTTGTATAGTAAATCTACCTTCAAGCCCACCCAGACCATTTCATACAGCATCAGTTGGGAATGCACTTCAACCCACTCTGTTTCTCTACAATTCTGCCGTAGTCGATTGGTGTATGCTCATACATTCTCATTCCCATTGTAGTAGCCGTTCCTAAACTGGTAGTATGATTTCCAAGCCATGTTGAGTTATCACTCCTTATCCCCATACATCTTGTCTATTTCTCAAACGTGATGGTCGATAACGTGGCAGCATGGTGAGTTGTTCTTTTTCAGGTCATGGTACCAGGTTGTTGGGTCAATCAAGGTAATTATTCGCATGTCCCAATCGGTATGGTTGGTCCAGATTCCAAAGCGGTTGAGGGCATATTGAACCTTATAATTGTCGTCATGAAAAATATATATATGAGTCCGGAAGTTTGATCCAATGGAGCTGAGATGAGCTTCCGATTCTTGAGCTACTTCTTAGTAGTGTTTCGGCAGTGCCATTCTATACTTGTCCTTCAGGGGTGAGGTCGATGATCCTCAATATTCATGTAGTTCGGTGTAATGCTGGAAATGAAGACCATTATCCATGGCTGTCGATTCACCATCTCCTCCAGATTGATCTTCAATTGTGCTGTCTCTTTGTGATTATTGTATATGGAGTAATTGGGTTCAGTAGTGTCATCGTCATGATCTCCCTCATTATCCGAAAGGGGGTCCTTGTAGTCATCACCGATTTTCCTTCCTCTATCAGTGTCTTCCTTGGTGTCTGCCTCACTGATAACTCTTGGAGTCACTGATCCAGGGGTGATCCCACTGGCAACACTTGGAATGTCACAACCAATTGATGTGCAATTTGGCTCTGCACTCCCACGCTCATTGGCACTGCATAGAGGGTGTCTATTCGTCTGTACGGGATGCATTGAGGGGTGAATTGCTCGGATTTTGCAGATTATGTGGGTGTTGAGATGCATCTGAAAAAAAGAGGTAACATTGAAATCCCATAGGCGAAACTTATCTGCTGGGTAAAAGACCGAGAATAGTTTAATGGCAGGAAAGCCAGCCTCTGCCTAAGCAGGAGAATCGATTATACTCTTAGACATACTTTTGAAAACAAGGTCAGAGTGATCACATGTGGATGTGAAGGTGGTAAAATTCTTCGTGAGCATCATGATCTCCACGAGCGGTCCATTTCAGGTTGGGGCTTACCCGGCCACATCATGTGCCAGTGAAGCAATCCTAATCTCTAATTTAAGATCTCGTCATTGCATCTACAGTCAGCCATTAGCAGTGAAGAATACTTTAAAATAATACTAAGAATTCTATTCAATGTTGCTTCTTACCCTCTCACCACTGTGAGAAGAATCCCCATTTTCAAAAGACTCTAAAAAAGCCAAACATCACCAGTCAAGTACAATATCCTCCTGTGCCTTCTCACCTACAAAGAGTGTGGAAAACAACATTCAGTCACATGGTGTGTACATGTGGAAACTTATACATTTATTGTCTGGAACAAGTACAATATCTCATCACAGCATCTATCTTTCACCTTGCCAACCCCTCAGGTTTTAAACAGGAAGTCTACAGATATATACCAACTGGTCATCCCACTGACGAAGAATACCAGAAGATTGTGAATCCTCGTGACACATCTGTTGACGATTACAGGTACTAGTTTGTTCTTGGAAAGGATTTCAAGAAGTTAAGTCTAGGGACAAGATGAGCAAAAAAGAGCAGAGCAATTGAATCGGTGGCTTTACTTAGTTCTAATAAATGTTGCATTGATTATTTGGATGAAGAATGCTGATAGCACTTAATTTACAACAAGTAATCTAAACTCTAATTTTCTGCTATTATTGCAGTATATTGTATATTGTGTCTGTTTCAGTATATACTTGTCTCCCTACTATACAATTTCTCTCTTCACTTTGCAATGAACTCTTTCATCCCAATGTAACATACAGTTAGCCAAGTGAGGAGTTACAATTCGTTGCAGATTCAATCGTTCAATATTGCACAGAAGATGGCATGCAAGGAGATGGTACATTTACATTGCCGATCCCACATTTGACTTCCAATCCATGCCTGTGTGTATTGAATTGGTAATATCTATATGCCATTAATTTCAGTCTTGGGATATATGCAAGAATATGAATATTCTGATTAGAACATTAATGGAGCCAAAATTGATGACCATTAACGGTTAATCTGGTCATTCAAAATCATTGAGAACTATTCACATGCCCCAGAGCAGATCTTTCTCCAAAGCCAGATACACTATAGTAGAAAATTGCAAAACTCAATAGTACCACCGGCCAAGCTGTAAAGCTATACTGAAATAATGATAACACACCCTAACTCTACAAATATCTGGTAGTCTGCTTCAGTTATAGCTCCCCTGTTTATCATCCGTCAAAAGTGTTACGTCCAATAAATTATTTTGTCTAATCATGAAGACTATTCGGCAGCTCCAACTGCCACAACTCGGTGATGATCAGAATATCCTGCAATGAATGGCTGGAGGTAATCTCGATATTCCTCAACTCCAAAGGGCAACTTTAAAGGTTGTCAAATGGTTTATGATGGCAATTGTTTTCCTGATGACTGCACGGCCAATAATGTCTAAAGAGAAGTACATAATGGTTAAGAAAGCTTGGATACTGGAAATTGATGCTTAGGATCCTCAGCAACTATTATCAAGTATTTCTTTTTCTTATAAATCCCAGTTGATCTGTCCCTCTGTCAATATAGCTTTGCAACTACAAACTATAGTAAGTATTGTATTCTGCCTAATTGTTCCTATAATAGGCTTACCATATTGACTAAACATTAGACAACATTTAGTTTAAGGTATGAATTAGTACAAAACATGGCCAATGGTACAGGTAATGTCCTATATAACAGTTAAATGTATCTAATAACAATATACACTCTGAAACTGAACGTTGAATCCTTGCTTCTACCCTGCTATTAGATACAACTTATCTCTCCAGGATCATTGAGAATGAGAAATCAAGGCTCAGCCAAATGGAACTGATGGATTCAATTTATCAACACTTTTTCTTGACCCCTGATTAATAGATGCACCTGTCTACCACTGCTCAAGTAATTTGGCTTATCACTGCCTTGGCATATGAACTGACATCTGCCCTGGCTTGCACATTGGCTTCTGCAGCACTGTATTGTGCACTGCCTAAATATGCCACCAGGATAGAGTTTACAGCTCTGCTTTTTCAAGATGAATATCAAGGCAGTTACTTCTTTTTACAAGTGAAAGCATGTTACAGTGGAAGCTACAGCTCTGAACCACTACTGATGGGTGGCTGCGACTTTCATCTCCATTCTGGTGCTGTTCAGCCAGGATAGATGCTTTTTAATTGCAGTTAGTACTCTTCAGTCTGAATAGGTTCAGCTCAATCTTGTTCAGTGCCTCTCCATCTCCTTCTCCACTTCCCTTTTTCAGGTTGCACCTGTATCCTTCCCTCCATTATATTTTATTCCCTCACCAAGCCAGTTTAAGTTTACCAATAGCTACAATCTCAATATACCTTTGTCAGATATCACAAATTATACCATACAAATTTGCAGTACCCACTCTGTTCCTCAACTGGTGTGAAGCATCATAAAATTGAATGTACCACCCCAGAAACTTTCTGCCAGTGACAATATGTATGCACCTGTATTTGTAAGCCCCAATGAAATGAATGATTTTGTGAATAACAATTAGATCATACTTAATTGGTATAATTCAATTGTTTTGTAGGAATATGATATTACTATTCCTGTCGTATATAATACATTGAGTCTCCATTTTCATTATTTCGTTTTGGAAGTAATCATATAAAAAGTTAAATATTGAATAACATATTATGCTAGTATACTATGCTTTAGGAGTTGATAATCAACAAGAATACTCAATAGATCTTATTTAACATAGATCGTAATTTATTGCATGGGTATATCTAACAAGTCACATATCAACTTTGGTCATCTAAATGAAGATACCCCAGAACCCAAGTAACTCTCAGGATTTGTTTTGAATTACCATTTCAATCGGGAACAACTCTTGCCACTCACACAATCCTTTTTAGTAATCTGAGACAATTCTGAAATTTCCTCCAGTATTTCAACGTACTCCCAAACCTATCACAATTGCTCCCATAGAGCTTCCAGGCCAGATTTTACATAACCACATTATACTTCAGCCTACCAGAGGACCACTCTAAGGTCCAATTCCCTCCAAAATTTGACAATGTTATGTTTATACTCCCCCTCTATTATGCCACTCCCGCAGTCTCTCAGTGACTTACCTGTAGTTTATTGATACTCCAACCAGATATCTATGTTCATGCAACCACACTCCTGAAGGGCTCCTCTGGTTGTTGTAGCGATTCTTGCATAGCCAGATCGACTATATGAACTTGAATTGATAGACAGAGTTTCAGAATGTATGGTTTAATATGGAGTAGTGAATTATACAGTGATTGTGAAATACAAATGTCTGCCAAAGATGAATATAAAACATACAATGACTTGTACTTATGGGACCTGCAGACCTTAACACTACTGCTGTAAGAATACAAAGCAAAGTTTAATGTCTCTCACCAATCTGCATGATAGTCTCAGCTACTCTGAAATTTGACTATTTCACAATTCACATTTCATAACCTGAATGCACCCTAACTGCTGCCTGTACCTTCAGAAAAATCTAAAAACACTCTTTCAACATTTAAAATAACTTTATCATGCTTCAAGAATGTGTGGGAGAACTTAGACTTACTTAGACATACAGATTTGTTAGATGAAAGTGTCTGGGAGGTTTGTGTGTGGCTTTTCATCAATTTTGTATTGAACTTATATCAATATGTACTGTTTGTCCTACCTGTGGACTATCTCTTGTACTGTATAGTACTGTCCAAAACACAGACTGTAATCTGACATACTATCAGGTACATGTTCATTACAATGCTTTCACCTGATCCACTGATCTTAGAATACATCCGATCATCTCCTTATGATGTTATTTAATACAGTTATAACTATGTATTAACATTGTACCATTCTTGCATCTCACAAGATCAGCAATATTGTTTTAGTTCATTCCATTGTTCATTGTAATTAACAATCTGGATTACTTATATCCTGTCATTGTATCAAAACCTCCCCTCTAGACATGATGTCCTTTCGCAGCTTTTGCTATCTGTGCTAGCTTCCATCACTACAATGTATGGTATTGGTCAATTGATATGAGTCTATCGATAACCTTTCTAAATTCCCCTATGAGGGATATGTAACCTCTTGATCGAATATGATATCGCCATTGGCAATGATACATATGAGTGTCTTTGATGCCTTCCACCTGATATTGTTCTTTACCATCTGCCAATCCAGCTGGGAGTGAATAACCATGCAGACCGAAATTTGAGTTGTATATTATAATATTGAACTTTAAAACTAATTGAATCTCACAGACTATGACCCTAGCCAGGAGAGCTATTTAGTATGTATATAGCGAGATTTATCAAAAAATATATAAGATGTAAGTCTTTTCCAGTTGAGTTTTCAGTATAGTCAAGTTCTTTATATGTATTAGGCATCCAGCTTTACCTCAGTGGTTACTGACAAATTCGATTAATATTCTTTGAATAACTTTGGGTTTTCTAGTTGAATAGCATTATATCAATGGATATTGACATGGATGTTTGTGTAATTGTACTAATGTCTGTGATATGTAAATGACCTCAATCACTTCAACATTCTGATGGTATTTCTGATTGCTCTCAATTGTCATCCAGGGGCCTGTACCAGTGTCAGTGACACACAAGTTGAACTTGATTGTTTTCAATAACCAGTTGCTTGCTGTAAATTTTGTAAGAGTAGCTACATTACCCAACCATCCTGTTTGTACTTGCTCAAGCTCTGAAGATGTTGATATATATTGGTATTGATTCATTCCATTTGATTATCTATTTGTAAGTGGAATGCCTTTCATATCTTCCTCTGGATATGTACTCATTCACTGATATATCTGTGAAATACTGATGCAATATGAAGAGGTGTGTCTAGGATGTGGTTTGAGAGTAGCTTGAATAGCCCGACTACTTTTGGTACATAAATGTTGAAAAGCTCCATCCACTCTACATTGCGATCGCAGGGAACAAAGTGTGACATTTTGAGGAGTTGGTCAACTATGACCCAATCCACATTAAACTCTGTATCCTGTGGCAATCTTGCTACATAATGTACTACCAGAGTATCCCACAAGTTGAGATATATCGATGCTGGCCGTTGGACTGTACAGTTTGCATGTTATAATTACTGTGACCACTGATTGGTATTGAAACTCTGAATGAACTCGGTAACATCCATCTACATTGAATTTGAGGTATATTGTGATTCTTGGATTTCAAATGTTATTGGACACCATGTGTGACCAGCGGGAATTGTGTATTGCCATTTCTCGAACTTGTAGTTGAAGTTAGTCATGCACCAGACAATTTAGCACGTCCTGGTATAACTGTCTTTCTTCCTCCACCATGTAATTAAGGATTGCTGTTTTTTTGTACATCCATGCTGCTCAACTATTTAAATTATAATATCTGCAAGCAGTATGATCAAATTAACTTTAGCAAAATGATTTGAAATTGATTGACAGCTCTGTACTGGTAGACAATATACCAAAACTTCAGTTGTTCCAATAGGTTATGCAGCTTTCAATCGACTGTTTCCATGATTGTGAAGATTTCATAACCCTCTACTCAGTGAGTTTTCTTAGCCATCTTATGACTATATCTCCATTAGGGTAGGATTTTCCAAGTCACAAAAGCATACTATAAGCAATATGTTTCAGATATTCTGGCTATGGAGCCTGTTATTACTTCAGAAGCCAGTTTGTTATAATCTACATAGCTCTTTCTGACATCTCGGCAAGTGGAGGGGGTTTAATATCCCATCAGATTAAGATCTCAAGTCATATTCATCATTGATGATATCCATGAGTTCATATTGTGGATGTTGGTATTGTATTCTCTACTGAAATGTGTTAGTAAAAAGTATACTGCCAGTAATGTAACATCCTTGCTGTTATACTGCCATAAAACTCCAGTATGAATATAGCCACAGCTGTCAGTTTCAATGATTATCTCCCTAATGTGGTTTAAATATCTGTAAGGATGTGTATGCTGGCGTCCGGCTGCATAACAATCTGGATAGTAATTAAACGATTATGGTTGCACACATGGCTCTGAGTGAGACTATATGTCGAATTCGGTGGTAAGAGTCTAATGCTGATCTAAGCCTCGTGGCGAGCCGACTCCAGAAAACCTGAGTTACCCGGCCCTGGAAACATCACGTACAGCCATGCCATTGAATGATCCACATCTTAAGGCGCAGACCTCCTGAGCTGCATATCTTTGTACTCTGAAAGGCAATGAAAAAAACAAACTCACTCAATTCTCACAACCACCAATCTCCCGCTGCCAATTGGCCCCGTGGTTGGTCACTATTCTGTGGATTTGGCACATGTGGAAAGTCCGCCCCCAAATGACTGCGATCTGGAGGTGATAAAACCCGTGCCAGCCCCATTTGTACCAGGCCGGCATCCAATAAGGAAGACAAGACACAGAGATGAAACGCCACCCAATCCCGAGCCCCGATTGCTCCCTATGAACGTGGCTCGCTCTGGTGCCCTGGGTGAAACTGGTCGACCAGCTCCTGGGTATTATCGAGGTGTTCAGCCGGTGAGCAACTCATGAGTACATTGCTATATCCGGCCCACTGCAGAGGGTATGGGAGCTTCCAATCTCGCTGTTTGGAGTGGAGAATGTGTTCGACTTCCCATTCTTCGTCTCCCGGTTCATCAACTATTGTTGGTTGCAGCTCCGATGGCAGTTGATCTACAACAAGAGGTGTGCACCGATCAAGTTGTGAACCATGGAAAATGTTGTGATTTTGCATCCTCTTTGGGAAATCTAATTTGTAACTGTTCTGATTGACAATCTTACCTACCGTATACGGTCCAGCGCACTTGTAATCGAGCTTCTTCGAAGTCCTGGTCGTGCAAAAATGCTTGGTCAAGAGCCACACTCTATCTCCAACTTCGAAAGTGATTTACTTTCCGCTAGCATACTTCACCCATCACTACTGGGCGTGTAGTAAACTCTCTGGCAGGATTCGATGAAACTCTTCCAATCCCTCGAGCACAGCATTCGCTTGGAACTCTGATTTGAGGTTTGCTGGCAAATTCGGTGCCTTGAATTGGATCTCGGGTTGCCAGTGGTAAATGGCCCAGAATGGAGCCATCATCATCAGCGCATGCAAGGAGTTGTCGTACGCAAATTTCGCCAAAAGTCAGAGCTCAACCCTGTTATCCTGTTCGTAGTTGCAGAAGGCTCGAAGGTTCTGTTCCATGGTCTGATTTTGGCGCTCAGTTTGGCCAGGTGTCTGGGGACGGAATGCAGCCGAGGGTCGGTCATCAATACTCATCCGTGAGCCGACTCGAGTCAAGAATCGGCTGGTAAATTGTGCCGTGGTCGGGGATGATGTTATTGGGTCCAGTGTGTTTGTAGATCACATGTTTGAGGAATGTCGGTTCTAGCACCGGCAAGTCATTATCTTTCTGGCAAGGCTGGAAAATCGCGATCTTCGTCAGTTGGTCGACAACTACCAGAATCTTGGTAAACCCTGATGCTGTTGACTTGGGCAGGTCGGTGACAAAATCCATTGTGACTCCCTCAGATGGTCTCTATCGTGGTAGCAGTGGCATGTTGACTCTGTGGCGGGCGTGTTGTGGAGCTTTGATTCAGTGGCATACTTTGCAGCCAGCAATGGACATTCGTACCGTAGCATCCATTGCAGGCCTGCAATAGTCTCCAGATTCGAGTTCGGCGGTTCCAACAGCTCAAAAGTGACCAAATTCGCAGTTCTCGTGGAAAAGCCATATCACTTTGCTGCGCAGCACATCATATGCTGGCATGTATATCCTCCCCTCATAGGTCTGGGCTCCTGAGCTGACTTTTCATTGACTGTCCTCTGAGTCAGTAGATCCATCTTGTCCACCGCTCTCCAACGGATGAGTGATACCAACAATTGGAGTATCGACTGTCTTCTTGTTTACGTCGATGGCCAGTGAGTTGTTCGCCTGGGTTGTCCTGATTGCCAGTGGGAGATTATTGTACAGTTCAACAGTGGTCGCTTCCAAAGTAGGCAATAGCCATGCAGTAGGTCTTTCATATCTGATCGCATAATCAGGTGATCTAGAGGGTCCATCTACCGGGTTCTTCTTGGCTTCCAGGTGCTAGATGACGAAGTCATATGAAGAATGAACATCCGCCCACCTGGCCTGTCTCTTGGAGAGCACTTTTGATGATTGAACGTTCTCGAGGTTCTTGTGATGGCACTTTATCAAGATCTTGTTATTTGCTCCATCCGGGTGGTGCTGCCATTGGATCACAATCTCCACGATCGCTAGATGCTCCCGATTGTACATATTGTAGTTCCCTTCAGCAGGTGTCCATTCTTGAGAGTAGAAATTGCTTGGTCGAAGAGTCCCAAATCCATCGTAATGATTGAAGATGCCTGCGATGGTGAAGCCGCGGGCATCGGTCTGGAGGATTATTGGCTTTGCCGGGTGGAAATGCTGCAGGATAGGTCCTTCAGTGAATGCCTTCTTGGGTGTCCGAAATGCTTTTTGGGCTTCCCGGGTCTGCTACCACCTTGGTGAATGTTACGGTGTGCTTTCCCGGCGCCCTCCAAGTTCACTTTCCTGCTGTTTTCTAAGTGGGCCCTCGGAAGCCCTTGGAGCACGTGCCGTCTTCCCTTTCCTCAGTTGCTCTGTCAATGGAAATGTGATCTTTGCATATTTCCGAATGAACCACCAGTAGATGTTCACAAATCCAGGAAGCACATTTGTATGCCGGACCGATGCAGGGGTCGGCCAGTCTTTGATTGTCAAGATTCAGTCCAATTCCATGTCGACTCTCTCAGAATTGATGACAAACACCATCAAGCCGACCTCCGAGACTCCGAATTAACACTTTTTGGCCTGGCAACAGAAACCGAATTCCCGTTGTCACTCTAGAACTTTTCGTACACGTTGATTGTGGTTCTTCTCATCGGTAGAATCGATGATGAATTTTTCAAGGTGGCACATGGCAAAGTCATTGATGTAAGCTCACAAACAATCATCGATGTAGCACTGAAACGTCGCCGGTGGGTTTGTCAAGCCGATGGTCACACCTAGGTATTCGAACAGACTGTACTGAGTACAGAAAGCAGTCTCATATTCATCGCCCCAGTTGATGCGAATGAGATGGTACACATTCCAGCGGTCCAACTTGGTGAAAATATGACCTCTGCACAGCCTGTCGAGCATCTCTGCAATGATCAGTCAGGGATACTGGTTCTTGATCATTGCCGAATTCAGAGCCCAGTATTTCAACAGACAGTGGTAAGCCCCCCATCTCTCTTCTTCGCCAACAAGATCGGTGATGCCGCTGGTGATCATGACCCCTGGATGGACCCATTGGCTAAATTTGTATTGATGTATGCTTTCATTGTATTTAGTTTGACTTCTGAGAGATTGTTGATCTGTCGTTATGATATCTTGCTGTCCAGTTCCAGGTCCATTGCATGGTTGATGGATCGGTGCGGAGCGAGTGTTTCAATTTTGGTCTAACTAAAGACTTCCACGAATTCTGAATATTTTGTGGGAGTGTAGCCTTCAACGCCTGTGCATACCCTTCCTATGTCAGGTTGCTCATCATCTGTCAATTTTAGTTCATGCTTCATTTACAAGGATGGGATGGAGCAGGGGGTAATCCAGGAGGCCTTGTCATTAGCAGTTCGCTCCAGTGGAGCGAAGCCCTGCCATTCAGTCTCTCCCTTCGGGTCTTGGTGAGCCAGTAGCAGTCATTCAAAGTTCCCATGCGGACACTCTTCTGCTGCAACTATTGCTGGTGCTCCTGCTCGCTCATCCAGCATCCGATGGTATTCACCATTCTTTTCAGTCCGCTCTACCGTAGTTTCTAGCAATCCAATGCAATCGTCTGTTTGTAGAGCGGTATCCCCGGCAACCTGTTCACTAGCAACCAGATCGCCAAATGCTGTGACCGAAAGCGTCAAAATGTTTACACCACTTCCTCAGGCTTGACCATGTTGGGTATCCGCAGTGCCATGCAATCCTGAACCACTGGCCATCCCTGAGGATGAAAGCCGGTTCTCTGACCAGTCTATCTGCCTATTCCGAGCTCGGAACCATGGTTGTCCTAATGCTAGATTATATGCCTTCATTAGGATGACTAGCACCTCCGGTTGGTCAACTGGTGCCACATGGTTGAAGTATTGACCCGAAATCGTCAATATCCGGCTGTCTCTCCCATGCTCCATCACCTGTCCATCGAGGCCAAGGGTAGTTGTATGTTCATTTTCGTGTGGTAGCCCAAGTATTGGGCGAAGTCCTGGGGGAATGAAAATGCTCATTGCGCCACGGTCGATGAGTACTCGTATGGGCCACATGTCTCAGTGTTGATCTCCTATCATATCTTCGTGGATTTTGTGTGCTGAATCGAGGGTCTCTGTGCTGCAGAGATATTGACTATACATGTGAGCTCTCAGGCTCTCTAGAATAACCCTCGGTTTTAGTGCTATTCGATAAGGTTGTGTCGCCTCCAGTGTTGCCATCGAGGCCAGTGTGCCTGCTGCCTGCAGTCCCGGTTACATCTTATGCAACCACTCTCGCCGAGCCACGTACCTGGTGAGGTAGAACAAGTATTTGTGCTGCTGCGGGTCGAATGATCATTTGCGATTGATTTGGCAGTTGTCGGACGAGGTGTGTTGGGTTTGAATTGTGTTCTCCAATTGATCGTGCTTGGGGTTTCGGGCCTGCGAGCATTTGGCACATTCAAACACAACAGGGCCGGTCGCTCCACACCCCAGGTGTAAACCGGCTTCCCGCCGTCATTGTCGCTCTTGCATGCTCACCACGGTGTTGGTGGGCGTTTCAATCACGATCCAGATCCTGATCCTCCTCATGACCATGACGCAAACCCTGGGCCTGATCTAGAGCCTGATCCGGAGCTCGATCCGGAGCCTGATCCTCCCCGTTGGACCGTGTTCATCCTGATGGTTAATGAGGTCTCTTCATCCCCTTCCGGTTGCCGCCTCCACTCTCTGTTGACTGTTGCTACTTATCGGAGTTCTTTGGTGTCTAGGTGTTTGCCGCTCGGTCGAAATGTTTGTGGATGGAGTCAAATCTCATGTCAGCTTTCGTACAGGGACTGAACTTCGCCCACAAATAGGGTTTCAGCCCCACCCAGATCATATCATAGAGCATGATCTTGAGGTGATCCTCATCCCAACAGGATTACCTCCAGTTTCGTTGATGTCGATTGGTGTATGCACGGATGGTTTCATCAGGGTTGTGGTAACCGTGCATCGTTTTGTGCTAAGCCCATGTGGATGAATTCTGCCTCCGATCCTTATCGCCATACTACTTCGGTAATTCGGTAATGAAAAGGTCCAGATCATTTAGGCAGCGGTGGTCATCAGTGAGTAGTTCGTGGCCCCAGGTAACTAGGTCAGTTATGTTCATCTTCTGCAGAGTGTGATCTGGATGGTTGACCTAACTGCCAAGGTAGTCTAGTGCATACTGGACTTTGTCTGTATCGCCACCCGGGAATCGGTGATTGTGAGATCAAATGATTCAGCGAAGGGAGCCGAGGAATGTCTCCAATTGTCGTACACCTCCACAGTAGCATTCAGTGTAGGTGACCTTGACTTTGTCCATTGGTTTCGATGAAGTTGGGTCTTTCAACTTCGTTTCGGTGTTCTGGAAGTGTGATTCAACAAGCTTTCGCTGCTCCTCAAGCATATCTCGCATATTCGCCATGCTGACCTCTGATTGTATGGTGTCGCCATGGTCGGTGTCGGCAGCTTGCTCTTTGCCCTGATTGGTGTAGTCGAGCTCCTCCTCTTCCTCATCATCATAGTCGCAATTGCCTTCTTCTTCATCTTCAAGTTCAGCCTCCGGAGGAACACGTTCGCTGGCGCATTCAATAGGAGTGCTGATTCTGCTGGCTAGACTTTGAGTACCACGGCCAATCGATGCCCAAATTGTTTCTGCACTCCTGCGCTTGTCTGCAGTGCGTAATGAAAGTCCATTCATTCGTATTGGAGGTGTTGGGGTAGTAGTGTTTCCTAGAGTGGACGTGTGGACGTGTCGCAACGCCTCGAGTTACGGGTTAAATCTCGGGATCCTATGAGCGAGATGTATCCAGTGTCCGAGGATCGAGAATCGGGTCTGGACGTGCATGCCAGGGTCCGGCCATGTAAGGATCTGGATAGTAATTAAAGGATCTTGGTTGCACACTTCGATCTGAGTGAGGGAATATGTAGAGTAGGGAGGTAAAACTCTCGAAGCTGATCGAAGACTCGTGGCGAGTGAACCATATTAACCGGGTGTTACCTGACCCTGGATGTGTCACATACTGCCATGCCATTACAATATGAAATGACTGTTGTACATGTAAACCCATCTACCATTCTTTTGAATGTCAACAGTTGGTGCCTCTTCCTAACAGATGGTCCATTCTGCTCTGAACATATACTCTAAAATCAAGTCTTTGACATATACAGAAAGATAGATTGTTACATATTACTGCTATATCCAACAAACTGTTTGACTTCTAAAAACATGGTGTGATTGAAATTCACTGTTTTTATTTTGTTACTGAGGGGCTGACTATATTTTATCTTGTGTGTATGATCTGAGATGTCTGATGTGGATTTAAGATGTTCAAACTACTTCACAGTGTCCTTGTAAGGCTCACTTTTTGTTTATGAGATACTGTCCAGCTGTTAAAAAATATACTATGATGCACTATGTGTATTGGACATACTTCTTGCAGGAATCACTGTATGTCAGCATATGATCACGGCCTGCAGATTCAAAATAGTCACTTCGTTTCTATATGGAACTTCAATTGTACATTTCAAAAGCTGACAGAAGAGTGGTAGTTCCTGAGAATATAACTGTGTTTTCGAATAGACTGTAAGTCCTCTGGAATGTGAACTTATATTGATGCCCTGTATTCAGCTATGTCAAGATGCTTATAAACTGCTTGAGTATAAAGTGATTTGTATATCTTTGCTTCTCAAAGAAGTATTAATATTTCTCATTTCAGAGGAAGCAGGTCTCAGTCATTAATAGTCTTGCAGTTAATATCACAATGGAACATAGAGAACTAGACCTCCTGATCGGTCAGTGTACTGTGCAAACAATACCAAGGTAGCACATGTGGATGATTACTGGGATGCAAAATCTTTCAGTACGCTTTTTTCAATATATATTATCTAGACCACCATAATCGTTTTGAAAATGACCAAATTGGGCCCAATCGCATTGTCACTACTACTGTTAGTCAACAGTTATTATCAATACTCTATTGGTGTGTTAGTTGGTTGTCAACTACTATTTTGCTATGCAAAGATATGAACATCTAACGGATTTCTGCATTACATTTCTTGATACACTATCCATCCAGATCATTTGCCTTGATAACATTTTCGATGTCATCATGATTCAGTTTGACACTTGTCATTAATTTCTCCAAGAAAATCTGGAACAACAAAATTCCATTGTATATGACAAGGTTACTTCAATACTATTGAGGTGGTTGAATTGATCGCTCATATCTCTCTTAGGGTGTACTAAGGACTGGCTACAGGGGTTAATTGGAGACTACTCGTACTGTAATACATATGTTATGACTATGTATTATGCAATATGGCAATTCAAATGTCGCTGCATTTGACGATATTCTGGCTGCAGCATCCTGTAACTGTAGGGTAGGGATTGAGTTTGGTAACAAGAATACATAGTTCAATCCAACAATCCTGAATAGTCATGCGGACTGACACTAGGTGTAAACTATCTTGCAATTTGATTGGTTTTCCATCAATATTCTGGACTGAAAGGTTCTCTTCATGTCTTGAAGATATATCTGATAATGATGAGCAATATACTATTTCATGAATGTGATGCTGGTAGCTATGCAATCATTATACAGGTTATAACTAAGTATTTCCCTGCCATTAATGTTTTCAAAACATCCACCTTCTTATTTAAAAACCCAAATTTCCTGATTTTCTCAAACATTTAGATTACAGTTTTGTCTGGCAAGGAAAGAGTCATTCTTGTCTAATTGACAAAATTGATTTCCAATACTTCGGAGATCTCACCAGTTTCACCGGTCCTGCGATCCAATGCTGCTATCATTCTCCCCTGTGGTCATTTTCTTGTTGCACAATCTGTTATCCTGTAGTTATACTAACTACAACATGAACACTTTCTATCTGCAAATCATTTTACACTCTCCTTTCAAGATTTCTTTATTTTGACTCCGCTGACACCTATTGGTGCTGGTTTAGTATAACCTGCCACAGTACTGGTGGAAGCTATTGCTAGATCCTTGAAACCCAATGGGGGTTGGGGGAATACAGTGAGCACATTACTTCTTCCATAGTTGCTGCCTTCTGTTTTTAGTATTATCAAATCCTATTGTACTGCAATTTGCAAGAGGTATAGAATGTGGCCAGTATGTCAGGATAATTGAATTATTGGAATGAATATTGCATTTCTGAAGACAGATATACACATAATGTATTTGGAAGTACCTAACGGAACTGATTATAGTCAGCAGCAATAACTTGAAGCTCTTTATAGTACTGAGGGTACCTGTAGTATATTTGGTTATCCTTGCAGATTGTCTATTCCACAGTCTCTATCTGTTTAGAGTCCACAAATGCTACTTTCAGAAGTTCTTTCAAAGTCATAAAGTCTCCAAGGGAGATATTCCATCCTTTTAGACATGTGGAAAACCTATCCCAGGGCTACTACGTACAATTGATTTACAATATACTGTATCTATTACTGTTGATTACAAAAGCTCTCTCATCAGTAATTGATTACTATCTATAACTCCGTTGTATACTAGTTTAGCTGAACTCTCTCAGTGCCTGCATTGTCCCAGAAGTCGTGAAATTTCTGCCATATATCCTGCATGGCCTGGGAGCAGCTGATACTCTACCAATTGCCAATGTTCAAGTAATTAACAGCTGTTCACATGTATAGCTCGATTCCTCCCCAGCTTTTCATTTCTCTCACATCACATTGGCCAATTTTGACTCTATACCCAGTATACTGTGACTGGTTGAAGGAGATTGTCAGGTATAATACAATTAGAGTTTCAGATTAGCAATATCTGCTTCCATCACTGTATGGTCACAGGTTGGGGAGAGAAAACATTCTACTGGTGTTGGGCAAGATCTTCCTATAGCTGTGTGAACTGAAATTGATGGTAACTAATCTGTACAGCAATTGTAGATTCAAAATACAAGCTCATGTAGTATAATTGTATTGGCTTTCGGCCACATCTTCCTGGAGTTCTTCGGACATAAGTTGTTCTGTTTCAATGAAGATTAGCTATTTCATACATTTTCTTCATGGCAGGATATGAGGGATACATAAGCTGTATTAATAATTCCAAAATCTGACATTACAAATAATTGGGTACCTTCACCAGTAACAACTGTAGAGATTATTTTTGGATGGAATTGACAATGGAGACAGTGCTGTGATCCACAGAACTCTGACAGCTGTTGCTGTTGTTTCTTCTGTGGATATGCATTCCATTGTTGAGGAGATTTTTCACTGTAATATGCTTTACAGATACCAGTTTCTGCTAGAGTACAGTTCCTAAATCATTTCAGATGTGATTCTAAATTCTTTCTTCAGTGTTCTGCAATGCAGTATTCATATTCACCAATTGCAGGACCTTTGGTTTCCACTCTGGTTCGAAATCATCTCCAGTTATATAGAATATGAGTCTGGTTTCAATATTTCTTCTTCAGTTGATTCTTAGGTACTGACAGTGTGGTATTGATATATTCAAGTGTATTGAAATGATTACATTATGACAACAATCTGGAAGTTCTACCAAAATCGAAGTAGCTAGTTTGAAATTGGCAATTCTACTAATAGTAGATCATATACTCAAAGCAATAGATATAGGTTTTGACAGAAATCAAATTTCATAAGTCTTGACCAATAGTTGAAATCATCATCAGAATGGTGCATTCAAGTCGGAATTATTGTGAGGAAATCAATTATGTAAAGGAATAATGCCTGGGAAATTCCTAAACCTCAGAGTTGGGTATAAGCCTATCCACTACTGAGTAAGTTCAAAGACTTGCTCTAATAATCTGGTGATTATAAGACCTAGACAATATCTGTAATAAAATTATCTTAAATAACCTTATACTTAAAGTTTATATCACAAATCAAAGCCAGAGTGATAAAGAAATATTTAAAGATATTTGTGGTCTTGAAAAGCAGAGAATAAATACAGAAAGAAGAATAGAAAATGCTCTATTACTAAACAATCTGTTGTTGTATACAGTGTATGTATTACCTTTAAATCCTCTTTCATGTACCCTTGTACTATTCAAATTCTCTCTTATTATCTTACAGAGTATTAGCTAAACTGTTATTAATACTCTCAATACTATATTACCCAGTATCATATCATATCACACTACTTTCTGGTTATGTTAAATCATTCTGGCATCACTATCCTTAACATCAAACCATTTTTATGTTTCATTATAACAGAAACTATATTGTTTTCCCCTAAACTACTCATTGTCAGTAATATCTATAATTTCTTTTATCCTTGTACTGTAGTATTCTAATTTTATCACCTTATTCAATTTGTATATTACCTCTTGTTGGGTCTAAACTGATACTTCTCATACTGTTAGAATATATCTAGCTGTATAATCTACTTTATTCTCACCCTTGTTATTTCATAGTAAAACCTATTGAACTTGTATATACAATTTTTCATTTTTGGTTACTTGATCAGTAACCATGCTAAAGCACTTTATTAATACTGATTCCAGAGCTACTTTGCATTTTTGTAGCCATTCATTATGGTCAAGAGTATACATTACTTCCTACAGCATACTTTGATGATATATACTGTGCTGTAATAACATTGGCATTTTATATTTGTATGAATATATCCATTCACTTACCTTTTCCAGATAATTTAGATTGTACTACCTCAATATTCTAAAGTCTTGACAGTAGTTACTACTAATTACATTGGGTATATTGCTCAACTGGCAGTCAGATATGTTCTATTACGGCCAGGTTCTTGATACCATTTATCCTGTAATCAGGTAGTTATCTCATTATGCAGATTCTTGTTATTATACTTAACACATATGAATATATAATATTTGGTGCACTTCTGTTGACCTAGTAGATCCTAATTATCTCTAATATTTAGAATAGCCACAGGAAATGTATAGAAATTGAGCAAAATAGGGTATCAAGTATTGCTTTTAGAATTCAAGCTACTAGAAATGTTAAAATTTTCTAAGTAGTTTATAATTTCTATATATTCTTGTTGAGCTGCATATGGTCTTTCAGCTGTTGTAATATTGATCTCATACATTGTACTAATCATGATGGTACTGTAAAGATCAGTATGTACCTTGCCTAATCTGTATAAATCTGTACTACTTTGAAATGCAATGTGCAATATAATACAGCTATGTCAATCTTGATGAGTACATATGGAAACTGTAATCCTCTTTGAATTGATGTCACCTCTCTGGCAACTTACATCAAGATATTCTTGATAGAAGGTCAACATTTGAATCTTTGCTATGGGCAACTTATTATGAAATGAGATATTCAACATATATGTGTACTATTTCGAAGGTTATATTTATAGTTAACTTGATTATGGAATATATTTCACATTAATTGAAAACATTTTTAATTAAATCAAAATATCCATTCAGACATATTGTTCATTTTAATAAGATTGTTTTCTACAATTTTGAAAAATTACAACATCTCTATATCTTCTACTTGTGTATTCTGACTACTAACTAGAGCTATTATTATTTCTATATATAATTCTCCAGCAATTGTATTATGTTATGAATTTGCTCTTCAAAATGATTAGCTTATATATTGTCTCATAAAATAACATCCTTTATATTGTCCATCCTCCAATTTTTGGTATTTATATAATATATATCTCCTAATTCATTAATATCTATGAAACTGTTGAGTGTATTTCATACTAAAATTTACCGACTTTTTTGTTTTTAAATCAACAGAAAATATTTTCTTTAATATTCCACTGTGTATACTAACTACATGTTTCTCAATTTGCATGTAATAATCAAAAGGATTATTCATAGGCAGTAGTTACAGATACTATCTTGGAGTTGATATTGGTATGATAACAAATTATTTGTAACTTTAAAATAATAATACTATTCAAAAATGTGATACTATTCAAATGTATACACTTCAGTTTTTTGATATTTAATTATTTTCACACTGTAATATATATAATCCTGCAATCCACATATATACTAGACATTATGGTTTTTCAAAACATATGTAATTTATCTCTGATAAGTATTTTCTCTATCTCCTTTCTGGATCTGACTATTTAATCTATCTTGATTTCAATATTAGTAACTAGTTTTCACATAAGATAAAACTATTTTAAATATTTGACAAAACTTTACAATACTTTGCTAAACAGTAGCAATATTATTGTAAAATAATATACTGGCAATTTTGTATTATATTCACATCAATATAGTCAATTATTTCCATTTAATTTGGACTCATACAGTACAGTACCAACCTAGATAGGCAAGTTTGAAAACACATGTGAGACTTTTAATTTCCGATGTCCGATTTATTACCTTATGCGGTAACTGTTTAGCCGCTAACTTAATTGGGGGCTTACCTACTTTCGGAATGTAATTACCCGGCACCACCTGTAGTACTCCATACAACATCTGGCACTTGTAGGGCTCCAGTTCTCACTTTCAGCGTTCACTTTTCGCCTCGTTCGCAAGTTCGCTCGGGGAAAGTGCGAAGGTATGAGAGCACTTGTTTACTGTTCATCTAGTCGAAAGCACAGAATTTCAGATCCTAAAGGTTACTGAATGAATTGGTGTTCCACATCACTTCACAAAGACAGATTCCCCCATTTTACCTCAACTGATGCAATCTAAAACCACCTGTTATGTCTGAACTTCTCTCCTTTGTCCTCCAGCACCGGATGTTTTGCCAGTAAGTTCTTCATCACAACCGCTTAATTCCACATTATCCCCTAACTGCACAATCTCTAGAGCCCGCCTACCCTCGCTCTACTCTGATTTTCGCTATCTCAAAACAACTAATCCTAACGGCTTTCATGCAAATGTGACCGCCTGGAAATCCGCTCTTGCCGACGCATGCATGGCTGGGAAAATCGTTGATTGCAGCGACAAACTTGTTCTCTGTATGGGCGAGGATTTGATTGCCTGGTTGCAAAGTCCAGACTGGGGACGGCCGCTTGCACTCGGGGTGGTTGTGGTCAGTATTGGCACTTGTATTGTGCCACATATGCACTCTTTAAAAATGGACGATGCTGACGTGGAGAAATCATAAGCAAGAGGCAGTTTATAGTAAGGACCTGTACCCGCTCAACCAGTTCTTATCGCAGAGGGAGAGTATATACTACTGGAGCTATGCTGGCGCTGCATTCAACTGGGGGCTTGGAAGGATTGGAATCAATGTGACTAATCCTGGGAATCGAGGTGTCATTCATGGGCAATTTGTGGTTGTTAAGAACATCGAGGTACATCAAATTACCAACCCTCCCCCCCCCCCTTTCCACTCACTAACAACTAGGAAAAGGACATGGCTAAAGCTATCGCCCCGTTAATATCGGCACGTACCTACCTTGCCGACCGACTCTTCACCCCTGATCTCTTCGCCTCTGAATTTACCCCCACAATCTCTGCCATCGATCTCAAAGTCTTGCTGTGCTACCTCTCACGCGACCGTGGAGTATGCACCTTCAACGGGAAAATCATAAAATTGAGGTCCTCAGGCGAACAACCGCTGATGCCGATAACAGAACACGATACCACAATCGCGCATCTTAAGTCCTTCCTCAGATTTGCATACACACGCGTAACCACCTTGAGTGCCGACATCACGAAGTACACTGAGCGAGTACAAACTGGCCTCGATAATAAAAACCGCGCTGTCGCCCTTGCTGCCCTTAAGTCTCGGAAGGCAGCTGAAGGGATTCTTGTTCAGCAAGTCAAAGCTATCGGCCAGGTTGAAGATGTGATGGCATCAATTCAGACAGCGACTGACAATATTGAGCTGATTCAGATCCTCAAAAGGGGCTCGACCGTACTGAATGCGCTTAACAAGGAGGTTGGCAGTATGGAGGGAGTGGGCCGAATTATGAAGAGTCTCCAAGCGGAGATAGAGACTGTGGATATGGTTAGCGGGATGCTTGGCGAGAGCGAGGCAGTGGTGGATGAGGACTTGGTGGGGGATGAGTTGGAGGTTCTGATGAAGGGGGCTCAAGTTACGGCACACGAATATAAGGTCGAAGACAAGCTCAATGAGAGTTCGGGAGATGCTCCACAGATTGGTGAGACCAATGGGCAATTGATAGATTTGCCAGAGAGGATGGAGGGAGAAATGAACCCAGGGAAGAGCGAGCGAGAGAAAATATACGCCTAAGTACGACTCGACAGACACTTGTGCTCTAAAATGTCCCTCTTCTCTTTATCTTGTGCGCAATTTGTTCCATCATGAAATTTGTTAAGTTAAATATCCAATCGAATCTTCCAAGATAGAATACAAATATCCATGCAATACAATCAGAATCAAGACGTCAGAATACACATTTGGTCTATAATTATTCTTCTATACTGGAGTACTTGCGCTTCTCATTTGCTCGTATCCGTGCAGACGTTTGCCTAGCTGGTTCGGGTGGTGTAGGTGTCAAGCAAAGCGATGATGGTGAAGGTGCAAACGAAGGGCGGCCGTTTTGATCTTGTGTATAATTGGAAAATATAATTGAAAAATGGGGAAGAGATGCGGACAGCTGCGGGTTCATGCAATGTGGGGACTGAAGAGAGTGTTCGTGAGAAGGTTGCGCACTTGCTGAAGCAGCTGATGAGTTTGCACCCAGTAAACTTTGAATCCTTCCATCTGTTGTGGCTTGTGACGGAGACCCTGACTCCAGGCACGAGGGTGGTCCAGTTGGATCTTCAATTGTTATTCCATCACATCTTTTGCGTGGTGTTGGTCGCGATATAACAGGCAGTCCCAGAGATATAGCATGCCTTGGTAAATGTAAACCTTTGATCGGAGAGCACATCGAAAGAGCCCCTGAAGACGTTTCTGTCCCAAGTACCAATGCAGGGGGTAGTTTTGAACTCGAGTAACTGCCTATATTCTTCCCTCCAGCCATACTCTTTTTCGTCGCATCCCGTATTTGCCCAGCATCCACATCGTTTAGCGGCAAAAGATCTGTCATAGCCTTCTCATCTTTACACTTCTCTTTCGTGACATTTCGCTTCGCCTGCTCGATTAGGTCGGAAAAATTATGCTGGTGCCCATGAGACCATGCCTGATCAGACCACTCCGCTGTCTTCGTCTTGTTGTTTGGTGGCTTCACATGTGCCTTCTCCCACGTCTCCAAGGCTTTCAGAAGTTCCCTCTTACTCTGCGGGTATACCGAGTCGGCATTTGCGTTCCATAGATTCATCCATTCTGTGTGTCGTTGTTGAAGAAGCCTTTTACTACCAGTGTCTGGGACGCCGAGTTCACGGAGTTTTTGCCGGAGCTGCCGTTCACTGAGGAATGAATATGTCAGTTTCGGAAGTTGTCCTGGAGGTACTACAGGAGTAGAGGGGAGAGGAGAGCTACGACCTGTTAGTCATGGCTAGTTATAATTACCTGGGGAGGGGGTAGGCAGTGTACTTGGTGCGTAGCGGCCAACGTCCTAGAGATGTTGACTCCGGTGGAGGCGGAGTACGGGGTTTGTCTTGGAATGCAATACACTTGTCAAGGTGGGAGTTTATAGCGGTTTCTTTCATGCGACGAGAACATATAGGACAGGGGATTAAGCCGTCATCTGTGCTTTGTTAATTTCAAGCACAGTTCTAAACGCGATTGGACACGGAGTAAATACTTGATGAAGATGGCCTCAGTTGCGCATCATGACCAATCAATTCTACCAATGTTCCTCGTTGCGACTGTACTGCCCTATGCGAGCTTGAAGGCATCGCGATAATTTCTGTACGTTGCTGTCCTTTATCGTCCTTAGTTGCCCTCCCCGATTCCTTTGTCGCAAAATCATATAGTTGCGGGCGGCACACCACAAATGCATCGAGAAGATCTTGAACAGTTGTATTCTTTCGCAAACGGTATTCTTGCTCAGAGGTGCGACAAATAGGACAAATTCCATCCGTATTAAGAGCGCGTCGAATACATAGGGAGCAGAAAGTGTGGCAGCAGTTGGTAATGACGGGTGCGGTGTAGAAGTCTTTACAAACTTCACAACGAAGAGCGGCGTCGACTGAGGCAATGAAGGGTAATTCTGTGAATTTCCAATCGGTGGGATCAGTCACGATTGTGAGGTCGACCATATTGAAGTGATGGGCGAGAGTTTGATGATGGCTGGGAGGACAACGCGGCAAACGCTACAACTTGACCATTGTGAAAGAAAATTGACAAAATAGAAATGCTTACTCAGAAGTATAAAACTCCTATCCTCACTTGGTCAGGTCCAGGGGAGCTAGAGGTAAATTGAATACCCTCGACAGATTTTTCCAGTTATCACTTAGCTGCGCACACAAGCCCATCATTAGTGGTAAATTAAGTCCACCAACTCTACACCAAATCAGTCATTTATTAGTTGAATAAAAGATAACTAACAGATAAGTATAGTGCAAAAGGAAAATTTAAGCTGACAGGCATTATCAAGTGACACACACTGCAATAAGATTATATTGTAGTGTAACGGCACGGCTGCACGTGAGGTGTCCAGGGCCGGGTAACATCCGCTTTATATAGAGTCAGCTCGCCACAAGCCTAAGATCTCTAGCAATAAACTTACCTTTATACTATTCTACAATATTGACATCAACCTTTGCAACAGAATCTACTGATATACTATCATATGAAGCCATATACAGGCATATGCTTTTGTAATATTTTTGCACTGTAGTTTCAGATACGTTCCATATACAGGATTTTATAAATTCCCACTGTCCGACATGTGATGGCACGCAACCCAGATGTGGAATATCGAATGGATTTCAGTATGTGGATTGCATCAGCAAAGTGTTTTGATATCTTTCTTGAATTGAGGTCAATAATAACCGAGATGATTTCATATGGATTTCAAAGGCCATTCAGCCTGCAATACGTCGCGACACGTATAAATGAGAAATCTTGATGGACTTGAGATCTACGAATCGCAGATACCAATGAGACATGTATTGTCCACCACATTATGGTTAATAGTGGCCGAGAAAATTGCAATTTGCTTCCAGAGGCCAATAGGCCAGAGGTGTGTCTCGACACCTAAGAAAGAGAAATTATCCAGAATTGACAGCAACAGATTGCAGAAGTCACTGGGCTTGGGAAGTACACTTAATTAAGGCTCACAGGAGCAGAGACAATTCTAAGTTGATTCCAGAGGCCAATCGGCCTGGAGATGCATTAGCGACCAACTCGGTCAAAGTCCATTGTAACATATTCATACAAGTACTTGAATGCTATTAATTGCGGTATCAATCAGATTCCATAACTTACCTTTCAATTGAGTCAATTGATGATTACAGGGACGAGTTCACATCCATTGTGTCACTGAGAGTTACATTACAAACAATGCCAAAGCTGGCTATACTCCAGAGATTCCTTTTATTCCTGATCCGACAAGTGCAATCGCTTGTCAACCATCGAGATGACACAGGCAACTATTGCACACCCAAGTGCACCTATGATTATATCCCTCCAAGGTGAGCGAATCTGTGAAGTGCACCTACAGAGAACAACGGCAGGTTTATGAAATCCAGGCGATTCATGGCGATCCACATCACTGATGGTAGTTTCAATCAGTATCATCTTCTACATGACTTGATGGAGTCATCGACAGTATGGATGCTATAAAGAGACTTCCGCCATGGGAACGGAAGTTTAACAAGGCTATATATAGTTAGCAAGTTGATCAATCAACTTTGATTACTGATATGATTACCAACATGATTACCAATATGATTACTGAGATGATTACTTGTATAATAATCTACCAACATGTAGAGTTCAGAATTGTGAAGCAGCAATCGAAGATCGTATGGCAGCTCTGTATCACAAGTATAGTCACCACTGAATGTTTTAAAGTGGCTAGCAGATATGATTGGCAATGATTCTGGACAATGTACCTGTGATTGGACAACCTGTTTGGATCGTTGTGAGGAGAGAGAGCCTTCTGGGCCAACTCTGTTCACTTTCATCAAACATATGCCAATGGGCGAACACGGATATGTACCCATACGATGGCATACAAAGTGATTTTCAGGAATACAATACAGATTTTATTTTGTAGCCGGGAATTAGTAGATCCATGGGGCTACTGAAAGATTGACCATCTGGGTACTATCAGCAGACAAGTGGATTCCATATGCATTTAAGGTGCGAAGAGGTTCAATTGATGTGTCGTATCCCCACCAGGGAATGGAAGTTATTTGGTTATCAGACAGTTCCAATGGAGTGTAAGGGCGTGTATGCCGGTGCTCGGTGGTATAGGGATATAATATGGTATACGGTTGCACATGGCCGCGACTGAGATCAAGTGTAGATGTAAGTGGTAAGATATTCAGTACGGAGCTAAGTCTCAGTCACGATGTCAATATACGGTTGGCAGTTACCCAGCACTGGACACCTCACGTGACTGTCCGGCAACCCTAACCACGCATACTTGACAACGCCGTTACATCATCCCCCTCTTATAGGGCAGAACTCCCGGGCTGCTAAGTACAAGTAGAAGCTAGAACACAAGAAACCATCCCGCATACACGCTCATACAATCCCATAAGTCCAACACCCGATCAGTACATCCAGGGTAACCTTCCGGCGCACGGGGAAACTCCACCTCCAATCGACTGGATTTCCAGAGGTGGTAAAACCCGTGCCAATGCCATTTGTACAGGACCGGGTCCCAACCAAAAGGAAATAGAAAGAAGGAAAAGCCCAATGACCTAGGCCTCCATATCTCCATTCCATCAATTCCTCCACTTCCAAGATCCGACTTTCTTCATCTCCGCGGCTTGTTCAGGTGGTCTCGGTGGAACTTGTCGATAAGTTCACGAGCATTCTCGAGGTTTTCGAGCGGCTCCCAGCTGGTGCGTATGTGGTTGTACCCGGCCCACTGAATAAGGTTGTGTAGCTTCCAGTAACGCTGCTTAGAGTCAAGAATCCGTTCGACCACCCATTCCTTCGAATCATTGACAATTACTGGATGTGGTTCCGAGGATGGTTGTCCTACGACCGGCGGTGTGTAGTGATCGAGCTGCAACACATGGAAGACGTTGTGATTCCGCATTGTTTTCGGCAAGTCTAGTTGGTAAACATTCTTATTGATGATCTTACTTACCGTATACGGTCCAGTGCGCTTGTAGTCGAGCTTCTTTGACGGTCTAGTCGTTCGGAAGTGTCGAGTCGAGAGCCAGACTTTGTATCCGACTTCGAAGGTCCCGTCCTTTCCGCCAGCGTATTTTGATTGCCCTACCTGGGGTTCCAACAAGCTCTGCCTGAGAAGCTGGTGAGTCTCTTCCATTCCTGATACCATTGCGTCCGCCAGGATTTCCGACCTCAGATTTGATGGGGCTTTCGGTGGCTTGAACTGCATTGGCGGGTGGTAGTGGTAGTTGGCCCAGAATGGCGTCATCCGCGTTGAGTGGTGGACTGAATTGTTGTAAGCAAACTCTGCCAAAGGTAACAGTTCTACCCAGTTATCCTGCTCGTAGTTGGAGAAAGCCTGGAAGTACTGTTCCATTGTCTGGTTTTGTCGTTCCATCTGGCCATCGGTCTGTGGATGGAAGGCGGTCGACACCCTGTGGTTAATACTTAGGTGAGAGCAAAGTCAATTCCAGAATCGGCCGGTAAACTCCTCTCGGCGATCGATAACAATGTTGTCTGGTACGCCGCGTTTGCAGATCACGTGTTCGAAAAACATTCGTGCCAGCTCTGGTGAGTCAATATCCTTCCTGCAGGGGAGGTAGATTGCCATTTTCGTCAATCGATCGACGATTACCAAGATCCCCGTATACCCAGAGGCAGTTGACTCAGGGAGGTCGGTAACGAAGTCTATGGTCAATTCTTCCCAAGGTCATGACGGTTGTGGTAGCGGCATGTTTGTGCCGTGATGGGCATGCCGTGGTGCCATGATTCGGTGGCATAGTTCGCATCCGGCAATGTATTATCGTATGGTGGCGTCCATTGCGGGCCAGTGGAAATCTAGTGATACTAAGTCGGCGGTTTTGAGAGCTCCGAAGTGGCCGGATTCTAATTTGTCGTGGACAAGGCTTATGACTTTGTTGCGAAGCAGGTCATCTTTTGGTACGTATATCCTTCCTTCGTAGGTGAGAACTCCGGCGGTGACTTTCCATTAGTTGCTCGGTCCTTCCTCTGATTTGGCTATTCTTTGCAGGTCAGGGATATCGATGATTTCAGTGCTGACAATGCTGTGATTCACGTCGGCAGCCAACGTGTCGATAGCCTGAGCTGTTTTGATTTCTTGAAGGAGGTCATCGTACGGTTAAACGGTGATAGTTGCCAAGGTCGCCAGTAGTCGTGCGGTCGGTCTCTCGTAGCCAATCTCGTAGTCGGGTCTTCTTGATGGTCCATCTGCCGGGTTCTTCTTTCATTCCAAGTGTTCGATGACAAAGTCATAAGAGGATAGAATTTCCGCCCACCTGGCCTGTCTTCCAGAGAGCACTTTGGAGGTTTGGAAGTACTCGAGGTTCTTGTGGTCGCACTGGATCAGGACCTTGTGATTGGCGCCCTCGAGATAGTGTCTCCATTGTTGTATTGTCTCGACAATCAGCAAGAGCTCCCGATCCTACGTGTCGTAGTCCTGTTCGGCAGGAGAGCATTTTCGAGAGTAGAAATTGACTGGGCGAAGAATCCCGAATCCGTCGTACTTGTGAAGGATGCCGGCGATTGCAAAGCCGCTTGCATCGGTCTGCAGAATCATCGGTTTTTGCGGGTTGAAATGCTGGAGAATCAGTGCTTCGGTAAAGGCCTTTTTGAGCCTTTGAAATGCGTGTTTGGCATCCCGAGTCCATTCCCACTTCCATGAGCCCTGAGTCTTTAGTAAGTTTGATATGGGAGCCGTCACCTCTGCATATTTTCGAATGAATCTCCGGTAGAAGTTTGTGAAACCAAGGAGCACTTGCAAATCCCGAACTGATTCCGGAGTTGGCTAGTCTTCGATCGTGGATATGCGGTCTGACTCCATGCCGATTCCATCCGAATTGATGAGAAATCCGAGGAAGCTGACTTCCCGGACTCCGAATTGGCACTTCTCGGCTTTGCAATAGAGCCCGAATTCCTGTAGGCGTTGCAGCACTTTTCAGACGTAGTCTTCGTGCTCCTTCTCATTGGTTGAGTAGATGAGTATATCGTCAAGGTAGCACACGGTGAAGTCGTCAATATAAGGTTGTAGACAATCGTCAATGTAAGCCTGAAACGTCGCTGGGGCATTAGTCAACCCGAAGGGCATAACTCGGTATTCGAACTGACCATAGCGGGTTCAAAATGCAGTCTTGAACTCGTCGCCTTCTTTCATTCGGATGAGGTGGCAGGTGTTCCGGAGGTCCAGTCTAGTGAAGATCCGGGCTTTGCGCACTCGATCGAGTAGTTCTGAGATTAGAGGAAGGGGGTATCTATTCTTTACCGTGCCTAGAGTGAGAGCTTGATAGTCGACACACAACCGTGGTCCTCCGACCTTTTTCTTTGCAAACAGGATCAGCGCTGCGGCCGAGGACGATGACCGTTGAATGAAGGCGTTCGCCAGGTTCGTTTCGATGTAGGCCTTAAGCGTCTTCAAATCGAACTCTGAGAGGTTGTAGATCCGCCCGTATGGTAGTTTGTAGTTGGGTTCCAGATCGATCGCATGGTCAATTTGCCAGTGCGGTGGGACTGTCTCGGCCTTGTTCTTGCTGAAGACCTCCATGAATTCCTGATATTGTGCTGGGATGCGACCCCCATCATCTGTTGTTACCATCTCCACGTTATCTATGTCTGTTCCTATTCTCATTAGCCTTGTTTGCAT
>Ga0307515_10000257_pt1 | contig 131732 bp, 104 predicted proteins | sample 17_EM_MG_FD_194513 | JGI IMG/M metagenome (GOLD analysis project Ga0307515, IMG submission 194513) | Populus trichocarpa ectomycorrhiza microbial communities from riparian zone in the Pacific Northwest, United States - 17_EM | ecosystem: Host-associated > Plants > Roots > Unclassified...
ACATCTTGCACTGGGCAGACCATCTGGACGACCTGGGCGAGCGCTATCGGCCCTTCGCCAACCAACTGCGCCTGCTGGCCAAGGGCTACCAGTCCAAGGCCATCCTGAACCTGGCAAGGTACTGCATGGCGCGCGGGAACGAAGATGAAGGTTGATGGCTTCAAGATCGTCAAACACGCTCTTACTTCAGCACAAAAATGGCCGAACGATCGGCGCTGAGCGCCACGGCCGCGATGGCCAACACGCCGTAGACGATCGGCTCATACGCGGGATCGATGCCGATTGCAGCGATACCGATCCGCAGAACCGTGACCGTCAGCACGCCGACCAAGGTGCGGGCGAAGCCCCCCACTCCGCCGGTCATGGCCGTGCCGCCGATCAGGACCGCGGTGATACTGGGCAACAGCAGGCTGTCAACGATCGACGGGTTGCCGCTGTAGGTGCGTGCCGCCATCGCCATGCCCGCCAGCCCTGAAAACAACCCACTCACCGCGAAGGCCAGTATCTTCACCCGCCCGACACGGATGCCGGAGAGTATGGCCACCTTCGGGTTCAAGCCGATCGCATAGACCATACGCCCAAGTGGCAACCAGTGCATCAATGCGGCCAGCACCCCAAGCGCCGCTGCCGCGAACGCAAACGCATGGGGGACGCCAAAGCTGCTGCCTTCAAGCCAGCCGATGGCGAAATAGCCGGCACTGATCGGAATGGTGCTATGGGCAATCGCCAGCGCAATGCCCGACCACAGGCCGAGTCCGGCAAGCGTGACGACGACCGAGGGCAGTTGCGCGCGCGCGTGGAGAACGCCTTGTACGGCTCCGAGCAGGGTACTGAGGGCAAGAGCGCCCACCACCGCGCCGGCGCCCATTGTCGGCAGCGCGAGCGCGATCAACACCGACACCAACGCAGCCAGTGCGGCCATCGACAGATCAATCCCGCCAAGCAGGAGCACCAGGGTCTGGCCAGTGGCCAGCAGCAGGATCACGCTGGATTCCCCCACCAGCAGGCTGAAGTTGTCAAGGGAGAGAAAAGAAGGCTCCACTGCCCCCATGGCGGCCAAAAGCGCGAGCAAAACACCCAGCGGCAGGAACGGTCCGATGCCGCGTCGCATGCCGCGTCTGGTCCTTTGAACAGCAACCCATCTTGCATCCATCGTATGAACAGGCCCTAGACCATGCACTCCAGAATCTGAAGTTCGGATGGCTTCGTTCCGCCTGCCGGGAAATGGCCGGAAACAACGCCGTCCTTCATCACGATGATGCGGTCGCTGAGCGCCGTCAACTCGTCGTAGGTGTCGGCAATCAGCAAGATGCCGATTCCGCTTTGTGCCAGTTCGCGGATCAGGCGCGTGATGTCCATCTTGGCGCCCACATCAAGGCCACGCAATGGATGGTCAAGGATCAGAATTTTGGGACTACCTGCAACCAGCCATTTGGCGAGCACGATTTTTTGCTGGTTGCCGCCACTGAGATGCCGTGCCGGGGTCTGCGCCGCACCGGGGGCGATGCGCAGTTGCGCGATCCAGCCCTCCACCAGGGCTTTCTCGCGGGCACGGTCGAGGAACGGACCACGGCACAGCCCGCCGAGATGGGCCAGCGTCATGTTCTCCAGGATGCCCAGACCGGCGACGATGCCCTCGGCGTCACGGTCGGCCGGTACATAGCCGATGCCGAGCCGGACCGCATCGGCAGGCTCGCCAAGTTGAACCGGCTGTCCATCGAGCACGATCTCGCCGCTATCGGGTTGCTCGATGCCGAATAGCGCACGGCACAGGCTCTCGCGCCCGGATCCCGCCACGCCGGCAATGCCGAGTATTTCTCCGTCCGAAAGATCGAAGCTGATGCCACGGTAGCTGTTGCCGCAACAGAGCGCGCGTACGCTCAGGCGGGACTCTGCTTGACGCGCGGGCCGGGCCTGCGCGGGGCAGGCGACGCCGAGCTCGCGGCCAAGCATGTGCTGCTGCAGGTCGGCGATGCTGAAGTCCTTTCGACCGCGTTGCGCCACGCAGCGACCATCACTCAGCACGTAGATGCGGTCACAGACACGCAAGGCTTCATCGAGCCGGTGGGTGACAAACAGCACCGAGGAACGTTCGCGCAGGTTTTCGATCTGCGCCAGGACGGCCTCGATGTGTGCGGCGTCCAGCATCGACGTCGGTTCGTCGAGCAAGATGACCGGCTCGTTCTGCGCGCGTTCCTCGATCGCCAGAACTCTCGCCAGCTCGATCATTTGCCGTTCGGCGAAAGACAAGCTGCCGGTTCGTGCCGACGGCGAAATGCTGGAGCCGAGTTTGCGGAGTTGCGCGGCAGCCAGCGCGCGCAGCGCCTTCCAGTCATAGAAGCCGCAGCGCAGCGCAGCGCCTTCATGGCCCAGCAGGATGTTTTCCGCGACGCTCAGGTTGGGCAACAGAGACAGTTCCTGGAACACCATGCCGATGCCCGCATTGGCTGCGTCGGCAATCCCTTTCAGCCCAAGCACCTTGTCGCGCAACACGATGCGCCCGGAGTCGGGTTGGCACAGGCCGCAAAGTGTCTTGAGCAGCGTCGATTTGCCGGCACCGTTGGCGCCGACAAGGCCAACCACTTCGCGTGCGCGGATTTCGATGGAGACGTCATCAAGCGCGCGGGTGCCACCGAAACTCTTGCTCACCCGCTCGACGCGCAGCACCGTTTGCCTCATCGGACGATCCGCAGGCGGCTGCGCAGGCGCCACGTCGCGATCAGGGACGCCGACAGAATGATCGCTCCTTCGACCGCCTTTTGGAGGTCGGGGGTGACGCCGATGAAGATCATTCCGTTCGCAAGCACGGCCAGTATCAGTGTGCCCAGCGCCGACTGCAGCACGCCGCCGCGACCGCCGCTCAGCGAAGTTCCGCCGATCACCACGGCGGTGATTGTCGCCAACATCTGCCCGAGGCCGATATCGACATGCCCGAGGCCGATCCGTGCCGACCCCAGCACGCCGGCCAGCCCGGCCAGCAGCCCGGAAACGGCAAATGCCGCCACCTTGTAGCGATCGACCGGGAGACCGGAAAGGCGTGCCTGATCTTCACCACCGCCGATCGCCAGGCTGTAGCGGCCAAAGCGCGTGTAATTTTGCAGCACATAACCGAATGCCAGCACCAGGCAGGCAACCAGCGCCAGGTTCGATACCGCCCAAGTCCTGCCGAGGCCGAAGGCGCGCAGCGACTGGTCCTGGATCAGCGGCGGCTGGCCGCCGGACACCAGCATCGCCAGGCCCAGGGCGACCGACCAGGCCCCGAGTGTGGCAATGAAGGAAGGCACGCGCAGTCGGGTGACCAGCAGGCCATTCAAAAAGCCGATCGCCAGGCCCGGCAGCAACGCCAGCACGACGCCAAGCCAGCCAAGATCGAGCCCGCTGCGGCTGTTGAGGATCAGCATTGCGACCGTCAGCGAACAAGCCGCCATGACACCTTCGGTCGACAGATCGATCGCTCCTTGCAACACCACGAATGTCATTCCGACGGCCAGGATCAGCGGAATGGCCGAGCGGTCCGCAATCACCTGGAAATTTTCAACCGAGGCGAAGCGTGGTTCGGCCAGGCTGAAGCCGAGGCACAGGACGATCAGCGCAAGGCCGGGTCCCCAGAGCTGCCAGTTGGCGAATCTCAAAATGCCTTGCCGGTATTGCGGCTCCATAGATTGGCGCAGTCCCATTCCGGTACATAGGCCGACGCTTGCGGGTCACCACGAAACTGCCCTGCATTGTCCTTGGTGATGACCTGCAGCTTCAGATAGAACTCGCGCCGCTCATTCGGCCAGGCTTTCGGCAGCGGCACCTGTCCGGTGAGCACGCACACCCCCATCGCCAAGCCGATGCTGCCTTGGTAGTAGGCATCGCTCGATACCGTGGCGTTCATCTCGCCTTTGACGATGGCGTCGATCGCCTCCGGAATGCCATCGACACCGACCACCGGAATCTTGCCGGCGAGGCCCGCTGCGCGCAAGGCTTCAAGTGCGCCCAAGGCCATGTCGTCATTGGCCGCCCACACCGCCTTGATCTGGGAGCCGTATTTCGCCAGCCAGGTCTGCATGACCGGAAAGGCAGCGGTACGGTCCCAATTGGCGCTCTGCTGGTCCAGAAGCTGGATTCCCGGGTGGTCTTTCAGCACCTGCTGCAATCCGGCAAAGCGCTTACGCGCGGGATCGGTGTCAAGCCGACCCTGCAGGGCCACGATGCCGCCCTTGCCTCCCATCGCATCGACCAGGATTTTCGAGATCGCCACACCGGCATCGAGACTGTTGACCGCCACATGCGCCACCCATTGCGGGTTGCCGTCAAACGGATGCAGGCCCTCGCCATGTGCCCAGTGGGTAACGATCCAGGCGCCGGACCGATTGGCTGTGTCGACCATCGGCTTGATGACCGGGTCGGAATTCGGCTCGACATTGAAGATCGTGCATTTGGGATTGGTGCTCAGCAAGCCCCGCATCAGCGATACCTGTTTGTCGGAATCGCCCTGGTTGAGTTGCAGCACGTAGCGCTGCTCGAGCCCCGCCCAGCGGGCAAACAGGCGGCCGCCCTTGTCCAGGTTGGCATGATAGGGCTGCGCGATCTCCCGCATCGAATTGACCAGCCGGATCTGCGATTTTTCGCAAAGAGGAGCGGCCACGGAAGACTGTGCACCAAGCGCGGACAGCACGATGGCCAAGGTTGAAATTTTTCCCACGACGTGTTTCATACGGCTGAATTATTCTTGTCAATGTGCCAATTCGAAGAAAATACCGCCGTTGCCCGGCGCTTGATGGTGCTGCATGCCCGAGGGGCCGTCAATCCAGGCCATTAAATTCGCAGACAGGCATCGCCGGTTGCGACGCCGTATTGGAACTGACATACTAGGCCGTCGAATCCGATTTCAACGGCGGATTTTCACAGTGTCTGCCGTACGTGACAAGATGCCGATTGACGCGGATGCGCTTTTGTATTTCGAACGAACATTGCAATGGCCCACGCTCGCCCACCGTCAGGCTGGAGAACCGAAATCCTGCGGCGCGACGCGGAGCTCGTGCTTTATAGGGTGCAGCAGCCAGATGCGGTCGGGACGAAGCTGGCGTTGATGGCGGCCTCTGGCGCCCCCACGTCGGCGAGCCTCGGGCGGCTTGTCAATGAATATGCCCTGAGAGAAGAACTCGATCCGCAGTGGGCGGTTCGTCCTCTGGAGATGATTCGCCAGGATGGCCACGCCATTCTGCTGTTGGAGGACCCGGGCGGTTCGCCACTCGATACCCTGCTTGGACAAACGATGGAGCCGGGGCTGTTCCTGCGCATCGCAAGCGGGCTGTCGGCGGCGCTGGCGCAGCTGCACGCGCGCGGCATTGTCCACAAGGACATCAAACCGTCCAATGTGCTGGTCGATACGCGCAGCGGCGCAGTCCGGCTGATGGGGTTCGGCATCGCCAGCCGGCAACCACGCGAGCGCCAGGCGCCTGCGCCTGCCGAGGACATCGCCGGCACGCCGGCCTATATGGCGCCCGAGCAAACCGGCCGCATGAACCGCTCCATCGATTCTCGCAGCGACCTCTATGCGCTGGGGGTCTCGTTCTACCAAATGCTGACCGGGGTGCTGCCGTTTAACGCGTCGGACCCGGTGGCATGGTTTCATTGCCATCTCGCGCAGCAGGCAACGCCGCCCGCCGAACGTGTGCACGGCATTCCCGAATTGCTGTCGGCCATGGTCATGAAGCTGCTGGCCAAAACGGCCGAGGAGCGCTACCAGACCGCCGCCGGCCTGGAGGCCGACTTGCGCCGCTGCCTGGCGCAATGGGAGTCATCGGCAGGGCTGGCCATCTTCCCGCTGGGAGCGCATGACGCCTCGGCCCAATTGCTGATCCCCGAGCAGTTGTACGGGCGAGAGGCCGAGATCGCGCTCCTGGCCGCAAGCTTTGAGCGGGTCGCCGCCGAAGGCGTATCTGAATTGGTGCTGGTGTCCGGCTATGCCGGCAGCGGCAAGTCGGCACTGGTTGGCGAGTTGCACCAGGTGCTGGTGCCACGGCATGCCCTGTTCGCCACGGGCAAGTTTGAGCAATACCAGCGAGACGTCCCCTATGCGACGCTGGGCCAGGCTTGCAGCGCGTTGGTGCGGCAGATCCTCGGCCAGAACGAAGCGCAGGTGAGCCGGTGGCGTGACGCGCTGCAAACCGCACTCGGCGCGAATGGGCAGTTGCTCACGACGTTGATTCCCGAACTTGAATTCCTGATCGGAAAACAGCCCACAGCGAAAGAGCTTCCTCCGCAGGAGGCACTCAATCGTTTTCAAACCCTGCTGCGGCGCTTCCTGTGCGTGTTCGCGCAAGCCGAACATCCGCTGGTGCTGTTCCTGGACGATTTGCAGTGGATGGATGCGGCGACGCTGGAGTTGCTGGAACACCTGCTTGCCGAGCCCGAAGTGCGCCACCTGCTTCTGATCGGCGCCTATCGGGACAGCGAAGTCGACGCCCTGCATCCCCTGATGCGCATGCTGGATGCGATGCGCCGCTCCAGATCGGTGATCTTGCAGGAGATCGTGCTCGCGCCGCTGGCCTTGGGCGACGTGGCGCAGATGCTGGCCGATACCCTGCACTGCGCGTGGGAGCACGTCCTGGGCCTGGCGGAACTGCTGCAAGAGAAGACCGGCGGAAATCCATTCTTCACGATCCAGTTCATCTCCGCCCTCGCCGAAGAGGGCTTGCTCGCATTTGAGCCGGACGCGGCGGCCTGGGCATGGAACGTAGCGAGCATTCGTGCCAAGGACTTCACCGACAACGTCGTGGACCTGATGGTCGGAAAGCTGTGCCGCCTGCCCGCCGTTGCGCAGGAAGCGCTGAAGCCTTTCGGCTGCCTCGGCAGCAGCGCCACGGCTACCCACCTGAGCCTGGTTGGCGGGATCTCGGAGGCGGAACTCCATGCCGCGCTGTGGGAGGCGGTTTGCGCCGGACTCGTGTTCCGCTCGGAGGGCGGCTACACCTTCCTCCATGACCGCATCCAGGAGGCTGCCTATTCGCTGATTCCAGCCGGCGAGCGCGCGGCGCAGCACTTGCGGATCGGCAGGCTGCTCGTGTCACACATGGCGCCGTGGGAAATCGAAGAGAAAATCTTCGAGATCGTGAACCAGTTCAACCGTGGCAGCGAGTTGATTAGCTTGCCAGGTGAGCGCGAGCGGCTGGCCGAACTCAACCTCCTCGCCGGCCGACGCGCCAAGGACGCCACCGCGTATGCCGCGGCGCTGAAATATTTTGCGATGGGCCGTGCTCTATTGGCATCGGACCGCTGGGAGCAGCGCTACGCACTGAGCTTCGGGTTCGAATTCCATCTGGCCGAATGCGAATATCTGACCGGCGATCTGGCCACCGCGGAAGCACGCCTGTCGATGCTGACCGGGTGTGCCGCAAACCATGCCGACCTGGCTGCCGTCACCTGCGCCCTCGTGAACCTCTTCACAACCGTCGATCGCAGCGACCGCGCCGTCGAGGCTGGTCTCGACTACCTGCGGCGCGTCGGCGTGCAATGGCCGCCCCACCCCACCCGCGACGAAGTGCAACAGGAGTTCGAGCGCATCCGGCAGCGGCTTGGTCAGCGCGAGATCGAGGATCTGATCGCCTTGCCCCTGATGGGAGACCCCGATTCGCGAGCGACCATGGACGTGCTCACGACTCTTTTGCCGCCGGCCTTGTTCACTGACGAGAACCTGCCTGGCATGGTCGTGGGTCGTATGGCCAACCTCAGCCTGGAGCATGGCCACAGCGATGGTTCATGCCTGGGATATGCCTGGCTCGGCATGTTCCTTGGACCACGCTTCGGCGATTACCAGGGCGGATTCCGCTTTGGCAAATTAGGGCTGGATCTGGTGGACCAGGGCGGGCTGGACCGCTTCAAGGCCCGCGTGTATGTGCATTTCGGCAATATCGTCAATCCGTGGACGCGGCCGTTCCAGGCCGGCGGCGCCTGGGTACGGCGCGCCTTCGATGTCGCCAGCGAAAACGGTGACCTGACTTTTGCGCTGTACAGCTGCAACCACTTGGTGACCAACCTGCTGGCCACCGGCGAGCCCTTGGGCAACATCCAGCGCGAGGCGGAGAATGGGCTGGCTTTTGCACGCAAGGCACGCTTCGGACTGGTGGCCGATATCCTGACCGGGCAGTTGCAGCTGATCCGGACTTTGCGCGGCGCGGCGCCTGGCTTCGTGTCCTGCGACGGCACTGGACTCGACGAACAATCGTTTGAGCGGCATCTGGAGCAGGACCCGCACCTGGCAATCGCCGCGTGCTGGTATTGGATCCGCAAATCGCAGGCGCGCTTTTTTGCCGGCGACCATGCCAGTGCCATGGCGGCGACAGCCAAGGCGCAGCGCCTGTTATGGACTTCGCCATCACACATCGAGATGGCCGAATACCATTTCTACGGTGCACTCGCGCACGCGGCGCAGCACGACCAGGCAAGCGCCGAGCAGCGCACCCAGCACCGCTCGGCATTGGCCGGTCATCACCGGCAACTGGAGGAATGGGCGCAAAACTGCCCCGAGAATTTCACCAATCGCGCGGCACTGGTCGCTGCCGAGATCGCCCGCATCGAAGGCCGCGAACTCGATGCGATGCGCCTGTACGAGCAGGCCATCCAATCGGCCCGCGAGAACGGCTTCACCCACAACGAAGGGCTGGCTTTCGAGCTCGCGGCCGAGTTCTACCGAACGCATGGATTCGCGCCCTTCGCCATGACTTATCTACGGCAGGCGCGTGACCGCTATAGCTGCTGGGGTGCCGATGGCAAGGTACGGCAGCTCGACGAACGCTATCCGCAACTGCGCGCCCAGGCGGAGAGCGTGTCCGGCACGCCGCTCGACGGCCTTACCCAACTGGATCTGCTGTCGGTCACCAAGGCATCGCAAGCCATCTCCGGCCAGATCGTGCTCGACGAACTGGTCGAGACCCTCATGCGCATCCTGCTCGAAAATGCCGGCGCCCAGACCGGTTGCCTGCTGCTCGTACGCGATGAAGAGCTGGCTCTTGCCGCCAACGCCAGCGTCGACCGGCAGACGGTGGTGGTACACCTGCATGACGGGGGGCCGCAAGCGCATCCCCCCCTGCCCTCGAGCATCCTGAACTACGTCCGCCGCAGCCGGGAACAGGTGCTTCTCATGGATGCGGCCGAACCGCATCCCTATGCGGCGGACCCCTATTTTTCGCAGGGGCGCCACAAATCCGTGCTGTGCCTGCCCATCCTGCGCCAGTCCGCGCTGGTCGGCCTGCTGTACCTTGAAAACAATCTTGCCACCCACGCCTTCCCCCCTGGCCGGGTAAAGGTACTGGAACTGTTGGCGAGCCAGGCCGCCATTTCACTCGAAAACGCCCTGCTCTTCACCGCCCTGCAAAAGGAGAACAGCGAGCGCAAGCGAGCGGAGGCAGCGCTGCGTGAGCGAAATTCGCGCATCCGGCGCCTGGTCGAATCCAACATCATCGGCGTCTTCTTTTTCGATATGCACGGCGGCATCGGCGAGGCGAACGACGCTTTCTTGCACATCGTGGGATACGACCGCGGCGAGCTACTGTCCGGGACAATGCAGTGGACCGCCCTCACCCCACCGGCATACCGCGCGCTCGATGGGCAGAAGGCCGCGGAGCTGCGCAAAACCGGCGCTTGCCCACCGTATGAAAAGGAATATCTGCATAAGGACGGGCGCCTCATCCCGGTGCTGATCGGCGCCACACTCTTCGAAGACTCGCAAGAACACGGCGTCGCCTTCGTGCTCAACCTGACCGAGCGCAAGCAAGCCGAAGCCGAGCGCACCGCCCGCAAGAACGCCGAGGCAGCCAACGCCGCCAAGAGCATTTTCCTGGCCAACATGAGCCATGAACTGCGCACACCGCTCAATGGCATTCTGGGCTATGCACAGATACTGCAGCGGGACAAGACCCTGGACGCATCACACATCTCGGCACTGAACGTGATCCAGCAAAGCGGCGACCACCTGTTGACCCTCATTAACGACATCCTGGATTTCTCCAAGGTCGAAGCCGGCAAGCTGGACCTCAACCTGACCGAGATGTCACTCATCCGATTTTTGCGCGTGATCGCGGAGATGATCGCGGTAAGGGCCACGCAGAAGAACCTGAATTTCCGTTGCGACCTGGCGCCTGGCTTGCCTGCGTGGGTCAGGGCCGACGAAAAGCGCTTGCGCCAGATCCTGCTCAATCTTCTATCGAATGCGGTCAAGTTCACCGATAGCGGGGTCGTCAGCTTGTGCGTAAGCCTGTCGACAGCGGGCCGGATCCGTTTCGAGACACGCGACAGCGGTATCGGCATCGATAGTGCACAACTGGACACGATCTTCGTGCCGTTCGAGCAAACCGGCGACATAGGGCGCCGGACCAGCGGCACCGGCCTCGGCCTGGCCATCAGCCGTCAACTGGTGCGCTTGATGGGGGGCGAGATCCAGGTCGAGAGCCGGGTCGGCGCAGGCAGCGTATTCTGGTTCGAGCTGGACTTGCCAGTGGTCGATTCAAAAGCAGAAGTCGCCGGTCAGCCGGAGGTCGCCGGCTACCTAGGGCAGCGCAAAAAAATACTGGTGGTGGATGATGTTGTCGAGAATCGGACTTTGGTGGTCGATATGCTGGGCCAGTTCGACTTCGAGACCGTGGAGGCCGCGAACGGCGCGGACGGACTGGAAAAAGCGCATGCGCTAAAGCCCGACCTGATCCTGATGGACCTCGTCATGCCTGGCATGGACGGACTGGTGGCAATGCGCCGGCTGCGCGAACAACCGGAATTCAAGGATGTGCCGATCATCGCGCTTTCAGCCAGCGCGTCCCCCAGTGACCAGCAAGACAGTTTGGAGGCTGGCGCGAACGCATTTTTATCGAAGCCGATTGACTATCGGCGCCTGCTGGCGGAAATCGCCGCTCTGCTGGACCTAAGCCTGGTCTACGAGGTGAGACAGCCTGCTCCGGCATCGGACAATACAGACCCCGATCTGCTGATCACACCGCCGGCGGACAAGATCGAAGACCTGTATCGCCTGGCTCGGCAGGGAAACATGCAACATATTCTGCAATGGGCAAGCCGTTTGGACGCTCTTGACGAGCGGTATAGGCCTTTCACCAATCAATTGCGGATATTGGCCAATGGATACCAGTCCAAGGCGATCCTGAATTTTGTAAAGAAATATCGGAAAGGCATGGTGGGCATATGAACCTGAAGGCCGTACCCATGGCAGGGATCGTTTTTTTCCTGTTTGGAATATGTTCGAGCGCATTCGCGCAGTTGCCTCTTCGAATTGCCCGGATTGAAAACATTCCGGATCAATTCGTTGGCGGAGAGATACTAAAAGTCGTGTACAGCCGCCTGAATACGCCAATCGAGCTGGTTGACCTGCCGGCGAAAAGAGCGCTGATGGAGTCCAGCGCAGGGCGACTGGACGGCGAGGTTCAAAGAAACATCATGGTTCAAACGCAATACCCGACCCTGGTGATGATACGGCCGGCACTCAACTATATCGAACCGTCCGTCTTCTCTAAGAATGAGCGGTTTGAGGTGAAGGGATGGGACTCCATCAAGCCCTTTAATATCGGGATCGTGCGCGGTGTCGGCACCTCTGAAGACGGCACCCAAGGGATGAAGTCCGTACAAGCTGTCAACACCCTGGATCAACTGATGTTGATGCTCGCAGCGGATAGAGTGGATGTTGCGGTTTCCGATTCATTCAGCGGGCTGGCGGCCGTGAAAAGGTTGGGGCTCAAGGATCGGATCAAGCTGCTGGCTCCGCCCTTGCAGAAAAACGAGATCTATCATTTTCTGCACGAAAAGCATCGCGACCTGATTCCCAAAGTCGAACAGGTTCTCAGCGAGATGCAGTCCAGTGGCGAGTTGGAACGGCTGCGCAAGCAAATTGTCGAAAACTATCTTGCGCAATTGGACGGACTCATCCAGGGAAAGTGATCAGCCATGGAGCACTTGCCGGACAAGGCAATTGAAAACCGTTCCATCACGCGGCGCTTGGCGGCAACCCTTGTCGCTACCGTTCTCATCGTGTCGGCAGTGGCCATCGCCGCCATGCACTATGTCGTATCGCAGGCAGCGACAAGAGCCCTTGAGCAAAGGGCGGACGAAACACTCGCCTATCTTGTCGGCACCCTTTCAATCCCGTTGTGGACGGTTGACGATGATGGAACAAGAACCATCGGGTTGGCAATCTCCCGTGATGAATCGATTGTTCGGCTGATCATCCGGGATCGATCGGGTGCGGAAATTTACCGTATCGACAAACAAGAAGGCGGCGGCCGGATAAACAGGTCTGCCCCAATATTTCACAAGCAGGGAAACCAGGAAATCCAGGCCGGTGAAGTCACTGTTTCTCTGACACAAGCAATCAACAAGGAAAACAATCGACAACTGCTTTTTTTCTCGACAGGTATCATTTTCCTTATTTTGATTTCAGTTGTGCTCGTGGCGGTTATTTTTATCCGCATATCCTTGCGCAAGCCCTTGAATAGTCTCAATGAGATTGCGAACCGCTTTGCCGCTGGTGCATACGACCCGTCAGGCCATGTCGTCCCATATGTTGAATTCCAACCCTTTGGTACGGCATTGGATCAAATGGCGCGCAAAATAAAGGGGCAAATTGGGATGATTCGAGAGGCTGAAGCCCGGTATCGGAATATCTTCGAAAATGCTCTGGAAGGTATCTATCAAACATCGCTTGAAGGGCGTTTCCTGCATGCCAACCCGGCAATGGCAAATATCCTGGGATATGACTCGCTCGGCGAATTGGAGGCGAGCATGCTAGACATCCCCCATCAGCTTTACCTGCATTCCGAGGATCGCGACAAGGTACTTGCGCTGCTTCTTGAGCAGGGTGCCGTCACCAGATATGAAATTCAATTTCACCGCCGCGACGGACAGATTATTTGGGTCTCCACCAACGCCCGCATGGTGCGTGACGAAGCGAATCTTCCGCTTTTCATTGAGGGATTTCTCACTGATATCAGCGAACACAAAAGGGCCGAGGAAGAAATCCACAAACTCAATCAGGAACTCGAACAACGCGTCTCGGACCGCACCGCCCAACTGGAATTGGCGAACAGGGAGTTGGAGGCTTTTGCCTATGCGGCGGAGACCGCCAATCAGGCCAAGAGCGCCTTCCTGGCCAACATGAGCCACGAACTGCGCACGCCTTTGAATGGCATCCTGGGCTATGCGCAGATCCTGCTGCGCGACAAGACCCTGAGCGAGCGCGAAGCCTCCGGACTGAACGTGATCCAGAAGAGCGGCGAACATCTGCTGACGCTGATCAACGATATCCTGGATTTTGCCAAGATCGAAGCCGGCAAGCTCGACCTCTACGTGACGGACATCCAGTTCCACACCTTCTTGCGCGTCATCGCCGAGATGATCGAAGTCAAGGCCGCGCAGAAGGACCTGGACTTCGGTTGCGAGCTGGCGCCGGACTTGCCGGCCTGGGTGCGGGCCGACGAAAAGCGCTTGCGCCAGGTCTTGCTGAATCTGTTGTCCAACGCCGTCAAGTTCACCGACCGTGGCTCCGTGCGCCTGGGCGTGAGCAGTCCGGCACCGGGGCGCTTCCGGTTCGAAGTGCAGGACAGCGGGGTGGGCATCGGCGCCGATCAATTGGAGGCGATCTTCAAACCGTTCGAGCAGGCGGGCGATCTGCAGCACCGCATCGGCGGCACTGGTCTGGGCCTGGCGATCAGCCGCCAGTTCCTCAAGCTGATGGGCAGCGACGTGCAGGTCCAGAGCCGGGTCGGCGAAGGCAGTACCTTCTGGTTCGAAGCGGACTTGCAGGTCATCGCGTCGAAAGCCGGTGTGACCCACGAGCCGGGGCTTATGGGTTACGCGGGCATGCGCAAGAGAATACTGGTGGTGGACGATGTGGCCGACAACCGGGCGGTGGCGCTCGACATGCTGAGCCAGCTCGGCTTCGAGACCGGCGCGGCGGCCAGCGGCACGGACGCACTGGAGAAAGCACAGGCCCTGCGCCCGGACCTGATCCTGATGGACCTGGTCATGCCCGGCATGGATGGGCTGGAGACCACGCGCCGCCTGCGCCAGCTACCGGACTTCGAGGCCGCGCCCATCATCATGCTGTCGGCCAGCGCTTCGGCCAGCGACCAGGAGCAAAGCTGCCAGGCCGGTGCCAATGCATTTTTGGCGAAGCCCATCGAGTGCGAGCGCCTGATGGCACAGATCGCCCACCTCCTGCACCTGGAACTGACCTACGAGCCAGCGCAGGGGCCAGCGGTTTCGGGCGATGGGGATGCCAGTGCGTTCACCCTGCCGCCGCAACAGGAGATCGACAACCTGTATCAGCTGGCGCGCCTGGGCAACATGCAGGACATCTTGCACTGGGCAGACCATCTGGACGACCTGGGCGAGCGCTATCGGCCCTTCGCCAACCAACTGCGCCTGCTGGCCAAGGGCTACCAGTCCAAGGCCATCCTGAACCTGGCAAGGTACTGCATTAACAGCCGTGAATCCATTTTCAAATAGCGGCGCTTATTGCAAATGAAGGGCATAAGCCTATACTTTTTCCGTCGATATTTATTTTTATAACGGATCCGTTATGAATACCAGCGCGGGTTCCAGGGTGCCAAGCCCCAACATTCTCATCGTGGATGACACACCGGTTAACGTGGCCGTGCTGGCTGAACACCTCGTCAGCCATGGTTTTTCGGTAATGGTCGCCCAGGATGGCGAAGAAGGCATCGAGCGCGCGCAATTCGCACCGCCGGACCTGATTCTGCTGGATGTGATGATGCCGGGAATTGGTGGCTTCGAAACCTGCCGAAAACTGAAATCGCTAAGCGCCACGAAAGATATCCCTGTCATTTTCATGACCGCCCTGTCCGACATCGGGGACAAGATCGCCGCCTACAAGCTCGGTGGCGTCGACTACGTGACCAAGCCGTTTCACGCCGAGGAGGTGCTGGCGCGCATCAACACGCACCTGAGCTTGCAGGCCATGCAGCGGCAACTGCTGGAGCAGAATCAGCAACTGCAGCAGGAAATAGCGGTACGTCAAAAAGCCGAAACGGTATTGGCACAACGCTCGCAGGAATTGGCGCGCTCGAACGCGGAACTGGAGCAGTTGGCCTACGTGGCGTCGCATGATCTGCAGGAGCCGTTGCGCATGGTGGCGAGCTATGTGCAGTTGCTGGAACAGCGCTATGGCGGCAAGCTGGATGCCGAAGCGCATGAATTCATCGGGTTTTCCGTCGACGGTGTCAAGCGCATGCAGGCCTTGATTGACGATTTGCTGACCTATTCGCGGGTTGGCACCAAGGCCAAACCTTTGCAGGCAACCGATTGCGACGCGGTACTGAAAACAGTCCTGCAGTCCCTTTGCATAGCCATCGAGGAAAGCGGAGCGCAGATCCAGTGCGCCGCAATGCCGGTGGTCCAGGGAGACCCCGCGCAACTGACGCAGTTGTTCCAGAACCTGCTTGCCAACGCGATCAAGTTTCGCGGCGCGCAAGCGCCGCAGATAGAGATCCGGGTTGAACCGGAGAATGATTTCTGGCGCTTCGAGGTGAAGGACAACGGCATTGGTATTGCGCCGGAATATTTCGCCCGGATCTTCGTGATGTTCCAGCGCCTGCACAATCGCAGCCGTTACCCGGGCACCGGCATCGGGCTGGCGATCTGCAAGAAGATTGTAGAGAGACACGGTGGACGGGTCTGGGTCGAATCAGAGCCCGGACAGGGTTCGACATTCAAATTCACTTTGCCACAGGCGCCACAGACAACAGGAGAGGCATCATGAATGGAATACTGCAGGTACGCCCGATCGAAATCCTGATGGTGGAAGACAACCCGGGCGATGTCCGGCTGACCCAGGAAGCGTTGAAAGATGCGAAGGTATCGAACACGTTGCGGGTGGTGGAGGACGGGGCGGCCGCGCTGGACTACCTGCATCAACGCGGTGAGCATGTCAACGCCCCTCGTCCCGACCTGATTTTGCTGGACTTGAACCTGCCAAAAAAAAATGGCCGGGAAGTGCTGGAAGAAATCAAGGAGGATGAAAATCTGAAGACGATACCGGTGGTCATCCTGACCACCTCGCAGGCCGAAGAAGACGTGGTGCGCGCGTACAGCCTGCACGCGAACTGCTATATCACCAAGCCGGTCGATTTCACGCAATTCGCCAAGATCGTACGAACCATCGAGGATTTCTGGCTCAGTATCGTAACGCTGCCGCCAAGGTGATGAGATGAGCGTCAGCCCAATCAGAATTTTGTTGATCGAGGACAACCCGGGTGATGCGCGGTTGATCGGGTGCATGCTCGAACAAGCGCAGGAACCGGTATATAAATTGACCTGGGTCGACAACCTGAGCGACGGGATAAGGCATCTCCAGACCCGGCCAACGGACGTGCTGCTGCTGGATCTGGGCCTGCCCGAAAGCAGCGGGCTGGCCACCTTGCAGACCGTGTTGGAGCGTGTCCCGACCGTACCGACGATGGTCGTGTTGAGCGGATTGAACGACGAGAACATTGCCGTTCAAGCAGTGCAGTCCGGTGCGCAGGACTATCTGGTCAAGGGACATGTCGACTCCGCGCTGTTGGTGCGCGCGATCCGCTATGCCATCGAGCGCAGCCAGGCCAAGCAGGCGCTGCGCAAGGCCAATGACGAATTGGAGCACCGGGTACTGGAGCGCACCGCCGAATTGGCCGCCACGATTGAAGCCCTGCATGCGGAAATCGCGGAGCGCCAGCAAGCCGAGGAACGCATCCGCTACATGGCGCACCATGATGCGCTGACCGGGCTACCCAACCGCGACCTGTTGCAGGACCGCCTCACCCAGGCCATCGCCTATGCGCACCGCAATCGCACACAGTTGGCGGTGCTCTTCATTGGCCTGAACTCATTCAAGCACATCAACGATTCGCTGGGGCACAAGAGCGGCGATCGTTTTCTGCAGCTGGTCGCAGCCCGCTTGCAGACATGCCTGCGCGAAGGCGATAGCCTGGCGCGTTCCGGTGGAGACGAGTATGTACTGTTCCTTCCCTTGGTGACGGGTGCCGGTGATGCCGCGCTCGCGGCGCAGCAGACACTGGATGCCCTGGGCCAGGCGGTGCTTGTGGATGACAACGAGTTGCATCCGAACGCCAGCATAGGCATCAGCCTGTACCCGGACGATGGCACGGATATCGACACCTTGATGCGCACCGCCGACACGGCGATGAACCATGCCAAGATGCGTGGACGCGGGAACTACGAGTTCTACACCCCTGCACTGAACCAGGCCTCGCAGCAACGCCTTGCGCTGGAAAACCAGTTGCGGCAGGCCTTGACGAAAGGCGAGTTTGCGCTGCACTACCAGCCTCAGGTGGACATGGTCAGCGGCGCCATTTTTTCATGCGAAGCCTTGCTACGCTGGCGTCGCGCTGGTGCCGAGCCGGTTTCGTGTCCAGACTTTATTTCGATCGCCGAAGAAACCGGCTTGATCCTGCCCCTCGGCGAATTGATATTGCGCGAGGCCTGCCGTCAACTCAAGCAATGGCAGGATGACGGTCATCCGCAGCTGCGCATCGCGGTCAATCTGTCGGCACGCCAGTTTTACCAGCCACACTTCTGCGACCGGATCGTTGCGATTCTTGAGGAAACCGGCCTGGCCGCTTCCAGTCTTGAACTTGAGATCACGGAGAGCCTGCTGCTGCAACGCAGCGATGACGTTCTCGACATTCTGAATCGGCTCCGCCAGATGGGAATACAGCTGACGGTCGACGACTTCGGAACCGGCTATTCCAGCCTGGCTTATTTGCAGCGCTTTCCGGTGCAGGTGCTGAAAATCGACCAATCGTTTGTGCGCGGGATAGGGCATGACCGCAGTGCCACAGCGTTGGTCACTGCGATCATCGCCATGGCCCACGGACTGGACCTGAAAGTAGTGGCCGAAGGCGTGGAAACCACACAGCAGCTCAACTTCCTGCTATCCCGCGGCTGTACCGCTGCGCAAGGCTTCTACTACAGCAAAGCACTGACGGCAGAGGCGTTTATCGGATTGCGAAACCAATAATATGATCGATATCCGAATCAGGGTCTTGCTGATTGAAGACAATCCTGGCGATGCGCGCCTGATCCAATACATGCTGTCACAGGCCCGGGGACTGGTCTTTCAATTCGACTGGGTCGACAACCTGGCGGCTGGCATCGCTCACCTGAAGGCGCAACCGAGCGATGTCGTGCTGCTGGATCTGGGACTGCCGCAGAGCAACGGCCTGGAGACCCTGCGGCGTTTGCTGGAGCAAGTGCCAACGGGGCCAGCGCTGATGGTGCTGAGCGGGTTGAACGACGAAGACGTGGCCGTCCAGGCGGTGCAATCAGGGGCGCAAGACTATCTGGTCAAGGGACAGGTCGATACGCCACTGCTGATTCGCTCGATCCGTTATTCCATCGAGCGCAATCAGGCCAAGCAAGCCCTGCGGCTCGCGCACGACGAACTGGAGCAGCGCGTCGTGGCACGCACCGCGGAACTGGCGCAAACAGTCAACGCGCTGAACGCGGAAATAAGGGAACGCCAGCAGACCGAAGAGTTACTGAGCAGGCGCGAACAGGAATTTCGCACCTTGGCGGAAAACTTGCCGGACATGGTGATCCGCTATGGTCAAGACTGCCGGCGTTTTTATGTGAACCCCGCCTTCGCACGGGAAACCAGCATTCCGGCAGGCGAGGCCCTACACCGGGTTCCTGACGCGCAATGGCCGCGCGACTTCCCTTCCGAGGCATACCAGGTGACGCTGCGGCAAGTCATGGAAACCGGCATCGGCACGGAGATCTTCCTGCATGGTCCTGGGCCAGATGGCCAGTCGATCCATTACGCCTTTCGTATCGTCGCCGAGCACAACCCTGACGGTCAGGTGGTGGGGGCGCTTGCGATCGGCCGCAATATCACGGCACTCAAGGAAACCGAACGCCAACTGGAAGAGTCGCAACAGTTGTTGCGCCAGTTGGCGGCACACGGGGAAACGGCACGTGAAGAGGAACGCAAAACCGTAGCGCGTGAAATCCATGATGAAATGGGGCAGTACCTGTCAGCCTTGCGTCTCGGTGTTGCCTTGATCAGCCTGCAGTTCGGGACTGACCATCCCGCGCTGGAAGAAAGGACACAGCACCTGATCAGCCTGGTGGATTCGACAATCAAGGTGGTGCGCAATGTGGTGGTATCGCTGCGTCCGACCGTGCTCGACATGGGCATCGTATCGGCGCTGGAATGGCTGGTCGACGAGTTTATCGAGCGCAGCAAGATGCCTTGCACCTTGCGGGTCGAGGGGGATATGCCCCTCGATGAGAGGTGTGCAGTCGCCCTGTTTCGGATTGTCCAGGAGTCGCTCACCAATATCAGCCGCCATGCCCAGGCAAGCGCGGTCGAGATCGTCCTTAGGTGCGGCGATACGCGTTGTTTCCTGGAGGTGCGCGACAACGGCAAAGGTTTTGAGCCGGGCCTGCACAACATGAATGCCTTTGGTTTGGTTGGCATCCGGGAGCGCACGCTGGTGTTGGGCGGCGAAGCCAATATCGTCAGCGCGTTGGGCCGAGGGACGACGGTCAAGATCAATTTTCCGATTCCCAAGGCATTAGCCGAATCATGATTGGGGCCCACGCAAGTGGGTGAAGCGCGCTCCTCTGTGGCGGCATGTTCAAGCTGGACTGCCGCCGTGCTCGGTTTTGTTGGCTGCGATCGGGTTAAATAGTCGGCCCTGCAAATCCTCTGAGCGCCGAATGAGCCCGCGTCCGGCACCTGCTCCCATCGGGAATGCGGTGGCGTCGACGGTCACGCCTTGTGCAATTTTGCTCTGGGGGGGGCGGCGGAATTCTTGGACTGGGTTGTGCCGTAAGTCCGAGGCTCGCTCGGTATTCGACAGGATTGAGTGAGTGAACCGCCCTCCGGGGCGATTCACCCCCTCCGGTCCACCAGTACCGTAGCGGCGGCAAGATACGCAAGCTTGGTTTCAGAGTCACCGCCCTATCTCTCTGATCGATGGCCGGGCTCCGCAACAGAGGCCGCCGTCCCGTGCCTCTGCGTGCGCAGCCGGACCCGAACAAGACCGCGCGGCGCAGTTGCGCAACATCAGTCTGTCCTGGTTTTGCGTGCATGCGTAGAGCCATGGGTGGGTTGTCGATACGGCCCCGCGCTTCCCCTCAGTTCCGACTGCCATCGCAGCTAGCAGACATGCGCATAATGACCAATCGATCATTATGGTGTACATTACCAATGATCGATAAGACTTAACTATCGGTCAACTGTCCGAATGTGTGTCCAGGAACCGGTTCGTGAAGCCTTGGCACCTTGGCCCGACGCCTGTCGGATATGCCGTCAAACAAGCCTGCCATGAGCACATCAACACACCCGCCCCTTGTCACGAAGAAGACGGCTCGTGCGCGTTTGCCTCCCGAGGTACGACGTCAGCAGATCCTGGAGGCAGCGCTAGAGAAGTTCAGCGCCCTTGGCTTTGCCGCCTCAAGCATCGCTGCGATCGCACGCAACGCCGGCATGTCCAAGGCCAACCTCTATGTGCATTTCACCAGCAAGGACGCGATATTTGAGGCCATGCTGACGCAATGGCTGCGGCCCTCGGACGAGGTGCCGACCTCCCAGCCCGGTCAATCGCCGGATGAACTGGTCGATAGCCTGATCGACAACCTGTACCACCGCCTGACACCAAGGGCAGTGGCTCTCATTCGGCTGCTGATCGTGGAAGCACACCGGGTACCGCATCTGGTTGAACGCTGGTTTGAGGATTCCCTCGTGCCAGCGCGGATCGCCCAGCAGAGCAGGGTCGACAAACTGGTCTCCACAGGCAGCCTGAGCGTCACCGCGCTGACACAGGATTTCAACTTCACCACGATCCCGCTGCTCTATGCGGCGGTGACGCAAATGCTCCTGCCCGAAGAGCAGGCATGCGTGGAGTTCGAAATAATCAAGGAAGCCCATCGCAATCTGCTGCACCAGCTGATCAAACCAGTGCCAGGTGCGCCACCAAACGACAGGAAGTAGTCCATACTGTTCTTGCTCTGTGCGGCACGTTTCCGCAAGGCGATCGGTCAAATGGTTTGATTGGATGACACACCCACGGATCGAGCCATATCAACCTCATGGTGGCAACCTATCCGAGGTCGTAGCCGCCTACGGCAAGTAGGCGGAGTCCTGGTGTTGGCAACGATCCCGGGTGCCCGCCCTCCCCGCTTGGGTTGCTTCCACCAGCATCTACACTTTCTTGGCCTCCGTCCACGCCGGCGATCGCTGCGAATGGATGTCGCCGTCACTGAGCGGATCTGTCCAGTCGCTCAGATCGCACTGCGCTGCCCCGGCCTCAGATGGGCGTCAAGAGCAAGGCTAGAAGCTTGCGATGTGTGTCCTTGACAGCTTGTACCTCTCGTGCCGCCTTATCTTTGCCCAGCACCATCTGGGCGACTGCCGAGTAAACGACCGGCGCCATCACCAGACTGAAATGATCGGTCAAGGGGCTGGACTTCACCAATCCGTTTGCCACCAGTTGATTGATGTACTTCTGGCGATCACCGCGCGCCTTCATGTTTGCCGCATTCCATTTGGCAAGCAGGTGGGGCACCCGATGGCCCTCGGTAATGAGCAACCGGGCAATCGCGATCGTTTCGTCGGTCAATCCGCCGTAGGCCGTCTCGATGATGCGGTCCACGAATTCCTCCGCATTTTGAGCATCGAACATGCGGCTCCAGTTTCCTTGTGACCGGCTCATCAATCCTTGGAGCAGCGTCTCGAACATATCGTCTTTATTGGCGAAGTGCACGTAGACGTTGGCTTTCGAGATACCCGCGCGCTTCGCGATCTTTGCGATGCTGGCAGCGGTAAAGCCCAATGCATTGAACTCGATCAGCGCCGCCTCAAGAATCTGCTTGCGGCGAACCTCGGGGGCCAACCGTGTCCTCTTCTTTTTCGGTTCAGCCGGGTGGACCAGGGCCGTGGAATCAATCTTCTTCATGCCATTGCTCTATGTGGGTAACCTGCTGCACCACAGCGCACAGCGCTCATGGTTGCGGCCGGCTCAAGTGATTGTCGTGCAAGCTACATCTTCCTCTTCGCTGGAGTGTCACCCAAGTCCGTGGCCGAAACAACGATCACAGCAACCTTCAACAGCCAAACTAGCGAATCAACATTCAATGCCTTTGAGGCAGCCAAGCCCTGGTTCCTCGCGATCGCGGGCGGAGGCTGTGCAGCCGTCCAGTGTAGGCCATCGTATTGGAGATCAGGCGACCAATGCCTTCGATCACTGATCAGCCACCTTGAACGGCGCGATGCCGCAAAGCGAACACGCGGCATAAATTTATAATGACCGATCGTTCATTATGATGTAGGATACAGCCTGTCTCGACGCATCTTTCGTGCGTCGGAGACCTTGAAATGCTCCCGATTCAACCTGGAATCCTGCGGCGCCTCGTCATCTCCTTCTGACCGGTGATGCGCAGGTTCGCAAGAACTTCCGGGGTTGCAGTGGGAGTCATAAACCCAGTTTTCGCTTGACCTTTGAGCCGATATCCCCAGAAAGGAACGATTTCATGAATGCTCGCTGTCTCATCATGCTTATTGCGGTAGTGCTGGGCACCAGCGCTTGCGCCAGCAAGGTTGTTCAGCCGCCTGCCACCGCCTCGTCGCAATCGACGAACAAGGCCCCTCTCGGCCCGGAGATGGAGAGAAACGCTGGAGCCGCGTCGATCGCAATCTCGGCCACTACCAGCTCGCCGGGTACCTCGCTTGCCGGAGGAGTCGAAGTGGCCAGTACCGCCACGGCTGAAGAGGCGGTGGCCGTAGGCCGGGAAGCAAAGACGCCTCCACCCGAAGCGATCGTGCAGGATCCGTGGGAGGGCTACAACCGTCGCATGCACTCCGTGAACAACGTGATCGACAAATACTTCACCCGCCCCCTGGCCGTGGCCTACGACAAGGTGACGCCTGACGTTGTGCAGTCGAGCGTATCCAGCTTCTTCCGCAACCTGCGCGAACCCGCCACGGCGGTCAATCAGGCGTTGCAGGGTCGCCCGGCGCACGCCGCTCAATCGGTAGGACGGTTCGCAGTCAACACGACGGTCGGTATCGGTGGACTGTTCGACCCTGCTACCAGCTTCGGGATGGAAAAGCGTGATGGCGAAGACTTCGGACAGACGCTGGCAACCTGGGGCTGGCGCGATTCGCGCTATCTCGTGCTGCCCCTGTTCGGACCACGCACGGTGCGAGATACGGTCGCCATCGTGGGTGATCAGCCACTGTCCCCCGTCGGCTACGTCCAGGACGCTGGCGCGGCGAACGCACTGCAGATTCTCCAGATGGCAGACGGGCGCGCCCGCATGCTGCCCATGGATCAGGCTCGCCGGGATGCGCTGGATGAGTATGCGTTCGTTCGCGATGCCTGGGCACAGCGGCGAAAGCAACAAATCGAGCAGGATCTGAAAAGCAGCCGCAACTGATTTGCGTCGCGCAGAGTGCCGCGAGGTGGCAACTGAGTCCTACGCCGCGCCTCCTCAACTCATGGATGAGAACACTTCGCCACAGAGCAGCGTCTCCTCCATCTTGCGACTGAGGGCAGTCCATGCATCGCTACCCGCCAGCACACTCCCCGGCGGAACGTCAAATTCCACGGTGGAGCACCGAGCACGAGAACCGCAAAAGCCCAAGGACCAAATTCAGTTGCGGTTTACCTGCACCGATGAAGCGGTCAATCCCTGCACTGACTTTGCTTCTTTTGGCGAACGATATTGCTCTGCCCGCGAGAAGTAGAGGAGGAAGACATTGTCAATACGATATTCAGATAGACAGGCTACCACTTCCACCAGATCTTCTGACCGATTCATGCGCCTTTTCCTCGCCGCGGGTGGTGCGGTTGCACTGGCCTTGGGATGGAACTTCACACAGATGCCCATGGCCATGGGCATCTGTGTGGTCCTGTTGACCGTTGCCATGCTCTGCATCCTGCTTGCGGAAGGCTCGTTGTTGCCTCGCATGGCCATGACCGCCTTGACGATGCTGATGGCCGCCTCGTATCCGCATCTCGCGCGCGGCATGGTCGAAGCCAGGTCAGGCTTCTTCCTTGTCCTGGCCATGCTGCTGGTGTACTGCGACTGGCGGCCGATCGCATTGGGAGCCGCACTAGCCATCGCGTACCACATCGCAACCAACGACCTGGCAGGCGTTGCGTCCGCCAACACACAGCTCAAGCACCACGAGGCCATGCGTTCAATCGCAGATGTGGTCGGCATCAGCATCCAGGCAACCATTGAGATCTGGATCGCCATCAAGGCACGCCCGGATGCCCGAACTGTGAAAAGTCAGCGCGGCGGCGCTGCACACGGAGAGGGCTTTGAAGGTCAGGCTGACAAAACTGAAGTAAATCCGAGTGTTGCGGCTAATACCAGCTTGACCAGCCATGCCAGGAATCAGTAACCAACCAAGGCCGTCACATTTGCAACGGACGAACTCCGCGATGACGACATCAGCGCTGGCAAGTACCTAGGGAGAGGCGAGTAGGCAATTTTCTGGCCGGTTACAACGGCAGTTCTGTTCTGGTGACAAATCGCGACGCAACCGCGTCCAGCGCTTTTAACACCGCGGCAATAGCCGGAGGTCTGAAGGTGCCTTGCACCATCGCGCCAAAGATGCGCCGCACCATCAAAGGCTTTACTGGCACGACGCTGAAGCTCGGGTCCATTGAGGCTGAGCGTAACGCGAGGGCTGGCAGTACCGTTATGACGTATCCGGTTCGGACCATTTCCAGTGTCGCCGCCATATTTCGGCAGCTCGCGACCACTCGGGGCGTGTAGCCTGCATTGTTGCAGGCGTTGACAATTTTCCCCCTTGTAGGTCTGTGCGGTTTTGTTGATAGCCCAATTTTCTGCGGCGAGTTGGTGCATGCCAATCCATTGCTGCTTTACTAGGCGGTGGGAGGATGCGCATGAAAAGCATGGATACAAGGGAAAACACTTGTACGGTCTGTACGTACGATAGATACGATAGGCACACTTTAGAAGTTCCGGCTCTCTCATCTCCCTCCCCTCAACTTGAAAAAGGAAAGCTATGTCAATGGAATACCGCTTGCGTCGAACTCTGCCCAGTGAGCGCGTAGCGATCATCATGCCGGTCGATCACGGATTGATTTTTGACCGGATCGAAGGTCTCGAAACGCCATCGTCTCCATTTGCCGCCTGGGCGGATAAAGACGTTACCGGCTTCATGATGACGCCTGGCCAGATCAAGCAGACCGAAAAATTCTTTGCCGCGCGACCGCATCTGACACGGGTACTGACGATTGATACCTTTTATGACTACCGCGAACTTGAAGGTGGCTCACATGGTCTGATCACGACGGTGGAAGAGGCGGTTCGCCTGGGCGTCGATGCCGTAAAAATGCTATTCCCCTGGAATATGTCCAAAGTGGAGCGGGTCAACATCTGCAACCGTGTGGGCCAGGTCGTAAACGCCTGCGAGCGCTGGAGCATTCCACTTGTGCTGGAGCCCGTGATTATTGGCGCCCCCCGCACCGAAGAAGTCATTATCGAAGAAGAGAAAGTCGCACGCATTGCATATGACCTGGGTGCGCACATCATCAAGATCGCATTCCCCGGCGAAGAACGCACGAAGCGACTGGTGGAAGAACTGAAGGTCCCACTTGTAATCGCCGGTGGTCCACTGGCGGGGGCGCCGGAGGACACCATTGACGCGGTGGCGCAGACGATTCGCTCTGGCGCCCGTGGCGTGATTGTGGGACGAAACATATGGCAACGCGAGCGTGGCGAAGGAGAGAAGACCCTCGCCGAGATCGCAAAGATCACGCGAAGCGTGAAGTTCAACGACTGAAGCCGCGGCATCTGATGCGTCTGCATAGACACATAAACAGAATGTGCATAGACGCTCTCAGAATGCGCTCACCAAGCAGTGGCATGTGCTTGCAAGCCTGCACATGCCCCTGGGAGCCCTTCTCGGATCGACTCACCTGAGATCCGGGAAACCAAGTAGTAAGTTCAACAGTATGCAAAGAGGAGAATTAAATGTTCAAAAATAAAATTGCAGCTATCAGTGCCACAGTAATGATGGCGTTTGGTGTGGACGCTCAGGCAACAACACTTACGATTGCGACCGTTAATAACCCCGACATGGTGGTTATGCAAAAGTATTCCGCCCAGTATGAGAAGGAGACTGGCGTAACACTGAAGTGGTTAGTGCTGGATGAAAATACATTACGTCAGCGCGTGACCACCGATATCGCAACCAAGGGCGGGCAATTCGACATCATTACCATCGGCCTGTACGAAACGCCCATCTGGGGCAAACAGGGCTGGCTGCAGCCTTTCGAGAAATTTTCTGACAAGTACGATGTGAACGACATTCTGCCGAGCGTGAAGGACGCACTCTCCTACCAGGGAAAGATGTACTCTGTGCCGTTCTACGCAGAAAGCGCGATGACGTTCTACCGGAAGGATCTGTTTGAAGCGGCCGGTCTGAAGATGCCGGAGAATCCCACATGGACCCAGATCGCAGATTTCGCCAAGAAGTTGGATAACAAGCAGACCGGTGTGCATGGCATTTGTATCCGGGGCTTGCCCGGATGGGGCGAAAACATGGCCCTGCTGGGATTAGTAGGCAACGTCTTCGGCGGCACCCAATTCAATATGAACTGGACATCTGCGGTAAACAGCAAGGCATGGAACAATGCCATTGATTTCTACGTCAACCTGGCCAACAAGTACGGCCCCCCCGGAGTTGTTGGCAATGGATTCAATGAAAACCTGAATCTCATGGCTGAAGGCAAGTGCGCCATGTGGAACGATGCGACGGTGGCAGCAGGATTGCTGTTCGATCCGAAGCGCTCGAAGGTGGCAGACAAACTGGGCTTTGCGCAAAACCCGGTGGAAACCTGGAACAAGGGTGGAGCATGGCTGTGGGCATGGTCGCTCGGCATCCCCTCCTCATCCAAGAACGGCGACGAAGCGCGCAAGTTCATTGAATGGGCCACGTCCAAAGAGTACATCAACATGATTGGTGAAAAAGAAGGTTGGGTGACCATTCCTCCTGGCACTCGCAAGTCCACCTACACAAATCAGAAGTACCTGGCCGCCGCTCCGTTTGCAGCCCCAACGCTGAAGGCAATCGAAAGTGCGAGTCTGGTGGATAACACCGCAGTGCCCAAGCCCTACACCGGCATCAACTTCGCGATCATTCCGGAAATGCAGGCCATCAACAACTACCTCGGTCAGCAAATTGCAGGTGCTCTGACAGGCAAGACAACTGTCAAGGCTGCCCTGGACTCCGCTGCCAGAAATTCTGACAAGATCATGACGAAGGCCGGTTACATCAAGTAATGCCCTGTGCCCTCAGAATGCAGCCATGCATTCTGAGGGCATTACTTTATCCGGGTAAATGAAAATGATGAACACCTCAACGATCCATAATAAAAGTAAATCACCACGGTCGAAGCAAAAGATACGGGTGTGGCCGCTATTGCTGCCCTCGGTGTCTGTGTTGGCAATATGGGCTGTAGTCCCCCTTGTACTGACCATTTGGTACTCATTTCAGAACTACAACTTGCAGGCACCACCAGCAGTCTTTGGTGGACTGATCAATTTCGAATTTTTGTTTACAGATGGCGACCTGCCGGTCGTCGTTATGAACACATTGGTGATGGTGTTTGGTCCCATGCTCATCACAGTGATCCTGGGCCTGGCCTTCGCAACACTCTACGACGGACCATTCCCAGGTCGATCGATTGCGAGGCTATTGGTCATTACCCCATTTTTCGTCATGCCAACCGTGGCCGCACTGGTGTGGAAGAACTTGTTCTTTCATCCGGTTTGGGGACTCCTGGCATGGGCTGAAAAGCTAGTTGGTTTGGAACCGATTGACTGGTTCTCCAGCCATCCGATGCTGGCGATCATCATCATCGTGTCCTGGTTATGGACACCGTTCTCGACGCTAATCCTGCTCACGGCATTGCAGTCGCTGGACAGAGAACAAATTGAAGCAGCACGTATGGATGGGGCAAAGTCAGTCTCGAGATTTATCTATGTCGTACTACCCCATCTTCGCAGACCTGTGGCAGTACTGTTGATGCTGGAGACAATCTTCTTCCTGTCTACCTACGCGGAGATATATGTGACAACGATGGGGGGGCCTGGAGCGGCAACCACGAACATACCCTTCTACATATTTTCGCGGGCCTTGATGGGGTTTGATGTGGGGTTGGCCTCTGCAGCCGGAATATTTGCAATCCTGATTGCAAATATTGTTGCCTTCTTCTTCGTACGCAATCTATCGGAGCAACTGTGATGTCCCGTGCAAAAAGTGAAAAGATAGATCTGCTCCGAATGATACTGGGCTGGTTCGTCGGAATATTGATGGCATTCCCAGTATTCTGGATGGCGCTTGCCGCGTTTAAAACAGAACAAGATGCGGCGTCGATACCTCCCAAGCTGTTCTTCAGCCCGACGCTTGAAAACTTCGTGGCGATGAATGAGCGGGTCGACTATGTTCGCCATGCCTGGAACAGCATTGTGGTCTCCGCCAGCTCCACCTTGATTGCAATCGCGCTGGCAGCACCTGCGGCCTATGTCATGGCTTTCTATGCGACCAAGAGCACCAGAAAGCTGATGCTGTGGATGCTCTCCATTCGCTTCATGCCGGCTGTGGGTGTGCTGATTCCCATCTATCTGATCCTAGTGCATTTCAATCTGATCGACACGAAATTCGCACTCATTGTCATCACCTGCCTCAGCAACTTGCCCATCATCGTCTGGATGTTGTACTCGTACTTCAAGGAAGTGCCGGTCGAAATCCTGGAGGCTGCGCGCATGGATGGCGCACGGCCCCTGCGGCAACTGCGCTATCTGTTGATACCACTCACGGCCCCTGGATTCGCGTCTACAGCATTGCTCGGTGTGATCCTGGCGTGGAATGAAGCCTTTTGGTGCATCAATATCACGGCCACAGAAGCAGGCACATTGGCATTGGCCATCGCTTCTTTTGCAAACTCAGAAGGGCAGTTTTGGGCAAAGCTTTCGGCTGCTTCTCTTGCATCCGTCGGACCGATTTTTATTTTTGGTTGGATTACGCAACGCCAGTTGGTGCGGGGCCTCACCTTTGGTGCCGTGAAGTAAGTGCAATTGGAGACAAAAATGACAGCGTTAGTTTTAAAGAATGTGAAAAAGCAATACGGCGAAGTCCTTACGATCAAGGGAGTTGACTTGGAAGTCGCACCCGAGGAATTCATTGTCCTCGTCGGACCGTCGGGATGCGGCAAATCAACGCTTCTGCGAATGATTGCAGGGCTTGAGGAAATTACCTCGGGTGACCTCTTCATCGATGGCGAGCAGATGAATGATGTGGAGGCGGATTCCCGTGGCTTGGCCATGGTGTTTCAAAGCTACGCGCTCTATCCGCACATGACCGTTGCCGACAACATGGGGTTCGCCTTAAAGATGGCAGGCATTCCGAAGCCGGAACGCGACCGGAAGGTTTCCGACGCCGCAAAGATTCTGCAACTGGAGCATCTTCTGGACAGAACGCCCAAGCAGTTGTCTGGTGGACAGCGTCAGCGCGTAGCGATCGGGCGGGCCATCGTACGTCAGCCCAAAATCTTCCTGTTTGATGAACCGCTGTCCAACCTGGATGCATCCCTGCGGGTTCAGATGCGCATTGAACTGGCCGAACTGCACCGCAAACTGAATGCCACCATGATTTACGTCACCCACGATCAGGTGGAGGCCATGACCATGGCTGACCGTATCGTGGTGCTGCGCGACGGCATTATTGAGCAGGTCGGCACGCCGCTGAAGCTGTACAACAAGCCGGCAAATACGTTTGTGGCGAGCTTCATCGGTTCTCCCAAAATGAACCTTCTGGAGGCGCAGGTTGAAGAAGACCTGGGCGCGCTTGTGAAGCTCAGGCTCAGCCCCGGTTCGCATATGGTGCTACCGGCAAATCCGCAGCTGACGGTGGGAAGAAAAGTCACCCTGGGTCTCAGGCCGGAAACCCTGGGGCTGAGTGACTCCGGAACGATAGCAGGCATCATTGCCGTGGTGGAACACCTCGGCGGTGAAACGCTTTCCTACATCGATATTGGCTCTGGCACCCGTCTGACGGTCAAGCTGGACGCCATGTCCCCGGTGGCAGTCGGCGATACCGTCCGGCTGGGACTGGCCGTCGATCGACATGTCATTTTCGACGAGTCTGGCGTGGCATTGTATTGATGCGGCCGGAAATGCCCGAAGCCATGTCCCGTACAAGTTGACACTGTTTCGCAACCCACAAGGAACCGAGAGAAAAGATGAAGGCCATTGAAATCACCCAAGATCACAAGATCAGTATCGTGGAAAGACCCGTTCCGGAGGTTTACCTGAATGACGTGCTGATCAAGCCCACACGTTGCGGCATCTGTGGAACCGATCTGCACATTCTTCAGCACGGATTTGTAGGCACCCATTACCCCTGTACGCCTGGGCATGAATTCGGCGGCCATGTGGTTGCCGTCGGAAAAGATGTCAAGGGCATCAAGGACGGCGACTTTGTTGCGGTGGATCCCAACGTGGTCTGTGGTGAATGCCGCTGGTGCAAGGCAGGACGCCCCAATCTCTGTGTGCAACTCACGCCCATTGGTGTCGGGCGGTTTGGTGCGGCGGCCGAGTTTGTGTCCGTGCCCGCGCGCAATGTGTATCGGGTGAAGCAGAGCATAGGTGACAGTGCGGCCGCGATGATCGAGCCGCTGGCCTGTGCCCTGCATGCGGTCGAATCGTCCCAGGGAATCAAAGGGCGCAATGTGCTCGTGTTTGGCGGGGGAACCATGGGTATGCTGATTGCCCTGGCGGCCCGAGCGCAGGGAGCCGGCTCGGTCGCTATTGCCGACCCGTCAGTAGCCAAACTGAAAATTGCACACCAGATTGGAATACCGGTTGCGCGGTCCCCGTCGGATTTCAACGGGGACCTTTTTGACGTGGTGTTCGAGGCCGCAGGCGTCACGGGTGCTTTGACCCAAGCCATGGGCTTGCTGGACAAGACCGGAACCTTGGTGCAGGTCGGCGTTCACGATGCCGACAAAACCGTGCCTTTCAATCCGTTCCTTCTTTATGAGCGCGAGCACAAGTTCATTGGCTCCAACTCATGTGCCGGGCAGTTTGAATCCGCCGTGGATTTCATTGAAGACATCAAGGCTGAAACTGAACTGCTGGTCGGAAAAACCTTCAGCGTCTGGGACTTCGAGAAAGCCGTTAAGAGCATGGCTAGTGGCGAAGCGGTCAAGACACAGCTGAGCTTTGACTGATCCACGAAACGGAAAGACCACCCATGCTGGTATGCGGTATTGATATTGGCACGACCAATCTGAAGCTTGCGCTCTTTGACGAACGAGCGAGGATGGTGTGGCTGAAAACGGAAGAGTCGCCGCGCATACGCGATGCTCTGGGCCTTGTGACGGATGCCACGGCGCTTGTCAACAAGATTGAAGACATGCTGGTGGAGGGCTGGAAGACCACCGGCAAGGGCCAGCCCATTGCCGCCATCTCCACGGCCGGGGTCGGGGAGGACGGTGTCTATGTGGATGCGCAGCTAAATCCTCTAGGGCCTTCCATTCCGTGGTTTGACCAGCGCGCTGCATCGGAGGCCGCCGAGTTGGCGCACCATGCCTGCGCGACACACAGGGCCGGCATCATGCTGGATCCAACCCGTACGGCGGCCAAATGGCTGTGGATATCCCGGCACGCGAAGGAACAGGTCGCACAAGCCCGGGCCTGGATCAGCCTGACCGACTATCCGCTGGCCAGGTGGGCCGGCAAGGCCTTCATGGCGGACACCTTGGCCTCCAGGACGGCCTGCTTTGATTCGGTACAGCGGAAGTGGCTTGATCCGATGCTGTCGGCCTGCGGTGCTGTTCATCTGCCGGAAGTGGTTTGTGCGGGTAGTACCATCGGAACGGTCCGCAGCCAGAAGCTGCTGCAAAGCGGTGCGGTGAACGAGGACACGCGCCTGATTGCGGGTGGTCACGACCATCCGGTCGCAGCGTATGCCATCCACCGTATCGACAAGCTGGCACGGGTGGATTCTCTGGGCACTGCCAACGTGATCTACGGGGATGCACCGAGCTTCGCAGTCAACGCCTACGACCCCTATATCGCGTTCATGTCCTCCATCGAAGGGCCGTCCAGATTGGCATGCTTGGGTGTCTTTGAGTTTTCTTCTACCGTAACCCGACACCAGGGTGGCATGGAGTCGATTCGCCAGGTCCTGAAGTTGCCACATATACCGGGCGAACCCGGAAGATTCTCGGGACTCCAGGATGCGAGCGAGCGGGGGCTTCTGGAATGGGCAACCATGAATGCGCGGATCCTACTGGAGCGCCTGGATGGCTACGGTGTACCGGTTGGCCCCATCTACTCAACCGGTGGTTGGAGTCGCTCCGACGCCTTGCTTGAGCTGCGTGCCAGCGTCTTCGGGCGTCCCATTCATGCACCGGAAGAAAAAGAACTCACCGTGCTGGGGGCTGCACTGTTGGCGTCTTCGGCCTTGGGCGGTTCCCAGGATTTTGAAACGGCGGTCCGGGTGGTTGAGCCGGATGCGCAATGGCAGGCACGTTACACCGAAATCTATGCCGACTTTGTTCACACCGGCACCACCAGACTGGCATCGCACTAGGCCAGTGGCGGTGATCGGAATTTCATTTTCAGGAGAGGATCATGTCCCAATTTCTTAACCGCCGTGACGACATCGTCACCGAAGCCATCGACGGACTTATCCGCACCTCCGGAGGCCTGCTGGCACGTCTAAACGGCTATCCCAGCATCAGGGTTGTGCTGCGCACAGACTGGGACCGCAGCCAGGTTGCCCTGGTGTCTGGCGGTGGCTCGGGCCATGAGCCGAGTCACGTTGGCTTTGTCGGCAAAGGCATGCTGACTGCGGCGGTGTGCGGTGATGTATTTGCCTCGCCCTCGGTGGACGCCGTGCTGGCCGGCATTCTTGCCGTTACCGGTGAAGCGGGTTGCCTGCTCATCGTGAAAAACTACACCGGTGACCGTCTAAACTTCGGGCTTGCTGCCGAGCGCGCCCGCGCTCTAGGGAAAAAAGTGAACGTGGTGATCGTGGATGACGATATTGCCTTGCCCGACCTGCCACAGGCACGCGGCCTTGCAGGAACCCTTTTTGTTCACAAAATTGCTGGCGCACTCGCTGACACGGGCGCAAGCCTTGATGCGGTCACCGAGGCTGCCAGGCGCGTCATTGCCGGCACCATCAGCATCGGAATGTCGTTGAGTACTTGCACGGTCCCGGGCTCACCTCAGGAAGCACGTATTCCTGCCGGCAAGGCTGAACTGGGTCTGGGCATTCACGGGGAACCTGGTGTGGAGCAGGTCGACTTCTCCGGCGCGCGCGGGGCCATTCAATCCATGGCCGCGAAGCTGGCGCCCACCATGCGCGATGTATCCCATGTCGCGCTGCTGAACAACCTAGGCGGCACTTCTGTCCTGGAAATGGCGGTGCTCGCCTATGAGCTCACCCAATCGGACATTGGCAATCGCATCAAACATATCGTCGGACCGGCGGCTCTGATGACCTCGCTGGACATGCGCGGCTTTTCTGTGTCCTTGCTGCCCGAAACAGAGACCGATATGGCCGGCCTGTGCGCACCGGTCAGGGTGAGCGCATGGCCGACCATGGTCGCAGTCGGGGAAGTGCAGGTCATTGACCTGCCGCAGGGTGTCAAACCAACGGCAGCGCAGGCGTCGCAGAACGACTTTGCCCGCAGTGTTCTCAAAACCGTGTGCGATGCACTCTTGGTGGCAATGTCCGACCTCAATGCCCTCGACGCCAAGTCAGGAGACGGAGACACGGGGTCCACCCTGGCCGGTGCCGCCCGCGCGATTCTGAAAGACCTTGACCAACTTCCGCTGAACGACACGCCAGAACTTCTGTGCACAGTTGGGCAAACACTTTCTCAGGTCATGGGTGGATCCTCGGGCGTGCTGCTTGCCATATTCTTTGCGGCTGCCGGCGAGGCTGCCTCCAGGGGCGAAGACTTGCAGGAGGCGCTCCAGCATGGACTCAGCCGGATGCAGCAAATCGGAGGCGCTCAGCTTGGAGACCGGACCATGGTTGACGCACTCTGGCCGGCACTAAATGCCTTGCACCTGGGGCTGAAGGCATCCGCCGTCGCTGCCCGGAAAGGCGCTGATGAGACCGCCTCGATGCGCCGCGCTCGCTCGGGCAGGGCATCTTATGTCAGTGCCGAGCAACTGATTGGCCATACCGATCCCGGTGCGGAGGCCGTTGCGCGCATTTTTGAGACGCTCAGTAGCTGAACCGGGTCCGCTTCAGTCGGTTGAATGGCATTGGAAACAGCCAGGAGGGCAATATGAATCAATCGAATCCTTACGGAAATCTGGCGCGCAAGCGGGCAGCTGTCACGGGTGCCCTGCACCGCAACGTTCCGGATATCCCGGGCTGCTTATTATCGCGCTATCGCGCATGCCGGGCTGGTTGGCGACGCAGGCGGCTTACTACAATCGGGACCACTATGAAAACATCGGTCAAAACAGTTAAAGAGATTGATCGGACCTCCGAGGAGCCGTTTTACCTCCAGCTTTCTGATTTGATTGAGGACTCGATCAAGCAGGGCTTGTTCCAGCCGGGCGAACAGATTCCAACGGAGAGCGAGTTGTGCCGGAAGTACAACCTCTCGCGCGCCACCGTACGCCAGACGCTGAGGACTCTGGAAGAACGCAACTGCATTTGCCTAGTCGCAAGACGCGGCGCATTTGTCGTTGATGCCAAACGAACAGGATGGGTGCTTCAGGTAGCGGAGGGGTTTTTTGAAGGCGAGGTCGATCACGACCACCGCAGCGTGCACACCGAGGTGCTAGAAGCGAAGACCGTTCCAATGCCTGGTGCTGTGGCTTTAGGGTTGAACCATAAAGAGGGTGATCCCTGTTTCATGTTGCGCCGGCTGCGTCGCCTGGACGGGAAAGTCGCGCTGCTGTCCGTGAATTATTTGTTGCCGGAACTCAAGGATATTATTGCTTCCAGCGAAGTCACAAAACCGTCCGGATCACTCAATCGCGTCTTGCGGCAGAACGGATATCTTGTTTACGGCGCACGCCGAACCGTGGAAGCAGTGGCAGCCACACCCGCCGTTGCCAAATCTCTTGGGGTTTCCGCAGGATTGCCGCTTTTGCTTGTTTCATCCGTTTCCTGGGATGAGCACATGCAGCCATTTGACTACTACACATCCTGGGTACGCACGGATGTCGTCAAGGTCACCGTTGAGGCGTCGGCGGTACCAACGCGAAAATAGGTCTCCTGTTGATAAATCCGTCCCTATGCAGGGACCGTATATCCAAATTTCTCGTCCACCAGCTCCGTCGCCAGAATTTCGCCAAGTTCACCCGCACGTGCGCAAGCTGATCTGGGCATGCGTTCAGCCAATATGGCCGCTGCATGTGGATACCCCAGTTCACGAATCTCTTCCGCGATTCGCTCCATATCATCGGAGTGGAAGCGGATGCAATCAGGAAGATTTGCCTCGATTGCTGCGCGTCCTCCCGCGCGTTCGGTGTCGTCGCCTGCCAGAGCCCTTCGCCTGAGCACGCAGGCGAATGCACCGAATTGCACCTGCTTGCACGGCTTTTGCCATAACTTTGGCATAAACCCCGCAAGCAGCGGCGAACGAAAAAAGGACTTGCTTGCGCAAGTCCTTGAAATCGTTCATAAAAATTTGGTAGGGCGTCACGGACTTGAACCGTGGACCAAAGGATTATGAGTCCTCTGCTCTAACCAACTGAGCTAACGCCCCGACCGAAGCGCTATTGTAGGGGCCGGCCCTGCCCGGTTCCGGGCGCGGCGGCCGGCTATTTGTGGTGGCTCAGCGCGTTGCTGACCAGCTTGGATGTGATGTCGACGATCTGGATCATGCGGTCGTAGGCCATGCGGGTCGGACCGATCACGCCGAGGGTGCCGACCACCTGGCCGTCCACCTCGTAGGGCGCGCTCACGATGGACAACTCTTCAAACGGCACGACCTGGCTTTCGCCGCCGATGTAGATGCGCACGCCGGCCGCCTGGCTGGAGATGTCGAGCAGGCGCATGAGCTGGGTTTTCTGCTCGAACAGGTCGAAGGCGCGGCGCAGGTTGCCCATGTCGCCGGCGAAGTCGCTCACCGACAGCAGGTTGCGTTCGCCGGAAATCACCACCTCGTCCTGCTCCTGGGTGAGCGCTTCCGAGCTCACGTGCACCGCTGCCTGCATCAGGCTGGCAATTTCGCCGCGCAAGCTTTCCACCTCGTTCTTCAGCCGCTCGCGCACCTGTTCCATGGCCAGGCCGGCGTAGTTGGCGTTGAGGTAGTTGGCGGCCTCGATGAGCTGGGTCTGGGAATAGTCGGCCTCGGTGAAGATCACGCGGTTTTGCACGTCGCCGTCTGGCGAGACGATGATCACCAGCAGGCGCTTTTCCGACAGCCGCAAAAATTCGATGTGCCGAAACACCGAGGTGCGCCGCGGCGCCATCACCACGCCGACGAACTGCGACAGGTTCGACAGCAGGTTGGCCGCGTTGGCGATGACCTTCTGCGGCTGCTCAGCCGCGAGCTTGGGTGGCTGCGGGCCGTCGCGCTGCACGGTGAGCATGGTATCGACGAACAGCCGGTAGCCGCGCGCCGTGGGAATGCGGCCGGCCGAGGTGTGCGGGCTGACGATCAGGCCGAGATCCTCCAGGTCCGACATCACATTGCGGATGGTGGCCGGCGACAGATCCAGCCCCGACGCACGCGACAAGGTACGCGACCCGATGGGCTGGCCATCGGCGATATAGCGCTCGACCAGCGCTTTCAACAACAACTTGGCACGATCATCGAGCATCGAATCATTTTAATGATGTAATTTGCGAATGACCCCTAAATTCCGCAGCGTCGCGCTATTTGGCAAGTACCACGCCCCGGGCTCCGCTTCCGGGGCGGGCTCGGAGTTGTCGCGCAAGGCACTGGAAGGCATTGCCGGTTTTCTGACCCGCCAGGGTTGCGAGGTGGTGGTGGACCGCGAAACCGTGGCCAATACCGGCCTGGCCGGCTACCGGGCGCTGGACATGGACACCATCGGCGCCGAATGCGACCTGGGCCTGGTGGTCGGCGGCGACGGCACCATGCTCGGCATCGGGCGGCTGCTGGCGCCCTACGGCGTGCCGCTGATCGGCATCAACCAGGGCCGGCTCGGCTTCGTGACCGACATTCCGATCGACACCTACCAGGCCACGCTCACGCCGATGCTGCGCGGCGCCTACGAGGAAGACCACCGCAGCCTGATGCATGCCCGCGTGATGCGCGATGGCCAGTGTGTGTTCGACGCACGGGCTATGAACGACGTGGTGGTGAACCGCGGCGCCACCTCGGGCATGGTGGAGCTGCGCATCGAGGTGGACGGCCAGCTGCTCGCCAACCAGCGCGCCGACGGCCTGATCATCGCCACGCCGACCGGCTCCACGGCCTATGCGCTGTCGGCCGGCGGGCCGCTGCTGCACCCGTCCATTCCGGGCTGGGTGCTGGTGCCGATCGCGCCGCACACCTTGTCGAACCGCCCCATCGTGCTGGCCGACCCGGGCGAGATCGTGATCGAACTCGTGGCCGGCCGCGACGCCAGCGCCAATTTCGACATGCAGTCGCTGGCCTCGCTGCAACATGGCGACCGCATCACGGTGCGGCGCTCTCAGCACCATGTGCGCTTCCTGCATCCCAAGGGCTGGAGCTATTTCGACACATTGCGCAAAAAGCTGCGCTGGAACGAAGGTAATTCCTGACATGGCGCTCAAACGCATTACCCTGCGCGACTTCGTGATCGTGCGCGAACTCGAGCTGGACCTCTCCACCGGCTTCAGCGTGCTCACGGGCGAGACCGGCGCGGGCAAATCCATCCTGATCGACGCGGTGCAACTGGCGCTGGGCAGCCGGGCCGACGCCGGCGTGGTGCGCGAAGGCGCGAGCCGCGCCGACATCAGCGCCGAATTCGACAGCCCGCCAGCCACCCTGGCCTGGCTGGAAGAGGCCGGCTTCGACAGCGCCGACAGCCTGCTGCTGCGCCGCACGGTCGATGCGCAGGGCAAGAGCCGCTCGTGGATCAACGGCAGCCCGGCCACCGCCACGCAGTTGCGCGACATCGGCGACCAACTGCTCGACATCCACGGCCAGCACGCCTGGCAGAGCCTGACCCGGCCCGACACCGTGCGCGGCCTGCTCGACGCCTATGCCGGCACCGGCCCGGCCGCGCTGGAAAAACGCTGGTCCATCTGGCGCGCCGCACAAAAAGCCCTGGCCGATGCCCGTTCGGCGCAAGACTCATGGCAGCAGGAGCAGGAACGCCTGGCCTGGCAGATCGGCGAGGTCGAAAAGCTCGCGCCCGGCGCGGACGAGTGGGACGAACTCAACACCGACCACGCCCGGCTGTCACACGCACAGGCCTTGCTCGACGCGGTGCAGACCGCCATCGACGCGCTGGAAAACGACGACAGCGGCGCGCTCGGCGGCCTGGTTCGGGCCCATGCCGCGCTGCAGAACCAGCAGCACATCGCCCCCGAATACCGTGCGTTGGCGGAAATCCTGGCCTCGAGCCTGGCCCAGGCCGAAGACGCCGCGCATTCGCTGCACGCCACGCTGCGCAAGACCGAACTCGACCCCGACCGCCTGGCCGAGCTGGACGAACGCCTGGCCCTGTGGGTGTCGCTGGCGCGGCGCTACAAACGCACGCCGGCCGAACTGCCCGCCCTGCTCACCTCGTGGAAACAAGAGTTGGCCCGGCTCGACGCCGCCGCCGACCAGGGCGCACTGGAAGCCGCCGAGCACAGCGCCCATGAGGCCTATTTGACAGAGGCCAAGGCCCTGACCAAGGCCCGCAACCAGGCTGCCCCCAAACTCGCCAAGGCCATCACCCAGGCCATGCAGGGCCTGGGCATGCAGGGCGGCCGATTCGAGGTAGCGCTGTTGCCCGCCGAGCCCAGCGCCAGCGGCATGGAAGAGGTGCAATTTCTCGTGGCCGGCCATGCGGGCAGTTCGCCGCGGCCGGTCGGCAAGGTGGCCTCGGGCGGCGAGTTGTCGCGCATCGCGCTGGCCATCGCGGTCACCACCAGCGAACTCGGCACCGCGCAGACGCTGATCTTCGACGAGGTGGACTCGGGTGTCGGCGGCGCGGTGGCCGAAACCGTGGGCCGGCTCATGAAACAACTGGGCCGCGACCGCCAGGTGCTGGCCGTCACCCACCTGCCCCAGGTGGCCGCCTGTGCCGACCACCACCTGGTGGTGGCCAAGCAGCGCGCAGGCAAAACCACCATCAGCAGCGTGGGCAGTGTCGCCGGCGAAGAACGCGTGGCCGAGGTTGCGCGCATGCTGGGCGGCGAGCGGCTGTCGAGCACCACGCTGGCACATGCCAAAGAAATGTTAGGGATGCCATGAGCAGCCAGGTCCACCTCTGATCCATCATGCAAACTGAAATCGTCCTCATCACCGGCATGTCGGGTTCCGGCAAATCCGTCGCTCTGCACGCGCTGGAGGACGCCGGCTTCTACTGCGTCGACAACCTGCCGCCCGAGCTGCTGCTGACGTTCGTGAAGCTGGAGCAGACCCACGGCGCGAGCAAGGTGGCGATTGCCATGGACGTGCGCAGTGCCACCTCGCTTCCGCTGGTGCCGCAACAGTTGGAGACGCTGCGGCAAAACGGGGTGGAGATCAAGCTGCTGTTCCTGGACGCCGCCACCGACACCCTGGTGCGGCGTTATTCGGAAACGCGGCGCAAACACCCGCTGTCTCGCTCGGACCTGCTGGACCAGCAGCGCGCCTTGTTCGAAGCCATCGAGCTCGAGCGCGAACTGCTGGCCGACCTGCGCGAGCAGGCGCATGTGATCGACACCAGCATCATCCGTTCCTCGCAACTGCAGGGCTATATCAAGGCGCTGGTGGCCTCGGAGGCGAGCCAGCTGACCTTGGTGTTCGAATCCTTCGCCTTCAAGCGCGGTATTCCACTTGATGCCGACTATGTGTTCGACGTGCGCATGCTGCCCAATCCGCATTACGAAGCCGACCTGCGCTCGCTGACGGGCTGCGACGAGCCGGTGAAGCAGTTCCTGCGGCAAAGCCGCGACGTGGCCCAGATGTTCAGCCACATCGAGCAGTTCCTGTCGCACTGGCTCGAACTGCTGGCGCGCGACCACCGCAGCTATGTGACGGTGGGCATCGGCTGCACCGGCGGCCAGCACCGCTCGGTGTACCTGGTCGAGAAACTCGCCGCGGCTTTCAGCAAGAACTGGGTGACGCTCAAGCGCCACCGCGAGCTGGATGCGCGCGGCGACTTCAACGGGCAGTCGCGCGGGTCGAAATCGGGTTCGACGATCTTCTGATCAGCCGGCTTCCAGCAGCTTGCGCACCGGCGCCGGCAGGCCGAATTCAGGCCAGCGCGCCGCCTCCACCCATTGGCCGTTCGCGCCCGGAGCCGCTCCTTCGGACCAGGGCACGAGCACGGGATGCAGGTACAGGTCCTTGTGGGTCAACACGTGCAGAAATGCGGGCAGGTCTTCCACGCCGTCGCCCTGCGCCGCCACGCCCAGCGCTTCTCGGCTGGCAAACACCGGCAGGCAAAACAGGCCGGCCCAGACGCCCGCATCGGGGCGCCGCTCCAGCCACACCCGGCCCTGCGCATCGCGTGCCCACAGCAGCCACCATGATTCGGCACTGCGCTTGAGTTTGCGCGTCTTCACCGGGAAGCGTAGCGGGTCGCCCGAGCGATGGCCGATGCAGGTCTCGCGCAGCGGGCACAGCAGGCAGGACGGATTGCGCGCCAGGCATACGGTGGCCCCCAGATCCATCAGGCCCTGCGTGTAGCGCGGCATGGCCACGGCCAGGTCGTCGTGCGGCAGCAGCGCCGTGGCCAGGTCCCACAGGCGGCGCTCGTTGGCGGCCACCGACAGGTCGGCGTCGAAGCCGAGCGCGCGGGTCAACACACGTTTCACGTTACCGTCGAGGATGGCCGCGCGTTCGCCGAAGCAAAACGAAGCGATGGCCGCCGCGGTGGAACGGCCGATGCCAGGCAGGGTTTGCAGCGCCTCGGCCGTGCCGGGAAAACGGCCGCCGTGCAAGGCCACAACCTGCTGGGCGCACTTGTGCAGGTTGCGTGCGCGGCTGTAGTAGCCGAGGCCGGCCCACAGCGCCAGCACCTCGTCCTGGTGCGCGGCGGCAAGCGCGGCCACGTCGGGGAAGCGGTTCAGGAAGCGCGGAAAGTATTCGAGCACCGCGCTCACCTGGGTCTGCTGCAGCATGATCTCCGACAGCCACACGCGGTAGGGATCGCGGGTGTTCTGCCACGGCAGGCTGTGGCGGCCGTGGCTGGCCTGCCAGCGCACCACCGGGTCGGCAATGCCGTGGGTTGCCTGCTTTTCGGCAACGGCCGGAACAGCCGAATCAGCAAAAGGCACCGCGACAGCGGTCGCGGACAGCAAGGCGTCGTCGCTCATGGAACGGGGTTAGCCTGCAGGGCCTTGCCGGTGGACTGGAAGTAGGAGGTGAGCAACTGCAGCCGCGTCTCGAGCTGGCCGAGCACGGCCTCCTGGGCTTCGATCTCGGCCACCCGTTCATCCAGCCCACCGGCGGCCTGCTGGATGCGGTCGATGGCGTCGATACGCCGGCCGAAGCTGGTGCGCCGCTCCTGCAGCTGGGCTTCGAGCTGGGCCGCCGCGGTCTTGCTCCACATCTCCACTTCGGCGAAAGCAGCCTCGTACACGGCGCGCAGGCGCGTGGACAGCGCACGCACCAGGCGCTCGGAAAATTCGGTCTGGGCCAATTTCAGCGCATGGCTCAGGCCGAGGTAGCGCAGGTGGCCTTGTTCGATCTGCCGCAGCTCCTGGTCATAACGCATCACATCGGGCTCGGCCGGCGATTGCAGCGAAAAGCCGTATTCGGCATTGAGCTGGTTGAAGGTAGCGCCCAGCATGCTCTGGATTTCCAGGCTGTGGGAGCGTGCGCGGTCCAGGTTGGCGCGCAGCCGGGTGAAGGTTTCGGCATAAACGCCCTTCACGCCGAGCTTCAGCCCGGGCCGCTGCAGCGCTTCGGCCAGCGTCGCCATCTCGGCCTTCAGCGCGCGGCTGCCAAGCAGCGAGAACACCTCGCCCAGCAGCTTGTGCTGCACCGAACGCACTGCATGGATCTTGGCGTTGCCAATGTCGAACTCAAGTTTCTCCTGCTCGATGCGCAGGCGCATGCTCTTGATGACGGTGGTGTTCTTGCCGCCCAGGCCCTGCAGCTCGACCTTCTGCTCGGAAAGCTCGCGCCGGCGCATCTGGATCACGCGGCCGGTCTCGGTGCGCAGCTCATTGATGCCGCGCGACACCAGGGCGCGCAGGATGTTTTGCCGCTCGCCCAGGATGCCCTGGCCCAGCAGCGACTCCAGCACCGGCAGGCCGCTGGCCTGCAGCAGCGCGTCGTCGGCGCTGATCTTGGCCAGCAGGCCTTTTTGCGCGGACACGGCCATCACGCGCTCGGCGTCCAGCCCGAGGATGGCCGCCGAACTGGCACGCTGGCGGTCGATCTCGCGGGCAATCTGTTCGGGGGTGCTGAGCGCGTCCCAGAGGGTGTCGATCTTGTTCAGCACCACCAGGCGCGCGTCGGCATGGGCCACGTCGCCGTCCAGGTGTTCGCGCCACACCGCCATGTCGGACTTGGTCACGCCGGCGTCGGCCGCCAGGATGAACACCACCGCATGCGCCTGGGCGATCAGGTTGATGGTGAGCTCGGGCTCGGCGCCCACCGCGTTGAGCCCCGGTGTGTCCAGGATCACCAGGCCCTGCTGCAGCAGCGGGTGGGCGATGTTGACCAGCGCGTGGCGCCAGCGCGGCACTTCCACCCGGCCATCGGCGTCGCGCATCGGGTTGTCGGCAGGCAGGTCGTCGTGCCAGAAACCAAGCGCGCGGGCTTCGTCGACCGGCACACTGCGCACTTCGGTCACCTTGGTCAGCGCCGCGGCGAGCTGGGCCGGGTCATGCACGTCGAGCGCCACCTGGGTCCATTCCTCGGGCGCCAGGCGCCAGTCGACCAGCGAACGCGGGTCGAGCCGCGAGGTGATGGGCAAGAGGCGCAGGCTCGGCGGCAAGGCCGGGTCGAAGCCTAGCTCGGTGGGGCACATGGTGGTGCGCCCGGCGCCGGCGGGCATGATGCGCCGGCCGTAGCTGGCAAAGAAGACGGCGTTGATCAGCTCGGACTTGCCGCGCGAGAACTCGGCGACGAAGGCCACGGTGACCTTGTCGCTGCGCATCTGGTCTTCCAGCCGGCGCAGCCTCTCCTGCACGGCCACATCCAGCAGCCCGTGCTCTTTCATCCAGGCCGACAACAGCTTGAGCCGCAGCGCGAACTCGCGCCGCCAGGCACCGTATTGGCCGAATTGCTCGTTGAAGGAAGTAGCCACTAGATGAGGTTCGGAAGTTTCACGGTGCGAAATTGAGTCGACTCCGCAAAATATAGCAGGCCGGCCACGCTTCACCGCAGTTCACATCATCCCACCAGGCGAAGGCATGGCTTCACCGCTTCTGGCACTGCGGGCAGAAATAGGTCGACCGCTGGCCTTGCCGCAACAGCTGGATCGCCGTGGCGCACACGCGGCAGGGCTCGCCCTGGCGGTCGTAGACCATGGCTTCGAGCTGGAAATAACCGCTCTGGCCCTGCGCGTTGGAGAAGTCGCGCAGGGTGCTGCCGCCCTTCAGCACGGCCCGGGTCAGCACCTCGCGCACGGCCGCATGCAACCTGGCCACACGCGGCCGGCTGATGGCGGCCGCCCGCACCGTGGGCCGGATGCCGGCCATGAAAAGCGCCTCTGAGGCATAGATGTTGCCCACGCCGACCACCACCTCGCCGGCCAGCAGCACGTGTTTGATCGGCGACTGGCGCGCATGCAGTCCGTCGTAAAAAGCCTGCAGATCGAAGGCCTCGCCCAGCGGCTCCATGCCCAGGCGGCCGAGCAGCTTCACGGCATTGGGCGCCGTCTCGCCTTCGGCATAGACCACGGCGCCGAAGCGGCGCGGGTCGTTGAGGCGCAGCGTGCCCCGGCTGGTCACCAGGTCGAAATGGTCATGCGCGCCCGGCGCCGGCTGCTGTGCCGCAAAGCTCAGGCTGCCCGACATGCCGAGGTGGATCAACAGCAGCCCCCGGCTCAGGTCCACCAGCAGGTATTTGCCGCGCCGGCGCACGTTCAGCACGCGCCGGCCCGTCAGGTCGTCCGGGTCGCAGCCCAACGCCCAGCGCAGCGGCTTGCCCATGTGGGCCGAGAAAATCTCGGCGCCGGCAATGCGCTCGGCAAAACTCAGGCGGGTGACTTCGACTTCGGGTAGTTCGGGCATTTTCGTAGCAGGCTGTAGTGGGCAGAGGCCGGGCGCGACGCCCGGGCCCGTGTTTGTAAAGCGTTGGCAAAGGCAACACCAAAAGCCGGACTATGGCAGTCGGTGCCCCAGGTCGGGTATTGGGCTTGGATTATTATGGGTTGATGAAGCGATTCCACCGATTGGCCTCCCACGGCCTGGCCACTCTGGCCCTGGCCGCAAGTATCACCAGCCTGCAGGCCCAGCCCACTCCGACGCCCCAGGCCGATGCGGCGGACGAACCCATCGTGCATTCGGCCATGACCGCCGAGCTGTTCTACGAGCTGCTGCTGGGCGAGCTCAATCTGAACGGCGGCGAACCTGGTGTCGCCTATTCGCTGATCCTGGACAGCGCGCGCAAGGCCGACGACAGCCGCCTGTACCAGCGCGCGGTGGAAATCGCGCTGCAGTCACGTTCGGGCGATGCCGCGCTGCAGGCCGCCCGCGCCTGGCGCGAAGCCCAGCCGCAGTCGCGCGAGGCCAACCGTTATCTGCTGCAGATCCTGATCGCCCTCAACCGCGTGCAAGACACGCTGGAGCCGCTGCGCAGCGACCTGTCCATGATCGAGCTGATGGACCGCCCGCTGGCCTTCGCCGCGATTCCGCGCACCTATGCCCGCGTCACCGACAAGAAGCTGGCCGCCAGCGTGGTCGAGGACGCCCTGGGCGCCTATCTGCAGGACCCGGCGGTCGGCGCATCGGCCTGGACCACCGTCGGCCGCATGCGCCTGATGGCGGGCGACAGCTCCGCCGCGCTCGAAGCCGCGCGCCGCGCGCAGTCGTTCGACCCCAAGGCAGAAGGCCCGGTCTTGCTGGCCCTGGAAATGATGGGGCCGAAAGTGCCGCTGGCCGAGCTGCTGATCAAGCAATACCTCGAAGGCCAGCCCGTGCCGGAACTGCGCATGGCCTACGCCCGGGTGCTGCTGGACGGCATGCGCTACGCCGAGGCCAATGAGCAACTGGCCTTGCTGACCAAAGAAAAACCCGACTTCGCCGAAGCCTGGCTCGCGCAGGGCGCGCTGCAGGTGCAAGACAGCCAGCTCCGCCCGGCCGAAGCATCGCTGCAGCGCTACCTGGCACTGATGCAAGCCCAGCCGGCTTCCGAGGAACGCAGCCGCGGCATGACCCAGGCCTACCTCGCGCTGGCCCAGGTGGCCGAGAAACGCAAGGACTACCCGGGCGCCGAAGCCTGGCTGAACAAGATCGAGAATTCGGCAGACCTGTTCGGCGCGCAAAACCGCCGCGCCTCGCTGCTGGCCAAGCAGGGCAAGCTGACCCAGGCCCGCGCGCTGCTCCGCACCCTGCCCGAACGCAATGCCGGAGAAGCCCGGCTCAAGCTGTCGGCCGAAGTGCAGCTGCTGCGCGACGCCAAGGAATACCAGGCCGCCTATGACCTGATGGCCAAGGCCCTGGCCAAGGAGCCGAAAGACGTCGACCTGCTGTACGACCAGGCCATGATCGCGGAAAAGCTCAACAAGCCCGACGAAATGGAGCGGCTGCTGCGCGAGCTGATCGCCATCAAGCCCGACTTCCACCACGCCTACAACGCGCTCGGCTATTCGCTGGCCGATCGCAACGTGCGCCTGCCGGAGGCACGCCAGTTGATCCAGAAGGCGCTGGAATACGTGCCCAACGACCCCTTCATCTCCGACAGCCTGGGCTGGGTCGAATTCCGCATGGGCAACAAGGAAGAAGCCCTGCGCATCCTGGACCAGGCCTACAAGGCCAAGCCCGATGCCGAGATCGCGGCCCACCTGGGTGAGATCCTGTGGAGCATGGGCCAGCGCGACCGCGCCGCCAGCGTCTGGAAGGAAGGCCTGCTGCTCAATGCGGACAACGAAACCTTGCAGGAAACCATCAAGCGCCTGCGTGTGAAGCTTTGAGTGCCGCCGCGCCCCGCCAGGGCCTGATGCGCGCCTGGTCCCTCATGCTGTGCTGCGTGCTGCTTGCCGGCTGCGCCAACCCCAAGCTGCTGCAACGCGACACACCCGACGCCTTCTGGAGCGGGCGGCTGGCGTTGCAGGTCGAAAACACGTCCCCACAATCGTCTCCACAATCGGCCTCGCAGTCCTTCAGCGCCGGCTTCGAACTCAAGGGCACGGCACGGCGCGGCGAGCTTGCGTTGTTCACGCCGCTGGGCGGCACGCTGGCCGTGTTGTCATGGCAACCGGGCTCGGCCCAGATGGTGGCCGATGGCAAGACCCGCGCCTTCGACTCCATCGACGCCCTGGTGCTGCAAGCCACCGGCAACGTGATTCCGGTGGCCGCCCTGTTCGACTGGCTCGGCGGGCGCAACACCGAGGTGCCGGGCTGGCGCGCCGACCTCTCGCGGCTGGCCGACGGCCGGGTGCAGGCGCACCGCAGCGACCCATTGCCCGCGGCAGACCTGCGGGTGGTGTTCGAGCCATGAAACCACTGAAGGCGCTCTACGACGTGCCCGCGCCGGCCAAGCTCAACCTGTTCCTGCACATCACCGGCCGGCGCGCCGATGGCTACCATCTGCTGCAGTCGGCCTTCATGCTGATCGACTGGTGCGACACCCTGCACTTCAGCCTGCGCAGCGACGGGCAGCTCAGCCGCGAAGACCTCACCACGCCGCTGCCCGCCGACGACCTCGTGCTGCGCGCCGCGCGCCTGCTGCAGGCCGTGGGCCACACGCCGCTGGGCGCTCACATCGCCATTGAAAAACGCATTCCCGCGCAAGCCGGCATGGGCGGCGGCTCGTCGGACGCCGCATCCGCGCTGCTCGCCCTCAACCGCCTGTGGGCGCTTGATCTGCCACTGGCGCAGCTCGAAACCCTGGGCCTGCAGCTCGGTGCCGACGTGCCGTTTTTTTTGCGTGGGCACAACGCCTGGGTCGAAGGAATTGGTGAGAGAATCACCCCCGTTGCGTTGCCGCCCGGCGCGTTTCTGGTGGTCAAACCTCATGACGGACTGGAGACGAAAACGATTTTTTCGGATGCCGGTCTAAAACGCGATTCTGCTAGTGCTATAATCTCAGGCTTTGCTGCACACCCTTATCACTTCGGTGAAAACGACTTGCAGCCGGTTGCCCAGAGGCTTTGTCCTGCTGTATCGCAAGCCCTGAATTGGCTTGCGGGCAAAGGCCTCGATGGGAGGATGACCGGCTCAGGAAGTGCGGTGTTTGCGCACATGCCGGCAGATCGTGTAGATCACGCCAGCGCGGCAACCGACCTTGATGTGTCGGATGCCGACAGCCGATGGCAGGTTCGCAAGTGCAGCAATATGGCGGTCCATCCCCTGTTAGGGTGGGCCACCAGCGATGGTTAATGTGAAAACTTTTATGCTTGAAGCTGCCGTGCAGCTTCATAAAAGTTAATCGGTAAGCCGTATTGCACGGTTTACCCGTGTAGGGGAGTCGCCAAGTTGGTTAAGGCACCGGATTTTGATTCCGGCATGCGAAGGTTCGAATCCTTCTTCCCCTGCCAAATATGTTGAACGCCGAAGCGTTGGCATACAGGCACAGTTTATTCATCGCCGGAACCCTCATGCAGGCTCATCACACCGATTTCATGGTTTTCACTGGCAATGCCAATCCTGGCATGGCTGCTGAAATCGCCCAGCATCTGGGCATCGCACTGGGAGCGGCCAGCGTTGGCCGTTTTTCCGATGGTGAAGTCACCGTCGAGATCAACCAGAACGTGCGTGCCCGCGACGTGTTCGTGGTGCAAAGCACCTGCGCGCCGACCAATGAAAACCTGATGGAACTGCTGATCATGGTCGACGCGCTGAAGCGCGCCTCGGCCGAACGCATCAGCGCCGTGATCCCCTACTTCGGCTACGCCCGGCAAGACCGCCGCCCGCGTTCCGCCCGGGTGCCGATCACCGCCAAGGTGGTGGCCAACATGCTGCAGGCCGTGGGCGTGGACCGCGTGCTGACGATGGATCTGCATGCCGACCAGATCCAGGGTTTCTTCGACATTCCAGTCGACAACATCTATGCGTCGCCGGTGCTGCTGGGCGACCTGCGCCAGAAGAATTACGACGACCTGATCGTGGTCTCGCCCGACGTCGGTGGTGTGGTGCGTGCACGTGCATTGGCCAAGCAGCTCGGCTGCGACATGGCCATCATCGACAAGCGCCGCCCCAAGGCCAACGTCAGCGAAGTGATGCACGTGATCGGCGAAATCGACGGCCGCAACTGCGTGATCATGGACGACATGATCGATACCGCCGGCACGCTGGTGAAGGCGGCCGAAGTACTGAAGGAACGCGGCGCCAAGAAGGTCTATGCGTATTGCACGCACCCGATCTTCTCGGGCCCGGCCATCGAACGTATCGCCCAGGGCTCGGCCCTGGACGAAGTGGTGGTCACCAACACGATCCCGCTGAGCGAAGCGGCTGCGGCGTGCAAGAAAATCCGCCAACTCACCGTGGCACCGCTGATCGCCGAAACGATCCAGCGCATTGCCAATGGCGAGTCGGTGATGAGTTTGTTCTCGGACCAGGACAACCTGTTCTGACCCGGGGCAAAAAGTGAGCCTGCGGGCGCCCCTCCAAAGCGAGGGCGCCGCGGGCTTTTTTCAAAACGAGGTGACATTGGTCGCGATGCACCTCTACAGGAGTTGATTATGAAATTCGTCGCTTTTGAGCGCACATTGCAGGGCACGGGTGCGAGCCGCCGTCTCCGCATCTCTGGCCGCACCCCCGGCATCGTCTACGGTGGTGTCAACGAGGCTACCCGCATCGAACTGGACCACAACGCTCTGTGGCACGCCATCAAGAAGGAAGCCTTCCACGCCAGCATTCTGGACATGGAACTGAACGGCGCCGTGAGCAAGGTTCTGCTGCGCGACGTGCAAATGCACCCGTACAAGCAACTGATCCAGCACATCGACTTCCAACGCGTCGAAGCCGACACCAAGCTCACCATGAAGGTGCCACTGCACTACAGCGGTGAAGAAGAGTCGTCCGCCTTCAAGGTCGACCACTGCCTGATCACCCACGTGCTGAACGAACTGCAAGTCACCTGCCTGCCTGGCGACCTGCCTGAGTTCATCGCCGTCGACCTGACCAGCCTGAAAAAGGGCACTTCGCTGCACGTCAAGGACATCACGCTGCCCAAGGGTGTGACCGCCTTGATCAAGGGCAAGGAAAACCCGGTTCTGGTGTCCGTCGTGGCCAAGGCCGAAGAAGCGGAACCGGATCCAGCCGCAGCTGCCGCAGCCGCTGCTGCCCCCGCAGGCAAGGCCGGTGCCAAGCCAGCCGCCAAGACCCCCGCCAAGAAGTAATCTGGCACAGCGTCTGCAAAGGCCCGCTTCGGCGGGCCTTTTTCATGGCAACCCCGGATAATTCACCCATGATCAAACTGTTTGTCGGCCTCGGGAATCCCGGGCCTGAATACGAAGCCACGCGGCACAACGCCGGGTTCTGGTGGATCGACGCCGTGGCCCGCGAACTGAAGATACGCCTGGTCCCCGAAAAAACCTATTTCGGCCTGGCCGCGCGCACCACGGTGGCCGGCGAAACACGCTGGCTGCTGGAGCCGCAGACCTTCATGAACGTGTCGGGCAAATCCGTGGCGGCGCTGGCAAAGTTCTTCAAGATCCAGCCCTCGGAAATTTTGGTGGCCCACGACGAGCTCGACGTCGTGCCCGGCCAGGCCAAGCTGAAATTCGGCGGCAGCCACGCCGGCCACAACGGGCTGCGGGACATCCATGCGCAACTGGGCAGCGGCGACTACTGGCGGCTGCGCATCGGCATCGGCCATCCGGGCGTCAAGGACCAGGTGCTGCATTGGGTACTGAAGAGGCCTTCGCAAGAGCATCTGCGCGCCATCGAGGACTGCATGGACCGCAGCATCAAGGCCCTGCCCGAACTGCTGGCCGGCGACATGGAAAAAGCCACCATGCTGATCCACACCACCAAGCCGCCGCGACCCAAGCCACCGAAGCCGCCAGCGGCCACGGAAACCACGCCCACCTAATCCTGGGCGGGTGCTTCAGGCGCCTTGATTTCCGCCTGCAGCCGGCGGTATTTCTGCCACAGCGTTTCCTTGTCTTCGACGAAAGCCGGGTTCACCGGAATACACGAGACCGGGCAGACCTGCACACATTGCGGCTCGTCGAAGTGGCCCACACATTCGGTGCACTTGTGCGGGTCGATCTCGTAGATCTGCTGGCCGAGGTAGATCGCGTCGTTCGGGCACTCGGGCTCGCACACGTCGCAGTTGATGCACTCGTCGGTGATGATCAGCGCCATGCCGGACTCCGCGCGCACCCGGGCGCGAAGCTTGCATGAGCAAACCGAGCCGCAGTCATCTGAAGGACGAAATTCATGCCCCGATTATCAGGCCTCCAGGCTACCCCTCATGCCATGGCGGGAAAGCCTGGCCCTATGGCCTGAGGCACACTGCAGCCACCCCCTTCATTTCCAACCCGCACACCGCCATGTCCGATCTGCACGACCTGCCCGCCCATACCCTGATCGCCGCCTACCAGCAGCGCAGCCTGTCGCCCGTCGAAGTCACCAAGGCCGTGCTCGACCATATCGCGCGTTGGGAACCGCACCTGCACGCCACCTACCTGCTGCGTCCCGAGGCCGCGCTGGAGCAGGCCCGCGCTTCCGAGGCACGCTGGCTGCACGGCGCGCCCTGCGGCCCGCTGGACGGCGTGCCCACCACCATCAAGGACAACATCGCCACCGCCGGCGATCCTCTGCCGCTGGGCACGGCCGCCACCAGCCTGGCCCCTGCCCCCGCCCATGCACCGCCGGCCGCCCGCCTGTTCGAAGCCGGTGCCGTGGTGGTCAGCAAAACCACCATGCCCGACTACGGCATGTTGTCTTCGGGACTGTCGACCTTCCACGCGCTGGCGCGCAATCCCTGGGACCTGCGCAAGACGCCCGGCGGCTCCAGCGCCGGCGCCGGCTCTGCCGCAGCCGCGGGTTATGGCCCGCTGCACATCGGCACCGACATCGGTGGCTCGGTACGCCTGCCCGCGGGCTGGTGCGGCGTGTTCGGCCTCAAGCCCAGCCTGGGCCGCATCCCGATCGATCCGCCCTACACCGGCCGTGCGGCCGGCCCGATGACCCGCAGCGTGGCCGATGCGGCGCTGATGATGCAGGTGTTGTCCAAGCCCGATGAACGCGACAGCATGAGCCTGCCCTTCGAGCCCATCCGCTGGCACGACTTCGACGGCGGCGTGGAAAAACTGCGTGGCCTGCGCATCGGCCTGTTGCTCGACGCCGGCTGCGGCCTGCCGGTGGAGCCCGAAGTGCGCGCCGCCATCGAGGCCGCGGCCCGGCTGATGGAAGACGCCGGCGCCATCGTCGTGCCGATGCAGCCCTTCATGACCCAGGCCATGCTCGATGGCATGGACCACGCCTGGCGCATGCGCTCGCATGTCGACCTGGCCGCGCTCGCACCTGAAAAAAGAGCCGCCGTGCTGCCCTACATCCGCGACTGGGCCGACAGCGTAGCCCATCTCAGCGGCACCGAAACCTTCACCGCCTACAGCCAGTTCCACGCCACGCGGGTGGCTGCCGTCAAGGCCTGCGCCGCGTTCGACTATGTGGTCTCGCCGGTGTCCTCCATGCCGGCCTTCGACGCCGAGCTGCCTTCGCCCACCAACGACCCGCTGCGCGCCATGGCCCACATCGGCTTCACCGTGCCCTACAACATGTCGGAGCAGCCCGCGGCGTCGATCAACTGCGGCTACACCAGCACCGGCCTGCCGATCGGCCTGCAGATCGCCGGACAGCGCTTCGACGACCTGGGCGTGCTGCAGGTGGCGCGCGCCTTCGAGCTGATGCGCGCGCCGCAGCGGCCGTGGCCCACGCCGCCGGCATCGGACTGAAAAACTTGGGCTGCGCCTGGTCAGCGCGGCGCAGATGGCACGGACAGGGCCGCGGCCAGCGCCAGCTTCGACTGGTCGTAGATCGGCTGGGTCGCCAGATCCTGCAGATGGCGCGCATCGGCCCAGTCGATGATCTCGAACTTCAGCGCCGCATGCGCGATGCCCATGCGCACACGGTTGATGCCGGCATTCGGGATCACCGCCTGGCGCGGGCCCGACAACGCCAGCCCGAGCGCGGTGCGGTACACCATGTCGAGCACGCCGCCATGCGTCACCACCACCAGTTTGTGGCCCGCATGGCGCAACGCCAGGTCGTGCAGCGCGGCCATCACCCGGGCATGGAACTGGCGGGCACTTTCCGCACCGTCGAAGGCGAAGTCGGCATCGAACCGCACCCACTGCAACCAGGCGTCGGCGTGTTCTCGCTGGATGTCGGCCACCCGCATGCCATCGACAACGCCGAAGTTCTGTTCGCGCAGGCCCGGGACCTGAACCACCTGCGCATCGCCAAGCCCCGTCGCCAGCGCCCGAATGAAACCGGCCGTCTCCACGGCACGCTGCAAGTCGCTGGCCAGCACCGCATGCACACCGGGCTCGAGCGCCAGCCGCGCGGCCGCGCGCTCGGCCTGGGCCTGGCCGACCGCGTTCAGCGGCGCGTCGATCTGCCCCTGGAAACGCAGTTCGCGGTTCCAGTCGGTTTCACCATGGCGTACCAGGATCAAATCGGTAGAGGACATCGGGCTCAGACGATGGGGTCGGCGAGCGTCGGGTCGGCCATGGCGACTTCGTCCACCGGCTCCTCGTCGTCGCGCGGCTTGATCACCATCACCGGCACCGGCGCCGCATGCAGCACTTCGTGCGCCACCGAGCCCAGCAAGGCACTGCGCAGGCTGCCCTTGTCGCGTGCGCCGAGGATGATCAGGTCGCAGCCGAAACGCTCGACGATGTCGACGATGGTGTGGGCCGGGTCGCCGATGGCCACCTCGGTCTCGTAGCCCAGGCCGGCCTGCTTCAACAAGGCCTCGCCGCCGCGCAGCGCGAAAGCGCCGGCCTCGGCGCTGGCGCGCTCGATCAGCGCCGGGTCGGGGTTCATCATCATCTCGTACAGGTGCGCCGGCTCCTGCACATTGGCCAGCACAAGGTGTGCCTTGAGTCCCTGGCGCGTCATGCGGATCGCCTGGCGCACGGCCTCCAGCGAGACTTCCGATCCATCGACGGGCAGCAAGATTTTCATGGCATTCTCCTTTTGGTTTCTGCAGCTCCCAGCATAACGCGACCCTCACCGTCCAGGAAGTCATGTCCCTGTTGCAAGGGCCCTGCTCCCGGACCCGGCATCCGCTTGCGCTAACCTCGCGCTTCACTTGCCCACAAACCCCACCAAAACATATGCAACAAAAACCCACCCGCAAAGAAAACACCGACCTGCTGCAGCGCGGCATCCTGTGCGCGCTCATCGGCCTGGCGGTGCTGCTCAGCCCTTCCTTCATGGCGCCTTCGGGCATGCGCGACGCGGTGGCCGGCTCGTCGCTGGTCGGCTGGTTCGCGCTGGTGCTGGGCGCGGCCTTTCTCGGCCTCTACATCCGCCGCCGGGCTGCCACAAAAACCACCCCAAACGCATCGGACGCGCGAAAAAAATAGTTTTCCATGACTTCACTGAACAAACTTGTGGATAACCCGGAAATCAGGCTGTATGACGCATGCAAGCCTTTGTTTTATAAGAACAAAGATTAACCTGCCCATTTAATAAGCAGCAAAAAACCGGTTTGAACTCCAGCCCCGGAAGGTTCTCCAAAGGCCCTCTGGATAACTTTGTGGATAAGCCGGTAAATAAGCTGTATGGCTCCGCTAAGTGCTTGTTTTTAAAGAGCCCCTATTGCACTGCACAAGAAAAAGGCAGCCTGGGACAAGCGCAAAATCTCCCTATAACCGCAAAATTGGCGTATTCGCATCCGACAGGAAAAAACTTCATGTCTCTTCCCCTTCGATCGGTGGCCGTCCGGTGCCGCCTGATGTCCGCCGCACCGATGCTCGCGCTCAGCCTGGTGGCCTGCGCCGCAAGCCCTTCTGCTCCGCAGCCGGCCAGCACCGACTGGGCACCGCTGCTGCAGGGCTATCGCTGGCAGCTCGCGTCGGCCATCGATGCAGGCCGGCAAGGCATCGCCGCACTGCAGCCAAGGAGTGATCGCCCCCTGGTGCTGAGCTTCGACCCCGAAGGCCGGATGGGTGTGCGCGGCGGCTGCAACCAGATCGGCGGCGCCTATGCCGTCAGCGCCAGCGGCGCACTCACCGTGTCGCAGCTGATGTCCACCCGCATGGCCTGCGAGCCCGCGCTGATGCAGATGGATGCGGCCATCTCGGCCTTGCTGGCCCAGCCGGCGCAACTGAGCCTCGAGCCCGCCGCCCAGGGCACCGCCGCCGCCCCGCGCCTGCGCCTGACCACGGGGAACCAGGCCAGCCTCGTCCTCATAGGCCAGCCCACGGCCGAAACCCGTTATGGCGGCCCGGCGACGCTGGTGTTCATGGAAGTCGCGCCGCGCCGCGTGGCCTGTACGCACCCGCTGACCCCGAGCGCCACCTGCCTGCAGGTGCGCGAGCGCAGCTACGACGCGCGTGGCATGTCCAGCGGCACGCCAGGCCCCTGGCAGCCGCTGTATGGCGAGATCGAGGGTTATACCCACACCGAGGGCATGCGCAACGTGCTGCGCGTCAAGCGCTTCCAGCGCACGGGCCCGCTGCCGGCCGACGCACCGTCCACCGCCCTGGTGCTCGACATGGTCATCGAGAGCGAACGCACGGCACCGTGACGACAGATACCGATGGCTTGAATGCGCCCATCGCCGACGCGGCCACGGCGCAGCAGATGTTCAGTGCCCTGCAGCAGCGCGCCATGCAGGCCGGTGTGGCCCTGCGCGCGCCGCCGTCCGAGCCCGACACCTGCTGCGGGCGCGGCTGCAACGGTTGCGTGTGGGAAGGCTACTACGGCGCGGTGGCCTATTGGCGCGAAGAGGCGCTGTTGATGCTCGCCTGAAGCTGTAGCGGGTTAATGGATTAATGCGCCGGCAGTGATGCCGGCGCCGAAGCGGTCGCAACCGCCTTCATTTTTTCCGCGGCCTCGCGCGGCTTCAGCCCGAGCCGGCTCGGCGAAAGATATTGCGCGAGATAGATGTCGAAGGGCATGGTGTCGCCGCGCTCGATGGCCTTCTGCTCCTCCACCGACTGCGCCGACATGGCCGCGAAGCGCGCCTGCTGCTCGGCCGGGAACGGCTCGGCCAGCAGCACGCTGCGGGTGTCTTGCGCGCGTGCACGGGTGTAGTCGATGAATGAACCACCGAAATCCTGCTGCATGGCCTTCAGCACCCGCGCCGAAGCCAGGCTGTCCGGGTTGTCCAGCGCGGCGGCAGCGGCCTGCACGGCTTCGGAATAAAGGCTCACGCCATGGGCCGCGTCGAGCGCGGCGGCAATCGGCGCGCACTGCGCCACCAGCTCGTGGCCCCAGTCGGTCAGCACCACTTCCTCGCCGGCACGCTCCAGCTTCAGGCCCGGCTCGCGGCCACGCGCGGCCACGCGGTGCTGGTTGCGGGCGAGCGTGGCGATTTCCTCGGGTGAATCGGGCGGGCTGTCGGACAGCAGGCAGTGCAGCAGGAACACGTCGATAAAACGCATGGTCTGCGCGCGGATGCCGATGGGCTCGAACGGATCGAGGTCGAGCAGGCGCACTTCCACGTATTCCACGCCGCGCTCGCGCAGCGCATGCAGCGGGCGCTCGCCGGGGAAGATCACGCGCTTGGGGCGGATCGTGCCGTAGAACTCGTTTTCGATCTGCAACAGGCTGGTGCCGAGCTGGTTGTAGTCGCCGCCGGGGTTGCGCACGCCGACCTTGGCATAGGCCGGGTACGGCCGGGTGAGCGCGTCCTGCAGCGAGGCGCCGTAGCCGTCCAGGCTGTTGTAGCTCACCGCGAGCGAAGCCTGGGCGTCACTCTGGTAGCCGAGCCGGCCCATGCGCAGCGAAGTGCCATGGGGCATGTACATGGTGCGCTCGTTCAGCGGCTGCAGCTCGTGCTGGCGCCCGGCCACGAAGCTCGAACACACGGCCGGCGAGGCGCCGAACAGGTACAGCAGCAAAAACGCATGACGGCGGAAGTTGCGGATCAGCGCGAAGTACTCTTCACTCGACACCCCGGGCAACGACCAGTTGTAGTGGATGCCCGAGATGGTCTGCATGCGCCGGCCATAGCGGTGGCCCAGGCCCATGCGGTAGACGCTCTTGGCGCGGCCCACGTTCGAGCTGCCGTAACGGCCGAGCGGAATCGTCTCGTCGGTCGGCAGGCCGCAGGGCATGCTCGACACCCACAGCATCTCGTCGCCCATGGCTTCGAGCGTGTGGTAGGTGAACTGGTGCACTTCGCGCAACTCGGCCAGGCAGGCCTCCACGTCCTTGTGCACGCCAGTGATGAGCTCGACCTGCGATTCACTGAAGTCGGTGGTGATGTGCGGATGGGTCAGCGCCGAGCCCAGCGCCGCGGGATGCGGCGTCAGCGCCAGGCCGCCATCGGGCTTGGCCCGCAGGCTTTCTTTCTCGAGGCCCCGGCGGATGCCCTGGAGGGCACCAGGTGCGAGCGCGGCAAGGCGCTGCAGCAGGGGGGCGCTGGCGGGCGCGGGCGTACGGTTCATTCTTGTGATCGTCGGTAAATCTGGATGGGCGGGAAGTTAACACAGGCGCGCCAGACGTGCTGCGGGGCGTTCCCGGGGCCCCGCGCCGGGGCGGACTGATGCGCGCGGCCACTGCAGAGATGCGCCCAATGCGCTAGGACACTTGCCTCGCCCAACTCTGATAGCCTTACAACCGGAGACCAATTCGAGACATCAACACCCCGCCAACACCCCACCCTATGGAACTCAACTACAGCGTCGTCCACACACCTCCCCGCGCCGCTGCCAGCGTGGTCCTGCTGCGCGATGGGCCGACCGGGCTGGAAGTGTTCCTGGTGCAGCGCCACGGCGCCTCCGACGTGCTCGGCGGCGCCTATGTGTTTCCCGGCGGCAAGGTCGATGACGCGGACGCCGCACCCGAGCTGCTGGCCACGCTCGATCAGCCCCTGGCGCAACTGCATGCCGCCATCGGCGAGCCAGGCACCGACGCCGAAGCCGCCGCGGCCCTGTATGTAGCCGCCCTGCGCGAAGTGTTCGAGGAAGTGGGCGTGTTGTTCGCGCGGCCCGACAGCCTGGCCGAAGTCGCCAACGCCGCCGCACTGCTGCGCCAAGGCACCTCTTTCAACGCGGCCCTGGACCAATTGGGCCTGCGGCTGCAGACCCAAAGCCTGCTGCCCTGGTCGCGCTGGATCACGCCCACCTCGCCATCGGTGATGAACAAACGTTTCGACACCCGTTTCTTCGTGGCCGCCGTGCCCGAGATGCAAGAGGCCCGCCACGACAACCACGAGGCCATCGAGAGCATCTGGCTCGCACCACGCGCCGCGCTCGAACAGTATTGGGACGGCCGCATCGACCTCGCGCCGCCGCAGATCATGAGCCTGGCCCACCTTGCGCGCCATGCCACGGTCGACACCGTGTTCACCGAAGCACGCGGCCGCCGGCCACCGGTGGTCCAGCCCGAGCCCTTCGACGACGAAGGCACACGCACCATCTGCTACCCCGGCGACCTGCGCCACAGCGTGGCCGAACGCGCCCTGCCCGGCCCCACGCGGCTGCGTTACCGCAACCAGCGCTTCGAGCCCATCGACGGCTTCGAATCCCTGTTCAACTGATTGCCCCATCCGACATGCTGAAGACACCGCTTGCCTTCGTTCCGCTGCTGACCGCAGCCGACCACCCCGCGCCGCTGAACTTCGTTTTTCGCGGCGATGAATTGCTCGTGCGCCTGGAAGCGCTGGAACTGCCCGCATGGGACGCGATCAGCCCCTTCGAACTGCTGCGCGAAACCTTCCTGCCGGTGGGTCTGCTCGACGGCCGCTACGGCCACGCCGCCTGGGTGGCCAGCGAAGCCGCCGCCCCCGAAGGCCATGAGTTCCGCAAGCTGCGCTCCCTGTTCGGCCGCATGGACGATGCCTTGATGGCCGTGGCCGGCCGCGCCTACCAGATCGCCGAATGGGCCCGCACCCACCGCTTCTGCGGCGCCTGCGCCACGCCCACCGAAATGGTGGCCGGCGAGCGCTGCGCCCGCTGCCCCGCCTGCGGCATGACGGCGTATCCGCGCATCTCCCCGGCAATGATGGTGCTGGTCAAAAAGGGCGACGCGGTCCTGCTGGCGCGCCACCTCAACCATCCCGCGCAGTTCTACACCGCGCTGGCCGGTTTCGTGGAGGCCGGCGAATCCATCGAGGAATGCATCCACCGCGAGGTGTTCGAAGAAGTTGGTGTGAGAGTGCGCGACGTGGCCTATTTCGGCAGCCAGCCCTGGCCGTTTCCGCATTCGCTGATGCTGGCCTTCACGGCGGAATACGAGAGCGGGGAGATTCGGGTGGACGAAACCGAGATCGCCGAGGCGCATTGGTTCGGGCCGGAGGATGTGATGCCCAAGGTGCCACCGAGGGGGTTTTCTATTGCGGGGGAGTTGATTCATGCGCACTGGCCTTGGGGAGGTAGTTAGCGCTGTCGGCCGGTAGTCGCACCGGCCGACAGCGCCAACTAAGCCCCTCACCGCAAAGTACCCGCCCTCACAGCCACGTCAAACCGCAACTGACTGCCAGCCTCCCCCCGCCCCGCAGTCTTGCTCCGCCCCACCCACAACCAGCTCTTCCCGTCCGCACTCCGCGCATACTGGAACTTGCGCTTCAAACTCGCCCCGATCCGCGGCACCTCTTCCTCTTCGATCCACAGCCGCTCGTCCTCGGGCATGGGCGCGCCCGGTTCCTTGCGCAGCAAATGGCCACGTGGATAAAACACATAGGCACGCACATTCGCGTCCTCCGGAATCGGCAGCGGGCTGATGAAGTTCGGCTGCGCGTCCAGCCCGTCCAGGAAATCGCTGAACGCCGGATCGTCCACCCCGAGCACCGCTGGTGACGGGTAGAAGCGCTTCATGCCCGCACGCTCCAGCTGGATGTCCAGCGGATCGGCCAGTTGCAGACCGTTGCGCCGCACCGGCAGGAGCGGCGTCCAGTTCGCCGGCACCGGCGTGGCCAGGCGGTAGACGATCTGCGGATCGGTGGCGGCGAACTTGACCTGCTGCTGGAAGGCCAGGCCCTTGGCTTCGAGGTCGCGGTCCAGCGGCTCGCCGGAGTTGCCCTGCACCTTTTTCTCGATGGCCCAGGCCAGGTTGGCCATTTCGTCGCGCACGAGAAAGGTGTGCTCCAGCGGCTCGCTTTCCATCACGCCGTCCAGGCTGTCGGGGATGAAGACGGTGTGCGCCAGCACATCCTTCAAGGCCGGCGCGGCACTGATCTCGAACATGCGCCAGGGGCTGTGGGCCATCGCCGAGATCGGGCCGGCCCGGGCGGTGATGCCGAAGCTGTCGACCACTTCGAAGCTGCTCACGCGGTACAGGCCACCAACCGGCAGGCGCACCGGCACCATGAACCAGTCGTTGCCGAAGGTCAGTGCGAATTCGGTGACAGACAGGCGCAACAGGTCGGTGGCACCGGCCTCGGCGCCGGCGAAGTTGACGTTGCCGTCCTCGAACTCCCAATACCGGTCCGCCGGCATGCCGGGGTAACGCACCGGCGTGGGGTGGCGCCGCGCCACGGCGAAGCGCTGCGAGGGTACAGCCTCGCCGGGCTCGGCCAGGGGCTTGGCGCGGAACGCGTCCCAGTCGACATGGCCGTCGGTGTATTCGGGCACATCAAGGGCCACCGCGCCGATACCTGGGGCCACCGCTCCGGTGCCGAGTGCGAACGCGTATTCGAAACGGTCGCGCTGCCAGGCCGGGTTGTCGGCCACGCCTTCGAACACCACGCCTTCGAGCCAGGCCAGCCAACCTTCAAGCAAGGTCTGCACCGCCTGCGCGGCTGGTGCCAAGGCTGCCAGGGCCGCCAGCGCGGGCGGCAGGCCGGTCAGCTTGCCATCGGCACCGCGCAATGGCGCGAGCGCACCGGCCAGGGCCTGGGCGTCCACCGTGCGGCCATGCAGCACGCCGTGCCACAACAGGCCGGCCATGTCGGCCGCGCCGTCCGTGGGCTCGGGCAGCGCAAGGGGATACGCCTGCAGCAGCACCTGGCGCGTTGGCACATCGGCACGGCGCAGCAGTTGCAGGCCGGCTTCGCCGCGCAGGCGCGGATGGGTGCGCCACACCGGCTCGGCTTCCACCCGCGTCTCGATCGGCGCCTGCCCGGGCGCCAGGGCCTGCCACGGCTGCTGGTCCTTTTCGGCGCCGGAGCGGAAGCGCCGCACCGGCACGCCATCCACCGCGAAGCGCACCGACAGCGGCGTGCCCGCGTCCTCGCCCTGGAACTCGTTGAACTGCCATTGCCGTGCCAACATCCACAGCGGGTCGGCCACCGGTGCCTGCAGGCCGAGCTTCAGGCTTACCGTGGTGGGCTGGGTTTCAAGCCTTGTGAAGCCGGTGATCGACGGCTGCTGCACCGCCGCCAGGTCCTGCAGATAGGCACCGCTGACCTTTAAGAATTCGCGTTTCATGGCTGCTCCTGAAAGAGGTTCAGAGGTTCAAACCTTGCCCAGCGGCAACACCAGCTTGCCCGTCAGCCCGGCATGCAGGCTGTTGCGCAAGGCCTGGCGCGACAGCTCCAGCAGTTGCACGCTGGGCAGATGGTCGGTGAAGTTCTGCGGCAGGTAGTTGCCCGGCAGCAGCTCGCCCAGGCCGCTGCCCAGGTCGCGCGGACGCACGGCGCGCAACCGGGCCAGATCCCAGGCCTCGTGCAACACGTCGATCACCTGGTCGAACTGCCAATGCGCCTGGTTGGCCTGTGGCGGCAGCGCCAGCAGGATGGTCTGCGGCGGCCGCGCGCCGGGTGCGTCGTAGTGGAAGCCGATGCCGGCGGTCTGGAAGCGGTCGGGAATCGCCTCCTGCCATTCGTCGCAGATGAAGCCGGCAAGCAGGCCGCCGGCCTCCAGCGGTGCGCGGCCGCCCGGTGTGTGCAGCGCCAGGGCCAGGCTCGGCTTGACGCGGTGGATGTTCTTGAACGCAGAGGGTTCCGCCGCCACCAGCTCGCGCAGTTCTTCAGGCACGTCCTTGAGCGCGGCGGCCACGCCTTCGTCTTCCTTCCAGGCTTCGGGCAGGGCCGCCCAGGCCTGCTGGTCGGCATACGGGTACTGCACCACCGTGAAGTCGCCCGGCGCGCTGAAGTCGACCAGGGTTTCATGCGCACTCAGGGCGCCGGCGAAGCGGTCGAGGCCGTCGCGCACCCGCGCCAGTTGGGTCATCCAGCCGGTGACCTGCCACGGGTCTTGCAGGGTCAGCGCGTCCTGTGCGGCGAGCGAGGCATTGAACTGCGGCGCGTAGTCGCCCAGCGTGAAGCGCGGCAGCACCGGGAAGTCGCGGCCCAGCAATTGCCGGATCTGGTCGATGGCCTGCTGCGCCTGCTGGCCATGGCTGGGCGCGGCGGCACCGGGCGATACCAACGGGGGCACCAACGGCGTCAGCATGGCATCGAGCCGTGCCTGCAGGATCTCGCCAAGCGCCAGCCTGGCCAGCTCGGCGCGGGCATCACGCTCGGCCACATCGGCACCAGGCGCGTCGATGGCCGTCACCTGCGGCGGCCAGCTGGCGCCGGGCACGAAGTCTTCCATCGCCGCGAGCTTGGCCAGCAGGTCGTCGGCGTCGGCGCTCACCGCCAGTGCGTCCTTCAGGGCCACGAAGTCGGTGAGCAGCAGGTCGGCGCGGTCCCGCAGCTCGGCCAGGTCCACACCGGGGTATTCGCCTTCGTCGGGCAAGGCCTGTTCGATCTCGTTCTTCGGCACCACCAGGTCCTTGCGGGTGGCGGGGCGGATCTTGTCGAGCAGCGCGCGCAGCGTGGTGCACAGGGCTTCGAAATGGCCCAGGCCCAGGTCTTGCGGCGTGGCGCCTTCGGGCTGGATATCGAGGCCGGTGATGCTGGCCGGACCGTCCGCGCGTTGGGCCATGGCACGCGCCAGCAAGGCACGAAAACCGGTGTTGGCCTGCTGCGCCTGCACCGCCGTGTTGAGTGCCGTGGCGCCGAGCACGGCACCCAGCGCCGAGATGCCGAGTTCGTCCAGGCCCACCACCACCGGCAGCTCGTCCATCGCGTCGCCACGGTGCACCCGCGCGCTGAAGCGGTAGCGGCCGGGTGCACCGAGCATGTGGGCCAGCCAGGCGTCGAGCGCGGGCTCGGTGCGCGCGCGGCGGTCTTGCGGCCAGGCCTGCATCGGCGCGGGGCACAGCACGGCGAAGCGCTGGGTGTAGGCCACGCCGCCGCGCGGCGTGCGCGCCACATCGGGCTCGATCGGCAACGCCTGTTTGTCGACCACGGCCATGGCCGCACCGGCACGCTCGAAGTTGCCCTTGACGATCTGGTGCACACCTTCGGCCATCAGCAGGTCGCTCACCGCATCGGCCAGGTCGAGCGCCTGCGCCAGCACCGCCTCGAAGCTTTGCTGCTCGGCGGCGGGCAGGCCGTTGAAAGGCTGGTGGCCGTTGACCACCACGCCGGCCAGCCGCGTGCGCACCGCGGCCGGATTTTCTTGCCAGGCGGCAAGCAGGGCCACGGCATCGACCACGTCGCGCGCGGCCACCGCCTCTTGCGGCTGGTCGCTCGGCTGATCACCCGCGGGCCGCCACGGATAGGCCTGGCGCAGTGGCCAGATGAGCTTGCCCAATGGCGGCTGGGCGTCGCGCAGCGCACGCTCGATGCGGTAGCCGTACAGCGCGGCCAGCGGCTGGTCGCGTGTCAGGCCCTGCAGGATATCGAGCGCGCGGCGCGTGCGCATCGAATCGAGGTCGATGTTGAACGCACCGTGCTCGCGGTTGGCCATGCAGCCGCTGCGCAGGATCGCCGCGGTGGCGGCCTGGCCCAGCGAGGGCGCGAGCACAAAACCTTCGCTGTCGGGCCGCTGGTCGGGCTGCAGGTTTTCGACCCAGCCATAACCGCCCACATACACACCGGTGGCCTGCTTGCCGCGCAACTGCGCCAGCCGGCTGCTGGCGCGGGCGGTGTACCAGGCGTCGAGCCGGTAGGAGAACGCGTCGAGCGTGGTGCGAAACGCGGTGTTGAGCTCACCCACCGAACGTGTGGCCAGGTAGGCCAGGCTGGCCTTCACCGGGCCGATGTCGCGCAGCGGCTGCGCCACATGCAGGCCGGCTTCGATCAGTTGCGTGGCAGCCATCGAGGCCCGCACCGGCCCCAGCTGCAAGGGTTCGGCGGCCAGCCGCTGCATCACGTGCTGGCCGAGTGTGGCGGTGCCGGTCACGTCGGGCAGCACCACACTCGCCAGTTGCCTGGGCGTGTGCACCTCGAAGCTGGCCTCGGTCTCCAGGCGCGGCTCGACATTGACCATCTTGGCCATGGCGCTCGACACCGTCTTGCCGTAGGCCGCGCTCTCGAAGGCGAAGCCCACCGCGGCCTCGTGTTTTTCCAGGTCCACCGCATACGCGGCCAGCGCCTGCAGCAGCGACGGGCCACGTTCATATTGCTTGAGCAGCGCATCGGCCTGTGCGGCCGGGCCGCCGAGCGCACTGGCCATCTGGGCCAGGTAGTTCTGCGGGCCGGCGGGCAGGAAGCTGGCGGCGGCGGCCTCCAGCTTCGGCTCCCTGGGCACTTTGGTATCGGCCAGCACCCAGGGCACGCCGGCGAGGTAGCCCGGCGCATAAGGCGGATCGGGCCGGAAGCGTCGGCAGACGATCTCGGCATTCCAGTAGTCGCTGATGTTGAACAGGCCGAACAGCTTCTTCGCCAGCATCTCCTTGGCCGGCCCCCAGGGCGACTGCGCCATGCACATCTTCAGCGGGTCTTCGTCGCGGTAGAACGCGGCCTGCGACCACGGCGAGGTCTGCAGGATGTCCTTGGCCTTGGCCACGTCGCCGTCTTTCATCAGCGGCACGTTCTGGCTGGCCAGTTCCCACATCGGGCGCAGCAGGCCCAGCACCTTGGACACACCGGCCGCCACCGCCGAGCCACCGGCATCGCTGTAGGCCTTGCCCACCACCGGCAACACGCCATAGGGCTGGTTGCCCACGCGCAGCACCGGCAGCGGCCCCACGGGGCGCAGGTAGGCCACGGCATGGCTGCGCAACCGGTACAGGGTCTGCGGCTTGAGGAAGGCGGTCTCCTCGTCGTCGCCGGCCGCATTCCACAGCTCGGCCAGGTACTGGCCAAACGTGCCGCGCCACAGCGCGTTCACCATGTGCAGGCTGGTGCGCTGGTCGGTGAGGTGGGCGTTGACGATGCCTTCGGCGGCGAGGCGGTCCCCGGGCAGGCCCAGGGCATCGGTGAGCAGTTCGAGGGCGTCCTTCTCCGGCGGCAGGGCGGCGGTCTCGGCCGCCGAAGGTGCCGCGGTTTCCTCGACCGGGCTGTAGCCCGAGGGTGCGCCTTCGGTGTTGTTGGTCGGCGTGCCCGGCGGCACGAAACCGATGCCGCGCGAATCGCGCTGCGCGGCCAGCAGGTCGGCGAGTTCCGTGGCGGTCTGCGCGGCGTCCTTGGTCCATTCGAGGCCGAGCACCACCAGGCGCAAGAGCCTGCCCTGGGCCAGGCTGAACTGGCCGCCCACCTGTGGCTGCGTCACCTCGATGGCCATGCCTTTTTGCAGCGCGGCGTCGAAGTCCACCAGCCAGCGGCGTTCACCGTCGAACAGGCCTTCGGGCTGGTCGGCGAGGCCGAGCCAGTCGGGCGACATCGGCAGTTCGTCCGGAATGCGGTTGCCCCAGACACGGAAGACTTCGGCCAACGCAGCACCCTGCCCCGGGCCATAACCGATGGCGCACCAGCGGTCGGGCAGCAGCAGGGCGCGCGTGGCCTTGGCGCGGGCGTCGATGGCCGGCACGTCGGGAAACTCCGGCAAGGCTTCGGGCTGGCCCGCGTCCGCCAGGTTCAGCGGCTGCATCACGCGCACGGTCCAGCCCGCGCGGCTGCGGCCGAAGACACGCGCCAGGTCACGCTCGGCGCGTTCGGCTTCATCCGCATTGCCGGCGAAACGCGCCGTCCACACCGCCGCGCCGCCCGCGCGTTCGGCCTCGGTGAGCCCGGCGTTGTGGCCCACCACATGCAACACATCGGGATAGATGCGGATGCGCAGCGCATTGCCGCCCTGCACGTAGCGCGTCTCCAGCCGCACCGGAAACAGCGCGATCGGCTGGCCGCCGTCGAGCGCTTCGGCCAGCAGGGCCGGGTCGCGCTGCAGCACCAGGTCGTTCACGCCGGCATCGAGCCGCAGGTCGAGTTCGGCGCGGCGCCGCGCCAGCTTGGCACGGCTCTGGCGCAGCTTTTCGAGATCTGCCTGCGCATCGACAAGGGGCGCACCCTGCAGCTTCAGCGCGTCGATGCGCGCGGCCTGCTGCAACAGCCGCGCATCGAGCTGGCTTTGCTGCGCGACCAGGGCGGCGGCATCCTGGCGCAGGCCGTTGATCGGGCCGAGGTTGAGGTCGAGGCGTGGCATGGTGTGGGTCCTCGGGCGTTCTCGTGGATGGGCGTCAGGCCAGGTTCTTCGGCGGCACCAGCTTGATGCCGGCGTAGTAGCCGCGGAACGGCCGCTGCATCAGGGCCTGCGCGGCCATGGCCGCGTGCGGCATGTTCCAGGCGGCCTGGCCCGCCGCCGGCGGCGCGGTGCGCAGGTTGGCACCGGTGAAACAGGCCCCGGGCGCGACGCCGGCCTCGTTCCAGTCCACGTCCATCCAGCTGTTGCTGTTCTGGCCCGGCCCGTCGGGTTCGTCGAAGCCGAAACGCGGCTCGGTCATGTGTTCCTCGAGCACGAAGAACCAGTTGCGCATGTTGGCCTCGGTGGGCTGGATGCCGGGGTCGAAGCCGACATAGGTGATGTCGCTGCCGAGGTGGCCGCGCAGGATCGGCAGCCGCACCAGCGTCGGGTCCATCTCGTGTTTGTTGTCGGCGTTGAGCGGGCTGCTGGCGCCGGGGCGCTGGTCGTTCGGGCTTTTCGGGTAGGCGTAGATGGCCAGGTTGGGGAAACGTTCGAGCAACTGGCCGCGGATCAGCAGCACCAGCATCTCCTCGCTGCCCGGCTGGCCACCCAGCGGCTTCTGCAGCCAGGTGTGGATGAAGTCGATGTCGGCCTTGCCGTCGAGCCGCTGCCAGAAATGTTGGAAGGGTGTGCCGCGCTGGTCGGTAGGAAAGCCCTGCCACAGCAGCTCGCGGCCCATCTCGTGGTTGGCGCCGACCATCAGTGCCTCGACAAAACGCGGGTTGGTCTTGACGGCCATGATGAAGTCGTCGGGCAGCACACCCACGCCGGGCAGGAACACCTCGGGCGCCAGCACTTCGAGCCGGCGCGCCAGCGGCATCACCAGGTGCGGAAAGGCCATGACCCGGTCCCACTGGCGCGGCACCACGTAACGCATGCTCTGCAGGAAGGCCGTGTCGAGCCGGGTCGACAGGAAGGGGTTGGCCAGGCCGGTCGTGGCATTCCAGGCCACGCTTTGCCCGCCGAGCGCGAGTGTGGACGCGAGCCGGGCCGGCACGGTCTGCGCGGGGTCGATGCGGTCGCGTGCCTGGGCCGTGGCCTGGGCCATGGCGAAGTTCAGCGGCACGATGCTGACCTGCGCGGCCGCCATCGGATCGACCGCCTGGGCATGGTATTCCTTGAAGGCCTGGGCATACCGGCCGACCACCGCGCGGCTCTTCTCGGCCGGCGGCAAGGTGATGGTGGACAGCGCCCGCGGCAGCGCGGCCGTGGCCACCGGTTCGAACTTGCCCGGTGCGCCGAGCTTCAGCGCCACGGCCTCGGCGCCCTGCCCCAGCACGCCGCCCGGCAGGCTGGCGAACACCGCGGCATTGCCGTACTGGCGCAGCGCGCGCACCGGCACCGCGCCGATCGCGCCCTTGGCGATGGCCCTGGGCGCGGGGCCATCGCCACGTATGCCGATGGCCCCGATAGCGCCGATCGCCCCGATAGCGCCGATAGCGCCGACCGCACCGGTGACACGGCCCATGAACTTGAGGTTGCCGTTGCGGCCATCGATCTTCATGGCCTGGGCCGTCACCGTGCCGCCCTGATCCACGTTCGCCATGTTCGCCACACTCAGCAGCACGCCTTCTGCACCCGGCTTGCTGACCTGCTTCACCAGCCGGTCGACCTCGGCCACGTCGAGGTGCCGGCCCGCGGCGCGCTGCAGCGCATTGATGCGCAGCGCATGGGTCTCGGTGAGGATGCCGGTGTGCCACACGTCGCCCATCTTCGGCTCGCTGCGTTTGGCCGCGATGGCCTGCTGGCGCGCCGCGTCGGCGCGCTGGCGGATGGCCACGATCTCCGCGCCACTGAGGCTCTCGGCCAGGCCGGTGTACGGCGCGAGATCGACCAGGCTGTTCAGGTCGGCCGGCAGCGGGATGTTGTCGAACGAGCGGCTGCCCATCAGGCCGTCGGGCACGAAGCGGTTCGGGTCGACCAGCCCCACCTGGTTGGCCGCGTTGGCGAACACCGCCACCAGGCTCTGCATCTGCGCCGCCACGTTCGGCAGGGCCGGCTGGTGCGTGCGCCACAGCGCCATGCGCAGCGTCTGGCGCGTGGGCGCGGTGAAGCGGCGCATGGCACCGTCGAACAGCTCGGCGGGCAAGGTGGCGGCGTCGATGCGGCCATACAGGCTCTCGCCCGGCTGCAGCCTGAGCCGGGCGCGCGCCGGTGCCAGCAGCGCCATCAGCCGATGGTCGGGCAGCTTGGCCAGGTGGCGCCGCTCGATGGCCTGCAGCACGTCGCGCGACAAACGGCTCAGCGAAAACGCGCGCTCGGCCGCCAGCACCTCGCCGACCTGCTCCCAGGCGGCCTGCATGAAAGCGTCCTGGTTCTGCCGCACCACTTCCGCGCCCCAGCCGGCGGCCAGGCGGTAACGCGGCTGCAGGTTCAGCTGGTCGAGCCAGCGTGTGCCGACAAAGCCGCGCTGCACCGTGTGCCGCCGCGCCGGGTGTTCGCCGTAGATCGGCGGCGCCAGGGTCGGCACCTTGGCGGGCTTGGCGGTGCCGGCCGAGGCCAGGTCTTGCCCGCTGTTGAGCATGGCTTCGAGCTTGAGCGACACCGGCGCCTGCGGCGGCTGCGGTGCGAAATCGAGCGAGACCAGCGCGCCCTCGAAAATCGTCTGCCCGGGCTGCGCGCCCTCGAACAGCAGGTGGTCGCCGTCCACCGCCACCGGCAGCTCGCCGATGTGGTCGAGCTGCGCCATCAGCACCGTGTCGTTCTTGTACTTGTCGGGTGTCTTGATGCGGCGCGCCAGGGTTTCGATGTCGCCCACCGGCCCGGTGCCGAACTCCCAGTGGTAGTAGACCGGCAGCGCGATGGCGGTGGGGGCATCATGGCGCCAGGCCGGGCTCAGCACCGCATCGGCGGCCACCGGCTGGCCCAGGCCGCGCAGGCGGCCGACCTCGAACACCGGCACCACGCAGGCCACATAGGCCGTGCTAGGCTCCAGCCGGCGCGGGCAGACCAGGCGCGAGATGTTGCGCTCGGGCGACTGGCGCAGCTCGGCCGCCAGGCCGGGCACTTCCCCCACATCATTTGCGGCAAGTGTCGACAAGGCCTGGGCATGGGCCCACAGCGCGGCGTCCTTCAGGTCGGGCAACTCACCGCCCACCTGCGCCGCACTCAGCGACAGCGCCGGCAAGGGCGCGCCGGGCAGCAGCCGCGGCAGGGTCAGTGCGTCGCGCCGCAGCACCACCAGGGCCAGCCAGGGCCTGAGGCGCTGGGCCGCATCGGCACGGGCCGGCGTCATCATCCAGGGGAAGTCGGGCGGGTCGAAATCGATCACCGCCAGGTAGTTGGGCTCGAAGTTGCGCACGTTGGGCTGCGGGTCGGTACGCACCACCAGGCGCGGGTCGATGCCGATCACGTCGCCCGGGCCGTAGACGCTGAGGTCGATGCCGCCCGACACCGCGGCCGCGCCCACACCGTCCTGCCGCGCCTGCAGCGTGAGCCCCACCTTCACCAGTGGCCTGGCGGGCAGCGGGCCGTCACCGTCAGGCACGCGATGGGCGCGCGCCAGGCCGCGCCGGGCCCAGGGGAGAAACTGGTAGGCAATGGCCATGGGTGTTGCTCCTTTTCAGACCAGCTCGGCCAGTTCAACGACTTGCAGTTGCGGCGCGGCAGCGCTGGTGATACCCGCGAGGCTCTGCGTCGCCTGCCACACGCTGTGCTGCACGCTGGCACCGGCGGTCGATGCCAAGCTGCCCTTGTCGGCCACGGTCACCGGCGCCGGCTTCACCGCCATCGGCGCCTGCAGCGCGGGCTGCACCAGGGTCTTGTCGCGCAGCCTGGAGCGGCCGGCCGCACCGAAGGGCAGCATCGGCCCGTGCGTACTCTCCAGGTAGTCGACCAGGCCGCGGTAACGCAGCTTGCGCAGCACCGGCGCTTCGGCGCCGAGATCGGCCTCCTCGTATTGCAGCGGCTGCGGCACGCTGGGGCCGAACTCGAAGTCGCTGTCGCGCAGCGCATAACCTGCGTCGAAGGACTCGAACGAAGGCTTGGCCAGCCGGTCGGCTTCGGACACGTCCAGGAACTGCGCGGCGGCGAAGAAGTCTTGTCGCACCTGCACGTCCTGCGCGGCCGGCACCGCGTCATCAGCCGAAGACAAGACCAGTGCCGGTTCCAAGTACTCGTTGGCCCCGGCAATCTTGCTGCCGCTGACCTTGGCCAGGCGCAGCGCCAGCGGCACGAGTTTCTGCTGGAACACCAACGTGCCCAGCGGGTGCGCGAGCAGGCCGGCCACGCCCTTGATCTCGGCCACCGTCACGCAGGCCTCGCCACCCTGCGGCAGCTGTGCGCTCCAGTTGCCGGCGGTACTGATCTCGGCCGCCACCTTCTCGGCCAGCGGGATGGTGACGACCGGCGTGTTGCGGTCGGTGCCCCAGGCCTCGTCGATGTGGATGTGCACGTCGGGCACCAGCGGCAGCTCGACCACGCCGCGCCCGGCGATGCGCCAGCGGCCGGGGCCAGCCAGCGAGCCTTCGATACGGATGGCGGCGAAGTCCATGCCGAACACATGCACTTCGAGATAGGCGCGCAGGTCGACCTCGAAATAGAAGCGCGGCTGCAGGTAACAGATGGCGTCGAAGCCCCAGCCGCCTTCGATGCTGGCCACGCCGAGGTCGGCCCAGACCTTGAGTTCCGAGCCGGCCTGCACCGTGGCCGAGGTGATGGCGAAGTAGCCCTTGAACGAGACCCCGATGATGCCGATGTCGAAGGCCGCGCCCACCCGCTCGAACGGCGCGGGGATGTCGGACGGCACTTCCTTGAAGCGCGGGTGGAAACCACCAGCGCTGATCAGGAAGGTCGGCTGGTCGCCGAAGCGGGCACGGAAGGCGAACTGCCCGGTGAGCGTGATGAACACCACGCGTGAATCGCGCAGCTTGGCGTCGAAGGCAATCGCCAGCGGGCTGAGCACCACCGAGCCCACGAAGTCGAGCTGCAGCCGCAGCAGCGCCAGGCCCGCGTCCACCAGCGGCGGCAGCTGCACGATGACCTGGCCGAGGATCACGATGGCGCCTTCGGTGGGCGCGATCAACAGGCCCATGCGCACCGTGACCAGGCTCGGCGTGCCCCAGCCCAGCTCCAGCATCGGGCCGATCACGAAGCCGCCCTTCTTCACCGGGAACAGGGTGCGCAGCGTGGCGATGATCTTGGGTGCATCGCCCACCGGGTTGGCCGGGAACAGGATGGCGTCGAGCGAGCCGTTGCCCATGCCCTGCGACAGCGCCGTGGTGCTCACCGTGTGCTGTACGCCAATGAGCCCGCCCACGCCGGTCAGCGTGAAGCCGAAGGACAGCTGGACCGCCGGGAACTGGCCGTAGATCAACAGCAGCAGCGAGAAGCCGGCCTCGCTCTTGGTGGTGAGGATGGCGATGGCCTTCACCCCGATGGCCATCATCTTGAGTTCGAGCACACCGGCGTATTCGCCGCGTGCCGGGTCCACATACAGGTAGCCGCCACCCTTGACGATGCCCGCGTCCAGGCTCAGGCCGATGCCGTTCGGCGGCTTGAAGGCGAAGGCGAGCTTTGGTGCACCACCGGTGAAGTCGAGGTCGACCAGCACACCCAGCCGGTCGATGGCCCCCTGGAACGGCCCGAGGTCCACACCGAACGAAGCCGACAACTCGGTCTGCAGGTGCAGGAAGCTGCCGCCGACCGGCTCGATGCCGAGGTTGATCAGCTGCAGTTTGAACGGCCCGGTAGGCAGGGTCGGCACCGGCAGGCTGGCGCGCAGGCCCGAGCCGTTCTTCAGCCGCAACCGGCCGTACTGGTCGGCCTGGGCCTCGATGTTGAAGTCGAGCGCAATGCCGTCGCCGAGCACCAGCTTCAGGAACGCGTCCTCGGGCACCAGCATGGCCCGGCCCTTGCGCGCGAAGAAGCTCAGGGCCGGCGCACCGTTCTTCAGCGCCAGGCCGATGCCGAGCTCGCCGATCTGCAGGCTCGCACCATGAAAGGGCCCGAGCACCAGCGCGCCGGCGGCCTTGCTGCGCGACAGCGCGATGCCGAATTCGAAATCGCCGCTGACCCGCACCGGCCCTGACGGCAGCACCGGCAGGAAGGCGGTCACGCCGGCACTGGCCGTGAGCGCCAGCACGAAGTCCTGTCCGTCCAGCCCCTGGCTCTTGTTCAGGCCGAGCGTGAACTGGGCCTGCACACCCATCGGCGCATCGGTCTTGAAGCCGAGGTCGATGCCCGCGCCCGGCGGCAGGCCCGGTGCCTTGAACGGCAACTGGATGTGCGGCAGCGCGGCAGGCAGTGGCGGCACGGCGCCCACCACCAGGGCGCTTGCCGTGTCGGCCGAAGGCGCGGTGAACGAGCGGTCGATCATGCAGCCCACCAGCAACGCCAGCCAGCCCAGCGCGGTCTGCGTGGCCTGGATGTCGGCATCGGATGCGGCACCCAGCAGGCGGGCCAGCTTCTCGGCTTTTTGATCGGCGGCGGGGTTGTCGACCTGCGCATCGCCGCTGAGCGTGAGCAGCATCTTGCCGAGGCTGAAGGCACTGGGGTAACGGCTGCCGGCCACACCCTGGCTCAAGCGCTGCACCTGCTGGAACACCGGCCCCACCACCGCCAGCGCCGCCGCCGGACTGCCGCCCTGCAGGCCGTCGACGGCTTTCTTCACCTGCTCCAGTGCCACCAGCACCTCGGCCACGATCTGCGCGGCCACGGAAAGCGATTCGGCGGCGCCGCCGGTGTCCTTGAAGGCGTCGAGGTCGGGATCGGCGGGCGGAGGCTGGTTGAACGCCAGCACGCCCAGCATCTGCCAAAGCAGTTGTTCCGCCTGGGGCTGCTGCGCCGCGGGCAGCACGGCCACGGCATTGGACACCGCGCCGCGGTACCAGTCGTAGGTCTGCTTGAAAACCTTGTCGGGCTTCGCCATGGCTCCTCCCGGTTGTCTCGCGTGTTTTTCTGGACGGGCCGGCCGCGAGGGGCTCGATACTTAGGCCGCGCACCGGCGATGTCAACGACTGGTGGCAAATTAAAACAATTTTGTGCTCAACAGAAACCCAAAATCATCAATTGGGCTGATATAGGGGATAACGCGATCTACGGTCTGGCACGGGGGATGCTTATCATCTGGAATGAACGCCATGACGCAGGCCCATACCGAGCAACTTCCAGCCCCGACGGTGCTGGACGTGGAGGCCTCGGGCTTCGGCCGGCACAGTTATCCGATCGAGGTCGGCTACGTGCTGCCGGACGGCAAAACCTATTGCACCCTGATCCGCCCCGAACCCGACTGGACCCATTGGGACCCGGAAGCCGAACACCTGCACCACATCACGCGTGAATTGGTCGAAGCCAAGGGCCGCTCCGCGACCGAAGTCGCGCTGTGGCTGAACGAGAACCTGCGCGGCCAGACCGTCTACACCGACGGCTGGGCCAACGACTACAGCTGGGTTGGCGCCCTGTTCGACGTGGCCGAGATTGCGCCCGACTTCAAGCTCGAGAACCTGCATGCCCTGCTGCAAGAGGGCGAGGCCGACCGCTGGCACGACACCAAGCAGCAGGTGCGCCAAGAGGTCGGCGGGCCGCGCCACCGCGCCAGCAACGATGCGCGGGTGCTGCAGCTGACCCTCATGCGGCTGCGCGGCCAGCGCACGGAATAGAACTCAGACTTGTAGTTGCAGCCAGGCGCCGATCCGGGCCTCGTCGGTCTCGGTGCGCAGCACGAGGTAAGCCGCCTCCGCCTCGGGATGGCGCCGGCGCAAAAAATTCAGCCATTGCTTGAGACGGCCCGCGCGCTGCCGCGGCTCCAGCCGCGCGCACACCAGCTGCCAGAAGTCGTTCACCAGCGGCAGCAGGCTGGGCCAGCCGACCACCGGCGCGGCCAGGCCAGACGAAGCACCACCGGCATCCTGCGCGCGGATGGCCAGCGCCAGGCCGGGGTCGCTGACCATGCCGCGCCCCAGCATGAGCTGATGGCTGCCCGACGCGGCGCGGCAGCGCAGCGCGTCGTCCACCGTCCAGATCTCGCCATTGGCCACCACCGGCACCAGCACCGCGGCGCGGATTTCCTGGATGCGGTCCCAGTAGGCCGGCGGACGGTAGCCGTCGGCCTTGGTGCGCGCATGCACCACCAGCTCTTCGGCACCATTCTCGACCATGGCCAGCGCACACTCCACGGCGCGGCTGCCGTCGTTGAAGCCGAGCCGCATCTTGGCCGAGACCGGCACCCCGGCCGGCACCGCGCGGCGCACCGCGGCCACGATGGCGGCCACCCGTTCGGGCTCGTCGAGCAGCGCCGCACCACCGCCGTGGCGGTTCACGATCTTGGCCGGGCAGCCGAAGTTGAGGTCGATGCCCGCCGGCCCGAGTTCGGCCAGGCGGCCCGCGTTCTCGGCCAGGCAGACCGGGTCGGAGCCGAGCAGCTGCGCGCGCACCGGCACACCGGCGAAGGTGCGCCCGCCATGTTCGAGCTCGGGGATCACCCGGGTGAAGACGCGGTCGGGCAGCAGCGTGTTGGTGACACGGATGAACTCCGACACACAACGGTCGATGCCGCCGACCCGGGTCAGGATGTCGCGCAGCACGAAGTCGAGCAGGCCCTCCATCGGGGCCAGCAGCAGGCCGTTGGGCGGCAGAGACCCCATCATGGTCTTGACGTCAACCCCAGCCCGCCGCCGGGCCGCCCCAAGGCGGGCGACGCCCCCTCGGGGGGCAGCGCAGTCCACGCAGTGACCAGCGTGGGAGCATCAGTAACTTCCGACGTAGTCCTTCTTGCCAACTTCCACGCCGTTGTGGCGCAGGATGTCATAGGCCGTGGTGGTGTGGAAGAAGAAATGCGGCAGGCCGTAGTTCAGCAGGTAGGACTGGCCGGTGAAGATCTTTTCCTTGGGCGTGCCGGCCTGGGTCACGATCTGGCGGTCGCTGGCGACGTCGATGTCGGCAGAGGCCAGGCCACCGATGAAGGCCAGCGTCTTGGCGATGCGCGCCTGCAGGTCGGCAAAACTCTGCTCGTTGTCTTCCATCTTCGGCACCTCGACGCCGGCCAGCCGCGCGGACACACTCTTGGCGAAGTCGGCCGCCACCTGCACCTGGCGCAGCAGCGGGAACATGTCGGGGAACAGGCGGGCCTGCAGCAAGGCGTTGGGGTCGATCTTGCGCTCGGCGGCATGCGCTTCGGCCTTGCGCAACACGCCGCTCAGGCCACCCAGCATTTGTTGAAAAACAGGCACCGAAGCGGCGTACATGGAAATGGTCATTGGGGGCTCCGGAAGGGGATCAGGGTGATGGGAAAGCCCATGAGTTTAGGGCCTCCACCGCTTCCGCGCTCGGCCGGCGCCAGAGCGCGTCATGCGAGCGCGCCATGCTAGGATTTGCCCCATCGGGAAAGCAGCCTCCCGGCCTGGGCGTTGAAACACCACGACGCACCGGGTAGACGGTGTCCCGTCCAAGCGCTGGTCACCCTCAACCGGAAGTTCCCGTGGACACCGTCACGCCCGAAAACACCCCCGCCACACCGCCCGCACCCGTTTCTCTTTTCGAAGCCTTCCGCTTCTGGCTGAAGCTGGGCTTCATCAGCTTCGGCGGCCCGGCCGGCCAGATCGCCATCATGCACACCGAGCTGGTGGAGCGGCGGCGCTGGATCAGCGAGAAACGCTTCCTGCACGCGCTCAACTACTGCATGCTGCTGCCCGGGCCCGAAGCCCAGCAGCTCGCCACCTACATCGGCTGGCTGATGCACCGCAGCTGGGGCGGCATCATCGCCGGCGCGCTGTTCGTGCTGCCCTCGCTGGGCATTTTGATCGCGCTGTCATGGGTCTACCTGCGCTTCGGCGAGGTGCCCGCCATCGCCGGCATCTTCTACGGCATCAAGCCGGCGGTCACCGCCCTGGTAATACATGCCGCGCACCGCATCGGCACCCGCGCACTGAAGAACGGCTGGATGTGGGGCATCGCCGCGGCATCCTTCGTCGCCATCTTCGCCTTCGACATTCCGTTTCCCGCGCTGGTGGCGGCCGCGGCCCTGATCGGGCATTTCGGGGCCAAGCGCGCACCCGGCGTCTTCGCGCTCGGCGGCGGCCATGGCAGCCAGCAGCGGCACTACGGCGCGGCGCTGATCGACGACGACACACCAACGCCTGCGCACGCCCGCTTCTCGCGCAGCCACCTGCTGAAGATCCTGGGCATCGGCCTGGCCCTGTGGCTGGCGGTGATGGCCGTGCTGGTCGGCACACAAGGGCTGCAGGGCACACTCACGCAGATGGGCTGGTTCTTCACCAAGGCCGCGCTGCTCACCTTCGGCGGCGCCTATGCCGTGCTGCCCTATGTGTACCAGGGCGCGGTGGAGCAGCACCACTGGCTGTCGGGCGCGCAGATGATCGACGGCCTGGCGCTCGGCGAAACCACGCCGGGCCCGCTGATCATGGTGGTGGCTTTCGTGGCCTTCGTCGGCGGCTGGCTGCACCAGGTGCTGGGCCCGGAAGCCCTGTTCACCAGCGGCGCGATCGCGGCCACCGTGGTGACCTGGTTCACCTTCCTGCCTTCGTTCATCTTCATCCTGGCCGGCGGCCCGGTCATCGAGGCCACCCACGGCAAGCTCGGCTTCACCGCGCCGCTGTCGGCCATCACCGCGGCGGTGGTCGGGGTGATTTTGAACCTGGCCATGTTCTTCGCGTACCACACGCTGTGGCCGCAGGGCTTCAGTGGACGCTTCGACATCGCCTCGGCGCTGCTGGCCGTCGGTGCCGCGGTCGCGTTGTTTCGTTTCAAGCTGGGCGTGATGCCGCTGCTGGCGGTGTGTGCGGTGTTGGGCGTGGCGTTGAAGGGCTGGTGATCTGGCGCAAGCCGGGCCGGCTACCTGGCCCCACCCGCCTCCGGCTCCAGTTGCTGGTACACGACCTGCGCGAGCTGCAGCAGCGCCTCGCGCGGCAGCGGCCCGGCGAGGGCGTAGCCGAAACCCTGATCGACCCAGTAGAAGCTGGGCACCGGGCCGTCGCTCACAAAGCTGAAGGCGGTTTCCCTGGCCGCCGCGCTGCCAGTCTGACTAACTTGGTTAAGGGCGCCGAGGTAGATCGTGATGCGAATACCCGCGCTGTTCTGGTACATGAACTGGGCCCTGGCACTGCCACTGCCACCGGCCTCGCCCGGCAGCAAACGCCCACCAACCAGCTCGTAACCCTGCGCGGCCAGTTGCGGCAGCTTCAGCGGTCGCCCGAGCCGCTTCGACAGCCACTGCACCAGGTGTTCCTGCTGCGCCGCGGCCACTTCCACCGGGTGCCGCACTTCGGGCGCGTACACGGCATGGGCCACCACGGCCTGGTGGGCGAAGGCGCCCGGGCCGGCGTTCGCTGCAACAACAGCGCGGGCCGACACCGGCGCCATGCCGCGTGAAACCCAGCCCAGGCCGAAAGCCAGCAGCACACCAGCGGCCACACCGCCCCAGCGCCACCATTGGTCGACCTGGCCGCGCGACTGCTCGGTGCGCCGCACGGCGTCGAGCAAGGTCTGCGGCACGGGCTCGCCATACACCTGGGCATGGAGCTGGCGCAGGCTGTCGCGTTGCGCCTGCCAGGCCGCCTGCGTGGCGGCAGCGGCCGGGTCATGGGCCAGCCGCGCCGCCAGGGCCGCGGCGTCGGCGGGCGCGAGCCGACCGTCCACCAGGCGGTGCAGATCGTCCTGCGCCACGGCATGTGCGGTGTTGGACGAGGATGTTTCTGGCGTGGCCATGGCTGGGGTCGGATCTGAATACGGGGCGTTCATTTGAGGCGTCTCAGGATCACGGGCGTAGCGGACGTCTTGCCGCTGACCGCACTGTCTTCGGCAGCCGGCACGGCGCCTTCCATCAGTTCACGCAGCCGGGCACGCGCACGCGACAACCGCGACATCACCGTGCCGATCGGCGCGCCGGTGATCTTCGCCACCTCGGCATAAGACAAATCCTCCAGGCAGACCAGCAGCAGCACGGCGCGCTGGTCCTGCGGCAGGCGCAGCAGGCAGCGCTGCAGGTCGATCGCCACGTCGAGCCCGGCCTCGGGCGCGCTCAGGGTGTCGGCCTCATCGTCGATGTCCACCAGCCCCGCCCCCGCCGGCTGGCGCGACTGGTAACGCATCTGGTTGGCGAACAGGTTGTGCATCAGCGTGAACAACCAGGCGCGCAGGTCGCTGCCCACCAGCCACAACCGCCACTTGCTGCAGGCCCGCTCCAGCGTGTCCTGCACCAGGTCGTCGGCCGCCCAGACGCTGCCCGTCAGCGCCCGCGCGTAACGGCGCAGGCTCGGGATGTGGTCGATCAGCGGCTGGCGGTTCACAAAACGCGGCTTACTGTTTGATCACGTGCCAGTTGCCACCGACGCCATCGCCGGTCTTGTCGCCGGCCTTGCCGTCCTTGGACCAGTAGTACAGCGGCTTGCCCTTCATGGCCCATTGCTTCTTGCCGTCGTCGCGGGTGACGACGGTGTAGTCGCCGGCGTCCTTGTCGCTGTCGGCGGCCATCAGCGGCGGCCAGTTGGTGGCGCATTGGCCGTTGCAGGCCGATTTGCCGCCGGCGTCCTTGTCGAAGGTGTAGAGCGTCATGCCATTGGGGCCGACCAGCACGCCGTCGGCGGCCATGGCGGGTGCGGCCGAGGCCATGGAGGCGCTGCCCAGCAGCGCGGCGGTAACGGCAAGCGTAGCGAGAAATTTCATGGAATGCTCCTTCATTGATGGTTGATGCAGCAAGTGCCTGCAAGCCCATAAACACCATGGCGGGCCGGTTTATTCCATGCCGGGTGAAAAAACTTCAGTTCATTTCACTTCAATTCATTTCCTGATGCGCTGCACCAGGCTCACCCCCGCCAGCACCAGGCCACCGGCCACGATACCGACCACCGCGTCGAGCAGGGTCGGCACCAGCCACTGCAAGGCGCCAGCCTTCGCCGCCAGGCCTTCGATCGCGTGGTGCAGCACCGGCACGCCGTGCGTGAGGATGCCACCGCCCACCAGGAACATCGCCGCCGTACCGGCCACCGACAAGGCCTTCATCAGCCAGGGTGCGAGCCACAGGATGCCGCGGCCCAGGCTTTGCTGCGCGGCGCCGGCCTGCCGGGTGAGCCACAGGCCCGCATCGTCGAGCTTGACGATGCCCGCCACCAGGCCGTAGACACCGACCGTCATGATCAGAGCGATGCCGGCCAGCACGCTGAGCTGGGTGGTGAACGAACTGGCCTGCACCGTGCCCAGGGTGATGGCGATGATCTCGGCCGAGAGGATGAAGTCGGTGCGCACCGCGCCCTTGATCTTGTCTTTCTCGAGCGCCACCAGGTCCACCGCCGGGTTGGCCAGCGCCTGCACCAGGCTGGCTTTCTCGGCCTCTTGCTCGGCCGGGCTGTGCAGGAACTTGTGCGCCAGCTTCTCGAAGCCTTCAAAACAGAGAAAAGCGCCGCCGACCATCAGCAGCGGCGTCACGGCCCAGGGCGCGAAGGCACTGATGGCCAACGCCGCCGGCACCAAAATGGCCTTGTTCACCAGCGAGCCCCTGCACACCGCCCAGACCACCGGCAGCTCGCGGTCGGCGCGCACACCGGCCACCTGCTGCGCGTTCAGCGCGAGGTCGTCGCCCAGCACGCCGGCGGTTTTCTTGGCGGCGACCTTGGTCAGCACCGACACGTCGTCGAGGATGGTGGCGATGTCGTCGAGCAGGGCAAGCAGGCTGGAGGCCATGGGTCGGGCTTTCTTCTGTGGTGTCTGTGGTGTCTGTTGGATGGCCTGCATTTTGTCGCCGCCGCGAATGGGCTACGGCCGCGCAGGGATATGTGCCGCGTCGGCCAATGCCGCGAGCCGCTCGGCAAGCGTATCCACCAGTGCGCGCCGCTGGCTGGACTCGGCACCGCGCTCGCCCGGCCGGCGTTCCCAGCGAGGATGGCTGCGCGCCGGCTGGGCCAGCGTGACCAGTTGCCGCAAGGCGGCGTCGGACGCCACCGCCTTTTCGCCACCGACCACGATCTTCTGCGCCGCCGCGTGCCCGCGCTGCGCCAGCGCGCGCTGCACGCCGAGCAGGTGGGTGGCCACCACCAGCAGCAGTTCGTTCTCGAGCGTCAGCTCCTGCACGCCGCGGATCTTGTTGACCAGCTTGTGGCCGAACTGGCGCCAGCCCTGGGTCACCATGCCGCCCACCGCGCCGCCGACCACCGCCCCCGCGCCGAGCGACACGCCGGCCACCGCGATGTCGGCAATCAGCCCGAGCGAGGCGCCGATGGCCGCGCCCTGCCCCAGGCGCTTGCCGGCCTGCTTCAGCGTCTCGGGGTTGAACAGGTCGTCCTGCCAGCGGCCGTCGAGCCAGGGCAGCGCGGCCACGTCGGCCTCCTCGCGGCGAAAGCCGTAGACCTGCAGCAGCCCGTCCGTGCACAGCCGCACGCGCGCCAGCGCCAGGGCCTGCACGTCGGCCACGAATTGTCGGCGCTGGGTGACATCGGTGAAGGCCTCGGGCGCGATCGGGCGGCGCAGCGCGGCCAGGTCGACCAGCAGCTCGGCCATGAGCCGGCAGCTGGCCGCGCGCCGCTCGGCGGCTTCGCGGTCGAGGTAATACAGCACGCCGGCCAACACTTCGCGCTGGCGCGGCAGCAGCGTGGCCAGGTCATGGTAGAGCTGCTGCTCGGAGCCGATGAACGGCGCCACCGCGTCGAAGCGCACCTGGGCATGCAGCCCGCTGGCCGACAACACGGCCTGCCATTCGGCTTCGCGGCTGGCGCCGTGGCGCACGAAGTTCAGCACCGGCATCACCGGCCGCGCACACGAGGCCAGGATCTCGATCTCACAGCGGAACTTGGGCAGCACCGGCTCGCGGCAGTCGATGACGTAGAGCGCGGCGTCCACCTCCAGCATCTTGCGCAGCACCTTGGCTTCCTGCTCGAAGCTCTGCCGCGCCTCGGGGCCGGCGAGGAAGGCCTGCACACGTTCGAGCCGCGCCGTGCTCTGGCCCAGCCCCTGCAGGTAGTCGAGCAGCGCGGTCGAGTCTTCCAGGCCGGGCGTGTCGTAGAACACCACCGGGCTCGCGCCATCGACACGCAGCGCGATGCGCTCCACATGGCGCGTGGTGCCGGGCCGGTCGGCCACTTCGCCAAACGACGCCTGCCGCGTCAGCGTGCGCAGCAGCGAGGTCTTGCCGGCATTGGTGTGGCCGACCACGGCGATCTGGATCGACGGCGCTTCAGCCATGGGCGGCCTCTTCCAGCCATGCGGCCGCACTCGGCGCAGCCACCAGCGTGATCCGCGCCAGGTCCATCATCCGCAGCCAGTCGGACCAGCGCGCCGCGTCTTCGGCGGCCACCGCCGTACCCACCAGCAGCAGGCCGCAGCTGGCGGCGCTCTCCAGGGCTTCGCGCACAAAACGCGCCGTGCCGCGGTCGGGCGACGAAGGGGCGTGGCAGACCAGCAGCAGCCGCGCCGGACGCAACTGGCGCAAGGCGTCCAGCACCTCGCTGCGTTCCTGGCTGGTACCGGCAATGCGGCGCGACCAGACCGCGGCCTGGTCTGCCATCAGCGGTGGCCACGGCACCTCGGGCGGCAGCTCGAAACCGACCAGCGCCGCCCCCGTGCCGGCCACCGGGATCGCCCCCGGCCGCGTCGCCGGCTGCCATGGCGTTTCGGCGTCCACCACCACAGCGGCCGGCTGCAAGGCATCGCGCCTGGCCAGCAGGGCCCGGTAGTAGGGGTCGGCCGTGTCCAGGCGCAGCGCCCGCACGCGCCGGCGCCACCGCCATGCGCAGGCCAGCGCCAGCACGGTGCGCGGCAGCAGGCCGTAGGCAGCCACGCAGCCGATCAGCCACCAGGCCCAGGCGCGCTGGTCGGCGCTGGCCGCGCCGGGGTCGCGCAAGGTGGCGGTGTCGGGCACCGGAAAGCCGAGCCAGCCCGGCAGCCAGCCGGTGGCACGCACGAAGCGCACAAAAAAATCGGGGCCGAGGATGGTGGTTTCCCAAGTCAGCCGGTAGGCCTGGAAAGAGAATGCAAACCACAGCACCGCCAGCATCACCACGAAGGACAAGGCCCACACCGTGTGGCTGATCCAGCCGAACAGCCAGGGCGCCAGGCGTTCGCGGCGCAGCAGGGCAACGCTGGCCTGCAGCAGGCTGGCCGCGTTGGCATTGCCGTCCTTCGACACGCGGGATACGCCCTCCAACCACAACCGCCCGAGTACACCGCCGCTCGACGGCCAGGGCGCCACCAGGCCGATGAGCCACAGCGCCAGGGTCAGGCCATGCAAGCCCAGCAGGCTGAAAAATGCCGCCACCGCGTTCACGGTGCGGCCGCTGTGCACCACCGCGCCGGCGGCGGCCAGCGCCCCCAACACCACCACGCCCACCAGCACCAGCAAGGCAGCCATTGCCGCGCCGCGCCAGCGCTGCAGTTGCACGTCGAGCGCCAGGCGCCGGCCGAGCCCCCAGGCGCGTGCCAGCAGCCAGTCGTCCCGGCCGCCTTCAGAATGGCTGGCGGCCATGGCGCGCAGCAGTTGCGCGTCGTCCAGCGGGCCTTGCGACTCGACCAGCCGCACCGTCTCGGCCATCAGCACACGCGCGGCGCGGGAACCAGGGGCAGCTTCTTCGTTCGATGTCAATGCGGCTCTTTCATGGGCTGGACTGTGGACCTTGGCGGAATGACCGGATGGACGTTCCAAGGGATTATCGCCACCCGCGCCAGCCCCCCAGGGTGGTCGACCCACTTCACATGCCAGGCCTAGAATCGTTCGACGTCCCTCACAGGCCTTCCCGCACCATGTCCGCGCCCCCTCTCAATTCCCCCCCTACACATCCCCCGCTCACGCCCCCCGCCGCACCCCGCCTGCGCAGCATCTTCGCCGCCTTCTCCAAGATCGGCCTCACCAGCTTCGGCGGCGGTCTGAGCGGCTGGATGCTGCGTGAATTCGTGCAGCGCCGGGCCTGGCTCACCGAGCAGGAATTTCTCAGCGGCCTGGCGCTGGCCCAGGCCTTTCCTGGCGTGAACGTGGTCAACCTGGCGATCTGGATCGGCTACCAGCTGCGCCGCGGCCCGGGCGCATTGGCGGCGGCGTCGGGCATCGTGGTGCCGCCGATGGCGGTGGCGCTGGTGCTGGCCGCGCTGTTCTCGCAAGTCGGTGATTCGCATCGAGTTCACATCGTGCTCGCCGGCGTGGCGGCAACGGCCGTGGGCCTGTCGCTGCAGACCGGTCTGCGCGCGGCGCGTGCCGCGGCGAGCAACCTGCTGCGCGGCCTGATCCTGGCCACCACGTTTGCCGCGATCTTCTTCTGGCGCCTGCCGCTGTTATGGGTGGTGGGCACCATGGCGCCGCTGTCCATCGGCCTGGCCTGGGCGCGCATCCGTGCCGAGGCCGCGCCATGAGCGCCCCCATCGATCTGCAACGGCTCGGCGACCTGCTGGCGGTGTTCGCGCCGCTGTCCTTCCTCACCGTGGGCGGCGGCCAGAGCGTGGTAGCCGACATCCATCGCCAGTCGGTCGGCGTGCACGGCTGGATGAGCGACGCGCAGTTCCTCGACCTGTTCGCGCTGTCGCGCATCACACCCGGCCCGGGCTCGCTGCTGGTCACGCTGGTGGGCTGGCAGGTGGCCGGCGTGTGGGGCGCGCTGGTGGCTTCCGCGGCGATCTTCCTGCCGAGCTCGGTGCTGGTCTACGGCCTGGCGCGGGTCTGGTCGCGCTACCGTGGCCGGCCCCTCATCCGCGCCGTCGAATCGGGCCTGGCACCGGTGGCCGCGGGCATGATCCTGGCCGCCTCCTGCACCGTGCTGCGCGCGGCCGAGGGCGGTATCTGGGCCTGGTCGGTGGCGGCCGCATCCACGCTGGTGCTGATGCGCACCCGGGTCAATCCGCTGCTGATGCTGGCGCTGGGCGGGGCGTTTTTCCTGGCGGTACTGGGGTAGGGCTATCGGTCAGGCGCACGACGGCACCGCCGCGGGCAGCCGTTGCGGCGCCGTCGCACCACGCGACACGGCCATTGACGATGACCGTTTCGATGCCTTCGGCGCGGCGCGTAGGGGCCTCCCATGTCGCCATGTCCGCGATGCGGGCCGCGTCGAAGATGGTGATGTCCGCAAAAGCCCCTTGCTGCACCACGCCGCGCCCCGGCAGGCGAAAGTGCTGCGCCGTGAGCCCGCTCATCTTGTGCACCGCCTCCTCCAGCGAGAAGAGTTGCAGGTCGCGGCAATAGTGGCCGAGCACCCGCGCAAACGTGCCCCACAGCCGCGGATGCGGCGCGGCGTCGTGCGGCAGGCCGTCGGAGCCGATCATGGTCCTGGGAAAGGCCAACACACGTTGCACGTCGCCTTCGTCCATCAGGAAGTAGATCGCCCCGGCGGGCTGGAGTGCGTCCACCGTGTCCTCTAACGACAGGCCCAGAATTTCCGCGATGGCATCCAGGTCCATGCCGGCGAACTCGGGGCGCGGCTCCGACTGCGTGACGATGATGCGGCTGGAGACCGGTATGCGGTCCTTGCGCAGGATCGTGGAACCGGCGCAATAGGGATAACAGTCCAGCGCGATCGGGTGCTGCGCCATCGCCCGGCGCACATGCGCGAGCGTCTGCACCGAACGCCCGTGGTTGCGCGGGCCGATGAGCTTGTGGTGAGAGATGACCACCGGTGCCCGCGCCGTGCGGCCGATGTCGAAGGCCTCGTCCATGGCTTCGAGGACATGGTCGGCTTCGTCGCGGATGTGGCTGGCATAGATGCCGCCATGGAGGCCCGCGATCTGCGCCACCTGGGCCATCTCGTGTGTCGTGGCCGGCATGGCCGTGGGATAGGCCGCCCCGGTGGACAAGCCGATGGCGCCGCTCTGCATGGCCTCTTCCAGCATGTCCCGCATGTGTGCGATTTCTTCGGCGCTTGCGGCACGGTCCAGGCTGTCCATGGTGGCCACGCGCAAGGTGGTGTGGCCCACCAGGCAGGCCACGTTGACGGCGGCCGGCTCGGCTTCGAGCCGGGCCAGGTATTGGGCAAACGTCTGAAACCGGAAGCCGGCCGGGTCGTGGCCCAGCAGGTTCAGCGGCGCCGGCACCACCGCACCGGGCTCGGCGCGCCAGGGTGCGAGGCTGATGCCGCAGTTGCCGGTCACCACGGTGGTGACGCCCTGGCTCAGCTTGGCCGGCATGGCCGGCTCCAGAATCAGGTAGTGGTCGTCGTGGGTATGCGCGTCGATGAAACCCGGGGCCACGATGCGCCCGGCGGCGTCGATCTCGCGCGCGCCGCGCATCGCCGCCAGTTCGCCGACAGCGGCGATGCGCTGCGCCCGGATGCCCACGTCGGCACGGCGGCGCGGCGCGCCGCTGCCATCGACCAGCGTGCCGTTGCGGATCAGGATGTCGTAGTCGGCCATGAGGCACTCTCCGTCAGAAGAACTGCGGGTCTCAATCGAGCGTGGCGCCGGAGGCCTTGACCACCTCGGCCCAGACGGGGCGTTCCTTCCTCGCCAGGTCGAACAGGTCGCTGCGCGGCCCGACATGGATCTCGAACGCCTGGCTTTCAAGCTGTGCCTTCACGGCGGCCGACGCCAGGGCCTTGTTGAACGCGGCGTTGAGGAAGTCGAGGATCTTCGGGTCGGTCGCCGCCGGTGCGACATAACCTGTCCATGCCACGGCCTGGTACTTCTTCAAGCTCAAGCCGGATTCCGCCATGGTGGGCAGCTCCGGCAGGCGGCTGTCGCGGGCGGCGCCGGTCACGGCCAGCGCCTTGAGCTTGTCACCCTTGAGATGCGGGGCGATGGAGGTGATGTTCTCGAACACCAGGTCGACTTCGCCGCGCAGCAGCGCCAGGTCGGCCTCCAGGCCGCCCTTGTAGGGAATGTGGACGATGGCGACATGCGCCATGGACTTGAACATCTCGGCGCTGAGGTGGCCGGTGGTGCCGTTGCCGCCGGACGCAACCGTGAGCTTGCCGGGCTGGCTTTTGGCCAGGGCGATCAACTCGGCCACGCTCTTCACGCCCAGGCTGCTGCGCACGGCCAGCACGTTTTGCACGGTGCCGGTCAAGGCGACCGGTGCGAGCTGCTTGTCGGCGTCGTAGGGCAGCTTCTTGTAGAGCGACTGGTTGATGGCCAGCGTGGCGACATTGGCGTACGCGATCGTGTAGCCATCGGCCGGTGCATTGATCAGCGCCTGCGTGCCGATGATGCCGGAGGCCCCCACGCGGTTGATGACCACCACCTGCTGGCCGATGTCGCGGCTGACCGATTCGGCCAGCAGGCGCGAGACGATGTCGGGCGTCGTGCCGGCATTGAAGGGCACGATGAGCGTCACCGGGCGCTCGGGATAGGCGGCGAAGGCGGCGCCGCAGAAAGCGATCGCAGCGAAGGACGCGGCCAGGGGCAAGGCCAGTGCCTTGCGAAGCCAGTGGAGATGCGTGTGGAAGAACATGGGGTCGACTTTCCTGGAGTGGTGAAGACGGGTCTGCGGGCGGCCTACTTCGGCTGCCAGTTCGGTGGGGCCGAGCTGCCCGCCTGCTGCGTGATGCGGGTGTAGGCCTCGAGGCGGCGGTGCTGCGCGAAATTGAAGATCGTGCTGCGGCCCAGCTGGCACATGCCGAGGTCGCAGTCGACAACGATGAGCTCGTCGGCCCAGCTCGTGGCCTGGGCCATGATCTCGCCCTGCGGATTCACGATGATCGAATGGCCCAGCAGTTCATGCCCATCCTCGTCGCCGGCCTTGGCCACACCCACGCCGAAGGTGGCGTTCTGGTAGCAGCCAGCCTGGATGGAAAGCTGCGAATGGAAGTTGCGCAAGTGGTGCGCCTCGAAGCCGCGATTCTCCAGATTGGTGCTGGGCGTGTTGTAGCCCAGCATGACCAGCTCCACCTGCTGCATGCCGAGTTCGCGCCAGGCCTCGGGCCAGCGGCGGTCGTTGCAGATCAGCATGCCGAGGTTCACGCCGTCCACGTCGCCGACCGGCGCGCGCACCACGGGAAAGCCCAGGTTGCCGACCTCGAAATAACGTTTCTCGAGATGCTGTACCTTGCGCACCGTCGAGAACTCGGCATGGCCGGGCAGGTGCACCTTGCGGTACTTGAACACGATCTCGCCCGAGGGGGCGATCACCACCGAGGTGTTGAAGCGGCGCTTGCGCACCACGCCGGTTTCGTCGGGCTCATGGGCGATTTCGGCGTAGCCGAGATAGACCGTCATCCGGTAGCGCCGGATGGCATCGAACAGTATTTGTGTGGCCGGCGACGGCAGCGTCTGCTCGTACCAATCGTCGGCCTCGTCCAGGTCTTCCACATACCAGCGCGGGAAGAAAGTGGTCAGCGCGAGTTCGGGAAACACCACGACTTGCGCGCCGCGTTGGTGGGCACGCTCCAGCAGCCGCACCATGCGGTCGACGACGGCGGCGCGCCCCTCTGTTCGCTGGATGGGGCCGAGTTGCGCGGCGGAGACGGTGATTTTTCGGGTCATGTGAAGGCCTTAATCCTGGATGTGGCTGATCATGTTGTGGTGCTACTGTTCAATGCATGGTGGCGCGCCGGACGATCTGGCCGGCCCGGTCGTCCTGCACGGCACCATCGGCGAATGCGAGCCGGCCGTTGACCCAGACGCGGTCGATGCCGGCCGACAGCTCCCGCGGCTGCGCGAAGCTGGCCCGGTCGCCGACCGTGAGCGGGTCGAACAGCACCAGGTCGGCCGCATGGCCGACGGCAATGCGGCCGCGGCCCGGCAGGCCGAGCTCCTCCGCCGTGAGGCCGCTCATCTTTGCGACGGCGGTCTCCAGGCTGAACAGGTGTTCTTCTCGCGCGTACAGGCCGAGCACACGCGGGAAGCTGCCCCACAGGCGCGGGTGCGGATGCTCGTCGTGCGGCATGCCGTCGGAGCCCACCAGGGTCTTGGGAAAGGCCAGGATGCGGCGCACGTCGGCCTCGTCCATCATGAAATAAATCGCGCCGGCGGGCATCAGGCGCGCGGCCGCGTCCTCGTCGCTGCAGCCCATGTCGTGGGCGATGTCGGCCAGCGTGCGGCCCGCCTGTTCGGGATGCGGCCCGGACCAGCTGACCAGCACGGAAGAAGCCCGCGCCACGAACTCCGGGCGCAGCACGGTGGAGGAGGCGTTGTAGGGATAACAGTCCAGCGACACCGGCTGATGCTGCATGGCCTGCGCGATCTTCTTCAGGGTTTCGACGGACCGCCCGTGGTTGGCCACACCGGCCAGCTTGTGGTGCGAGATCAGCACCCGCACGCCCAGGCGCCGGCCGATCTCGAAGGTTTCGTCCAACGCGTCCAGGACTTTTTCGGCCTCGTTGCGCATGTGGGTGGCATACAGCGCGCCGTGTGCACGCAGCGGCTCGCCCACGGCGACGATCTCGTCGGTGCTGGCATGGCGCGCGGGCGGATAAAAAGTGCCGGTCGACATGCCGAATGCACCTGCGTCCAGCGCGTCGGCCAGCAGTGCCCGCATCGCCGCGCATTCCGCGGGTGTGGCGGCGCGCTCCAGATCGTCCATCACATTGGCGCGCAGCGTCAGATGGCCGACCAGGCAGACCGCGTTGACAGCCGTGCCCTCGGAGGCCAGCGCACGCAGGTAGTCGGAGAAGGCGGGGAAGCGCAGCCACTCGGGGTTTGCAATCAGGTCGAGCGGCGGCGGGATGGCGCCGCGGATGCCACTGGGCGCCAGGCTCAGGCCGCAGTTGCCGGTCACCACCGTCGTCACGCCTTGCGAGAGTTTCGCCGCCATGGCGCCGGGCATCAGCAGGGCCCGGTCGTCATGGGTGTGCACGTCGATGAAGCCGGGCGCCAGCACCCGTCCGGCAGCATTGATGCGCTGGCCAGCCGTCTGGTGAGAGAGCTCGCCGAGGGTGGCGATGGCGGCGATGCGGCCGTCCGCGATACCCACATCGGCCACGAAGCCGGGCCGGCCGCTGCCGTCGACGACGGTTGCGCCATCAATGCAGAGTTCGAAATCCATCGGCGGCGGCATCAGAGGCTGGTCTGCCGCGCCACGTGGCCGGCGCGGGCGTTGTCCAGATGCCGCCGCATGGCGGCGCGGGCCTCGTCGGGGCGGCGGTCGATGATGGCCTGCAGGATCGCCACGTGCTCTTCGCAGCTCGGCACGAAGCGCTCCGGCGCGGCGTTCTGATCGAAGCAGCGCGCCTTGATGCGCAGGTCGTGCACGGTCTGCGCCATCAGCTGGTTGCCGCTGGCGATGGCGATCGTGTCGTGCACCAGGTTGTCGACGCGGTGGTTCTCTTCCTTGGACGTGTTGCGCGAGAGCATGAGCGCCTGGACCTGCGCCAGGATCTGCTGCGCCTGCCGGATGTCGAGCCGTGTGGCGGCAACGGCGGCGGTTTCGCCTTCGAGCTGCACACGCATCTGGTGGATTTCGAGGTACTGGCGCAAGCTGGGTTCGCGCACGACCAGTTGGCCGCGCGGCGTACGGATGGCGAAGCCGCCACCGATCAGGCGGCTCATGGCTTCGCGCAGCGGCGTGCGCGAGATGCCGAGCGTGGCGGCCAGGCTGCGCTCCTGCAGTGGTTTGTCCATCGGCAGGCGTCCGAGCTGGATCATCTCCAGCATCGCGCGGTAGGCGTCGCCGGCCAGGTCGACGCTCTCCGAGGTGCCGATTGGCGCGGCGGGTGCGGCGGTCTCGGGCGCGTCGGGCAACGGTGGGCCAGGCTTGGTCGGCGCTTTCTTCGTGAGCAAGGTCATTGTGGTGAAGGCTGAGAAGTAAGGGTAAAGAGTTTAGGAAAAAACGGCGGAATGCCGTCCGCTTCGGGCAGTTCAAGCGCTGGCGAATTCCATCACATCCGCGGCGCGGAAGCCCCAGGCCACCGGCTGCCCCGGCGTGCGCTCGGCACCCGCGATGCCGGCCGGCGCATAGGCGACCACGGTCTTGCCGAGCGACGCGATGAACACCTTCCAGTGCAGGCCGCAGAAGGTCGAGGCCAGCACCCGGCCCTCGTGCCGAACGTCATCGGCGTCGAGCTGCGCGCCCAGCCGCACGTTCTCCGGGCGCACGGCAAGGGTGCGGCCGGTCCCGTCGATGAAGTTGCATTCGCCGAGAAAACCCGCCACGAAGGCCGAACCCGGGGCGCGGTACAGCGCCTCGGGCGCGCCGGACTGGACGATGCGGCCCTGATCCATGATCACGATGCGGTCGGACAGGTTCATGGCCTCGTCCTGGTCGTGTGTCACGAACACCACGGTCAGGCCCAGGTCGTGGTGCAGCTTCTTGAGCTGCAGCTGGATGGCCTGGCGCAGGTTCTTGTCCAACGCGCCGAGCGGCTCGTCCATCAGCAGGATGTCGGGGGTGAAGACGAGTGCCCGCGCGAGCGCCACGCGCTGCTGCTGGCCACCCGAAAGTTCGCGCGGCAGCCGCTCGCCGAGCGCGCCCATGCTGACCAGCTCCAGCGCCTCGCCCACGCGGCGGCGGATGTCGTCGTGATTAAGCCGGCGCATGCGCAGCGCGAAGGCAACGTTGTCGAACACCGACATGTGCGGGAACAAGGCGTAGTTCTGAAACACCATGCCGATGTTGCGTTCCGCGATGGGCATTCGGGTCACGTCGCGGCCGGCGATGTACACGCGGCCGGCATCCGGCGCCTCGAAGCCGGCGATGATCTTGAGCAGCGTGGTCTTGCCCGAGCCGGAGGCGCCGAGCAGGGTGCAGAACTCGCCGCGCTCCACGCCCAGGCTGATGTCGGGCAGGGCCACCACATTCTTGTAGGCCTTGCGGATGCCGCTGAGCGTGACGTCCTTGCCCTGGCGTTCGGGCCGCGCGGAGAGTTCCAGCGTGGAGCTCCGGGAGTTGGATGACATGTCAGCCGCCTTTCTTCCTGCCCAGCAGCAGGTTGGCAATCAGGATGAGGGCCGTGGCTCCGATCAGCACGCAGGACGCGGAGATCACGGTCGGATCGAAGTCGTGGGCCAGGCCCTCGTACATCAGCTTGGGCAGGGTGCGGTTGCGGATGGTCGTGAGGAACAGCGCCATCACCACGTCGTCGAACGAGGTGACGAAGGCGAACACCGCCCCACCGATGAGGCTGGGCAGCAGGGCCGGCAGCATGACCAGCCGGAACATCGTAGGCCAGGACGCACCGAGACTCAGCGCGGCCAGTTCCAGGCTGGCATCGAAACTGCGCAGCGCCGCGCGCACCGTGATGAACACATAGGGCGACGCCAGCACCGTGTGGCCGATGACGACGGCCAGCGAATTGCCGATCCAGCCCAGCGGCGCCGTCAGGTAGAACAGCGCGACCGCGGTGACGATCGCCGGCACCGACATCGGAATGACGAACAGCGCGTCGAGCCAGCCCTTGTGCCTGGACGCCATCTTGTGCACGCCCAGGGCCGCCGCGGTGCCGAGCAGCGTGGCCAGCAGCGTCACTGCCAGGCCCACGCGCAGGCTCGACCAGAGCGCGCCGATCCACTTCGCGTCGTCGAGGAAGTTCATGTACCAGCGCAATCCATACTGCGGCGGCGGGAACACGGGAAATTCGGTGGTGCCGAAACTCATGGGTACCACGACCAGGATCGGCACGACCAGGAACGCGGCCGAGACCAGCCCGGCGACCACCGCCAGGCGCCCGCCCGGTGTGCGCCCGGCGGTGGGCGTGCTGCTGCCCTTGCCCGAGGAGCCGCTGATGAGTTTGTCCAGGCCGAACATCCGGTTGAACAGCCACAGCGACAGCAGCACCGTGGCCAGCAACACCCCGGCGAGCGCGGCCGCCAGGCCCCAGTCCAGCTGCTCGGTGATGTTGTAGGAGATCAGTTCGGCCACCATGCGCTGGGCCGGTCCCCCCATGAGCGAGGGCGTGATGTAGTAGCCCACCGCGTTCATGAAGACGATGATGCCGCCGGCCACCACGCCGGGGCTGGTCAGCGGCAGCACCACGTGGCGGAAGATGCCCACCGAGCCCGCGCCCAGGCTTTGCGCGGCCTGCACCAGCGCGGTGTCCATCGCGCGGAACGACGCATACAGCGGCAGCACCACGAACGGCATCAGCACATGGGTCATGCCGATCATCACGCCGGTGAAGTTGTAGAGAAAGGCCATCGGCGCATCGAGGATACCCACCGTGGTGAGCAAGCTGTTCAGCGGGCCGTTCTTGCCCAGCAGCGCGATCCAGGCGGAAGTACGCACCAGCGCGCTCGACCAAAACGGCAGCAGGACCGCGAAGAACAGCAGGCGTGCGATGCCCGGCCGGACCGTGGCCATCAGATAGGCGAGCGGGTAACTCGCCACGATGCACGACAGGGTGACGGCCGCGGCGATGGTGAAGGTGTTGCCCAGCACGATCCGGTAGATCGGCGTGTCGATCAGGTGCTGGTAGTTGGCCAGCGTGAACGTGCCATCGCGCAAAAAGCCTTGCTTGAGCAGCCCGGCAATCGGACCGACGAAGGCCAGCAGCAAAAAGACCAGCAGCGGCAGCGCGGCCAGCATGGCGGCGCGGTTGCGTTCACGCCGGGCCGGAGGAACGAGCTCCGTCGGCGGCGCTGCGGCGTGGGAAGGCAAGACAGCGGTGCTGGCCATGGCGCCGGGGATCAGTGGGCGCGGATCTGGTTGTAGCGCTCGACGATGGCCGGGCCGTTCTTCTCCCAGAACTCCGAATCCAGGAACAGCGCGGATTTCAGGCGCTCCGGCGTTGACGGCAGGCGCTGCTTGCGCGCTTCGTCGATCAACGGGAACGCGGCTTCCGTCGTCGGCCCATAGGCGATGTACTTGCTGAACTCGGCCTGGTTCTTGGGTGCGGTGATGTAGTTCAGCAGCTTGAGGCTTTCCTCCCGGTTCGGCGCCCCCTTGACCAGGGCGAAGTAGCCGACCTGCGCGACCACATTGCCCCAGCCCATCTGGATCGGCAAGCCCGAATCCATGCCGGCCTGGAAGCGTCCGTTCCAGCCGAGCGCCATCACCACCTCGCCGCTGCCCAGGGCGTTCACCGGCTCGGCACCGTTCTTCCACCACATGGCGATGTGCGGCTTGATCTTCTCGATCTGCTTCATGGCCCGGTCCATGCCGGCGGGCGTGGCCAGCACCTTGTAGACATCCGTGGGGGCCACGCCGTCGGCCATCAGTGCGGCCTCGATCACCGTGGCCGGGTCATCCTGCAGCGTGCGTTTGCCCGGGAACTTCACGACGTCCCAGAAATCGGCAAAACTCGCCGGTTGCGGCTTGCCGGCGGGGAAGGCCTTGGTCGAAAAACCCACGTTTGTCGCGAAGATTTCGGAGGGAACGCCGTATTCGTTGCGCGCGCCCGGGATCACATGCTTCTGGTCGACCATCTCGGGTGTGATCTTCTCGAACACGCCGAGCTTGATCCCGCGCGTCAGGCGTGCGCTGTTTTCCGTGACCACGTCCCAGGCCACGGTCTTGGTGTCGATCATGGCGCGGATCTTCGCGACCTGGGGATCGGTGTCCTCGGTCACCTTGATGCCGCTCTCCTTGGCGAAGGGCTTGAGCCACGCGTCCCGGATCGCGCCCTGGTAGGCCCCGCCCCAGCTGGCGAAATTCAGTTCGGCGGCCTGTGCGGCGCCGGCCAGCAGGCTTGCGGCCGCCATCGCGGCGCAGCCCATCTTCATCAGCAATTTGCTCTTCATCGATCTCTCCGGTCATGCAGGTTGGGAACACAGCGGAAACCCGTGCGGAATACACGTCTGAATCTTGGAACGCATATTGCATGCCAATGGCATACCAAGATCGAAACACCCCGCCGCCAGAATGCGAAAAACGACTTCAACCATGGCTCCCGGCTCTTGCCAAAGAGGCGGCAAAGCCGCGCCCGGTGGCCTCGCGCACACCAGGCGCAGTGGCGGGCGCCGTCTTCTCATTCGCGCACAACACGCCGATGTGCGCACCGTCTTGCGTCTTCCGCACCGAAAACAATCATTCATCTTGGTGCGCGGATCTTCAGGGTCGGCTGACGCCGGGCAGCGCCGATGAGCAAGGCACAATGGCCGACACCATGAAAGCCAGCACCGCGTCGGCTCGGATCACGGGCTGGCAGATCGAGCCCGTCGGCGAACGCTGCCTCCAGGTACGCCTCGGCCCCCAGGCCGGGGCCGAGACCAGCCGCCGCGTGCAGAACCTGGCCGCGCACTTGTCGGCGGCGCAGCTGCCTGGCGTGTTCGACGTGGTGCCGGCGTTCACCACCGTGGCCTTGCACTACCAGCCGCTGGCCTTCCCTCGGCGCCAGGGGCCGGCCTCGCTGCAACTGGCCCGCCGCGTTGAACAGCTTCTGCAGGGCGGCATTCCCGAACTCGCAGTGAACGAGGAGGTGATCGAGATCCCCGCCTGTTATGGCGGCGACTACGGCCCCGACCTCGAAGACGTGGCCCGTCAGTGCGGACTCACGGCCGACGAGGTCGTCGGCCTGCACACGGCGGTGCCGCTGTCGCTGTACGCCTACTTCTTTTCCCCGGGCAACCCATTCTTCGGCCCGCTCGATCCACGGCTGCAAGTCCCGCGCCGCGCGACGCCTCGGCTGCGCGTGGAAGCAGGCTCGGTCGCGATCGCCAACGGCATCAGCTCCATCTACCAGACTGCCCTTCCCGGCGGCTGGAACGTGATCGCCCGCACCCCGTGGAGCATGTTCGACCTGAACAAGACACCACCGACACGGATACGGCCCGGTACACGGGTGCGCTTTCGCCCCATCTCGGCGGCCCAGCTCGTGCAACTGCAGGAGCCTCGTTCATGATCGAGCCGTCATCACCGTACATGCAGGTGCTGCGCCCGGGCATGTTCTCGCTGCTGCAGGACTTGGGGCGCGTCGGCCACCAGTGCCATGGTGTTCCCGTCACCGGCGCCATGGACGAATGGTCACACCGGGCCGCCAACATGCTGGTCGGCAATACCGACGGCGCGGCCGTGCTCGAATGCACGCTGACCGGCCCGGTGGTTCAATTCACGCGCGACACACTGCTGGCGGTCTGCGGCGCCGAGCTCTGCATCAGCGCCGCGGGCCGCCCCGTTCCCATGGGCTGCGCCGTGATGCTGCGTGGCGGCGTGCCGCTGGCGTTCGGCGAACGCCCCAGCGGCAGCCGCGGCCTGCGTGCCTACCTGGCGGTGCGCGGCGGCTTTGCCACGCCACCCGTGCTGGGCAGCCGCAGTACCTACCTACCCGGCAGCTTCGGCGGCCATGAGGGCCGCGCCTTGCGCAAGGGCGACCGCGTGCCCCTGCAGCCATCGGAGCGGGGGCAGCCCAGCCTGGCGCTGGAGCGGCTGCTGGTACAAAGCGGGCTGCCTTTCGTTACGGCGGCGCGTGGCGAGGTGGCGCAGCCCGCCGGATCGCCCGAAGGCCTGCGTTTCATTGCGGGGCCGCAATGGCATGCGTTTTCCAGCGAAGCCAGAAAACGCTTCGTCAGCCAGCCGTTCACCATTTCGGCACGGTCCGACCGCATGGGCTACCGCCTGGAAGGCCCCGAGCTGCAGCTCACGCGGCCGCTGGAGATGGTTTCGGAGGCCACGAGTTTTGGCACCGTGCAGGTGCCGCCCGACGGTCGCCCCATCGTGCTGATGGCCGACCGCCAGAGCGCGGGCGGCTACCCCAAGCTGGCCTATGTCGCCAGCGCCGACCTGCCCCGCCTGGCGCAGGCAGCGCCAGGCACTTCCATTCGCTTCACCCAGGTCGACCAGCAAGCGGCCGAACGCGCGTGGCTCCATTTCGAAGACCAGTTGGCGCTGGTGCAGGAGATGGCCGCGCGCGCCCTCGCCTGAATGCATCCGAGCGGACTGTCCCTTCACCACGCACAAGGAGAAACCAACATGCCATCGATCGACATCAACTGCGACATGGGCGAGAGCTTCGGCCCCTGGGTCATGGGCCAGGACCTGGAGATCCTGCCGCTCGTGACATCGGCCAACATCGCCTGCGGCTTCCATGCCAGCGACCCGGACACCATGCTGAAGACCGTGCGGGCCGCCATCGCCAACGGCGTGGCGCTCGGCGCCCATCCCGGCTTGCCGGACCGCCAGGGCTTCGGCCGCCGCGCGATGGACCTGTCGGCGGCCGAGGTCTATGCGCTGATGGTCTACCAGATCGGCGCGCTGCAAGGTTTTGCGCAGTGCCAGGGTGCCAGCCTGCACCACGTCAAGACCCATGGCGCCCTCTACAACATGACCGTGCGGCAACCGGCGCTGGCCGACGCCGTGGCACAGGCGGTGTTCGATGTCGATCCGAAGCTGCAGCTCTTCGTGGCCAACCACAACATGGCCCAGGCCGCACGCGGCAAAGGGCTCACGGTCCAGTCCGAGGTCTTTGCCGACCGCAGCTACCAGGACGACGGCACGCTGACGCCGCGCTCGCAGCCGGGCGCCATGATCGAGGACGTCGCGCTGGCCATCGCACAGGTCCGGCGCATGGTGCTGGACGGTGTCGTCCGCTCGGTCAACGGCGTGGACGTGCCGGTGGCCGCCGACACGCTCTGCCTGCATGGCGACCAGCCCGGCGCCGTCGTGTTCGCGCGGCGCATCCGCGCGGCGCTGCAGGCCGAAGGCATCACGATCGCATCGACCTGATTCGGGCGGCTCAGCCCCCCAAAAAACAACGCCTTTGCTTGCGCAGGCGTTTCTACGTTTTCCCTTTGTCATACGACGATGACATCGCCTAGGAAAATTCTTAACCACAGTCATCCAACACCTCACTCATCGGCATCCATGCTGACGAGAGGATCAAGCGTTCCTGATAGACGATCCTCACAAATTCTGGAATGCTGTGCAGCACGGAAAGCATTGCGCGCCTCCTCCAGCTCCCGCTCAAGATGGAGGCACCACAACCGCGTCAGAGCCGGACGCCACCAGGCAGGTCAGCGGTATGCGGCACACCTCCATTTTTTGAAAGCGAATTGATGAAACTTGGCCTCAAGCTGCCGTTGGCGTTTGCCTCGGCGCTTCTCCTGATGTTGGGTGCGGCGCTGTTTGGAATCCTCACTTTGAATCGTTCCTTGAACACTTACGAGACCGAGGTTCAGGCCAGCAACAGCAGCGCTCAAATGGCGTCCGCCTTGACGATTGCCTTCAAGGTGCAAGTGCAGGAATGGAAAAACACGCTGCTGCGCGGCAAGAGTCCTGAGGACTTGAACAAACATTGGAGTGCCTTTCTCAACCAAGAGAAAAACGTGGCCGCCAATGCCAAGAAACTGCTTTTGATGCTGCCGGAGGGCGAAGGCAAATCACGCGTGGAAAAGTTCGTCCTGGCGCATGCCAAGATGGGAGATAGGTACCACCAGGCCTTCGAAGAATTCAAGGCGGCAGACTTCGACGCCGGGGTGGGAGACAAGGCTGTTCAGGGCATGGACCGCGAGCCGACGACGCTGCTTGAAGCAGCAGCGAGCACGATCGAAGCCGACAGCACGGCAATTGCCACGCGGGCGTTGGCCGACGGAAAAAGCACCGTCAACGTGAGCTTGCTCGTGCTGCTCGCCGTCTGCGGCGTCAGCGGCTTGGGAAGCGTCCTATTGAGTCACGGCGTGCTAAAGCAGTTGGGGGGCGAGCCAAGGCTTGCCGCAGACCTGGCGCTCAGCGTGGCCTCGGGCGACCTCGGCATGGGCATCGACATCAGGCCGGGTGACACGCAAAGCGTGATGGCGCAGCTCAAGGCCATGCAGCAAAGTCTGACGTCGGTGGTCGGCAAGGTTCGCCAAAAAGCCGAAAGCGTTTCTGCCGCGAGTGCCGAAATCGCCCAGGGCAACCACGACCTCTCCGCCAGGACCGAGCAGCAGGCCAGTGCGCTCGAGGAAACGGCGGCATCGATGGAACAACTCAGCGCCACCGTCAAACAGAACGCCGACAGCGCGCATCAAGCCAATCAACTCGCGCTGAATGCCAGCACGATTGCGTTCAGAGGCGGCGAGGTGGTGGGGCGGGTGGTGGCGACCATGAAAGACATCAATGACAGTTCTCGGAAAATTTCCGACATCACCAACGTCATCGACAGCATTGCGTTCCAGACCAACATCCTTGCGCTCAACGCGGCAGTGGAAGCCGCGCGCGCCGGAGAGCAAGGACGCGGTTTTGCCGTCGTGGCCGCTGAAGTGCGCAACCTCGCCGGGCGTTCGGCCGAGGCCGCCAAGGAGATCAAGAGCTTGATTGGCAGCAGTGTCGAACGGGTCGAGCAAGGCGCCGCGCTGGTGGACCAGGCCGGCCTCACGATGACCGAGCTCGTCGGCTCCATCCAGCGGGTGACCGCATTGATGGGACAGATCAGCGCTGCCAGTTCAGAACAAAGCGCCGGGGTCGCCCAGGTCGGTGAAGCCGTGACGCAAATGGACCAGGCGACGCAGCAAAACGCCGCACTGGTGGAAGAAATGGCCGCTGCCGCGAGCAGCCTGGAAGATCGGGCCAGAGAGTTGGTGGACACCATGGCCGTGTTCACACTGACGAGCAGCCCGCGTGACGTAAACGTCCTCCGTCGACTGCCTGCGCCCAGCGTGTAACGCAGCAGCTCGCCGGCCTATTGCGGCGTGATGTTCGAGTCCTTGACGAACCTGGCGTAGTCGTCCCACTCCTTGTGCACGAAGGTATTGAAGTCGGCGACGCTGCTGCCCGTGACGTCCAGGCTGATGTCGGTGATCTGCTTCTTCATCTCGCTGGTATTCAGCAGGCGTTGCACCTGTTCGTTGAGCTTGGCGATGATGGCCGCAGGCGTGCCGGCCGGTGCCGCCAGGCCCACCCAGCCGATGGATTTGTAGCCGGCCACACCGGCCTCGGCGACCGTGGGTACGTCGGTCAGCGTGGACAGGCGTTTGTCGCCGGTGACGGCCAGCGCCCGGAGCTTGCCGCTCTTGGCATAAGGTACGGCGGTGGGCGAGGTTTCGAACATCAGGTCGATCTGGCCACCCAGCAGGTCGGCCAGCGCGGGGGCGCCGCCTTTGTAGGCGACGTTGAGCATGTCGGTGCCGGTCATCTGCATGAAGCGGCGGGCGGCCACGTCCTGCGGACCGCCGAGGCCGGATGTGCCCACACTCAGCTTGCCGGGGTTCGCCTTGGCGTAGGCCACCAGCTCGGCCACGTTCTTGAACGGCCATTTCGGGTTGATGATGAGCACGTTCGGCTGGTCGGCAATGCGGATGATGGGCGCGATGTCCTTCAGCGGATCAAACGACATCTTGGCAAACAAATGGGCGTTGGAGGCCAGGCCGGTGTGGGCCAGCAGCAAGGTGTAGCCGTCCTTCGGGGCCTTGGCCACGAAGTCCATGCCGATGTTGCCGCTGGCGCCGGGCTTGTTGTCCACCAGCACCGGCTGGCCCAGGCTGACCGCGAGCTTTTGGCCGACGATGCGGGCCACCATGTCGTTGCTGCCACCGGGCGGATAGGTCACCACCAGGCGAATCGGTTTGGATGGGTAGGCGTCTTCTGCGATGGCAACCGAAGACGCCAGGGCAAGGCTGGCGGCAACCAGGGCCACGGAAAGCCGGAATTGTTTTTTCATACCGATGGTGATTTTGAGTGGATGGGCGGTGGTGGATGACATGGAAAGCTCCTTGAAATGCGGATGGGTCAGGATGGATCAGGCGGGCGAATTCAGCGTGGTTTCGATGGCGGCGGCCCAGCCCAGGATGGCGGCGTCGGCCATGGCCGGGCCGGCGAGGCTCAGCCCCACCGGGGCATCGCCGTGCCTGTGGCAGGGCAGCGAGATGGCGCAACCGTCCATGAAGTTGACGATGGACGGGTTGCGCAACATGGCGCCGTTGGCGGTGTCGTACAGCGCCTCGTCGGCCACCAGTTCGGTGATGCGCGGGGCAATGCGCGGCACGGTAGGCATCAGCCAGCCGTCGAAGTCCGCCAGGCGCGTGGCGACCCGGCGCTGCCAGTCGGCACGCTGCGCCAAGAGTTCGAGGTAGGCCCGGGCCGAGAAGTCGCGCCCGCGCAGGATGCGCGACAACACCCGTGGGTCGTAGCCTGCGCCGCGGCGTTCCACCAGGTCGGCGTGCCAGGCCCAGGACTCCGCCGCGCTGAAGCCGCCCGCGGCATGGATGCCGGCCAGTTCGCCGAACTCGGGCACGGCCAGCTCGACCAGCTCCGCGCCCGCGGCCGACAGACGCCGCAGCGCCTGCTGAAACGCGGTGGCCACCTCGGCCTCCATGCCGTCCTGCACCAGCGTGTGCGGCACGGCGAAACGGGCCTGTAAACGAGCTTGTGCCAGGCGCGCGGACCGGGGACTGCCGTTGCCGCCCATGTTGCCCGACAGCACCGCGTCCACCGCGACACAACCCGCCACGTCGGCGGCCAGCACCCCCACCGTATCGAGCGTGGGCGACAGCGGCACCAGGCCCTGGCCCGGCATGCGCCGTGCGGTGGGCTTGAAGCCGGTGATGCCGCACAGCGCCGCCGGAATACGCGCCGAGCCGCCGGTGTCGCTGCCGACACTGGCGATACACATGCCGTCGGCCACCGCCACCGCGGCACCGGAAGACGAGCCGCCCGGAATGCGTTGCTGCGCGCGTTGCCAAGGGTTGGCCGGGGTGCCGTAATGCGGGTTGATGCCCAGGCCCGAATAGGCGAACTCGGTCATGTTGGTCTTGCCGACCAGCACGGCACCGGCCGCCAGCAGGCGCCGTACCGCGCCAGCATCTTCCGCGGCGGGGGGCGCGTCGCGCAGCACGGTGGAGCCGGCGGTGGTGGCTGTGCCGGCCACGTCGAACAGGTCTTTGACGGACACCGGCAGCCCTTCCAGCGGCGAACGGCGCAGGCCGGCCGCGCGCAGGCTGTCGGAAGCCCGGGCCAGGCGCAGGGCACGCTCGGCAAACACCTGGGTGAAGACACGTGTGCCTTCACCGGCCGGGTCGGCAATGCGGTGCAGCGCGGCTTCAGTCAACGGCAATGCGCTGCCGTGTTCGGCATCGATGGCGGCGCGGGCCGTGGCAGATGTGTGAGGTGTGTGAGACATGTCTTGCGCTCCCGGCTCAGGCCACCACAGGCAGGGCCACGCAGCGGTAGGCGTGGCTGATGCTGCGGCCCAGCCGCGGGTCGCCAAGCTCCATGCGGAAACTGGCCGACGGCCGGATGCCGCCGATGGCGCCCACCGTGCCGCAGGTCATCGCAAAACCCTCGGCCGGCGGCGGGTTGCCTGCACCGTAGCGCGCCAGCAGATCGGCCGGGGGCCGCAGGGCGGAAAGCAGGCCCTCCTGGTACAGGCGGGATTCGCCATCTTCCTCGATCCACGAGCGCAGCACCAGCGTGTCCCAATGGTCGAGCACTTCGGCCAGACGCCAGGCGGTGCGCGCCACCGGTTTGACGCAGATCTGCTTGGACAGGGCCACGCTATGGGTTTCCAGCGCTCGGTCGGTGTGGTCGGAGGCGATCGACACGAAGAATTCGCCAGCGTGGAAGAACAGGAAGGGTTCGACCTCGCCCGAGGTGCCCTCGCCCACCACCTGCACGGTGTCGGCCTGGCTCAGCTGGTTCGCGGCGACGCGGTAGAAAAGCGGCACCGCACTGGGACGGGGCACGCCGATGGCCTCGAGCTCACCGATGTGGTGCTCGATGGCATGGGCGTCGCGGCCGGTCCAGCCGGCGATGACGAGGCGATCGACCTCGATCTGTACCGGCGGAGTGGCGGCTTCCGAGAGGAGATGGAAGGCGAGATGCATGATGGAACTTGGGCCTTTTTAAAATCACTGAAAAATCACAGTGAAATTTTACTGGCACATCAAGCGAATTTCATGCCAGGTTTTCCCGTGTAGCATCGGACCGTCCACCTGTGATATTCGCGAGAGCCATGACACCTGCCCCCACCGCCAGCAAGCCCGCCACCCGAGCACCGGCCGAAGACCTGTCCCGCAACGAAGCCGCCTACACCTTGATGAAGGACGCCCTGGTGACGCTGGTCTACAAACCCGGCGAATACCTGAACACCGCCCAGGTGATGGAACGCTTCGGCGTGGGCCGCACGCCGGTGAACCAGGCGCTGCACCGTTTGTCGGCGGAGGGCCTGGTACAGATCATTCCGAGGAAGGGCGCGATGGCCGCGCCGCTGTCGATCAACGACGCGCTGGAGCTGATCGAGGTGCGCCTGGTCAACGAGATGTTGTGCATGCGCCTGGCGGCCCAGGCCATCACCGCCGACGAATTGCAGGCGCTGGAGGCCGTCGCGCAAGACTTCGAACGCGCCGCGGCGCAGCGTGACGCGGTGGCGCTGACGAACACCGACCGCCTGTTCCACGAAAGGATCGCCGCCGCCGCGCGCAACACCATGCTGCAGGACATCTTGAGCGTGCTGCATGCCCGCTCGCAACGCTTCTGGGCCATTTCGCTATCGACCGTCGGCCATGTGGACGAGGTGATCGCCGAACACCGTGCCATCGTCTCCGCCCTGGCCAGCCGCGACGGCGAGGCCGCCAGCGAAGCGGCAAAGACCCACATCCTGTCTTTCAAGTCATCACTGCTCAGCATGTCGCGCTGAGCACGGGTATCGCCCTGCTGCCTGGTTCGGCCCGCCCGGCACCGGCTTCCTTCAAGCAGGGGATGCCAACACCGACTCGGTCACTAGAATCGACCGGGGAATTCGCCAGCCAATGCGTCGCACCTGGCAACTCCGTTCGGAGGTGAAGCATGGGGTCTTTCAGCATATGGCACTGGCTGATTGTCGGCAGCGTCCTGCTCGCCATTTTCGGCGGCGGCTGGACAATGCGGACCGCCCCGAGTTCGGCAGGCAAAAGCTATATGTATTCGGTCACCAAGAACATCTCGGCGGCCATGCATCTCGGGCGCATCGCGCCGCAGACGGTGATCGACCGGCTGGAAGATCGCCATAAAGCGCGGCTCCCCGAGCTCGGCATGGACACCACGCGTCTTCTGAGCGAAGCCAAGGTAGCGAAGAAAAGAAACCTCGTTTTTGCATTCGCCTTTCTGGTGCCCGCCTATGGCTTCTTGTCGGGCGCGTTTCAGTACGGGTTGGTGGAAGAGGGGTCTCTTTCTCCCGTAGCCTACGCGTCTTACTTCGTCATGCCGCTGGCCTTGGCCACCCTGCTGGGCTTTGCCAAAACCCTGCTCGTCAACCGGCACATCCGCAAAAACCTGATGCCTTGCGCCGACAAGGCCGACGACCTCAGGGGTTTCAACGCCGTCATCTTCGGCGGATTTTTTCCGTTCGCCGGTTATGGCATCGACGTGGAAGGATGGTCCTTCACCATCGATACGCTCAAGCCCAAGACCGAGGGGGCCGAGCCGCAGCCGATCACACAAACGGACTTCCTGAATTTTGTGTTCGGCGCGCTGGCGCGGAACATCACCGAAGGTTGCATCGAAGACAAATTGTTCGTCAACGGCCTCGGCATCAAAAACAACAAGCAATTCCTGGCGGAGCCGCGCGGGATGCCGATCACCCGCATCGACCCGGCCGATGTCGCCGCGAGGATCGGGTTCCCGGAGCAGACGGTGCGCCACTACCGGCTCATCTCCATCCCCTTGTCTTTCGGCCATATGCACCTGACTTTTTTTCTGCGCTCCACCATGCTGGGCAGCAATCTCTTCATCGAATCCCATGGCTACCTGCTCCTTCCGCTGCGCCCGGAGTTCACCGAAATCGTCGACATTCCCGCCAAGCGCGGCGTCTGGTACCACAGCCGGCTTTTGCTCTACGACCTGGTCGTCTCGCCCTTTAGCTGGCTGCTGAGCCTGTGGCACCTCTTCGCCGCCACCCAACGGGCCTTGCAACATCTGCTGCGGGCCGTGTTCGGGCATCCGGAAGACAAGATCAAAAGCAGAACCGAAACCTACAACTACGGGAATACTTCGAGCCTGCGCGAGAGCTGGGCCTCCGGCAGCTTCCAGGCCTATTACGAGATGCAGGACCGGGAAATGGCAATGAAGACCTGCGAACACATCATCATCAATGCGATGGTCGACTATCTGGATGCCCGCGGCATCGCGACAGACGACATCAAGGAACGGCGCACCCAGATCTTCAATTCCGGCGTGATGGTGTCCGGCGGCACGGTCAACGCACAACAGATGGCCGTGGGCACGGGGGCCAATGTGAAGTCGAAAATTTCCAAGGCGGTTTCCTCGGCCAAAAAAAGGTGACTCTCATGAACAACAAAGGCATCGTCATCTCCGGCGGCACTTTCAACGCGACCAACGTCGCCGTGGGCGACGGCGCCAGCATCACCTGCTATGACGCGCAGAAGCAGGATGCGTTGCTCGAAAAGCTGGAAGCCCTGCTGTCGAGCATCCAGAATTCGAACCTGCCGGCACCGGTCCGCACGGAAGCGATGGCGCAGGCCGAAACCGTCAAGGCACAGGTGAAGGCCGCCACGCCGGACAAGAGCCTGATGACGAAGTCACTGGCACTGATCGAAAAGGCCGCCCCGGCGATCGCGGGCGTGGTGTCGGCCCTCACGGCGATCAACACACTGGCCGGTTTATAGCTTCGGGGCTCGATTCATGGCGTAAGGTAGAGGGGCGCCAGCCGGGTCCGAAAACCACGGGCCACGGTGGTGTCGCCCTTTACCTTCAAACGATCCTACGCAGGAGATACCATGAAATCGACCTCTCTAGGTGCCCTCGCCGCCGCCGCCATTGCCGTGCCGGCCGTGCTGTTCTTCGCCGCCCCCGCCGCCAATTCGCAAGGCACATCGCTGCGCGCGAACCCTAGCTTCCAGGTGATCGGTGCCGCGGCCAGCGGCAATGCCAGCACGGCCTGGTTCCACGACCCTTCGACAGGCCGGGCCATCGCCTGCCAGACCGTCAGTACCGCCGGCAGCGGACTCACCGGCATCCAGTGCGTGGCGGCAAAACTGCCCCAGGAAACCCCCTGATCACGCGTCCTCCAGGACGTTGATGGCGGATCAATGTCACACCAAGGTGGCATGTAACAATATGTACTGGATGCACCAAATTGCCGTCAATTCACCCAGGTCTTGCCTTGCCGAAAGCCTGCATGCTGCGTGAACCTGTGCCCCGGTGGCGCATGGCCTTGTGCTGCTTTCTTCTGGCCTTGGCCGCCGCGGTGCCCAGCGCGAGGGCGGCCGCGCGCGAAGTGCGCGTCGGTGTGTACCTCAACGAGCCCAAGATTTTTCCGGACGCGAACAACCAGCCCACCGGCATCCTGGGCGACCTGCTGGTGGAGATCGCCAAGGCCGAGGGCTGGACGCTGCACAGCGTCAACTGCGAATGGCAGGCCTGCCTGAACGCGCTGCAGGCCGGCGATATCGACCTGATGCCCGACGTGGCGTATTCGGAGCAACGCGCGCGCCTGTTCGACTTCCATACCAACCCGGCGCTGCTGAGCTGGTCCCAGCTGTACAAACACGGCGGCATCCGGATCAACACCGCCCTGGACCTGGACGGCAAGCGGGTGGCGGTGCTCGAAGGCTCGGTGCAGCAGGACTACCTCAGGAACCTGGTGCAAGGCTTCAAGCTGAAGACCGAACTGGTGCCGGTGCGCTCGTTCAAGGAAGGCTTCGAGCAAACCGCAGAGGGCAGCGTGGACGCGGCGGCGGTCAACCGGTTCTTTGGCGACCTGCAGTACAAACGTTACCAGCTCGAGCCAACCCCCATCCTGTTCCAGCCCGCGCAGGTTTTTTATGCCACCCGCAAAGGCGCGAATGCCGATCTGCTGGCGGCGATCGACCTGCATCTGACGCAATGGCAGGCGCAGCCCGACTCGCGTTACTTCGCCGTGCTGAACCGCTGGATGACGGTGGAGACCCGCTCGTTCATTCCGCGCGTGTTGTGGTGGGTGCTGGTGGGGCTGGGGCTGTTGCTGCTGGCCGCGGTCGGCACGAGTTTTTTCTGGCGACGCCAGGCCGCGGGCAAGACCTGGGACCTCAAGAGCAGCGAAGACCGCCTGTCCATCATCCTCAACGGGGTGGACGCGTACATCTACATCAAGGACCCGGCGCTGCGCTACCAGTATGTGAACCGCAAGGTCGCCGATCTGTTCGGCTGCGCGCCGGAGCAGGCCGTCGGCCGAACCGATGCCGACTTCTTCGATGCGGCCACGGTGGTCAAGCTGCGCGCCAACGACCTGCGGGTGATCCGGCAAGGCGAACGGGTGGAAGAAGAAGAAACCAACCGCAGCGTGGACGGCCGGATCGAGAACACCTACCTGTCGATCAAGCTGCCGCTGCGGCGCCCGGACGGTTCGATCTACGCGCTGTGCGGCATCTCCACCGACATCACCCGCCACAAACAGGCCGAGGAGGCCATGCACCAGCTCGCGTTCTACGACGCGCTGACCCAGCTGCCCAACCGCCGGCTGCTGATGGAGCGGTTGAGCCAGGCCATCGCGCTGCATACCCGCGACCATGAATGGGGCGCGCTGCTGTTCATCGACGTGGACAATTTCAAGGACCTCAACGACACCCTGGGCCACCACATGGGCGACCAGTTGCTGGTCCAGATGGCCGCTCGCCTGCGCGCCAGCACCCGGCCCCAGGACACCCTGGCGCGCCAGGGTGGAGACGAATTCGTGGTGCTGCTGCAGGCCATGAGCGCCAACATGGCGGAAGCTGTTCAACAAGCCCGCCTGGTGGCCCAGAAGATCCTGCAGACCCTGGCCCAGCCCTATGCCCTGGAAGAGCACCAGTACAAGACCACGGTCAGCATCGGTGTCGCCATGTTCTCGGGGCCGGACGCCGAGCGCGACGAGTTGCTGCGCCAGGCCGATCTGGCGATGTACCAGGCCAAGGCCGACGGCCGCAACACGCTGCGCTTCTTCAACCCCGAGATGCAGGCCCAGGTGCGCGCCCGCACCGCGCTGGAAGCCGACCTGCACCAGGCGCTGGCGAACCACGACTTCCTGCTGTACTACCAGCCGCAGATCGACAGCGGCGGCAGGCAAACCGGTGTGGAAGCCCTGGTGCGTTGGCAACACCCCGAGCGCGGCCTGGTGCCGCCGGCGGAGTTCATTCCGGTGGCGGAAAGTTCGGGCCTGATCCTGCCCCTGGGCGAATGGATCCTGTCGACGGCCTGCCAGCAGCTGGTGCGCTGGTCAACAGACGCCGACAAGGCGCAGTGGGCGGTGTCGGTCAACATCAGCGCGCGCCAGTTCCGACAGGCCGACTTCGTGCAGCAGGTGCGGGCCGTGCTGGCGCGGACCGGCGCCAACGCGGCGCTGCTGGAACTTGAGCTGACCGAGAGCCAGCTCGTCGACGACATCGACAGCGTGATCGGCAAGATGCGCGCGCTCAAGCAGATCGGCGTGCGCTTTTCGCTGGACGACTTCGGCACCGGTTATTCGTCGCTCAACATCCTCAAGCGCCTGCCGCTGGACAAGCTCAAGATCGACCAGTCCTTCGTGCGCGATCTGCTCACCGATCCGCAGGACGCCAGCATCGTGCGCGCCATCGTCACGCTGGGCACCAGCCTGGCGCTGCAGGTGGTGGCCGAAGGCGTGGAGACGGCGGAGCAGCGCGACGCCCTGCTCGCGCTGGGCTGCCAGCACTTTCAGGGCTACCTGTTCGGCCGGCCCGCGCCGGCCTGAGTTTGCTACCTCAAGCCGAGCGCTTGAAGCGCGCGGCCAGTGCATCGGCCGCGGCCACCAGCAGGTGCAGGTCACTGCCCACGCCGACCATGGTCGCGCCCTGCTCGAAGTAGGTCTCGCCCTTGCCGTCCACCGTGAGGATGCCGACCGCCTTGCCCGCCGCCTTGGCCGTGGCGATGGCCTTGCCGATGGCGGCCTGTACCACCGGATGGCCGGGCTGGCCGCGGTGGCCCAGGCTGGCGGCCAGGTCGGACGGGCCGATGAAAACCGCGTCCACACCGGGCACGTGGCAGATGGCGTCCAGCTCGTCCAGCGCCTCGCGCGACTCGATCTGCAGCACCAGCGCGATCTCGTCGTTGGCACGGGCCATGTAGTCCTTGTAGCGGCTGTAGCCGCCACCGCGCGTGCTGCCGGCCACGCCGCGCAGTCCTTCGGGCGCGAAGCGGGTGTATGACACCGCTTCAGCCGCCTCGGCGGCGCTGCGGATGTTGGGGACCATCAGGTTCGTCGTGCCCGCATCGAGCAGGCGTTTGATGAAGGCCATGTCGTTCGACGGCACCCGCACCACCGCCGCGCTCGGCGTGCCGCGCAGTGCAAGCAGCTGGGTGCTCACGATGTCGAGGTTGCTCTGGGTGTGCTCCATGTCGAGCAGCAGCCAGTCGAAGCCGGCATGGGCCAGGGCTTCGACAGTGGGCAGGAACGCGAAGTTGCACCACAAGCCGGCGAGGGGGCGGCCGGAGGCCAGGGCTTGTTTGAAGGTGTTGGTGGGGAGGGTGGTCATGGTGGTCTCTTTGTTGTGGATGGGTTGATGGTGGATGCGCCCTCACCCCTGCCCTCTCCCGCACGCGGGAGAGGGAGCGATACCGGACTTGCCCCCTCTCCCGCCTGGCGGGAGAGGGTTGGGGTGAGGGGGAAGTTCAAGGCATCAACTGCCCGCCGTTCACTTCGAGGATCTGCCCGGTCACGTAACCCGCCAAGGTCTCATCGGCCAGAAACAGATAAGCCCCCACGCAGTCGTCCGGCGTACCCGTGCGGCCCATGGGAATGCTCTTGCGCGCGCCTTCAAGTTGCTCGGGCGTGGAGTTGCGCACGTGGAAGTCGGTAAGGATCACGCCCGGTGCCACGCCGTTCACGCGCACGCCATGCGGCGCCATCTCGCGCGCGAAGACACGGGTCATGGTGCTGACAAAGGCCTTGGCCGAGCCGTACAGGCCCACGCCTTCACCGCCGCCGGTGCGGGCCGCAATCGAGGTGGTGTTGACCATGCTGCCGCGGCGGGCGCTGCGCATCACCGGCGCGGCCGCGCGGCAAATGGCGAAGGCGGCATGCACGTTCAGGCCCATCACGCGGTCGTAGTCTTCGTCGCTCGCCTGCTCCAGCGGGCGGCGGCCGAACATGTCGCCGGCGTTGTTGACCAGTACGTCGAGACCGCCGAAGGCTTCCACAGCCTTGGCGATCAGCGGATTGGCGACGCTGCGGTCCTGCAGGTCGCCGCCCAGCGTGACGGCCGTGCCGCCGGCCGTGCGGATGGCCGCGGCCACACTCTCGGCACCGTCGCGGTTGTGGGCGTAGTGCACCGCCACCTTGGCGCCCAGGCTGCCAAAGGCGACAGCCACGGCCGCGCCGATGCCCGAGCCGGCGCCCGTGACCAGCACGCTCTTGTCTTTGAACCGAAGTGCTTTCGAAAAGTCTGTCATGCGAGTGTCTCCAGTGTTGTGGTTTGGTTTTTGGTACGGCGCAAGCCCTCGACCAGCGTCATCGCGTACTGCGCGGCATCGACCATGCTGTCGGCGCTGGCGATGCCCTTGCCGGCGATGTCGAAGGCCGTACCGTGGTCGACCGAGGTGCGCAGGATCGGCAGGCCGAGCGTGATGTTCACGCCGCTGACGGCGTTCCACGCGCCGGTAGCGGGGTCGATGGAGAAACCCAGCAGCTTCACCGGAATGTGGCCCTGGTCGTGGAACATGGCCACCACCGCGTCGAACTGGCCTGCGCGCAGCTTGATGAACACCGTGTCGCCGGCCCACGGGCCGGTCACCGCATGGCCGGCGGCCGCGTATTCGGCCACGATGGGGGCGATGATCTCGCCGTCTTCCTTGCCCAGGATGCCGCCCTCGCCCGCATGCGGGTTCAGCCCCGCCACGGCGATGCGCGGGCGCTCGATACCGAGCGCCCGCAGCGCGTCCAGCGTCACGTCGAGCACGCGGCGCAGGCGCACCGGCGTAAGCCGCTTGGGCACTTCGGAGAGCGGGCAATGCGTGGACACGTGGCTCACGCGCATGCCACCGTGCGCGAGCATCATCACGCCGTCGCGCATGCCGGTGAGGTGGGCCAGCATCTCGGTATGGCCTTCGAACGGATAACCCGCCAGGTGCAGCGCTTCCTTGCACAGCGGCGCGGTGACGATGGCGTCGATCTGGCCGGCCTGCGTCATCTGCACGGCGCGCTCCACCGCCAGGTAAGACCATTTGCCGGCAGCCGCCGACACTTCACCGACCGGCATGTCGCCCTCGACCGGGCCGACGTCGATCATGGTCAGCGGCGTGGCGTCGAGCTTCAACAGATCGGTGGCGCGTCGCAGGGCGGCGCCGCTGCCGAACACCTTGAGTTCGACCCGGCCCTGCTGCACCAGCTCGCGCATCTGGTGCGCGGCCTTGACGATGATCTCGGGTCCGATGCCGGCCGGATCGCCCATGGTGAGGGCCAGGCGGATGGGTTGGGTCATGGGGTGTATTCCTTCTCGGTCGATGGGACCATGAGTGTTGCGAGCAATGCGGAGAGGTCGTCTGGCGCGCCGAAGGCGCCGGAGCGTGAATAACAGGTGACACCGTGCCACACGCCGCCTTGCAGCCGCGCCGCACCCCAGCCGCTGCGTGGGCCAGGGCCGGCTTGCAGGCTTTGCACGCCGGCCGCATGGCACAGGGCCAGCAGGGTGTCGCCACCGATCACCACCAGCTTGTCGGGTCGGGGCAAGGTGGCGACGAGCCGCCGCGTGCGTTCGCGCAGCGCGGTTTCGGCCGCATCGGGCGCCAAGGCTTCTGCGCTGGCCAGGTCCGCGCAGTGAACGCCGATCGCTTCGAGCGCGGCCAACTGGCCGCGCAGCACCGGATGCCGGCTGGCGGTGACCACCTGCGTGAGGCTGGGGCTGGTAGAACGGGTAGAACTGGTAAGGCTGGCGTGCAGCGGCGCACGCTGCGCCCGCCGCGCCAGCGCCCAGGCCAGGCCGGCACTGCCGCACCACAACCAACGCTCGGCATCGGCATCGTCCGCCATGCGCGCCAGCTCGGTGAGGTGTGCGTCGCAAGTCACGTCGGGAACGAGCACGCCACCTGCCGGCATGTTGGCGAGGTCATGGGCAATGCACGCTTCAACGCCGAGCGCCGCAAACGCATCCAGCAATGCCATGGCCTGGTTTGGCACGCCCGGCGCCTGGGAGGGTTTGGACACCCAATGTTGCCCGCCCCGGGTGAACCGGCCCTGTACGGGAAAGCCGGGCGCAAACACCGCAGCGTCAAAACCGCCGTGACGCAGCAGCCACGCGACCTCGGCCAAGCTGTTGCCGCGCAGCAGGCTGTCGATCTTCTTGAAGGCGAAATAGCCCGGTGCGGTGAACCACGGCAGGCAGGCCTGCAGCGTGGCCGCCATGGCCTCGGGCCGCACATCGCGCGTGCCGGTGGCGACGGCTTGCACCGGCGCCGCGCTCAGCGGTGGCGCCAGGAACACCGGCACATCGCCACGGCCCGAGAACGCCGCCGCGGTATCCAGCGCGCCGGTCAGGTCGTCGGCCAGGATGCGCCAGCCTTGGCCGTGGTTCGGCAAGCTCATGCCACCGAAACCTGCGTCACCTTCAGCCCGGCCTGCGTCAGGCCTTCGAGCGCAATTGCAGGCACACCGCTGTCGGTGATCACCTCGGAAAACTCGCCGAGCGCGCAGATCGTCATGAAGGCACGCGGGCGGAACTTGGAAGAATCGACGAGCAGCCGCCGGGTGCTGGCGGCCTGCATCAGCGCACGCTTGACGGCAGCAACCTCGGGGTCGGTTTCGGACAACACGCCGTCGGTGACCGCATGCGCGCCCATCAGCAGTACATCGGCGCGGATCTGGCGCGCGCCGCTCAGCACCTCGTCGCCCATCAAGGTGTTACTGCTCTTGCGCAACATGCCGCCGAGCACATGCACACGAATCAGCGCACTGCTGCCGAGCAATTGGGCCACGGCCAGGTCGTTGGTCACGGCCACCAGTTCGATGCGGCGCGCGAGCGTGGCGCGCGCGGCCTCCATCACCGTGCTGCCGCTGTCGAAGATCACGCTCTGGCCCGGTTCCAGCTCGGCGGCCGCGGCATAACCGATGGCGCGTTTTTCACGCGGCGACAGTTCGGCTGCGGCCACGGGGTCGGGCTCGAAGGTGCTGTAGTGCTGCTGGCGCAACAGCGCGCCGCCATGGGTGCGGTCAAGCACACCATCGGCCTCCAGCACGTCGAGGTCGCGGCGCAGCGTGGACACCGAGGCATCCATGGCCTGCGCGAGCTGCTGCAGCGTGACCGCGCCATGCCGGCGCAAGAAATCAACGATGCGGTCGCGGCGCTGGCTCGGCAGCAGAGAAACCACGGTGAGTGGACTTGAATGGGCAGAAGACGTCATGGCAAATGGTAGATTTTGCTAGGGATTTCACCTACGAAAACCGAATCAAACCAAATAACTGTTGATTGATTTTGGTAGATTGTGAAAGAATTTGACCGGGGTTGCAAGATTCGATTTTGCGACCCTTCAACGGCGGCCACTTTCGCATCTCGCCCCCAAGCGGTTGTCCGTCCATACAACGACAAGCACCGGAGACAGCGTTCATGTTGACATCCCGCATTCCCCACCCCCTTTTGCAGCGCCGCAGCCTGCTCGGCGCGTTGGCCCTGGCTGCCGCCGCCAGCCTGCCGGCGCTGGCCCAGGCGCCCGCCTATCCGAGCAAACCGGTCACGCTGATCGTGCCCTACCCTGCGGGCGGTGCCAACGACGCGGTCGGTCGCCTGATCGGCCAGAAGCTGGCGGAAACACTGGGCCAGCCGGTGATCGTCGACAACCGGCCCGGCGCCGGCACCACCATCGGCGCGGCGATCGCGGCACGCGCACCGGCCGACGGCTACACCATCGTGCTCGGCTCGCTGGCCAGCAACGCGGTGAGCCCGCACCTGATCGCCAACCCCGGCTACGACGCCATGAAGGACTTCGCCCCCATCGGCCTGATCGGCGTGGCCCCGATCGTGGCCACGGTGAACAAGGATTCGCCCTACACCTCGCTGAAGTCACTCGTCGATGACGCGAAGAAGCGCCCGGGCGACGTGATGTACGGCTCGGCCGGCAACGGCTCGCCGCTGCACCTGGCCGGCGAGCTGTTCAACCAGGCGGCCGGCATCAACATGACCCATGTGCCCTACAAGGGCGGCAACGCCCACACCATGGACCTGATCGGCGGCCGGCTGTCGGTGATCTTCGACACCACCACCGCGGCCATGCCCATGATCAAGGGCGACAAGATCCGCGCCATTGCCGTGTCGTCGCCCACGCGCCTGCCCGACCTGCCCAACGTGCCGACCTTCGCCGAGGCCGGCTTCCCAGGTTTCGAAGTGCAGGGCTGGTACGCACTCTACGCGCCGGCCAAGACACCGCCCGAGATCGTGGCGCGGCTCAGCGCCGACCTGGGCAAGATCATGCAGATGCCCGACGTGGACAGCAAGCTGAAAGCCCTGGCCGTGAAGCCGTCCTACGGCACACCGAAGGACCTGGGCACGTTCACCGTGGCCGAGTTCAACAAGTATGGCGCGGTGATCAAGGCGGCGAATATCAAGGCTGAATGAAGCGGCCGGCGTATTGCGGATGGACGGATGCGCCCCGAACCATTTACGGACAAGTTCCCAATGCCGATGTGGAGCGGTTCAGGCGCGCGCACGCAGTTCACGCACGCCACGCCCGAGCTTGCGGCGAAGCAGTGTGCGTAAGGTCACACCATCGGCATAGCCGATCTGTGCCGCGATGTGATCGACGCTATCGGAGCCCGTGCGCAAAAGCTGCACCGCCCGCTCCACGCGCAGGTCCTGAAAGTACGACAGCGGCGACTTGCCCAACACGTTGTGCAACCGCCGGGCCAGCGTGCGTTCGCTTGCCCCCACGGCCAGCGCAGCATCTTTGAGCGAGAAGCCCTTGACGAGGTTCTTGCGCGCCCATGCTTCGAAGCGCTCGACCACCGGGTCGGCGTGCGCAAGATGCTCGGGGATGACGAACTCGGCTTGCGAACCGCGCGGCTCCACCAGCAAATAACGCGCAACCAGCGCCGCCAGCGCAGGGCTGCGGCCGCGCACAATGGACAGCGCCAGGTCGAGGTGGGCCATTGCCGCGCCGGCCGTTGTGAAGCCGGATGAATTCACCAGCATGCGCGACTCATCGAGCCCCACGCGCGGATAGCGCTGGCGAAACATCGGGGCCAACCACCAAGAGGTCGTCGCCGCATGGCCATCCAGCAAAGCGCTTTCGGCCAGCACGAACGTGCCCGTGCAAGCTGCGCCGGTTGTCGCACCATCGCCAGACCAGCGCCGCAACGTCCCGATGGCTTCGCGCAGGTCCGCATGACCGAGTCGCGCAGCAAGTGCCTCGGGCAACTTGGTACCGAGTGCCGGTACCAAAACGACGTCCGGCGCCAGCGCGCTCCCGACTGGCACGACCGGCACAGTCAGTCCTTGCGCCGTCTTCACACGACGTCGCACCCCCACCAGCGTGATGTCGATGGGCGAAGGCGAATCGGGCAGCTTGCACGCCAGTTCGTTGGCCATGTTGAGCCCGTCGGTGAGCGACGCGAGTCCGAGATCGAAGACGCCATCAAGAACGAGGATGTTTACACGCATGGCGAAAATGATATCAACAATGTCGATTCAGCCACTCGCAAAGAAGTCGGGGCAGCTTCAAACTTCGGACTCGTTTTAATCAACCACCACTGGAAAGAGAGTCCCCATGGTCAAACTCGCACTGTTCGTTCGCCTTGAAGCCAAGCCCGGCAAAGAGGAGGCCGTCGCCAATTTTCTCGCCAGCGCATTGCCGCTGGCCAACGCTGAATCGGGCACCACGGCCTGGTTCGCGCTGAAGTTCGGGCCATCCACATACGGTGTCTTTGATGCCTTTCAAAACGAGGCCGGTCGACAAGCGCATCTTGCAGGGTCAATTGCCGCAGCACTACTGGCCAACGCAGCCGAGTTGCTCAGCGAGGCCCCGAACATCGAGCAAGTCGAACTGCTCGCAGCCAAGCTGCCATCGGTATAACGATCGTCGCGCCTCGACAGGCAGAACGCAGATCGGAACCGGCTTGGTGCCCCACTCGGGCAGCACCGGTTTCCAGGTGGGGTCGCCATGAGGGGCCACGCCCAGCCCCACCACCACGGCGCCGTGTAGGCATGTCCACCGGCGCCGGCTCCCGCATGCGGCGGACAGCAAAAATTGAACGCCCGCTTCGGGTTTGGCGGCAGGCGTCGATTGACTACTTGAATGACGGCTTTGGGGAAAGCTGTGCGGCAGGTATGGGGCCCTGAGGCAACCTTCAGCGCCGCGCATACGCCGCCCGACGTTTGGCCAATCAAGCATCCATGCGGGTGGCAGCCGCGAAGAGGCGGAACAGCTCCTGCTGCCACGGAGCGTCGCCCTCCACCGCGGTGTGCACCAGCACGGTCTGGGTGACCCGATCCACCAAGACCCGCTGTCCGTGGTGGCCGTTCATCATCATCCAGCTGCCATCGGCTTTGGGGTGCCAGAAGAAACACTTGTAGCCCATGCCGCGCATGCCGACGCCGTGCCGCACTTGTGCATCTTTGTCGGACCATGTGGTGCATTCGCGCACCCATGCTTCGCTGACGATCTGGCGACCCTGCATGGCGCCGTTCTGCGCGAGCATCTGGCCCAGGCGCGCCCAGTCGCGCAGCCGGGCGCCGAAGCCGATGCAGTTGAATTCCTTCTCCTTGCTGTCGCAGAACCAAGAGGCATCGGCCTCGGCGGCCAGCGGCCGCCACAGTGCCTCCTGGCAGAACTGCGCCAGCGTGCCGCCACTGACCTTGCGGATCACCATGCCGATGGTCAACGGGCAAAGTTCGTTGTAGTTGAAGCGCGTGCCGGGCGGCTCGCCGACGGCCGTCCATTCGCGCACGGCAGCTTCGCAGTCGGCACTACGGCCGGTCAGCATTTTGGGGTATAGCCACGTGTTGTCACGATCGTGGAGGATGGCCGCGCCGCTCGACATGTTGGACAGGTTGCGCAAGGTGATGCCGCCGTGCAGCGTTCCCTTGAGTTCGGGCACATACAGGTCGGACGTGTCGTCGAGCGAACGCACCAGACCTCGGTCGATGCAAATACCTAGAAGTAGCGACGTGACGCTCTTTGCCATCGACCAACTGGTCATGCGCATCTCGGGGGTCCGATCGAACTGGTAGCGTTCGAAGAGAATCGTGCCCTTGCGTGCGATCAACAGGCCTGTCGTGGGCCAGGTCTCGAGAAAGGCATTGAAGCTTGTCGTCGTTCCGGTGCCGGACGTGAACTGCGGTGGATCGCGCAACTCAACACGCAAGGGGCTGACCGGTGCGCTGGTCGCGATCGAGTGGGTCGGGAACATCTTCTCGAAACCGCCGGAGTAGTTGCCGATGCGCCGTGCCTTGTCCGTCCAGTCCCGGCCCGGCCCCCACCCGCTCGGGTAGCCGAAGTGCTGCATCCAATCGGATGCGGCGGCGCACGCTGTGTCTGCCAACCATGGCGCGCACAGCAGCGTGGCTACGAGATCGCGACGTTTCATCGAAGACGGAAGAGTCAGGGTACCGGCTTTATAAACGAACTCGGACTCACTTGGCATGCTACTTGGCATGCTGTCGGGGTGGGTAGAGTGCTGCGGGTAGCCATCTGACGGCAAGCGGTCCGAAAATCGTCCCTCGCAACGGAGATGCCGGACGGGGCTTGCCGCAAATCAAGACACGCGGCATAGTCACATTTTTACGTGTTCAACAATCGCTCCGAAGAGAAAAATCAAATGCCAAAAGCCTACTGGGTCAGCGCGTACCGCGCGGTCAACGATTCCGACAAGCTTGCCGCTTATGCGAAGCTGGCCGGCCCGGCACTCATTGCCAACGGTGCGCGCTTCCTGGCGCGTGGCGAACCGTCCAAGGTCTACGAGCTCGGCCTGATGCAACGCACGGTACTGATTGAGTTTGACAGCGTTGAACAAGCCATGGCCGCGCACGACAGCCCGGCCTACCAGGCGGCACTGGCTGCGCTGGGCGACGGAGCCGACCGCGAGATTCGCATCGTCGAAGGTGTTTGAGCGGGCGCTTTGAGACGCGCCCTCTTCTGACCGAAGAAATCAGCGGCTTGTAAGCCTATACGGCCGAGGCAGCGACCACCTTGCCTTGTCGTCGCGCTCCAAGCCCACCCCGCAGCCCACGCCCAACCCAACCTATCTGCAGCAGCCCCTACTGCAGATACGCGTGCCGGCTGAACAAGTCCGCCGTCCAATCCACGAACGACCGCACCTTCGCGCTCAGGTGCCGGTTCGGCGGATACACCACGTAGATCGGAACCGGCTTGGTGCTCCACTCGGGCAGCACCTGCACCAGCGCGCCGGTTTCCAGGTGGGGCGCGGCCATGAAGGTGACCAGTTGGGCCACGCCCAGGCCGGCTAGCGTCGCGGCCATGTAGGCGTTGCTGTCGTTCACCGCGACGCGGTGGTGGCTGTCCAGCGTGAGCAGTTCGCCATCTTTCTCGAATTCGTTGGGAAACATCCGCCCGGTGCGGGGCGAAAAGAAATTGACCATGCGGTGCGGCCCGGTCTCCAGGTCGTCGGGGTGCTGCGGCACGCCGTGGCTGCGCAGGTATTCCGGCGAGGCCACGGCGACGAAGGGCAGGTTGCCGATGCGGCGCGCCACCAGCGACTGGTCGGTGAGCTCGCCGCCGCGGATCACGCAGTCAACGTTGTCGCCGATCAGGTCCACCGGGCGGTCGCTCACGCCCATGTCGAGCTGGATGTCGGGGTAACGCTCGAAGAAGCTCGACAGCGCGGGAATGAGCAGCAGGGTGGCCACGGCCGAGCCTACGTCTACGCGCAGGCGGCCCTGCGGATTGGTCTGGGCATTGCCCATGCTGGCCTCCAGCTCGTCCAGATCGGCCAGCAGCCGCGCCGTGCGCTCGTAATAGGCGGCGCCATCGGCCGTGACCGTGACGCGGCGCGTGGTGCGGTTGAGCAGCTTCACGCGCAGGCGCGCCTCCAGGTGCTGGATCTGCTTGGTGACGGTGGCCTTGGGCAGGGCCAGCGAGTCGGCCGCGCGGGTGAAACTGCCCGCCTCGACGACCCGGGCGAACACACGCATGGTCAGGATCTGATCCATTGACTTCTCCGGTGATGGCGGGCTGGTGTGGGCATGGGGAGAATCTTCTCATGCGAAAGTACATCGATTGTTGGCAAATCAGAAACAGAGTACTCGCAAAGTTGCTCTTTATCGGCCTGAACCGCAAGACTACATTTCACTACCACCTCGGTCCACTGGAAAACCCCATGTCGCCCCGCACCGTCTCACCACCGCAAGCCATTGAAGAAAAAAATGCCAGCGTCGCACTGCCCAAGCGTGCGGCGGTAGACGTGCGCATGTACGGCCGGCGCCTGGCCGGCGGCGGCAACCCGCTGGTGGTGCATTTCCATGGCGGCGCCTTCGTGGCGGGTGACCTCGACAGCGGCAGCACCGTGGCCCGCATGCTGGCCGAGGCCGGCGCGGTGGTGGTGTCACTGGCTTATCCGCTGGCGCCCAAGAATCCGTTTCCCGATGGCGTGGAAGCCGGCTACGACGTGCTCGAATGGGCCTACAAGAACCGCGTGAAGCTCGCCGGCCAGGGCGCCCGGGTGTTCCTGGCGGGCGAAGAGGCCGGCGGCAACATCGCCGCGGCCGTGGCGGTGATGTCGCGCGACCGTGGCCACCCGCCGCTGACCGGCCAGATCCTGCTGTCGCCGATGCTCGACCCCTGCGTGGGCACCGCCTCGCTGCGCAATGCCATGGCCAATGCCACCAGTTGCAAGTGGTCCGAGGGCTGGCAGCAGTACCTGCGCTGCCCGATGGACGCCGAACACCCGTACGCGGTGCCCGGCATCTCGCGCCGCCTGGCCGACATCCCGCCGACCCTGGTGCTCAGCGGCCCCGACGATCCGCTGCGCGACGAGGCCCGGGCTTATGCCGAGCGGCTGCGCGCCGCCGGGATCGAGGTGAGCTACAGCGTGCTGCCCAACGCCCAGAACTGGCCTGAAGCCCTGACCCTGCCGGTCGATGGCGAATGCGCCTGCGGCGTGGCGGTGAAACAGCAGTTCCGCAGCTTCTTCGAAGCCACCGCCAAGCCGGCGCAGCCCGATGTGCCGGCAGGCGCCGTCAAGGGCCGGGCCAAGGCTGGCAACCGCGACCGTCCGGACGACGGCCGACCCGGCAGCTCATAGCCGCCCCTCCCCTGCCCGTTCACCCGGAGCCCGCCCCGCACACACGCGGGGTTGCGCCGCTGCATTGCCATCTCAATTTCCGCAATTTCTGTTTTCGCTTTTTCAAAGGACGCACCATGACAACCAAGCTCTCCCTTTCCTCCCGCGGCGCACTCTGGACCACCGCCGCCGCCCTCACCGCTGTGGCCGCCGCGGTCACCATCGTCTTTGGCATGCAAAGCACGGCCGCCGTTGCCAGCCTGGCCCCGGCCACGCCGCCGGCCATTCCTGTCTCCGTGGCCACCGTGGCCGAAAGCCAGGTCAATGCCTGGGACGAGTTCTCTGGCCGGCTCGAAGCCGTGGAACGCGTCGACGTGCGCTCGCGGGTAGCTGGTGCCGTGCAGTCCGTGCACTTCCGCGAAGGCGCCCTGGTAAAGAAGGGCGACCTGCTGATCACCATCGACCCCGCACCTTATGCGGCCGACGTGGACCGTGCCGAAGCCCAACTGGCCGCGGCACAAGCCCGCGCCACCTATTCCGCCAGCGAACACGAACGCGCCAAACGCCTGTGGGACGAACGCGCCATCGCCCAGCGTGAACTGGACGACCGGGTGAACACCCTGCGCGAAGCCGAAGCCAATCTGCGCGCCGCGCAGGCCGCGCTGCAGACCACCCGGCTGAGCCTGGGCTACACCCAGGTGCGCGCCCCGGTGGCCGGCCGCGTCGGCAAGCTCGAAGTGACCGTGGGCAACCTGGTCGCCGCCGGCCCGGGTGCGCCGGTACTGACCACGCTGGTGTCGATCAGCCCGATCTATGCCAGCTTCGACGCCGACGAGGGTGTGGTGGCCCGCGCATTAAAAAGCCTGAACGGCAAGGGTGGCCAGGGTGACATGCATGCGCTGGAAAACATCCCCGTGCAGATGGGCACCTCGGCCAGCGCCGACACGCCGTTCACCGGCAAGCTGCAACTGGTGGACAACCAGGTCGACGCCAAGAGCGGCACGGTGCGGGTACGCGCGGTGTTCGACAACAAGGACGGCAGCCTGATGCCCGGCCAGTTCGCGCGCCTGCGCATGGGCCAGGCCCAGTCCGCATCGGCCCTGCTGGTGAGCGAGCGCGCCGTGGGCACCGACCAGGACAAGAAGTTCGTGCTGGTGGTCGGCGCCGACAACACCGTGGCCTACCGCGAAGTGCAGCTCGGCGGCTCGGTCAACGGCATGCGCATCATCAGCAAGGGCCTCAACGCCGGCGAAAAGCTGGTGGTCAACGGCCTGCAGCGGGTGCGCCCCGGCGCCCTCATCGCGCCACAGGAAGTGCCCATGGATTTGAAGGCCGAAGCGGCCGGCCGCACCACGGTGGCGAAGTCTTGATCGGCCATTCAATGCACAACACCGTTCGCCCTGAGCCTGTCGAAGGGCTTTTACCGGTCACCCCGGTCATCCTGAGCCTGTCGAAGGGCGACAAGCTCAGCCCGAACGGTTTTCGGGCTAACTGAGCCGTATGGACTTTTGAGGAACCCCAAATGAATCTCTCCAAATTCTTCATCGACCGCCCGATCTTCGCGGGTGTGCTGTCGCTGCTGATCCTGATCTCGGGTCTGCTGGCGCTGCGCAGCCTGCCGATTTCGGAATACCCCGAAGTCGCACCGCCTTCCGTGGTGGTGCGCGCCACCTACCCCGGCGCCAACCCCAAGGTGATCGCCGAGACCGTGGCCACGCCACTGGAAGAGCAGATCAACGGCGTCGAAGGCATGCTCTACATGGGCAGCCAGGCCACGACCGACGGCGTGATGACGCTGACCGTGACCTTCAAGCTCGGCACCGACCCCGACAAGGCCCAGCAGCTCGTGCAGAACCGCGTGGCGCAAGCCGAACCGCGCCTGCCCGAAGAAGTGCGCCGCCTGGGCATCACCACGGTCAAGAGCGCACCCGACCTGACCATGGTGGTTCACCTGGTGTCGCCCAACAACCGCTACGACATGACCTACCTGCGCAACTACGCGGTGCTCAACGTGAAGGACCGGCTGGCCCGCATCCAGGGCGTGGGCCAGGTGCAGATCTTCGGTGGCGGCGACTACGCGATGCGCGTCTGGCTCGACCCGCAGAAGGTGGCGCAGCGCGGCCTCTCGGCCAGCGACGTGGTGGCGGCGATCCGCGGCCAGAACATCCAGGCCGCCGCCGGTGTGGTCGGCGCCTCGCCCGGCCTGCCTGGCGTGGACATGCAGCTGTCGATCAACGCCCAGGGCCGCCTGCAAAGCGAAGAAGAGTTCGGCGACATCATCGTCAAGACCAATGCCGACGGTGCGGTGACCCGGCTGCGCGACATCGGCCGCCTGGAAATGGGCGCGGCCGACTATTCGCTGCGCTCGCTGCTGAACAACGACTCCGCCGTGGGCATGGGTGTGTTCCAGTCGCCCGGCTCGAACGCGCTCGACATCTCGGCCAACGTGCGCGCCACGATGGACGAACTCGGCAAGAACATGCCCGAAGGCGTGGAGTTCCGCATCGCCTATGACCCGACGCAGTTCGTGCGCGCCTCGATCGAATCGGTGGTGCACACCCTGCTCGAAGCCATCTTGCTGGTGGTGCTGGTGGTGATTCTGTTCCTGCAGACCTGGCGCGCTTCCATCATTCCGCTGCTGGCCGTGCCGGTGTCGGTGGTGGGCACGTTTGCCGTGCTGCACATCCTCGGCTTCTCGATCAACGCACTCTCGCTGTTCGGCCTGGTGCTGGCCATCGGCATCGTGGTGGACGACGCCATCGTGGTGGTGGAAAACGTGGAGCGCAACATCGAAGCTGGCCTCTCCCCGCGCGACGCCACCTACCGCGCCATGCGTGAGGTCTCGGGTCCGATCATCGCCATCGCCCTGGTGCTGGTGGCGGTGTTCGTGCCGCTGGCTTTCATCAGCGGCCTGACCGGCCAGTTCTACAAGCAGTTCGCGGTGACCATCGCCATCTCCACCGTGATCTCGGCGATCAACTCGCTGACCCTGTCGCCGGCGCTCGCCGCCCTGCTGCTGCGCGGCCACGATGCCCCCAAAGACGTCTTGACGCGTGGCATGGACAAGGCCTTTGGCTGGTTGTTCCGCGGCTTCAACAAGCTGTTCAACCGCGGCTCCGAAGCCTACAGCGGCGGCGTGAAGCGTGTCATCGGCCGCAAGGCGCTGATGATGGTGATCTACCTCGCGCTGATCGGCGTGACCTTCGGCCTGTTCAAGGCGGTGCCGAGCGGCTTCGTGCCGGCGCAGGACAAGCAGTACCTGATCGGCTTCGCGCAGCTGCCCGACGGCGCCACGCTGGACCGCACCGAAGACGTGATCAAGCGCATGGGTGAACTCGTCAAGAAGAACCCGAACGTGGAAGACGCCATCGCCTTCCCCGGCCTGTCGATCAACGGCTTCACCAACAGCTCGAACTCGGGCATCGTGTTCGCCACACTCAAGCCTTTCGAGCAGCGCAAGCGCGCCGACCAGAGCGGCGGTGCCGTCGCCGGCCAGCTGAACCAGGCCTTCGGCAGCATCCAGGACGCGTTCATCGTGATGTTCCCGCCGCCACCCGTGGCCGGCCTGGGCACCACCGGCGGCTTCAAGCTGCAGCTGGAAGACCGCGGCTCGCTGGGCTATGACGAGATGGACAAGGCCGTGAAAGCCTTCATGGCCAAGGCCTACCAGACGCCCGAGCTGGCCGGCATGTTCACCAGCTGGCAGGTCAACGTGCCGCAGCTCTATGCCGACATCGACCGCACCAAGGCCCGCCAGCTCGGCGTGCCGGTGACCGACATCTTCGACACCATGCAGATCTACCTGGGCAGCCTGTACGCCAACGACTTCAACAAGTTCGGCCGCACCTACAGCGTGCGTGTGCAGGCCGATGCGCCCTACCGCGCCCGCGCCGAAGACGTGGGCCTGTTGAAGGTGCGCTCCACCACCGGAGAAATGGTGCCGCTGTCGGCGCTGATGAAGGTCAATTCGAGCTTCGGCCCGGAACGCGCCATGCGCTACAACGGCTACCTGGCGGCCGACATCAACGGCGGCCCGGCACCCGGTTTCTCGTCGGGCCAGGCGCAGGACGCGATCAAGCGCATCGCGGCCGAGACCCTGCCCAAGGGCGTGAGCTACGAATGGACCGAGCTCACCTACCAGGAGATCCTGGCCGGCAATTCCGCCTTCCTGGTGTTCCCGCTGGCGATCCTGCTGGTGTTCCTGGTGCTGGCCGCGCAGTATGAAAGCCTGACGCTGCCGCTGGCCATCATCTTGATCGTGCCGATGGGCATCCTGGCGGCCATGACCGGCGTGTTCATTCACGGGGGGGACAACAACGTGTTCACCCAGATCGGGCTCATTGTGCTGGTGGGCCTGAGTGCGAAGAACGCGATTTTGATCGTCGAATTCGCCCGCGAGCTGGAGTTCGCCGGCCGCACACCGGTGCAGGCCGCGATCGAAGCCAGCCGGCTGCGCCTGCGTCCGATCCTGATGACATCGCTGGCCTTCATCATGGGCGTGCTGCCCCTGGTGCTGTCCACCGGCGCGGGCTCGGAAATGCGTTCGGCCATGGGTGTGGCGGTGTTCGCCGGCATGATCGGCGTGACGGCCTTCGGCCTGTTCCTGACGCCGGTGTTCTATGTGCTGATGCGCCGCCTGGCCGGCAACCGCGCGCTGAAGCTGCACGGCGCCGAAGCCCATACCGAAGAGGCCTTCATCTCGGCACACCCGGTCGTGCACGGCGGTGGCGGTGGCTCAGCCCACCCGTTGCCTGCGGCGCCGCTGAAGGTGCTGGAATAGAACGATCGACCCCGTCACCCTCCCCGTTCGGGCTGAGCCTGTCGAAGCCGCGCACACCATTGCGCAGACCCTTCGACAAGCTCAGGGCGAACGGTGGTGGGGGCACCGACAACGACAACGACAACGACACCAAGCTCAACCCGAACGGTGGGGGACCCATCTCTCCCGGAGAACCATCATGAATCTTTTATCGAAAATCTACCGCCCCGCACTCGCGCCCCTGCTTGCCGCCTTGGTGCTGGCCGGCTGTGCCACTGCCCCGGCGGTCGACCCGGTCGCCATCGCCGCGGCCCCCGCCGCGTTCAAGGAAAACTCGGCACAGAACGCTGCCCAGTGGGTACAGGCCGCCCCCGCCGAGGCCCGCGACCGCGGCACCTGGTGGCGTGTGTTCGGCGACGCCAAGCTCGACGCCCTGATCGAGCGCGCGAACCAGCAGAACACCAGCATCGCCGAGGCCGCCTCGCGCCTGCGGCAGGCCCAGGCCCTGGTGAAGAACAGCGAGGCCGATCGCTCGGTGCAGCTCGGCCTCGGCGCCAGCGGCGTGCGTGAAGCCGGTGCCAACACCACCTATGGCAGCACACCAAGCAAGCTGTTCACCGCCCAGGCGCAGCTGTCCTACGAGGTCGACCTGTTCGGCCGCCTGGCGCGCGCCACCGACGCCGCCAGCCTGGACGCCAATGCCAGCGCCGCGCTGCTGCAAAGCACGCGCCTGCTGGTACAGGCCAACGTGGCGCAGACCTATCTGTCGCTGCGCGCCATCGATGCCGAACGTGCGCTGGTGCGCGAAACCGTGGCCGCCTACCGCGACACGCTGAACCTCACGCAGCGCCGCTTCCAGGCCGGCGACGTGGCCGAGCTCGACGTGGCCCGCGTCACCACCGAGGTGGCTTCCACCGAGTCCGACGCGCTGGCGCTCGACCGCCAACGCGCCACGCTGGAACACGCATTGGCCGTGCTGGTGGGCGACTCGGCCTCGCAGTTCAGCCTCGACAACCTGGACAACGCCGAATGGCGCACCGCGCTGCCGGTGATCCCGGCCGGCGTGCCAGCCACCGTGCTCACACGCCGGCCCGACGTGGCCGCAGCACAAAGCAGTTTGTTGGCCGCCCAGGCCCGCGTCGGCGTGGCCCAGGCCGCGTGGTTCCCGAGCGTGTCGCTCACCAGCGCCGGCGGCTTCGCCTCGCCCGACATCGGCGACGTGTTCAAGTGGTCGGCCCGTGCCTGGAGCCTGGGTGCCCTGCTGTCGCTGCCGATCCTCGACGGCGGCCGCCGCGAAGCCGGCGTGCAGTCGGCCACGGCCCAGCTCGACGGCGCCACCGCCGCCTACCGCGGCCAGGTGCTCACGGCCTTCCAGGAGGTTGAAGACCAGCTCGCCTCGCTGCGCCTCTTGGCCCAGCAGACCGAGGCCCAGGACCGCGCGGTGAACTCCGCCGCGCTGGCCACCCGCATGTCGGACGCGCGTTACCGCAACGGCCTGGTGAGCCAGCTCGACCTGCTCGACGCGCGCCGCAGCGAGCTGCGCAACCGGCGCCAGGCGCTGGGCGTGCGCTCGGCACAGTACCAGTCGACGGTGACCTTGATCCGGGCCCTGGGTGGCGGCTGGGATGTGCCGGCGCAGGGCTCGGCGGCAACACCCCAGGTGCTGGCCGCGGCCAAAGCCGCGGACCGTTGAACCGTTGAACCGGAGAAGCCTGGCGCCAGCCCTATAGTCCCTATAGTTGGCCCCATGCTTTTCCTTCCCCATCTCAACCTGCTGCGTTTCATGGTGGCGGTGGCCGAAACCGGTAGCAGCCAGAAGGCCGCGGCCTTGCTGCATGTGGCGCAGTCATCGGTGGCGCGGGCCGTGGCGAAACTGGAGAAGGCGCTGTCCACTCCGCTCTTCGAGCGCACCGGGCGCGGCATGCGGCCCACCCCGCAAGGGCAGCAGCTGGCCTTGCGTGCCACACGGGCGCTGCAGTTGCTGGCCCAGGCCGACAGGCACCGCTACCGGCGCACGCCACCAGGCGACTGGCACACCAGCCCGTTGGCGCGCGGCGCCGGCCCGCGCCACGTCCTGGCACTGCAGGCCATCGCCGAACTCGGCAGCGAAAACCAGGCCTCGGAACGCCTGGGGATCAGCCAGTCGGCGGTGCATCAGTCGCTGGCACAGCTGGAGCACATGGCCGGCGCCGCGCTCTTCATCCGCTCCCGCAGCGGGCTCAAGCTGGACGACACCGGCGAAGACACGCTGCAGGCCGTGCGCCTGGCCTTGGCCGAACTGCGCCAGGCCGGCGAAGAATGGCATACCGACAGGGGCGCGCTGCAAGGCTACCTGGTGGTGGGCACGCTGCCGTTTTCTACCGGCATGCTGCTGCCGCCGGCGGTGGAGCATCTGCTCGCCAGCGAGCCCGCCGTGCGCCTGGTCATCGTCGACGGCACCTTCGACGCATTGGTGCAGCAGCTGCGCCGCGCCGAGCTGGACTTCATCGTCGGGGCGCTGCGCGGCAACCCGCCGTCGGCGGACATCACGCAAGAAGTCTTGTTCGACGACCGGCTGGCCGTGATCGCACGCGCCGGCCATCCACTCGCGCAGAAGCGAGGCCGGCGGCGCCCTCTTGCCTGGCCCGACCTGTACCACGCAAGCTGGGTATTGCCCATGCCCGACACCCCCGCCGAGGCCGCGCTGGCGCAGGCGCTGCACGCCGCGGGCATGCCCTTCCCGGCCGACCAGCTGCGTTCCAACAGCGCACTGATGATGCAGGCCATGCTGGCCAGCAGCGACCGCCTGGCCCTGATGTCGCCGCGCCAGGTGGCGCGCGAAATCCAGGCCGGCCTGCTGGTCGAGCTGCCGCTGCAGGCGCGGTACTTCAACCGGCGCATCGGCGTGATGCAACGCGGCAACTACCTGCCCACGCCCGCCGCCGCGCTGTTGCAAGAAGCCTTCCGGCAGGCGGCCGACACCTTGCATGCGGGAATTCCGCAATAAGCAAATCGCATAGGTCACCCAGGCTTTGCATTGGACGTCTTCACACCGCCCGTGCACACTGCCAACGTGCGTCAGGCTCAGCCTTTCGATGCACCGGCAGATCAAAAATCAGGAGACAAACCCATGCACAAGCGCAAGCTTCTTCGCACCGTGGCCGCCGCGGCATTGGCCGGCAGCCTTGGCCTCGCCCTGGCGCAGGACAACACCTTCAAGGTCGGGCTGATATTGCCGCTGACCGGCCCCTTCGCCTCGACCGGCAAACAACTGGAAGCCGCCGTGCGCCTGTACATGGCGCAGAACGGCGACACGGTGGCCGGCAAGAAAGTGGTGCTGGTCGTCAAGGACGACACCGGCCAGGCCGAAATCACCAAACGCCTGGCGCAAGAACTGGTGACCGCCGAAAAGGTGCAGGTGCTCGCGGGCTTCGGGCTCACGCCCCTGGCCATGGCCACCGCCCCCATCGCCACCCAGTCCAAAACCCCCATGGTGGTGATGGCGGCGGCCACCGCCAGCATCACCGAAGCCTCGCCCTACGTGGTGCGCACCAGCTTCACCGTGCCCCAGGTGGTCACGGTGCTCGCCGACTGGGCGGCGAAGAACAACATCCACAAGGTGGTGACCCTGGTGAGCGACTACGCGCCGGGCGTGGACTCCGAGACCTGGTTCGGCCAGCGCTTCGTGGCGCTGGGCGGCACGGTCGTGGAGACGCTGCGCGTGCCGCTGCGCAGCCCCGACTTCGCGCCCTTTCTGCAGAAGGTGCGCGACGCCAAGCCGGACGCGTTGTTCACCTTCGTGCCCGCCGGCGTGGGCACGGCTTTGATGAAGCAGTTCTCCGAGCGTGGCATGGACAAGGCCGGCATCCGTGTGATCGCCGAGGGCAGCGTGACCGACGACGACATCCTCGACAACATGGGCGACGTGGCCTTGGGCGTGGTCACGGCGCACCACTATTCGGCAGCGCACAACTCCGCCGTGAACAAGAGTTTTGTGGAAGCCTTCGGCAAGGCCAACCAGGGCGCGCGGCCCAACTTCATGGCGGTCGGCGGCTATGACGGCATGCGCGTCATCTACGAGGCCGCCCGGGCGAGCAAGGGTGAAGGTGGCGACGCCCTGCTGCAGGCCATGAAGGGCCAGTCGTTCGAAAGCCCGCGCGGCCCGATGACGATCGACCCGCAAACCCGCGACGTGGTGCACAACATCTATGTGCGCAAGGTCGAGCGGCTGGGCGGCCAGCTCTGGAACACTGAATTCCAGACTTTCACCGCCGTGAAGGACCCGGCCAAGATGGGCAAGTAGGCCCATCGTAAAAAATCGAAAAAGAGCAGCATGCAAACACTGGTTCTCGTGCCCGGGCTGATGTGCGACGCCCAAGTCTGGTCGCCGCTTTTCCCCTGGTTGCCCGCCGACGTGACGCCCTGGGTGGCCGACCACCGGTCGGCGCAAAGCCTGCAGCACATGGCCCACCAGCTGCTGCAGCAGGCGCCGCCGCGCTTTGCCCTGGCGGGCCACTCCATGGGCGGCCGGGTCGCGCTGGAAGTGGTGCGCCTGGCGCCAGAACGCGTCACGCGGCTGGCGCTGCTCGACACCGGCTACCTGGCCCGCCCCGCGGGCGACGCGGGTGCGCAAGAAGCCGCCAAGCGCCACCAGTTGCTGGCGCTGGCACGAACGCAAGGTGTGCGCGCCATGGCGCAAACCTGGGTGCAAGGCATGGTGCACCCGGCCCGACTGGGCGACGCGGCATTGACCGAGGCCGTGCTGGCCATGTTCGCGCGCAAGACCGCCGACGTGTTCGCCAGTCAGATCCAGGCGCTGCTGGACCGCCCCGATGCCTCCGACGTGCTGCGCGGCTTGCGTGTGCCCACGCTGCTGCAATGCGGCGCGCAAGACAGCTGGGCTTCACCCGCGCAGCATGCGGAAATGCACCGGCTGGTGCCGCACGCTGTGTTCGACGTGATACCGGACGCGGGCCACATGGCGCCCATGGAGCGGCCCGAGGCCGTGGCCGCCAGCCTGGCGCGCTGGCTGCAGGCCGCCGCGTAGAAGCGGCGACCTCTTGCAGTGGCCGGCAGCCGGTCTATTTGGCCAGCGCCCAAGGCGATCTGGCACCGATAGGAGCCATGTTCTGCAGCATCATCATGCCCTGGACTTTCCCGTCGAACACACGGTGGAGCTGGGCCACCGCCAGCGTGGCCGGCATCACGCGCAGCGTTGGCCCATGGTAGAGACCGGATGTCCGCTGCACCTTCAGCATGTCCTCGTAAGGCTGCAGCATGGCAAAGGGCACGAACGCCGAATCCGTGGGCTTGGTGATGACGTAGGGTTCGACATTGCCCGACACCATGGCCAGGCTCACCACCACACCGGACTCATCGTCAATGATGTCGGTGCGCGCGAGCGGATCGGTCGGCCGAAATGGCGGAACCCCGCAGGCAATCGGCACCGTGCCATCGGGATTGCGCCGCGTCTCGGGCTTGCCATCCGGGGCGCCCACATACTTCAGCACTTCGGGGTCTTCACCCACGACCTTGCCGTTCTCCATCAGCAGGCAATCCTCGGCCACAGGCGGGCTGTCCACACCGGTGTCGAAAATGCTCAAACCGGCTTGAAGCAAGACCTTGCGCGACGCACGCTGCTGCGGCTTCAAGGGCACGGTCCACGCCGCGGGAAAGTGCGCCACGCCGGCGGCATCGAACTGAAAGCCGCCATTGGCACGCGAGCGGTCCGTATAAAGCTCTATCTCCGTCAGTTGGTGATTCTGTACCTTGAGGCGACCGAACAGCAGCACGTCGTGCGAGCCTTCGGCAAGCGTCGCGATCAGAAACAGCTGCTCCGACACGGGGTCGACCACATAGTATTTGGCTTTCACCGCGGTCATGGTGTTCCACAGCGTCATCATGGGCAAGGCAGCCGGCTGGTTGTTTTCGGTTGCGGCGTATTCGGTGCTCAATGGCAAGCTCGCCGGCTTGCGTGCGACGATCGAGGCCAGGACCTGATCGGCCATCTCGCCCAGGCAGTTGCGGTTGCAGTTTGCGGCCTGGGCCTGCGCGCTCCAGGGCAGCCATGCCAGGGTCGCCGCGGCGGCGAATGCGGCCAGTGCGGGTTTCAATTTCATCTTTTTGTCTCCGTTGAATCATGCCCCGAGCTGGCCGGACTTGCCGCCGGATGCACCATGGATGGTATGAGGCAATGGGGCGGTGACCTCCCGATTCGGTGGATGTCCGGCATCGCCAAAACAGATACCAGCCGTCGGCCGCTGCTCACAGCCATCCGTGCGCCAAAATCAACCCCGTAGAAAAACAGAAAGCACCGCATGCGTCTAGGCCATTTCGACTTGAATCTCTTCGTGACCCTGGACGCCCTGCTGGAGACCTGCAGCATCACGCGCGCCGGGGAACAGCTCCACATCGGCGCATCGGCCATCAGCAGCGCACTCGGCCGGCTGCGTGAACATTTCGACGATGAGCTGCTGACCCAAGTGGGCCGGCGCATGGAGCTCACGCCCCTGGCGCAAAGCCTGCGCGAGCCGGTGCGCGACATCATCCTGCGCTCGCGCGCCACGCTGGCCGCCAAGTCCGACTTCGACCCCAGCCGCGAGCAGCGCCGCTTCGTCTTCAACGCCTCCGACTACGCCACCACGGTGCTGCTGACGCCGCTGGCGCAACGGCTGGAATCGGAGGCGCCGGGCATATCCATCGACATCGTGGGCCTGGGCGACAGCAACGTGCAAAAGCTGGAGCGCGGCGAAGTCGACATCGCGATCTACCCCGACCGCAATGCCAGCGCCGCGCATCCGCAGGAAGCCCTGTTGAGCGAAGGCTACACCTGCGTGGTGTGGACCGGCTACGCCCGCGACACTCTCAGCTTCGACGACTACATGGCCGCCCGGCACGTGGCCACAGGGTTTGGCGAACGCCGCGTGCCGACCTTCGAGAGCTGGTTTCTCTCCGAGCACGGCATGGCACGCAACGTGGTCGTCACCGCCAGCACTTTCAATGCCCTGCCTCTGCTGGTGGTGGGCACGCAACGCATCGCCACCATGCACACGCAACTCGCGCAGATGTACCAGCGCCTGCTGCCCGTGCGCCTGCTGCCCGTGCCCTTCGACATTCCGCCGCTCAAACTGGTCATGCAATGGAACCGCCACAACGACCAGGACGCCGCGCATACCTGGCTTCGCCAGCAGCTCAAGGCGATTGCCAGCGAGGCGTGCTGAAGAGGCTCACCAGGCGGTGGCCCCGGCATCGATGTTGAAGTCGGCCGCGGTGACCCAGCCCGATTCGTCAGAGGCGAGATAGATCGCCAGCCAGGCAATGTCTTCGGGCTGGCCGATGCGCTTGATCATGCATTTCTCCAGCACCTTCTCGCGAAAGCCGGGAATGTGGTCCAGCGGGTAACGTGTGGCGGCCGTCTCCACCAGGGCTGGCGAGATGGTGTTGACACGGATGCCGAACGGCCCGCCCTCCATCGCCAAGTGGCGGCTCATCGCCAGCACCGCCCCCTTGCCCGCGCAATGCGCCAGCGCCGGCGACAAGGGCAGCGCCATGTGCGCGTTGGCCGAGGCGAAATTGATCACCGAGCTGCCGCCCCGAGTCTTCAGATGTGGCCAGGCCGCCTGGCAGGCCAGGAACACGATGTCGACTTCGCCCGTCAGCGTCTTGCGCCACTGGCTTTCGTAGTCCATCGCCTCCAGCCATTCGAAGACACCGAATGCGGCCGCGTTGACCAGGATATCAATGCCGCCATGCAGGGCCGCCGCCTCGTCGATCAGGCGGCCCACCTGCGCCGGCTCGGTCAAATCCAGCGGGTGCAGGCTGTGGATCGTCAAGTCCTGCCGGGCCGCCTCGTCCACCGTGGCCTGGGCGCCGGCGGCGTCGATATCGCAGCCCACCACGCGTGCGCCCTGCTGGGCAAACATCAACGCGATGCCGCGGCCGATGCCGGCACCAATACCGGTCACCACGGCAACCTTGCCGGCCAGGCGGTCACCGCGTTTGCCGGCGACCACGGGTTTGAATACCGGGCTCATGCGGGTGAAGCCGCCACGGGGGTTGCACGCGAACATGCGCAATTGCTGGACATCTTTGCCTCCTCATTCAAGTCTTTGAGATCGGGTGCCCTCCACACCGTGGGGACACACTCGGAAGATGGAATCTAGAAACATTTGCGTTCATATGGAAATCGTTTTTAACGATAAGCCCCATCAGATTCCGCCATAGTGGTTAGGGCCTGTTAACACTATAGATACAAGATGCGTTGCTGTCCAAAGGGCCAGAGGCGAGGCGCAAAACGCAGCCGGGGTGAACCCCGGCCAGGCTTTGCAACGCTGCGGCTGGTCCTTTGGGCTGCAACCCGAAGGGAACGTGGTTAAAAAACCGCCACTCCGCGTTGCGCTCCTAGGCCAGGCGGCCAGCCTGGCCGTCGTCCCGCGCCTTGATTGGCGCTTTTTTAACCACGTTCGCACTTGCATCCATAGTGT